>Ga0180220_1000183_pt1 | contig 98667 bp, 97 predicted proteins | sample eDN5th37CBELigBY_FD_151335 | JGI IMG/M metagenome (GOLD analysis project Ga0180220, IMG submission 151335) | Enriched backyard soil microbial communities from Emeryville, California, USA - eDNA 5th pass 37_C BE-Lig BY (version 2) (version 2) | ecosystem: Environmental > Terrestrial > Soil >...
CGCCGGGTTCTGCGACGAGGTCAGCGCGATCGCCGTGGGCGCGCGGTGGACGGGCTGGGTCAGGGCGGCGTCGCTGGGACGCGCGGAGCGGCTGCCCGAGTACGCGACCGTGACGTGGTGGTCCCCCGGGCCGAGCGCGACGGGCTCCGACGTGGCGGTGCCCAGCCCGTCGAGCGCGACCGGAGCCCCGACCGGGTCGCCGTCGACGCGGAACTCGACCGTGCCGGACGGCGGTCCCGCGCTCGAGGGCGTGGCGGCCACGACGGCCGAGAGGTGCACCGGCTCGCCGGTCTGCGACGGGCTGGGCGAGGCGTACGCCGCGGTCGCGGTCGTCGCCCGCTCGTTGCGCATGGCCAGGCGCGCCGGCGGGACGCCGTCCTGCGCGACCGAGGCGGTCGCCGTCCACGCGCCGCCGGTCCCGTCGGCGATCACGGGCGGCGAGCTGGCGAACCCGTTCGCGTCGGTGGTCGCGACGGCCGTCGTCGGGCCGGTCGCCGCGCCGAAGCGCCCGCTGGGGCCGGCGGCCGGGAGCGCGAACGCGACCGGCGTGCCCGGGACCGGCTCGCCCGTCGCCGCGGTCACGCGGACGTCGAGGCGGTGCGGGAAGCGGGTGGTGACCACCGCCGACTGGCCGGGCCCCTGCGGGGTCACGTGCGCGGGGACCGGGATCCAGGACAGCGTCACCGTGCCGTGGCACGCGGGCGGCCCACCCCCGACCGGGCAGTCGCCGTCGGCGACGGTGAACTGCACGTCCTGGGCGCCAGGGGCGGTGTACGAGCTGCCGCCCCCGCCGCCCCCGCCGCCGAAGATGCTCAGCGGCTTTCCGGGAACGGGCACGAAGACGCCGCCGCCGTCCCCGCCGCTGGCGCCGCCCCCGCCGCCGCCGCCCCCGCCGAGCAGGGGCGTCACGACGGGCGCGTGGGTGCCGTCCCCGCCCTGGTGGTCGCCGAGGCGGGCGGGCCCGCCGTCGCCGCCGAGGTACTGGGTCTTGGGCACGAACGGCGCGGTCCAGCCGTCCTCCCCGGCCGGCGTCCCCGCGCCCTCGCCGCCGACGCCGTCGCCGCCGGGCCCGCCGGTGTAGTCGTCGAACTCGCCCTGCCCGCCGCCGCCTCCCCCGCCGCCGGCCACGACGAGGGGCGTCCCGCCGCGCAGCACCGCGCTGGCGCCGCCGCCGCCCGCGCCGTTGTAGGCGGTGGGCGCCGACTGGGTGCCGCGCGCGCCGCCGTAGCCGAAGCCGAAGCCACCGTCGGGATAGCCGTAGTCGCCGACGAAGATCTCCAGGCACTCGCCGGGTGTCACGGGGAGCGTGGCCGCGACCCGCCCGCCGCGGCCGCCCGTCGCGGTGCGGTCCTCCTGGCCGCCGTGCCCGCCGCGGGCGTCGACCGTCACCCGGTCGATGCCCGCGGGGACGCGGAGCTCGAACGTCCCGACGTCGGCGAACGTGACGTGGTCGCCCGCCGGCGCCGCAGCGCATTCGGCGAGGGCCGCCGCGGGAGACGCCAGGGCCGCGGCCACGGCGACCGCGACGGCGGCGAGGCGCGGCCCGAAGGTCATGGCACCACCACCCGGACGGTGCGCCGGCGCGTCGTGTCGCGCCCTACGGGGATGCGCGACACGGCACGCGCTCGCGCCGGGCCGGCGACGAGCCGGGCGCGCCCGGCGGAGGTGAGGGCGAGCCGCGCGATCCCGCGGCGGCCGCCGCGCAGCCACACCTCGCCGCGCGCGAGCTCGTGACCGCCCGCCCGCAGGGCGACCGAGCCGTCGCAGCGTCGGGTGCGGGGCGCGACGCAGCGCACCGCCAGCGCGATGCGGCCACCCGCGCGGGCGACCGCGCGGCGCGCGGCGACGCGCAGCGCGGGCGCGCGCGCCGACCGCAGCCGCACGGCCCGGACCGCGCCGCCGAAGCCGTCGGCGGTCACGAACGCCGCGCGCGCGTGGAGGGTGCGCGTCGACGAGACCGCGCGCTCGCCGGACCGGTCGAGGTCCACCGCGACCCGGCGGGTCTCGCCGCCGGGGATCGAGACGGTCCGGGCGCCGAGGCGCACCGGCCGCGCGGCGCCGGGCCGGGCGGCGTCGAGCTGCAGGCGCCCCGCGCACCGCCGCTGCGCCGGCCCGATGCAGCGCAGCGCCAGCCCGAGCGTCCCGCGCCGGTCGACGCGGGCACGCGAGGTCGCGATCTCGGCGCGCGGCGGCGGCTCGAGGCCGAGCGGCGCGGGGATCGCCGACGGCGACGCGCCGCCGCCGCCGCCGGACGGCCCGCCGCCCCCGCCGCCCGCACCGCCCGACGCGGCGACCTGCACGATCTCCCCCGCGCTCGGCAGGAAGCCGGCCGCGCCGTGATAGCGGGCCGCGACGGTGTACGCGCCCGCGAGCAGCGGCGGCGTGGGGTCCGACCGCGCAGTGCCCCCGTCCAGGGCCACCGGCGCCCCCAGCGGCCGCCCGTCCAGCAGGAACTCGACCATGCCCGTGGGCGCCACCGCGGCGTCCGGAACCGCGACGCGGGCGGTGAAGGCGACCGCGGCTCCGGCCGGGGACGGGTCGGCGTCCGACGACAGCGAGGTCTCGGTCGCGCCCGCGAGCACCCGCTGCACGGTCGCCGCGTGACTCGCCGTGAACCGGGCGATCGCCGCGTCGTCGGCGTAGTCGGCCTCGACGACGTGCGCGCCCCAGGACAGCGCGTCGGCCGGCGGCGACGTCGCCACCCCGTCGATCAGCTCGACCGGGGCGCCGAGCGGCGCGCCGTCGACGAAGAAGCGCACGGCGCCGGTGGGCGTGCCCGCGGCCGGTGGCCGGGTCGCCACGGTCGCGCGCAGGCGGACCGGCGCGCCGACCGTCGACGGCTCGGGCTCGGGCTCGAGCGTCATCGCCGTCGGGGCCGCCACGACCCGCACGATCGCGGCGCCGACCGCGTCCTCGACGCCGTCGTCGGAGTGGTAGGCGGCCTGGAGCGCGTGGACCCCGGGCAGGACCGGGGGCAGCGTGCAGGTGGCGCTCCCGTCCACCAGCTCGGTCGGCCCGCACACCTCCGCCCCGTCGAGGCGGAACACGACGCTCCCGGTGGGCACCGTCCCGGGATCGCGCCGTCGCACCGTCGCGGTCGCCACCACCGCCTGACCGTACGCGGCCGGGTCCACGGACGCGGAGAGCTCCACGGCGGCGGCCTCCTCGCCCACGGTCTGCGTCAGCACGGCGTCGGCGGCCAGCGTGCGGGCGTCGCCGGCGTAGGCGGCGGTCACCTCGTGACGGCCCTGGGCGAGGTCCGAGACGACCGGAGAGGTCACGGCGCCCGAGGCGTCGAGATCGGCCGGGGCGCCGAGCGGGGCGCCGTCGACGCGGAACTGCACGCTGCCGGTGGGCTCGCCGCGGGCCGGCGGCTGGAGCGCGACCCGCGCGGTGAACACGACCTCGTCGCCGCTGCCCGACGGGTTCAGCGAGGAGGACAGCGTGAGCGCGCTGGTCGCCTTGTCCACGCGCTGCGTCAGCGTCGCGGCGCTCGCCTCGTGGCCGTCGTCGCCGGCGTAGGCGGCGCGGACCGCGTGATCGCCGGGCGTGAGCGCGTCGAACGCCGGCGACGTGGCGGTGCCGTCCGGCTCCAGCGGCACCCGCTCGCCGGCCGGCGCGCCGTCGATCGAGAACTGGACCGAGCCGGTCGGCGGGTCCGGCGTGCCCGCGGCGCGGACCCGCGCGGTGAACGTCACCGGCTCCCCGCTCACCGCCGGGTTCGCCGTCGCGGCGACCGCGGTGACCGTCGGGGCGGCCTCGTTGACCAGCGCCACGTGGGTCTTCACGTCGTCGGCCCGGATCTCCAGCGACCACCGGCCCGCGACCGCGTCGGCGGTCAGCGGCGGCGCCGTCGCGACGCCGTCGGGCCCGGTGGGCACGGTGGCGCTCGCGCCGGAGCCGTGGAAGCGGCCGGACGGGCCGCGCTCTGGCGCGGTGAAGGTCACCGGCAGGCCCGTGAGCGGGATGTCCTCGGCCGTCGTCACCTTCACCCGCACGGGGGCCGGGAAGGCCGTGCCGATCCGCGTGGCGCCACCGCCGGAGATCGGCGTGATCCGGTGCGCCGTCCCGCCCCAGGTGAGCTCGACGGCCCCGTCGCCGTACAGCCCGGACGTGAAGAAGGGGTGCGCGATCATCCCGCTGGGATCCGCGTGGGAGCCGCCCCCGGCCCCGCCGCCGCCGCCCACGCCGCTGGTCTTCCAGGAGATGACGCCGTCCCAGCCCCCGCCGCCGCCGTCGGGGTGGCCGGCGCCCCCGCCACCGCCGCCACCGCCCTGCTGGTCGAAGTCCGCGTCGTGCCCGCCCTGGCCGCCGGTCCCCCACGCGGCGCCGACGGCGCCCCCGATGCCGTCGTGGGGCGGCTCGGCCTCGGCGGAGTCGCGTCCGGCCTCCGGCGGGTTGCCCCCGGCGCCCCCGGCCCCGCCGCCGAGGTGCGGGCAGTCGCCGCCACCGCCGCCACCGCCACCGGCCACGACGAGCGGCGTCGAGCCGCGCAGGACGGCGCTCGCGCCACCGCCGGCGCCGCCGTGGTGGCACTGGTTGATCACCCCGTTGGCGGTGCCGTGGTCGCCGCCGGTGCCGCCCCAGCCGCCCCCGCCGTGGTCGCCGCCCCAGCCGCCCACCCACACGTCGAGGCGCTCGCCCGGGGTCACCGGGAACGTCGTGCGCACGCCGCCGCCGCGGCCCCCGCTCCCGGTGTCCTCGTTCGCGCTGCCGGTGCCGCCCTGGGCGTCGACGGTGAGGAAGTAGACGCCGTCGGGCACGACGAACGTCTGGGGGCCGCCGACCTCGATCGAGGTCCACCTGCCGCCGCTCTGCGCGCCGGCAGGCGGGGCCGTGAGCGCGCACGCGGCGAGCGCCGCCAGGACGACGCCGACCGTCCGCCGGGTGCCTCCCACCCTCCACACGCGAGCCACCGTACGCCCGGGGACGCGCGCCCAGGCGCCCCCGAGCCCGGGATCAGGGGCAACCTCGGTGCTGTGTCAGGGGCGGGTCAGCGGCGCACGTACGCGCGGCGGATGACGCCGGTGCGCATCCGCTGGGGGTGATCGCCGACGCGGATGCTCGCGACCTCGCGCCCGGTGTCGAACGAGATCACCGCGACGCGGTCCTCGCCGGCGATCGAGACGAAGCAGTGGCGGCCGTCCTCGCTGGACTCCGCCCAGTACGGGTCGCGGCCGACCTGCGTGACCTGCTGGACCGCGAACGGCTCGCGCGTCACGATCGCCGCGTACTGCGACATCGTCCCCGCCACGCACAGCTTCGTGCCGTCGGGGTTCATCGCCAGCCCGTGATGGGCGGAGTCGAGCAGGAAGTCGGTGCGGGCCAGGCCCTCGGCGGCGCCGAGCGGCAGATCGAGGACGGCGACCACGCGATCCTCCTGCAGGTCGTACTGGACGATCCCGAAGAAGAACGAGACCTGGAAGTACACGTAGCGCTCGTCGGGCGTGATCGCCATCGGGCGCACGGCGGCGCTCATCCCGGGCCGTCCGAACTCGGCCAGCTTGGCGCCCATGTCGATCTCCTGCAGCACCTGCAGGGTCTGCGCGTCGATGACCTCGAACACGCGCCGGCCCTTCGTGTGGTCCTCGGACGGGTCGTCGGTCTGCGTGTAGACCGGGCCGATGCTGGCGTGGAAGATGCGGCGGCCGTCGCGCGAGAAGTTGTTCTCGTGCGGGGCGTCGCCCGACGGGATGCGCCCGACGATCCGGCCCGTCCGGGTGTCGATGACGTCGACGACGCTCGCCGTCGACGCGGACACGAGCAGCCGCCGGCCGTCCTTCGACAGCGCCATGTGGTCGGCGCGGAACCCGTCGATCTTCGTCCGCCAGCGGATGCGGTTCGTGCGCAGGTCGATCGCGACGACGTCGGCGAAGCTCGGCCGCGAGAAGTAGACGACGCGCCCGTCGGGCGAGGTGAAGCCGTCGTCGACGTACTGGTCGTGGCCCTCCCCGACGAGGTCGCGGATGCCGTCGTAGATGCTCTTCCACTCCGGGTCGGCGGAGATCTCGGCGATGCGCCGGCGCTTGTCCGGCACCACGTTCACGCGCTTGAGGCGCTTGAACGTGCGCGGGTCGACGATGTCGGCGGTGCCGGCCCAGTTGTTGCTGACGACGAGCACGTCGCGGGTGGCGCGCTTGCCGGCGGCCAGCGCGGCGGGGGCGGTGACGGCGGTGGCGAGCGCCGCGCCCGCGAGCGCGGCGGCGAGGAGACGACCCATGGGCGGCAGTCTGGGCCAGCGGCGGCGCGCCCGTCAACCGGGAGCCGCCTTGACGAGACGACCGGCGCGCCGCCGCGCTCGGTGTCGGCCCCGGCTGGCGCTGCCTGGACGCCGGCGCGGGCCACGGCTCGTTCGCCCGCTGGCTGGCCGAGCGAGTCGGTGACGACGGGCACGTGCTCGCGGTCGACGTCGACGTGCGGCTGCTCGAGGAGGCCGCGCACCCGGGCGTCGAGGTCCGCCGGCTCGATCTGGCCGCCGACCCGCTGCCCGGCGGGTTCGACCTCGTCCACACCCGCCTCGTCCTGCTGCACCTCCCCCGGCGCGACGAGATCCTCCGCCGCCTGGCCGCGGCGGTGCGCCCGGGCGGGCTGCTGATGATCGAAGAGGACGACGTCCATCCGCTGTCCGCGAACCCGCCCGGCCCCTACCGCGACGCGTGGGACGCCTTCATGACGTTCATGCGCCGGGCGGGCCTCGACGGCGAGTGGGCCCGCGGGCTGCCCGAGCGCCTCGAGGCGCTCGGGCTCGCCGACGTCGGGGCCGAGCTCGACGGTCAGCTCTTCCCCGGGCGCTCGGACACCGCCCGCTTCTGGAGCCTCACGTGGCTCGAGGTCCGCGACCGCGCCGCCGCGCTGGGGATCGACCCGGAGGTGCTCGACCGGGGCCGCGAGGCGCTCGAGGACTCGTCGCGGTGGTTCCTGGGGCCGGCGCGCGTGATCGCCTGGGGCCGCGTTCCCGGCCACCAGGCCCGCTGACCGACGAGCGCGGTGAGCGCGGGCACCAGCAGCGACGAGACCACCAGCGAGGCGAGCAGGATCCCGAACGCGAGCGCGAAGCCCATCTGGCGCGACGCGCCGTCGCTCTCGAGCATCAGCGTCGCGAACGACGTCGCCAGCACGAGCCCGGCGGCCGCGATCGCCGGCGCGACGCGCCGCACCGCCTCGGCGACCGCTTCGCGCACCGACCGGCCCGCGAGCATCTCCTCGCGCAGGCGCGCGGTCATGAGGATGTTGTAGTCGGTGCCGATCGCGACGACGAAGAGGAACAGGACCAGCGGCAGCGTGAACGCGACGCCGTCCTCGCCGCCGATCTGCTGGAACAGCAGCACCGCGGCGCCGAGCGTCGCGGCGAACTCGAGGACCACCGCCACGAGCAGGTACAGCGGGGCGACCAGGCTGCGCAGCGTGACCGCCAGGATCAGCAGGATCAGGAGCGCCGCGATCGGGAGGATGCGCTGCATGTCGCGGTCGACCGCGTCGCTGACGTCCGCGTAGATCGCCGACGTGCCGCCGACCATCGCGGTGGCGCCCGGCGGCGCGGCCTCGTGGACGGCGGCGCGGACCGGGCCGCGCACGAGGTCCATCGCGGCGCTCGACTCGGGCGCCTCGTCGAGCGTGACGTCGAGGCGCGCCCCGCGCCCGTCGGCGGCAGCGACGACCTCGCCGACCTCGGCGACGCCGTCGACGGCGCCCACGCGCTCGCGCAGCGGCTCGAGCTCCGACGCCGGGAGCGGGGTCTCGGAGCGCACGTAGACCTCGAGCGGCTCGCTCGCGCCGTCGGACATCGCGGCCGCGATGCGGTCCGCCGTCCGCGTCGCGGCCGTGCGCGGGCCGTCGTCATCGCTCTCGTAGGAGAGCTGGGTGCCCAGCGCGACCGCCGACAGGGCGATCAGCACCGCGGTCACGGCGAGCGCGGTGCGGCCGGGCGCCCGGGCGATGCGCCGCCCCAGCGTCGCCGCGGGCCCTCCGCGGTCGTCGTGCTCCCACGAGCGCGACGGCCAGAACAGCGCGCGGCCGGTGACCGCGGCGATCGCGGGCATGAGCGTGACGCCGGCCAACAGCATCACCAGCACGGAGATCGCCACGGACGGCCCGATGACGCGGAACTGCCCGAAGTCGGCGACGAGCATCGTCGCGAACGCGGCCACGATGACCAGCGCCGCCGACGCGATCGCCGGGCCCACGCGCTGCGCGGCCGCGGCGGCCGCCTCGCGGCGCCCGTCGCCCGCCCGCAGCCGCTCGCGCACCCGGAAGAGCAGGAACAGGAAGTAGTCGATGCCGATGCCGATCAGCACGACGCTGATGAGCTGCGGCGTGCTCGTGTCGAGGTCGAACCCGAACGCCAGCGCGGCCAGCACGACGAGGCCCGAGGCGCCGCCGGCGACGAACGCGATCGTGAACAGCGGGACCACGGCCGCGAGCGGGCCGCGGAAGAACAGCAGGCTCAGCAGCAGGACCGCGCCGAACAGCAGCCCCTGGCCGACGAGCTGGCGCGTCTCGCTCGCCTCCGTCTGGTCGGCGAGGCTGGCGACGCCGCCGGTGAAGCCCGCCTGCAGGCCCTCGGCGCGCAGCGCGCGGTTCGTGTCGTCGCGGAACTGGCGGAAGGCCTCCTGGGCCACCGGGTCGGTCGCGTTCGCCTTCCACTGCAGGCCGACGAGCTGGAAGCGCTCGTCGGGCGCGACGGGCCCGGCGCGGGCGTCGGCGATGCGTCCGGCCCGCTCGGTCAGGCCGCCGAACTCGTCGTCGACCTCGAGGCGGTCCATGTCGGGCTCCCAGCCGGCGGTGCCGTCGGCCAGCGCGGCCACCTGCGCGCGGTCGTCGGCGGTGAGCGCGCCGCCGTCGGCGCGCGAGACCAGGACCGTGACCGTGGCGGTGCCGGGCTGCCGGCCGAACGCGTCCTGCGCGTACTCGGTGGCGAGCGCCGACTCCGAGCCCGACGGCAGGAACGCGGAGATGTCGTCGGTCGTGACGCGATGCGCCTGCGTCAGGCCCACGGCGGTCAGCGCGGCGATGGCCACCAGCCAGGCGGCGATGACCCGCTTGGGATGGCTGGTGGCGTGAGCGATCGTCCGGGAGAGCATGAGCGGGCCTTTCGTGGGCAGGGGCGCTCATCGATGGTCGATCCGGCCGGGCGATCGCGGAAGAGGGGCTGGCCGGTGAGCGGCCGTCGGGTCAGCCGCGCGCCGACGGGGCGGGCAGCCGTACCCCCGCCGCCGCGCGCCGGGCGGCGTCGAGCACCGCGGCCGCGTGCCGGCGGGCGGCCCGGGACGACGGCGGGCCGCCCGGCAGCTCGACGACGAACGCGACCGAGCGCGGGAACGTCGCGTTCTGCCAGCCGGTGAAGATGCCCGGCAGGTCGCCGGGATAGCGGCGGAACGGCAGCCCGGCCCGGCGGGCGTAGCGGCGCGGGACCGCGCGGTGGCGGCCCGGGTCGTCGACCAGCGTCGCGTGCTGGTGGTACCAGATCGTCACCACCGGGCGCACCCGCCGGATCAGCCGCAGCAGCGCGCGCGTCTCGGGCTCCGAGGCCGCCCGCGGACCCGCGTGGAACGGGCTGCCGCGCGGGCCGGTGGGACGCCAGCGCCACGGCGCGTTGCGGTTGAGGTCGACGCCGCGCGCGTTCTGGCGCGTCCCCGCCCGGCAGCCATCCGGGTTGGCCTGCGGGACGAGCCACACCGCCGCGCCGTCCGGCACGCGCGGCGCCTCCGCCCGCAGGCGGCGGGTGATCGCCTCCCCCGCCCGCTCGGTCCCGTGCACGCAGCCGACGACGAGCACCCGCGCGGGCGCGTCGGGATTCCCCAGCACGACCGCGCGGATCGGCACCCCGCGCACCGAGTGGCCGACCACCTCGCCGCGCACCGCGACCGCCGCCGAGGGCGCGGGCGCCGCGCCGGCGACGGTCAGGGCGGCGAGCAGCGCCGCGCCGCTGTGCGCGAGCCGGGGCATCTCGGTCGCCGCCAGGCTACCCGCGCTCGTAGGCTGCCGGCCATGGCGCACGGCACCCACGACTTCGACGACGACCCCCGCAACGACCGCATCCTCGTCTGGGTCAACGGCGAGCTGCTGCCGCGCGAGCGTGCGGTCGTCTCGGTCTTCGACTCCGGCTTCGTCCTCGGCGACGGGGTCTGGGAGGGGCTGCGCGTCCGCCGCGGCCACCCGGCGTTCCTGGAGCGCCACCTCGACCGCCTCGAGCAGGGCGCGCGGGCGATCGTGCTCGACATCGGGCTCAGCCGCGCGGAGCTGACCCGGGCGATCTACGAGACGCTGCGCGCCAACGACATGACCGACGGCGTCCACGTGCGCCTGATGGTCACGCGCGGCGTGAAGCGCACGCCCTACCAGGACCCGCGCGTCACGATCGGCCCGGCGACCGTCGTCATCATCGCCGAGCACAAGGAGCCGCTGCCCGCGACCGTCGAGAACGGGATCACGCTGTTCACCACGCACGTGCGCCGCGCGACGCCCGACACGCTCGACCCCAAGCTCAACGCGCACAGCAAGCTCAACGACATCGCCGCCTGCATCCAGGCCTACACGGCGGGCGCCGACGAGGCGCTGATGCTCGACCCCCACGGCTTCGTGGCGACCTGCAACAGCACGCACTTCTTCATCGTGGCCGGGCCGCCGGCCGAGCCCGAGGTGTGGACGTCGGACGGGCGCTTCACGCTCGGCGGGATCACGCGCGCCAACGTCCTGGAGCTGTGCCGCGCGCACGGCATCCCCGCGCGCGAGACGACGTTCAGCCTCACGGACGTGTACTCGGCGCGCGAGGCGTTCGTGACCGGCACGTTCGCCGGGGTCGTCCCGGTGCGGGCGGTGGACGGGCGCACGATCGGCGACGGCCGCCGCGGCCCGGTCGTCGAGCGGCTGCAGGGCCTGTACCGCGACCTGGTCGACGCCGACGTGGCCGGCCGCCGCGCGCCATGAGCGGCGTGACGCGCGTGGCCATGTGGTCGGGGCCGCGCAACATCTCGACGGCGATGATGCGCGCCTGGGAGAACCGGCCCGACACGGTGGTCGTCGACGAGCCGCTCTACGCCGCCTACCTGGCGCGCACCGGGATCGACCACCCCGCGCGCGAGGAGGTGCTCGCGTCGCAGCCGACCGACCTTGGCGAGGCGGTCGCGCGGCTGTCGGACCCGCTCCCGCCCGGGCGCACCGTGCACTACGCCAAGCACATGAGCCACCACGTCTCCCAGGACCTCGACGTGTCGTGGACGCTGGGCTTCCGCAACGTGCTGCTGATCCGCGACCCGGCCGAGGTCGTCGCCTCCTACGTGCGCTCCCGCGAGGCGTGCGAGCCGCCCGACATCGGCCTCCTGCAACAGGCGTGGCTGGCCGCCTACTGGGACGAGCACGGCGTGCCCGCGCCGGTGCTCGACGCCCGCGACGTGCTGGGCGACCCCGAGGCGCACCTGCGCTGGCTGTGCGACTGGCTCGGGATCCCGTTCAGCGAGCGGATGCTGTCGTGGCCGCCCGGGCCGCGCGACAGCGACGGCGTGTGGGCGCCGCACTGGTACGCGGCCGTCTGGCGATCGACCGGCTTCGAGCCCTGGCGCCCGCGGGAGATCTCGCTCTCGCGCCATGACGCGGCGGTCGCCGACGCGTGCCGGCCCGCCTACGATGCGCTGCACGCGCGCCGCGTGCGCCTCTGACCCCTCCGAGCGAAAACGCGCCGCCGAGCCCCTGGTCGCTGTTGACGAACTCGGTGCCGACGCCGACGATGACCGCGAAGATCGCGCCGATCGGCAGGCCGGCGAATCATCGGCAGCGCCGACGCCGGAGCTCGATGGCCGTCTGACGGCGTACGAGGTCTTGCCAGTCCTCCTCCATCGATGCGACGCGACCAACGCCAATCGGCGGCGGTCATAGGGCGCTCGCGACAGCGCGCACAAGCGCGACTCGCCATGGCACCCGCTGCGCGATCTGCTCAACTGCGGAGGGTGAGCGGCGCGAGCACAGGCGCGTGAGCGGGCGTCAGGCCCTGGCCCTGCTGCTGGCGGCCGTCGCCGGCCTGGCCGCGGTCGCCGGCGCGTCGGCGTGGTGGATGCGCGACGCGGTGGTCGACCAGAGCGGGTTCGCCGACCGCGCCGCGGCCGCCCTCGAGCAGGGGGCGGTGCGCGACGCGGTGGAGCGCGAGATCGTCGCGCAGGTGACCGACCGGCTGCCGCCCGAGGTCCCGCGGGCGCGGGTGCGCGACGTGGTCCGCGCCGCGGTCGCCAGCACCGCGTTCGACCTGGAGCTGGCCGGCGCGGCGGCCCGCTTCAACGACGAGCTCGTGCAGGGCGATGCGACCGCGACGCTCGACGTCGACATCGGGCGCGTGCTCGAGCAGACCGACCCGGAGCTCGTCGCGCTGCTGGGCGACGTCGGGCGCGCGCGGGTCGCGCGCGTCCACGCGGCCGACCTGCCGGTGAACCCGGCCCGCGCGGCCGATCTCGTGCGCGGGCTGGCGGCCGTGGGGCCGCCGCTGGCGTTCTTCGCGCTCGCCGCCGCGCTGGCGGCGGCCCGCGACCGCCGGTCCGCGCTGGGGGCGTTCGGGCTGGCCGCGCTCGTCGCGTCGCTGCTGTTGTTCGCCGGCCTGGAGCTGGGCCGCGCCGCGGTGCGCGACGAGGTGCGCGGCGGCACCGGGCTCAGCACCGCGCAGGCGCGCGACGCCGCGGTCGCCGCCTGGCGCGAGGCGACCGGCGGCGTGCGCACCGTCGCGATCGCGGGCGCCGCCGGCGGCCTCGTGCTGACGATCGCCGGGCTGGGCCCCTGGGGTCGCCGCCGGGGCTACGCGCAGCCCTCCACGTAGTCGATCTCCGGCCTGCGCCCGCCGTCGATCTGGCGGACGACCCGCTTCGGGTCGGTCCAGAAGATCATCTTGCGGTTGCCGAAGCGCAGGATGTAGTCGCGCGCCTTCGGGTCGTACTTGTTGACCCGCGAGCGCAGCCGCGACCCGTACGCGCGGCGCAGGTCGCGCACCGAGTCGCCGACCTCGATGCCGCGGCGGGTGGAGATCCCGGGCTGGGACACCGACAGCACGGCGATCCGCCGGTCGGTGGTCTGCATCGTCACGCCGAGGCTCGTCGGCATGAGGCGGCCGATGCCGCACGTGTCGCTGGCCGGGTCGAAGCGCTGGTAGTCGATCGTCTGCCCCGTGCGCCGCTGGGCGTCGTCGATCGTCATCCCGATCCGCAGCGACCCGATCCCGTTCTGGGTGATGCGCGACGACTTCGTGACGGGAGCGGCGGCGGCGACGGCCGGCGCGGCGAGACAGGCCGCGGCGAGCACGCAGGCGACGGCCGACCATCCGTGGAGGCGGGTGTGCATGGCGCAACCCTACGCCGAGGGTGCGACCGACCCCCGAAGGATGTTGGCCGAGGGTGGAGAATGGGCATGACGCCCGTACGAGGCCCGTCTTCCAGGAGGTCGATCGCATGCACCGCTGGCTCCGCCGTCTCACCGCCCTGCTCGCCGTGGCGGCGCTGGCCGCCTTCGCCGGATGCGGGGGCGACGACGACGAGGGTTCGACGGGCACCGGCGGCGCCACCGCTCCGGCGACGGCGCCCGCGACGACCGGCGGCGAGACCGACGCCGGCGCGACCGACACGGGCGAGGCCGGCGGCGGCGCCGCGGCCGAGGGCGCCCAGGTGTTCGCCGACGCCGGCTGCGGCAACTGCCACACGCTCGCCGCCGCCGACGCCTCGGGCAAGGTCGGCCCGGACCTCGACGACGTCAAGCCGTCCGCCGACCACGTGCGCGAGATGGTGACCAACGGCGGCGGCGGCATGCCGTCGTTCGAGGGTCAGCTCTCGCCCGAGGAGATCGACGCGGTCGCCGACTACGTCTCCTCGGCCGCCGGCGGCGGCTGAGCGCTCACGCGCCGGGCGACGGCGCGTAGCGGTGGTGGAGCATCAGCGCGTTGCCGTCCGGATCGCTGAACGGCGCCATGTGGCAGACCCCGCTGTCGATGATGTCGCCCTGGAACTCGACGCCGCGCGCCGCGAGGTCGGCGCGCGCGGCGGCGACGTCCTCGACCTGCAGCGCGATCGGCGTCGTGCTCGCCTGGAACGGGATGCCGAGCCGCTCGCCGACGATGAGCGCCAGCGTCACCGTGCCCGTCTCGAACTCCGCGCCCAGCGCGTCGGGCCTGGAGCCCTGCCAGACCTTGCCGGCCTCGAGGCCGAGCACCTCGCCGTAGAAGGCGCGGGCGGCGTCGAGGTCGCGGGTGGCACCGACACGAAGTCGACGCCGGTGACGAGCGAGGCGGTGGCGGACACGGCGGCTGGACCTCCGGGGCGGACGGGCTGGGTGGGCCAAGCCTCGCGCCTGCGCCCGCCGCTGGCAAGCCGCCGACGCTCAGACCGCGGCGATCTCCTTGACCTGCGTCAGGCGGAAGTGGTTGCCCGACGGGTCGCGGAACCCGCAGTCGATGCCGTACGGCCGCTCCTCGGGCGCCTCGACGAACTCGACCCCGCGGGCGCGCAGCTCCTCGTAGGCGGCCCGGCAGTCGTCGGTCGACAGGAAGATCGCGGTCGCGGCGCCCTTGGCCATCAGCGTGCGCACCTGCTCGGCGGTCTCCTCGTCGAAGACGGGCTCGCCCGGGATCGCCATCAGCACGATCGACACGTCGGGCTGGTCGGCCGGGCCGACGGCCAGCCACCGGAAGTCGCCCATCTCGGGCAGCGTCACGTCGGCGTGCACCTCCATGCCGAGCTTGCGGGTGTAGAAGTCGAGCGCCTCGTCCTGGTCGTGCACCCACACCTGGGCGCTGGCGATCCTGATGCTCATGGCCGGCCTCCTGGGACGGTCGGAATCGGGTCGGCCGCGACGCTACCCGGCGACCCTGGCGCCGTCTTCTCCGAACGTGCTGTGTCGCGGCCGCGCGTAGGCCCGCACCACGCACGCCGGCAGGCGGGCGAGGTGAGCGGCCGGCGGGTGCCGCGCCCGGTACGCCGTCGGCGAGCAGCCGTACGCGCGGGTGAAGCTCGACGTGAACGACCCGACGCTGGTCAGGCCGACGGAGAGGCACACGTCGGCGACCGACCGATCCGTCGTGCGCAGCAGGGCGGCGGCGCGCTCCAGGCGCCGGGTCAGCAGGTAGCGGTGCGGCGGCTCGCCGAACGCGCGGCGGAACTCGCGGCTGAAGTGCGCGCGCGACAGACCGGCCGCCGCCGCCAGGTCGTCGACGCGCAGCGGCTCGAAGTAGCGCGCGTCGGCGAGGTCGCGGGCGCGCAGCAGGTGGCGGGCGGGCGGCACGAACGCCATGCGCGCCAGCCTACGCCGCGCTGGGCAGGCTGAAGCGCACGCGCGTGCCCGCGGGCGCGTCGGCCAGCCAGATGCGCCCGCCGTGGGCCTCGACGATCGCCCGCGCGATCGACAGCCCCAGGCCGGCGCCGTCGGAGCGCGACGCGTCGGCGGCTCCCTGGGCGAAGGCGACGAACACCCGCTCGCGCTCGTCGGGCGGGATGCCGCTGCCGGTGTCGGCCACCTCGATCTCGACCCGCTCCCCCAGCGGCTCGGCGCGCACCACGATCGAGCCGTCGGCCGGCGTGTGGCGGATCGCGTTCTGCAGGAGGTTGCGCAGCACGCGCTGGATGCGCTCGGGGTTGGCCCGCGCGAGCGCGCCGTCGGCGGGCACCTCGACGCGCACGTCCACGCCCCGGGCCAGGGCCTGCTCGCGCATCTCGTCGACCGCGCCGGCCACGAGCTCGGCGACCGGCAGGTGCTCGAGCGCGAAGCGCACGTCGCCCGCCTCCAGGCGCGACAGCTCGAACAGGTCGTCGATCAGCGCGCTCAGGGCGCGCGCGTGGACGGCGATCCGCGCGCCGTACTCCCGGCGTGTCGGCGCGTCGACCACCTCGTCGTCGATCGCCTCGGCCAGGAGCTGGATCGAGGTGATCGGGGTGCGCAGGTCATGGGAGACGGCGGCGAGCAGGTCGCGGCGGGCGCGCTCGGCCGCGTCGCGGGCCTGCTCCTCGGCGCCCAGGCGGGCGCCGACGCGCTCGACGTCGCGGGCGAGCTGGCCGAGCTCGTCGCTGGCCGCGGTCTCGATCGCCAGGTCGCGGCGGCCGTCGCCGATCGCCGCCAGTCCCGCGCGCACGGCGCCGACGTCGCGCAGCGCGCCGTCGGCCAGCGCCCAGCCTGCCCACGCGCCCAGCAGCGCGGCGTACACGGCGACCATCACGACGAACAGCACGTCGTGGGCCGAGACGAGCATGAACGCCGCGAACGCGAGCACGCCGGCCAGGAGCTGCACGACGATGAGCGCGCCGGCGGCCAGGAGCTGGCGGCGCAGCCCGCCGAGCCGCCCGCGAGCGCGGGCCAGGACGCGCACGCCCACCACGGTCGCCAGGCCGAGCGGCAGCAGCGTCGCGAGCGTCAGCCACGCCGCCTCGCCCCCGTACGCGGCGCCGGCGATCGCGATCGCCGCCCCGGTCGCCGCGACGACGAGCGCCAGCCCGCGCGCGATCACGGCTGGAAGCGGTAGCCGACGCCCCACACGGTCTGGATCCAGCGCGGGGCCGCCGGGTCGCGCTCGAGCTTGGTGCGCAGCCGGCGGATGTGCACGGTGACCGTCGCCGTGTCCGAGTACCAGCTGTAGCGCCAGACGCGGTCCATGAGCTGGACGCGCGTGAACGCCTCGCCGGCGTGACGGGCCAGGAACACGAGCAGGTCGTACTCGCGCTGGGTGAGCGCCACCTCCTCGCCGTCGAGCGTGACCCGGTGGGCGCGCTCGTCGATGCGCAGCCCGTCGAACTCGAGCGGTCCGTCGACCGGTGCCGGCGCGCTCGTGCGGCGCAGGACGGCCTGCACCCGGGCGACGAGCTCGGCCGGCGAGAACGGCTTGACGACGTAGTCGTCGGCGCCCTGCCCCAGCCCGACGACGCGGTCGATCTCCTCCCCCTTGGCCGTCAGCAGGATGATCGCGGTGCGCCGGCCCGCGTCGCGGGCGCGGATGCGGCGCATCACCTCCAGCCCGTCGAGCCCGGGCAGCATGAGGTCGAGGACGACGAGGTCGGGGGCGAGCCGCTCGTGCTCGGCCAGCGCCTGCGGCCCGTCGAGCGCCACCCGGGCCGCGTAGCCGGCGCGCTCGAGGTAGCGCGAGACGACCTCGCCGATCGTCGGCTCGTCGTCGACCACCAGCACATGTCCGCGCGGCTGGGGCACGAGCCGATCATCGCACCCTCGCGGGCGGGTTTCGCACCTCGTAATGGGCGCATCCCTCCCCACCCGAACGGGCGGCTTGGTTGTTGACAGGCTGTCATCGCGGCGCTAGGACTAGGGCCACATGGAGATCCTGCGCACGCCCGAGGCGCGCTTCGCCTCGCTCCCGGGCTTCCACTACGCGGCTCGGTACGCCGAGGTCCGCGCCGACGGAGGCCCCGCGCTGCGCATGGCCTATGTCGACGAGGGCGACCGGGCCGCGCGCCCCGTCCTCGCGCTCCACGGGGAGCCGACGTGGGGCTACCTGTACCGCCGCGTCGTCGCCCCGCTGCGGATCATCGGGCTGCGCGTCGTCGTGCCCGACTTCATCGGCTTCGGCCGCTCCGACAAGCCGGCCGCGCGCGAGGACTACACGTACGCCCGCCACGTGCAGTGGGTCACCGACCTCGTGCACCAGCTCGATCTGCGCGACGTGATCCTGCTGGGCCAGGACTGGGGCGGGCTGATCGGGCTGCGGCTCGTCGCCGCCGAGCCGGAGCGATTCGCGGCCGTCGTCGCCTCCAACACGTTCCTGCCCACGGGCGACCAGGACCTCGGCGACAGCTTCCACACCTGGCGGCGCTTCTCCCAGGAGGCCGACGAGCTGCCGATCGGGGCGATCGTGTCCGCCGGCACCGTCCGCACGCTGTCGCCGGCCGAGATCGCCGCCTACGAGGCGCCGTTCCCGGACGAGCGCCACAAGGCGGGCGCGCGCCAGTTCCCGATGCTCGTCCCGGCGACGCCCGACGACCCGGAGGCGCCCGCCAACCGGGCCGCGTGGGAGGTCCTGTCGCGCTGGGACCGGCCGTTCCTGACGGCGTTCGGCGACAGCGACCCGGTCACCGCCGGGGCGGACGTCGCGCTGCAGCAGATGATCCCCGGCGCGGCCGGCCAGCCGCACGTGACGCTCGAGCGCACCGGCCACTTCAGCCCCGAGGACGCGGGCGCCCGCCTGGCCGGCGTCATCGTGGAGCTGAACGGGCACCTGCCCTAGCGGCCCCCCCTCCCGGCCCGTTCCCGCCCGCGGCGCCCGGGGTAGGCCCCCGCAATGCTGGTCAACGACGTCACCGTCGAGCGCCTGCGCCGTCTCGCCGAGACCGTCGCCGACGGGCGCACGGTGCTGAGCGCCTACCTGAACCTCGATCCGCGCGAGTTCGGCACCGGGCCGGCGCGCGCGAGCGCGATCCGCTCGCTCCTGCGCGAGGCCGAGCGCGCCGTGCGCGACGCGGACGGGCTCGACCACGGCGAGCGCCAGGCCCTGCGCGCCGCGGTCGAGCGGCTCGAGGGCTGGTTCCGCGACGAGTTCTCGGCCGAGAGCGCCCACGCCGTCGCCGTGTTCGTCAGCGAGCCCGACGGCCTGTTCGAGGTCGTCCGCCTGCCCGTGCCGGCCCGGCAGCGCGTCGTCGTCGGACGGGTGCCGCGGATCGCCCCGCTCGCCCGGATCGGCGTCCCCCAGCGCTGGGCGGTGGCGCTCGCCAGCCGCTCGCACGGCCGGCTGCTGCGCGGATCGCCCGGCGGCCTGGTCGAGGTCGCCGACCTCGACGACGACGTGCCCGGCCGCCACGACCAGGGCGGCCTGTCGCAGTCGCGCTACGAGCGCAGCATCGACGAGGAGGCCCACCGCCACATCCGGCGGGTGCTCGACGCGCTCGCGCGCAGCCACGCGCAGCGGCCGATCGACCGGCTCGCGATCGCTGCGCCCGACGAGACCTACGCGTTCGTCGAGCAGCACCTGGACCCGGCGCTGCGCGAGCGCCTCGCCGGGCGCATCGACGCCGACCTGTCGGACGCGGGCCCCGAGCAGGTGCTCGAGGCCGCGCGGCCGCTGTCCGAGCCCGACGACCTCGCCGCGCAGGGCGGGATCGCGGCGCTGCTGCGCTTCTAGCGCTACACGACCTCGCCCGGGTACACGATGCCCGCGGTCGAGCCGGCGTCGACGGGCATCGCCGTGCCGGTCACGAACGAGGACCGGTCCGAGCACAGCCACACGACCGCCTCGGCGACCTCCTCCGGCTTGCCGAAGCGCTTCAGCGCCTGCGGCGAGGCGAGCTCCTGGCGGCGCTCGGGCGGCAGCACGTCCATCATCGCGGTGGCGATCGCGGCCGGGCAGACGGCGTTGACGCGGATCTCGTGCGGGGCGAGCTCGACCGCCGCCGTCTTGGTGAGGCCGACCACGCCGTGCTTGGAGGCGACGTAGGCGCCGAGCGCGGGCGCGGCGATGAGGCCGGCCAGCGAGGACGTGTTGACGATCGCGCCGCCGCCGCCCTGCTCGATCATCCGGGCCGCCTGCGCCCGGATCCCGAGCCAGACGCCCTTGAGGTTGACGGCCTGGATCGCGTCCCACTCCTCCTCGGTGGTCTCCAGCAGCGTGCGCTGGAGCTCGATCCCGGCGTTGTTGTGGGCGAAGTCGAGCCGCCCGTAGGCGTCGACGACCGCGGCGACCAGCCGCTCGTTGTCGGCGGCGCTCGTCACGTCCCCCGGCACCGCGGTCGCGCGACCGCCCGCCGCCTCGACGAGGCGCACGGTCTCGGCGACGTCGTCGGCGCGATCCGCGAGGTCGTTGACGACCACCGCCGCGCCCTCGCGCCCCAGCGCGACGGCCGTCGCGCGGCCGATCCCCCCGGCCGCCCCGGTCACCAGGCCGGCCCGGCCCTCCAGCAGTCCTGCCATGTCTCGTCTCCCCTCCTCGTTGACGTTCGCCGCCGCCCGTCAGGCCGGCGGCGGGTAGATGTCGCGCACGTAGTCGTCGAGCATCCGCTGGGCGCTGAAGCGCGGCCCCAGCGTCCGCATCGACGCGCGCATGCGGGCGATCCACGCCCGCGGGACGCCCTGCTCGTCGCGGTCGTGGAAGGTCGGGACGACCTCCTCGACCAGCAGCCGGTGCAGCTCGGCCCCGTCGCGGGCGTCCTGCGCGCCGTGGTCCTCCCACACCTCGCCGGGCAGCGCCCATCCGTTGGTGCCGTCGTGGGCTTCGGCCCACCACCCGTCGAGGACGCTGAGCTGCAGCCCGCCGTTGACGACGGACTTCATGCCGCTCGTGCCGCTGGCCTCCAGCGGCGGTCGCGGCAGGTTGATCCACACGTCGCAGCCGGCGACCAGCCGCGCGGCGGTGTCGAGGTCGTAGTCCTCGAGGAACACGACGCGCTGGCCGACGCCGGCCGCCCCGCGCACCGAGAACAGGGCCTGGAGCGTGCGCTTGGCCTCCTCGTCGCGCGGATGCGCCTTGCCCGCCAGCAGGAGCTGGATCGGACGGTCGGCGTTCAGCAGCTGCAGGTTGGCGTCGAGCTGCGAGAGCAGCAGCGCCACCCGCTTGTACGTGGCGGCGCGCCGCGCGAAGCCGAGGGTGAGCACCTCGGGGTCCAGCGCCTGGGCCGAGCGCGCGTACTCGAGCGTGTCGCCGCGCGCCAGGCGCTCGCGGACGCCCCGCCGGCGAGCGTGCTCGATCAGCGCGCGGCGCTGCTCGCCGCGGACGCGCCACAGCTCCTCGTCGGGGATGCGGTCCAGCGGCTCCCACGTCGCGGGGTCGGCGGCCCGGTGCCACCAGCCGTCGCCCAGGTGGCGGTCCAGCAGCTCGCGCATCGGCGCGCCCACCCACGTGGGCACGTGGACGCCGTTGGTGACCGAGCCGATCGGGACCGAGTCGACGTCGCGGCCGGGCCACAGGCCCTGCCACATCTGGCGGGCGACCTCGCCGTGGCGGCGGCTGACGCCGTTGGCGGTGCGGCTGGTGCGCAGCGCGAACTGGGTGACGCCGAACGGCTCGCCGCCGTCGTCGGGGTTCGTGCGCCCGAGGCGCAGCAGCCCGTCGACGCCGAGCCCGGTGCGGTCGGCCAGCGGGCCGACGGACGCGGCGACGCGCTCGGGCGCGTAGGTGTCGTTGCCCGCCGGCACCGGCGTGTGGGTGGTGAAGACCGTGCGCGAGCGGGCCGCCGCGAGCGCGCCGTCGAGGTCGGCGCCGTTGCGCAGCTCCTGGCCGACGAGCTCCAGGCTCGCGAACGCGGCGTGGCCCTCGTTGAGGTGCAGCACGCGCGGCGCGATGCCGAGCGCCGCGAGCGCGCGCACGCCGCCGACCCCGAGGACGAGGTACTGGGCGAGGCGGATCTCGGGGTCGCCGACGTACAGGCGGGCGGTGATCCAGCGGTCGACCGGGTCGTTCTCGGGCCGGTCGGTGTCGAGCAGGTACAGCGGCACGCGGCCGACCTGGACGCGCCACACCTGCGCGGCGACCTCGCGCTCGCCGATCGGCACGCGGACGACGACCGGCGCGCCGTCGGCCCCGGTGACCGGCACGGTCGCCAGGCGGTGCGGATCGCGGTCGATCCACGACTCCTGCTGCCAGCCGGTCGCGTCGATCCGCTGGCGGAAGTACCCCTCGCGGTACAGCAGGCCGACCGCGACGAGGTCGACGGCCTGGTCGGACGCCTGCTTGAGCAGGTCGCCGGCGAGGGCGCCCAGGCCGCCCGAGTAGATCGGCAGCGAGCGGTGGACGGCGTACTCGGCGCAGAAGAACGCGACGGTGCCCGGCCCGCCCTCGGGCGCGGGCCGCTCGCGCTCGGCGGCGACGCGCGCGCACAGGTCGTCGATGCGCGCGATGAGCCCGGCGTCCTGGGCCGCGGCCTCGAGCGCCTCGGTGTCAGCGGTGAGGAGCAGCACGACGGGGTTGGCCCCGGAGCGCTCCCAGCGCTCGCGATCGATGGACGCGAACACCTCCGCGGCGCCGGGCATCCACGACCAGCGCAGGTCGTAGGCGAGCCGGGCCAGCGGTCGCAGCGGCTCGGGGACGCGGGCCGCGAGGGCGGCCGCGGCGCGATCGATGTCCGAGGGCATCCCGGGGATGTAAGCACGGGCGGGTGTCCGGGCACGGTCAGGGCGGCTTGCCGCGCCCGGCCGCGCCGCGATAATGGCCCGCGACGACCACGAGGGGCCGGTGTCGCCCCACGGGTCCGGATGACCCGCTATCGTGTCGATGACTGTCTGTCATCTAGAGGGAGACGCAGGATGCTGAACCGACGACAGCTGCTCCAGTCCGCCGCCGCGGCCGCCCCGGCGCTGCTGCTCACCCGCGCCGCCGCGAACGCCCAGAGCGGACCCAGCGCCGCCGGCAAGAACGTGGTCCTGTTCATCACCGACCAGGAGCGCGCGATCCAGCACTTCCCGCGCGGCTGGGCGGAGCGCAACCTGCCCGGCCTCACCCGGATGCAGGCCAACGGGATCACGTTCGAGAACGCCTTCAGCAACGCGTGCATGTGCTCCCCGGCGCGCTCCACGCTGCTGACCGGCTACTACCCGGCCCAGCACGGCGTGAAGTACACGCTCGAGGAGGACATGCCCGACGACCAGTACCCGCAGGTCGAGCTGCCGACGGACTTCAAGAACATCGGCACGGTCATGTCGGCCGCGGGCTACAACGTCGTCTACAAGGGCAAGTGGCACCTCAGCAAGCCGGCCGGCAGCGAGTTCACCCCCGAGGACGTCGCCAAGTACGGCTTCGGGCGCTGGAACCCGCCGGACGCGGGCGCCAACCAGGACATCCCCCAGGAGGGTGGCGGCGTCTACGACAACGACGGCCGCTACATGTCCGGCACCGGCGACGCCGCGGCCGGCCAGGAGGGCGTCATCCAGTACCTGACGAGCCACGCCGCCCAGCAGCAGCCGTTCTTCCTGATCGTCTCGCTCGTCAACCCCCACGACGTGCTCATGTACCCGCGCAACCTCGAGGCGGCCGGCTACGACGCGTCGTGGCTGGAGGGCGAGATCGAGCTGCCCGAGACCGTCCACGAGGACCTGCGCGACAAGCCCGTCGCCCAGCGGTCGTTCCGCCGGATCATGGCGCTGTCCGGCCGGCTGAAGGACGACGAGATGAAGCGCAACTACCTCAACTTCTACGCCAACCTCATGAAGCTCGTCGACGGTTACCTCGTCGACGTGCTCGACACGCTGGCCCAGACCGGGCTGCTCGACGACACGATCGTCGTGCGCACGTCCGACCACGGCGAGATGGGGATGGCGCACGGTGGCCTGCGCCAGAAGAACTTCAACGCCTACGAGGAGACGCTGCGCGTCCCGCTCGTCTACTCCAACCCGAAGCTGTTCCCCACCCCCAAGCGCTCCGACGCGCTGGTGTCCCACGTCGACTTCCTGCCGACGATCGCCAGCCTGCTGGGCGCCCCGCGCAGCGCGCGGGCCGACTGGCAGGGCGTCGACTACTCGCACCTGATCCTCGGCCAGAGCACGGCGCCGGTGCAGGACAGCATCGTCTTCACCTACGACGACTTCCAGGCCGGCCAGGCCCGGGGGCCGTACGTGCGCCAGCCCAACCACATCGTCAGCCTGCGCGAGAAGCGCTACAAGATCGCGCGCTACTGGGATCCGGCGGGCAAGGAGAAGGCGCAGTGGGAGATGTACGACCTGCGCCGCGACCCGCTCGAGCGCCGCAACATCGCCGCGCCCGGCTACAAGCGCAACGAGCGCGAGCAGCGCGAGCTGCGGCGGCTGAAGCGACGGCTGGCGAAGGTCACCCGCGAGCGCCTCAAGCCGCTGCCCAACACGCCGCAGCCGAAGGTCGCGGTCGCCGCCTGAGGCGGCGGGCGCCGGCGCGGTCGCGCCGGCGCCCGGTCGCTCAGTGCGTGGGCTTGACCGGGTTGGTGAACCCGCCCGGACCGCTCGGGTCGACCGGCTCGGGCTTGGTCGTGAACGTCCTCCACGCGCCGTGGTCGGTGCCCCACGGGTTGCGGGCCTTGAACCGGTACTCGTACGTCGTCCCGGGCTGCAGGAACGAGAGCGACGCGCCGACCTTCCCGCCGCTGCTCTGCAGCTGCGCACGGGTGCGCTCCCACCACACGTCCTCGACGAGGCCCGGCTTGCCGGCGATGCGCAGCTCGTAGCCGATCTGCGTCACCGCGACGCCCCGGTCGTCGACGCTCCCGTCGATCGCCGCCCAGATCTTGTCGACCTTGCTCGCGGTGACGGTGACGGCGTCGGGCGCGCCGATCGGCCGCAGGCGCAGCGCCGCGAACGCGTCCAGGCGGCCGCCGGTGAACGTGTGGCCCTGGCCCAGCGACGGCTCCGACACGACCGAGTTGAGCAGGTCGTGGCGGGCGCGCATCGGGGTCATCCGCTGCGACGCGGGGACGAGCGGATCGGTCGCCCACAGCAGCGCCGCGGCGCCGGACACGAACGGGGCCGCCAGCGACGTGCCGTCCCCCGTCGCCCAGCTCCCGCCGAGGGTCGTGCTGCGGATGCCGACGCCCGGCGCCGCGAGGTCGACGTCGCCGCCGTGGTTGCTGAACCCGGCGCGGGCGCCGACGTCGCCGTGCGCGCCGACGCAGATGACGTGGTCGCGCGGGTCCTCGCACGGGTACACCTCCGCCCAGGTCAGGCTCAGGCCCGCGTTCCCGGCTCCGGCGACGATCAGCAGCCCGGGCGAGTCGCCGATCGCGTCGCTGATCGAGTGCGTGTAGATGCCGACCGACAGCGAGACGTTGGCGATGTCGGCGCCGTTGCGGGCCGCGTAGCGGATCGCGTCGGCGACGCGCCCGGCGGTGAACGCGTTGTTCTTCTTCGTGACCTTCACCGGCATGATCGCCACGTCGCGGGCGACGCCGCTGACGCCGGTGCCGTCGCCGTCGGCGCCGATGACGCCGGCCACGAGGGTGCCGTGGTCGTCGCCGCCGGTCGGGCTCGGGTCCGGGTCGTCGGTGCCGGTGTCCCAGCCGCGCCAGTCGTCGGCGACGCCGTTGCCGTCGTCGTCCTTGCCGTTGTCGCGCAGGCCGGGCTTGTCCTCGCCCGGGTTGCGCCACATGTTCGCGGCCAGGTCGGGGTGGTCGAGCTGCACGCCGGTGTCGATCACCGCGACCACGACGTCGTCGCGGCCCTCGGTGATGCCCCAGGCGCGCAGGGCGTTGACGTCGTCGCCCGGGCTCGCCGTGTTCTCCAGGCCCCACTGCTTGGCGAAATGCGGGTCGGCGGGCGCGACCTCCGGGAAGTCCGGCACGTCGCCGATGACCTCCCCGTACACGTCGGGCTCCGCCCAGCGCACGCCGGGCTGCGCCGACAGGGCGCGCGCGACGTCGCGCGGGTCGCGCGAGCGGTCGAAGGCCACCTCGTAGGCGTCCTCCAGCAGCATGGCGCGGTCGACGCGGACGTCGGCGGCCGCGAACGCGGCGGCGCGGGCGGCCTCGTCGGTCCCGCGGTCGAAGCGCACGAGCGCGACGCCGGGGACGATCTCCGGGGACGTCGGCGGGGCCGCGGCGGGCGCCGGTGGAGCGCCGGAGAGGGCGAGGCCGGCGACGGCCGCGAGGACGGTGAGGGTGCGATGGCGGAACACGGGGCGTCTCCCTGGTCGGTGGTTGACGCCGACGAGGATCGGCCCGGGCGCCGCCGGGCGCATGAGGGGGGATCCCCCAGATCGCGACCCGGGTGGGATCGAGCAGGCCACCTGACCGGGTTGCGCCGCCTGGCAGGATGGCTGTCGTGAGCGAGCGCCGTCCCGCGATCGTCGCCGTCGACGACGAGCCCGCCGTGCTGGCCGCCGTCGCGCGCGACCTGCGCCGCGGCTTCGGCGAGCGCTACCGCGTGCTCTCGGCGCCCTCGGGCTCCGACGCGCTCGACGTGCTGGGCCAGCTTCGCACCCGCGGCGAGCAGACCGCGCTGCTGGTGGCCGACCAGCGGATGCCCGGGATGTCGGGGACCGACTACCTCGTCCGGGCCCGCGAGATCGTGCCCGACGCCAAGCGGGTCCTGCTGACCGCCTACGCCGACACCGAGGCGGCGATCGCGGCGATCAACGACGTCGCGCTCGACTACTACCTGCTCAAGCCGTGGGACCCGCCCGAGGAGCAGCTCTTCCCGGTCGTCGGCGACCTGCTGACGACGTGGGAGTCGGGCGCCGCGCTGGAGGCGGGCGGCGTGCGCATCGTCGGCCACCGCTTCTCCGCCGACACCCACGCCCTGCGCGACTTCCTGGCCCGCAACCGGGTGCCGGGCCGCTGGCTCGACGTCGACCGCGACCCCGAGGCCCACGAGCTGCTCACCGCCGCCCGCGTGTCGGCCGACCGGCTCCCGGTCGCGCTGCTCGAGGACGGCACCGTCCTGGAGCGGCCGACGCCGCTGGAGCTCGCCGAGCGCCTGGGCATCGCGAGCGCGCCGCTGCAGGACCACTACGACCTCGTGATCGTCGGCGGCGGCCCCGCCGGGCTGGCCGCCGCGGTGTACGGCGCGTCCGAGGGGCTGCGGACCGTCATGGTCGAGCAGGAGGCGACGGGCGGGCAGGCGGGCCAGTCCAGCCGCATCGAGAACTACCTCGGCTTCCCGGCCGGCCTCAGCGGCTCCGACCTGGCGCGCCGCGCCACCGACCAGGCGCGCCGGCTCGGCGCCGAGCTGCTCGCCGTGCGCCAGGCCGTGGGCCTGGAGGCCGAGGGCGCGGGCCGGTTCGTCCAGCTCACCGGCGGCGGCGCGCTGAGCGCCAACTGCGTGCTCATCGCCTCCGGCGTCTCCTACCGCCAGCTCGACGCGCCGGGGTTCGCGGCCCTCACCGGCGCGGGCATCTACTACGGGGCGGCGCTGACCGAGGCGCGCTCCTGCCGCGACCAGCACGTCGTGGTCATCGGCGGCGCCAACTCGGCCGGGCAGGCGGCCGTGTACTTCAGCGCGTACGCCCGGCGGGTGACGATGCTGGTCCGCGGCGAGTCGCTGCGGCGCTCGATGTCGCAGTACCTCATCGAGCAGATCGCCGACCTGCCCAACGTCGAGGTGCGCACCCGCAGCCAGGCGGTGGCCGCCGAGGGCGGCGACCACCTCGAGCGCCTGCGCATCCGCGGGCCCGACGGGGCCGAGACGGTCGAGGACGCCGACGCGTGCTTCGTGTTCATCGGCGCCGCGCCGCGCACCGACTGGCTGGGCGACACGATCGCCCGCGACGACCGCGGGTTCATCCTCACCGGCGCCGACCTGCCCGCCGAGCGCTGGCCGCTGGGGCGCGACCCCTACCCACTGGAGACGAGCGTCCCCGGCGTGTTCGCGGCCGGCGACGTGCGCGCCCGCTCGATCAAGCGCGTCGCCAGCGCCGTCGGCGAGGGGTCGATGTCGGTGTCGCTCATCCACCAGTACCTCGAGGGCACGTGAGCGGGCACCCGACCCCCGCCCAGCTGCGCACGATCGACCTGTTCGACGACCTCGCCGACGACGAGCTCGCGCCCTGGACCGAGGCCGCCGTGCTGCGCGAGCTCGCCCCCGGCGAGGTCCTGGCCGAGGTGGCCGAGCCGTCGACCGGCCTGCACCTCCTGCTCGCGGGCACCGCCCGCGCGCTCACCGTCGAGGGCGACCGCACCGAGCCGGTCGGACGCCAGGTGGCGCCGACGTGGCTGGGCGCGATCGCCGCGCTCACCGAGGGGACGCTCGGCGTGCGGGTCGTGGCCGAGACGCCGCTGACGCTCGCGACGATCGAGCCGGAGACCTTCCGCGGCCTCGCGCTCACCCACCCCGCCGTCCACCGCCGCGTGATGCGGCAGGTGGGCCCGGTGATCGGCCGGCTCACCGCGATCGAGCAGAACCGCGAGCGGCTGGCGTCGCTGGGCACGATGGCGGCCGGCCTCGCCCACGAGATGAACAACCCCGCGGCCGCCGCCCGGCGCGCGGCCGCCGACTTGGCCGAGTCGCTCGACGTCGTCTCCAGCGCCGTGGGCCGGTTCGTCGAGCACGAGATCAGCCGGCCCGACGCCCACCGGCTCGTCGCCATGCAGCGGGAGGCGCTCGAGCGGGCCGACCGGGCGGGCGTCCTCGACGCGCTCGACGCCGCCGACGCCGAGGACGCCGTGCGCGACCGCCTCGAGGCGCTCGGCGTCGACGAGGCGTGGCGGCCGGCCGCGCCGCTGGCCGCCGCCGGGATCGACGCCGCCTGGCTCGACCGGCTCGCCCGCCACGCCGGCCCCGCGACCGCCGACGCGATCGCCTGGATCGCGGCGTCGCTGGACGCCCGCCGCGTCACCGGCGAGCTGCGCGAGTCCGTCGAGCGCATCGGCCGGCTCGTCGGCGCGGTGAAGGCGTACGCGTACATGGACCGCGGCGACGTGGTCGAGGCCGACGTGCACGAGGGCCTGGAGACGACGGTGACGATCCTCGGCCACAAGCTCAAGCACACGCGGATCGAGGTCGTGCGCGACTACGACCGCACGCTGCCGCCGCTGATCGTGCACGGCGCCGAGCTCAACCAGGTGTGGACCAACCTGATCGACAACGCGATCGACGCGCTCGGCGAGTCCGGCACGATCACGCTGCGCACCCGCCGCGACGGCGCGTGCGCGATCGTCGAGGTCGGCGACGACGGCCCCGGGATCCCCGAGGACGTCCAGGACCGCGTCTTCGACCCGTTCTTCACGACCAAGTCCGTCGGCGACGGGACCGGGCTGGGCCTCGACGTCGCGTGCCGCATCGTCCGCGACCGCCACGACGGGTCCATCGCCGTCGCGTCGCGTCCCGGCGAGACCACCTTCACCGTCCGAATCCCGCTCCCGTCGTAGGAGGCCCCGTGCCCTGTTCCCACCTCGACCACGTCCACGTCACCGAGCTGCCGGCGGAGGTCGACGGCTGCGAGGACTGCCTGGCGACGGGCGGCCGGTGGCTGCACCTGCGGCTGTGCCTGGAGTGCGGCCACGTGGGCTGCTGCGACTCCTCCCCCAACCGCCACGCGTCGGCGCACGCGGCGAGCACCGAGCATCCGATCATCCGCTCGCTGGAGCCAGGCGAGGAGTGGTCGTGGTGCTTCGTCGACGAGGTCGCGCTCATGCTCGCCAACGTGCGCGGGTCGACGCGCATCCCGCCGTCGCCGCTGGCGCAGGAGTGGGGCCTGGGCTGAGCGCCGGGCTGTGACGGATTGCGCGCTACGCGTGTCGCCGCCGTGACAGACGGCGGGCCGGCGGCGGTCGAGCATCGGGGCGTCCGATCGTCCCGAGCGTCAGGAGCCCGTCATGCCCTCCCGCCCCCGCTTCGCCGTCCTCTCCGCCGCCGTCGCGCTGGTCGCCGCGCTGGGCGCGCTCGTCGCCGCTCCCGCCGGCGCCCAGGTCCGCGTCGGCATCAGCGACCAGAACGTCGCGACGCTCGATGCTCCGCTGTTCCAGCAGGCGGGCATCAAGCGGGTCCGCTACTTCGTGCCCTGGAACGCGGCCCGGAGGCCCGGCCAGCTCGCCGCCGTGCAGTCGTACGTCCGCCGCGCGCGCGACCACGGCATCGACGTCCTCGTGCACATCTCCACGGAGGACCTGCGCCCGCGGCGCGGGGTCCTGCCCTCCCCCGCCCGCTACCGCCGCGAGGTCGGACGGCTCGTGCGCAAGCTGCGCCCGCTGGGCGTGCGCGAATGGGGCGTCTGGAACGAGGCCAACCACATCAGCCAGCCGACGTGGAACCGGCCCGACCGCGCCGCCGCGTACTTCCGCCAGATGCGCGCGATCTGCCGCGGCTGCGAGATCGTCGCGCTCGACGTCCTCGACCTCAGCAACGTGTCCGACTACGTGCGCCGCTTCTACCGGGCCCTGCCGGCGTCGTCGCGGCGCGCAGCCCGGCTGGTCGGCATCCACAACTACTCCGACGTCAACCGCCGCACGACCAAGGGGACGCGCACGATCATGCGCGCCGTCGGCGCGCACGTGCGCTCGCCGCGCTACTGGCTGACCGAGACCGGCGGCATCGTCGAGCTCGGCCGCACGTTCCGCTGCAGCCAGCGCCGTGCCGCGAACCGCACGTCGTACCTGTTCCGGCTGCTGGCGAGGTTCGACGGCGTCGTCGAGCGGGCCTACGTCTACAACTGGCGCGGGACCGACTGCGCCACGCGGATGGACACCGGGCTCGTGAACGCCGACGGGTCGCCGCGGCCGGCCTACCGCGCGCTGGTGCGCGGGCTCAAGCGGACCGCCCGCTGAGCCGCCTCGCGGCCGCGGCGACGGCGGGCGCCCAGCGCGATCCCGCCCGCCGCGGCCAGCGCCGCGATCCCGGCGCCGGTGACGGCGACCGCCGTCCACGCGTCGTCGCGCGCGACGGGCGGGGCCGGGACGGCGGCCGGCGCCGGTGCGGCGGCGACCCCGCCGATCTCGACCGGCGCGTAGCCGTGCGGGGTCGCCATGAAGCCGTCGTCGACCTGGAAGTCCCAGCGGCCGGCGGCCGGGAAGGCGACCTCGGCGCGGTAGACGCCGGGCTGGTCCGTCGGGGTGGCCGCGAACCGCTCGCGCTCGGCGTCGCCGCCGGCGCGGTCGGGCCAGATCTCGATCGCGGGGCGCACGCCCTCCAGGGGCTGGACCCCGTGCTGGAGGATCCGCAGCTCGACGCGCCAGGGCTCGCCGGGCGCCAGGCCGTCGGGCAGCGAGCTGAGGCCGACGGTGGTCCAGCCGCCGGCGTGGGCGGGCGCCGCGGCCACCGCGGCCACCGCCGTGCCGAGCACCGCCATCGTCGCCATGATCGCCAGCCGTCGCATGGGCGCTCCCTCCGGGTCGCTCTCCGCCGTCGCCCCTGGTACACCGCCCGCGGCGGGTCGGTTCCCGGTCAGCGCAGGGAGGCGGCGACGCGCGTGGCGGTGGCGCGGTCCATGTCGCCCTCGAGGCGCAGCAGGACGCCGTCGGCGCGGTCGACGAGGAGGACGTCGGCGGCGAGGCGCTCGCGGTCGTCGAAGCGCGCCTCGCCGGTCGGCGGCACGTACGCGAAGCCGTGCGGGTCGCCGGTCAGCCACATCGCCGGGTCGCCGTCGACGCGCAGGCGCGTGAGCGCGGTGCCGGCGCCGGCGGTCTTCTCGATCAGCGGCTCGGCGCGGCCCTCGAGCTGGCCGACGAGCAGGCCGACGCCGGTCTCCCCGGCGCGCGGGAGCCCGGGCCGCGGCCGGTAGGCGAGCCACACGATCGGGTGCCCGAGCGCGGTGTCGAGGAACACGCGGTCGGGCGCGCCGAGCGCGGCGGGGACCTGGACGGGGAACGGCACCGCGGCGCGCGCCTGCTCGAGGCTGACCGGGTCGCCGAGGTCGAGCCCGGCGCCGAGCGGGCGGGCGGGCGCATCGGGCTCGCGGCGCTCGATGCTGACGGCGCCGAAGCCGAGCCAGTCCAGGACGGCCGAGCGGGCGGGCTCGATCGCCGCGGTGAGCGCGACGGCGGCGGCCAGCGCGGTGAGAGCGGCGCGCCAGGCGCGGCGCGGGCTCCGGCGGGCGGCGCGGGGCTGCTCGACGTGGAGCCGCTCGACGACGGCCTCGGCGACGTCGGGCGCCGGCGGCCAGGCGACGGGCAGCGCGCGCAGCTCGCGCTCCAGGCGCTCAGGCGACATCGGGCCCCACCTCCTCGCGCAGCCGGTCGAGCGCGCGCGACAGGCGCGACTTCACGGTCCCGCGCCGCACGCCGAGCGCGGCCGCGGTCTCGGCCTCCGACAGATCGAGCAGGCACCGCAGCGCGATGACCGTGCGGTCGCGCTCGGGCAGGCGCTCCAGCGCCGCGACGAGCGCGGCGCGGCGCTCGGTGGCGAGCGCGGCGGGTTCGGGCTCGGCCTCGGGCGGGGCGTGGACCTGGTCGCCGGCGGGGATCTGCTCGGCGACCTGCAGCGCGAGCCGGGTGCGGCGCCCGGCGGCGCGGCGGCGGTTGCGCGCCTCGTTGGCGACGATCGCCAGCAGCCACGGCCGCAGCGGCCGGCCGGCCTTGAAGCGCGGCAGCGCGGCGTACGCCTTGACGAACGCCTCCTGGACGGCCTCCTCGGCCTCGTGCGGGTCTCCGCAGATCAGCACGGCGGTGCGAAACGCGATCTCCTGGTGGATGCGCACGAGCTCGCCGTAGGCGGCGAGGTCGCGTGCCCGGGCACGCTCGACCAGCTCCGGCTCGTTGTCGGGGCGGCGCACCTGTCCCTTCTACACCCGGCGCGCCGGATCGGTTCCCCCGGCGCGGTCCGCTCCCCGCCCCGCGACCGCGCTCAGCGCCGCGGCGCCGGCGCAGGCGTGAGGCCGCGGTCCAGGAGCGCCGCCGGCGTGTCGGCGACCATCCGCTCGGCCGCGTCCGGCGCGACCCCGGCGCCCACCATCTCGGCGACCGCCGCGCTCAGCGTCGGGCCGCGCGACGGGCGGTGGGCGTCGGAGGCGACGACCGCGGCGCGGCCGGTGACCGCCAGGTCGAGCGCGTCCGCGCGCGCCCGGTCGCCGTGGCGTCCGGTCAGCGACGAGCCGTTGATCTGCAGCACCGCGCCGAGCGCCTCGAGCGTCTCCAGGCCGCCGCCCGGCTCCATCAGCTCCGCGCACCGCTCCGGGTGGCCGATCAGCAGGCCGTATCCGCGCCCCGCGAGCTCCGCGGCCGCCTCGAGCAGGCCTGCCGCGTCGAGCACCAGCGGCGCCTCGAGCAGGATCCAGCGCCGCCCGGGCGGGCCCTGGGCGGCGATCTCCAGCTCCTCGGCGTCGAGGTCGTCCTCCTGGGCCACCTCCACCCCGGTCCGCACGTCGAGCGGGATGCCCTCGCGGCGCAGCGCGGCGCGCAGCTCGGCCACTCGCTCGGGCACCGTGCGCACGTCGACGAAGCGGGCGTGCGGGGTCACGGTGATCGTCCGGGTGCCGTCGGCGAGCGCGAGCCGGGCGAGCTCGATGCTCTCCTCCATGCTCTGCGGCCCGTCGTCCACGCCGGGCAGGAGGTGGAAGTGCAGTTCGGTCCGGGCGCGTCCGGCGCCGTCCATGGTCACCCCTCAGGAGTACCACAGCCCGCTGCGCCGCCCTGTTGTCCTACGGTGTCCACGTGTCCGAGACCAGCGTTCGACATCCCCTCTTCGCCCGCTGGTACGTCCGCTGCAGCGCCGGCATGGAGCGCGAGGTCGGGCCGATCCGCGCGGAGCTGCTGAGCGGGCTGAGCGGGCGCGTCGTCGAGCTCGGGCCCGGCAACGGCCCCACGTTCCCGCACTACCCGCCGACGGTGACCGAGGTCGTCGCCATCGAGCCCGAGCCGTACCTGCGCGGCCACGCCGAGGCGGCGGCCGCCCGCGCGCCGGTCCCCGTCGAGGTGCGCGCCGGCGTCGCCGAGCGGCTCCCCCTGCCCGACGGGGAGTTCGACGCCGCCGTCACCTGCGGCGTGCTGTGCACGGTCCGCGACCAGGCGGCGGCGCTCGGCGAGCTGCGCCGCGTGTTGCGCCCCGGCGGCGAGCTGCGCTTCCTCGAGCACGTGCGCGCCGCCGGCGGCGTCAAGGCCGCCGTCCAGCGCGCGCTCGACGCCACCCGCGTGTGGCCGATGATCGGCGGCGGCTGCCACTGCGCCCGCGACACCGTCGCCGCGATCCGCGCCGCCGGGTTCGAGGTCCGAGAGCTTCGCGAGACCACGGTGGGTCCCGCCTGGATGCACACCAACCCCCAAGTGATCGGAGTGGCACGGAACCATGGAGGGTGAGCTCTGGCACGCCGTGCGATGGCTGCACGTCGTGGCGATGGCGTTCTTCGTCGGAGGCCAGATCTTCCTGGCCGCCGCGGTCGTCCCGGTCGAGCGCCGATCGCCCGACCGCGAGCGGCTGCGCGCGATCGCGCGCCGCTTCGGCTACGGGACGCTGGTCGCGATCGGGATCCTGCTGGCGACGGGCGTCGCGCTGGCCGACCGCCGGCACCTGTGGAGCGACGGCACGCTGCACCTCAAGCTCGCGCTGGTCGCGCTGGTCGCCGTGCTCGTCGTGTGGCACATGCGCCGCCCGAACATGCACGTGCTCGAGGCCGCGATCTTCGTGCTGTCGCTCGTGATCGTCTGGCTCGGCCTCACGCTCGCCCACGGCATGGGCTGAGGCCGAGCGCGCCCCTGGCTCAGTCCCCGGGAACGCGGCGCGCGCGGCTCGCGCGCGCGCCCGTCGCCCGCGCGTCGCGAACGAGCGCGCGGCACAGCGCCAGCGCGCGCTCCTCGTCGGCCGGCGACGTGCCGTCGTAGACGATCGAGCAGACGTGGCGCAGCTCCCGCGGGCCGACGGTGAACGCGCCGAGGTAGTCGAACCCGGCCTCGCGGCAGCGCTCGCGGCTGACGGCGTCGAGCGTGAGCGCGGCCTCCGCGGTCGCCGGCGCCACCGTGCACACGTCGATCTGGGCGCCGCCCGGCCCCAGCCGGTGGCGCGGCCCGACGGCGCCGCCGGGCGGGACGCCGGCGAGCGCCCGCGCGCGCACGCGCAGCACGTCGTCGGGATCCGCGGGCCGGTCGGCGGGCCGGTACAGGCGCGCGCCCGGCACGCCGGCGAACGCCTCCTCCACGAGCGGCAGCAGCAGCTCGACCGTGCGCGCGTCGCCGTGGACGGCGCCGAAGAAGTTCCAGACGCCGAGCTGCAGCTCCTCGGGCACGGCGGCCGGGTCGATCCCGGCGGGCGCGTCGAGCAGCACGTGGCGGACGGTCGGCGCGGTCGGGAACACCATCGTGCGCTGCAGCGACTGCAGGACGTCGACGAACGCGCCCAGGTCCTCCTCGCACGGCAGCGTGACGAGGTAGGCCTCGCGGGCCGGCGGGTCCTGCAGCAGCGGCACGACGGTCTTCGTGACGATCGCGCGGTCGCCGCCGGGACGCAGCAGCCCGCCGCCGTCGAGCACGAGCTCGGCCGGGCCGCCGACGGTGCGCGGGCTGGGACCGGCGCCGACCGGGGCGTCCCAATCGCCGTCGGGCACGTCGAGCCACAGCGCGAGCCCGCGCCGCTCGATCGCCGCGTGCACGTCGCGGTAGGTGGCGCCCGGCTCGACGACCGCGCACGCGAACGTCGCGTCGAGCTCCAACACCCGGTTCATGCGCGCGAGGTCGAGGACGACCCGGCCCGGCACGGCCTCGCCGGCGCCGGCCAGCGGGACGCCGTGCTCGCGCGCGGCCCGCACGATCGCGCGCACCTCGGCGGCCGACGCGGGCCGCACCGCGGCGGCGGGCACGGCGCCCGGCGCGCCGAGGTCGGCGTGCGGCTCGCGGTAGCGCTCGAGCGCCGCCAGGTCGGTCACGACGTGCTCGTCGCCGACGATCGCGGCGAGCGCCTCGAGCGCCCCCGCGTGGTCGGGCTCGGCGTAGCCGGGCGGGAGACTGCCGGCGTGGAGGTCGGTGGCGGCCATCGGGGTTTCGCGCATCGGTCCAGCTCGTCCGAAGACGCCCCGGAGTATATGGCTCCCTGATATTCGATGCGCCGGTTCGGGCTCAGGCGACGTTGCGTCGCCAGAACGCCGGCGTGAGCAGCACGAGGACCGTGAAGACCTCCAGGCGGCCGACGAGCATCAGGAAGCTCAGGTACCAGCGCCCGCCCTCGGGAATCGACGTGAAGCTCTCGGTCGGCCCGACGGTGCCCAGCCCCGTGCCGACCACGTTCAGCGTCGCCGCGGACGCCGACGCCGCGCTCACCTCGTCGAGCCCGAACGCCGCCATCACGAGCGTCGAGACGACGAACACGAGCAGGTAGACGAGGAAGAACGCGAGCACGCCGCGGCGCACGCCCTCCGAGTAGACGCGCCCGGGGACGCGCAGCACCTGGACGGCCTTGGGCTGGAGCTGGCGCTGCAGCTCCTGGCCGGCCGCCTTGGCCAGCAGCATCACGCGGATCACCTTCATGCCGCCGGTCGTCGAGCCCGCGCACGCGCCGACGAACATCAGGCACACGAGGCCCATGCGCGCGAAGTCGTGCCACACGTCGAAGTCGTCGGTGACGATCCCCGTCGTCGTGATGAAGCTGACGGTCGTGAACGTCGCCGCGCGGATCGAGTCGGCGAACCCCAGGCCGGCGTCGGACACCAGCAGCGTGACCGTCAGCACGGCCGAGACGGCGACGATGATCAGCAGGTACGCGCGCACCTCGGCCGCCTGCGGCCAGATCCGGTCCGGGTGGCGCAGCACGAGCCAGTAGAAGGCGAAGTTGATCCCGCCGAGGAGCATGATCACGAGCGCCACCAGCTCGATCGCCAGCGAGTCGAACGCGCCCAGCGACGCCGTGCGGGTCGAGAACCCGCCGGTGGCGATCGTGGTGATGCCGTGGTTGAGCGCGTCCCACACGGGCATCCCGGCCGCCCAGAACGCGACGATCCCCGCCGCCGTCAGCGTCAGGTAGATCGTCGAGATGATCTTGGCCGTCGTGGCGACCCGCGGCGTCAGCCGCTCGGCCGTCACGCCCGACAGCTCGGCGTAGAAGACGCGCTGGCTGGCCAGCCCGGTGGCGGGCGCGATCGCGACCACGAGCACGACGATCCCGACGCCGCCCAGCCACTGGCTCAGGCTGCGCCACAGCAGGATCGCGTCGGGCTGCGCCTCGAGCACGGGGATGAGCGTCGCGCCGGTGGTCGTCAGGCCGCTCATGGACTCGAAGAACGCGTCGCCCACGCGGTCGAACGTGCCCTCGATCAGGAACGGCGCCGCCCCGGCCACCGCGGCGACCAGCCACGCCAGCGTCACCGCCAGGAAGCCGTCGCGCGCCCGGATCGGGACCGACCGCAGCCGGCGCGCGAGCGTCAGGCCGGCGACGCTCAGCGGGATCAGGACCGCGGCGGGGAGGCCGAACGCGAGCGTGCCGCCGCCCCCGTCGATCGCCGCGACCGCGAAGCAGACGAGCTCGCCCAGCGCGACCGCGAGCACGGCGCCGGAGACCACCGGCGTCACGAGCTGCCAGTTGATCGCCGGCAGGACGCTGGGCCCGCGCAGCCTCACGCGGCGTGGAACCCGCGCTTGACGTCCGCCACGCCCGCGCGCGGGTTGAAGACGATCACGTGGTCGCCGGCCCGCACGCGCGCGTCGGGCAGCGGCATGATCACGCGCTCGCCGCGCACGATCGCCACGATCCGCGCCTTCACCATCGCCGCCGCCGCCTCGAGCGTGCGCCCGTCGGCGCTGCAGTCGGGCTCGGCCTCGACCTCGAGGATCTCGCCGCCGCCCAGCATCAGGTGGATCGCGGCGACGTTCGCCCCGCGGACGGTGCGCAGGATCGCCTCCGCGGTGACCAGGCGCGGCGAGAACGCGGCGTCGACGCCGAGCGCGTCGACCAGCGGCGTGAACTCCTCGCGCGAGACCACGGCGAGGTTGAGCCCCGCGCCGAGCTGCTTGGCGTGCAGGGCGGCGAGCAGGTTCGCGCGGTCGTCGCCGGCGCACGCGACGAACGCGCCGACCCGGTCGACGCCGTGCGCGAGCATCGCCTCCTTGCTGACGCCCTCCTCGTGCAGCACGGTCGCGCGGTGCACGTGCTCGGCGACGAAGCGGGCGCGATCGGCGTCGCGCTCCATGAGGCTCACGCGCAGGTCGGTCTTCTCGAGCTTGCGCGCGAGCGGCAGCCCCACCCGCCCGGCGCCGAAGATCATCACCTCCCGCACCCGCACGGTCCGCCCGGCGATCTGGGCGGCGACCTCGCGGATGTCCTCGCGCGCGGCCGCGGCGAGCACGTGGTCGCCGGCCTGCACCTTGTGGTAGGGCTCGGCGGCGATCGCCTTGCCGTCGCGGATGATCCCGAAGATGAAGTTCGGGCGCATCATCCGCCGCTCGCCCAGCGGCCGGCCCAGCAGCGTCGAGCGCGCGTCGACGACCGACTCCGTGACCGCCAGCCGTCCGCCGGCGAAGTACTCGACGTGGACGGAGCCGGGCAGCAGGATCGACTCGGCCAGGTCGGCGGCGGTCGCCCGCTCGGGGTGGATGACGAAGTCGATGCCGAGCACGTCGCGCCCCGACGACGCGTCGCCCTCGAAGTAGTCGTCGTCGCGCACGCGCGCGACGGTCGTGCCGGCGCCGAGCTGGTGGGCGGCCATCGCGGCGATCACGTTGGCCTCGTCGTTGTCGGTCACCGCGCACACGAGGTCGGCCTCGTCGACGCCGAGGCGGCGCAGCACCTTCGGCGAGGCGCCGTTGCCGGGGACGACGAGCGCGTCGAGGTCGGCCTGCAGCGACTCGACCCGGGCAGGGTCCATGTCCACGACGGTCACGTCGTGGCGCTCGGCGCTGAGGGTGCGGGCGATGTGCTGCCCGACGTCCCCGCTGCCGATCACGATGACCTTCACGGCGGGCATTGTCGCGCCCGGCGCGGCCGGACGGCGCGCGCCGCCGCCGCCGCGCCCGTCAGTCGGGCCGCGGCATGTCGAACAGGCGGTCCACGACCGCGTAGTCGCCGCGGTACCCGCAGCGCGCGATGGGCCGCAGCGCGGCCGTGTCGAGGCGCCCGTCCACGACGTGGCGCTCGTCGAGGTGCACGCCGACGACCTGGCCGATGACGAGGTGCTGGTCGAGCAGGCGGCCGTCGACGTCGCGGAGCTGGAGGTCCTCGACGACCCGGCACTCCAGCGCGCACGGGCTGGCGGCCACGCGCGGCGGCGCGACGAGCCGCGACGGCGCCGGCTCCAGGCCCGCGTGCGCGAACTCGCTCTCGCCGGCGGGCAGATGCGCGGACGTCAGGTTCATCGCCTCGCGCAGGTCGTAGGTGGCCAGGTTCCACACGAACTCGCGGCCCGCGCCGGCGAAGTCGGCCGAGTGCTTGCGGCCCGAGCTGGAGAAGGCGACCATCGGCGGGCTGTCGCACACCGCGTTGAAGAAGCTGTACGGCGCGAGGTTGGCCTCGCCGTCGGGGCCGAGCGTGGAGATCCACCCGATCGGGCGCGGGGCGACGATCGCCTTGAACGGGTCGTGGGGCAGCAGCTCGCGGTCGCGGCGGGCGGGCTCGTAGAAGATCACCCGCGGAGTTCTACCGGCGCGCCGGATCCGCTGAAACCCGGCGTGCGCCGATGGAGGTTCGGGCGCGCAACGCTGCGCGAACCTGCGCAAAGCTGCACAGAACCTCCATCGCGCGCGGGTCCGCGGGCCGCGCCGCCGAGGCTGGGGACGACATGGACGTCCGCCTCCCCTCCGTCGCCGCGCTCGCGGCCGCCGCGCTGCTGGCCCTCGCTCCGGCCGCGTCGGCGACGCCGACCGGCGGCGCCAGCTTCACGACCGCGCCCGCCCCCGTGCCCGCGCCCGCGCTCGGCGGCGCCGACACGTCCGCGCCCCCGCCGGCCGATCCCGCGACCGCCGTGGCGACCGTCCTGCCCGACGGGACGGCGGTCGCCCCCGCCGGCGCGCCGCCCGAGGTGGTGGCCGCGATCGCCGCGGGCAACGAGATCGCCACGCTCCCCTACCGCTACGGCGGCGGGCACGGCGCCTGGCGCGACCGCGGCTACGACTGCTCGGGATCGGTCTCCTTCGCGCTGCACGGCGCCGACCTGCTCGACCGCCCGCTGACCTCCGGCGGGCTCATGGCCTGGGGGCGCCCCGGGCCCGGGACGTGGATCACGATCTACGCCCACCGGCGCCACGTGTTCATGGTCGTGGCGGGCCTGCGCTTCGACACGAGCGGCCAGCGTCAGGCGGGCACGCGCTGGCAGCCGATGGACCGCTCGACGCGCGGCTTCACGGTGCGTCACCCGGCGGGGCTGTAGCCGCGCCGGGGCTCAGAGGTCGAGGTAGACCCAGATCTGCATCCGCCACTGGCCGCCGAGGCTCTCGCGGCCGGTGATGCGCGCGTCGCACCACAGCTCGCCGCGCTCGGCGACGTACCGCTCGACGGCGGCGCGCTGCTCGATCTCGTCGTCGCGCGGGAGGGCGGCCAGCGGGTCGCCCTGCTCGGAGTACACGCGGATCGCGTCGGGCTCGGGGACGATGAGCACGCGCGCCTGCTCCTCGATCGGCGGGATCGAGCGGCGCGTCGCCAGGGCGGCGCGCAGCAGCGCGTCGACGTGTTCCTCTTCCCCGACGCACGCGATCGCCACGCCGCGCCGGCCGGGGAGTTGCCAGGCGGATGAGCTCATCTAGGAACATCGTCGGCCGTTGAGCCCTCGATCTTGAGTGCGGACGCGCCCCGGGGACCCGGCCGCGCGCGCGGCCGGGGCGACTACCGTGGAGGCGGCATGGCCACCTCAGGACCGCCGCGCCGCAGCCCCGGCGACGACCGCCTCCGCGGCCTCTACGTCGTGGCGCTGCTGGCCGCGGCGATGTGGGTCGTCGAGATCGTCGACACCGCCCTGGGCGGCGACCTCGACCGCCACGGCATCGAGCCCCAGGACCCCGACGGGCTCCCGGGCGTCGCCGCCGCGCCGTTCCTGCACGACGGCTTCGGGCACCTGGTCGGCAACACGATCCCGTTCCTCGTCCTCGGGGCGGTGATCGCGCTGAGCGGGCTGCGCAAGATCGTGTGGGCGACCGTGATCGTCATCGTCGTCGGCGGGCTGGGCACGTGGCTGGTGGCGCCCGAGGGCACGATCCACATCGGCGCCAGCGGGATCGTGTTCGGCTACGCCAGCTACCTGATCTTCCGCGGCCTGTTCAGCCGCAGCGCGGGCCAGCTCGCGATCGGGGTCGTCGTCGCGCTGCTGTACGGCACGACGCTGCTGATCGGGCTCACGCCGCGGGAGGGCATCTCGTGGCAGGGCCACCTGTTCGGCGCGCTCGGCGGGGTGCTGGCGGCCTGGTGGCTGGAGCGTCGCGAGCCGCGCCCGTCGTCGCCGGCGCCCGCTGCCTCGCGATACCTAGGCAATACCTAGGCACCGACGCTAGGATGCCGGCGTGCCGCGCGCCCGCCTGCGTCCCCTCGCCCTGGCCGCCCTCGCCGCCGCGGCCGCCGCCGCGCCCGGCTGCGGCGCCGAGGACGAGGCCAGCGGCGAGACGGCGGGCGGCGGCGACCGCCTCACGGTCTACGCCGCCTCGTCGCTGCGCGAGGCCCTCCCCGCGCTCGACCCGGGCCCGCGCTACAGCTTCGGCTCGTCGGGCACGCTGGAGACGCAGATCGACCGCGGCGCGCCCGCCGACGTCTTCCTGTCGGCCGGCGCCGACCAGCCCGCCGCGCTGCACGAGGCCGGCCGGTGCGGCGAGCCGGTGGCGTTCGCGACGAACCGGCTCGTGCTCGCCGTCCCGCAGGACGGGCGCGTCGAGGGCCTCGACGACCTGCGCGCCGGCGGCCTGCGCGTCGCGATCGGCGCCGAGGGCGTCCCGGCGGGCGACTACGCCCGCGGGCTGCTCGAGCGCCTCGGGGCGCAGGACGTCCTGACCGCCAACCGCGTCAGCGACGAGCGCGACGTGGCGAGCGTCGCCGCCAAGGTCGCGTTCGGCTCCGCCGACGCCGGCTTCGTCTACGCGACCGACGCGCGCGCCGCCGGCGACCGCATCCGCACCGTCGCGCTGCCGCGCGACGTGCCGGCCCGGTACGCGCTCTGCGTCGTCCGCGACGGACCGGCCGCTCGCGCGTTCGTCGAGGCCGTGCTGTCAGAGGCCGGGCGCGCGGCGCTGCGCGAGCACGGGTTCGGGCCGCCGTGACCGGCCGCCGCGCGTTCGACGCCCTCCTGGCGCTGTGCGCGGGCGTCGTGCTCGCGTTCCTGGCGCTGCCGCTCGTCGCGCTCGTCACCGAGGTCCCGCCCGGCGACCTGCCGTCGCTGCTCGACGACGCGGCGGTCGTCGATGCGCTCGCGGTCACCGCGCGCACGAACGCGATCGCCAACGTCCTGATCCTCGCGCTGGGCACGCCGACCGCCTACCTGCTGGCCACCCGCCGCTTCCGCGGGCGCGGCGCGCTGATCACGCTCGTGGAGCTGCCGCTCGTCCTCCCGCCGGCCGTCGCCGGCATCGCGCTGCTCGCCGCGTTCGGCCGCGACGGGCTGCTCGGCGGCGCGCTCGCCGACGCCGGGATCGTGCTGCCGTTCACCGAGTGGGCGGTCGTGCTGGCGATCGCGTTCGTGGCCTCGCCGTTCTACGTGCGCCAGGGCATCGCCGCCTTCCAGGCCGTCGACCCCACGCTCGTGGAGGCGGCGCGCACGCTCGGGGCCTCCCCCGCCCGCACGCTGTGGCGCGTCAGCCTCCCGCTGGCCGCCACCGGCCTGGCCGCCGGCTGGGTGCTGGCGTTCGCGCGCGGCCTGGGCGAGTTCGGCGCCACGATCGTGTTCGCCGGCTCGGTGCGCGGCGAGACGCAGACGCTCACGCTCGCCGTCTACGACCAGCTCGACGCCGACTTCGACGTGGCGATCGCGCTGGGCATCCTCCTCGTCGTGCTCAGCGCCGGGGTCCTCGCCTCCTACAAGATCCTCGCCTCGTGGCGCGCCTCGAGATCGACATCGCCGTCCCCCTTCGCGACTTCTCCGTCACCGTCGCCCTGACGGCGGAGGCGGAGACCGTCGCGCTCACCGGCCCCTCGGGCGCCGGCAAGACGACGGTCCTGCGCGCGCTCGCCGGCCTGCACCGCCCGCGGTCGGGACGCATCGCCGTCGACGGCGAGACGTGGTTCGACGCCGGCGCCGGCGTGGACCTGCCGCCCGAGCGCCGCCGGGTCGGCCTCGTCCACCAGGAGGGCGCGCTGTTCCCGCACCTCAGCGTCCGCGACAACGTGGCGTTCGGCGCGCGCGACCCCGCGCGGGTCGACGAGCTGCTGCGGCGGCTGCGGATCGCCCCGCTCGCCGCCGAGCGCCCCGGGCGCATCAGCGGCGGCGAGCGCCAGCGGACCGCCCTCGCCCGCGCCCTCGCGCGCGACCCCGGCGTCCTCGCGCTCGACGAGCCGCTGTCGGCCCTCGACGCCTCGACCCGGACCGCCGTGCGCGCCGAGCTCCAGGACGTGCTCGCCGAGCTGCGCCTCCCCGCGCTGCTCGTCACCCACGACTTCGCCGACGCGGCGGTGCTCGCCGACCGCATCGGCGTCATGGCCGCCGGCCGGCTGCGGCAGGTCGGCACGCCGCGGGAGCTGGTCGAGCGGCCGGCCGACGCGTTCGTCGCCCAGCTCACGGGCTCGAACGTGCTGTGGGGCGAGGCCGACGGCGCGGTCGTCGCGCTCGACGCCGGCGGCAGCCTCGCGATCCCCGCCCCGGCCCGCGGCCGGGTGGCGCTGGCGATCGCGCCCTGGCACGTGCGGCTGCGCGAGGACGGGCCGCCCGACGGCCACGCCGTGCCGGTGCGCGTCGCAGCCGTCACGCCCGAGCACGGGCGGATGCGCGTGCGCACCGACCGGCTCGTCGCCGAGGTGCCCGAGGCCGGCGCCCTCGCCCGCGGGTCCGTCGCATGGGCGGTCGTGCGGCCCGAGCACGTGCGCGTGCTCGACTGAGATGTGTGCGTGTCATCACGCGGACCACATCGACCCTCAACGTGCAGCGCCGATCCGCCGAGGGTACGGGTGAGATCGTGGAGAGCGCCACCGCCCAGACCAGCCGGACCCGCACCGACGAGCTGCAGCGCCTGTGGAAGCGCTACCGCAGCCGTCCCGACGACCGGGCGCTGCGGGACCGCCTGATCCTGTCGCTGGCGCCGATGGTCAAGTTCATCGTGTACCGCAAGGTGCGCAACGTGCCCTCGCACGTCGAGATCGAGGACTACCTGTCGGTCGGCCTGGAGGCGCTGATCGCCTCGCTGGACCGCTACGACCCGACCAAGGGCGCCACGCTCGAGCAGTTCGTGTGGACGCGCGTCCACGGATCGGTGCTCGACGAGCTGCGCCGCCAGGACTGGGCGCCGCGGTCGGTGCGCCGCTGGGAGCGCGACATCGAGAAGGCCGTGCAGGACTTCACCGGCGTGTACGGCCGCCGGCCGACGCAGCCCGAGCTGGCCGACATGCTCGGGTGCACGCTCGAGGAGCTGCGCGCGCACCGCGACGACATCGCGCGCTCCGACGTCACCTCGCTGAACGCGGTCGTGATGTCCGAGGACGAGACCGAGGTCGAGCGGATGGAGACGCTGGAGTCCTCCGACGAGCGCGGCGACCCCGAGGCGATGGCCCTGCGGACCGACGCCAAGGACCGCTTCCGCGCCGCGTTCGCGACGCTGCCCCAGCGCGAGCGCGAGATCGCCGTGCTGCTGTACGTCAAGCACCTGACGATGGCCGAGATCGGCGACGTCCTCGGGGTGTCCGAGAGCCGCATCTGCCAGATCCACGGGCGCACGAAGAAGAAGCTGCGGTCGGTCCTGCAGGACGAGGACGCCGCGATGTTCCACCTCGTCGCCTGATCGCGCCATGTGGCAGGCTGCCCGCTCATGGGTCGCCTCGCCGCCGCCGTCCTGACCGCTGCGCTGGCGGGCGCCGCGGCCGGGGCCGCCCCCGCCGCCGCCGACACCGTGTGGCTGTGCCGCCCCGGCGTGGCCGGGCCGTGCAGCGGCAGCCTCGAGACGACGGTGGTCACGCCGGACCGCCGGCCGACGGGCGTCGTGCGGACGCCCACGCGCCGCCAGCCGGTCGACTGCTTCTACGTGTACCCGACGGTCAGCGAGCAGCCGACCGCGATCGCGGACCGCACGATCGACCCCGAGCTGCGCTCGATCGCCCACTACCAGGCGGGTCGCTTCACGTCGGTCTGCCGTGTGTTCGCGCCGGTCTACCGGCAGGCGACCCTCGCCGCGCTGGCCGGCGCCGCGCCGATCACGCCGGCCGACCGCGAGATCAGCTACCGCGACGTGCGCGCCGCCTGGCGCGAGTACCTGCGCCGCCACAACCGCGGGCGCGGCGTCGTGCTCATCGGTCACTCGCAGGGGACGTTCATGCTGCGCCGGCTGATCCGCGAGCACATCGACCGCCGCCCGTCCGTCCGCCGGCGCCTGGTGTCGGCGCTGCTGCTCGGCGGCAACGTGGTCGTCGCGCGCGGCAGCGACCGCGGCGGCGACTTCCGCAACGTCCCGGCCTGCCGGCGCGCCGCCCAGGTCGGCTGCGTGGTCGCCTACTCGACGTACGGCGAGCCGGTGCCGGACACCGCGGTGTTCACCCGGCCGGCCGCGGTCTTCTACCCGCTGCCGCGCCCGGCCGAGGAGCTCGAGGTGCTGTGCACGAACCCGGCCGCGCTGGGCGGCGGCGAAGCCCGCCTCGACGGCATCCTGCCGACCGCGCCGTTCGGCGGCGTGATCGGGACGGCGATCGCCGCGATGCAGGGCCCCGCCCCCGACCTCCCCACGCCCTGGGTGGCCTCGCCGGGCGCGTACGCGGCGCGCTGCGCCGACACGCCGGGCGGCGGACGGGCGCTGATCGTGGCGCCCGCCGGCGGGGCGCCCGCGCTGAACGCGGTCCCCGATCCCTCCTGGGGCCTGCACCTCGCCGACGTCAACATCGCGCTCGGCGACCTGACGCGCCTGGTCGCCGCGCAGTCGCGCGCCTACCGCGCCAAGACGCGTTGACGGAACGTTAACGTTCGCCCCATGTCCCGTCGTCTTCGCGTGCCGGCGCTCCTCGCGCTGGCCACCTCCCTCGCGCTCACCGCTCCGGCCGCTGCCGATGCGGCCAAGAGCAAGCCCAAGCCCGCCAAGCCGCAGCTCTACGTCTCGCTCGGCGACTCGTACGCCACCGGCTACCAGGCGACCGGCGTGCGCCAGGGCGCCAACACCGCCCAGGGCTACGCCAACCAGCTCGTCCCGCTGGCCCGCAAGCGCGGCTACCGCCTCAGGCTCGTCAACTTCGGGTGCGGCGGGGCGAACACGACCTCGATCCTGCAGACGCCCGGCTGCGCCGAGCAGGCCCGCGCGGTCGGCGGCCCCGTCTACACCAAGCCCCAGGCCGACGCGGCGATCGACTTCATCCGCAAGCACCGCAAGCGGGTCGGGCTGATCACCGTCTCGATCGGCGGCAACGACGTGACCGCCTGCGCCCGCCAGCCCGACCCGGTGCCGTGCGTGGCGACCGCCGTCCAGGGCATCGAGACGAACGTCAGCGAGCTCGCCCGGCGCCTGCGCCAGGCGGCCGGGCCGAAGGTGCCGATCGTCGGCATCACCTACCCCGACGTGATCCTGGGCGGGTGGGTGACCGGCGCCCAGCAGCTCGCCCAGCTCTCGGTCGTCGCCTTCCAGCAGTTCATCAACCCGACGCTGGAGAAGGCCTACGCGGCCGGGAAGGGCACCTTCGTCGACGTGACCACGGCGACCGGCGCCTACGGCTCGCTCGACGAGACCACGACGCTGGAGCCCTACGGGACCATCCCGGTCCCCGTCGCGCGGGTCTGCGAGCTCACCTACTACTGCGAGTTCCAGGACATCCACGCCCGCACCCAGGGCTACCGCGTGATCGCCGAGCTGATCGCGCAGACGCTGCCGCGGCGGCGCTGACGCGGAATCGTCGTCCAGCGGGGGCTCAAGCACGAGCCCTCGCCGGGCGATGAGAACCGCAGAGATGGGCGTCACGATCGGCGATCGCGCCCGGCGCACGGCGACGGGCCTGGCGGTGGTGCTCTGCGCGGCCTTCGCCGCGTCGCTCGTCGTGCTGCCCATCGGCGGCCTCGACGACGCCACCGCCGCGGGCGGCGCGCTCTACGCGCTGATCGGCCTCGTCGCGACCGCCCTGCTGATCCTGCGGGCGATCGCCGTCGACGAGGAGCGCTGGACGTGGCTGGCGTTCGCGGCGATGACGCTGCTGAACGTCGCCGCCACGGTGATGTGGGCGGCCGGCTACGACTGGCAGGCCCTCTCCCCCGCCGACGCCCTGTGGACGGCGAGCATCGCGGCCGCGTTCGTCGGCATCGCCCTGTACCTGCGCCACCGGGTCGGCGACGCCTACCGCTCGCTGTGGCTCGACGCCACCGGCATCACCATCTACGTCGCGGCGATCTGCACCGCGCTGCTCGTCGGCGCGATGCGCGACCAGGGCCTGTCGACCGGGACCGCGACCCTCAACGTCCTGTACCCCTGCGCCAGCGCCGCGATGTGGTCGGTCGTCCTGGCCGCGGGCTCGATGACCGGCCGGCGGCTGCAGCGCCAGGACGCGCTGCTCGGCGCCGCGTTCGTCGTCCTGTGCGCGACCGACTGCCTCTACGCCCTGGAGCTCGCCGGGATCGTCGGGCAGCAGGACGCGCTGCGGGCGATCGGCGTGGAGCTGAGCATCGTCCTGCTCGTCGCCGCCGCCTGGGCGCGGCCGTCCGCGGCCGGCGAGCTGCGCATCGGCGGCTGGTGGGAGGCGGGCCCGACCGTGTCGTGGATCGTCGCCGGCGGCGGCGTCCTCCTGGCGTCGGCGCTCGTGCCGGTGCCGTCGGTGGCCGTCGCGCTCGCCGCCGCCGCGCTCGTGCTCGCCGCGCTGCGGACCGTGCTCGTCACCCGCGACGTGCGCCAGCTCGTGCTGCACCGCCGCGAGGCGCTGATCGACGACCTCACCGAGCTGCCCAACCGCCGCGCGCTGCTGCGCCACCTCGAGCTGCTGACGCGCGACCGGGGACGCGGCCGGCGGAGCGCCGCGCTGCTGATCGCCGACCTCGACGGCTTCAAGGAGCTCAACGACGCGCTCGGCCACGCCGCCGGCGACGTCCTGCTGACGAAGGTCGGCGCGCGCCTGGCCGGCGTCGGCGGCGCCTTCACCGCCCGCCTGGGCGGCGACGAGTTCGCGGCCATCGTCGAGGCGCCGCACGACCCGCGCGAGGTGGCCCGCCGCATGCTGGCCGCGCTCGCCGAGCCGCTGACGCTCGACGACATCACGGTCGGCATCGGCGCGAGCATCGGCATCGCCCGCTATCCCGAGGACGCGACGACCTCGGGCGAGCTCGTGCGCCGCGCGGACGTCGCGATGTACGACGCCAAGCGCAGCCGGGCGGGGATCGCCGACTACACGCCCGAGCGCGACGGCTTCAGCCGCACCCGGGTCGCGCTCGCCGCCGCCCTGCAGGACGCGCTGCCCGACCCCGCCGCCGGCGGCCTGTGGGTCGCCTTCCAGCCGCAGGTGCGCTTCGCCGACGGCGGCGTCGACGCGGTCGAGGCGTTGATCCGCTGGACGCATCCCGTCCACGGCCCGGTCGCCCCCGCCGAGCTGCTGCCGCTGGCCGAGCGGATCGGCGGCCTCGGGCGCCTCACCGACTGGATCGTCGACCAGTCGCTGCGCGCCGTCGCGCGCTGGCACGCCGACGGCCACACCGCGCGCGTCGCCGTGAACGTGTCGGCGACGACGCTGATCGACACGGGCCTGCCCACCCGGGTGGTCTCGGCGCTCGCCCGCCACGGCGTCCCCGGGGAGCGCCTCGTCATCGAGGTCACCGAGAACGCTGTCATGACCGACCCGGTGCGCTGCTGCGGCGTCCTCGACGCGCTCGCCGCCCACGGCATCGGCGTGTCGATCGACGACTTCGGGACCGGCCAGTCGTCGCTCGCGCAGCTCCGGCGCATCGGCGCCGGCGAGCTGAAGATCGACCGCAGCTTCGTGGTCGGGATGCTCGGCGACCGCTTCGACCGCGAGGTCGTCGCCGCGGTCGCGAGCCTGGGCCGGCGCCTGGGGATGCGCCTCGTGGCCGAGGGCGTCGAGGACCTGGCCGCGTGGGAGGCGCTGGCCGGCGTGGGCTGCGATCTCGCGCAGGGCTACGGCATCGCGCGCCCGATGCCGCTCGACGAGCTGCTCGGGTTCCTGGACCGCGCCCGCGAGGCCGGGCTGCGCGCCACGCGCCCGGTGCACACCCGCACGGCCGCGTGATCAGGCCGCCGCGGCGGCCGCGGCGACGGCGAGGCGGTCGGCGCGGTCGTTGCGCGCCTTGTGCGCGTGCTCGGCGCCGGTCTCGTGGCCGCGGACCCAGTGCCAGCGCACCTCGGCGTGGCGGGCGATCTCGGCCTCCAGCGCGCGCACCAGGTCCTGGTTCTTGACCGGGTCGCCCGACGCCGTCTTCCAGCCCTTGCGCTTCCATCCGGCCAGCCACTTCGTCATCGAGTCGAGCATCAGCCGCGAGTCGGTGACGATGCAGACGCGGCTGGCGGCCGGCAGCGCGCGCAGCCCCTCGATCGCCGCCGTGTACTCCATGCGGTTGTTCGTGGTCTGGGGCGCGCCGCCGGACAGCTCGACGTCGGCGCCGCCGTCGGCGGGGACGACGATCGCCGCCCAGCCGCCCGGCCCGGGGTTGCCGCGGCAGGCGCCGTCGGTCCACACGACCGCCTCCCCGGGCCGCGCCTCGAACGGGACCTCGGGCTCGGCGGGGCGACGGCGGCGGCGGACCTTCGTGGGAGCTGGCATCGGCGGGCGATGGTAGGGACGCCGCCCGACGGAGCCCGATCGACTAGAACGTGCGGCCGTGGCCCTTCCCTATCCGTACGTGCAGGAGATCCCGACGCGCTGGCACGACAACGACGTGTACGGGCACGTCAACAACGTCGACTACTACGCGTTCTTCGACACCGTCATCAACACGTACCTGATCCGCGCGGGCGGCCTGGACATCCTGCAGGGCGACGCGATCGGCCTGTGCGCCGAGTCGCACTGCGCCTTCAAGGCCGCGCTGGCGTTCCCGGAGACCGTGCGGGCGGGCCTGCGCGTGGCCGAGCTGCGCACCCGCTCGGTCCGCTACGAGATCGGCCTGTACGGCGAGCGCTCCGACGAGCCGGCCGCGACCGGCTGGTTCGTGCACGTGTTCGTCGACCGCGCCACCCGCCGGCCGGTCGAGATCCCGCCGGGCGTACGGGCCGCGCTGGAGCGCCTCATCCGAGCGTGAGGGTCACCGCCGAGGGCCGGGCGGCGTCGTGGAAGACCTCCTGGTCGGCGGCCACGAGCGTGCGCGCCGTCGCCGGGGGCTCGCCCGTCCCCGGGTTGCGCGCGTAGCGCGGGTGCGCGCCGCTGGACACCTGGACGCGGATGCGGTGGCCGCGGCGGAAGCGGTGGGCGGTCGGCCACAGCGCCAGCTCCACCCGCCGCACGCCGTCCGCGTCGGCCGGCGGCGCGCCGGGCTGCAGGCGCACGAGCGCGTCGCAGACGTTCAGCGACGGGCCGGACGGCAGCACGTCGCAGACGCGCGCGAACAGGTCGGTGTGCTCGCGCGACGAGCGCAGGTGGATCACCGCGGTCACCGGGCCCATCGCCACGACGTCGCGCTCCAGCGGCTCGGTGGTGAAGACGAGCACGTCGTCGCGCGCCTCCAGCGGGCGGTTGTCGACCACCGGCTGGCGGGCCAGGAGCACGGGACCGCCGAGCGCGGGCGTGGGGTGCGCGGGGTCGTAGCGGTAGCGGTCGGGCTCGGCGTCGGGCGGCGGCGGCGCCTCCGCCAGCCCGCCGCCCGGCTGCAGGTGCAGCGTCCACGGGCGCGTCCCCTCCGGCGGCCAGCGGTCCAGGTCGCGCCACGCCTCCTCCCCGCTGACCCACACGCGCACCGGCACGCCGCTGACCATCCGCCGGTCGCCGAGCAGGTGGGCGCGCAGCCAGCCGAGCCCCTCGCGCAGGCTCGTCGCCAGCATCCCGGTGGAGGTGTGCGCCCACGGACCGACGACGAGCTGGGTCTCGACGCCCGCCTCCACGAGCGCGGCGTGGTCGGCCAGCAGCCACGGCAGGAAGATGTCGTGCCAGCCGCCGACGAGGTGCACCGGCGCGCGGACGCGCCCGACGTCGGCCGAGTAGTCGCGCGCCACCCAGTACGGCTCGTCGGGCGCCGTCTGCTCGAACCACTCGCGAAACCACGGCAGCTCCTCGCCGGCCAGCAGCGCGTCGAGCGTCCCCAGCGGCAGCTCGTCGAGCGTCCGCGGCAGGCGCCGGCGCAGGCCGAACAGCAGCCGCAGCGAGCCCAGCCGCCGCTCCTGAGCGGCGATGATCAGCGTCCACGACAGCGCCGTCTCCAGCGAGATCGACCCGCCGCCGTAGGCCTGCGAGTGGAACTGCGACGCGGTGATCGACGGCGCGAGCGCCGCGACGTCGTCGCCGGCCTCGGCGGCGACCGCCCACTGCACGAGCCCCATGTAGCTGGAGCCGATCATCCCGATCGGGCCCGGGCACCACGGCTGCTCGCGCAGCCAGCGCAGGGTCGCCAGGCCGTCGGCGCGCTCGTCGAACGGGGCGAACCGGCCGCCCGAGCCGAACGTGCCGCGGACCGACTGCACGACGACCTGGAAGCCGCGCTCGGCGATGAGGCGCCCATAGAACAGCCCCACCCAGGAGCCGCTGCGGCCGTAGGGGCTGCGCACGAGCACCATCGGGTCGCGCTCGCCGCCGCGCGCCACGTAGCGGTCGGCGAGGAGCACGACGCCGTCGTCCATCGTCGCGCGCAGGTCGCGCTCGACGGCGACCTCGCGGGTCCGCGGCGCCGGCAGCCGCAGGGAGCGCCCGGCGATCTCGCTGAGCAGCGTCACGGCGGCGGATGATCGCAGGCGCGGGCGGGTCAGCCGGTGTTGCGCATGCCGCCCGCGATCCCGCTGATCGTCTGCAGCAGCGGGCCCTCGGCCGAGGCGTCCCCGGCGCGGGCGCGGCGCAGCAGGTCGACCTGCATGTGCGACAGCGGGTCGATCCACGGGTTGCGGTGCGCGAGGCGCCCCAGCAGCGCCGGCGCGTTGGCCAGCAGCGAGCGCGTCTGCCAGATGTCCAGGACGGCGGCGACGACGCGCTCGTGCTCGTCCTCGATCGGCCCCCACAGCTCGCGCGCCGGGTCGTCGTCGTCGAGCAGCGCCAGGTAGCGGCGGGCGACGCCCAGGTCGCTCTTGTACAGCGACATCTCCAGCGTCTGGCACAGCATCCGGAAGAACGGCCAGCGCCGCACCATCTCGCGCTGCAGCTCGCGGTCGCCCTCGGCCAGCGCGGTCCCGGCCCCGTACCAGGCCGGCAGCAGCAGCCGGTTCTGCATCCACGCGAACACCCACGGGATCGCGCGGAGCTGCGCGAGCGACATCGTGGGCGAGCGCGACGACGGCCGCGAGCCGATGTTGAGCTGCGTGAGCGCGTCGAGCGGCGAGGCGCGGTTGAGCAGCGTCTCGAAGCGGTCGTCCTCGTAGATCAGCGCCCGGTAGACCTCGCGCGAGCGGTCGGCCAGGCGCTGGGCCTCCTCGCGCCAGCGGTCGGGCACGTCGCCGTCGCGATCCAGCGTCGCCAGCACGACGGCCGACAGCGTCTGCTCCAGCGAGCGGATCGCCAGCTCCGGGTGCGAGTAGCGCTGGGAGATGACCTCGCCCTGCTCGGTGATGCGGATGCGCCCGCGGATCGAGCCCGGCGGCTGGGCCAGGATCGCCCGGTGCGCGGGCGCGCCGCCGCGCGACGTCGAGCCACCGCGCCCGTGGAAGAAGCGCAGCGCGACCCCGCGCGCGTCGGCGGCGGCGGCGAGGCGCTCCTGGGCGCGGAACAGCTCCCACTGGCTGGCCACGAACCCGCCGTCCTTGGCCGAGTCCGAGTAGCCGAGCATGATCTCCTGGGTGCCGCCGAGCGCCTCGAGCTGGGCGGCGTAGGCGGGGTCGGCGTAGAGCGCGTCCATCGTCGCCTCGGCGCGCTCGAGGTCGGGGACGGTCTCGAACAGCGGGACGATCGGCAGCGTCGGCAGCTCCCCCACCCCGACGCCGGCGCGACGCAGGAGCAGGAGCGCGCACAGCACGTCGGAGGGCCGCTGGACCATCGACACGACGAGCGCGCCGAGCGCGCGCGGCCCGTGGTCGCGGATCCCGGTCGCGATCACGCCGAAGACCTCGGGCGGCGGCGGGCCGTCCGGGTCGGCGATCGCGGCGCCCAGCAGCGCCTGGCGGGCCGGCTCGTCGGGCGCGTCGTCGAGGCCGGGCACGAGCTCGGCGGCGGCCGCGCGCAGGTCGGCGGCGTTGAGGCGCACGTCGAGCGCGGCCAGGTGGAACCCGAACGTGCGCACCTGGCTGAGCAGCCGCGCGATCTGGCCGTCGGCCACGCGCTTGGACGAGGTGGACGCGCGGATCAGCTCCAGGTCGGCGTCCAGCTCGGCCGGCTCGGCGTACCCGTGCGGGCGCCCGCGCCGGGTCGCGTCGAGGCGCTCGGACACGAACGACAGCATCCGCCGGAACGGCTCGTGCTCGTTGGGCCGGCGGGCGGCGACGTCGGGCATCGCCGCGTTGCCCGCCTCGATCGCGGCCTGCAGCTCGGGGGTGACGAACACGCGGTCGTCGCTCTGGGAGAAGCGCTCGGCGAGGTGGTCGACGCGCCGGCGCAGCAGCTCCAGCGCGGTCGCCCGGTGCAGCTCCAGCGTGCGGCGGATCGCGTCCGGGGTCACCTCGGGGTTGCCGTCCATGTCGCCGCCGGCCCAGCTTCCGAAGCGGACGGTCGGCTGCGCGGGCGGCCAGGCGCCGTCGAACGTCCGCGCGAGCTTCTGCTCCATCTCGGGGACCGTGTCGAAGAGGATCGACTCGAACACGAACAGCGTGCGGCGCACCTCGTCCTCGACGAGCGGGCGCACGCGGCGCACGGCGTCGGTCTGCCACCAGAGCGTCAGCACCTCGCGCAGGCGGTCCTCGATGAGGCTGCGGCGGCTGCGGCCGATCCGCGGGTCGTTGAGTCGCTCCATCGCCCGCCACACGGCCTGCTGGTGGTTGAAGATGGAGCGGCGGGTCGCCTCCGTGGGGTGCGCGGTCATCACGAGCCGCACGTCGAGCTGCGCGAGCGCCGCCTCGACGTCGGCGCGGGCGTGGCGGGAGACCTCGCCGGCCACGGCGGCCAGCGACTCGCGCTGCGGCCCGCTCTCGTGCGAGTCGTACGCGCGCCGGCGGCGCAGGCGCTCGAGCTCCTCGGCGATGTTGGCGAGCTGGAGCTGCATCGAGCAGGCGCGCACGTAGGGCTCCAGCGCGGCCGCCGGCAGGCGGTCGACGAACGCGGCGATCTGGTCGGCCGCGGGCTCGTCGCCGCCGCGCAGCCGCGCCGCGGTGTCGCGCAGCCAGAACACGCGGTCGCGGAAGGCGCGGCCCTCCTGCTCCTCCAGCACGTCGCCGAGCAGCGACTCGAGGAGCTGGGTGTCGCGATCGAGGGTGCTGGCCATCCGGCGACGCATTGTGACCGAGGCCCGCGCGGGCGCGGGGGCGTCAGCCGCACACGGCGCGCAGGTGGGCGTCGAGCGCCTCGGCGTCGCCGGCGTCGGCGCGCAGGCCCAGATGCCCGTCGGGGCGCACGACCAGCAGCGTCGGGTGCACGGCGCCGAGCCGGCCGTGGGCGCGCAGCGCCGGGTCGGCGTAGGCGGCGACGGGCAGGCCGGCGGGCGGCTCGGCCCCCGGCGCGATCAGCGCGGCGGCGACGTGGCGGCCGTACCGGGCGGCCGCCCGCTCGAGCGTGGCGGCGTGCGGCCGCGGGTCCTCGCCGGCGGTCAGCGCGAGCAGCGTGAGCGCCGGCCGGGCGAGGACGTGGCGCAGCGCCGTCGCGCCGTCGGGGCCGATCAGCGGCTCGGCGTCGCGGACGCGGTCGCCGGGGTGCGGCGCGGGCCCGCCCGGCGGCCCGGCGACGATCGGGCTGTGCCGGTAGGAGACGCCGAGCTCGTGCCCCGCCTCGACGGCGGCGAGCACGGCGGCCGGCGAGCACAGCGCGGAGGCCAGCGCGAGGTCGCGCTCCCGGCCCGCGGCGCCGGTGAGCGCGTTGGCCTCGTGGGTGGCGCGCGACGCGCGGACGGCGGCGAGCGCGACGGGCCGGCGCTCGGCCTCGTAGGAGTCCAGCAGCGCGTCGGGGGCGCCGTCGAGCGCGAGCGCCAGCTTCCAGGCGAGGTTGGCGGCGTCCTGGATGCCGGTGTTCATCCCCTGCCCGGCGACCGGGGTCATCGCGTGGGCGGCGTCACCGGCGAGGAAGGCGGCGCCGGCGCGGTAGTGGCGCGCGACGCGGTGGTGCAGGGTGAAGCAGGCGGCGTCGCGCCCGCCGGTGACGCGCGCGCCGGGCACGTGGCGGGCGAGGACGTCCTGCGCGTCGTCCAGGCGCGGGCCGCCGTCGGGCGCGGCGTCGTCGCGGAAGAACACGCGCCAGCGGCCGTCGGGCAGCGGCATGCACCACAGCCCGTCGGCGTCGAGGAACACGGGCAGCTCGCCGGGGCCGAACGGCCAGTCGGCCAGCTCGGCGTCGACGACGGCGAAGCGGCCGGGGAACTCGCCGCCGCGGAACGGGATGCCGAGCCGCTCGCGCAGCTCGCTGTGCACGCCGTCGCAGGCCACGACGTAGGCGGCGCGGGTCGTGGCGCCGGTGGCGTCGGTGACGACCGCGCCGCGGCTCGCGCCGGGGTCGGTGGCCACGTCGGTCACGCCGAGGCCGTGCTCGACCTCGACGCCGCCGGCCTCGCGCAGGTGCGCCTCCAGCAGCTCCTCGAGGTCGCGCTGGCGCAGCGACACCGCCGCGGGCATCGGGCTGTCGACGCCGGCGAAGTCCAGCCGCGCGATCTCGCGCCCCTGCGAGATCAGCGGGACCGCCTCGATCGGCAGGGCGCGGGCGAGGATCGCCCCGGCGACGCCGATCGGCTCCCACAGCTCCAGGGAGCGGGCGTGCAGGTCGGTGGCGCGCGAGCCCTCGGGCCGGCGCTCGTGACGCTCCAGCACCCGCACGCCGACGCCGAGGCGGCGCAGCTCGCAGGCGAGCGTCAGGCCCACCGGGCCGGCGCCCACGACCACGACGTCCGTGTCCATGGGCGCCAGCCTACGTCCCGCCCCGACGTACGGGACGGGACGGGGCGGGGGCGATGCGGCTCAGGCCGCGAGCGCGAGGTGCGGGCGCTCGACCGGGGTCAGCGTGATCGTGCCGTCCGGGCCGTCGGCGGCGCGCACGCGCGCCCCGTCGGCCAGCCGGCCGTCGACGATCGCCCGGGTCAGCTCCTTCTCCAGCGTGCGGCGCACGTGGCGCTGCAGCGGGCGCGCGCCGTACTCGGCGTCGAAGCCCTCCCGTGCCAGGCGGGCGATCAGCGCCGGGTCGACCTCGAGCTCGATGCCGCGCTCCTCGCGCAGGCGCCGGGCCACGCCGTCGACGATCTGCGCGGTGATGCGCTCCACCTGCGCCTCGTCCAGCGGCCGGAACAGGACGATCTCGTCGATCCGGTTGAGGAACTCCGGCAGGAACGCCTGCTTGGCCGCGGCCAGCATGCGGTCCGCGTCGGGCTCGCCCGCGGCGACGGTGAAGCCGACGCCGCGCTTGGCCGCGCCCGCGCCGAGGTTCGACGTCATCACGACGATCGCGTTGGTGAAGTCGACCGTGCGGCCCTCGCCGTCGGTCAGGCGCCCGTCGTCCATGAGCTGCAGCAGCACGTTCCAGACGTCGGGGTGCGCCTTCTCGATCTCGTCGAGCAGCACGACGCTGTAGGGCCGCCGGCGCACCGGCTCGGTGAGCTGGCCGCCGTCGCCGTAGCCGACGTAGCCGGGCGGCGAGCCGATCAGCCGCGCGACCGTGTGCGGCTCGCGGTACTCGGACATGTCGATGCGCACGAGCGCCTTCTCGGTCGAGAACAGCCGCTCCGCCAGGGCCTTCACCAGCTCGGTCTTGCCGACGCCGGTGGGGCCCAGGAACAGGAACGTGCCGACCGGGCGGTCGCCCTCGGCCAGCCCGACCCGGGCGCGCCGGATCGTGTCGGCGACGACCTCGACGGCCTCGTCCTGGCCGACCACCCGCTCGTGCAGGTCGTCCTCCAGGTGCGCCAGCCGCTCGCTCTCGCCCTCGACCAGCTCGCCGACCGGGATGCCGGTGCGCGCCGCGATCACCGCGGCGATCTCGGCCTCGCCGACGACCAGGCGGTCGCTCGCCGGCGACTCGCTCGCGCCCAGGGCCTCCAGGCGCTCGCGCGCCTGCTCGGCGAGCTGCTTCAGCTTCGCCGCGTCCTCGTACTCCTCGGCCTCGATGGCCTGCCGCTTCTCGGCGTCCAGCTTCTCGATCTCGGCGCGCAGGCGCGCGACCTCGGGGTCCTCGCCGGCGCTCAGGCGCAGCTTCGCCGCGGCCTGGTCGACCAGGTCGATCGCCTTGTCGGGCAGGTGGTACTCGCTGATGTAGCGGTCCGACAGCCGCGCCGCGGCCTCGAGCGCCTCGTCGGCGATCTCCAGGTCGTGGTGGAACGCGTACACGTCGCGCAGGCCGCGCAGGATCTCGACGGTCTCCTCGACGCTCGGCTCCCCGACCATCACGGCGGAGAAGCGCCGCGCCAGCGCGGAGTCGCGCTCGATCTTGCGGTACTCGGCCAGCGTGGTCGCGCCGATCATGCGCAGCTCGCCGCGCGCCAGCATCGGCTTGAGGATGTTGGCGGCGTCCATCGCGCCCTCGGCGTTGCCCGCGCCCAGCACGGTGTGCAGCTCGTCGACGAACAGGACGATCCGGCCCTCGGACTCGGCGACCTCGGCGAGCACGTCCTTCAGGCGCTGCTCGAACTGGCCGCGGTACTGGGTGCCGGCGATCATGCCGGCCAGGTCCAGCGCCACGACGCGCGTGTCCTGCAGCGCCTCGGGGACGTCGCCCTCGGCGATGCGGCGCGCCAGGCCCTCCGCGATGGCGGTCTTGCCGACGCCGGCCTCGCCGATCAGCACGGCGTTGTTCTTGCGCCGGCGGGCGAGGATCTCGACCGTCTGGGCGATCTCGTCGTCGCGACCGATGACCGGGTCGATGCGGCCCTCGCGGGCGTCGTCGGTCAGGTCGCGGCCGAACTCGTCCAGCGCCGACTCCTGCTTGGCGCCGGGCGCGCCCGGGGCCGCGCCCTGCGGACCGACGCCTGCGGGCGGCACGGGGCCCTGGCCCATGGTCTGCTGCGCGCACACCTCGCACAGGACCGCGCTGCGGCGGGTCAGCCCGTTGGAGAACATGACGCGAACCGCGGCGGGACGCTCCCCGCACAGCTCGCAGACGTTCGGGTTCTGTGGATTCATGTGCAACGTCTCGCTATCGAAATCTCAGTGGATGAGACTGAGATTCTAGCGCGATTCGTTGCTGGCGCAACCGCTCCGGCGGTCCGCCGCCAGACGCCGCGCCAACGGGCCGGGCGCGGCCGTCAGCTGCGCGCCGCCAGCGCCGCCTCCGCGGCGTGGTCGAAGCCGTCGGCGACGCGCTGCGCGGCCCGGCGCTCGTCGGCGAGGATCCGCTCGGCCAGCGCGACCGTGGCCGTGTCCCCCGCGATCCCCGCGACGCGCGCGAGCAGCTCGTAGCCGGCGATCTCCAGGTGCTCGAACGCGTAGGCGAACGCGGCGAGCTTGCCCGGCGTGTCCGGGTGGCCGGCGAAGAAGCCGCCCCAGTTCAGCCCGCCCATGCCCAGCGCGGCGTCCTTGAGCCGCGACGGCTTGGCGCCGAGCTCCTCGAGACGCGAGCGGACGAGGCGCTCGTGCTCCTGGGTCTCCTCCAGGTGCCCGCGCATGAGCGAGGCCAGCTCCTCGTCGCCGGCGATCCGCTCGCCGCCCTCCAGCAGCGCGATCGCCTGGACCTCCAGCGCGTGCGCGTCCTGCAGGTACAGGGTGACCTGCGCCTGCAGGTCCTCGGGCGACAGGTCGCGCAGCGACGCCTGCGCCGCCGCGTCGAAGTGATCGGCCAGCCGCTGCCCCATCGCGCGCTCCTGCTCGGCGATGCGCCGCGCGACCGCGGCGGTCTCGGCGTCGCCGGCGCGATCGGCGACGCGGGCCAGCAGCTCGTACGAGCCGAGCTCGAGGTGCTCGTAGGAGTACGCGTGCGCGGTCAGCTTGCCGGGCGTGTCCGGGTTCGCCTGGGCGAACAGCGCGAACGCCACCCCACCGGCCTTCATGATCAGCTCCTTGAGCTTGGACGGGTCGGCGTCGTAGGCGTCCAGGCGCTCGCGGATCAGCCGCTCGTGGTCGGCGGTCTCGGCCTCGTGCTCGCGGAAGATCCGCTCCAGGCCGGGCTCGCCGGCGATGTTCGGGGCGCGGCGCATCTGCACGAGCGCCTGCTCCTCGATCGAGTGGGCGTCGGAGAGATAGGTGACGAGGTGCTCGCGCGCCTCGGTCTCGGTCACGGTGGTCATGCCCCTCGGCTACCCAGCGCGGACGCCGCCAGACGGGACGGCTGCTTCACTCTGGCCGGTGGCGCGCATCGCCGTCGACCTCACCGCGCTGCGCCGATCGCGCGACCTCCGGCTCCTGACGATCGGGCAGGCCTGCTCCACGCTCGGCACCCAGGCCGCGCTGGTCGCCCTCCCCTACCAGGTGTACGTGGAGACCGACTCGCCGCTGCTGGTCGGCCTGATCGGCGCGGTCGAGCTCGTGCCGCTGATCCTCGGCTCGCTCATCGGCGGCGCGTGGGCCGACCGGGTCGACCGCCGCCGGCTGATGCTCGGCTCGCAGGCCGTCCTGACCGTCGTGGCGATCCTGCTGGCCGTCCTGTCGTTCCTGGGCGCCGCGCACGTCGTCGCGCTGTTCGTGCTCGCCGCCGCGCTGGCGGGCAGCGGCGCGGTCGTCAACGTCACGCGCGCGGCCGCGGTCCCGGCGCTGGCGGGCCCCTACCTGCGCTCGGCGCTGGCGATCAACTTCAGCGTCGCCCAGCTCGCGTCGATCGTCGGCCCCGGCGTCGGCGGCCTCGTGATCGCCTGGGCCGGGGTCGAGACCGTCTACGCGCTCGACGCCGTCGCGTTCGCGGTGATGCTCGCGCTCGTCGTCCCGATCCGGGCGCTGCCGCCCAACGCGCCCGACGCCGAGCATCCGAAGATCGCCCGCTCGATCGCCGAGGGGCTGCGCTTCGTCAAGGGCAACCGCGCGCTGCTGGGCTCGTTCGTGATCGACCTGGCGGCGATGACGTTCGCGATGCCGCGCGCGCTGTTCCCGGTCCTCGCCCTCACCGTCTACGACGCCGGCGCCGCCGGCACCGGCCTCCTCTACGCGTCGGTGTCGGCGGGCGCGGTCGTCGCCGCCGTCACCACCGGCTGGCTGGAGCGCGCCCGCTGGCTGGGGCGCATCACGATCGTCGCCGTCGTCGTGTGGGGCGCCGCGATCGCCGCGGTGGGGATCGCGCCGTCGCTGTGGTGGGCCGCCGCGCTGCTCGCGCTCGCCGGCGCGGCCGACAGCGTCAGCGCCGTCTGCCGCAGCGTGATCAACCAGGTCGTCACGCCCGAGCACCTGCGCGGGCGCATGTCGTCGGTGTTCATGCTCGTCGTCACCAGCGGCCCGCGGCTGGGCGACCTGCGCTCCGGCCTGGCCGGCTCGCTCATGCCGGTGACCGCCGCCGTCGCCTCGGGCGGCCTGCTGTGCCTGGCGGCCGTCGTGGTCGTGGCGCTCGCGTTCCCGCAGCTCGCCCGCTACGACGGCGAGCGCGAGGAGGCGCGGATGCGCGCCGCGGCCTAGCGAAGCGCCCCCCGCTTCTGCGAGCCTGTGCGCCGTGGCGATCCGGGTCTACGACGAGCTGCCGTTCGGGTTCAGCTGGACCATCGACGAGCCCATGGAGCGCACCTCCCACGCGCTCGCCGACGACGGCCGCGTGTGGCTGATCGACCCGGTCGACGACGGCGACGCGATCGAGCGAGCGGCGAAGCTCGGCGAGCCCGTCGCCGTGCTGCGCCTGCTCGACCGCCACGGCCGCGACGCGAACGCGCTCGCCGCCCGCCTCGGCGTGCCGCTGCTGAACGTCCCGCGCGTCGTGCCCGACAGCCCGTTCCAGGTCGTGCAGCTCGTCGACCGGCCCTGGTGGCGCGAGGTGGCGCTGTGGTGGCCGCAGCAGCGCGCGCTGATCGTGCCCGAGGCGGTCGGCACGAGCGCGATGCTCACCGGCGGGGCGACCCGGGTCGGCGTCCACATGCTGCTGCGCCTGCGCCCGCCGCGCACGCTCGGCGCGTTCGCCCCCGAGCACCTGCTCGTCGGCCACGGGACCGGCGTCCATGGGCCCGACACCCCGGCGGCGCTGAGCGAGGCGCTGCACCGGTCCGCGCGCGACCTGCCCAGGGTCATCGTGAACCTGCCGAGGACGGCGCGGCGGTAGGCTCGCGGACATGCACGGACGCCTGCTCCTCCCGCTCGCCGCGCTGCTCGCGCTCGCGCTGCCCGCCTCGGCCTCGGCCCACCGCATCTCGCTGACCGCCGCCGACTCCGGCACGACGGTCCGCGCCCACGTCGGCGACCGCATCACGATCGCGCTCGACGCCAACGAGACCACCGGCTACCGCTGGAGCGTGACGACCCGCCCGCGGCCCGCCGTCGCCCGCGTGACGCGCGACCGCTACGTGGCCGAGGAGACCGGCATGGTCGGCTCCGGGGGCACGCAGCGCTACACGATCAGGGTGCGCGGCACGGGCCGCACGACGTTCGGCGCCACCTACGCGCAGGTGGGCTCCGGCGACGTCGGCGAGCGCTTCCGGATCACCATCCGCGCGCGCCGGTGACCGCCGTCCGCGGCGGCTATCGTGACGCGCGCATGCGTCACCAGCTCAGACCGCTCTTCGACCGCGTCGTCATCAAGGAGCTCGAGCCCGATCGCGTCCGCCACTCGGGCCTCCTCGTCCCCGCCGGCAGCAACGAGCCGCCGCCGCAGCACGGCATCGTGCTCGCCGTCGGCCAGGGCATCGACTGGTGGCAGCACGCCGGCGTCGAGATGCCGGTGCGCCCCGGCGACCACGTCGTGTTCCCCGCCGCCGCGGGCACGTGGGTCGAGGTCGACGAGGAGCGCCTGCTGGTGTGCCGCGTCGGCGAGCTGCTCGGCGTCCTCGAGGAGGCGCCGGTGCCCGCCCAGCGCGAGCCGTAGGCCCGGCTCAGCCCGCGGCCGGCGCGCCCTGGGCGACCTCCACGAGATCCGCGATCGAGTCGACGATCCGCAGCGGGCGGTACGGGAACCGCTCCGCCATCTCGCGGGTCGTCACGCCCGTGAGGACGAGCACGGTCTCCAGGCCCGCCTCCAGGCCGGCGACGATGTCGGTGTCCATCCGGTCGCCGATCATCGCCGTCGTCTCGGAGTGGGCGTCGATCGCGTTCAGGGCCGAGCGCATCATCAGCGGGTTGGGCTTGCCGACGTAGTAGGGCTCGACGTTCGTGGCGCGGCTGATCAGCGCCGCCACCGACCCGGTCGCCGGCACCGGGCCGACGGTCGTCGGGCCGGTCGGGTCGGGGTTGGTGGCGATGAACCGGGCGCCGTTGACGATCAGCCGGATCGCCTGCGTGATGCGCTCGAAGCTGTACGTGCGCGTCTCCCCCAGCACGACGTAGTCGGGCTCGCGCTCGGTCATCGTGTAGCCCACCTCGTGCAGCGCGGTCGTCAGCCCGGACTCGCCGATGACGAACGCGCTGCCGCCGGGGCGCTGGTCGTCCAGAAACCGCGCCGTGGCCAGCGCCGAGGTCCAGATCGCCTCCTCGGGCACGTGCAGGCCGGAGGCCCGCAGCCGCGCGGCCAGGTCGCGGCGCGTGTAGATCGAGTTGTTCGTGAGGACGAGGAACGGCGTGCCGCGCTCGCGCAGCGCGGCCAGGAACTCCTGGGCGCCGGGGATCGCGACGTCCTCGTGGACGAGCACGCCGTCCATGTCCATCAGCCAGGATTCGATCGGCGCACGGGTCACGCCGTCGATGGTACGGACCGCCCGGGATCGCTAGGGTGAAGGTCCGGCCGATCGCCCACGCGACCGAGGGGTCCTCCGAGGCCCCAGCCGTGGCAACGCGCCCTCCGGGGCGGCCTGTCCAGGTGGTCGCGAGTGTCACGCCGCCCAGGCAAGACACTCAAGTCCTGGGACGTAGTAAATGAGCGGTGATCGCTGACCGGGCGTGACCGGGCGGGCATCAGGCCCGCCCGGGCCCGCGCCGAGCTCTCGCCCAGGGGGCTCGACTCGGTCGCGGGTGTTCGCCCAGGGGGCGAAACCCGCACTACCTCTCTTCCAGCTCCAAAGCGAGCGAGTTGATGCAGTAGCGCATCCCGCCGCGGTCGACCGGCCCGTCGTCGAAGACGTGGCCCAGGTGCGACCCGCAGGTGCGGCAGCGCACCTCGGTGCGGATCATCCCGTGGCTGCGGTCCTCGACCAGCTCGACGGCCTCGGCCACCGCCGGCTCCGTGAAGCTCGGCCAGCCGGAGCCCGACTCGTACTTCGTGGAGGCGTCGAACAGCGTCGCCCCGCAGGCGGCGCAGCGGTAGGTGCCGTCGGCCTTCTCGGACACGTACTTCCCGCTCCACGGCCGCTCGGTCGCGCCCTCGCGCAGGACGGCGTACTGCTCGGGCGTCAGCCGCTCGCGCAGCTCCCGATCGTCGACGGCGCCCATCACGACACCGCCACGAGCTTCAGGCGGCGCTCGCCCCGGGGCGTCTCGACGCTGGCGACCTCGCCGACCCGCTTGCCGCCGAGCGCCGCGGCGACCGGCGACTCGGCCGACAGCAGGCCCTTGGCGGCGTCGGCCTCGGTGGACGACACGATCCGGTAGGTGGTGCGCCGCTGCGTCTGCTCGTCCTCGACCTCGACGGTCGACCCGAAGCCGACGACGTCGCCGGAGGCGGCCTCGACCACCTCGGCGTTGGCGATGCGCTCACGCAGCTTGAGGATGCGCGTCTCCAGGTGCGCCTGGGCCTCCTTGGCCGCGTGGTACTCCGCGTTCTCCTTCAGGTCGCCGAACTCGCGGGCGGTCTTGATCTGGCGCGCGATGTCCTGGCGGGCCGGGCCCTCGAGCTGCGCGAGCTCCGCGCGCAGCGCCTCCAGGCCCTCCGCCGTGATGGCGTTCTCCATCCGGACAGTGTGGCAGGCGCTGCGCGCGAGCCGTGCGGCTCAGGCGGTCTGCGGCGCGCTGCCGCGGCCGCGCTTCTTGGGCCGGAACGCGTGCTCCAGGTCGTCCGGATCGAACCCCGGCGCGGCGGGGCCGCCCGTCGCGAAGCGGTAGAGCGCCACGCGGAACACCTGGCTCAGCGTGTTGCCGACGACCGCGGCGACGACGATGACGAGCCCTCCGACGACGGCCAGCACGATCCCGCCGATGCCGCCGGCGACGACGCCGAGCACGACGAGCGCGATGCCCGGCAGGATGCCGAGCAGGAACACGATGCCGCCGATCGCGGCGGAGCCGACGACGCCCTCGCCCCAGCGCTCGCGGATGATCGCCACGGAGCGCTTCAGCGCGGCGCCGGGCCCGAGGTTCTCGAACGCGAGCAGCGGGATGACGAAGAAGCTCGCCAGCGTCCAGGCGATGCTGACCAACGCGGTGAAGATCAGGCCGATGATGCGCAGCAGGCCGTTCTCGCTCTCGGCCATCTGCTGCAGGGCGTTGATGATGAGGCCGACGGTGGCCTGCACGAGCGCCCACTTGGCGATCGCGCCCGTGTGCCGGCGGGCGACCGCGAGGCCGCTGCGCAGCGTCGCCTGCTGGCCGTCCATCACCTGCGCGGTCGCGGCGGCCAGGCCCACGCCCATGTAGATCGTGATGAACGTGGCGAGGTAGAGCGCGACGGCGGCAAACGGCAGCGCCGTCCACCAGGAGTCGGTCGCCGCCCAGATGCCGACGCCGGGGGCGGCGACGATCACGAGCGCCACCGTGGCGGCGATCGAGCCGACGACGGGGAACGCGAGCAGGGAGCGGTCGGCCTTGAGGATCGCCCAGCTGTCCTTCGTGAGGCGCCATCCGCGGCCGATGCGAGAGGTCTTCTTCATCATCTCCGGGGGGTCGGGGAACGATCGGCGCTCAGGCGACGAGCGCGGCACAGTCCCAGTTATCGGCACCGGCGCCGTTGTTCCATAGCCGTGCAGCGAGTCTGTCCTGCTCGGCCTTGGAGGCCTGGTAGGCGTGCGGCGTGCTGCCGCCCAGGCCGCGCCAGGTGGCCGGCATGAACTGGTAGTAGCCGGACGCGCCCGCCCAGTTGGGCGGCAGGTTCTGCCCGCCCGACTCGCATTGCACGATCGGCCACGGGATCGCCCACGGCCCGCCGGGACCGACGGCGCGCGCGGCGCGGGCGCGCTCGGCCAGCAGCCGCTCGAGCTGGCGCTCGGCCGCCTGGCGCCCGGCCCGGGTCTCGCGGAGGGCCTGCTCACGGGCGGCGCGGGCGCGGGCGAGGCTCGCGCGGCGCTCCTGCAGCGCCGCCTCCATGCCGGCCAGGGCGTCGCGGCGCCGGCCGATGGCGACGACCGCGTCGCGCTGGCGGTCCTCGAGCGCGGCCAGCCGCCGCGCCTGCTCGCGGGAGGCGGCCCGCGCGTCGCGCACGCGGGTCACGATCCGCTCGTCGTTGCGCTGGATGCGGCGCAGGAACTCGGCCCGCTCGAGCAGATCCGACAGGCTGTTGGAGGCGAGGACGACCGCGACGAGGTCGGGCTGCGGGCTGGTGTAGCGCTCGCGCAGCCGCCGCGCCAGCAGCTCCCGCCCCGTCGCCAGCCGCTTGGACAGGCGCTGGGCGCGGGCCCGCTCGGCGCGCAGTCGCCCCTGCGTCTCGTCGAGCTCCTGCTCCCCGCGCGCGAGCTCCGCGCGCACCTCGGCGAGGCGGCCCTGCAGCACGGCGACGTCGGCGGCCAGCGACCGCTCCAGCCCGGCGAGGCGCTGCGCGGCGGACGCGAGCGCGCGCTCGCGCGCCTTGCCGCCCTCGATCCGCGACTCGAGCTCGTCCTGGGTGGCGCCGCCCGCCAGGAGCGGGCTGGCCGCCCACAGGGCGAGCGGGAGGAGCACGGCGGCCGCTGCCAGCGCGGCGAGGGATGGGATGGAGCGACGGGACATCCGGCGGCGAGACGTCTCCGACCGTAGCGGCGGCCCCGCCGCGCAACGACGCCTGCACGATCGCGTGCACCGCGCCGCCCGGCGCGCTCGCGCTAGGCGACCAGCGTCTCGAACAGGTGGTCGAGCGTGGCCTGCGGGTCGTCGCACAGGCCGGTGTGCACGCGCGACGGCTGGATGATCGTGCTCGACGGCGCGACCAGCCAGCCGAAGCGCTCGGAGCGGTCGAGCGCCGCGATCGGCCCGGCGTCGGGGTCGCCGGCGGCGATGCGCTCGATCGCCTGCAGGTGCGCGCGCACCTGATCGGCGTCGGCGTCGGGCGCCAGCGCGCGCAGGCGCGCCTCGTCGAGCCGTGTGCGCGCGGCCAGGAACTGGCGCTGGCGGCAGTACACGACGACGCCGGCGTTGAAGCGCTCGCCGCGCTCGACCCGCGGCACGACCCGCACGATCGCGTAGGCGAACGGGCTACGCGCGGGCATCGTCGGCCTCCTGGGCGATCTCGCGCGAGCGCGCCAGCCGCCCGGCGAGGTAGTCGACGTACGCGCGCGGATCGGTCCCGTCGAGCCAGTCGGCGGGCACGAGCTCCACCAGGCGCTCCAGGAGCGCATCGTCGACCCGCGACGCCAGGCGCTCGTCGGCCTCGACGACGGACCCGGCGCCCGGCAGCAGGACGTGGTCGGCGATCTGCGGGAACGTCCGTACGGCGTCGGCGGGGTCCAGGCCGGTGTGCTGGCGGTACAGGGCCGCGCCGTGGTCGATCAGCCACAGCCGCCCGTGCCACACGAGCAGGTTGGGGTTCTGCGGGGTGCGGTCCACGTTCGTGGTGAGCGCGTCGAGCCACACGACGTCCGCGGCGAGCGCGGGGTCGGGCTGCCAGCCGGCGGCCGGCGTGTACGGCAGCGCGCCGGGCAGGAAGTCGACGCCGAGGTTGGTGCCGGCGCTACCCTCGATCAGCTCCTGGATCTCCGGGTCGGGCTCGGCGCGCCCCAGCGCCGGGTCGACCTCGGCGACCACGAGCTCGGGCACCGGCAGGTCGAGCGCGCGGGCGAGCTCGCCGACGATGACCTCGGCGGCCAGGACCCGCGGGCCCTGGCCGGCGCCGCGGAACTTGACGACGTACAGGCCGTCGTCGTCGGCCTCCACCAGCCCGGGCAGCGAGCCGCCCTCGCGCAGGGGCGTGACGTAGCGCGTGGTGGCGACGCGGCGCAGGCCGGCCTGGACGGGCACGCGCGAGACCGTAGCGGCCGCGCGCGCCCGTCGCCGGGTCCGTCGCTCAGGCGCCCAGCCCCGTCAACCGCTGCGAGAGCTGCTCCTCGCGGACCTGGGCGCGGACGAACCGGCCCGCGTCCGCGGTGGCGGTGATCGGGTGCTTGCGCGGCGTGACCGCCAGCTCGCCCCGGCAACCGGGGCAGGTGGCGGTGCTGAGCGACCAGGGATCGAGCGCGCGAGCGTTGTACGAGCGCCCGCAGGCGGCACAAGCGAGCATGTGCGGAACCGTACAAGCCCGAATCGGGTTCGGCAAGGTCTTCACGGAGACTGCGGAAGCCTGATACCTAGGCGCCGAGCTCGTCGCGCAGCGCATCGAGCTCCGCGCGCAGGGCGGCGACCTCGCGCTCGAGGCGCTCGATGCGAGCCTCGTCGACCGCCGGCGCCGGAGCCGAGTCCGCCCACGCGGCCGGCTCGGGACCGGGCTGCGGGGCGGGCGGAACCGCGTCGCCCTCCGTCGGCGTCGGCGCGGTGACGGCGGGCGCCGCAGGCGGGGCGCTCTCCGCGTCTCCCCCGCCCAGGATCTGCGCGAAGCGCTCCTCCTTCTGCCCCGGCCGGCGCTCCAGGCGCGCCACGAGCTCGCGCGCCACCAGCCGGTCGAGCGTCTCCTGCACCGCCGCCAGCGAGCCGAACGCGTGCAGCCGGCTCGCGCGCTGGTTGAGCTCGCCGGGCGTCTGCGGCCCACGCAACATCAGCACCGCCAGCAGCGCGAGCTCGTCGTCGGCCAGGCCGAGCGCCTCGTCGAGCAGGTGGCGGTACTTGGCGGCGCGGCCGGCGCCCGCCAGGCGCGTCCAGCGGCGCCGGTACAGGCGCTGCAGCGCGTCGCGGATCTGCGCCTCGTCGAGCTGCATGACCGGGTCGCGGTTCGTCGACTGGTTGCAGGCGAGGCGCAGCGCGTTGAGGCTGAGCGGGTAGGCGTCGGGCGTCGTGCGCTGCTTCTCGATGAGGCAGCCGAGCACCCGCAGCTCGATCGCGTCGGGCTCCATGGCAGGGACGCTATCGCGGCGTCAGCCGGTGCACGCGGACGCGCGGCCCGGCCGGGTCGGGCGTCGAGCGGATCGCGAACCGCTCGGCCGCGCGCTCCAGGAAGCGCTCGGCCGGCCCGCGGCCCGGATCGGCGATCCACGCCTCGCCGCGGTCGCCCACGAGCGCGGGCAGCAGCTCCAGCAGCACCGGCACGTTGCGCGCCTCGTAGAGCAGGTCGGAGCCGAGCACGAGCGGCCACGGCGCGCGCTCCAGCAGCACGCCCGGGTCGGTCCACGACACGACCGCGGTCTCCAGCTCGACGCCGTTGCGCCGCGCGTTGGCGGCCGCGAACGCGACCGCGTCGGCCGACCAGTCGGTCGCGAGGACCCGCCCGCCGGCCAGCGCGGCGGCGATCGACGGCAGCCCCAGCCCGCACCCGAGCTCCACGACAGGGGCGCCGCGCAGCGCGCGGCCGCCGACCGCGCGGGCCAGCGCCAGCGCGCTCGGCCACAGGTCGGCCCAGTAGGGCAGGAACTCCTCGTGCTCGAACGCCGCCTCGTCCAGCAGCGCCTCGCTGTCGCGCGGGCGCCGGACGGTCAGCTCCCGCCCGGCGATCGTCACCGCCTCCTCGACGACGTCCATCACGCCGCCGCCCGCGCGCGGAGGTGGCGCACGACGGCGTCGGCGGTGTCGGGGCGCAGCTCGGCGAACGAGAAGCGCCGCCCGGCGTGGTCGCGCAGGCGCACGGTCGCCGTCCGCCCGCGCGGCCACGACGGCCGCTGCCCCACCTCGGCGATCGCCTCGAAGCGCAGCGAGCGCACGCGCTGGCCGACCGCGTCCTCGTTGAGCCACAGCAGGCGCCGGTCGGTGACCGCCAGGCGCGCCTGCGGGCTGGCCCAGGTCGAGGTCGGCGCGACGAGGACGACGTCCTCCTCGTCGTGGAGCGCGCGCGCGAGCTCGCCGCCGAGCGCCGTGCGCAGCTCGGGGTCCAGCCACCACGCCGCGCCGCGCGGGCGCCGCGCGCGGGCGCCGCCGGCCGCCGGGGCCGGCGTCTCCGCGGTCGGCGCGTCGCGGCCCCGGCGCGGGTCGGCGAGGATCGCGCGCGCCGCGTCGTAGGCGGCGTTGATGCGCGCCATGTGCGCACCGGCGTCCACGCCGACGGCGCGGTCGGGGTGCCATTCCTTGGCGAGCCGCCGGTAGGCGGCGGTCAGCTCCTCGGGGCTGACGTCGGGGGTGACGCCGAGGATCGCGAACGGATCGTCCACGTCCTCCATTGAAGCGGGCGCGCGATCAGGCGGTGGCGACCGGCCGCAGGCCGTCGACGAGCGTCGTCACGACGAGCGGCACGGCGTCGTCCTCGGCCACCGATCCCTCGATCATCGCGACCGTCACCGCCTGCAGCAGCGCGCCGAGCGCCGCCGAGCACCAGCGCGACGGCAGGTCGTCGCGGATGGCCCCGTCGCGCTGCCCGCGCTCGACGATCTGGATCAGCGGGACCGCGACCTCCTCCACGCGCCGCCGCAGCTCCGTGTCGTGCGGCGAGATCGCCATCACGAGCCGGTAGCGATCGGCGACGCGCATGATGCTGGCGACCGCGCGCTCGAGCGCCTCGAGCGCGTCGCCCTCGTCGGGGCGGCTGCCCAGGACGGCGTCGCGCGCGTCCTGGAGCGCGCGGTCGATGATCGCGCGCACGAGCTGCTCACGGCTGGCGAAGTGGCGGTACACGGTGGCGCGCCCCACGCCCGCCGCCGTCGCGACGCGCTCCATGCTCGCGTCCGGCTCGGTGGCGAGGAGGACGATCGCCGCGTCGATGATCGCGCGGACGTTGCGCTCCGCGTCCGCCCGCAGGTGACCGCTGGGCGTCATTTGAGTGTGACCTTACCCCGCTAGCGTGCTGAAACGCCAATGACCTTTCGCAGCGATCTCCGCAACGTCGCCATCGTCGCCCACGTCGACCACGGCAAGACCACGCTCGTCGACGCCATGCTGTGGCAGTCCGGCGCGTTCCGGGAGGGCCAGGACGTGGCCGAGCGCGTCATGGACTCGATGGACCTCGAGCGCGAGAAGGGCATCACGATCCTCGCCAAGAACACCGCGGTCCGCTACGGCGAGGTGAAGCTCAACATCATCGACACGCCGGGCCACGCGGACTTCGGCGGCGAGGTGGAGCGCGGGCTGTTCATGGTCGACGGCGTGCTGCTGCTCGTCGACGCGTCCGAGGGGCCGCTGCCGCAGACGCGGTTCGTGCTGCGCAAGGCGCTGGAGGCGCGGCTGCCCGTCGTGCTCGTCGTCAACAAGATCGATCGGCCCGACGCGCGGATCGCCGAGGTCGTCCACGAGGTCGAGGAGCTGTTCCTGGACCTCGACGCTGACGAGGACCAGATCGACTTCCCGGTCGTCTACACGAACGCCAAGGCGGGCACGGCGACGCTCGACCCCGAGGTCCCCGGCCAGGACCTGACGCCGCTGCTGGACCTGCTGGTCGAGACGATCCCGGCGCCGGAGTACGACGCCGACCATCCGCTGCAGGCGCAGGTGACCAACCTCGACGCGTCCCCGTACGTGGGCCGCCTGGCGATCTGCCGCATCCACCACGGCACCATGCGCCGCGGCCAGACCGTCGCGTGGTGCCGCGCCGACGGCGAGATCACCTCCGGCAAGGTGACCGAGCTGTACGTGACCGAGGCGCTGGAGCGCATCTCGGCCGACGAGGCCGGGCCCGGCGAGATCGTCGCGGTCGCCGGCTTCGAGGACATCACGATCGGCGAGACGCTCGCCGACCCCGAGGACCCGCGCCCGCTGCCGGTGATCGCCGTCGACGAGCCGTCGCTGAGCGTCACGATCGGGATCAACACGTCGCCGCTGGCCGGCCGCGACGGCGACAAGCTCACGGCGCGGCTGGTCAAGAACCGCCTCGACGCCGAGCTGGTCGGCAACGTCGCGCTGCGGGTGAACGACACCGAACGCCCGGACGCCTGGGAGGTGCAGGGGCGCGGCGAGCTGCAGCTCGCGATCCTCGTCGAGGTCCTGCGCCGCGAGGGCTTCGAGCTGACCGTCGGCCAGCCGCAGGTCGTGGTGCGCGAGATCGGCGGCCGCGCGCACGAGCCGGTGGAGCGGCTGACGATCGACGTGCCCGAGGAGTTCGTCGGCGTCGTCACGCAGGCGCTCGCGCTGCGCAAGGGCCGCATGGAGCAGATGGTCAACCACGGCACCGGCTGGGTGCGGATGGACTACCTCGTGCCGGCCCGCGGGCTGATCGGCTTCCGCACCGAGTTCCTCACGGAGACGCGCGGCACCGGCGTGCTCCACCACGTCTTCGAGCGCTGGGAGCCGTGGTTCGGGGAGCTGCGCACCCGCCCGACCGGGTCCCTGGTGGCCGACCGCGCGGGCCCGGTGACCGCGCACGCGTGCTTCCAGATGCAGGAGCGCGGCTCGCTGTTCGTCGAGCCCGGCGACGACGTGTACGAGGGCATGATCGTCGGCGAGAACAGCCGCGCCGACGACCTCGACGTCAACGCGGTGCGCGAGAAGAAGCTCACGAACATGCGCTCCTCGACGGCCGACGAGCTCGTGCGCCTGGTGCCCAAGCGGACGCTGTCGCTCGACCAGGCGCTGGAGTTCCTGCGCGAGGACGAGTGCGTCGAGGTGACGCCTCACGCGGTGCGGCTGCGCAAGGTCGTACTGGATCAGGTCCAGCGCCAGAAGGCGGCGCGCCAGCGCGGGCGCGCGGCGGCCGCGGCGTCGTCGTCGCCGTCGTGACCCGGCCGGCGGTGTGCCGCTCGCGCCGCCGCGCCGTCTAAGCTGCCGCCATGCCGCGCCGCTCCCTCCTGCTCGCCGTGCTCGCCTGCGCGCTCGTCGCGCCCGCCGCCACCCACGCCCAGGCCGGGGCGACCGGCGCGACCGACTGCCCGTCGTTCCAGGTCCTCCACAACGACCGGATCGGGCAGCTCACCCTGCCGGCGGGGGCCTACACGATCACGATCTCCACGCCGTCGACGCTGACGTGCGCGGCCGCCTCCGACTGGTTCCGCCAGTTCCTGCAGGACTGGGACGGCCGCCTGCCCGCGGGGTGGCGCGTCGACGCCGCCAGCTCGTCGTTCCGGCGCAGCTCGCCCAACCAGGCGTTCTCGGTCCGGCGCACCGGCGCCCAGCCGCCGTCCGACGGCCCGTCGGTGCGGCCCACCGGCGGCGACGTGTGCCCCGCCGTGTTCGCGGTGTCCCACGACGACCACATCGGCGCGCTGGCGATCCCGCAGGGCCAGTACGTGATCGTGCTGCGCTCGGCCGGGCGGATGACGTGCGACCAGGCGGCCAGCAGCCTGGCGCGCTTCATGCAGGACTTCGACGGGACGCTGCCGCGGCCGTGGTTCGTCGACACCGAGACCGGGACGTTCCTGCGCGGCTCGCTGAACGTCGGCTTCCGGCTGGAGCCGCTGATCGGCGACCCGCCGTCGCGCACGACGCTGCGCCTGCCGGGCGACGGGACGCCATGCCCGGGCACGTTCCAGGTCCAGCACAACGACCGGATCGGCAGCCTGCGCGTGGCGCGCGGGCCCTACCTGTTCGTGCCGCTGGCGAACTCGGGGCTGAGCTGCAGCGAGGTCGCCGACCTGATCCGCGAGTTCCTGGCCGAGGCCGGCTCGGCGCTGCCGCGCCCGTGGCGCGTCGACCGGCGCACGGGCACGCTGCGCCGCGGCCGCGGGAGCGACGTCGGGTTCCGGATCAAGCCCGCGCTGCGCTGAGCGGTCCGGCGCTCGGCGCCGGACGCGCCGCGGTCGCGTCGCGGCCCATCGCGACGAGCTCGCGCACGAGGCCGAGCAGCTCGGCGTGACGCTGGTCGTCGATGCGCCCGAGCGCGCGCACGGCCAGCACGCCGGGGGCGTCGTCGCCGAGGTGCGCGGCGAGCGCGGGCGTGCGGCGCTGGCGGCGCCAGCGGGCGCGGCGGCGGTGCGCGGCCGCGAACGCCAGGCAGCGGGCGGCGCGGCGGCGCTGCACGTCGAGCGTCGACGCGGTGCCGACGACCTCGGCCGCCAGCGAGTACAGGTCCTGCCGGCGCTCGCCGTCGACCGTGTCGTTGTAGGCGCGCAGCAGCCCGCCGATGACGGGGTCGGCGCAGCGCGGGCGGTCGGTGAACGGCTCGCCCGCGAGCATCGAGGCGAGCTCCATCACGCAGACCCCCTGGCCGGGCGAGCTGTGCTTGCCGCGGGCGAGTCGGACGGTCTGATGCGACGGCTGGATGCTCATGGCGACCTCCTGGCGGGCGTGCTGCCTGTGGGTCTACCCGCGCGGGCCGTGCCTCGCACGCGGCCGGGTACCGTTGCGGCCCCATGAGCGACGACCCGATCCTCGACGCCGCGCACGACCAGGTGATGGCCGTCGGGGTGCGCCGCACGACGCTGACCGACATCGCCGCGCGCGCCGGCGTCAGCCGGATGACCGTCTACCGGCGCTATCCGGACGTGCGCACGGTGCTGCAGGCGCTGATGACGCGCGAGTTCGGCCAGCTCATCGCGGAGGCGGCGCGCGAGGCAGCCGGCGCGCCGGACGGCCGCACGCGGATCGTCGAGACCGCCGTCCACGGCGCCGAGCTGCTGGCGGCGCACCCGCTGTTCGTCCGCCTGCTCGACGTCGACCCCGAGCTGCTGCTGCCGTACGTGACCGAGCGCGTCGGGGCGTTCCAGCGCCTCGTCCTCGACGACCTCGAGACGCGCCTGGCCGAGGCGATGCGCGAGGGCTCGGTGCGCCAGGCCGACCCGCGCCGCCTGGCGTCGGCGATGGAGCTGGCGATGCGCGGCTACGTGCTCGCCGCGCACGCGGACGCGCCCGAGGAGGAGCGCGCCCACCGCGAGGACCTGCGCGACATGCTCGACGCGTTCCTGCGCCCCTGACGCCGTTGTCGTCTCGCGCTCGCATAGCGAGACCACACCGACAACCGTCCTGTTACACTTCGGCGCGGGATGTCACATCGTCTCGGGTCCTCCTCCTCGCTCAACGCCGCCCGCCGGCGCGCCGAGCTCGACGCGCTCGCCGCGGGCGAGGTCGTCGACGTGCTCGTCGTCGGCGGTGGCATCACCGGCGCCGGCGTCGCGCTCGAGGCCGCCTCGCGCGGGCTCAGCGTCGCGCTGATCGAGCGCGGCGACCTCGCGCAGGGCACGAGCCGGTGGAGCAGCAAGCTCGTCCACGGCGGCCTGCGCTACCTGGCCCAGGGGCAGCCCGACGTCGCCTGGGAGTCGGCGCGCGAGCGCGCGATCCTCCTGCGCACCGCCCCGCACCTGATCTCCGCGCTGCCGTTCCTCCTGCCGCTCACGCCGCGCCATCCGGGACCGGTCGCGGCCGGCTTCATGGCCGTCCTGCGCGCCGGCGACGCGATGCGCCGCCTGGCCGGCACGTCGCGCCGCCGGCTCCCCAACGCCCGCCGCATCGACGCGCCCGAGGCCCGCCGCCTCGCCCCCGCGCTCTCCCCCGCCGGGCTGCGCGGCGCGCTCATGAGCTGGGACGGGCAGCTCGAGGACGACGCCGCGCTCGTCGTGGCCGTCGCCCGCACCGCGGCCGCCCACGGCGCCCGCATCCTCACCTACGTCCGCGCGCTCGAGCTCGACGGCGACGGCGCGCTGGCCCGCGACGAGCTCGCCGGCCCCGGCGACGGCGCCGAGCTGCGCATCCGCGCCCGCCACGTCGTCAACGCCACCGGCGTGTGGGCCGGCACGCTCGCGCCCTCCGTCCGCCTGCGGCCCAGCCGCGGCTCGCACCTGATCGTCCCCGCCGAGCGCCTCGGCCGGCCGACCGCCGCCGTCAACGTGCCGCTCGAGGGCTCCCGCTCGCGCTTCGCCTTCGCCCTCCCCCGCCCCGACGGCCTCGTCCTCATCGGGATCACCGACGTGCCCGTGTTCGGCGAGATCCCCGACGAGCCGGCCGTCACGCCCGAGGAGGAGACCGGCCTGCTGCACACGCTCTCCTGCGCCCTGGAGCGGCCGCTCACCTCCGACGATGTCGTCGGTCGCTACGCCGGCCTGCGGCCCCTGCTCGAGCCCGACGAGGGCAGCGACCAGACCGCCGACCTCTCGCGCCGCCACGCCGTCATCGACGACCCCGACACGCGCGTGATCACCGTCACCGGCGGCAAGCTCACCACCTACCGGCGGATGGCGCAGGACACGATCGACGTGCTCGCCGCGCGCCCCGGCGTGCAGGCCGCGCCCTCGCGGACGGCGCGCCTGCCGCTCGTCGGCGCGCAGCCGCTCGAGGCCCGCGCGGCCGACGTGCCCGCGCGCCTGGCCCGCCGCTACGGCGCCGACGCGACCGCCGTGCTCGCGCTCGCCGCCGAAAGGCCCGCGCTCGCCGAGCCGCTCGCCGACGGCGTCGCCGTCACCGGCGCGGAGCTCGCCTTCGCCGTGCGCCACGAGCTCGCGCTCACCGTCGACGACCTGCTCGACCGCCGCACCCGCCTCGGCCTGGTGCCCGCCCGCCGCGAGGCCGCGCGCCCGGCCGCCGAGGCGCTGCTCGACGGGGAGCGCCAGCCCGCATGACCGCCGCGACCCGCGACCCCCTCGCCCCCCGGCTGCGCTGGTTCGGCTGGGGCCCGCCCGAGACGCCGTCCGTCGAGCTGCCCGATGCGGCCGAGCCGCTGCTCGCCCGGCTCGGCGTGCCCGACGTCCACACCCCGCCGGTCGCGCTCGAGGACGTGCGCCTGCCCGCCTCCCGCCTCGACCCCGCCCCGCTGGCGGCGGTCGTCGGCGCCGACCACGTCCGCGACGACCGGCTCACGCGCGTCACGCACGCGGCCGGGCGCAGCTACCTCGACCTGCTCGCGCTGCGCGCCGGCGACGCCGGGAGCGCGCCCGACGCGGTCGTCTACCCGGCCGACGCCGGCGAGGTCGCCGCGGTCCTGGCCGTCTGCGCCGAGCGCGGCATCGACGTCGTCCCCTTCGGCGGCGGCACCAGCGTCGTCGGCGGCGTCACCCCGCCCGCCGACCGCGAGCGCCCCGTCGTCGCGCTCGACCTCGCCCGCCTCGACCGCCTCCTGAGCGTCGACCCGGTCAGCCTCACCGCCACCGCCGAGGCCGGCATCCTCGGGCCCGAGCTCGAGCGCCGCCTGGGCGAGCACGGCCTCACGCTCGGCCACCACCCGCAGTCCTTCGAGTTCAGCACGCTCGGCGGCTGGGTCGCCACCCGGTCGGCCGGGCAGGCGTCGACCGGCTACGGCGCGATCGCCGACGCCGTCGTCGCGCTGCGCTGCGCCACGCCGGCCGGCGAGCTCGTCACCCGCGACGTCCCCGCCACCGCGGCCGGCCCCGACCTGCGCGAGCTGCTGATCGGCTCCGAGGGCGCGCTCGGCGTCATCACCGCGGTCACGCTTCGCGTCCGCCCCGTGCCGGCCGAGCGGCGCTACGAGGCGTGGACGTTCCCGTCGTTCGCCGACGGCGTCGGGGCGCTGCGCGCGCTCGAGCAGGCCGGCGTCGCGCCCGACGTCACCCGCCTCTCCGACGAGGCCGAGGTCGCGCTCAACCGCGTCGTGGCCGCGCACACGGCCGCCGTCGAGGGCGACGGGGTCGCCGCGATCCTGGGCTGGGAGGGCGATCCCGAGCGCGTCGCCGCGCGCCACGAGACCGCCGCGGCGATCGCCCGCGACCACGGCGGCCGCCCCGTCCCCGGCGACGGCGGCGACCAGTGGGCGGCCTCGCGCTACGCGGCGCCGTACCTGCGCGACGTGCTGCTGGACCGCGGCGTCCTCGTCGAGACCCTGGAGACCGCCGCGCCGTGGTCGCGCCTGGCCGAGGTCCACACGGCCGTCGCCGGCGCGCTGGACCGCGCGCTGCGCGCGGCGGGGACGCCGCCGCTCGTCCTCTGCCACGTCTCGCACGTCTACCCCACCGGCGCCTCGCTGTACTTCACCGTCCTGGCCGCCCAGGTCCGCGGCGGCGAGGCCGACCAGTGGCGCGCCGCGAAGGGCGCCGCCCTGGACGCGATGCTCGCCCACGGCGCGACGATCACCCACCACCACGCGGTGGGCCGCGACCACGCCCCGTGGCTGAGCGGGGAGATCGGGCCGCTCGGGGTCGCCTCGCTGCAGGCGCTCAAGCAGCGCCTGGACCCGGCGGGCGTGATGAACCCCGGCGTTCTCGGCCTGCGGTAGCGCGCCGCCGCACCGGATAGCGTCCGGCGGCGATGTCGACCTGGCTCGGGATCGCCCTCGTCGTCGTGGCCAACCTGGTGGCGGTGGCGGTCATGCTCGTCGTCCGGCGACGGGCGCCCGACGGCGGCTACTACCAGGACATGCAGCAGGCCGGCTGGGTCTACTCGGTGGCCGGCACGTCGTTCGCGGTGATCCTCGCGTTCGTGTTCGTGCTCGCGTTCCAGAGCTTCGACCGCGCACGCACGAGCTCGTCCTCGGAGGCGGAGGCGACGATCTCGCTGTTCTACACCGCCGAGATCCTGCCGGCGACCGAGCGCGACGCGCTCAAGGCGGAGCTCGTCTGCTACGCCCGGTCGGTCATCGCGCTCGAATGGCCGGCGATGCGCGACGGCCACGACAGCCCCGTCGTGCAGGACTGGGTGCGGCGACTGGACCGGACCTTCCAGCGGGCGCCGGCCTCGTCGGACCCCAAGGTGGACGCCGGGTACGGCGCCTGGCTGGCGACGATGCAGGAGCGCCAGGACGGGCGCCAGGGGCGCCTGGACGAGTCGCGGCCGTTCATCCCCACCCTCGTGTGGATCTTCCTGCTCGCCGGCGGCCTGCTCGTGACCGTGTTCGTGTGGCTGTTCGCCGACCCCGCCGAGCGGACGTTCGCCCAGGCGGCGCTGCCGATCGGCGTGACGACCGTCATCGTGTCCGGCCTCGTGCTCGTCGCGTTCTTCGACGCGCCCTACCAGGACACCGGGGGCGCCGTGCGCCCCACCGCGATGGATCGCACGCTCGGGCTGATCTCCGCCGACGGCGACGCCGCCCGGCGGGCGCCGTGCGACGCGGACGGGCGCCCGACGTGATCGCCGACGCCCCGCCGGTCCCCGTCGCCGACGGCGCCTACGCGGCGCGCACCACCGAGCGGCGCACGATCACGCTCGTGGTCCGCGACGGACGCGTGGTCCGCGCCGCCGCGACGATCGCGCGCTACCCGTGCCGCGGCTTCGGCGACCTCGGGCCCGTGCGGGTCGTCGTGACCGTCGACGCGCCGATCGCGCGCACGGGCCGGGTCGCCTTCGCGGCGGGTCCGGCGGCCGAGCGGCTGGCCGTGCGAGCGCGCTGGCGCGCGGGCGGCGCGGTCACCGGCGCGCTGCGCCTGCGCGGCACGATCGGGACGGGCGAGCCGTGCGCCTCGCGACGCATCCGGTTCTCCCGCGCCGCCGCACGTGGTTGACTTCATGACCGTGAGCAACGAGCCCGACGTCAAGACCGCCGATCCCGCCGCCCGTCGCGAGCGCAACCGACGCATCGCCGCCCTCCTGGTCGGCGTGCTGATCGTCGTGTTCGCGCTGGTGAACCTCGACGACGTCCGCGTCAACTGGATCGTCACCGAGACGGCCACGCCGCTGATCGTGGTGATCGCGGTGAGCTTCATCCTCGGCCTCGCAGGCGGCTACCTGCTGCGCGGCCGGCGCGGCCGCGAGTCGCGCTCGCAACGCCGCTGATCCGGGCATGACGGAGCGCCGCGGGGTCGAGAGCATGGAGCTGGGAGTCCCGCCCGAGCTGGCGCTCGAGACGCTCCAGACCGCCCTGGAGGGCACGGCCACCGGAGCGTGGGTGTGGGACCTTGAGTCCGACACGGTGCGCTGGTCGCCCAACCAGGGCGAGCTGCACGGCCGCGGCCGCGGCGCCACCCCGCTGTCGTACGCCGACTGGCTGGACACGTGGGTGCACGAGGACGACCGCGCCCGCGTCGACGAGATCGTGAGGAACGGCATCGCCTCGCGCTCCGGCTACGAGTTCGAGTTCCGCAGCCGCGGCACCCCGCCGCGGTGGCTGTACGCGCGCGGTCGCGTGCTCCGCCACGACGACGGCCGCCCGCGCGCCGTGGCCGGCGTGACGCTGGACGTGACCGAGCGCCACGAGCGCGACAGCGAGCGCGAGCGGCTCACCCGCCGCCTCAACGGCGTGCAGGTCGTCACGGACGCCGCGCTCGACCACCTCGAGCTCGAGGCGCTGCTGCAGGAGCTGCTGGGGCGCGTGGCGGCGCTGCTGGATGCCGACATCGCCAAGGTCATGCTCTACGACGAGCGCCGCGCGACGCTGATCACGCGCGCCTCGCTGGGCCTGCCCGAGGAGATCGCCCGCACGCTGCGCATCCCCGTCGGGACGGGCGTCGCCGGCCAGGTCGTGCTGGGCGACGCGCCGCGCATCGTCTCCGACGACCAGCTCGCCGACGCCGCGCTGTCGGACCTGCGCCAGCCGGGCCGCGCCGGCGCCGGCGCCCCGCTGCGCGTCGCCGGGGAGACGCTCGGGGTCCTGGTCGTCGCCAGCCGCGAGCGCACATACGCCGAGGACGACCTGCTGCTGCTCGAGCTCGTCGCCGACCGCTGCGCCCGCGCGATCCGCCAGAGCGAGCTGTACGAGGCCGCCCGCGAGGCCGCGCTGTCGCTCCAGCGCAGCCTGCTGCCCGCCGCCCTCCCGGTCGTCGCCGGGCTCGACGTCGCCGCGCGCTACCTCCCCGGCCAGCACGGCACCGAGGTCGGAGGCGACTGGTACGACCTGTTCACGCTCGCCGACGGGCGCGTCGCCCTGGTGGTCGGCGACGTCGTCGGCCGCGGCCTGCGAGCCGCCGCGAGGATGGGCACGATCCGCACCGCCCTGCGCGCGTACGCGCTCGAGGCGTCCGCCCCGTCGGAGGCGCTCAGCCGCCTGGACCGCTTCGTCGCCCTGCAGGAGCCGGTCGAGTTCACGACCGTGCTCGTCGCGTTCGTCGACCCCGAGGCCGGCGACGTCCGGCTCGCCAGCGCCGGGCACCTGCCGCCCGTCCTGGTCGACGACGACGGCGCGCGCCCGCTCGAGGTTCCCCCCGACCCGCCGGTCGGGATGGCGTCCGAGCCGCGCCGCGACCTCGCGGTGCACCTCGCCGCCGACGCGTCGCTCATCGCGTTCACCGACGGGCTCGTCGAGGATCGCGCCGCGGGCCTGGAGCCGGGCATGCACCGCCTGTGCGAGCTGGCGCGGCCGGGCGACGCGGCCCGGGTCGTCGTCGACCGGCTCGTGGACGGCCTGGTCTCCCGCGAGGGCGGCGACGACGTCGCGATCCTCGCCGCGCGGCGCGTCGGCGCGCGGCTGGAGCGGACGTTCGCCTCCGAGGTGTCGGCGGTGGCCGTCGCCCGCCATGAGGTCGTGGCGTTCGCGTCCGCGCGCGGCGCGTCCGAGGGCGTCCTGCGCGACGTCGCGCTCGCCGTCAGCGAGGCGTGCACGAACGTCGTCGTCCACGCCTACCGCGATCAGCCGGCCGACGCGACCGGCCCGATGCACGTGCGCGCGTGGGTCGACGGGGACGCGCTGGAGGTCTCGATCGCCGACGAGGGCTGCGGTGTGCGCCCGCGCGGCGACAGCCCCGGCGTCGGCCTCGGCCTGGGCATCATCGCCCGCACCACCGACGCCTTCGAGGTCCGCGACGCCCCCGAGGGCGGCGGCGAGCTGCGGCTGCGCTTCCGGCTCGACGACGACGCCTAGGATGCGCGCGTGAGCGCCGCGGACGACCACGGGCACGCGCACGGCGCGCACGGCCACGCCGGCCACAGCCACGGCGTCAGCGCCGACGCCGACACCGGCAAGCTCGCGATCGCGCTCGCGCTGATCGTCGGCTTCCTGGTCGTCGAGGTCGTCGTCGGCGTCATCGCCGGCTCGCTGGCGCTGCTGTCGGACGCCGCGCACATGCTCACCGACGCCGCCGCGATCGCGCTCGCGCTCGTCGCGCTGCGCCTGGCGCAGCGCCCGGCCCGCGGCCCGCTGACGTTCGGCCTCAAGCGCGTCGAGATCCTCAGCGCCCAGGTCAACGGCCTCACGCTGCTGATCCTCGCGCTCGTGATCTGGGTCGAGGGCATCCGCCGCCTGGTCTCGCCGCCCGAGGTCGAGGGCGCGCTGGTGCTGATCGTGGCCCTGGCCGGCATCGTCGTGAACGTCTGCGCGACGCTGGTGCTGGCGCGCGCCAACCGCCAGAGCCTGAACGTCGAGGGCGCCTTCCAGCACATCCTCACCGACCTGTACGCGTTCATCGGGACCGCGGTCGCCGGCGGCGTGATCGTGCTCACCGGGTTCGCCCGCGCCGACGCGATCGCGTCGCTCGTGGTCGCCGGGCTCATGCTGCACAGCGCATACGGGCTCCTGCGCGACTCCGGCCGCGTGTTCCTGGAGGCCGCGCCGCCCGGCACCGACCCCGAGGAGATCGGCCGCGCGATGGTCGCCGTGCCCACCGTGGTCGAGGTCCACGACCTGCACGTGTGGGAGGTCACCTCCGGCTTCCCGGCGCTGTCGGCGCACGTGCTCGTCGACGCCGGCGCGGACTGCCACGGGGCGCGGCGCGAGCTGGAGGCGATGCTCCACGATCGCTTCGGCATCGACCACACCACGCTCCAGGTGGACCACGAGGGCGGCGAGCTGCTGTCGCTCGAGGTCTCCGACGACCTCGCGCCGCCTCCGCCGCCGGCCGCGGGCTGACCGGGCGTTCAGAACCCGCGAGACGGGGTAGCAGGGCCCCCGATGGGCGCCCTCGACTTCACCGCAGCCGTTCCCGGGACCGCCAGCCGCAGCGGGTCGTTCCCGGTGCGCCGCCTCGGCGACCGGCTCGCGGTCGTCAGCGCGGGCGCGCGCTTCGACGAGCCGACGGCCCGCAGCTACGCCCAGGCGGTGCTGCGCGCCACGCACGACGGCGTCAGCGAGCTCGTGCTCGACCTGTCGGCGGTGCGCCAGCACGCCTGGCCGGCGATCTACGCGCTGTGCGAGCTCGAGGCGCACCTCGTGGAGGCGTGCTGCGACCTCGTCGCGGTCGCCGCCGAGGACCTCCTCGCCCGCGACCTGCAGGCGGTCGGGCTCGAGCGCGTGTGGACGCTGCGGCCCTCGGTGCCCGAGGCGCTCAGCGAGCTGCTCGCGCGACCGGTCTGAGCTCGCCGGCCGCCGCCGGCATGACGTCCAGCTCGCGCGCCAGCGCCAGGAAGCCGCGCGCGTGCGGCGAGGCCGCGGTCGCTCGGGCCAGCGCGTCCCAGTCGATCTGCTCGCGCAGCGCCCGCACGATCTGCAGCGGCCCGGCGAAGTCCAGGTAGTGGTCGTTGAACGCCAGCAGCTTCGCGGTCAGCAGGTCCTCGACCGCGAGCACGGGCATGTCGATCGCGGCGACCGCCATCACGTCGGCGCGGGCCAGCGCGGCGGCGACGTCGACGCCGGTCAGCTCGAAGATCAGGTCGACGAGCACGTCGCCGTCGTAGGCCTTCAGCAGCCAGCCCTCGGGCGGGCGCTCGGCGCGCAGGCCCGCGTCGGCCAGCGCCGCCTGGGCGCGCTCGGCCGCCGACGGCGCGACGACGAAGTCGAGGTCGCCGCAGGTCTCCGGCCCGCCGCGGGCCCACGCGGCGACGCTGCCGCCGAGCGCGTAGGGCACGTCGGCGTCGCGCAGCACCGCCGCGCAGCGGCGCATCGTGCCCTTGATGGCGTCGAACGTGACGTCCACGGGCGGCGGTTACCCACCTCGGCCCCGGGTAGACCGGGCGCATCCAGGCGAGCCCCGACACGCTGCGCGTCGCCGCCGCCGGCGACATCCACTGCCGCGAGGCCCAGCACGAGCAGGTCTGCGCGGCGTTCGCGCAGCTCCGCGGCAACGCCGACCTCGTCCTGCTCGCCGGCGATCTGACGACCCACGGCGAGCCCGAGCAGGTGACCGTGCTCGCCGACGCCTGCCGCGACCTCGACGTCCCGGTCTTCGCCGTGCTCGGCAACCACGACTGGCACGCGAACCGCGTCGACGAGCTGGGCCCGATCCTCGCGGACGCCGGCGTCACGCTGCTGCAGCGCGACTGGGCGATCTGCGAGATCGGCGGCGTCGAGGTCGGGATCGTCGGCGTGAAGGGCTTCGTCGGCGGCTTCCCCGGCTCGCACCTGCCCGACTTCGGCGAGCCGCTGCTGCGGGCCGTCTACCGCGAGACGAGCGCCGACGTGGAGGCGCTCGACGCGGGCCTGCGCGAGGTCGCGCACTGCCCGGTGCGCTGCGTCGTGCTCCACTACGCGCCGATCGGCGACACGCTGGTCGGCGAGCAGGAGGGGATCTGGACGTTTCTGGGCACCGATCGCCTGGCCGCTCCGATCGCCCAGCACGAGCCGGACCTCGTGGTCCACGGCCACGCGCACGCCGGCACGTTCGCCGGAGCGATCGGCTCCACCCCGGTCCACAACGTCTCGGTGCCGGTGATCGGCCAGGACTTCTGGACCTTCGAGATCCCCTGCGCCGCGCGGCCGACGTCGCCGGTGCACTGAGCGCCGCCGCGCCCCGCCCCGCCTGAACCGTCCGCCGCCGACGGTGCGCGAAACCCCTGCACATCGCGCCATGTTGACGATCGTACATGATCCTGTATACCGTGCCTCCAACGTCGAGCGAGGAGAGGGACTTCATGGGTCGAAGGGCATTCCCGCTGGTCGCCGCCGGGATGGCGGCCGTGGCACTGGCGCTCACCGCGTGCGGCTCAGCCGACGAGGAGCCGTCGTCGTCGCAGGCCGCCACCGCGGACGCGGCGACCGCGTCGTCCGAGCAGGCCGAGGCGTCCGGCGCGCCGATCGAGGTCGGCGGGCTGGCGTCGCTCACCGGGCCGTTCCCGTTCCCGGACGCGACGAAGGCGGCCGCCGCCGTCTTCGAGGAGGTCAACGCCGCCGGCGGCGTCAACGGGCATCCGATCGAGTACCACGTCGAGGACGACAAGGGCGACCCCGCCGTCGCGACGCAGGCGGCCCGTTCGCTGATCCAGCAGCAGGACGTGGTCGGCCTGGTCAGCGGCGCCAGCCTCCTGGAGTGCGCCGTCAACGCGCCGTTCTACCAGCAGTCCGGCACGCGCGACGTGACCGGCATCGGCACGTCGCCGCAGTGCTTCAGCACGCCGAACATCGCGCCGGTCAACACCGGGCCGTTCGCCGGCATCACGGTGTCGATGTACTACGCGTCCGAGGAGCTCGGGCACGACAAGGTCTGCGTCATCGGCAACCAGCCCGACGGCTGGAACGACGCGCTGACGGCCGCCGTGGACCGCTGGTCGCAGCTCAGCGGCCTGGAGCCGGCGATGGTCGACTTCGGCCTCAACGCGACCGACGACCTCACGCCGTTCCTGCTGCGCGCGGTCAAGGCGGGCTGTCAGGCGCTCGTCCTGGAGGACGTCGACTTCCAGACGATCGCCGCGGTCAAGGCCGTCGACACGCAGGGCATCGAGGGCATGGACCTCCTGCCGCTGACGACGTCCTACAGCGAGCAGGTGGCCGAGGCGCTCGCCAACAGCAAGGCGATCAACAGCGGCGCGATCCGCCTGTTCGCCAACTCGGAGTTCGAGCCGTTCACCGGCGACTCCCCCGCCAACGAGGAGTGGCGGGCGCTGATGGAGAAGCACGACATCCCGCTCACGTCGACCGCGCAGGGCGACTACATCGCCGCCAAGGCGTTCATCGCCGCGCTGGAGACGATCGAGGGCGAGCCGACGCGCGAGGCGGTCGGCGAGGCGCTGGAGAACCTGACCTCGTTCGAGACGCCGATGATGGGCGTGCCGTACGCGTTCGGGCCGGGCGACGCGCACAACCCCAACCAGGCGAGCAAGTTCGTCCAGCTCAAGGACGGGGCGTGGGAGGTCGTCACGCCGGACTGGATCGTCCTGCCGCAGGACTGAGGCACGGCGGATGCTGCAGTCGACGGTCGCGGGTCTGACCTCGGGCGGGGCCTACGCCCTGCTCGGGGTCTGCGCCGTGCTTATGTACCGGATGGTCGGCGTCGTCCACTTCGCGCAGGCGGCGGTGGCGACGTTCGGGACGCTGGTCGCGGCCGAGCTGTTCCACGACGGGACGCCGATCGCGGCCGCGGCCGCGATCGGCGTGGCGATCGGCGCCGGGCTGTCGCTCCTGCTGGGCGCGGTGATGGCGATCTGGTTCGCGCAGGCGCCGATCGAGGTGCGCTCGACCGTGGCGATCGCGATGCTGCTCGGCCTGCTGACCGTCGGCTCGCGGCTGTTCAGCGGGTCGCCGCGCGAGATGCCCGACCCGTTCCCCGGCGCGGCCTTCCGGATCGGCGACGCGGTGGTGACCACGTCCGCGCTCGTCGTCATCGCGTTCACGGTCGCGCTGGCGGCCGGCGTCGGGCTGCTGCTGGCGCGCACGCGCTTCGGCGTCCTCGTGCGGGCGCAGTCCGAGCGGCCGGTGACCGCCGAGCTGCTCGGGATCCGCGTGCGGGCGCTGAGCGTGGCGGTGTGGACGGGCGTCGGCGCGGCCGCGACGTTCGGCGTCTTCGTGGTGGCGCCGACGCGCCCCAGCGACTTCACGAGCCTCAGCCTGCTGATCCTCCCCGGGCTGGCCGCGGCGCTGATCGGCCTGTTCCGCCACGTGTGGGTGGCGCTCACCGGCGGCCTGGCGATCGGCCTGGCCGAGGGGCTGCTCACCCACTTCGGCAGCGTGAGCGCGTACCGGCAGGTGATCCCGTTCGCGGTCGTGCTCGTCGTCCTGCTGTGGTCGCAACGGCGGGAGGTGTGGGATGTCGCGCGCTGACCGCCGGACGGCGCTGACCGCGCTCGCCGCGGCCGCGGCGGTCGTGGCCGTCGCGCTGCTGCCGCTCGTCGTCGACGACTACTGGACCTACCTGGCCACGAGCGCGCTGATCCTCGGCCTGGTCGCCGCCAGCATCGGCGTCGTCACCGGCCGCGCCGGGATGCTGTCGCTCTGCCAGCTCTCGTTCGCCGCCGTCGGCGCCTACGGCGTGGCCTGGTGCCAGGCGCACGCGCCCGGCCTGCCGTTCGTCGTCAAGGCGCTCATCGGCACGCTGCTCGCGGTGCCGGTCGGCGTCCTCGTCGGGCTGCCGGCCCTGCGCCTGCGCGGCGTGAACCTGGCGATCGTCACGCTGACGTTCGCGGTGGCGGTCGCCGCGGTCCTGGCCGACCAGGGCTTCCCAGGCGCCAACAGCGGCACGATCGTCGAGCGCCCCGGCTTCGCCGAGACCGACGCCGCGTACTTCCGCTTCGTGTGGGTCGCGTTCGTCGTCGTCGCGCTGCTGCTCGCGTGGGCGGGACGCCGCCGTCTCGGCGCCGCCTGGCTGGCCGTCCGCCAGAGCGAGCGCGCGACCGCCGCGCTGGGCCTGAGCGTCGTGCGCATCAAGCTCGGCGCGTTCGCGGTGGCGGCCGCGGTGGCGGGGCTGGCCGGCGCGCTGTCGGCCGGGCAGACGGGCGTGCTCACCGCCGCGACGTTCTCGCCGCTGGCGTCGCTGAGCGTGTTCGCGCTGGCGATCTTCATCGGCGCGCAGTACCCGGTGGGCGCGGTGGCGGCCGGGGTGCTCGTCGCGTTCTTCCCCGAGATCCTGCGCCGGCTCGGCCTGCCCCAGGACCTCGGCGACGTGCTGTTCGCGCTCGGCGCGATCCAGGCGCTGAGCATGGGCTCGAGCGTCGTCGGGCGGGCGCGCTCGGCGCTCGCGGCCCGAGCGGCGGCCCGGGCGGCGTCCGCGCCGGCGGCGCCGCCACCCGCACCGGCGCGCGCGCCGGACCGGCGGCGCCCGGGCGGCGCGCCCGTGCTGCAGGTCGACGGCCTCACGGTCCGCTTCGGGGCGGTCGTCGCGCTCGACGGCGCCGCGCTGACCGTGCCCGAGGCGACGGTCTGCGGCCTCATCGGTCCCAACGGCGCCGGCAAGTCGACGATGATCGACGCCGTGAGCGGCTTCACGCCGTACGCCGGCACGGTGCGCCTGGACGGCCGCGCCGTCGACGCCCTGCCCCCGCACCGGCGCGCCCGCGCCGGGCTGCGCCGCACGTTCCAGCACGACCGCACGATCGGCGCCCTGCGCGTCGGCGAGTACGCCCGCCTGGCGGCGCCCGCGGGCACCGCGGACCGCGACATCGCCGAGGCGCTCGCGTTCCTCGGCTGCCCGGCGCCCGACGTGCCGCTCGAGCGCGTGGACGTCGGCGGCCGCCGGCTGGTCGAGCTGGCGGCAGCGCTGTGCGGCCGCCCGCGGGTGGTGCTCGTCGACGAGCCGGCCGCCGGCCTGGCGGAGGCCGAGTCGCGCGACCTGGCCGAGCGGCTGGCCGCGATCCCGGAGCGCTTCGGCGCCGCGGCGCTGGTCGTCGACCACGACATGGAGCTCGTGCAGCGCGCGTGCGCGCACGTCACCGTGCTCGACTTCGGACGCGTGATCGGCGAGGGCAGCCCGGCCGAGGTGCTGTCCACGCCCGACGTCGTCGCCGCCTACCTGGGCGAGGCGGTGCCGGCATGAGCGCGGGCCTGGCGGTGCGCGACCTGACCGTGCGGCGCGGCGGCTCGACGATCGTGCGCGACGTGAGCCTCGAGGCGCGCCCCGCCGCGGTGACGGTGCTGCTCGGGGCCAACGGCGCGGGGAAGACGACGCTGCTGGAGGCGATCTCCGGCGTGATCCCGGCCGCCGGCGGCGACGTCCGCCTCGACGACGCGCCGCTGGGCTCCCTCGGCCGCCGCGACCGGGCGCGGCGGGGCCTCGCCCACGTCGAGCAGGGCCGCACGACGTTCGCCACGCTCACCGTCGAGGAGAACCTCCGCGCCGCCGCGGCCGACCGCGACGCGGTCGAGGCCGGTTTCGCGCTGTTCCCCGAGCTGCGGCCGCGGCGCGACACGCCGGCCGGCCTGCTGTCGGGCGGCGAGCAGCAGATGCTCGTGCTGGCGCGCGCCCTGGCCATGCGGCCCAAGGCGCTGTTGGTCGACGAGCTGTCGCTCGGGCTCGCCCCGGCGATCGTCCAGCGGCTCATGCCCGTCCTGGGCGAGCTCGCGAGCGAGGGCGTGGCGCTGCTGGTCGTCGAGCAGTACGCCGGGCTGATCCTCGAGGTCGGCGCCCACGCGTACGTGATGGCGCGCGGCCGGATCGTCTACGACGGCCCCTGCGAGCCGCTGCGCGAGAGCACCGACATCCTGCGCGGCGCGTACCTGGCCGCCGGCGGCGCCGGAGGGGCGCGATGACGCCCCGGCGCATGGAGGGCCGCCGGGCGCTGATCACCGGGGCCGCCGACGGGATCGGGGCCGAGATCGCGCGCCGGTTCGCCGCGGAGGGCGCCGCGGTGGCGGTCACCGGCCGGGCGACCGGCCGCGGGCGCGGCGAGCGCGTGGCCGACGAGATCCGCGCCGCGGGCGGCCGGGCCGACTTCCTCGTCCTGGACGTCGCCGACCCGGACTCGGTGGAGGCCGGCGTGGCGGCCGCGCGCGACCGGCTGGGCGGCCTCGACGCGGTCGTGACCGCGGCCGGCGTCGGCTGGCATCCCGACCAGCGCCGGCCCTCGGTGGTCGACCTCGCCGACGACCACTGGCGCTACGTGCTCGACGTGAACCTCGTCGGCACGTTCCTCGTCGCGCGGGCGGCGGCGCGGTCGATGGTCGCCGACGGCGTGGCGGGCACGATCCTCACGGTCGCCTCGGTCTCGGCGCGCAAGCCCAGCGGCGGCGTCTACGCGGTCTCCAAGGCGGCCGTGTGGATGCTCACCCGCGTGCTCGCCGACGAACTCGGCCCGCACGGGATCCGCGTCAACGCGGTCGCCCCCGGCTACACGGACACGAAGCTGCTGCGCGAGCGCGCGCTGGCGACGCTCGGCCCCGACGCCGACGAGGCCGCGCTCGCCGACTGGTACCGCCGCGCCGGCGAGCTGGTCCCGCTGCGCCGCGTCGGGCAGCCGGGCGACGTCGCCGACGCGGCCGTGCTGCTCAGCGGGCCGGGCGGCGCGTACCTGACCGGCTCGCTGCTGCACGTCGACGGCGGCTACGCCTCGGCGACCGCGGGCGGATGACGACACACCGATGAGAGGAGCACGGACGCGGATGGGCGGACTGATGGAGGGGCGCGTGGCGCTCATCACCGGCGGCGCGACCGGCATCGGCGCCGCCTCGGCGCGCCGGCTGGCGGCCGAGGGCGCGGCGGTGCTCGTCACCGACCTCCCGTCGCAGGGCGAGCTCGCCGACGGCGTCGTCGCCGACATCGCGGCGGCCGGCGGGCGCGCGGCGTTCGCGCCGCTCGACGTCCGCGACGGCGCGCAGGTCGACGCGGCCTTCGCGCTGGCGACCGAGCGGTTCGGGCTGCCCGACGCGGTCGTGACCGCCGCCGGCGTCGACTCCCACCCCGAGCACGGGTTCAGCGGCAACGTCCTCTACGACCTGCCGGCCGAGGCGCTGCGGTTCGTGCTCGACGTGAACCTCACCGGCACGTACCTCGTCCTGCGCGGCGCGGCGCGGCGGCTGGTGGCCGCCGGCCGCCCGGGCACGCTCGTCACGCTGGCGTCCGCGGCGGCCAAGAAGCCCAAGGGCGGCGCGTACGCGGTCTCCAAGGCGGCGGTGTGGATGCTGACGCGGGTGCTCGCCGACGAGCTCGGCCCGAGCGGCATCCGCGTCAACAGCATCGGGCCGGGCTACATCGACACGCCGATGCTGGCCCGCCGCTCCTCGCTGACCACGGCCGACGGCGGCCCCGCGGACCCGCAGGCGTGGTACGAGCGGCGCGCGTCGAGCGTGCCGCTGCGCCGGCTCGGAACCCCCGACGAGGTGGCCTCGATCGTGCTGTTCCTGAGCTCCGACGAGAGCGCCTACGTGACCGGCTCGATCCTGCACCCCGACGGCGGCCTGGTGTCCAACGAGGGCGGCGGATGAGCGATGCTTGACGCCCGCACGGAGGCATATATATGATCCTGTATACGCTCGGTCGCCGTTCAGTCCAGGAGGAGAGATGACGACGGTCCTACCGGTCGACGACTACGTCGCGACGCACTGGTACCCCGGCTTCGGTCCCGCCGACAGCGACACCCCGTGGCTGTTCGAGCGCCTCGGCGTGTTCGCGCCGCAGGACGCCGAGCGGCTGTGGGCCCTGGACTTCCACGGCATCGGCCTCGTGCCGCTCTCGTGGCTGGTGATCGAGGAGGGCGCGATCTGCGGCAGCCAGCTCGCGGCGGAGTCGATCCCGCTGCCGACGGGCAAGGGCCTCGTCGCGCGCATCTGGCGGACGAACATCTACACGTCCGAGGTGCCCGTGGGCTCGGCCTGGGAGCAGGAGCTGCGCGGCCGCCGGGCGGCGCAGACGCTGCCGCGCCTGGTCGAGCGCGCCCCGCAGGCGTGGGCCGAGGCGGTCGAGGAGCTGGAGGCCTTCTACGACCGGCTGCGCCGGCCGCCCGGCGACGACGCCGACCTCGCGGACCTGAACGCGTACTTCGACGAGGCCGCCACGCTCGTGCGCCGCGCCTGGCAGATCCACTTCGAGGCGATGTACGTCCTGCTCGCCAACCATCTCGGCTTCCTCGGGCTGTGCCGGGAGCTCGGCATCGACCCCGACGACGTCGCGCGCTTCTTCCAGGGCGAGGAGTCGCGCATCGTCGACACCGACCGCGAGCTGTGGCGTCTCACCGGGCGCGTGCGCGAGCTGGGGCTGGAGGAGCTGTTCGCGTCCACCCCGGCCGACGAGCTGGCAGCGGCGCTGGCCGCGCGCGACGACGAGCCCGCGCGCCGCTTCCGCGACGAGCTGCGCGCGTTCCTCGACGTCTACGGCTGGCGCACCGAGGGCATCTACGACGTCGCGCTGGTGCCCTGGATCGAGGACCCGACCTCGCCGCTGGGCACGATCAAGACGCACCTGCTGGCCGAGGAGGCGCACGACTTCGAGGCCGCGCGCGCCGCCGCGCTGGCCGAGCGCGACGCGGCGATCGCCGCCGCGCGCGAGCGCCTGACCGTCGAGGAGCAGCAGGCCTTCGACGCCGGTCTGGCCGCGTGCCGCCACGCGAACTTCACGTGGTGGAACGAGGAGCACAACTTCTACATCGACCTGCGCTGCCACATCCCCCTGCGGCAGGCGGCGCTCGCGATCGGGCGCCGGTTCACGGCCGACCCGACCGACGCCTTCTACCTGTTCCCGGCCGAGATGCGCGCGCTGCTGCGCGGCGAGCGCTCCTGGGACGACGTGGCCGCGCTCGTGCCCGAGCGCCGCGCGTACCGCGAGGCGTGCGTGGCCGACCGCACCGAGGCGCCGCGGATCCTCGGGACGATCCCCGAGGACGTCGACGACCCGGTCCTCAAGGAGATCTTCGGCATCTCGCCCGACTACCTGGCCGCGATCGCGGGCCGGGCCGCGGGCGGCGGCGAGGAGCTGCGCGGGATGGCCGCGTCGGCCGGCGTGGCGCGCGGGCCCGCGCGCGTGCTCCTGACCGCCGAGGAGCTGCACACGATCCGGCCGGGCGAGATCCTGGTGTGCGAGGCGACCTCCCCGAACTGGACGCCGGCGTTCGCGAAGATCGCCGCCTGCGTCTGCGACGCGGGCGGATCGCTGACCCATGCGGCGATCGTCTCGCGCGAGTACCGCCTCCCGTGCGTGACCGGCACCGGCGCCGCGACCGCGGCGATCGCGACCGGCGACCTGCTGGAGGTGGACGGCGCCGCCGGCCGGGTGACGATCCTCGAGCGCGCCGCGCTCGCGACCGGATGAGCGCGGCGCTCCACAGCGACGCGCCCGCCGTGCTCGCGCTGGACGAGATCGACGCCGCGCGCGCGGACGCGTGCGGGCCGAAGATCGCCAACCTGGCGCAGCTCGCCCGCGACGGCATCCACGTCCCCGACGGGTTCGCGGTCACCACCGACGCCTATCGCGACCACCTCGAGCGCACCGGGCTCGGCGCCGCCATCGACGCCGATCTGGCGGCGCTGCCCGCCACCCCGGCGCCCGGCGCGGCGCACGCCGTCGCCGAGCGGATCGCCGCCCGGTTCGCCGGCGAGCCGCTCTCCCCCGCCCTGGCCGGCGCGATCGGCGCGGCCTACGAGGCGCTCGGCGCGCGCCTGGGCCGGCCGGCGCCGCTCGTGGCCGTGCGCAGCTCCGCCACCGGCGAGGACGGCGCGCAGGCGTCGTTCGCCGGCCAGCACGAGACCGTGCTCGGCGTCGCGGGCGCCGACGCGGTGATCGACGCCGTGCGCTGCTGCTGGGCCAGCCTGTTCGGCGCCCGCGCCGTCGACTACCGCCGCCGCCTGGGCCTGCATCACGACGACCTGCCGATGGCCGTCGGCGTCGTCGAGCTCGTGCCGGCCCGCGCGGCCGGGGTGGCGTTCTCGATCCACCCGGTCACCGGCCGCGCCGATCGCGTGGTCGTGGAGGCGACGTTCGGCTGGGGCGAGGCGCTCGTCCAGGGCCACGTGACGCCCGACCACGTCGAGGTCGGCAAGACCGACGGGCGCGTGCTCGCCTACGAGGTGGCCGACAAGCGCGTCGTCTCGCGCCTGGAGCCCGGTCGCGGCGTGGTCGAGGCCGAGATGCCGCCCGAGCGCCGGCGCGCCCGCGTGCTCGACGACGTCGAGGCGGCGGCCATCGCGGCCGCCGTCGCGCGCATCGAGGCGGCGTGCGGCCACCCCGTCGACGTCGAGTGGGTCCTGGCCGAGGGCCGCGCGCCCGGCGGCCCGGTCTCGATCGTCCAGGTGCGCCCCGAGACCGTGCACGCCCCGCAGGCGGCCGCGCAGACGCCGACGTTCGACCTGGCCGCGCTGGCCATGAAGCACGCCTTCGGCAGGCGGCCGTGACCACACCCGGCACGTACGTGGACGGCGCCTGGGGCGGCGCCGGCCGCCCCCTGGCGGTGCGCAACCCCGCCGACGTCGACGAGCTCGTCGCGGAGATCGACGCCGGCGACGCCGCCACGGTGGCGGCGGCCTGCGCGGCGGCCGCGCAGGCGGCGCCCGGCTGGGGCGCCACGCCCGGGGCGGACCGCGCGCGGCTGCTCGACGCGTTCGCGCGCGAGCTCGAGGCCTGCGGCGACGCCATCGCCCGCGACCTCGTGCGCGAGGAGGGCAAGACGCTGGCCGAGGCCGGCGGCGAGGTGCGCCGCGCGGCCCAGTCGCTGCGCTACTACGCCCAGGAGGCGCTGGCGCCGCTGGGCGACGTGCTGCCGCCCGCGCGGCCGGGGGCGGTCACGATGACGCGCCGGCGCCCCGTCGGGCCGGTGGCGCTCATCACCCCGTTCAACTTCCCGCTGCTCGTGCCGGCCTGGAAGCTCGCGCCGGCGCTCGCCTACGGCAACACGGTCGTCTGGAAGCCGTCCGAGCTGACGCCGCTGACCGCGCTCCACGTCGTGCGCGCGGCCGAGCGCGCCGGCCTGCCGCCCGGCGTGCTGAACCTCGTGACCGGCGGCGCCGAGGTGGGCGCCGCGCTCGTCGCCGCCCCCGAGATCGCGGCGCTCTCGTTCACCGGCTCGACCGCGGTCGGCCGCGCGATCGAGCGCGCGGTCGCCGGACGCGGCGTGCGCCTGCAGCTCGAGATGGGCGGCGCCAACGCGGCCGTGGTCCTCGCCGACGCGCCGCTGCCCGAGACCGCGGCCGCGCTCCTGGAGGGCGCGATGGGCGGGACCGGCCAGCGCTGCACCGCGATCCGCCGCGCGGTCGTCGAGCGCCCGGCGCTGGCGCCCCTGGCCGAGGCGCTGCGCGACGGCCTCGCCGGCTGGCGCCTGGGCAGCGGCCTCGATCCCGGCGTCGCGATGGGCCCGCTCGTCAGCGCCCCCGCCGCCGACCGCGTGCTCGCCGCCGTCGACGAGGCGCGGCGGCACGGCGCGAGCGTCGTCGCAGGCGGGTCGCGCCCGGCGGAGAACGGCCTCGCCCGCGGGCACTTCGTCGAGCCGACCGTGCTCGCCGGCGCGACGGCCGGCGACGAGGAGGTCTTCGGGCCGCTGCTGACGCTGATCCCCGTCGACGACCTCGACGAGGCGATCGCGGTGGCCAACGCGACCCGCTACGGGCTGAACGCCGCCGTGTTCACCGCCGACCTGGCCCGCGCGCTGCGCTTCGCCGACGCGGCCGAGGCCGGGATGGTCCACGTCAACGCGACGGGCGGCGTCGCCGTGCACGTGCCGTTCGGCGGGATCAAGGACTCCGGGCTCGGCCCGTTCGAGCAGGGCCGCGCCGCCGCCGAGCTCTTCACCAGGCCTCGCGTGATCCACCTCCACCCCACCCCATGACGACGAACCCGAGGAGCCGGACATGACCAGTGACGGGGCGGCCGTCGCCGCCACGAGTCCCCCAGGCCAGGCGGGCACCCGCCTGCGCATGAACCAGGCGATCGCCGCGGCGATCGCCGACGAGATGCGCGCCGACCCCTCCGTCGTGTGTTTCGGCGAGGACGTCGCGCAGGCGGGCGGCGTGTTCAAGACGAGCACCGGGCTGCTGGACGAGTTCGGCCCGCTGCGGGTCCGCGACACGCCGATCTCCGAGATGGCGATCGTCGGCGCCGCCGTGGGCGCGGCGGCCGCGGGCCTGCGCCCGGTCGTCGAGGTCATGTTCGCCGAGTTCTACGGCGTCGCGTTCGACCCGATCGTGACCCAGGCCGCGAAGCTGCACTATCTCAGCGCCGGCCAGCTCACCGTGCCGATGGTCAGCCGCGGCTCCGTCGGGGCCGGCCGCGGCTTCGGCGCCACGCACTCGCAGACGTGCGAGACCTGGTTCCTGGCCACGCCGGGCCTGAAGGTCGCCGTCGCCTCCGGCGCGCGCAGCGCCTACGGGCTGCTGCGCGGCGCGATCCGCGACGAGAGCCCGGTCGTCTTCCTCGAGCCCAAGGCGCTGTACGGGGAGCGCGAGCACGTGACGACCGGCGACGCGGCCATCACGCCGCTGGGCGTGGCGGCCACGCTGCGGCCCGGCGCCGACGTCACGCTCGTCGCGCTCGGCCAGATGGTCGGCGTGGCGCTCGACGCCGCCGAGCGGCTCGCGCCGGCGATCGACGCGGAGGTCATCGACCTGCAGACGCTGCTGCCGTGGGACCGCGACGCGGTCGTCGAGTCGGTCGCGCGCACGGGCCGGCTGGTCGTCGTCGAGGAGAACCCGCACACCGGCGGCTGGGGCACCGAGGTGGCCGCGCACGTCGCGGCGACGCTGTTCGGCCGCCTGCGCGCCCCGGTGCACCGGGTCACCAACCCCGACGCCCCCGTGCCGTTCGCGCGGCCGCTGGAGATGCGCTTCCTGCCGTCGGCCGAGTACGTCGCCGAGCAGGTCACCGACCTGCTCGAGGCCGGCACGCTGCCCGACCCGTGGTGGAAGGAGGTCGCATGAGCGTCGCGGAGACCCCCGTCGCCCGCCGCGAGGCGTTGCGCGACGATCGCCTGGCCCGCTACGAGCGGATGATCGAGATCCGCCAGGTCGAGATCGCGATCCGCGAGCTGCACGCCGCCGGGCGCGCCTGGGGCACGACGCACTGCGCCGACGGACAGGAGGCCGTCGCGGTCGGCATCGCGGCCGCCGCCCGGCGCAGCGACGTCATCGCCGCGGGCCACCGCACGCACGGGCTCGGGCTCGCGCTGGGCGTCACGCCCGAGGCGCTGCTCGCCGAGATCCTCGGCCGCGTCGACGGCGCGGTGGGCGGCATCGGCGGCTCGATCCACCTCACCGACATGAGCGTCGGGCTCTACCACACGTTCACGATCATCGGGACGCAGATCCCGCAGGCGGCCGGCATCGCGCTCGCCAACCAGGTCCTCGGCCGCGACGACGTCGCCATCGCGCTGTTCGGCGACGGCGCCGCAAACATCGGCGCCTTCCACGAGGGGCTGAACCTGGCCGCGGTGTGGCGCCTGCCGGTGGTGTTCGTGTGCGAGAACAACCAGTACGCCGAGTACACCCGGTTCGACGCGATGACCCCGATCGCCGACGTGGCCCGCCGTGGCGACGCCTACGGCATCCCGTGGGAGATCGTCGACGGCCAGGACGCCGACGCGACGACCGACGCGATGGAGCGGGCGCTCGCGTCCGCCCGCGACGGCGGCGGACCGGTTCTGCTGGAGATGAAGACCTACCGGTTCGTGGGCCACTCGCGCTCGGACCGCGCGACCTATCGTCCGCCCGGCGAGGCGGACACGTGGCCCGACCCGATCGACGTGCTCGGCCGGCGGCTGCGCGACGAGGGGCTGCTCGACGACGAGGCCGCCGCGGCCGTCGAGGCGCGGGTGCGCGACCGGATCGCCGCGGCGCTGGCGTTCGCCGAGGCGTCGCCCGAGCCGGAGCCGGCGGCGATCCTCGCCAACGTCCACGCGGGAGGCCTGGCATGCGCGTGACCGTGGAGCTGCCGCGGCTGGGCGAGACGGTCGAGGAGGTCGTGGTGCTCGACTGGCTGGTCGCCGAGGGCGAGGCGGTGCAGCGCGACCAGCCGCTCGTCGAGGTCGAGACCGACAAGCTGCAGACCGACGTCCCCTCGCCGGTCGAGGGGACGGTGGCGCGGATCGTCGCCGCCGTCGGCGACGAGCTGGGCACCGGCGCCCCGCTGTGCGAGATCGAGGTCGACGGCTGACCGTCAGGCGGGCTGGGGCCAGTGCTCCAGCCCGCGCTTGACCTGCGCCATGAAGGCGGCGCCGTAGACGCCGTCGATCAGGCGGTGGTCGTAGGAGATGCAGAGGTTCATCACCGGGCGCACGGCGATCGCCTCCTCCCCGTGCTCGTCGGTCACGACGACCGGGCGGCGGATCAGCGCCTCCATGTCGAGCACGGCGACCTGCGGCTGGTTGATGATCGGCGTGGCCAGCAGCGCGCCGTACGCGCCGGGGTTGGTGATCGTGAACGTGCCGCCCTCCAGGTCGCTGGGGCGCAGCTCGCCGGCGCGCGCCCGCTGCGAGCGGTCGGCGATCGCGCGCGCCAGCCCGAGCAGGTCGAGCGCGTGGGCGTCGCGGATCACGGGCACGACGAGCCCGCGCCCGCCGTCGAGCGCGACCGCGATCCCGAGGTTGACGTGCGAGCGCACGACCACCTCGCCGTCGCGCAGCTCGGCGTTCATCCACGGCCAGTCGGCGAGCGCGTCGAGCGTGGCGCGGGCCACGAAGGGCAGCAGCGTGAGGTTCACCCCGTGCTCCTGCGCGTACCGCGGCTTGAGCCGCGCGCGCGCCGTCTCGACGGCGCCGAAGTCGACCTCGAAGACCGCGGTCACGTGCGCGGCGGTGTCCAGCGAGCGGCGCATGTGCTCGCCGATCGTGCGTCGCATGCGGCTGAGGCGCTCGACCCGCTCCTCCGCGGCCGGCGCCCCGGTGGGCTGACTTGGCATATACAGAACGATATATGATCTGCGCATGCCCAGCGAGCACGGCTTCGACTGCCTCGACGTGACCGTCCGCGACGGGGTCGCCGTCGCGGTGATCGACCACCCGCCGATCAACCTGCTCGACCGCCGGCTGCGCGCCGACCTCGACGAGCTCAGCCGCCGCGTCGAGCGCGACGACAACGTCCGCGTCCTCGTCCTGCGCAGCGCCGACCCCGAGTTCTTCATCGCCCACGCCGACGCGCGCGACGAGGTGGACCGCTACGCGGTCGCGCCGCCCAAGCGCCACGAGCTGGGCGCCTTCAACGCCATGCTCGAGCGCTATCGCACGATGCCGAAGGCCACGATCGCCCAGATCGAGGGGCGGGCGCGCGGCGGCGGCGCCGAGCTGGCGGCCGCGTTCGACATGCGCTTCGCCGCCCGCGGCCGCGCGCTGCTGAGCCAGCCGGAGGTCGCGCTGGGGATCTGCCCGGGCGGCGGCGCCACCCAGCGCCTCCCCCGCCTCATGGGACGCGGCCGGGCGCTGGAGGTGCTGCTCGGCTGCGACGACGTCGACGCCGACCTGGCCGAGCGCTACGGCTGGGTCGACCGCGCGCTGGACCCGCCGGAGCTCGGCCCGTTCGTCGATCGCCTCGCGCGGCGCATCGCGTCGTTCCCGGCCAGCGCGATCCGCTACGCGAAGCTCGCGGTCGAGGCCGCGCAGCCGTCGCCGATCCCCGGGCTGCTGGAGGAGTACGACTGCTTCAACCGCAGCGTCGTGGAGCCCGCCGCGTCCGCGCGGCTGCACGCGTTCCTGGACGCCGGCGGCCAGACCCGCGACTACGAGCGGGACCTCGGAGCGCGCCTGGCGGAGCTGCCGCCCGCCTGAGCGCCGCTACGCGCGGGCCGCCTCGGTGCGGGCGCGCTCGCGCAGGTAGGCCTCGATCGTGCGCTGGCGATGCTGGCGGGCGAGCTTCTCGATCGCGTCGTGGTCGTCGGGGTCGCGCTCGATGAGCGCCAGCAGCTCGTCGTGCTCGCCGACCGACACCCGCCCGCGCTTGGGCAGGAACGAGAAGCCGGCGTGGCGGATGAGGTCGAGCTGGTCCCACGCCTGGCGGACGAGGCCGGCCAGGTAGGCGTTGGGGCAGCGGTCGACGATGAGCGCGTGGAAGCGCCGGTTGGCGTTGCCCGCCTCGCCCACCTCGAGGTCCTCGATCGCGGCCAGCATCGCCGCGTTGGTCTCGCGCAGGGCGGCGAGGTCGGCGGCCTCCAGATGCGGTGCGGCGTCGGCCGTCGCGTAGGCCTCGACGACGGCGAGCGCCGACAGGATCTCGTGCCAGCGTGCGGCGCTGTGCGTGGCGACCTGCGCGCCGACGTTCGGCGCGAACACGATCAGGCCCTCGGCCTCCAGGCGGCGGAACGCCTCGCGCACCGGCACGCCGCTGACGCCGAGCTCGCGCGCGAGCGTGTCGATGACCAGTCGGTGGCCGGGCAGGTAGTCGCCCTCGATGATCCGCGACCGGATGGCCTGGTAGGCCTGCTCCTGCTTGGTGTCGCTCACGACGTACATGAAATCATGCACGACCGCGGATCGCGCGATCCGGCGCCGTTTGCGAACCTCCGCGGCGTGCCCGGCGATGCCCTCCTCCCCGTCCGCGTGCAGCCCCGCGCCAAGCGCACCGAGGTCGCCGGGGAGCGCGAGGGCGCGATCGTCATCCGGGTCGCCGCCCCGCCGGTCGACGGGAAGGCCAACCAGGCGCTGTGCCGGTTCGTGGCCAAGGCGGTGGGCGTGCCGCGCGGCGCGGTGAGCGTCGCCCGCGGCGAGAGCGGCCGCGACAAGCTGCTGCGGGTCGAGGGCGCCGACGTCGAGGCGGTGCGCGCGGCGCTGCTGCGCTGATATGGGCGTCGGTTTGTCAAGCGGGCGTGGTCAGGCGCGTCCGCTTGGCGGCCGTGGCTGTGGTTGTGTGGGTCGGGTGCTCGAGGGGTCGCCGCCGCTGCGCGAC
>Ga0180220_1000184_pt1 | contig 98587 bp, 92 predicted proteins | sample eDN5th37CBELigBY_FD_151335 | JGI IMG/M metagenome (GOLD analysis project Ga0180220, IMG submission 151335) | Enriched backyard soil microbial communities from Emeryville, California, USA - eDNA 5th pass 37_C BE-Lig BY (version 2) (version 2) | ecosystem: Environmental > Terrestrial > Soil >...
CCCATCGGCTCGCAGCTTCGCCTCATGCTCGCGGGGCGCCTGGTGGGCCGCAAGGGAGAGCCCTGGGATCGCCGCTCGCTGGCGCTCCTCTTCGCCGCCGACCGCCTCGATCACCTGGCGTCCGTCATCGTCCCGCGCCTGGAAGAGGGCGTTCACGTGGTGTGCGATCGCTACGTGCTCTCGTCGCTGGCCTACCAATCCCTCGACAACCCGGCCTCGTGGGTGGCGGAGCTCAACCGCCACGTGCGCCGGGCCGACGCCACCTACTTCCTGCGCATTCCCGCGGAAACCGCCCTCGCGCGCCGCCTCGAGGACTCCGCGGGCCAGGCCGAGCTCTTCGAGACCCTTCCGCAGCAGAAGAGAATCGCCCGTGCCTACGAGCGGGCGCTGGCGTCCCACGGCCGCGCCCAGCGCGTGCGGGTGATCGACGGTGCCGCGTCTGTGGACGAGGTCGCGAATGCGATCTGGCGGGACGCTCGCCCCCTGTGCCAGGGAAGTCGCCGCCTGACCTGATCGATTCCGAGGGGGCTGGCAGGGCAGGTCAATGCAGTACTCCGAGAAGTTCAAAGCGAAGATGGTCGGCAAGATGCTTCGGGCCTGGTGCGCGCTCCGCAACGGCGCTCGCGAAGGAGGTCGGCGTGGTCCTCGAGAGGAGTGGCGATTGTTGGAAGAATCGAGCCGATTGTCCGTCGGTCATGGCGGCGGATGTTCTTCATGCCACGCCGAGGCGGTTCAGGGCGGCAAGGGTTTCTTCCATGGGCAGGCCCACCACGTTGGTCCAGGAGCCGTCGATCGAGGACACGAAGCCCGCCGCGCCACCCTGGATGGCGTAGGCCCCGGCCTTGTCCATGGGCTCGCCGCCGGCCACGTAGCCGGCGATCTCGTCTTCGGAGAGCTCGCGGAACGTGACCCGCGTCCCCACCGAGAACACCTCCACATTCGCGCCGGCGATGAGGGCCACGCCGGTCCACACCTCGTGGGTCGCGCCGGAGAGCGAGCGCAGCATGGCCACGGCTTCGTCTCGGTCGCGCGGCTTGCCGAGCACGCTGTCGGCGATGGCCACCACCGTGTCGGCGGCGAGCACCGCCGCGTCCGGCCGCAGGGCGCGGACGGCGCGGGCCTTGGCCAGGGCGAGGCGCTCCACCACCTGGGAAGGCACCTCGCGGGCGCCGTTCTCCTCCGGCACATCGGGGACCACGACCTCGAAGCGCAGGCCCGCCTCGGCGAGGAGCGCGCGGCGGCGCGGTGAGCCGGAGGCGAGGATGAAGGTGGGTGTGGGATGGATCAGGGCGGCGTCCTCGTGGAGAATGCCGCCGAACGCTACTCCGGGACGCGCATGGAAGGCCAGGTCGACCTGCAGGAGCTGACCCGCACCATAGAAGAGCTGCGCGCCTTCAACGAGCTCGGCAAGGCGCTCACCTCCACCCTCGACGTCGGCGAGGTGATCGAGCGGGTGATGGAGCAGGTGCACATGCTCCTTCGCCCTGCGAACTGGTCGCTCCTCCTCAAGGACGACGCCGACGGCTCCCTGGTCTTCGAGGTGGCGGAGGGGCTCGGTGCCGAGGCGCTCAAGGGGCTGCGCCTCTCACCCACCGAGGGGATCGTCGGCTGGGTCGCGAGTCGCGGCGAGCCCCTCCTGGTGCCGGACGTGGCGGAGGACGAGCGCTTCGCGGCGCGGTTCGACGACCACACCCGGTTCACGACCCGCAGCATCGTCGCGGTGCCGATGCGCATCCGCGGCCGCACCCTCGGCGTGATCGAGCTCGTGAACGGCGCGGATCAGCCGCCGTTCACGGGGCGGGACCTGCGGGTGCTCGCCTCCATCGCGGACTTCGCCGCGATCGCGCTCGAGAACGCCCGGAACTTCCGGCGGGTGGAGGAGCTGACGATCGTCGACGAGCACACCGGGCTCTACAACGTGCGGCACCTGCACCGAGTGCTCGGGGCGGAGGTGGAGCGGGCCCGCCGCTACGGGCATCCGGTTTCGGTGATCTTCTTCGACCTCGACCGCTTCAAGGAGGTGAACGACACCCACGGCCACCAGGCCGGCTCGGCGATCCTGCGCGAGTGCGGCGAGCTCCTCCTCTCGACCTTGCGGGTGGCGGACGTGGCGGTGCGCTACGGCGGCGACGAGTTCGTCTGCGTGCTCCCCGAGACGTCGCCGGACCAGGCCATCCTCTGCGCCGAGCGGCTGCGCCGGCTGTTGGAGGAGCGGACCTTTCTGGCCGAGGAGGGGCGGGCGATCCGCCTCACGGCCTCGTTCGGCGTGGCCTGCTTCCCCGATCACGGCAAGACCGCGAAGGACCTGCTCGAGGAGGCCGACAAGGCCATGTACACGGCCAAGGAAGCGAACCGGAACACGGTGGCCTCGGCCTGAAGGTCTGAAGGGCCGCTTTCCCGCGGGCCGCATCGGTGGCCCTTGCCACGCGCTCGCCCTGCCCGAGCGAGCCGCGTCCCCCGCGGGCCACAGCGGCCGACGGCGACCTGGCCGCGCCCCCGAAAGCGAGAACGGCGCCCCTCGCGAAGGGCGCCGTCCCATGCCGCGGGCTCCAAGCGCCGGGATCAGCTCCCGGCGCTGGTCAACTCGGGGCTGGTCTCCACCTTGGCGGCGCCGCGCAGGTTCTTGGTGAAGGCCTCCACGACCTCGCCTTCCTTCCGGCGCAGGATCCGGGCGCGCAGGTCGCTCCTCTGCGCCTCGAGCTGGGAGATGTCCGGGCGCTGCCGCTCGTCGACCTGGGCGATCACGAAGGCGCCGCTCACCTCGTAGACCTCTGGGAGCAGGTCGCCGGCGTTGGCGACCTCGACCGCACGCACCAGCGCAGCGGCGGAGCCCACCCGCGGCACGTAGTCCGAAGAGAGCCCGAAGCTGCCGGTCTTCTCGGCGGAGGGGGTGGTCCTGGGGCCCTTGGCGTCCTCGGCCGGGGCGGGGAAGAGCGCCTCGAGGGACTCGCCGGCCTTGGCCTTGGCGAGCGCCGCCTCGGCCTTGGACCTGGCCAGGTCCTTCGCCTTCTTGGCGGTGAGGAGCTCCTTGGCGAGCTCGTCCTGCACGTCGGCGAGGGTCTTCTCCTCGGGCGGCTGGACCTCGTTCACCTTGATGAGGTGGAGGCCGAAGCGCGTGCGCACGATTTCCGAGAGCTGGCCGGGCTCGAGGGCCATCGCCGCGTCCTCGAAGGGCTTGGCCATGGTGCCGGGGCCGAAGAAGCCCAGGTCGCCGCCCTTGTCCTTGGAGCCGGGATCCTCGGAGAGAGATTTGGCCAGCTCGCCGAAGTCCGCGCCGGCCTGGATGTCGGCCTTCGCCTTCTCCAGCTTGGCGGTGGCGGCGTCCACTTCGGCCTGCGGCGCGTCCTCCTCCACCTTCACCAGGATGTGCTGGGCCTTGACGCGCTTGGGCGTCTTGAAGCGGAAGGACTTGGCCTCGTATTCGTCGGCCACCGCCTTCTGCCCCTCCTCGCTGGCGAGGTAGTCCTTCACCTCCGCGTCGGTGGGCGCGGCCTCGGCGTCCCCCTGCATCGACGAGAAGCGCACGATGGTGAGGTTGGCCTTGTCGTTGTCCTTGCGGAACTCCTCCCGGATCTCCTCCTCGGAGGCGTTCGCGCCGTGGCGCACCTGGGAGAGCAGCTTGGTGACGAGGAGGCTCTCGCGCACGTCCGCCTCGTACCTGTCGGTCGTGAGTCCCGCGTTCGCCAGCACCTCCTTGTAGGTGCCGAAGTCGAACTGGCCTTCCTTGTGGAAGAACTCGGCCTCCTTCACCTTGGCGGCGACCTCGGAGTCGGCGACGACGATCCCCTGGGCCTTCGCCTCGGCCAGGAGGAGCTTGCGGTCAACGAGCTGGTCGAGGACGTTCTGCTTCAGGCCCATCTGCTCGGCCATGGTCTGGTCGAAGCGCTCGCCCATCTGCTGCTGGTAGGCCCGGAGCGTGTTCGCGTAGGCGCCCTCGAACTCCCTCCATCCGATGGTGTCGCCGTTCACCTTGGCGGCGTAGGGGGAGCCGGCCTCCATCCCGCCGCCGACGCAGCCGTTGCTGCCGGGGCCGAAGTAGATGATGAAGACGAGGATGAGCGCCCCGAAGACGAGGTACATCCCAAACGAACGCGAACTGGCGCGCATCTTGTCGAGCATGGTCTCTTGCCTGTGCTTGCCCCGGAGGCTTGGTCCGGCGGGCGAGGATTGTTGCTCCAAGTCCTCGAAAAGCTTGACACCCTAGGGAAAATCCTGGCGTAATGCAAGGCATTCAACGGGGTTTTCAGACCTTGCTCGCCTTCCTTCAGCGATACCGCGAGTTGCTGCTGGTGACGGCGCTGTTGCTGCTGCCGGCCGGCACCTACGTAGCGAACGCCAAGCAGGGCCGGGAACTTTCCTCGCTCGACGAGCTCTGCCTCGCCCTCTCGGCGCCGATCAGCCGAGCGGTCGAGGGGACGGTGGGCTTCGCCCTCGGGCTGTGGACCTCCTACGTCGACCTGCGCGACGCCCGCGAGGAGAACGTGCGGCTGCGGGGGGCTCTCGCCGAGGCGAACGGGCGCCTGGCCGCCCGCATCGAGGCCGAGCTGGAGAACGAGCGGCTCCACGAGCTCCTCGCCTTCTCGAAGGCGATGCGCGGCCGCACCGTCGCCGCCCCGGTGATCGGCGTCTCGCCCACGCACCGCCGGGTGGTGACGATCGCCACCAGCCCTGGCGACGGGATCGCCGCCGGGATGGCGGCGGTGACCGCCGACGGCGTGGTGGGGAAGGTCGTCGCCACCTACGGTCGCACCGCCGAGGTGCAGCTCCTGGTCGACAGCGCGTCGGCGGTGGCGGCCCGGGTGCAGCGCAGCCGCGCCCGGGTCACGGTGCGGGGCACGGGCGAGGAGAAGAGGCTCGAGCTCGCCAACGCCCTGCGCACCGACGACATCGAGTCCGGCGACATCCTCGTCACCTCCGGCACGGACCGCGTCTTCCCCAAGGGCCTGGTGATCGGCCGCATCGGCCGGGTGCACCGGGAGCCGTACGGGATGTACCTCGAGGGCGAGATCCGCCCCGCGGTGGACGTGTCGGGGCTGGAGGAGGTGCTGGTGATCGTCTCGTCTGGCGAGGACGAGGATCTGCCCACCGCCGAAGTCCACGAGGAGCCGATCCCGGTCCTGCCGGGGCTGCCGTGAACCGCTTCCGCGCCCTGGCGCGTCGCCTCCTTCGCCGCGAGCCCGAGAACCGGCGCGTCGATCCGTCCGCGCAGCGGGAGATCCTGGGCAGCATCCACCTCGGCGATTCCCGCGCCAAGGAGATCGCGGGTGTGTGGCGCGTGCTGCTCTGGGCCGGGTTGGCGCTCGCCGCCTTCCAGATCCAGGCGGGGCTGCTCGTCCACGCCGACTTTGTCCGGGTCGACGCCGCCTCGCTGCTCGTGACCTTCTTCGCGCTGCGGCTGCGGGCGATCGAGGGGGCGCTCGCCGCCTACGCGGTGGGATTCGTGGCCGACCTCTTCGTGCAGGGGCCGCCCGGCCTGTGCCGCTTCGCCGCCGTGGCGGTGTGGACCGCCGGCCGGCTGGCCGCGCCGCGGGCGGGGCTGTCTTCGCGGGTGGGCCGGGTGGTATACGCGTTGGTGACGAGCGCCGTGTACCAGCTCTGCGTGCTGGGAGGCCTGACCCTCGTGGCGAACCCCGGCGCGGGCCCCGGGCGGATCGCCTGGCTCTCGGTCGTTCCACAGGCGCTGCTCACCGCTGCGCTGGTCCTGCCGGTCCACGCGGCGCTGGCCTCCCTGGACCGACGGACCGCACCGGCGCGCTCCTAGAAGGGATTGCAGGGACGAAGAGCCGATGAAGCTGGCGATCAGGGCGCGGGAGGAGCGGGAGCTCAAGATCCGGATTGGATGGCTGGGCGTCGCCGCGGCCATCGGGTTCCTGATCCTCGCGGGGCGCGTCTGGTACCTGCAGATCCACAAGGGCGAGGAGTACTTCGCCCGTAGCTCCGGCAACTTCGTCAAGGAGCTGCGCATCCCGGCCGACCGGGGGATGATCGTCGATCGCAAGGGGCGGATCCTCGTCGACAACCGACCGAGCTACGACGTCTACCTCACCCCCGCCTTCTGCCAGGACTGCGAGGACGTGATCGGGCGGCTCGCCGGCCAGCTCGACCTCGAGGCCGAGGAGCTGCAGCGGGCGCTGGACGCCCACCAGAAGGCTCGCGGCCTGGAGCGGTTCCGCCCGGTGCTGATCCAGCAGGATCTCTCCCGCGACCACCTCGACGTCCTGGAGGCGAACCGCGAGCTGCTCCCGGGCGTGGACGTGATCGGCGCCCCCCACCGCAACTACCGCGCCGGGCCCATGGCGGCGCACCTGCTCGGCTACCTCGGGGAGATCGGCCCGGAGGAGTTGGAGAGCAGCGGCGGTCGGTACCGCGCCGGCGACTGGGTGGGGAAGAGGGGGGTGGAGCGGCGCTTCGAGTCCTGGCTGAAGGGGCAGGACGGCCTGGAGCGCGTGGTGGCCGACGCCAAGGGGCGCAAGCTCCCGGAGCTCGAGTCGCTGATCCCGGCGGCGGATCGGCTGGTGCCGAGCCAGCCCGGCTCGAACGTGATCCTGAGCATCGACGCCCGGGTGCAGGCGGCGGCGGAGGAGGCGTTCGACGACGTCGCCGGCGCGGTGGTGGTGATCGACGTGAACACCGGCTACCTGCTCGCGGCGGTGTCGAAGCCGGGCTTCGATCCGAATCGCATGACCGGGCGGATCTCCCGCGCGGAGCTCAAGGAGCTCAACTCCGATCCCCTGGAGCCGATGCTCTTTCGTGCCACCCAGAACCACTACCACCCCGGCTCCGTGTTCAAGGTGGTGCCGGCGCTGGCGGCGCTGGAGGCCGGCCTGGACCACGAGGTCTACTGCGGCGGCGGCTACACCCTGGGGAGGCGGCGCTGGCGCTGCCACCGCGAGAGCGGCCACGGCCTGGTGGGCCTCGAGCAGTCGATGAAGGTGTCCTGCGACACCTGGTACTACGCCATGGCGGATCGCTTGGGCCTCGAGCCGATCGCCGAGATGTCGCGGCGCTTTGGGCTCGGCTCGGTCACGGGCCTGGATCTCGGCTTCGAGGTGCCGGGCGTGGTGCCGTCGCCCGAGTACCACGACGAGCACACCCCCGGTGGCTACCAGAAGGGCTTCGCCCTGAACGCGGTGATCGGCCAGGGAGACAGCAACGTGACCCCGCTGCAGGTGGCGGTGATGTTCGCGGCGATCGCCAACGGCGGCACCGTCTACAAGCCCCAGGCAGTCCTGCGGGTGGAGCGGCCGGGGGGAGATGTGTTGGAGGACTTCCCACCAAAGGTGAAGAGCCGGCTGGGCGTGAAGCGGGAGCACCTGGAAATCGTCCGCCGCAGCCTGGAGCGGGTCGTGGAGGAGCCCGGCGGCACGGCCCATCGCCACCGGCTGCCCGGCATCAAGGTGGCCGGCAAGACCGGCACCGCCCAGGTGGTGCGGATCGGGAGCGTGCGCCTCAAGAAGGAGCAGATGGACTGGTTCGCCCGGGACCACGCCTGGTTCGCGGCGTACGCGCCGGCGGACGAGCCGGAGATCGCCGTCGCGGTGCTCGACGAGCACGGCGGCAGCGGCGGGGCGGACGCCGCCCCGATCGCCATGCGGGTGATCCAGCGGTACTTCGAGATCGTCGCCGAGGATCGCGCCGCCGCGTCCACCGGCGTGGATCGCGAGCTGGCGTCGCCTCCTGCGGCGGTCCCCACCAGCGACGCCCCGGGGGCACCCACGCTGCCGCTCCTCGAGCGGGCGTCGAAGGTGGCGGGATGAACCTGGGGGGCGCCTTCGATCGCCGGGAGGGGAGGCTCCTGCGGCGGGTGCCCTGGGGGCTCCTCGGGATCACGCTCGCCATCGCCGCCATCAGCGTGGTCAACCTCGCCTCCGCGTCGCGGGTGGCCCACGCGCCGGTGTGGATCTCCCAGATCGCCTGGGTGGGGATTGGCCTCGGCGTGGCGCTGGTCTCGCTCTCCTTCGACTACAAGCACCTGCACACCCTGGCGTGGCCCTTCTATGCGCTGGTGATGGTCCTCCTCGTCGCCGTCCACTTCCACGGACAGACGGTGATGGGCGCGCAGCGCTGGCTGGTGATGGGACCCTTGCGCCTGCAACCCTCCGAGCTGGCGAAGCTCGCGGTGATCTTCGTGCTGGCGCGGCACTACCACGAGGAGGGCGAGCTCCCGGGAGGGCACGGGCTCGTCGACCTGTGGAAGCCGGCGCTGATCATCGGCGCCCCCTTCCTCCTCATCCTCGAGCAGCCGGACCTCGGGACCGCGTCGATGGCGGCGGCGGTGGCGGGCACCATGGTGCTGGCGTCTCGGGTGCGGTGGAGGACCCTGGTGGTGATCGCGACGACCGGCGCCCTGGTGGCGGTGGCGGCGTGGTTCTTCGTGCTCCACGACTACCAGAAGAAGCGGGTGCTCACCTTCCTCGATCCGGAGGCCGACGTCCTGGGATCGGGCTACCACGCGAACCAGTCGATGATCGCGGTGGGCTCGGGGCAGTGGGCGGGGAAGGGCTGGGCCCAGGGGACCCAGACGCAGCTCTCCTTCCTCCCCGAGCAGCACACGGACTTCGTCTTCTCGGTGTTCGCGGAGGAGTGGGGCTTCCGGGGCGCGCTGGTGCTCCTGGGGCTCTACCTCGCGCTCTGCCTCACCGGCCTGCGCATCGCCGCCCAGGCGCGGGAGAGACACGGCGCCTTCCTCGCGATCGGCGCCGTGGCCTTCCTCTTCTGGCACGTCTTCGTGAACATCGGGATGGTGTCCGGCCTGCTTCCCGTGGTGGGGGTGACGCTGCCCCTGATGAGCTACGGCGGATCGTCCGCGATCACGGTCCTCGTGGCGGTGGGCCTGCTCGCCAACGTGGGCAGCCGCACCGCCCGATTCGCTTGATTCGCCGGGGGCGGTGCTCTATCCATCCTCCGAACACGCCGCCCTGGAACCAACCGGGTCGGTCCTGCATCCAACCGATCGACACCCGATCCCAGGAGCGAAGACAGATGGCGAACCCGGAAGTGAAGACCTTCACCGATTCCAACTTCGATTCCGAGGTGCTGCAGAGCCAGGAGCCCGTGCTCGTGGACTTCTGGGCGGTGTGGTGCGGCCCCTGCCGCGCGATCGCCCCCGCGGTCGAGGAGCTGGCGAAGGAGTACTCGGGCAAGGCGAAGGTCGGAAAGCTCAACGTCGACGAGAACCAGCAGGTCGCCGCCCGGTACGGCATCCGCTCGATCCCCACGCTCCTCGTCTTCAAGGGGGGCAAGGTGATCGACCAGGTGATCGGCGCGGTGCCCAAGAGCAAGCTCGTCGACGCCCTGAACAAGGCCGTCTGACGCGCGCTCCTCTCGTGGGCCCCTTTGCCGGGCGGGGCCGTCGGGCGAGGTCGTCCGATTGCTCCTCAGCCGACGGAGGGGGTGGTAGGCTGCATTCCATGTCCGGCCTCCTCTTCGTGCCGCAGGCCCTCCTCGACGACTGGCTCCAAGAGGGCCTGGCGGATCTCACCGCCGAGGGCCTGCAGGTCCCGTCTGCCTCGGTGACCCTGCAGGTGGAGGCCGCCTATCGGTTCACCGCCGTCCTCGACGGAGCGGACGACGCCGGCCTGCAGGGCAAGGTGAAGACCGAGCGCCAGCTCCGGGATCTGGGCGCCGAGCCGTATGGCGACTCCGTCCTCCTGGGCGAGGTCGTCTACGAGGTCGTGCCGGGGTTCACCGCCCGCACGCCCTCCCTGGGGCAGCGCGCCGAGGGCCGGGAGTGGCAGACGGGCGGTGGGGCGTTAAAGCAACCCGGATCGCCCCCCGCGGCGAACGCGTCCGCCGACGGCGAGGCGGAAGGCGCCGACCGCCTCCGCCAGTTCTTCGGCTGATCGACGCGCCGGGGGAGGCTGGAGCGAAGCTTGAACGCGACGATCGTCTTCCATGCGGGCCTGCTGGCGTACGCGCTGTCGGCCGGGTTCTTCCTCGCGCACCTGGTCCACGCGACCCCGCGGCGGGAGCGGATCGCGCGGCGGGCGCTCGTGGTGGGGTTCCTCCTCAACGGGGCGGCGGTCGCGGCGCGGATGGCGTCGCTCGCCCTCTCCGGAGGTGGGCTTTTCCGGTTGGACGAGGCACTCTCCCTCGTGGCGTTCCTCCTGGCCGGAGCCTGGCTGCTCTTCGACCGCTGGTACCGCATCCCCACCCTGGGCGCGTTCGCGACGCCGCTCATCGTCGCCATGCTGCTGCCGGCCCACGCCATCCCCGGCGCCTCCACGGGGGCGAGCCGCGGCTTGGGACCGCTCCTCCCGCTCCACGTCGCCGTCTCGATCGGCGGCTTCGCGCTCTTCGCGCTGGGATTCGTCGTCGCGCTGATGTACCTGCTCCTCGAGCGCGAGCTGAAGGCGAAGCGACCCGGCGCAATGTTCAAGCGACTCCCATCTCTCGAGGCCCTGGACCGGCTCAACTACCAGCTCGTCCTCCTGGGCTTCCTCCTCCTCACCGTCACCATCGGCACCGGCGCCTTCTTCTATCGGGGCGACGACGGCCTGGTCTTCTCGATGCGGACCAAGGAGGGCTTCGCGCTGGTGGCGTGGCTGGTGGCGGCGCTGGTGGTGCTCTTCCGACAGACCGTGGGCTGGCGCGGGCGGCGGGTGGCGTGGGCGACCATGGCGGGCTTCGTGCTGATGGGCGTGGCCTTCGCCGGGATCTTCACCGGGAGCTCCGTGTGACCGCGCGGTCGGAGCTGATCCTGGTGGGGCTTTCCCACCACACCGCGCCCGTGGCGGTGCGCGAGCGGATCGCCGTCGCCGAAGGGGCCGTCGACGAGGCGCTGGGGCGCCTGCGCGCGCTCCCCGGGATCGACGAGACCTTCGTCGTCTCCACCTGCAACCGGGTGGAGGTGTACGCGGCCACCGGCGGCGCGCCGGAGGAGGCGGGGCGGGCCATCCGAGGCTGGCTCTCCGCCCAGGACGCCTCGATCGACTCGCACCTCTACGAGCGGCACGGCCTGGAGGCGGTGCGGCACCTCTTCCGGGTGTGCGCGAGCCTCGACTCCATGGTGGTGGGCGAGCCCCAGATCCTCGGCCAGGTGAAGGAGGCCTTCGCCACCGCCGAGCGGGCGGGCGCGGTGGGCGGGCTCCTCGCCCGGTGCTGCCGCCGCGCCTTCACCGTCGCCAAGCGGGTGCGCAACGAGACGCAGGTGGGAAAGCTCGCCGTGTCCATGAGCTTCGCGGCGGTGGAGCTCGCCACCAAGATCCTGGGCTCCCTGGACGGGAAGGCGGTCCTCCTCGTCGGCGCGGGCAAGATGAGCGCGCTGGCGGCAAGGCACCTCCTCGGCGCCGGCGTGGGGCGGGTGGCGGTGATCAACCGCTCCCGGGAGCGGGCGGACGAGCTCGCCCGGGAGATCGGCGGCGAGTCCTTCGCCTGGGACACCCTGCAGGAGCGGCTGGCGGAGGCCGACGTGGTGGTCTGCTCCACCGCTGCACCGCAGCCGGTGATCGTACGGGAGATGGTCCAGGCGGCGCGAAAGGCCCGCCGGCACCGGCCGCTCTTCTTCATCGACCTGGCCGTGCCCCGCGACGTCGACCCCCGGGTGAACGAGCTGGACGGCATCTTCGTGTACGACGTGGACGACCTCGACAAGGTGGTGGACGAGAACCGCCGCGCCCGGGCGGGGGAGGCGGCGCGGGCCGAGGGGATCGTCGACCAGGAGGCCGGCGCGTTCCTCGCCGCCACCCGGAGCGAAGCAGCGCCGATCGTCCGGGAGCTGCGGCTGCGGGGCGAGGCGATCGCCCGCCACGAGGTGGAGCGCACCCTCGCCCGGTTCGGCGACTCGATCACGCCCGAGCAGCGCAAGAGCGTGGACGCCCTCGCCAGGGCGATCGTGAACAAGCTCCTCCACGAGCCCACCGCGCGGATCCGGGAGGCCGGCGAGCGCGACGACGGCGCGCTCCTCCGGGCGGCGGTGAGACTCTTCGGGATCGAGGGCGGGCCCGCGGGGCTCGCCGTGGTGCGGCCGAGCGAGCCGCCCGACGGGCCGAAGGAGGGCGCCCCGGCGCCGGCCGTCAGGGACGCGACCCGGCCCACCGGGAGCGACGGCTGAAGGCGAGGCCGCCTTTCAAGGAGAAGAGATGGACCGACCCCTCGTGATCGCCACCCGGCGAAGCGCCCTGGCACGCTGGCAGGCGGAGCACGTCGCCGAGCGGCTCCGGGAGGCGACGAGCCGCCGGGTCGAGCTGGTCACCCTCGTCACCACCGGCGACAAGATCCTCGACGTGCCCCTGGCCCGGGTGGGGGGCAAGGGCCTCTTCGTGAAGGAGATCGAGGAGGCGCTCCTGGACGGGCGGGCGGATCTCGCGGTCCACTCGCTCAAGGACGTGCCCACCGTGCTCCCCCCAGGGCTCGTGCTGGGCGCCATTACCGAGCGTGAGGACCCCCGCGACGCCCTCTGCGCCCCCCGGCACCGCTCCTTCGACGCGCTCCCCGCTGGCGCTCGGGTGGGGACGAGCAGCCTGCGGCGGAAGGCCCAGCTCCTCTCGCTGCGCCCCGACCTCCAGGTGGTGGACGTGCGGGGCAACGTGCAGACTCGGCTGGCCAAGGCCAACGGCGAGGTCGACGCGGTGATCCTGGCGTATGCAGGCCTGAAGCGGCTCGGCCTCGACGATCGGGCCACCGAGATCCTGCCGATCGATCGATCGCTGCCGGCGATCGGCCAGGGGGCGCTCGCCATCGAGATCCGCGAGGGGGACGAGGAGACGATCGACGCCCTGCGGGCGCTCGAGCACGCGCCCACCCGTGCGGCGGTCGTGGCCGAGCGGGCGCTCCTGGCCAGCCTGGAGGGCGGATGCCAGGTGCCCATCGCGGGGCACGCCACCGTCGCCGGCGATCGGGTCTCGCTGCAGGGGCTGGTGGCGACGCTGGACGGCACCACGGTCCTTCGCGCGACCGAGGAGGGCCCCGTCGCCGAGGCGGAGGCGATCGGGGTGCGGGCGGCGCGCCGCCTCGAGGAGCAGGGCGCGCGGGCGATCCTCGACGCCATCGAGGGCATGGCGGTGGGGAAACCCCATTGAGCCTGGCGGGTCGGCGGATCGCCATCACCAGGCCCGCATCCTCCAGCGCGGCCCTCGCCTCGCGCCTCGATGCGGCGGGGGCCACCGTGCTCGTCGCGCCCGCGATCCGAAGGGGGCCTCCCTCGAGCTGGGAGCTCCTGGACGCGGGCCTCTCGAGGCTCGCCGCCGGCGGCTACGACGGCGTGCTCTTCACCTCGCCGGCGGCGGTGGCGCCGTTCTGCGAGCGGCTCGGCCGGATCGCCGGGTTGGACGTGCTCGAACGGCTCACGGTGGGTGCGGTGGGCCCGGGGACCGCCGCCGCCCTCGCCGCGCGGGGGATCGAGGGGGCGATCGTTCCCCCTCGGGAGGACGGGGCCTCGCTCGCCGAGGCGGTGGCGGCGGCGTTCGGATCGCGCCTCGATGGCGCGCGCTTCCTCCAGCCGCGGGCCGAGGAGGGCAGGGCGGAGCTCTCCGCCGGCCTGCGGGCGCGGGGCGCGGCGGTGGACGTGGCCCCCGCCTACCGCACCATCCGCGCGGCGGCGGAAGAGCTGCGGCCCCTCGCGGTCGAACTCGCCGCCGGGCGCTGCGACGCGGTGGTCTTCGCCAGCCCCTCGGCCGTGGGCGCGGTGCTCGACGCGGCGGCGCTCGGCGCCGCGAAGGCGGTGGCGATCGGCGAGACGACCGCTCGTGCCTTGCGATCGAGAGGGGTGGGCGAGGTCTTCGTGGCGGCGACCGCCGACGACGACGGGATCTTCGCCGCGGTGGAGCAGGCCCTCCGCTGATCCGGCGCGGACGCGGGCGCCGCGATCAGTCGGCGCCGGTGGTCTCGAGGTCCGGATCGATCGGCGCCGCGCCGATGGCGTGGTAGCCGCCGTCCACGTGGACCACCTCGCCGGTGGTGGAGGGGAGCCAGTCGGAGAGGAGGGCGATGGCGGTGCGGGCCACGGCCTCGTGCTGGGTGCGCGAGTCCCAACCCAGCGGCGCCTGCTTCGCCCAGCGCCTCTCCAGCGTCTTGAAGCCCGGGATCCCCTTGGCCGCCACGGTGACCAGCGGCCCCGCCGCCAGCGAATTCACCCGGATCCCCTTGGGGCCGAGGTCGCGGGCGAGGTAGCGCACGGTGGAGTCGAGGGCCGCCTTGCACACGCCCATCCAGTCGTAGGTGGGCCATGCACAACGGGTGTTGTCGAAGTCGAGGGCGACGATGCCGGAGCCGCCGGGCATCAGCGGCGCGAGGGTCGCCGCCAGCTCCTTCAGCGAGAACGTCGAGATCCGGAACGCGGCCTGGACGCTCTCCCACGGCGTGTTCAGGAAGTTGCCGCCCAGCGCGTCCTCCGGCGCGAAGCCGATGGCGTGGAGCACGCCGTCCACTTGGCCCCACTTCTTCTCCAGCGCCGCCTTCAGCACCGGGAAGTGGTCCGGGTTGGTCACGTCCAGCTCGAGCACCTCGGGCGAAGGATCGAGGCGGCGGGCGCTGCGCTCGGTGAGCGACATGCCCCGGCCGAAGCTGGTGAGCACCACCTCCGCCCCCTGCGCCTGCGCCAGCTCGGCGACGTAGAACGCGATCGACTGCGGCGTGAGCACGCCAGTGACGAGGATCTTCTTTCCCGCGAGAAGCACGGATCTTCCTCCAACCCGAAAGCGGTTGTGCTGGTTGATTCGGGCGGTTCTACCAGAATCACGCCGCTCGGAGCAGGCGAATGCGCGATCCCGAAGGAGAGCAGGCGACAAAGCGCCGCCGACCGGCGCGCGAACCGGGCGGAGCGCCCCTCCGCGGCGCTCGCGACCCGCCGCAGGCATCGTTCAGCAGCGGGAGGCGACGCGTCGCGTTGCGGGTTTTCCTTTGACCTGCATGTCCAAAAACCCTATTCATCCGGCGGTTTTTTCCCAGGAGGTCGCTAGTGGCGAAGCCTGCCTACGGGCTCGCGGAGAAGCTCGACAAGCCCACCCTCGTCAAGATGTACCGCCAGCTCGTGTTGCTGCGGCGGTTCGAGGAGCGGTGCGCCCAGCAGTACGCGCTGCAGAAGATCGCGGGCTTCTGTCACCTGTACATCGGTCAGGAGGCGGTGGCCGTCGGCGTCGAGGCGGCCATCGAGCCGGAAGACATCGTGATCACGGCGTACCGCGACCACGGCCAGATCCTCACCCGGGGCACGCCGCCGGGGCCGGTGATGGCCGAGATGTTCGGGCGGATCAAGGGCGTGGCCAAGGGCAAGGGCGGGTCGATGCACCTCTACGACATCCCCCGCAACTTCTACGGCGGCTGGGGCATCGTCGGCGCCCAGATCCCGCTGGCCCTCGGCACCGCCTACGCCTCCAAGTACCGCAACGACGGGAAGGTCACCATCTGCTACTTCGGCGAGGCGGCGGTGAACCAGGGCGCCTTCCACGAGGCGCTCAACATGGCTGCCCTCTGGAAGGTCCCCGCGGTGTTCATCTGTGAGAACAACCGCTACGGCATGGGCACCCCCATCAGCGTCTCCTCGGCGGTGGTGGACGTCTACAAGCGCGCGTGCGCCTACGACATCCCTGGCGTCCCCGCCGACGGCATGGACACCCTGGCCATGTACGACGCGGTGAAGCAGGCCGTCGACCGCGCCCGCGCCGGCGAGGGCCCGACGCTCATCGAGGCCCGCACCTACCGCTACCGCGGACACTCCATGTCCGACCCCGCCGTGTACCGCACCCGCGACGAGGTGGACTCGGAGCGGGCGAACGACCCGATCCCGAAGATGCGGGCCTGGTGCATCGCCAAGAAGGCAGCCAAGGAGGCCGAGCTCGACGCCATCGACGAGGCGATCGAGAAGGAGGTCGAGGAGGCGATCAAGTTCGCCGAGGAGTCCCCCTGGCCCGATCCGTCCGAGCTGTACGAGGACGTCTACGTGGATCCCATCCGCCGCGTGGAGACGAATTGATGCGTGAGCTGACGTTCCGTGATGCCCTGAACGAGGCCCTCGACGAGGAGCTGACCCGCGATCCCGACACCTTCCTCATGGGCGAGGAGGTCGGCGCGTACAACGGCGCCTACAAGGTGTCGAAGGGCCTCCTCGACAAGCACGGCCCCAAGCGCGTCATCGACAGCCCCATCTCCGAGCTGGGCTTCTGTGGGCTCGGGATCGGCGCCGCCCTGGTGGGGCTCAAGCCCATCATCGAGGTGATGACCTGGAACTTCGCCATCCTGGCGATGGATCAGATCGTCAACACCGCCGCCAAGGCGCGGTACATGGCGGGCGGCGCGTTGTCCTGCCCCATCGTGTTCCGCGGCCCCAACGGCGCGGCCCACAGCCTGGCGGCGCAGCACTCCCAGTGGTTCGAGGCGCAGTACGCCTACTACCCGGGCCTAAAGGTGATCGTCCCCGGCACGCCCGCCGACGCCAAGGGCCTCCTCAAGTCGGCGATCCGCGATCCCGACCCATGCATCTTCATGGAAAGCGAGACCATGTATGCGTGGAAGGGCATGGTGCCGGACGGCGAGTACACGATTCCCATCGGCGTGGGCGACATCAAGCGCGAGGGCACCCACTGCACCATCGTGGCGTGGGGCAAGGCCCTCAAGATCGCCCTCGACGGCGCGGAGCTGCTCGCCAAGGAGGGCATCGAGTGCGAGGTCGTCGACCCGCGCACGATCCGCCCGCTCGACGAGGCCATGATCGTCGACAGCGTCCGCAAGACCGGCGCCTGCGTGGTGCTCGAGGAGGGCTGGCCCTACTTCAACGCGGGCGCGCAGATCTCCGACATCGTGCAGCGCGCCTGCTTCGACGTCCTGGACGGCCCCGTGATCCGGGTGACCGGCGCCGACGTCCCCATGCCGTACGCCAAGACCCTGGAGGCGGTGGCCCGGCCCGACGAGAACAGCGTCGTCGCCGGGGTGAAGCAGGCCCTCAACGTCCGCTCGTAGGAGAGCTTTTCGATGGCAAGTGCGATCCAGATGCCCAAGCTCTCGGACACCATGACCGAGGGCACCATCCAGAAGTGGCTCGTCAAGGAAGGCCAGAAGGTCCGCGCCGGCGATCCCGTCGCCGAGGTGGAGACCGACAAGGCCACCCTGGAGATGGAGGCCTACGAGTCGGGCACGATCCTCAAGATCCTCACCCCGGACGGCGGCAGCGCCGCGGTCGGCGCGGTGATCGCGGTGATCGGCAAGCCCGGCGAGGACTGGGAGAAGGTCGCCGGCGCCGCCGAGAAGCAGGAGCCCGCCAAGGCCGTCGCGCCCGCGCCCGCACCGGCGGCCGCCGCCGCACCGGCGCCGACGGGCGACGCCAAGCCCGTGTTCATGCCCAAGCTCTCGGACACCATGACCGAGGGCACCATCCAGAAGTGGCTGGTGAAGGAGGGCCAGAAGGTCCGCGCCGGCGATCCCATCGCCGAGGTGGAGACCGACAAGGCCACCTTGGAGATGGAGGCCTACGACGGCGGCACCGTCCTCAAGATCCTCGTCGGAGACCGCGGCGTGGCCCAGGTCGGCTCCGTGATCGCCGTGGTCGGCAAGGAGGGCGCCGACTGGCAGGCCGTCGCCGCCGCCGGGGCGCCCGCCGCGCCCGAGGCCGCGCCGGCCCCCGCCGCGGATGCCCCCGCCGCCGAGGCGAAGGGCGAGAAGGTCACCTGGAAGCCGGCGGCCGCCCTGGCCCGCGTCGCCGCGGGACCCGCCACCTACCAGAAGCGCACGGCCCCCGGCGAGATCGTCGGCGTCACGTTCGGCTTCGGCCACGGACTCGCTCCGGCCGTGCCGTTGGCGCCGCGGCGCGCCAACGGCGAGAAGGTGCGCGCCTCGCCGCTCGCCCGTAAGCTCGCCGCCGAGTACGGGGTCGATCTGCTCACGGTGAACGGCAGTGGCCCCGGTGGGCGCATCGTCCGCGAGGACGTCGAGGCCGCCCGCAGGGCCGCCCCCGCCGCGGCGCAGCGCCCGGCTGCCGTGGCGGCGGCGGGCGAGACCGTGCCCATGTCGCAGATGCGCAAGGCGATCGCGCGCAACCTGCAGCAGTCCAAGCGCGAGGTGCCGCACTTCTACCTCACCATCGACGTCGACATGGGCGCGGCGCTGGCGCTGCGCAAGGAGGCCAAGGCCTCCGAGGTGTCGGTCTCGGTCAACGACCTGGTGCTCAAGGCGGTGGCCGTGGCAGCCATGAAGGTGCCGCGGGTGCAGGGGCAGCTCGTCGAGGACGGGAACGCGGTGTTCATCCCCGGCTCCGTCAACCTGGGCGTGGCCGTGGCCCTCGAGGACGGCCTGATCACGCCGGTGGTCCGGGGCGCCGAGTCGCTCTCGCTGGGCGAGCTGGGCAGGCAGGTGCGCGAACTCGCCGCCCGGGCCCGGGATCGCAAGCTCAAGCCGGAGGAGTACCAGGGTGGCACCATCACCGTGTCCAACCTGGGCATGTTCGACATCGAGCACTTCTACGCGATCGTCAACCCGCCCCAGGCGTCCATCGTCAGCGTGGGCAAGGTCCGCGAGGAGCCCGTGGTGGTGAACGGCCAGATCCAGATCGGCCAGCGCATGCGCCTGGGCTACTCCGGCGATCACCGCGTCGTCGACGGCGCGGTGGGCGCGCAGTTCCTCCAGGCCTTGAAGAAGGTGCTGGAGAACCCGATGCAGATGCTCATCGGCTGATCCCCGTTCGCCGAAGAAGCCTATGGGAGGCGGGCCGCACGGGCGTCGATCGCTCGTGCCGCCCGCCTCTTTCGTTCGTGGGCCATCGGCAGCCGGTCTGCCGCATGCTCGGCGGTCTCGGCAGGTTGAGGTCCTCCGCACCGAGGCGACGCCTCCCGATTCACGGGCACCCCTCCAGGCGCTGGCCCTCTCGCAGCGCCGCCTTTGCCGGCAACATCCGCCCAGCCGCGGCCTCTGCGCGGAGCTGGCGCATGGCGACCGGGGCCTCCACCTTCCCCCGAGGGAGGTGGACGAACATGCATTTTCGCTATCGGGCGAGGCCCGAGTCGCCTTGGTGGAGGGCGGGCAAGGGGGCCCTCGCCGGCGTCGTCGGCACCGTGGTGATGACCCAGGCGCAGACGAAGCTCCTCCCCCGGATCCCCGAGGGGAAGGCGCCGAAGCAGCCGCGCTATCCGATGGAGCCCGAGGCGAAGGGAGAAAACGCCACCGAGACGGTTGCCCGTCGGCTCGTGGAGGGCGTGGCCCATCGACCTCTCCCCAGGCGCGCCCGGGCGGCAGCGGGCATGGCGGTCCACCTCGGTACCGGGGCGTTCTGGGGCGGCCTGCTCGGCCTCTTGATGCCGCGCCGGCTCTCGCCCGCCGCGACGGCGGGGTGGGGCGCGGCCTGGGGCGCGGGCGTCTGGGGTCTGAACGACAACCTGGTCCTGCCGCTCTTCAAGGTAGGCGACTGGCCCAACCGGTATGGGATCGGCGTCCACGCCAGGGCGGTGCTCGCCCACGCCGTCTACGGCGTCGCCACCGCGTTCGCCTTGCGCGAGCTCCTGTCCCCGCGCTTCGTCCTCGGCCCCGGCCTGGGAACGGCGCGGGCGCTCGCTCCCCTCGCCAGGGCGCTGCGACCGGCAGGCAGGGCGGCCGCTTCGAGGCCGGGCCGGCGCGTCGCCGCCCGGTCCGCGCCGGCGATCGCGCGCCGGGCGCCGCCGCTCGTCGCCAGGGCCGCCGTGGGCCGGCGATTCGGCCCGGTGAAGATGGGGGCCTGGGGCATCCGCGCCGGCTGATCCGGCGCCCGCAGGGCGGCGGGGCGATCCTCGCGGATCGCCTCGTCGGCGCCTGCCGCGTGATCGACGCCGGTGAGACCTCGGCCGCGTCGCAACTCGATCTCACGCTCGCTCGAGGGAGCTGCGGAGGTCGCCTGGCGGCGCGGCAGCGCTACCCCTCCGGGCCGGCCACTCGTCGCCCGGTGGAGGCCGCCGCCGCTCGATCACCTGGTGGTTCGGAAGTCGAGTTGCAGGGCGGCAGCGGCGTCGCTACATGCCGACCATGGAAAAGACCCGGATCGAGCGGGACCCGATGGGGGAGATCGAGGTTCCCGCGGACGTGTACTGGGGGGCCCAGACCGCTCGCGCCGTACGGAACTTTCCGATCTCGAGGCTGCCGCCGCACAAGGCGCTCGTGCGGGCCACTGTGCGGATCAAGCTCGCCGCGGCTCGGGCCAACGCCAGGCTGGGCGCCCTCGATCCGAAGATCGCCTCGGCGATCGAGGAGGCCTGCGAAGGGATCCTGGACGGCGAGCTGGCGGATCAGTTCGTGGTCGACCCCTACCAGGCGGGCGCCGGCACCTCCCACCACATGAACGTCAACGAGGTGATCGCGGCGCGAGCCAGCGAGATCCTCGGGGGCCCCCGGTCGCCCAGCAGCGGCCTCGTCCACCCCAACGATCACGTGAACCGGGCCCAGTCCACCAACGACGTCTTCCCCACGGCGCTGCGCCTCGCGGTGCTGGAGGAGAGCGGGCCGCTCCTGGCCGCCCTCGAGCTCCTGCAGCGCTCGATCGAGTCGAAGGCCCGCGAGTTCCACGGCATCATCAAGAGCGGGCGTACCCACCTCCAGGACGCGTCCCCCATCCGCCTCGGCCGCGAGATCGGAGCGTGGGCCAACAACCTGCGCAAGCACCGCGAGGCGATCGAGCTGGCGGCGGGCGGCTGCGGCGAGCTGGGGATCGGGGGCACCGCCACCGGGACCGGCCTCACCTCCAAGCCGGGCTACCGGGAGCTGGTCGTGGACGACCTCGCCAAGCAGACGGGCCATCGCCTCTTCCCGGCCGATGACCTGTACGAGGCGATGCAGTCGCTGCGCCCGGCGGCGGCGCTGTCGGGAAGCCTCCGCGACTTCGCGGTCGACCTCTTCCGCATCAGCTCCGACGTGCGGCTCCTCTCCTCCGGTCCCACCACCGGACTCGGCGAGCTGCTCCTGCCCCCGGTGCAGCCGGGCAGCTCCATCATGCCCGGCAAGGTCAATCCGTCCATCGCCGAGATGGTGGGTCAGGTCTGCGCGCGGGTCATCGGCAACGACGCCACCGTGGCCTGGGCGGCGGGGGCGGGCCAGATCGATCTCAACGTCTTCTTCCCGGTGGCGGCCCACGTGCTACTCGAGGCCGAGACCATCCTCACCAACACCGTGCGCGTCTTCGACGAGCGGTGCATCCGGGGCCTGAAGGCCGACGAGGCGCGCTGCGCCGACTACGCGGCGCGCTCCAGCCAGCTCGTCCTCGCTCTGGCCCCACGCCTCGGCTACGAGAAGGCGGCCGGCATCGCCAAGCGCGCCCTGGCCTCCGGCCGCACCATCGAGGAGCAGGTCGTCTCCGAGGGCGTGCTGCCCGCCGACGAGGCGAAGCGCATCCTCGATCCCGCGCGGCTCGCCGGCGATTGATCCGCCGAGCCCGGTCGAAGCGCGCCATCTCGGCCACGACCGAGGCAGCTCGGCGAGCTCGAAGGCGCGCTGTCCGATCAGTCCTCCGCCACCTCGCGGCCGAAGCTCTTCAGCTTGCGCTGCAGGGTGCGGCGGTCGATGCCGAGGGCCTGGGCGGCCTTGGTGACGTTGCCGCCGAGCCGCTCGAAGGTCTCGAGGATGTGGCGGCGCTCCAGGTCGGAGAGGGTGAGGTCCGCTGCGTCCGACGCGGGCGCGGCGGTCGCGGCGGGGGGCGCGGCGACGGCGGCGGCCTCGCGGGCACGGGCGGCGCGGGCCTCCGGGTGGCCGAAGATGGAGGCGCCGATGGACTCGCGGATCTCCTCGGGCCTGAGGACGTCGCCTCGGTTGAAGATGGCGGCCCGCTTGAGCACGTTGGCGAGCTCGCGCACGTTGCCCGGCCAGTCGTAGCCCTCCAGCTCCGCCGCGGCCTCGGGCCCCAGGGTGAGGGGCCGCTCGCGATCCTTGGACATGAGGCCGAGCAGGTGCCTGGCGATGGGCACCACGTCCTCCTTGCGGTGGCGCAAGGGCGGGACCTCGATCGACAGGACGTTGAGGCGGAAGAAGAGGTCCTCGCGGAAGCGGCCCTCGCGAACCTCGGCGGCCAGATCGCGGTTGGTGGCGGCGATCACCCGCACGTCGATCGGCTCCTCCCGGGAGCCGCCCACCGGGCGCACGGTGCGCGTCTCGAGCACCCGCAGGAGCTTGGCCTGCGCGGGCAGCGGCAGCTCGCCGATCTCGTCGAGGAAGAGGGTGCCTCCCGCCGCCTCCCGGAAGAGGCCGGGCTTGTCGTGGATGGCGCCGGTGAAGGCTCCCTTCACATGACCGAAGAGCTCCGCGTCGAAGAGATCGCGGTGGGCCTGGGCGCAGTTGATGGCGACGAAGGGCCCCTTGGCCCGCCGGCTCTGGTGATGCAGCGCGCGGGCGATGAGCTCCTTGCCGGCGCCGCTCTCGCCGGTGACGAGCACGGTCTCGTCGGTGGGGCCGGCGCGGCGGATCTTCTCGCGGGTGCGCTCCAGCCCCTCGCTGTTGCCCGCCATGCCGAGCTCGGCCGCCTCGGGGGTGGTGCGCCCCGGGGCGCTCCCCGCCGCGTCCTCGAGGAGGGGCAGGAGCGCCGGCGCGTCCACCGGCTTCTGGACGAAGTTGACCGCGCCCAGGCGCATGGCCTCCACCGCCGCGGCGATGGTGCCGTGGCCGGTGACGACGATGACGCGGGTGCGCGTCCCGGGGCAGCGCCGGAGCACCTCGAGGCCGTCCATGTCGCCGAGCTGCAGGTCGAGCAGGGCCACGTCGGCCTTTCCGGACTCGAGCGCCGCCACGGCCGCCTCGCCGCTCGACGCCTCGTCGACGGGGAAGCCGAGGCGTCCGAGGGCCTTGGACATGGCGAGGCGAAAGGCGTGGTCGTCGTCCGCCACGAGGATGCGGGGCTTGGTCACGAGGTCGCTCTCCGTTCCGCGGGCGCTGCGCCGTCGCCGGCCGGGAGCTCCAGGGTGGCCCGGGCCCCGCCGCGCGGCGCGTCGCCGAGGGTGAGGGTGCCGCCGGCGTCGCGCACGAGGTTCAGGGCGGTGTAGAGGCCCAGCCCCGTGCCCTTCCCGGGCGGCTTGGTGGTGTAGAAGGCTTCGAAGACGCGGTCCCGGCTGCCGGGGGCCAGGCCGGGGCCGTCGTCGTCCACGTGGATCGCCACCCGGCCGTTGGGGAGTCGGGTGGCGCACACCTCGATCTTGGCGTGGGGCTTGCCGGCGATCACGTCCGCCGCGTTCTGGAGCAGGTTCACGAAGATCTGCACCAGCGGATCGGGGCTGATGGCGACCGAGGTGCCGGCCAGCTCGTCGTCGAGAACGAGGCTCTGCCGGCTGAAGCTCGTTCCGAAGACCAGGGTGGCGGCGCGGCGCACGGCGACCCCCACGTCGGTGGGGCCCTGGGAGGAGTCGGCGGCGAGGAGGTCGCGGCCGGAGAGGAGGTCCTGGGTGATCGCCCGGCACCGGCGCATCTCGTCGAGGATCAGGGCGGCGGACTCATCGAGATCCTTCGCCAGCGCCGCGGCCTCCGGGGGCGCCGCCTCCAGCGCGGCCCGCATGTCGGCGGCGAGGGTCTGGATGGTGGCGAGCGGCGTGTTCAGCTCGTGGGCGACCGCCTGCACCGTGCGGCCCAGGCTGGCGAGGCGCTCGGCGAAGAGGAGCTTGCGCTCGGCGAGCACGTTCTCGGTCCGGTCCAGGTGCAGGCGCAGGACCGGCGCCGGGATCGCGTCCGACAACGGGTACGAAAGGAGCTCGATCACCCGCTCGCGGCCGCCGGGGTCGATCTGCGAGAAGCGGCAGGAGCCGCTGCGGCCCTCGCGGGCGTCGTCTACGGGGCAGCGGCCGCTGGGGGTGTGGCAGCCGTGGCTCATCCGCGGGCAGTCCGCCGAGAGCCCGCGGGCCTCGAGGAGATGGCGGTTGCGGAAGGTGGGCGTGCCGTCCGGCGCGAGGATCTCCACGCCCACCTCGAGGCGATCGAGAGCGCCCAGGAGGATCTCCGCCTCGCGGGCCTGGGCGCGCTTGGCGGCTTCCGCCTCCTTGCGGCGCAGGGCCAGCTCGGCGGCGGCGCGATCGGCCACGTAGGCCGCGGCCGCCAGCGTCACCACGAACGCGGCGGTGTCGACGAAGCCCACGAAGTGGGGCGCCACCCGAAAGCCCGAGATCTGCAGGCCGGGCAGGGCGTCCACCAGCACCAGGAAACCCGCGCAGATCAGGGCCACCGCCGAGGCGAGGAGCGTCGCCCGCCGGCCCGAGAGCACGCTGACCAGTAGCACGTGGACGAAGAAGAGGGAGACGAACGGGTTGCGCACGCCCCCGGACGCCCAGAGGACGAGGGTGAGGGCGCCGAAGTCGGCGACCGCCTGGAAGAGCGGATCCCAGGGGTGGTCGGGGCGCCGGCGGATGTCGATGTGGAGCCAGGTGTTGTAGATTGCCCCCGCCATCACCGCGAAGAGGAGCACCGGGACGTTGACCCGGTCGAGGCCGAAGAGGGGCGAGGTGACCGCCGCGACCAGCACCCCGGCGAGGGCCACCCACCGCAGGCGCACGAGCCACGCCATCCGCTCGCCCGGGGCGAGCGGGAAGGACCGCGGCGGCTCCGCCGGCGGGATGTTCAGCCGCGCCTGGATCCCCAAGTGGTCGTCTCCTCGGTCAGGTGGAACACCCTTGCCTCGCGTGATCCTCCTTAGCTAATCGAAACCGCGGGTCGTTTTCCGAAAGAATTGCGCGAGAGCGGCTCCCGCCCCGCCTCGAGCCGCGCGCGCCTCGGAGGAGGGCGGGGGTTAAAAAGCGAAGGGCCAGCCTCTCTCACTGGCTGGCCCTTCAACGACTGGTTGGTGACCCGTACGGGAATCGAACCCATGCTTTCGGCGTGAGAGGCCGACGTCCTAACCGCTAGACGAACGGGCCACACATCCTTTGGCGGGCTCCGGTCGACCGCCCCGGCGCCCATGCGCGGGAGGCGTACTACGCGCCGCCTCCTGCGTTGTCAAGCGCCGCTTCACCTGCCTGCGGCGCCCGAGAAGAGTTGGTTGGGGGACTAGGATTCGAACCTAGATAGTATGAGTCAGAGTCATACGTCCTGCCGTTAGACGATCCCCCAACGGGATTCGTTTCCGCGGTGAACCCGGTGGAGGCCAGGGAACTTCCCTGCGCCGGGGCCGGGAGCGCCGCGTCGACGGAAAGGGCTTTTAGGGGAGAGGCGCCGTTCGGTCAACGGGAATTTTCGTGTACCTCGCGAATGGCGCCGGCGGGCCGCTTCGAACCACCCTTCCTCAGCCGCCGGCGGAGGCGAGCGCCGCGTCGATCCGGGCGAGGGACTCCTCCCGCCCCAGCACCGAGACCACGTCGTAGATCCCGGGGGACGCCGTGCCGCCGGTGATGGCGACGCGCACCGGCTGTGCGACCTTCCCCAGGCCCACCTCGTGGCGGGCGGCGATCCCGGTGAAGATCGGCTCCAGGGTGGCCGGTTCGACGTCGGGCGCCGCGGCGATCGCCTCCCGCACCTCGCGGAGGAGGTCGAGGGATGGGCCGGTGAGGAACTTGGCGGCGGCCTTCTCCTCGGGCGGCAACCGGGTGAAGAAGTAGCGGGAGATCTCCACCAGCTCCACCAGGGTCTTGGACCGCTCCTGCTGCAGCCGGCACACCTCCCGCAGCTTCTCGTCGGGGATCGGCGGCAGGCCCGCCTTCTCCACGAAGGGTTTCACCTCCTCCGCGAGCCGGGCAGGATCCATCGCCTTGATCCGCTCGTGGTTGATCCACACGAGCTTGTCCTTGGGGAAGACGCCGGCGGTCTTGCCCACGCCGTCGAGGGAGAACTTCTCGACGAGCTCCTCGCGGGTGAAGAGCTCCTGGTCTCCGTGGCTCCAGCCGATGCGGGCGAGGAAGTTCACCATCGCGTCGGGCAGGTAGCCGTCGTCACGGTACTTGGTCACCGACACCGGCCCGTGGCGCTTGGAGAGCTTGGAGCGATCCTGGCCGAGGATGAAGGGCAGGTGCGCGAACCTGGGCGGCTTCACGCCCAGGGCCTGGTAGAGGGTGAGCTGCGGCTGGGTGTTGTTCAGGCCGTCCTCTCCGCGCATGACCAGGTCGATCCCCATCTCGACGTCGTCGATCACCACCACGAAGTTGTAGATGGGCGAACCGTCGGTGCGGGCGATGATCCAGTCCTGGAGGTTCTCGTTCTCCACCTCGATGCGGCCGTAGACGAGGTCGTCGAAGCCGGTGGTGCCGGTGAGCGGCACCTTGAGGCGCAGGGTGTGGGGGAGGTCGGGCCGGTCCTTCCGGTCGCGGCAGGTGCGATCGTACTTGTACTGGCGCTTCTCCGCCCGGGCCGCCGCCCTCTTGGCGTCGAGCTCCTCCTGGGTGCAGTAGCAGCGGTAGGCCTTGCCCTCGTCGAGCAGGCGCTTCAGGTGCCTGCGGTAGATCTCGCCTCGCTGCGACTGGAAGTAGGGCGCATGGGGGCCACCCACCTCGGGGCCCTCGTCCCAGTCGAGGCCGAGCCAGCGCAGGCCCTCGAGGATCGCGGCCGTGTTCTCTTCGGTGCTGCGCTCCTTGTCCGTGTCCTCGATGCGCAGGACGAAGGTCCCGCCGTGGTGGCGGGCGTAGAGCCAGTTGAACAGGGCGGTGCGCGCACCTCCGATGTGGAGGAAGCCCGTGGGGGAGGGCGCGAACCGGACGCGGGGAGACGAGGACATGGCGCACAACTCCGGAAAAGTGGGGCGGATGTAGCAGGTTGGCGGCATGCCTTCAACGCCGCGCCCATGTTGATCGTGTTACGCTCGGGTCCACTCTCTGGAGGACCGCTCTTGTTCGCACGCCTCGGATGGACGACCGCCCTGGGCGCCCTGGCCGCTGCCGGCGCCGCCTCTGCGACGACCATGCTCGCGCTCTCCGTGGACGAGCTCACCCAGCGCTCCGATCGGGTGGTGACGGGCCGGGTCGTCGCCACCGAGCCGCGCCCGTCGGAGGACGGACGGCGCATCTCCACGGTGGTGACGCTGCAGATCGACGAGACCTGGAAGGGGACGCCCGCGGAGGAGGTGCGCATCCTCGCCATGGGCGGGACCCTCGACGGGATCTCCCAGGTGGTCACCGGCGCCGCCCGCTTCGAGGAGGGCGAGGAGGTGGTGGTCTTCCTGCGCCGCCTGCGCACCGAGGAGGCGCTCTTCGAGGTGGTGGGGATGGCCCAGGGCAAGCTGGCGGTGGAGCGCGACACCGAAGGGATCCCGGTGGCGGTGCCCTCGCTCGAGGGTCTTTCGCTGGTGGAGCCGGGGAAGAGGGAGCCGGCGCCGGCACAGCTGGGCGGGCCGATCCCCGTCGCGGCGCTGCAGGAAAGGGTGCGGGCCTCCACCCGATGAGGGCGCTCTTGGTCGCGGTGCTGGCCCTGGCGGCGACGCCGGCGGCGGCGTGGAAGCAGTCGACGTCCAGCGACACCGGCGTCTGCCTCGCGTGGGGCGAGCGGGCGGTGGGATGGAGCGCCGCCATTCCCCTCGGCGGCCAGGTCCCAGAGGAGGAGGCGCTGGAGGTCTTCCGCCGATCGTTCGGGGTCTGGGAGGCCGAGACCTGCTCCGACCTGCGCTTCGTCGAGGGGCCGCGGGCGGAGCGGAGCACGGGCTTCGATCCCAAGGGCGCCAACACCAACGTGCTCGTGGTGCGCGAGCGCACCTGCGCCGACGTGGTCCCCGACGGGGATCCCTGCATCTCGCGCCGCTCCTGCGCCGACGAGTACGACTGCTGGGAGTTCGGGGATGGCGTGATCGCCATGACCACCGTGACCTCGTCCAACTGCTCCGGGCGGATCGTGGACGCCGACATCGAGTTCAACGCAGCGTCCTTCCGTTTCACCGCGGTGGACGGGCCTCGCTGCGACGATTCGGGGCAGTCCGGCTGCGTGGAGATGGATCTGCAGAACACGCTCGTGCACGAGATCGGCCACATGATCGGACTCGACCACAGCGAGGACCGCAACGCGACGATGTTCCGGACCGCGTCGCCGGGCGAGACGAGCAAGCGGGCGCTCGCGCAGGACGATCGGGAGGCCCTCTGCGCGGTGTACCCGAAGGGGGGGCCGGCGCGGACCTGCGGCCCGGCGGCGTCGCCCGCCGAGTGCGAGGCGAGGCGGCAGCGCTACCATTCCAGGTCGGGCTGCGCGTCTGCGGGAGGCGGGGGCGGCGGCGCCTTGCTGGCGGTCTTCGTGGCCGAGGCGTCGAGGAGGCTGCGCCGCAGGGCCTAGGGGGGCGAGCGGGTGGGGGGACATTCGGAGCGATTCGCCGGCGCCGGGTGGGTGGTGGTCGCCCTGCTGGCGCTTCCGGCGGCCGCGAGGGCGTACGAGCGGACGGTCGTGCCCGGCACGGACACCTGCCTCTTCTGGAACGAGCGGAGCCTCGGCTGGGCGCTCAACCAGGACGGCTCGCTGGCCCTGGGGTTCGAGGCGAGCCACGACGCGATCGCGCGATCCTTCGACACCTGGCAGGACGTCCCCTGCACCGACCTGGGCTTCGCCGATCGCAGCCCCACCGCCGACGTGTCGATCGGCTTCGACCGGGACGGCTCCAACAGCAACCTGCTCGTCTTCCGGCAGGCGCCCTGCGTGCCCGGCGCGGATCCCGCGTGCGATCCCGAGAACCCCTGCGCCGACCCGCGCGGGTGCTGGCCGTACGAACCGACGGTGATCGCGCTCACCACGGCGACGTTCCGGGAGAAGACCGGCGAGATCCTGGACGCCGACATCGAGTTCAACGAGGCGGACTTCGTCTTCACGGACGTGGACGGTCCCCCTTGCGGCGAGTCGGCGACCACCTCCTGCGTCTCGACCGACCTGCAGAACACCGCCACCCACGAGATCGGCCACTTCATCGGCCTCGACCACTCGCCGGATCCCGACTCCACGATGTTCGGGTCGGCTTCCACCGGCGAGATCGACAAGCGCGAGCTGGCGCCGGACGACGAGGCGGGGATCTGCGACATCTATCCGCGGGGCGGCCCCACCTCGGTGTGCAGCACGTCGTCGGGGGTGCGGGCGGTGGGCGCCTCCGACGGCGGCTGCTCGTGCGGGCAGGCGAATGGCGGCTCGGTCGCGGCCCTCCTCCTCGCCGCCATCGCGCTCGCGCGGGCGCTGCGGCGGCTCGCCGGGGAGGCCGCGCCCGACGGAGATCCGCGAGGTGACCGCGCCCCGGGTGCGTCGATCGGAGGGGCGCCGCGCCCTCCGCCAGGCGCGCGGCGGGGGCGGGGCTGAAACCGGGTCGGACCGTTCCGGGGAAGCCTCTCGGAGCGGCCTCGGTTGGGCTCGCGTCGTTCGGACCGCGAGGAAGCCAGAGGGGCGAGCGCCCCTTCCCCCGCCGATTCGAAGGCCTCGCTTTCGCAGCGGGTGCCGGAGTTGACTCACAACGAGGCAGCGATGCGACCATGAGCGGGTTGGCGTTCACGAAATCGGGAGAGGCGAGAGGCAGGGCGGCGTGAGGAAGTGGCACGAATTGGTGGTGGCGATCGCGGCGGCGACGATGACGACGGGCGCGGTGGCCGAGGCGCCAGGCGACGAGGCGATCGCCTCCGGCGCGCCGAGCGAGGAGGCGCGCGCGCGGCTGCCGTTCGCGGCAGGAGAGAGGCTCTCGTACGACATCACTCTGCTGGGGATCCGGGCCGCGGAGGCGGATCTCCAGGTGTCCGGGGCCGCGAACGAAGGCTTCCGATTCCAGGCGAACGGCAGGACCGTGGGGGCGACCGACTCCCTCTTCGGGCTGCGCGAGACCGCGACCTGCTCGGTGGATCAGACGCTGACGCCGTCGCTCTGCCGCTTCTCCTCGGAGAAGCGCAGCGGGGTGCGCCGGCGCGAGCTCAAGTTCGACTCGGCGACCGGCAACGTGCGGGAGCGCACCCTCCAGGAGGGGAGGCGCGAGGAGAAGGAGATCCACTTCGACTCCGGCCTCGGCGACGTGCAGGACGCGCTCTCGGGCCTGTACCTTCTGCGGTCGAAGATGCCGAAGGAGGAGGGCGGGGTCGTCAAGCTCCGCTCCATGCGGAAGGGGAAGCCCATCAACGTGGAGGCGACCTGCCGCAAGGTGGAGACCGTCACCACGCCGGCCGGCACCTTCCAGGCCGCGCGCCTCGACCTGCGGATCCTCGAGCAGCAGGAGGCGGGCGCCACCACGGCGGCCTCCGTATGGCTCACCACCGACGCCCGCCGGCTCCCGGTGAAGATGACCGCCGCGGCGCCGGTGGGGACCCTCGAGGCGAGCCTGACGGCGGCGAACGGCACCGTCGGCGGCGAGCTCGCCGAGAGGTAGCGCCCGGTGCAGGGGGCTGGCGGAAGGAACCCGGTCCCCCCACCTTGCGCGGGTGCGCCTCCTCGCCGCCTCCCTCCTCCTGGCATTCGCAGCGCCGGCCCGGGGCGAGGCGTCCTTCGAGGCGCTCGCCGCCGCCTCCGATCACGTGGTGGTCGGGCAGGTCCTGCAGACGGGAGCGCTGGACGGCACGCCGGCGACCACCATCGCGATCGATCGGCAGCTCCGCGGCGTCCTGCCCGCGGGCGCGGTCACCTTCCAGGCCACGGGCTGGCGGGTGGGCGAGCGCTCCGCGTTCTTTCTCCGGCGCCTGCCCCGGGGTGGCCGCGGCCCCCGCTTCGCCTCGATCGCCGCGCCCGCAGCGAGCCTCGCGGCGAGCGAAGGGCTCCTCCACACCGAGCCCGTGCGGGCGGCGGCGTACCGGCGGGAGCCTCCGGCCTCCCAGGAGGGCGGCGTGTCCCTCCCGGGGATCGCGGCGGGGTCGTCGCAGCGCTGGGGATCCTGGCGATCGCGCGGCGCCGCCGGCAGCCGGTGAGCGCGGGAGATCCCTGAGGGACGGGCGCCCGCCGCGCTCCGTGGGCACCGCTTTGTCCTACGGAGCGGTGGTGAACTCGTGCTCCCGGGTCCGGAAGGCCGTGAATTCGTCGACCGAGAAGATGTGGACGGCGCCCAGACCCGTCCCGGTGGCGATGGTGTTCGGATCGAGGAAATGATCCGTCGTGCCGGCGGTCACGGTCCACGCGAAGGTCGTGGAGCCCTCCAAGAGTACCTCGTCCGATCCGATGGCCGCCAGGTCGAGGCGGGTCGCGTCACCCGGCAGGAAATACTGCTGGCGCAGCTCGCGCCCCTGCGGGGTGTCGGCGTAGATCTCGACCCAGTAGCTCGTGGCACCGGGGATGGCGCTCCAGCTCAGCTCGGGCAGGCGAGGCACGTCCATGGCCCCGTCCTCCGGCGCGATCACCTCCAGGACCTGGGTGTTCGGGAGGTGGACCGTGGTCGTTCCCGCCGAGGTCACCTGGACCATCCGGAACGCCATCGTCCCGTCCGCGTCGACGCCGCTCGTCATGAGTCGGCCCCCGTCCTCGGGAAGGGTGACGACGGCGCCGTCTTCGACGCCCGATGAGACCTCCGCCGGGACGGCGAAGCGCGCGCCCAGGACGTCGAAGGACCAGAGGACGGCTCCCGCGTCGTCGTCGAAGGCTCCGAGATCGAGGTCGAGCGTGGTCTGGAAGGTGGGGATGGGATCCGACGAGAGCTCGACCTCCAGGCCCGCCACGGTGGCGTCATCCTCCAGGGTCACGTCCTCGAGGACCCCGGCGGCCCGGAAGGCGAACGCTCCGTTGCCGGCCGACCCGAGGTGCACCGCCACCACGTCGACGATCCGCGGCGAGGGGCCGCGCCAGGCCACCTCGCCGGAGAACGCGCCTCCGTCGCCGACGTCGATCGACGTGTTCGTGCTCCGCGTGGTCGAGACGGCGATCGCGTCACCGAACGGGAGCGGATCCACTGCCCCCGAGACCGTTCCCGTCAAGGTGGCGCGCGAGAGGCCGTTCGCGTTGTCGAAGAGGCCGATCGTGGGCTCGCGCAGCACCAGGGCGCGGAGCTCCACGATCTGCCCGGAAGGGAGCTTCAGGGTGAGATCGTAGGGGAGATCCACGTGGGCGAACGCGAACGCGCCGTCCTCGTTCGTGAGCTGCGCGTCTTCGAAGTCGTGATCGATGGCGACGCGAACGTCGGCGAGGGGCTCCCCCCGATCGTCGAGCACGATGCCGAGGACCTGATCGCCGATCCCGGTGGCTCCGCCACTCCCGCCTTCACCGGCGGTGCCGCCGGTCCCGCCGATGCCGCCCGTGCCGCCGATGCCACCGGTCCCGCCGATACCGCCCGTGCCGCCGGTCCCACCGACGCCTCCGATGCCACCGGTCCCGCCGGTTCCGCCGGCTCCACCGATGCCGCCCGTGCCGCCAGAGCCTCCAACGCCACCCGTACCGCCGGAGCCGCCAACGCCACCCGTACCGCCGGAGCCGCCAACGCCACCCGTACCGCCGGAGCCGCCGACGGCGCCCGTGCCGCCGGTGCCGCCACTACCCCCGGCAGCTCCCACGCCTCCCGTGCCGCCAGCTCCGCCGTCGTCACCCCCCGCCGCGCATCCCGCCATCGTCAGAGCCCCCGCCAGCAGGGCTCCCACGAAACTCGTCCTCTTCATCGGTGAAACCTCCTCGAAAGCAGGTACGTCGGCGTCCTCAGATCGTCAATTTTTGGACAACTCGTGTAGAGGCCGAGGGGCGCGGTCCGGCCGGGACCGGCGGGAGCACGAAAGGCGAAGGCCCCGACGTCCTGCCGGAGAACGGCACGAGATCGGGGCCTTCCGTGGCGGGCGATGAGGGATTCGAACCCCCGACCCTTGGCTTCGAAGGCCAATGCTCTATCCAGCTGCGCTAATCGCCCACGAGCGGATCGCTCTGTACCGTCTTCCGGGGAGGGCGCGCAAGGCTCTGGAGCGTCGCGGCCGCTCGAAGTGGGGCCGTGGCCACCGTTCGGAAGCAACCTCCAGGAGGCGAGGAGCGCCCCCGGCGCCGCGGTGCGGGCGGGGGCGCCTCTCGAGTGGCGCGGGTCAGGGCACGGGGGTCACCGCGACGTAGAGCGAATCGTAGGACTGCCCGTAGGTCGGGACCCAGATCCACATGTCCTCCCCGATGAACCCCGTGGTCGCATCGGGGGCCGTCCACGCGATCTTCGAACAGCCGTCCGTCCCGTGGTCCCGGTCGGTGTCGATGGTCTGGAAGGCCGGGAAGAAGGCCGACGAGATCGAGCTCTTCAGTTGGATCGCGGTCGTCGCCTGGCCGTTCTCGGCACCTCTGTAGGCGTAGGGTGCGCCGACGGAGGTCTCGATCGCGTAGGTCACGCCGGGAGAGGCGGCGAACGAGTAGCCGGTCAGGCCGGTCGTCGTGGTCTCGACCCATCGGCCCACCGGGATCGGGAACCCGCCGAAGAGGTTCGCGTCCGCGCCGCCGGGATCGAGAGTCTCGATCTGGCACGTGGCGCCTCTCGCCACGGGTACGCGTCCTGGTCGATCCGGCCGCCGGATCCACCCACGCCACCGGATCCACCGACGCCGCCGGTTCCACCCACGCCGCCTGCGGTGCCTCCCGAACCCCCATCCCCCGTGCTGGCACCCGAGCCTCCGGAACCACCACCACTGCCTGTCAAACCTTTGCCCGTCGAACCGTCGTCGGCAGATCCACAGCCGGCGAGGAGGAGAAGTGCTGCCACTACGGAGAACGACGAGCCTCTCGACATCGTGAACCTCCATCGGAGCGGTTGGTGCGCCGACGCGACGACGGTTCACGATTCTCCGTTAGGGAGGGGGCGGAACCGCTCCCGTCCAGCCGGTTCGCGAGGCGATCGCCCACGAAGAAAGCCCGACCCCCAATGAAGAGGGTCGGGCTCTGGATGCCGTGGGGCAGGTCGCCGCCGGCGCACCAGGTGCTCCTCGACGTCGCCGCCGAGGAGCGGTGGGTGTGCGGGACCCCCTACGGGGCGTCGTCGCCGCCGGTCCCGCCGGTGCCGGTGTCGCCGCCGGTCCCGCCGGTGCCGGTGTCCCCGCCGGTTCCGCCGGTGCCGGTGTCCCCGCCGGTGCCGCCAGTGCCGGTGTCGCCGCCGGTGCCACCCGTGCCGGTGTCGCCGCCGGTGCCACCCGTGCCGGTGTCGCCGCCGGTCCCGCCGGTGCCGCCACCCGTGCCGCCGGTGCCACCACCGGTCCCGCCGGTGCTCACGACGCCGGCCGTGCCGCCGGTCCCGCCGGGCTCATCCTCCGACGAGTCGCAACCAAAAGAGAAAGCCAGCGCGAACATCATCGCGACAGTGAGGGAACTGAACCGCATGCGAACTCCTGATGAAAAGAACATTGGGTGAAACTAGCGGACCTCCGCGCGTTCTGCAACAGACAGTGTCGTCGGTTCCTGTGGGAGAGGGCGGGAGGGCTGCCGCTGCCCGCCTCCGCCCGCGGCCCTTGGGGATCAAAAAGAAGGGCCCGACCCCCTCCTCGGAGGGTCGGGCTCGTTCGGAACCCGCGCCTGGAGCTCGTCCTAGCGCTGCTCCTCGAACTCCGCGTCGACGACGCCGGAGTCCTTGTCCGCGCTGGCACCGGCCGTGCCGGTCGCGGCGGTGCCGGCCGCGGTGTTGGCGGCGGCCTCGTTCGCGGGCGCCTCGGCGGCGGCGGTCTTGTACATCTCCTCCGCCATCTTGTGGGACACGGCGGTGAGCTCGTCCATGGCCTTCTGCAGATCCTCCTTGGAGGCCTGTCGCTCGATGGCGCCCTTCAGCGCCGCGAGCTTGTCGCTCACCTCCGAGGCGAGCTGGGCGGGGAGCTTGTCCTTGCTCTCGGCCAGCATCTTCTCCGTCTGGTAGGCCATCGTGTCGGCGCGGTTGCGTGCGTCGACCTCCTCGCGCCGCTTCCGGTCCTCGGCCTCGTGGCTCGCGGCGTCGGCGATGGCCTGCTCGATCTCCTCCTTGGTCATGCCGGACGAGGAGGTGATGGTGATCTTCTGCTCCTTGCCGGTGGCCTTGTCCTTGGCGGAGACGTTCACGATGCCGTTGGCGTCGATGTCGAAGGTGACCTCGATCTGCGGCACGCCGCGGGGGGCTGTCGGGATGCCGTCCAGGTGAAACCGGCCCAGCGTCTTGTTGCCCGCCGCCATCTCCCGCTCGCCCTGGAGCACGTGGACCTCGACGGAGGTCTGGCTGTCGGCGGCGGTGGAGAAGACCTCGCTGCGGCGGGTGGGGATGGTGGTGTTGCGGGGGATCAGCCGCGTGAACACGCCGCCCTGGGTCTCGATGCCGAGGGAGAGCGGGGTGACGTCGAGAAGGAGGAGGTCCTTCACCTCGCCGGAGAGCACGCCGGCCTGGACCGCCGCGCCCACGGCGACCACCTCGTCCGGGTTGACGCTGCGGTTCGGCTCCTTGCCGAAGAACTGCTTCACCACCTCCTGCACCCGCGGCATGCGGGTGGAGCCGCCGACCATCACCACCTCGTCGATGTCGCCCGGCTTCTTGCCGGCGTCGGCGAGGGCCTTGCGCACCGGCTCCATGGTTCGCTCGACGAGGTCGTCGACGAGCTGCTCCAGCTTGGCGCGGGTGAGGCGGATGCTGAGGTGCTTCGGGCCGGTCTGGTCCGCGGTGAGGAAGGGGAGGTTGATCTCCGTCTCCATGGTGGAGGAGAGCTCGATCTTCGCCTTCTCGGCGGCCTCCTTGAGGCGCTGCAGGACCATCTTGTCGTTGGAGACGTCGATGCCCGTGTCGCTCTTGAACTCGGCGATGAGGTGCGCCATCACCCGGTCGTCGATGTCGTCGCCGCCCAGGTGCGTGTCGCCGTTGGTGGCGATCACCTCCACCACGTTCTCCCCCACCTCGAGGATCGAGATGTCGAAGGTGCCGCCGCCGAAGTCGTAGACCGCGATGAGCTCGTTTTTCTTGGCGTCGAGGCCGTAGGCGAGGGCCGCCGCGGTCGGCTCGTTGACGATGCGCTTCACCTCGAGGCCCGCGATGCGGCCGGCGTCCTTGGTGGCCTGGCGCTGGGCGTCGTTGAAGTAGGCGGGGACGGTGATCACCGCCTCGCTGACGGTCTCGCCGAGGTACTGCTCGGCGGCGCGCTTCAGCTTCTGCAGGATGCGGGCGCTCACCTCCGGCGGTGTGAACTGCTTGCCGCGGGCGGAGATCGCCACGTCGCCGTTGGCGCTCTTCTCCACCTTGAAGGGCATGCGGGCCGCCTCGCCGGCGACCTCGTCGAACTTGCGGCCCATGAAGCGCTTGATCGAATAGAGGGTGTTCTCGGGGTTGGTGATCGCCTGCCGGCGGGCGACCTGGCCCACGAGCACCTCGTCGTCCTTGCCGAAGGCGACGACGGAGGGCGTGACCCGGTGCCCCTCCTCGTTGGCGATGACGGTGGCCTCCTTGCCCTCCATGACGGCGACGCAGGAGTTCGTCGTTCCCAGATCGATACCGATGATTTTGCCCACGTTTTCCTCACTGGTTGTCGGCCGCCCAAGGGCCTTTGCGCGCGCTACCATAAGAGTCGACGGGGCCTTGTCAACGAGCGCGGGGAGAGAATGACGAAGAGTCGGGCCCTGGCGGGCCGGACGCCCCGCGCGCCCGGGGAGAAGCGCGCGGATCCCGGCCCGAAGGCCCCGGGAAAGCCCTCCTGGCAGCGTCCCGGCCGGGCGCGAGGCTGGCGGCCCGGCGATCGCGTGGTAGGCTCGAAAGGACACACCGAGCGCGAGCGACTGCCACGCGGAGACGTGGATCTTGGGACCCGACTCGAGCGCCGGGGGCCCGCTGGGCCCCGCGCTCCCTGCCAGCTTCGGACGATACACCCTCCTCGAGCGGGTGGGCGGCGGAGGGATGGCCACCGTCTACCGGGCGTCGCTGTCGGCGGCGGGTGGCTTCGAGAAGGACGTGGCCGTCAAGGTGATCCGCCACGAGCTCTCGGAGGAGCCCCAGTTCACCGCCATGTTCCTGGACGAGGCTCGGCTCTCGGCCCGCCTCAACCACGCGAACATCGTTCAGACCTTCGATTTCGGCGAGGCCGACGGAGTGCACTTCCTCGCGATGGAGCTGGTCCGGGGGCGGACCCTGGCCGCGCTCCTTCGGATCTGCCGGGCGAAGGGGATCCGGCTCGGGTTGGCGCCCAGCCTCCACGTCGCCGCCGAGGTCGCCAAGGCCCTGGGGTACGCGCACCGCCTCTCGGGTCCCGGCGGCGAGCGGCTGGGGATCGTCCACCGGGACGTGTCGCCGCAGAACGTGCTCATCTCCCGGGAAGGCGAGGTGAAGCTCGCCGACTTTGGAATCGCCAAGGCGGTGAACCGCTCCCACGTGACCCAGCCCGGCCGCGTGCGGGGCAAGTGCGCGTACATGGCGCCCGAGCAGGTCCGCGGGGAGGAGCTGGACGGGCGGGCCGACGTCTTCGCCCTGGGGATCGTGCTCTGGGAGTGCTTGGCGGGGAGGCCGCTCTTCGAGGGGGACTCCGACGCCGCGGTGCTGATGCAGGTGCTCGAGAAGGAGCTCTCCCCGCCCTCGAGCTTCGCGCTCGAGGTGCCGCCTGCCGTCGACGAGCTGGTGCTGCGGCTACTCGCCCGCGATAAGGGGGAGCGGCCCGACTCCACCGCGGCGGCTCGCGACCTCGCCGACCTCACCCTGCGGCTGATCCGATCGCAGGCCGACATCGATCTGGCGGAGCTGCAGCGGCGCCTCGGATCCGGGACCGCGGTCTATGGCCCCCCTGCGATGCAGCCGACGGCGAGGGTGGCGGAGCCGCCCGGCGGCGGGGCGGTGGCGTCCGCCGGCGGCACCGCCTCGTCGGTGGAGATCTCGATCGAGTCCGCCTTCGGGCCGGGGGCGGAGACGGTGGAGCAGCGATCGGCGCCCCTTTCGACGCCTCGCGGCGACGCGCCCGAAGGTCGGGAGGGGCGGCCCGGCGGGAGGGCGGTCGCCGATCCGCACGCGGAGACGGTGGATCGCGGGGCGGGGATCCAGGCGGCACGGGCCGAGTCCCGGGTAGAGGCGATGGAGAGCAGGGCGGGGGCCCCGGCGGCAGGCGCCGATCCCCGGGCCGAGACGGCGGAGCCCGGGCCCGTCTCGCCGGGCCGGGCTTCGGCGCGAAGGACGCGAGGTCGACCGATCCTCATCGGGGCCGCGTCCGCCGTGGTCCTCTCCGCCGGAGCCGGCTGGTTCCTGCTGGGTGGGCCTTCAGGCGCCCGTGGAGCCGACGCGCTCGACCCGGCGACGCCGGCGCCCCTCGGTGCGCCGCTCGATTCGCGTCCCTCGGACGATGTCGATCCGCAGGCCCCTGCCGAAGGGTCGAGGGGGCCGCGGTCGGTCGGGTCGGCCGATCCCGACGCGGCGGACGAGCTTCGGTCGAGCAACCGCGTCGATCCCACGCCAGCGCTCGGGGTGGCGAGCGTCCCACTGCCGGCGCAAGGCGCCGCTCGATCGACGGGGAGCGAACCCCGGCTGGCGGAGGTCGCCGATCCGCCCGCGTCGACCCCGGCGAGAGGCGGGACGGCGCCGGCCGAGCCCACCGCAGGCCCGTCGGCGAAACGAGCATCGTCCGGCCAGGTGGCCCAAGGGGCTCCTCTCGGCGCCTCGCCCTCCGGGCCGAAGCCCTTGCCCAGGAACCGCGAGCGGATCGCCTCGGCGGCAGCCGGGGGGGAGGGGAACCTCGTCCTCGCGACCAGGCTGCCGGGCCGATCGTCGGTGCGCATCGACGGCAACCGGGCGATCGAGTTGGGCCCGTCTCCCGCCAGCCTCATGGTGGCGGCGGGCCGCAGGGCGCTGCGGATCGAGAGGGAGGGGAGCGCCCCCTGTTCGCTCTCGATCCGGGTGGATCCCGAGCGGAAGCTGACGCTGCTGATCGAGGCCGACGCCGTGAGCGAGCTCGACGGTACGACCCGCACGCCCCTGCGCTGCAGGTGATCCCCGCATAGCCCGCCTGCAGGAACGCCGCCCGATCCGGCGGCGCCGCGTCGCGTCCGGGCCGCTCGAGCGACGCCACCGGAGCGTCCAACTGCGCCCGCGGCCGCGTGCCTCCGCCTTCCCACTCGCGCCTGCTGTGCTCGCGTCGCATCCGCCGATCGCCCGGCCGACACCGGCGCTCGCGCTGCGCCCGCCGCACCCCCGATCCCGCCTCGATCCCCTCCGCTCCGCCGAGCGAGCGGAGTTTCCCACAGGGAGCGCTTGCTCCCTCGAATGGATTCCATTGACGCTCCTCCACTCAAGCTCCACAGTGGAACGTGAAAGGGGATTGAATGGCATCTCTCCTCTCGGACGAAGAGCTGGCCGCACTCGAGGACGAACACCGAGCCACCGGCGTGTCGGCGCGGCAGGTGATCGCCCTCTTCCAGCAGCGAGGCGTGCGTTTCAGCGAAGGGACGTTCCGCAAGTACGTGCAGGCGGGGCTCCTCCCCCGGAGCCGGCGCGTGGGACGCAAGGGCAAGAACCAGGGGAGCGTCGGCGTCTACCCGACGAACGTCTTCCGCCGCGTCAACGCCATCAAGGCGATGATGGCGGAGGGGATGACCCTGGAGGAGATCCGAGGCAGCTTCCTCTTCCTGCGAGGCGAGCTCGACGTCGCAGAGGAGGCGCTGGGCTCGGTGGGCGAGGAGCTGGCGAAGGCGCTGGCATCGCCCCAGGTGCCCGAGGCCCACCGGGTGAAGCTGGGCGAAGAGCTGCAGGACGCGGAGGAGGCATCGGTGCGCCTCACCGCGAAGTTGGAACGTCTGGCGAGCCGCATCGTGGCGGCGCGCGACGCTGGTAGAGAACCCAATCGGAACGGGGTGGGCTCGTGAACAAGGCCGAAAACAGAATCGCCGACGAAGAGGTTGCCAAGCCCGCGGAGGCGCCGGCAGAACCGGAAGCACGCCGCCGCTCGAAGACCATGTCCCGCAAGGAGATGGCCCGGGACCTGCGCCGCCGCAGGGAGCAGGGGCTCATGGATCCCGAGGAGGCGCAGCTCCTCCAGGAGATCGAGGCCAAGCGCCCCAGGTGGCGGGCCGACTGCGTGGACGGACCCAGGCCCTGCCTGTACGTCTCGTGCAAGCACCACCTCTACCTGGACGTGAACCCCCAGACCGGCTCGGTGAAGCTCAACTTCCCCGACAAGGAGATCTGGGAGCTCGAGGAGACCTGCGCCCTCGACGTCGCGGATCGCGGCGGGATCACGCTCGAGGAGGTCGGCGCGATCATGAACTTGACCCGGGAGCGGATCCGGCAGGTGGAGAGCCGCGGCCTCTACAAGCTGCGCGTTGCCGCCGCCAAGGACGACATCGAGTAGGACCGGCCCGAAAGGCCCGCGCGAGCGTTCACGCCGCGGCGTGGACCCTCCCGCGGGGCGGGCGGACGGCGGCGGGATCGAACCGTTGCGAAGGGGACTCGGATGCTGCTAATGGCAGCCCCGATTCCACCTCCTGCAAAGGGGTCCCCAGATGGCCGGCAAGCGCGCCCTCCTCTCCGTCTCCGACAAGTCGGGGCTCGTCTCCTTCGCCCAGGGCCTCGTCGGCCTCGGGTTCGAGCTGATCTCCACCGGCGGCACTGCCAAGGCGCTGCGCGACGCCGGTCTCCCCGTGATGGCCGTCGCCGACGTCACGGGCGCCCCCGAGATCCTCGGCGGCCGGGTCAAGACCCTCCACCCCAAGATCCACGGCGGCATCCTCGCCCGCCGCGACCTCGACACCGATCGGCAGGATCTCGCCGCCCAGGGGATCGCCGGCATCGATCTGGTGGTGGTGAACCTCTATCCGTTCCGGGAGACGGTCGCCAACGGCGCGCCCTTCGCCGAATGCGTGGAGCAGATCGACATCGGGGGCCCGACCATGATCCGCGCCGCCGCGAAGAACGCCGCCTTCGTGGGCGTGGTGGTGGACCCTGCCGACTACGACCGCGTCCTCGCCGAGCTGAAGGAGAAGGGCGACCTTGTGGAGGTGACGCGGATGTCGCTGATGCGCAAGGCCTTCGCCCACACCGCGTCCTACGACGTGGCGATCTCCGAGTACCTCGCGAGCCTCCCGGGGGAAGGGGAGGGCGAGCGGGCGAAGCATCCGTCCTTCGCGGGCGTGCTCGGGGTGGAGGGGCGCGCGCTGCGCTACGGCGAGAACCCCCACCAGGCCGGTGCGTTCTACCGCACCGAGCCGCGGCCCGCGGAGCCCTCCATCGCCTGGGCGGAGGTCCTGGGCGGCAAGGAGCTCTCGTACAACAACCTCCTCGACCTCGAGTCGGCGCTGGCGTGCGTCAAGGAGTTCGACGAGATCGCCTGCGTGATCATCAAGCACAACAACCCCTGCGGCGTCGCCTCCGGCAAGGCGCCCGCGGAGGCCTTCGAGCGCGCCCGGGAGATCGATCCGGTCTCCGCCTTCGGGGGGATCGTGGCGCTGAACCGGCCGGTCGACCGGGCCTGCGCCGAGGCGCTCCACTCGATCTTCCTGGAGTGCGTGATCGCGCCGGCCTACGACGACGCCGCCCGCGAGGTCCTGGCGGACAAGAAGAACCTGCGCCTGCTCGCCGATCCCCTGCTGGGCCAGCCCCGCTCCTCGTGGAGCCGCGGAGGCAGGGAGCTGCGCTCGATGGTGGGCGGCCTCCTGGTGCAGGACCGCGACCTCGGCGAGATCCGCCGGGAGGATCTGAAGCTGGTGACCAGGCGGGCCCCCACCGAGGCGGAGGTCGACGCCGCGCTCTTCGCCTGGAAGGTGTGCAAGCACGTCAAGAGCAACGCGATCGTCTTCGGCGCGCCGGACCGCATCCTCACCGCGGGGGCGGGCCAGACCTCCCGGGTGGACTCCGTGAAGCTCGCCCGGATGAGGTCCCGCTTCCCCCTCGAGGGGAGCTCGGTGGCCTCGGACGCCTTCTTCCCGTTCCGCGACGGCCTCGACGAGATCGCCGACGCCGGGGCCACCTGCATCGTGCAGCCGGGCGGATCGGTGCGGGACGACGAGGTGATCGCCGCCGCCGACGAGCGCGGCCTGTCCATGCTCTTCACGGGGATGAGGCACTTCCGTCACTAGCAACCACGGCCGGCCCGGCGCGGCCGGTGACGAGCGAGCGATTGCCATGAAGGTCCTGGTGGTTGGCAGCGGAGGCAGGGAGCACGCGCTGTGCTGGAAGCTGGCGCAGAGCCCGAGGGTCTCCGAACTGGTGTGCGCGCCCGGGAACCCCGGGATCGCGCGGTGTGCACGCCTCGCCGACGTGGCGGCGGATGACGTCGCCGGCCTGGTGGAGCTCGCCCGCCGCGAGGGGGTGGGGCTGGTGGTGGTGGGGCCGGAGAAGCCCCTGTCGCTGGGCCTCGCCGACGCCCTCGCCGAGGCGGGGATCGCCTGCTTCGGGCCTCGCAGGGCCGCCGCCGAGATCGAGGCCTCCAAGGCGTACGCCAAGGGGCTGATGGAGCGGTCCCGGATCCCCACCGCCGCCTTCGGGGTCTTCGACGACCCCGCCGCGGCCAAGGCCTTCGCCGCCCGGCTGAGCGGGAGGGTCGCGGTTAAGGCGGACGGCCTCGCCGCCGGCAAGGGCGTGGTGGTCTGCGACTCGGTGCCGGAGGCGGAGGCCGCCATCGACGAGATGATGGTGGACAGGGCCTTCGGCGCCGCCGGCGCCCGGGTGGTGATCGAGGAGAAGCTCGAGGGCGAGGAGGCCAGCGTCATCGCGCTGGTGGACGGGAGCCGGATCGCGATCCTGGCCCCGGCCCAGGACCACAAGCGGATCTTCGACGGCGACCGGGGCCCGAACACCGGCGGCATGGGCGCGTACTCGCCGACGCCGGCGGTGGACGAGGCGACGCTGGAGCGGGTGCGGCGGGAGGTGCTGGAGCCCGCGGTGCGCCAGCTCGCCGAGGAGGGGCGCCCGTTCGTGGGGGCGCTCTACGCGGGGCTCATGATCACGGCCTCTGGCCCCAAGGTGATCGAGTTCAACGCCAGGCTCGGCGATCCCGAGACCCAGCCGATCCTGATGCGGCTGGAGAGCGACCTCTTCGAGGCCATGCACGCCGCGGCCTCCGGGAACCTCGAGGGCGTGGAGCTGCGCTTCTCCCCGGAGGCGGCCCTCACGGTGGTGATCGCCGCCGAGGGATACCCCGGGCAGGTGCGCAAGGGCGATCCGATCGAAGGCCTGGCGGAGGTGGACGCGGGCGATCGGCTGGTGATCTTCCACGCGGGAACGGCCGAGCGGGACGGGCGGATCGTGACGGCCGGCGGCCGGGTCCTCGGCGTGACCGCCAGGGGCGCCACGCTGGCCGAGGCCCGCACGCGGGCGTATGAAGCGTGTTCCAGGATTCGATTCCCCGGCCGGCAGCTCCGCGAGGACATCGGCCGCCGGGCCCTGGACCGGGAGTAGGAGCGCGAGACGATGAGCGACGCGAAGCCGAAGGTCTTGATCCTCATGGGCTCGGACTCCGACTGGGCCGAGATGTCGGGCGCGAGGGACGCCCTGCGGGAGCTGGGCATCGGCTGCGACGTCCGGGTCTCCTCCGCCCACCGCACCCCCGAGAGGACCCACCGGCTTGTCCGGGAGGCGAAGGGCCGGGGCATCGAGGTGATCATCTGCGGGGCCGGCGCGGCGGCGCACCTCGCCGGGGTGGTGGCCTCGATCACCAACCTGCCGGTGATCGGCGTCCCCCTCGCGGGCGGGTCGCCGCTGCAGGGCATGGACGCCCTCCTCGCCACCGCGCAGATGCCGGGCGGCGTCCCCGTGGCCACCGTGGCCATCGGGAAGGCGGGCGCCAAGAACGCGGGCTACCTCGCCGCAAGGATCATGGCCCTCCACGACGAGGCGCTGGCGGCGCGCCTCGACACCTACGTCGCCGGCATGGCGGCAGCGGTCGAGGAGAAGGACCGCAAGCTCCAGGAGAAGCTCTAGTCTGCGACGGATCCTCCCCCGCTACGTGTTCTGGGAGGTGCTGCCAGCCTTCTTGGGGGCGCTCCTCTTCTTCACGCAGATCTTCTTCGTGGCCCGGATGCTCACGGCCGCGGACGTGATCTTCGGATCGGCGGTGGATCCCAGGGACATCCTGGGTGTGCTGCTCTACCTGCTGCCGTCGATGCTGGTCCACGCGGTGCCGGTCGCCTTCCTCCTCGGCGTGCTCATCGGCCTGGGGAGGCTGGGGGACGACCGCGAGCTCACCGCGCTCGCCGCGACCGGCCACGGGCCGCTGTCCCTCCTCCCCATGCCGCTCCTCATGGCCAGCGCCCTCACCGCGATCATGCTCGCGATCACCGTCTGGGCGGCGCCCATGGGCCTCAAGCACGCCCAGGCCCTGATGAACGACATCATCCGCCGCAACCTCGCCTCGGGGGTGAAGCCCGGCGTCTTCTACGAGGACCTCTCCGACCTCACCCTCTTCGCGGGAGAGGTCGACAAGGCGGACGGGACGCTGCGGAACGTGCTGGTCGAGGACTCCCGGGAGGAGCGCTCGCCCATCCTGGTGCTGGCGCGGCAGGGGCGGATCCTCCCCTCGGATCCCTCGGGGGCGTTGGTGCTCCGCCTCGAGGACGGCGATCTGCACCGGGCCCAGCCCAAGAGCGGCGGCTACGCCCTCGCCACGTTCGAGAAGGCGGACGTCGCCGTGATCATGGATCGGGAGATCTCCCGGAAGAACGCCCTCAAGCGCCGGCTCGAGAACCAGACTCCCGCCGAGCTCCTGTCGAACTACCAGTACTGGCTCGATCGCGACGACGACGATCGGAGCTACCTGGTGGAGTACAACCGGCGCTTCGCCCACCCCTTCCTGCACCTCTCGCTGGCACTCGTCGGGGTGGGGGTGGCGGGCTCGGTGGCGAGGGGGCGCAAGCCGGGCAAGGCGGTCGCGATCACCTGGACGGTCGGGACGGTGATCGTCTACTTCGTGCTCGGCAAGATTCTGGGGACGCTGGGGAACAACGACCGGCTCCCCCCGTGGCTGGCGGCCTGGGGGCCGACGCTCTTCGTGGGCACGGTGGGCGCCGCGCTGCTGTGGTGGCGCCTCGGCGGCTGGAGGCGGCCGAGATGAGGCTGCGGCCCACCATCCTCTGGCGCTACCTGGCCGGGACCTTCGCCAAGACGTCGATCGCCACCGTCGGCGGCGTCTTGGCGGTGGTGCTGGTCATCGACTTCGCCGACCGCGCCTACTCTTTCAAGGGCGAGGGATGGGTGTGGAACGTGATCCGCCTCTACGTGAACCTCGCCGCCGACTTCGGCTACCAGGTCGCACCGGGGGCGCTGGTGCTGGCGGCCGGGATCACGGTGAGCGGCCTCCGGGTGCAGGGCGAGCTCACCGCGCTGCGCTCGCTGGGGGAGCGGCCCTCCCGCATGATCGCGACCATCCTCACCGCCTGCGCGCTGGTCTGCACCGGCATCGTCTTGGTGAACGAGTGGGTCGTGGTCAGCGCCGCGCAGCGCGCGGAGGAGATCAAGCGCAACGTCTTCGGCCGCAAGCCGGGCGACTTCCGCGCCTACCTCGAGCAGCAGGAGTGGTTCCGAAGCGGCGACCGGATCTACAACCTCCGGTCCGCCACCGACGACGGCTTCGCCGACGTGAGCCTCTACCGGCTGGGTCCCGACTTCCACCTCCTGGAGCGCATCGACGCCAGGACCATGCGGTGGGATCGAGAGGCGAAGGAGTGGCGCCTGACGGACGTCACCACCTCCACCTTCGACCACGGCCTGCGGATCGCGGCCGAGCACCAGGCCGAGGCCTCCCTTCTCCTGCCGGAGTCCCTCGACGACCTCCGTATCAAGACCGGCAAGCCCCGGCAGATGAGCATCGTGCAGCTCTACCAGCAGATCCTGCTGCGGCAGCGGCTGGGACTCGCGGATCTGGAGTTCCGGCACGAGCTCTACAACCGGCTGGCGTATCCGTTCGCGGCGGTGCCGGGATCGCTCATCGCGATCCGCCTGGCGCTGCGCCGAAACCGCTCCGGCCACCTGGCGATGTCGATGGCCGAGGCCCTCGGGATCTCGCTGGCGATGTTCTCGCTGTGGACCATGTTCCGGGCGCTCGGGATCTCCGGCGCGCTGCCGCCGGGGCTCGCGGCGGTCTCGCCGCTCCTCATCCTCCTGGCGATCGGCGTGGCCGCCGACGCGATCCAGCGCCTGGCCCGCCGCCGTCCGGTCCCCGCGACGCTGGCGACCTGAAGGCCTCCCGGTCCCCGCAAACGCGGCGCCTTCGCGCCCCCGCCCGGTCGCGACGACCGAGGATCCGCGTCATCCGGCGCCCTCGGCCTTCGCCTCGCCCGCGGGGAAGAGGGCGAGGGCGGCGGCGATGGCCAGCCCGAAGCCGAAACCGTACATCGACTCGCTCGCGTAGAAGAAGTCGTGCGCCATGGAGTGGACGAGCATGGCGGCGAGGGCGCCGAGGGCGCCGACGCACGCACCCCTGGCGATGGCGTCGCTCCGCGCCCGCGCCTTCCAGAAGCCCCGGGCGAGCAGGGCGAAGAAGGACGCCACGGCGAGAGCGAGGAGGGCGCCTCCCTCCACGTAGGCGGTGAAGAAGGTGTTGTGACACCACGCCCGGATCTTCGTCCGGGGCGCGATGCGGTCGAAGTAGGGGCCGATCACCTTGGGCAGGTTCCCGAAGCCCACGCCGACGATCGGGTGGTCCTTCATCACCGTCTCGCAGGTGCGCCAGATGCCGATGCGATCCTGGTTGGTGTGGACGTCCGTGGCGGTGGTGACCCGGCCTCGGACGCCGGGGTGCAGGGCGACGACCGCGACGGCGATCGCCGCCCCCGCGGCGAGGATCCAGGGAGCCCGCCGGCGCCCGGCGAACCCGGCGAGGACGACGCCCGCCACGGCGAGGCCGAACCAGGAGGTCCGGGCGAAGGTGAAGAAGACCGCGCTCGCCACCACCGCGCAGACCGCAAACGCGGCGACGCGTCGACCTCGGTCCAGCCGCCCGTAGAGGGCGACGCCGGCGAGGACGAGGAGCGGCGGCGTGAGGTTGTGCGCGAGGCGCTGGTACCACGTGAAGAAGCCGAGGGCGGCGTAATGCCCCGGGTACTTGGGCGCGGCCGCAATGATGGCCTTCTTGCGGAGGCCGGCCTCGAAGAGGGGATCGAAGGGGCGGCCCTGCTGGATCCACGCGATCAGCGACGGCGCCAGCGCCGCGATCCCCCACACCGCGAAGAGGCGCAAGGCCTCGGATCGGGCGCGGGCGGGGTCGAGGCCGAGAACGGAGACGATGACGAGCGGCGCGAGGAGGGTGCGCCACAGCATGGTGTCGTTGCCGCCCACCCAGGAGAAGGCGAGGATCTGGCTGGCGCACGCCGCGCCGATGAGCGCGAGCACCGGCAGATCGAGGAAGGACCGCGTCCACACCCGCCGCCCGGTGAGGCGGAGGGCGAGGAGCGAGAGCCCGGCGATCCCCAGGCCGATCTGCATGGGGGCGATCCCGATGGGGAGAAACGCCACGTGCATGTAGAGGCCGGCGCGGGCGGTGGCCGCGAAGATCGGCTGGAGGCGCTCCCCGGCGTGGGTCTCGGGGGCGGTCGGGATCGCGATCGGTTCCATGGATGTGGCATCTTGCCGTCTGCCGGCGACGCCGGGCAAGGAGACACGCACCCCTCCCTCCCTCGCGCGGCGCGGCGATCCCGGGCCGCGCGCGGTCGGCGCGTGAAGGGACCGAGAGCAAGCGATGGCGAAGCCCATGGTAAGAGCTCCCGCACAGGCGGGTCCCGAGTGGCTCGCCCCGGCGTCGCTCCACCTGACCGCGGCGTGGCTGGGCGCCGGGCTCCCCTGGGCGTGGGGGGTGGTGGCGCTGGCGGTCGCCGCGAACGTGGCCCGCGCGAGGCCCGCGCAGGTCGCCGTCACGCTCCCCTATTGCCTCTTCGGGATGGCCGTCGCCCTCGGCGTCGCCTCCGCCTGGCCGTCGGCGTCCGGTCTGGCCACGCCGCACGCTTGGGCGATGGTCCGGCCGGCGATCGCGATCCTCCTGGTGGGCGCGGTCGCCGGCAGGGAATGGGGGCTCACCATCACCTTCGCGTCGGCCGCCGCCGTCCGGGCCGCGTGGGCGCTCGCCCTCGGAGGCGCCCCCGCGCCTCCCTTCCTCGCGGCGGCGGGGCTCCTGCTCGCGTTCGCCGCGTGGGGAGCGGGGGCGATCGCCGGCAGGTGGAGGATCCTCGCCGGCGCGGCGTCGCTCCTCCTCGCCGCCGGGCTCTGGGCGGGCGCGACCTCCGCGGCCTGGGCGGCGATCGCCGTGGGCCTCGGCAGCATGGCGGCGCTCGGTCGGATCGCCCGACCCCTCGCGGTCCCCGGCGCGGCCCTCGCGATCGCCGCCGCCGTCGCGTTCCTCGCTCCGACCCCCAGCGCCTCGCCGCCGACGGACGGGGCGATCGTCGCGTGGGGGCGGGCCCTCGATCTCCTCGCCGAGAGGCCCGCGGGGATTGGCGCGGGCAACTTCGAGAGCGAGGTCCAAGGCGCGCTGGCCGCCCGGGGCCTCGGCGAGGGGGAGCATCCGCGGAACGCCTTCGTGGCCGGCTGGACGGAGAACGGCCCGCTCGGCCTCGTCGCGGCGGCGTGGATCTTCGCCTCGCTCTTCGCGGCGCTGCGGCGGGGGTGGAAGGCCCTCGGCCCCCGGGGCGGATCGCCCCGCGACGGGGCGCTCGTCCTCGGGCTCGCCGGGATCGCGGGGGCGCTCCTCGCCTGGTCCCTCGGGGACGATCCCCTCGGCGATCCCGTCGCCGGCTACGCCTTCGGCTTCCTGATGGCCCTCGGCCTCGCCGCCGCGGGCGAGGCGGGCGGCCCGTCGCCGATCCCCTCCAGGCAGAAGCCGCTCCCCAGGCTGGCCGCCGGCGGCGCGGCGATCGCCATCGCGGGGGCTGCGGTGGGGGGCGCCATCACCTCGGGTGATGCGCCGGCGGGCTTTCGCGTCGGCGCCGCCTCGCTCCTCGCCGCCCTCGCGATCCTGCGCCTGCCCTGGCTGCGCGTGCCCCTCCCCGCGGCGATCCGGGGCCTGGCGATCTATTGCGGTGCGGTCTTCCTCGCCCTGCGCGCGTTCGCGGCGCCCCTCGAGCCGGGCTCCGCGCTGTGGTGGCGAAGCCCGTCGGCGGTGGCGGCCCTGTGCGGCCTCGGCGCCGCCGTCGCCGGAGCCGGCCATGCCATCCGCCGCCCCGGATCGATCGGCCCCGCGCCGGTGGCGGGCGCCATCGCCTGCCTCTTCGTGATCGGCTTCGTGTCGCTTCTGCACTACGGTGTCCTGGCGCCGGGCTTCGTGCCGACGGCGCCGTACAACTTCGCGGTGGCCTCCTGCCTCGCGTCGCTGCTCTTCGTGGCGTGGTCCGGGCCCTTGAGCCTGGGGCTCTCCGAGGTCGACCGCCGCGTTCGGCGGCTCGCGGGGTTGCCCGAGGCCGCAGTGGCGTCGGGGCTCCTCGCCGCGCTGATCTTGGGATGGAGATGAAGTTCGAGCTCTGTGGTCTTCCGGTGGATCAGATCGACACGGACGGGACGGTGGCGCGGATCCTCGCCCGCTGCGCCGAGGAGGGAGGTGCCCCCCTCGTGGTCTCGTCCTGCAACGTGGACATGGTGGTGAAGGCCTCGCGGGATCCCGCCTTCGCCGAGGCGCTCGCGTCCGCCGACATCCTCACCGCCGACGGCATGCCCATCGTGTGGCTGGGCCGCGCCCGCGGCGGGTCGTTCCCGGAGCGAGTGGCCGGGTCGGAGCTCGTCCCCCGGGTGTCCAGGGCTTGTGCGCGTGAGGGGTACTCGGTGTACCTCTTCGGCGGGCGGCCCGGGGTCCCGGAGGCGGCGGCCGCGAGGCTCCTGGCCGACTCGCCGGATCTGCGGATCGCGGGGACGCTCTCGCCCAAGATGGGCTTCGACGCCGATCCGGCGCTCTTGGAGCAGACCGTCGCCGAGGTGCGGCGCGCAGCGCCCGACGTGCTCTTCGTGGCCATGGGGGCGCCGCGGCAGGAGCGCTTCATCGCCGCGCACCGCGAGGCGCTGGGAGCCAAGGCGATCCTGGGGATCGGCGGGAGCCTCGACATGCTCGCCGGCAGGGTGCGGCGAGCGCCGGGCTGGGTGCAGCGCTCGGGCTTCGAGTGGCTGTGGCGCCTCGCCCAGGAGCCCAGGCGCCTCTTCCGGCGGTATCTCGTCGACGACCTGGCCTTCCTCCCGATCGCGTGGCGGGAGCTGAGGGCGCCGCGCAGGTGAACCGCCCCTGGGACGCGACGCCGCTTTCGGGCGAGGCGGCGGCACCGGAATCGGCGCGCGCCGCGGCTCCTCCCTCGGCCGAGGCGGCGCTGCCGGGTGCGCCGGCGACGGCGAGATCCGTGGCGCCGGCCGCCGAGGTCGCCCCGCCCGAGGGAGGGGCGTCGGCGCGATCGTGGGCGCCTCCCGCCGCCGCGTCCCGCCTGCGGCTGCTGTTGCCCACGCCGCTCGTCCTCTTCGCGGCGCTGGCGCTCATCCGCCAGATCGCCCTGGTCGGCCAGCTCGGCAACGCGCTCGATCTCGGCGCGGAGCGGCTCGTCCTCATCACCCTGGGGACCAGCTTCCTCGTCGCGGCGCCGCTCCTGCGCCGGGGGCGCCTTTTCCCCCTCGCGGTCGCGGACTCGCTCCTGACCCTCTTCGCGGTCGGCGACCTGGTCTATTACCGGGCCTTCGGGGATCTCCCCTCGGTCGCCTCCCTTCGCTTCGCGGGCCAGCTCCCGTCGGTGGCGTCCGCGGCGGCGGCCCTGGTGCGGCCCTCCGACCTCGTGCTCCTGGGGATGGGTCCGCTCGGGTTCCTCGCGCACCGCGTCGCCCGGCGCGGCGCCCCGAGCCTGTCCGTGCGCGCGATCGGCGCGTGGGTCGCCGTCGGCGCGATCCTGGTGGCCGGCGTCTTCGCCACCACCCCCAGGCTCGGCAGGCTGCGGCATCGCGGCAACGCCTTCCTGGCGGGGGAGCTGGGGCTGTTCCACTACCACCTGTGGGAGGCCGCGTCGTACGCGGCCAGGCGCGCCTCGCGCCTCGTCCCGGATCCGGCGGCGGAGCGGGCGGCGCGCGAGCGCCTCGCCGAGCTGGCGGCGAGCGGCGACGGCCGATCGGAGCTGTGGGGCGCGGCGAGGGGCCGGAGCGTGATCGTGCTCCAGCTCGAGTCCTTCCAGGCGTTCGCGGTGGGGCTGCGGATCGAGGGCCAGCAGGTGACCCCGCGGCTCGACGCCCTCGCCGCCGAGAGCCTGCGCTTCACGAACTTCCACCACCAGACCGCCGGCGGCCGCACCTCGGACGCGCAGTTCGTCTCGAGCTGCTCGCTCCACCCGGCGCGCACCGGCGCCGCGGTCTTCGAGTACGCGGACAACGACCTGCGCTGCCTCCCCGGGCTCCTCGCCGACGAAGGCTGGACTACCGTCGCGATGCAGACGATGGGCGCGGACTACTGGAACGCCGCCGCGATCGAGAGGAAGCTGGGCTTCCAGCGCTCCCTCAGCGATCGAGACTTCGTGCAGGACGAGGTGATCGGCTACGGCCTCTCCGATCGATCGTTCTTCCGGCAGGCGGCGGAGATCCTCGAGGAGACGCCCGAGCCCTTCTACGCATCACTCCTCGGGCTCACCAGCCACGCCCCGTACGACTGGCCGAACCTGCCGCGGGAGCTGGAGATGGGGAGGCTCGAGGGCACCTACCTGGGCAGCTACCTCCAGGCGGTGCGCTACACCGACCGAGCGGTGGGCGAGTTCGTGGAGTCGCTGCGGGAGCGCGGGATCCTCGACCGCGCCGTGCTCGTGATCCTCGGCGATCACGACGGGGTGACGAGGCGGGCGGCGCCGGGCCTCGTCGACATCCTCGGGATCCGCCCCGACGACGAGCTGGCGTGGACCCGGGTGGAGCGGGGGATCCCGCTCCTCGTGCGGCTGCCGGAGGGCGAGGGGGCGGGCCCGCGCGACGTGCTCGGCGGCCAGATCGACCTGGCCCCCATGCTCCTCGGGCTCCTTGGCCTGCCCAGGGAGGGGACGGTCTTCCTGGGCCGCGACCTCCTCGGGCCGCAGGCCGAGCAGCCGATGGTCGCCTTCGTGGACGGATCCGTCCTGGGGAGGGCCCGCCTCTACAAGGCGGGGGTCTGCCACGGCGAGGGAGGGCGGGAGCCCGCCGAGGCGTGCGCCTCGCTCCGAGAGGCCGCTTCCCGCGAGCTGGCGATCTCCGCCGGCATCCTGGAAAAGGATTTGAGCGCGAAGCTCGCCCGGCGCTGAGCGGATCGGCCGCCTCCTCGCGCCGCCGGGATCGGCGGGCAACTTGCGTTCCCTCCGCGGGGCGACGAAGGTGGCCGGCTCGTGTGGACCCGCCGTCTTTGGGCGGCCATTTCCCGAGGAACGTTCGAGGTGAAGCGAATCGCGGTGGTGATGGGCACCCGGCCCGAGGGGATCAAGCTGGCGCCGGTGGTGCGGGAGCTTCGCTCCCGGGAGGGGTGCGAGACCCTGGTGATCTCGACCGGCCAGCACCGCGAGATGCTCGCCCAGGTGCTGGAGCTCTTCCAGGTGAAGCCCGACGTCGACCTGGCGGTGATGAAGCCGGGGCAGGACCTGTACGACGTCACCTGCGCGGCGCTCCTGGGCATGCGCGAGGTGCTCCGCCGGGAGCGTCCGGACCACGTGGTGGTGCAGGGGGACACGACCACCGCGTTCTCGGCCGCCCTCGCGGCGTTCTACGAGCGGATCCCGGTGGCCCACGTGGAGGCGGGCCTGCGCTCCGGCGACAGGTACCTGCCGTACCCCGAGGAGGTGAACCGGAAGATGATCACGCCGATCGCCGAGTGGCTCTTCCCGCCGACGGAGGCGTCGCGCCGCATCCTCCTGCAGGAGGGGTATCCGGAGGATCGGGTGGTGGTCACCGGAAACACCGTGGTCGACGCGCTCCTCCACACGAGGGAGCTGGCGCGCTCCCGCGAGGTCGAGATCCCGGGGCTGCCGCCCGGCGCGCTGGACGGCAAGCGCGGCATCCTCGTCACCGGCCATCGCCGCGAGAGCTTCGGCGAGACCTTCGAGGGGATCTGCCGGGCGCTCCTGCGGATCGTCCGCGCCCATCCCGACGTCGCGATCGCCTACCCGGTCCACCTCAACCCCAACGTGGACGGGCCGGTGCGGCGCCTGCTGGGCGGCGAGCCGCGGATCCACCTCTTGCAGCCCCTGGGGTATCTGGAGCTGGTCTCCCTCATGGACCGCTGCGAGCTGATCCTCTCCGACTCCGGCGGGATCCAGGAGGAGGCCCCCAGCCTCCACAAGCCGATCCTCGTCATGCGCGACGTGACCGAGCGCCCCGAGGGCATCGAGGCCGGCGTGGCCCGGCTCGTCGGCACCACGGAGGAGGGGATCGTGGCCGGGGCGACGGCGCTCCTCGGGGATCCCGCCCTCTACGCGAGGATGGCCTCCGGCGGGAATCCCTACGGCGACGGGAAGGCCTCCTTGCGGATCGCCGACGCCCTGCTCGGACATTCGTGATCGGCCGCGCGATCCTCGGCTGCGGGCGCTCCTGGGGATCGGATATCGTCGCTCCGTGACCTCGCCGACCCTGCCCGTTCGAGTCGATCCACCATGAGAGCGTTCCGCGCAGCGTCGCCGAACCTGCCCTCGTGGATCTTCTTCGCCACGCTGGTGGCGAAGCAGATCTGGCTGAGCGCCCAGATCAGCCCGAACGCGAGCCTGACGGGATGGGTGGTCCTCGCCGTCTCGACCGGGGGCTTCCTCCTCGGCGCGTCGTGGATCGCCAGGGCGTTCCAGGGGCGCCGGCAGGTGGTCGCGCTGATCGCCCTCGACCTCGTCCTCACCGTCGTGGCGTACGGCGACCTCCTCCATTTTCGGATGTTCGGCTCGCTCCCGTCCGCGTCGTCGCTCGCGTTCGCGTGGCAGTTGCGCGACGTGCAGGGGAGCTTGTTCTCCCTGATGCGAGCGCGGGACGCGTGGCTCTTCCTGGACGTGGCCGTACTGGCGGCGTTCCTGGCGCGCCCCGATGCACATCGGTTCGAGCGGGTGCGACCCCGCCTCGGCGCGGCGCTGCTGGCGGCGGGGGCCCTCGCGTCCATCGCCGTGGCGATCGCCTCCCCCCGCACCCGCGATCGGTATTACGGGAACGCCTACCTCGCGAGCCACCTGGGGCTCTTCAACTACCACCTCTGGGATCTGGCGAACCAGGGGAGGCGCCTGTTCGCGACGGCCGCCGTCGATCGCGAGGTCGTCGAGCGGGTGGCCGCACGGATCTCGGCGGGTTGGGGGCGCGGCGCGGGCTCCCCGCTCCCGGGGGCGGGCGCCGGCCTGGACGTGATCGTGCTGCAGGTGGAGGCGCTCCAGGGCTTCGCCGCCGGGCTGGTGGTGGACGGGCAGCCGATCACGCCGCGCCTGGACGAGCTGGCGAGAGAGAGCCTTCGCTTCCCCAACTACTTCCACCAGGCGGCGACCGGCAGGACCTCCGACGCCCAGTTCCTGGCGAACTGCTCCCTCGGGGTGAGCCCGGCGGGCGCGGTGGCGTTCCTCTACGCGGGCAACGAGTTCCGCTGCCTGCCGAGCGTCCTCGCCGACCGCGGGTACGAGACCGCCTTCTTCCACCCCTACGACCCGGACTTCTGGAACCGCGCCGCCTTCAACCCCAAGCAGGGATTCGCCCGATCCGCGAGCGAGCGCGACTACGTAATCGACGAGACCATCGGCCTCGGCCTGTCGGATCGCTCCTTCTTCCGCCAGACCGTGGCGATGCTCCAGGACCTCCCGCGCCCGTACTACGCCTTCCTGATCACCCTCACCAGCCACGGCCCCTTCGACTTCCCGGAGCTGCCCAGGCGCCTGCGCCTCGGGCGCCTGGAGGGGACGGAGGTGGGCGCCTACCTCCACGCCGTCCACTACACCGACGAGGCGATCGGCGCGTTCATCGACGACCTGCGCGAGCGGGGCTTGCTCGACCGCGCCATCCTCGTCGTCTACGGCGATCACGACGCTGCGGTCCGGCGCAACTCCAACGTCGAGGACCTCCTCCCCATCCCGGCGGGCGACGAGCTGGCGTGGGTCGCCGAGGAGAGGCGGGTGCCGCTCCTGGTGCGGCTGCCCCACGGGCGCCACGCCCGGGAGGTCTCCACCTACGGCGGCCAGATCGACCTCGCCCCCACCCTCGCCGGCCTCCTCGGGATCCCCCTCGAGGGCCTCTCCTTCCTCGGGCACGACCTCCTGGCGCGGGGCAGGCCGGAGCGGGTCGCGTTCCCGGACGGGATGGTGCTCGGTCCCGACCGGCTCGCGCTCGGCCCGGCAGGGCGGGGCCCGCGCTGCCTCGGGAGGGAGGGTCCGCTCCCTCCAGGGGCGTGCGCCGATCTGGAGGCGGCGGCGGAGGAGGATCGGGAGATCGCCGCCGCGATCCTGGAGCTGGATCTGATCCCGGAGCTGGAGCGGGCGTGGGCCGAGGTGCGCCTCGGGGAGCGGTGAGCCTCAGCCCGCGGCGGGGGAGGGCCGCCGATCGGCCCGGAGCCGCGAGCGGATGAGCAGGGCGATCACCGCGAAGCCGAGCAGCTCCGATGCGATGAAGGAGATCGCCGCGCCGTCGGCGCCGATCCGGGGGAGGAGCAGGGCGTTCGCCCCCGTCACCAGGACGAGCTGGGCGACGTTCATCGCCACGTAGGAGCGGATGAGGTCGAAGTTGTAGCCGACCACCGCGATCGGACAGAAGAGGATCGCGATCACGTAGCGGACGCCGAGGAGCCGGGCGAGGGCCACCGACCCCTCGTACGCCTCGCCGAAGATCCACGGCGCCGCCATCGGCACCACCAGGGAGTAGACGAGCGCCCCGAAGGCGAGGAGCGCGCTGAGGGCGAAGGTCTTCCGCAGCAGCCGGACGGTCTCCTCGCGGGAGCCGGCGACCGCCGCCGCTCGGGGCGCGAGGGCGGTGTTCACCGCCGCGATCAGCATCAGCAGCGGCAGGGTGAAGCGGCTCGCCACGGTGTAGACGCCGATCTCCGCGTCGCCGAGGAAGAAGCCCATCGCCCACACGTCCATCCGCGCCGTCACCGCGCAGACGAGCGAGGCCGCCAGGTTGTAGCGGGCGAAGGTCCCCAGCCCTTCGCTGGCGGGCATCGACAGCGCTCGCCGGTGGGGAAGCCGCGGCCGGATCACCTCCCAGGGCACGAGGGGCAGGAGCACCGCCGCCGCCACGGCCATGCCCACCGCGCTCGCCACCAGGATCGCCTCCACCGACCAGAGGCCGAGCCCGGCGGCGACGAGCACCGCCAGCAGGGTGAAGGCGCCCTGGCCCGACGCGGCGAAGGCGTTGAGCCGGAAGCGGCGGTGGGCCTGCAGGTAGAGCGCGGGGAAGGTCACCAGCGGCGCGAGCGCCGAGGTGAGGAGGGCGAGGCGGATCAGGGGGGCGAGGGTCGAATCGTGCCAGGCGAGGGCGGCGATCGCCGGGGCGAGGGCGAAGGCCGCCGCGGAAGCCCCGACGCCCACCAGGAGCCGCAGGCCGAGGGTCCACCGGAGGATGGCGCGGGCCTCCGCCATCCTGCCCTCCGCCCGCGCGCCCGCGGCGAACCGCACCGCGGTCGCGCCGATCCCCAGGTCCGTGAAGGCGATCACCAGCGAGGCGACGCTGATCGCCAGGGCGTGGCGGCCCAGGCTGGCGGCGCTCAGGCCTCGCGCGAGGATCAGGGTGACGGCGAGCCCCGAGGCGGCGGTCACCCCCTGCGGCAGCAGCGACAGGAGGACGTCCGCGATCCCCCGGCGCGATCCCCGGGCGTCCTCGACCAGCGAGCGCAGCCGGCCCGGAGCGTACGTCGCGATGCGGCCGAGGGGAGACGCCATCGGCGGGAAGCTAACACACCTCCCGCGTTTCCCGGCGTCGGCGAACGGCGCCAAGCAGGCGATCGGCCCCGCTCCCGGGGGGGCGACTTCCTGCCGACGGCTCCGGTGCGGTAGAAGACCGGAGAGCAGGCCACCGTGGCCTCGATCGAAAGGCGAGGCGCCTTGAGCAGAGCGAAGAGGACCCTGGGGTTCGCCCTCGCGACGACCGACGCGTTCCTGCTGGTCGCCGCCTATTTCGGCGCGTACGAGCTGCGCTACCGGATGGGCTGGCTCCCCGGCCTGTACGGCTGGGATCGCTACCTCCTCCTCCCGATCCTCGCGCTGCCGCTGTGGCTGGGCACGGGGTGGTGGGTGGGCCTCTACGGCGGGGGCCATCGCAGCCTCCGGCGGGAGTTCTCCGGCCTCCTCCGCGCCGCGATCGTCACCGGGCTCGTGCTCTCGGCCTTCGCCTTCCTCCTCAAGCAGCAGCACCAGAGCCGCCCCCTCATGGTGCTGTACGTGACCTTCGCGTTCACCCAGGCCTGCGCGGTGCGGGCGGGCATGCGCCTCCTCACCTTCGGCAGACCCGAGCGCATCGTGCGGACGATCGTGGTGGGGGCCGGGCCGGACGCGGACGAGCTCTGCCGGCGGATCGCCGCCAGGCCTGGCTCCGTCCTGGTGGGCCTCGTCGCGGAGGACGAGGGGGCGAACCCGCCTCCGGGCGTGCGCGTCCTGGGGACCATCGCCGAGGCAGACGCGATCTTCCGGGGGGAGGTCGTCGACGAGGTGATCTTCGCGGTGGCCGCCTCCCGGGTCGCCCAGGTGCAGGACGCCTTCGCCAGCGCCGAGGACCTCGGCCTGAAGGCCAAGATCTCGGTCTCCTTCCTGCCGTTCCAGCGGGCGCGCGTCGACTTCGAGGAGCTCGACGGGATGCCGCTCCTCGCCTTCGAGACCGCCCCGGGCGATCCGGTGAAGCTCGCCACCAAGCGGGCCTTCGATCTGGTGGTGAGCGGCGTGGCGCTCCTCGTCTTCGCTCCCGTGTTCCTGGCGATCGCGGTGGCCGTCAAGCTGGACTCGCCGGGGCCCGTCTTCTTCGGCCAGGTCCGCAGCGGCCTCAACGGCCGGCGCTTCACCCTTTGGAAGTTCCGCTCCATGGTGGTCGACGCGGCGAAGCGCCTCCCCGAGCTGGCGGCGCACAACGAGATGAGCGGCCCGGCCTTCAAGATGAAGGCGGATCCCCGGGTGACGCGGGTGGGGCGCTTCCTGCGCAAAAGCTCCCTCGACGAGCTGCCGCAGTTCTGGAACGTCTTCCGCGGCGACATGAGCGTGGTCGGGCCGCGCCCGCCGCTGCCGGACGAGGTCTCGCGGTACCAGCGCTGGCAGCGGCGTCGACTTTCGGTGAAGCCGGGGATCACATGCGTCTGGCAGGTGAGCGGCCGCAGCGACCTCGACTTCGAAACCTGGATGAAGCTCGACCTGGCCTACATCGATCAGTGGTCCCTCTGGCTGGACCTCAAGATCTGCTGGAAGACCATCCCCGCCGTGCTCCTCGGCAGGGGCGCGCGGTAGAGGTCGCGCGCCCCTGCCGGGGGCCGTCGAAGTCCGCAGATTCCCGGCCTGCGCGCCCCCTTTGGGAGGTGGCAGACCCGCTCCACCCCCAAAGGGGAGAGCGCCGCGGGGGCCGCGGGTGGTAGAGGACTGGCACTCCTCGCCAGCCCCGTGGTAACGTCCCGCCCACTGTTCGGCGTGGTGGATCCGCTTCGCTCCCGACCCGCCCCTTTCGAGAGGCGCAGGGGGAGCGGTCGGAGGGGTGTGTCCGCGGACCGGAATTCCGAACCAGCCTGCCTCCTCCGTCCCCGGCTCCCGCTCCAGGAGAGCGGCACTACTGCCGCAGTCATGGCCTCCATTCGGAAAATCTTGCGCCCCGAGACCGGAAGGGGATCGGCGCGATCCGGGGGGCCGAGGGGCGGGAAGGGCAGGACTTTCCAGGGAAAGGACGAAAAGGGCGCATTGTCGGGTGCCCCTGGCATGGATCTCGCTACATATTCCGGTCGAGCGTTCTGCTGCTCCCGCAAGGCCTCACGGTCGGCGAAAGCCGGGGCGCTCCCGCGGACGTCCTCCCAGGAGGCCGCCCGTCGGTACATCCCGCGCCGGTCGGAACGCACGTTCGCCCGTGTGCCCGATCGGGACGCCAGCCTGCTTGCCGCTGCGGCGAGCACCCCGCCACGCCGGACGGTGCGCAGCGAGCATCCCTCCTCCCTCGAATCTCCCCGAAGAATGGGCCGAAACTTCCGCGTGTTCGCAGACGAGGTGCGGCCCGAAGCGCGCTTTACGGCCGAGGGCCCGGTCGTTAGACTCCCGCCGACTTTCACGTCGAGCACAGGAGAGGAACCCCCTTGCGTTCTCCGCTGATCCGTGGACGCCGGCTCCGCCGGACCGAGACGCTGCGCCGGATGGTTCGCGAAACCGAACTGCGGGCCTCCGACCTCATCCTTCCGCTCTTCGTCGAGCCCGGGAAGGGCGTGCGGCGCCCGGTCGGCTCCATGCCGGGGGTCTTCAACCTCTCGGTCGACACCGCGATCGACGAGGCGAAGCGGGCCTGCGACCTCGGGATCCCCGCGGTGATCCTCTTCGGGATCCCGGACTCCAAGGACGCCGCCGGCAGCCGCGGCCACGCGGACGACGGCATCGTGCCCACGGCCCTTCGCGCGCTGCGCGAGGCCGTCCCCGAGATGGTGCTCGTCGCCGACGTATGCCTCTGCGAATACACGGACCACGGGCATTGCGGGATCCTGCGGGACGGCGACGTCGACAACGACGCCACCGTGCCGCTCCTCGCCAAGGCCGCGGTCGCCTACGCGAAGGCGGGGGCGGACATCGTGGCGCCCTCCGACATGATGGACGGGAGGGTGGGGGCGATCCGCCACGCCCTGGACGAGTCCGGCCTGACGGCTACCGCGATCATGAGCTACTCGGCCAAGTTCGCCTCCGCGTTCTACGGGCCGTTCCGGGACGCGGCGCAGAGCACCCCGCAGTCCGGCGATCGCCGGGGCTACCAGATGGATCCCGCCAACGGCCGGGAGGCGATGCGCATGGTCCGCCGCGACCTGGCGGAGGGCGCGGACGTGGTGATGGTGAAGCCGGCGTTGCCGTACCTGGACGTGATCCGGAGGGTGAGCGACGAGGTGGACGTGCCGGTCGCCGCCTACTGCGTCTCGGGCGAATTCACCATGATCGAGGCGGCGGCGCGGAACGGCTGGATCGACGGGCCCCGGGCCACGATGGAGGCGCTCGTCTCCATCAAGCGGGCGGGCGCCGATCTGATCGTCACCTACCACGCCCTGGAGGCCGCGAAGGCCCTCGCGGACTTTCGCTAGCGTGAACGACTCTCGCACCCGGAGCGCGGGCCGCAACGGGGCGTCGTACCCCAAGGCCGAGATCGTGCCCAGGGTGCTCGCCAAGGTCGCGGACTTGCTGGTGGCCTCCGCGTTCTGGTTCTTCGTGCCCGGCGTGGGCGTGATCCTCGCGCTGGCGTACCTGCTCGCCTGCGACGGCCTCCCCAACGGCCAGTCGCCCGGCAAGAGGCTGCTCGGGATCAAGGCCATGCACCTGCCGACCCGCCGCTCGTGCGCGGTCTCCCACTCCGTGGTCCGCAACCTCCCAATCGCCCTGGCGATGCTGCTCGCGGCGAACCCCTTTCTCCTCGTCGCCTCCCTCCCCATCCTCGCCTTCGAGCTCTACCTGGTGATCACCGATCCCCGCGGCGCCCGGATCGGCGACGTCTTCGCGGACACCCAGGTGATCGACGGCAAGGTCCCCTTCGACGCGCCGGTGGTCGCCGGCGAACCGGTTCCGCCTCCCCGGACCTTGCGGGGCGAGCTGGGCGAGTCCGCCCGCTTCATGGCCGACGCCTCCTGGGAGGAACCACCATGCGGATCGCGCTGACCCACAACCTCCGGCTCAGCGAGTCGGAGGACGAGGCGGAGTTCGACTCGAAGGAGACGGTCGACGCCCTCGCCAAGGCGCTGGAGCGGATCGGGCACCGGGTGGAGCGCATCGAGGTGTCGGGACCCGCCTCGCGGACGGTGGCGCGCCTCGAGGCGTACTCGCCCGACCCGATCTTCAACGCGGCGGAGGGCCGGCGTGGGCACTTTCGCGAGGCGTTCTTCCCGGCGCTCTTCGAGGAGCTGGGGGGTTGCCCTACACCGGCAGCGACTCCTACGCCCTCACCGTCGGCCAGGACAAGCAGCTCGCGAAGATGATCGTCGCCCAGCAGGGGATCTCCACGCCCGCCTGGCTCTTCGTCGACAGGCTGGATCGCCTCGACCTGCGGGCGCTCACCTTTCCGGTGATCGTGAAGCCGAACTTCGAGGGGTCCTCGAAGGGGATCACCCAGGCGTCGGTGGTGAGCGAGCCGGCCCGGCTGCCGGCCTACGTGGCCGAGATGCTGCGCCGCGATCCCGCCGGGCTCCTCATCGAGCACTAGACGGCACCGACCCGTCGGTCGCTTCCTGGAGGCCCTGTCCGACGGCCCGAGTCAGGGGATCCTCGCGCCCACCGAGGTGGTCTACCCGGAGGGGCAGGCGGGGCTGTACCCGATCGTCGACTACGATCGGAAGACCCGCAGCGGCGGCGGCGTGGCGCTGCGCACGCCGGCGGTCCTCGACCGATCGGTGGAGGAGGTCCTGCGCCACGTCGCGCGGAAGGCGTTCGAGGCCATCGACTGCCAAGGACTCGAGGAGCTCCAAGTCGAGGCCCAAGAAGATCGGACCGCTCAAGGTCGGCTTCGCCTTCAACGTGAAGCGGGTGCGCCCCACGCTGGGCGGCCAGAGCGACTCGGAGGCGGAGTACGACTCGCCGGAGACGCTCCAGGCGATCCGGGAGGCCATCGCCTCGTACGGCCACGAGGTCATCGACCTGGAGGCGACCTCCGAGCTCCCGGCCATCTTGGCGAGCTCCAACATCGACGTCGCCTTCAACATCGCGGAGGGGCTCGAGGGACGAAACCGGGAGTCCCAGGTGCCCGCGCTCCTCGAGCTCCTCGACATCCCGTACACGGACAGCGACCCCGCCGCGCTCGCCAAGGTCCTGGCCAAGCGGATGGTGCGCACGGCCGGGATCCTCACCCCCCAGTATTTCCTCATGCAGTCGGGCAAGGAGAAGCTGCCCCGGGATCTGCGCTGGCCGCTGATGGTGAAGCCGGTGGCGGAGGGGTCGTCGAAGGGCGTGATCTCGAAGAGCGTCTGCGACACCGAGGCCGAGCTGCGAGAGGTGGCGCGCCAGCTCGCCGCCAAGTACCGGCAGCCGGTGCTGGTGGAGGAGTACATCCTCGGCCGCGAGTTCACCGTGGGGCTCCTGGGCGAGCGCAGGCCGAGGGCGATGCCGCCGATGGAGATCGTCGTTCTCGACAAGACGATGAAGAACCCGATTCTACAGCTTCGAGATGAAGCAGGACTGGGACAGCCGCATCCGCTACGACACGCCGGCCCAGGTGGACGACCGCACCCGCCGCAAGATCGAGGAGTGCGCCCGGGACGCCTTCGTGGCGCTGGGCTGCAGGGACGTGGCGCGGATCGACTTCCGCATGGACGATCAGGGGCGGATCTACTTCCTGGAGTGCAACCCGCTCCCGGGGCCGACCCCGGGGTGGAGCGATCTCGTCCTCATCGCCAAGGCGGCGGGCATGGATTACCGCACCCTGATTGGCGAGATCCTCTCGGGGGCGATCCGCCGCTACGAGGAGCGGGTGCGGGAACGTCGGGCGGAGGACGCGGGGCGCGGCCGCCGGCAGGAGGAGCCCAGGGAGAAGGCGGTCGCGAAGGGCTATGATGTCGTGGCGGCAGGGGGGCAGGAGCCCTCCTCCCCTGCGAGTGCCCACCCGGCGGGGAGCGAGCCATGGCCCGATCGAAGAGCAAGCACGTACGCGTCCGAAACCGGCGGAGAATCCAGCACCGGAAGTACCTGAAGCGCAAGAAGGCGGCGGCGATGCAGGCCCGGGGCGGCGGCTGAGCGGAGGGCGGATCCGCCGCGGCGGTTTCGTGAATAGCATTCGCCGATGGAAGGTCGTCCCCCCATCCGCTGGTCGACCTGGGCGTTCATCTTCGTCTTCGCCACCACCCTGGTCTTCTTCGTGGTGGTGGTGTGGCCGTTCCTGATCCCCGTGCTCATCGGCGCCTTCGTGGTGGTGCTCTTCGACGCCCCCCACGAGGCGCTGGTGCGGAAGCTCCACGGCAGGCGCGGCCTGGCCGCGCTCCTCTCCACCGTCGCCGTCTTCCTGCTCATCCTGGTCCCGACCGCCGCGGTGGTCTTCATCCTGGTTGAGCAGGCGGTCGAGCTCGTCGGCAACCTCGCCGAGTACCTCGGCCCCGGCGGCTTCTCCGCGCTCCTGGGCGGCCAGATCCCCGAGCCGCTGCGGCCCCTCGTCGATCGCCTCGAGGGCCTGGGCATCGGCGCCGAGCTGCAGACGGCGCTCTCCTCCCTGGGCAAGTACCTCGCCGGACTCGTCGGCGGGATCCTCTCCACCGCGACGGCGGTCTTCATCAACGGCTTCCTGGTCGTGGTGTCGATCTACTACTTCTTCCTCGACGGGAGGCGTCTGCTCCGCGAGCTCTCCCGCGCCACGCCGATGGACGTCCGCTACGAGGCGGAGTTCTTCCGGGAGTTCCGCGACGTGGCCCAGACCATGATCTTCGTGAACGTGGTCACCGCGCTGGTCCAGGGAGTCCTCGGCGGGATCGGCTTCGTGGTGGTGAAGCTCCCCTCGCCGCTCGTCTGGGCGGTGCTGATGGCCTTCCTCTCGCTGGTGCCCATCCTGGGCACCGGCCTCGTGTGGGCGCCGGCGGCGGTGATCCTCCTCCTCTCTGGCCGGATCGTCGCCGGCCTCTTCCTGCTGGCCTGGGGCTTCCTGGTGGTGGGGACGGTGGACAACCTGCTCCGTCCGTTCCTCGCCAAGGGGCGGATCCGCCTCCACCCCCTCCTCGTCTTCGTCACCATCTTCGGGGGGCTGGCGGTCTTCGGCTTCGTGGGGGTGGTGATCGGCCCGCTCATCGGCTCCCTCTTCACGGCCATGGTCCGGATCTGGAAGCGGGACTTCGCGCCGAGGTTCGCCGGTCCCCGGACGCTGCCGCGGGTCTAAGGGGCCAACCGCTCCTCGGGCGCCACCGAGTGGGCGGGTGGATCAGGCCACCGGCCGGGAGGCGGGGCGCGCGGCCCGATGCCGTCGCGCGGGATCGACCAGGCGCAGGGAGAGGGGGGCGGACGCGAGCCTTCCCGCCGCCGACAGGAGGAAGAGGAGCTGCAGGGTGAGCACGGGCCTGCCGTTCAGGAAGATCATCGGGGGCAGGGCGTCGGCGACGATCCCGCCCAGGCCCGCGGCGAGGGCGAACGAGAGGCCGCCGGCGGTGGCGAAGGCCGCCAGGTAGAAGGGACGCTGCTCGGGCGGCGCGATCGAGAGAGGGAGCTGGAAGGCGGCGAGGCCGTGCCCCGCCCAGAGCGTGCCCGCGACCAAGGCGTCCGCCGCGATCACGAAGGGCAGCGCGGAAGCGGGGGGTGCCAACCAGACGAGGGGCACGGCGAAGAGGCCGAACGAGCAGAGCGCGAGGATCGGCTTGGCGCCCTTCCTGTCGATGGCGCGTCCCCAGGCGGGGGTGACGAGCACCCGCACCAGGCCTGCCGCGGCGGCGTGCCCCGCCACCAGCATGAAGCCCATGTGCAGGTTGGTGAGCAGGTGCACCGCGAAGAAGCTCGCCGATACGCCGATCGCGGCGTTCCACGCCATCTGATACGTCACCAGGCGTCGGGACGCCGGATCGCGGAGGACGCGGGCGACCACCGCGCGGAAGGCGACGCGTCCGGAGCGAGGGCGCGCAGGCTCGTGCTGGCGGCGGAGGAGGGGTTGGGTGAGGAGGCCCGCGATCGTCGCCAGCGCGGCGAGCCCGGAGAGCGCCAGCGACTCCATCCCGAGGACGCTGGAGCGATCGAGCATCACCCCCGCCGCGAAGCCCATCAGCGATCCCGAGAGCGACGCGAAGGAGGCGCGTCGCCCGAAGTAGCGCCCGCGGATGCGCGCCGGGACGACCTCGCCCATCCAGGTGATCCAGCCGTTCGAGCCCACCACCCCTAGGCCGATGTGGACGGCCGCGACGCCGAGGAGGAGGACGCGCTTCTCCTCCGTGGGCAGGGCCAGGAACGGGAGGAGGATCAGCGGGGCCAGGGAGATCCTCGACACCGCCGAGGCGACGATCGCCACGCGGCGGCCGCCCAGGGTGGAGGTGAGGCAGGCCGACGGGAGCTGGATCACCTGGGCGAAGGACGGCAGGGCGCCCAGGAGCGCGACGGCGAGGGGATCGCAGCCGAGGTAGAGGGCCCACGCCGTGAGCGCGGCGCCGCCGGCGCAGGCGGTGACGACCTCCGCCGCCATCCCCTCGACGGTCGAGATCCGCAGCGTGCGCTCGATCGCGCGGCGCCGCGGGCGGGTCGGGGAGGGGAGGCGGGACGGCGCGATCGGCCGCTGGCCGGTCGGTGGGCGTGGCGTCTCGGACACGGGCGGGAGGGCGGGGGGAGGAGTCTGCCCCGCGTGCGTCGCAACAGCCTCGACGCCCGTCCATTTCCCGACGATGGAGCTCGATTGGCCGCGCGCTCCGCGGCCCTCTCAGCCGGCCTTCGAGTCGGATCCGGTCGAGGACTCGGACTTCGAGGAGCCGTCCTTCGCGCCGCCCTTCGGCGTGGAGCTGTAGAGGTCGGCGTACCAGCCGCCGCCCTTGAGCTGGAAGCTCGTGCGGCTCACGATCTTGGAGAGGGTGCCCTTACCACCACAGGACGCGCACGCCTCCGGATCGGGATCCGACACCTTCTGGAAGACCTCGGAGAGCTTTCCGCACTTGGCGCATTCGTACTCGTAGATCGGCATGGCGGCGCTGATCTAATCGAGAGCGGGGAATCGTTCAAGAGTCGGCGGGCCTACTCGTCGCGCCTTCGCTGCGCGCCGCGCCCGGGGGAACGAGGCGGCCTTCCGCGCCCCGGCGCTGCGGGCGGATCCGCGCGGCGGGCGCCGGATCCCGCCCTGCCGCGGGGCCGCTCGGAAGAGGATCGGGGGCGGTCGGAGCGGGAGGGACGATCGGCCGCGATGGCACGGGGACGGTCGGCGCGGGAGAAGCGATCCCCGGCAGGCGCGCGAGGACGATCGGCGCGGGAGGCGCGATCCCCCGCAGGCGCACGGGGACGATCGGAGCGGGAGAAGCGATCCCCCGCCGGAGCCCACGGCCTCTCCGCGCGCGGGGGGCGTTCCTTGGAGGGGACGCGATCGCGGTGCGGGGGTCGTCCGGCTCCGCGCGGCTCGGTCTCTTCGGCGGGGCGGGGCGGCTCCGGAGGCGGCACGCCGAGGATCGCCGCCGCCTCCGCGATCAGCCCGTAGTGCGCGGCGGCCTTTCGCCAGGGGCGGGGATCGATCCCGAGCTCCCGCCGGGCGAGCTCGATCAGCACCGACGGATCCCGGGTCGCGCCCTTCTCCGCGGCGCCGCGCAAGGCGTCGCCGAGGGCGGCGCGGTTGGACGCGTCCAGCTCGTCGAGGACCCCGGCCGCCCGGAGCGGCTCCGCCCTCGAGGTCGCGAGCCCGAGCCTCTCCACCAGGGTGGAGGCGGACCGCGCCTCTTCGCGGAGCCGCTCCCGCCACTCGTGCAGCTCCGGCTCGAGGCCGTACCGCGCGATCGCCCGGCGCAGCTCCGGGGCGGTCATCCCCAGCGCCCGGCGGATCGGCGGGAGGAAGCCGCGGTTCTGCCGCAGGAGGGTCCTCAGGTTCTCGCGCTCGGCGCGGGCGAAGTGCTCCCGGAGATCGTGCCTCGCCACGAGCCGGGTCAGATCCGTCGGCGTCAACGGCTCGCGGTCTTCCTTGGCGAAGACGGCGTCGAGGCGCTCGAGGATCCCGCGGCGGTTGGCGCGCAGCTCGTCGATCATCTCGGCGAGCTCCTCCCGCTCCAGCTCCCGCAGGGGGCGCTTGGCCGCAGGGCCGACCACGAAGCGGCCGAACTGGGGCGCCGCCGGCCGCCTCCCCGGGCGCGGCGGTGGGGGCGAAGGCTCCTCCGGCTCCACCATCCGCTGCCTCTCCTCCTCGAGCCGGCGCCGGGCCACCTCCTCCTTCGGGCGGCGGATCGGCGCCGGCGACGCCTCGGCGGCCCTGGCCTTGCGCCGGCGGGGGGAGGCGGGGGGCGCGGCCTCGCCGGCGGGGGAGGGCGCGCGCGCCTCGGACGGGGCGATCGGGATCTCCTCGCCGGCGGCGAGGGGGGCGACGGGGAGCCGCTCGAGCGCGGAGGCCACGCCGAGGTAGTGCCCCTCCTCCTCGAGCCGCGCCGCCTCCGCGGCAGGGCGGCCGCGGAAGACGTCGACTGCCGCGAAAGGGGAGAGGGGGCGGGCCGGCGGCTCGCCCGCGCAGAACGCGGCGAACTCGACGTCGTCCTCCGCCGGCAGGCACGCGAGGGCGAGCCGCACGTGCGCCGACGACGGCGGGCGATCCGCCCGCCGGCAGAAGTCGGCGAGGGCGATGGCGACCGGCGTGGGCACGGAGTGGGGATCGCGGAAGAGGCGGTCGAACGTCATGGGGCGCGCAACATCCAGCCCGGGGTCGAGGCTGTCAAGGATCGGGCGAAGGATGGAACAATTGAGAACGAATTGCAGATTCGCAGCCCGAGCGATATGAGGAAAGGTACTCCGATCCCACCCGCGAAGGGCGGGTGGATCGGGGCTCGATCATGGACGCGAGTGGAACGGTCGACGGCTCCGCCCGGCGCGGGCTTCGCTCCCAGGAGGACGGAATGCGCAGCGACTCGAGGGACCACCGGGAAGCGGCCGAGTCTCCCGAACGCATCCTCGCCCGGTACATGGCGGAGCGTGGCCTGAAGTCCACGCGCCAGCGGAGCCTCGTTCTCTCCACCTTCTTCCAGGCGGGGGGCCACCTCAACGTCGAGGAGCTCCTGGCTCGGATCCGCGAGGTGGATCCCAAGGTCTCCGCCGCCACGGTCTACCGGACCATGAAGCTGCTCACCGAGTCCGGGATCGCCCACGCGCGCCACTTCGGCGACGGGCAGACGCGCTTCGAGATCGCGACCGACCACCACGATCACCTCATCTGCACCGAGTGCGGGACGATCGTGGAGTTCGAGGATCAGCGGATCGAGGACCTGCAGCTCGAGGTCGCCCGCCGCCACGGCTTCACGGTGACGGATCACAAGATGGAGCTGTACGGCAAGTGCTCGGCCTGCGCCGCGAAGCCCCGCACCGCCTGATCCGAGGCCCCTCGCGCGAAGGGCGCCGCCCCCTCGGCCCGCGCCCGCATCGAGGACGGCCAGGCCCGCGCTTTCCGGGCCGGACTCGCCCCCCCCTCGCAACCCGAGGCACCTTTCGGGGCCGACGGCATCTGACCGCGCTCCGACGGGTACCGGTGGCCCTTCCCCGTTGAGTTGATTCTGACTCTCGAATTCTCTTGCGGAGGGTGAGAGAGCGTGCTAGCTAGCAGCCGCTTGCCCCGACCAAGGGAAGGCGCTCGAGCCGTTGGGCTCATTTTTCGGATTCGACATTGAGAGTGAGTCGCAAAATCTCTTTCATCGCGTCCGCCGGAGGGATCGCCGCGGCGGGGGCCCTGATGCGCCTCCTCGCCGTCCCGCCGGCGCTGCCCGACCTCGACGCGGTCAACTTCGCGTCCTCGCTCTCCCGCTTCGATCTCGCCACCCAGGCGCCGCACTTCCCTGGCTACCCCCTCTACGTCCTCCTCGCCCGCGGGTTCGCCGCCGTCGGGGCAGGGGAGGTCCTCGCGCTCGCGCTCCCGGGGATCGCCCTCGCCGCGCTGGCGGCCCTCGCCCTCGCGGCGATCGGCTCCCGGGTCGGCACCGCCGCCGGTCTCGGCGCGGGGGCGCTCTTCGCCCTGGGGCCGGTGGCGATCCTCGCGGGCGGCAACCCCAGCTCCGACGGCGCCGGCGTCGCCGGTCTGGCCCTCGCCCTCGCGCTGCACGTCGCGGCCCCGTCGCGGCCGCTCGGCTGCGGCCTGGCCGCCGCCGCCGTCGTGGGGCTGAGGCCCTCCCTCGCTCCGGCGGTGGCGATGCTCTTCGTGGTGATCCCGCCAGCGGGACGGCGATCGTGGATCGCGGGGGCGGCCGCGGGCTGCGCCGCGTGGCTCCTGCCCGTCGTGGCGATGACGGGGATCGGGCCCTTCGTCGACATCGCGACCGGCTTCCTCGCCGGCCACGGCGGGAGCTGGGGCGGCACCGTCCTGTCGCGGCCGGATCTGCCGGGTCGCCTCCACGCCTTCGGCTTCGAGCTCCTCGCCGCGAACCTGGCGCTCCCGTGGCCGGGCCTCTGGTCCTTCGGGCGCATCCTCGTCGCCATCGCCCTCGGCGCGGCCCTCGTCGGCGCGATCGGATCCGCCTTCGCCGCGCGCTCCCGGGGGGCAGGGGCGGCCTCCCTCGGCCTCGGCGACGATCGGGAGGCGGTCGTCCGGCGGCTCCTCGCGGTCGCGCTCCTCTCCGCGCTCCCCTACGCCCTCTGGGCCTTCGTGGGGCAGAACCTCGACAAGCCCCGGCACCTCCTCCCGCTGATGCCCCCGCTCGCGCTGGCGTTCGCCGCCGGCCTGGGCTCCCTGCGCCCGACCCGGGCCGCGCCGGCCGTCGTCGGCGCCATGGCCGGCCTCCTCGCCGTCGCCCTCCCGGAGGCGATCCGGCAGGGGCGGGAGGTCTCCCCGGGGGCGGCGATGGCCATGTCCCTGCGCGGGAGCCTCTCACCGACGGGCGCCATGATCTTCACCGGGCAGGAGGGCCGGCTCGTGGAGCGCTACGCGCCCGAGTTTCGCGCCGGTCGCGTGCCCGATCCCGAGGCGCTCGGCCCGGAGGCCGCCGTCCTCGCCCGCGCCGGCGTCGACGTCTACGTCACCTCCAACGCCCCGGGCGCCTCGCGCCTCGCCGCCGATCTCGAGCTGGTGGATCGCTTCGGCGCCTGCCAGCACCCGCTCGCGAAGGGCTGCGAGCTCCTCCTCTATCGATTCCTTCCCGAAAAGGGGTCTCACTGATGCGTGCCCTCGCGCTGCTCGCCGCAGCCGCCACGATCGTCGCCTGTTCCGGACCGGAGGGGACCGCTCCCTCGGTCCAGCCCTCGTCCAGCAATCCGCCCCGCGGCGGCCTCGTCATCTCCCTCAACCGGATCGTCGCCGGGCACTTCCGCTTCATCGCCCCGATGTGCGTCGGCCAGCGCTTCGACATCCGGTACCCGTCGGGAGGCGAGGCGGGAGAGGTGATCCCCGCCGGCGGCCTGCCCATCCGCCCGGGCGACACCGCGGAGTTCCGCAACTACATGCCGGACCTTCCCACCAACGTGACCTCGCTCTCGGGGCCGGCGGTGCTCTTCAGCCCGAACCTCGTCGCACCCTACAACGTCGCCGAGGAGGCGGGGGAGACGTATTCCTTCTGGCGGTACACCTTCCCGTTGCCGGGGGTGTACGAGTTCTACGACACCAACGCGGGGCAGCCGGGCAGGCCCGTGGTGGACGCCTACTACGGCACCACCACCTACGTGGGCGAGGCCACCGGCCCGAAGGGCGCCGTGTGCGTGGACGTCCCCGGCTGCGAGGCCTCCCTCGAGTGCCTGGCCGGCAAGGACGATCCCAACTGCTGCAAGTGCGTGGGGGTCTGCTGCGACCGGGACTCCCAGTGCGCCCCAGGCACCACCTGTCTCCGGGGCCGTTGCGTCGACCCCGAGTCGATCGAGTGAACCCAACGCGCGCGAAGCACGCGCCGGAGATCCGCATGAAGAAGACGCTGCTGCTCGTCGCTCCTCTCGCCCTCGGCCTCGCCGCCTGCGAACCCGAGGACGATCCCGTCGCCAACCCCGAGAGCGGCCGCTGTGAAGCGACCGAGTACATGGCCTTCGATCCGGTGAACCACGCCCCGCAGGACGCCCGGCTGGACGCCATCGATCGGATGATCGCGCTCTTCGCGGAAGCAGCGGCGGATCCGACCCTCGCCGCGGCGAAGGCGCAGGAGATCCGGGCCATCTACGAGAGCCCGTCGACGAACCTGGCCGCGAAGGTGGAGGGGCGCAAGGACGTCCACGATCCCGACGCGCCCCTGGGCGCCGAGTCGAAGGCGGCGGTCGACGGCGCCCTCCAGATGCTCGAGGACGCCACCACGCCCACCGAGGTCTCGCTCGCCAAGCAGCGCTTCGAGAAGGCCGGGATGTACCGCTTCCTCTTCCACTCGGTCCTGTACGAGCTGTGGTCGCCCAGCCGCAAGCACTACGACGAGGCGTACGGCTACCTGGGCACGGGCGAGACCAACCTCCCGGGCGGCAGGCGCGGCCTCGCCAGCGTCGCCACCAAGCGCGACGCCGTGAACGGCACCACCCTCGCCGAGGAGCTCTTCATCCAGCTCCTGGACGGCGCCTGCCTCCTCGAGACCGCGCTGAACGAGCGGGGCGCGGACGAGATGGAGGTGGACGACGATCCGGCCTACCTCGCCTCGGTCCAGGCGATGGATCGCACGCTCCGCCGGGTGATCGCCTACTCGATCGGGCACGAGCTCTTCGAGCTCGGCAAGGCGGGCGCCGACGTCGACGCCGCCCGGATCAAGCTGGCGGAGGCGGACGGCTACTTCTCGATCCTCGAGCGAGCCCTCCTCCGGGGCGACGCAGCCGAGACGGCGCTCGCCACCGAGCTGCGCGAGGCGATCGACGACGCGGCCGCCGCGACGGACGACGGCTGGATCGCGGACTTCCCCGTCGACCACCTGCTCGACCTGCTCCAGGAGGCCTTCTCGATCACCGTGAAGGGTTAGTTCACATTCCGGGCCGAACGCTCCCACGGGGAGCGAGCGGCCCCAGGCGGCAAACCACAACCGGAGCCTTCGACCTTGCTTCCTCGCTGGCACATCTCGCTCTGCATCCTCATGCTCTCCCTCCCTCTCCACGCCCGGGGCCAGGAGGGGCCCATTCTCGAAATCGAAGGCGCCGAGGATCCGGCCCAGACCTTCGAGGCGGCGCGCCAGGAGGACACCGCCGAGTCCTTCGGCGCCCGGCTGGATCCGTCGCTGACCCTTTCCGACCGGGCGGGGGCGATCCTGGATCGGACCACCATCGGCGGGTACGGCGAGCACGACTTCGTGGTGCCCGAGACCGGGACCACCACGTTCGTCGCGCACCGCTACGTGATCTTCGTCTACAGCCACATCTCCGAGCGGATCTCGACCGCCACCGAGGTGGAGTTCGAGTTCGCGGGGAGCCCGCTGAAGAAGGACGGCGTCCTCGGCTTCGGCGAGGTCCTCCTCGAGTTCTCGGTGGTGGACCTCATGCTCACCGACTGGATGACGTTCCGGGCCGGCGTGATCCTGGTGCCCTTCGGCACCTACAACCTGCGCCACGACGCCCCGGCCCAGGAGCTCCCCGAGCGGCCGATCGCCTACACCACGATCGTGCCCACCACCTGGTTCGAGTCCGGGGCGGGCTTCCTCGGGCAGTTCGGCCTCGGCGACCACGGCAGGCTCACCTACGAGCTCTACGCCATCAACGGCCTCGACGCGAAGATCCTCGACGGCAACGGCATGCGCGCCGCCCGGGGCAGCAACCTGCGCGACAACAACGACGACAAGGCGATCGTGGGCCGGGTGGGGTACTCGCCGTGGCTCGGGCTGGAGCTGGGCGTGTCCGGCTACACCGGCGCCTACGACCTGCTCAACAACCGGGTGAACATGGTGAACGGCGACGTCTTCTGGCGGCTCGGCCCCCTGGATCTCCACGGCGAGGCCGTGTGGGCGTTCATCGACCCGGGCTTCGTCCAGGGCTTCCCCGAGGGCTCGGTCGCGAACACCCGCTCCGCGGTCCCCACCCGCATGCGCGGCTACTACGGCCAGGCGGACTATCGGTTCCGCATCGAGCCGTTCTTCCGGGCGCTGCCGGAGGAGTGGCACGACGGGCACTTCACCGCGTCCCTCCGGTACGAGGAGAAGGACACCGACGTGTCGGTGGTCACCGCCGAGGGCGACGTCGCCAAGCTCACCGTGGGCTTGAACTTCCGGCCGCTCCCTCCCTACGTGATCAAGAACGCCTTCAGTTGGCAGCAGAACGGGGCGGGCGGGGAGCAGCCCCACCTGTGGAGCGACGGCTTCTTCGGAGACGGCACATGGCAGTACATCGGCAGCGTCGCCTATCTCTTCTGATCGCGCTCGTCGCCGGCGTCGCGGCGGCGGGGTGCGCGGCCCGCCGCGGTGCCGGCCTCGGCGCCGAGCGGCCCCGGTCGGTGGCGCTCGTGGTGCGGAGCTTGGCCGAGGCGCCGCCGGCCCAGCGCGCCCTCGACGAGCTCGTCGGCCCCGACGGCCCGGAGGCGGTGCTGGCGCGCGACGTCGGCAGGCTGCTGCGGGCCCGGGGATGGGCCACGGTCGCAGCCCCCGGTCCCACCGACGCGGTCCTCGAGCTCGTCCTCTCCCGGATGGACGTCTCCGCGCTGCGGGTTCTGGGCCAGGTGGAGATCGATCTCGAGGCCACCCTGCGCGGCCCGGACGGCGCCGTCCTCTGGCAGGCGTCCCGCGCCGGCCCCACGCCCGTGCAGACCTACCGGGCCCGCAACGACTGGGCGCCGCACCTGCGGACGGCCGCTCGGCAGCTCCTTGGGGGCATGCCGTGAAGGTGATAGAGGAGCGCACCACGATGGCTCTCTTCCGGCTCGCCCTCGCGCTGATCCTCCTCGCGCCCGCCTTCGCCTCGGCCTCGGCGACCTACTACACCACCCCGCAGCTCCTCCGGGAGTTCTTCCCGTCCAGCGAGCGGGTGACCTACCGGAAGATCGCGCCGAGCGCGGCGCAGGAGCGCATCCTGCGGGAGCGCCTGGGCTATCGGCCCGCCCGCAGGGAGTACGTGATCTACGTGGCCTACACCGGCGAGCGGGTGGACGGCTACGCGGTGATCGACGACGAGCGGGGCCAGCACGAGCCCATCACCTTCGGCGTCAAGCTGTCGCCGGCCGGCGTGGTGGAGCGCCAGGAGGTGATGGTCTATCGCGAGAAGTACGGCGAGGAGATCGTCGATCCCCGCTTCCGGGCGCAGTTCGTCGGCAAGGGACCGGGCGACGCCCTGCGGGCCGGGCAGGACGTGGACGTGATCACCGGCGCCACCATCTCCTCCCGCTCGATGGCGATCGGCGTGCGCCGCGCCGTCGCGCTCCTCGACGTGCTGGTGCTGCACCCGCCGGTGGAAGGGTAGGTTACACCCCGTGCGCCAGTTCGCCCGACCGTTTCCGCTGGAGCGCCTCTCCCTCGAGGCGAGGGTGCTCTACACGGCGTTCCTCCTCTTCCTCGCCGCGGGGTTCGCCTCCTCGGTGTGGCTCTACGGCAGCTCGTTCGGCGGCCTCGGAGGCGAGGCCGCCTCGGCCTACTACCTGGGTGACGCCCCCGCCGAGATCCCCGCCGCGACCGATGGTCCGGCCCTGGATCTCCCCGACGAGACCGCGGCGGGATCGCTGCGCCTCGGGCAGTCGCCCCGGCAGGTGATGGAGACCTTCCACTTCCACCTCTTCACCGTGCCGGTGGTGCTCCTCATCGTGGGCCACCTCTTCATGCTCACGAGCCTCGCCACCCGCGCCAAGGTGTGGATCCTCGCCATCACCTCGGCGGCGACCTTCGTCCACCTGCTGGCGCCCCTGGCGATCCGCTTCGGCGACGAGTCGCTGGGCTGGCTGATGCCCGCGTCGGTGGTCGTCGCCTCGCTGGGATGGCTGCCGCTGATCTTCGTCCCGCTCTGGGAGATGTGGACCCGGTTGCCCGCCCGCGCCGAGGAGAAGCGGCCGGAGGCCGCGACGCGATGATCTCGGTGGTGATCCCGGCCCGTGACGAGGCCGCGTCTGTCGCCCGGGTGATCGCCGACGTCCGCTCCGCCCTCCGGGAGGAGACGACGGAGATCCTGGTGGTGGACGACGGCTCCACGGATGGCACCGGGCGCCTGGCGGCCGAGGCGGGCGCGGTCGTGATCCGGCTGGAGGGAAGGGGATACGGCGCCGCGGTCAAGGTCGGCGCCAGGGCCGCCCGCCATCCCTACCTCGCCCTCGTCGACGCGGACGGCAGCTACCCCGTGGCGTTCCTCCCGGCGCTCCTCGCCGCGGTGCGGGGCGGGGCTCGGCAGGCCATCGGCGCGAGGCCCGCCTTCGGGCCGGCGGAGCCTCTGGCCCGCAGCGTGGTGAAGGCAGGGTACCGCCTCGCCGTGCGGTGGGCGGGCGCGCTCTCGGTCCCCGACCTCAACTCGGGCCTGCGGGTGCTGCGCCGCCGCGATCTCCTCGCCCTGGCGCCGGTGCTCCCTGATCGCTTCTCGCTGACCACGACCCTCACCCTGGCGCTCTCGGCGGAGGGGGACCAGGCGACCTTCCTCCCCATCCCCTACCGGCGCCGCGCCGGCCGCTCCAAGTGGCTGCCCGTGCGCGACACCTGGCTGATGGGCCGCACGGTGTGGAGGGGGATCGGCTGGCTGCGCGCCGGCAGGGCGCCGCTGGCGCTCCCGGCGGCCGAAGGCGCCAGATGAGCGGCACCGGCGGGCGCCCGGGCGGAGGGAGCGCCAGGCCCATCGTGATCGGCGCCGGCCCTTCGGGCCTCGCCGCCGCGTGGAGCCTCGTCCGGGCCGGGCAGAGGCCCCTCGTCCTCGAGGCGGCCGACGAGGTGGGCGGCCTCTCCGCCTCCTTCGACGTCGACGGCTTCCGCGCCGACTACGGCCCCCACCGCCTCCACCGGGCGGCGAGCGACGAGGTGATGGAGCTGTACCGGCTCGCCCTGGGGAGCGCCCTCCTCGATCGAGAGCGCAGCGGCGTCGTCCACCTCGAGGGCCGCAGGCTCCCGTTCCCGCTGTCGCTGTCCGGCCTGTGGCGGGGCCTGGGGCCCCTCGGCGCGCTGGCCCACGGGCTCTCCGCCGTCGCAGCCCGGATCGCGCCGCCGCGCGCAGACGACTTCGCCGGCGAGGCCGGGCGCAGGCTGGGCCGCAGGGCCTCGGCGCGGCTGTACGAGCCGGCAGCACGCAAGGTGTGTGGCCTTCCTCCGAGCGAGCTCGACGCGGCCTTCGCCCGCGCCCGCATCTCGGCCGACGGTCCGGGGAAGGTGCTCCGGGCCGCGGTGGGGGAGGGCAGGAGCAGGCGGTATTTCTACCCGGAGCGGGGCAGCGGCGCCCTCGCCCAAGGGCTCGCGGATCGGATCCGCGAGGCGGGCGGCGAGATCCGCACGGGCAGCGTCGCGACCGGCCTGCGGATCGAGGGCGGGCGGATCGCCGGCGTGCAGGTGGACGGCGAGGCGATCGACGCGGATCGGGTGGTGGCGACCGCGCCGCTGCCGACCCTTTGCGCCTGGGTGGGGGGGCGGGCGGACGCCTCGCTCGGCTACCGCGCCCTGGTGCTCCTCTACCTCGTCCTGGCGACGGATCGGGTGAGCGCCCACGACGTGCACTACTTCGCCGACGAGCGGATTCCCGCCAACCGGCTCTTCGAGGCGAAGGGCTTCACCGCGGGCGCGGGGCCGCGGGGCAGGACCCTGGTCGGCTTCGACCTCCCCTGCGCGGAAGGGGACGACACCTGGAACGCGCGACCGGAGGCGCTGGTGGAGCGGGTGCGGCCGGCCCTGGAGATCGCGGGAGCGGGGGGCGCGCGGATCCTCGCCACGTCGATCCGCCGGGTGGCGGCGGCGTATCCACTGCTGCGCAAGGGCTACGCCGCGCCCCGGGATCGGGCCCTGGACGCCTTGGCCGCGGTGGAGGGCCTCTACCCGGTGGGGCGGCACGCCCTCTTCGTGCACGACAACGTCCACCACGCCTGTGCGGCGGGGCTCGCCGCGGGCAGGGCGGCCGCGCGGGCGATCGGGGCGGGCGCGTGGCGCGAAGAGCTGCGGCGCTTCGTCTTCGCCCGGATCGAGGACTGAGCGGCGCCGAACGCGGGTCCCCGCTCGCGCGTCTTCAGATCGATCTCGCAGCAGCCGCGCCCCCGCTTCTCGAAGACCACGGCCCAATGTCCCCGCGAAGGGTGGTGCGCGAAGCCGTGGCCGAAGAACGCGAGGTCGACGAGGCCGATGGAGCGCTCGTCCAGGTCCACGATGGCGCAGACGTACAGCGGCCTGCGGTGCGAGGGTCGATCCTCGTTCCGAACCCGAGGACGATCCCCCTGGACGCGACGAACTCTGCCGCCGCCGCGTCCCGCCCGAACCCCAGCCAGGCCCCGCCTGCCGCCAAGGCCGCCACGAGCTCGCGCCTCGTGCACTCCATGTGAACCTCGTAGGCCGTCCTCCGGACCGGCAGCGAAGGGTTTCGTCCGGGGAGATCGACGATACGCCCCTTGCCGTCCGGAAGGGAGGGGCGAATTCGATCGTGGCGGCCGGGGCGACGAGCGCCGAAGATGGAGGGATGAAGCGCCTCCTCGCCTCCTGCCTGATCCTCTTCGCCCTCGCGGCGTGCCGGAAGCAGCCGCTGCCGGAGCCCGTCTCCCTGGTCCTCCCCCTGGCCGAGACGGGCGCGCCGTGGTCGTTCGACTCGACGCGCGGCGAGGTCACCATGGTCTTCTTCTTCGCGACCTGGTGCATCCCCTGCCAGGCGATGGAGCCCTCCGTCGCGAGGGCGGCGATCGAGGGACGCGACGAGGGGATCCGGACGGTCGGCGTGGCCCTCGACGTGGACGGTCGCAGGACGGTCGCGCCCTACGTCGGGGCGACGCAGCCGCCGTATCCGGTGGTGGTGGGGGGCGGATCGGTGGCGCGGGGCGAGAGCCCCTTCGGCCGCATCCCCGAGCTTCCGGCGGTCTACTTCCTGGACCGCGAGGGGAGGCCGGCCGCGGTCGTCGCCGGGGTCGCCGGGTCGACGATGCTCCTGGAGCGGGCCCGCGAGGTGCGCGAACGCTGAAGCCGCATGCGGCGATGTCCACAGCGCCTCGCCTTGCCGCGGGCCGCCACCCGTGTGTACCAAGGAGGCTCCGGGAGGAAGGCAAAGAGGTCGAGATGGCTCGTCGCAGGGGGATCCTGGTCGCGGTTGTGGGCGCGCTCGCGGCGGCGGGCTTCGCCCTCGATCCGCAGGGCCTCCGGCACGCGCGGCGCCTCCAGGACGATCTCGCGCGGATCCAGGCGGAGAACGAGCAGCTCCGGGCGGGCAACGGCCGGCTGCGCATGGAGCTGCGGCGGCTGGCCGACGATCCCGCGGTCCTGGAGCGGGTGGCCCGGGAGGAGCTCGGCCTGGTGCGGCCCGGCGACGTGGTCTTCCGCCTGGAGGACGGCGATGAAACCGACGCTCCGTAGGGCGATCCGGTGGGCGGGGCGATCGTGGCCCGCCGTCAGCGGCGCCGGGGTGGTGGCGCTGCTTCTCACCGGGAACTTCGAGTCGATGGTCGACCTGGGCCTGGTCGAGGTCGGGGTCCTCGGGGTCCTGGTCGTCGCCATCGCGGTCGCCACCATCAAGCGAATCCGCCGCGAGGCCCGGGAGCAGACCCACGGCCCCTGGCAGGAGGTGGAGCTCGGCGCGCTGCTGGTGGTGGCGACCTACGCGATGATCCACCCGGTCGGAGGCGTCCACGGCCCGCTGTACCCGCTCCTCTACTTCCTCGCCGCCTTCCTCGCCGCGCACCTCCCGACCCCGGGGGTGGCGGGCGTGGTCGCGCTCGCCATCGCCATCGACGCGGCGCTCTTCACGTCCGAGGGGATCCTCCGCAGCCAGCTCCCGATCTTCCTCGTCCACGCGATCTTCCTGCTCCTCTTCTCGCTGCTGGCCAGGCTGATCTTCGCCGGTCAGGTTGCCAGCCAGCGGGCGGAGGCGCGGCTCGCGCGCCAGGAAAAGGCCCGCCTCGAGGCGGAGACGGCGCGGCTGGTGCGGGTCCGCCACGCGGCCGGCCAGGCGGATCGCATGAAGGACGAGGAGTGGACGAACGCGGCCATCGCCGAGGTCTCCCAGGCGATCGACAACGCGCTCGAGGTGGCGGAGGTCGCCCTCGCCACCCATTCGATCGCCGTCTTCCTCCTTCCGGACGAGGGCGAGCTGCTCCGGTCTCCCGGCAGGGAGACCTTCCTCCGCCTCCACGAGGCGAGATCCACCGGGGCGCCGCTGCGCATCGATCCCTTCGACTCGCGCGAGGGGCTCATCGGCGCCTCGATGCGGCGGCTCGCCCCCATGCGCCTCTGCGGGGAGCTGAAGGGGGTGAACTGGTACGAGGCGCCCACGCCGGTCCGGAGCGTCGCCCTCGTGCCCCTGGTGGATCGCCGCCGCAGCGAGGTCTACGCCGAGGGCGAACCGGGGGAGGGGCGCGTCCAGGGCGTCCTCCTCGCCGACCGCCTCGAGGCGAGGGAGTTCACCGAGGACGACGAGCGGGTCCTGGTGGCCACCTCCCGCGAGGTGCTGCGGGCGATCGAGGCCGAGCGGGTGATGGGCTACATCCGCAGGGCCCGAGACGAGAAGGAGTTCTTCTTCCGCTCCATGGAGAAGCTCAACCGGGCCCACGCCCGGGCGGAGGTGGCGTCGAGCACGATCGAGATCCTCGGCGACGAGCGGATGCTCGCCCTGGACTTCATCGCCCTCACCACCACCCGCCTCGAACTCGACACGAACAAGCGCGTCCACCGGATCGAGCGGATCGCCACCACCCTCAAGCTGGATCGGCTGGAGGGCCACGAGTTCGCCGACAACCACCTGCACGTGGCGACGGTGGTGCGGCAGGGGGCGCCGTTCTGGAGCAACGAGCCGAAGGTGCTGGAGAAGATGCACCCCTTCGACGCGTCCGCGCAGCTTCGCGGCCTGCGGTCGGTGTTGATCTGCCCGCTCTTCGTCTACTCGAAGGAGGATCGCCAGAAGAAGGAAGTGCTCGGCACCGTGGTCTGCGGCTCGAGGCGCCGCGGCCACCTGGACGCCGAGCTCAAGGGGCTGATCCAGGCGGTGGCGGAGCAGGCCGGCCAGGCGCTCCTTCGGGCGAGGCTCTACGAGGAGCAGGAGGAGGCGGCCACCACCGACGGGCTCACCAAGCTGATGAACCACCGCACCTTCCAGACCCGGCTCGACGAGGAGCTGCAGCGGCTCGGGCGGCAGGCGCAGGGCCTGGCGCTGATTCTCTGCGACATCGATCACTTCAAGATGGTGAACGACGTCTACGGACACGCCGTCGGGGATCTGGTGCTCGCCGGAGTGGCCTCGATCCTACGCCGCACCGTCCGCAACACCGACGTGGTGGCGCGGCACGGGGGCGAGGAGTTCGCCATCCTCCTCACGCCCACGGACGACGACGGCGCGAGGGAGGTGGCGGAGAAGCTGCGCCGGGCCGTCGAGGCCCACGCCTTCCAGACGGATCTGGGCCGGCTCCGCTGCACCATGAGCTTCGGCGTCGCCACCGCGAAGCCCGGCGGGCAGACGGCGAAGAAGGCCCTCTTCGAGGCGGCGGACTCGAGCCTCTACGAGTCGAAGCGAAGGGGGCGCAACCGGGTGACGATGTGGGGCGAGGAGCAGGAGCCGGCGGCCGGCGCCTGACGGTGTCTCCAGGGGGACGCGCCGCGGAAGGGGCCTCTACTTGCGGAAGAGCGCCTCGAGCCTGGCCTTTGCCGCCGCGGCGGGATCCTCCTCCTCGCGCCTGCCGCCGCCCAGCTCGAAGAAGTCGCAGAAGTTGGACGCCTCCCGATCCCGCACGGGCTCCGTGCCGGGTTCGCGACACTGGTTCTGCGCGAAGGGATCGTGGTGGCGGCAGTTGAGGCAGCAGTGTACGTCGGCCCCGCAGGCGTCGCAGGCGTCACGCCTGCCGACCCTGCCCAGGACGACGATCTCGGCTCCGCACGAATGACAGTTGGGCATGCTCCATCGACTCCTGCCGGGAGGTTCGCACGAGGCTCCGCTCCCGGGGCAAGATCCCGCACGCGAGTTCCCCACCCGGGGATGCGGCGCGGGGCGGATGGGGAGAAAGATCCCCACACTCTCCGGGCCGGGGGAACACCCGGCGAAGACGCCCGCGCCGCCGCGGCGAGACCGCCCGGGGGCGGGCTCTTTCGGGAGGAGCGCACGCACTTGCGGCCATTGACCCTGCAACCGTCCGATCGCTAGACTTCTGCATTTCGTTCGCGAGGAGGTGTCCACCCCGCGCCGACACGAGGCGAAGGAGGCCGCGCCTTCTCCCAAGGAGGAACACCCGTGAAGTCTCGCATTCTCTCGATCACCCTCGGCGCCGCGCTCTTCGTGGCGTCGATCCCCTCCGGGGCCTTCGCCGCGGTGACCCGCGACGACTTCAAGACCTACCTGGAGACCCGGGACGCGCTCGAGGACGGCCGGGTGCAGGCCATGCCGGAGGCCCGGCGGCTCCCCGAGATCGCGAGGCGGAACTTCAAGCTCAAGGCGGAGGCCCTCCAGGCGATCCTCGACAAGGTCGAGGCGGAGGGGGGCGAGAAGGGGGTGGCGGATCAGGCCAAGAAGGCGATCGAGGCCGCGCTCGCCGCCACGGGGCTCCAGGAACGGATCCAGGAGGTCCGGGTGGACACCTCGAGCCCCCACGTGGTGACCTACATCAAGTGGGAGGGGACGCCGGACAAGCTGGATCAGGAGGCGGCGCTGCTGGCCCTCAAGGCCGGCGAGGCATCCGCGGTCTCGTCCACCTTCTACCTCTGGGCGGTGGACGCGAAGGGCGCCGACCTCTTCCGCGCCAAGATCGGCGCCGACCGCACCCGGAACATCCGGGAGGATCGGATCGAGGACTGGGCGACCACCCGCTACGTGCGGCTCTTCGAGATCGAGCGCCTGCCCAACTGATCGTCCGGTCCCGCGCGGGCCCCCCGGCCCATACGAAGACGCCCCCGCCGGTGACGACGGGGGCGTTCTCGATCGCGGGGATGTCCCTCTTGGATCAGTTGCCGGCGAGCTTCTGGTAGAGCTGCGCGGGCCGGGTGCCCTTGGCGAGCTCGGCGTCGGCGCGCTTGAGCTCCTCGTCGATCACCCGCTTGAAGTTGTCGAAGGGCTGGGCACCGGAGACCTTCTTGCCGTTGATGAAGAAGGCGGGGGTGCCGGTGGCGCCCACCGTGCCGGCGTAGCGCTCGTCGTTCTCCACGTAGGCGCGGAACTTGCCCGAGTCGAGGGCGGCCCGGAACTTGTTCATGTCGAGGCCGATCTCCTGGGCGTACCGCTCGAAGGTCGCCCGGGAGAGGTCGCGCTGGTTCTGGAAGAGCTTGTCGTGCATCTCCCAGAACTTGCCCTGCTCGTGGGCGGCCATCGCGGCCTCAGCGGCGGGCTTGGCGTCCTTGTGGAAGGGCAGCGGGAGGTGGCGGAAGACCAGCCGCACGTCCTTGCCGTAGGTGTCCTCGATCTGCTTCAGGGTGGGGTTCACCCGGGAGCAGAACGGGCACTGGAAGTCCGAGAACGCCACGATGGTGACCTTGGCGCCGGCCGGGCCCCTGGACGGCGCGCCGTCGGGGATCTCGACGAAGACCGGCTTGGTGGGCTCGGCGGGCCGGGCGGGGGCGGCGACGTGCGCGGTGGCGCCGCCGGCGATCAGCTTGGCGTAGAGGTCGGCGGGCTTGGTGCCCTTGGCGAGCTCGGCGTCGGCCCGCTTGAGCTCCTCGTCGATGACCCGCTTGAAGTTGTCGAACGGCTGGGCGCCGGAGAAGAGGCGGCCGTTGATGAAGAAGCCGGGGGTGCCGCGGGCGCCGCGCGAAGTGTAGAGCTGCTGCTCCTTCTGGATCTGGGCCTTGAACTTGCCGGAGTCGAGGGCGGCCTTGAACTTCGCCATGTCGAGGCCGAGCTGCGTCGCCCACTTCTCGAAGTTCTCGCGGGTCAGTGCGCGCTGGTTGGCGAACATCAGGTCGTGCATCTCCCAGAACTTGCCCTGCTCGTGGGCCGCATAGGCGGCCTCGGCGGCGGGCATGGCGTTCTGGTGGAAGCTGAGCGGGTTGTTCGCCCACACGATCCGGACGTCGTCCTTGTAGGTCTCCTCGATCTGCTTGAGGGTGGGGTTCACCCGGGCGCAGAAGGGGCACTCGAAGTCGGAGACCGCGATGATCGTGACCTTGGCGTCCTTCTTGCCCTTCGTCGGCTGCGAAGCGTCGAAGGGGACGTCGTAGATCGTGTCCGCGCCTGCCGCGGCGGCGGGACGAGCGGGCGCGGGCGTGGGCGCGGCCGCAGGGGCGGCCGTGGGCTGGGTGGGAGCCGCGGCCGTGTCCTTCATCGGGGGCAGCGTTCGCGCCGCCACGAAACCAACGGCCACGCCCACCGCGAGCGCCACCGCAATCGAGCCAGTCTGCTTCGCCATCTATCTCTCCTGCCTGCCGTTCTCGGCTTGGGACCGCTTCGGGCCGCCACGGGCCCTGGCCGGTTCCCACGGTTAGAGTTCCACTCGAGGCGCCCCACGAACGTCGAGACGCGCCCGCTTGTTCCTTCGTTCGATCGGGGAAGAATCCGGTCCCGTTCGAGGAACCCGATCCCGCCTCCGAAGTTCCCGGCCACCTCGGGCGCTCGCCGCAGCGCGTCCGCCCGGGCGATCTCCCGCTCGAGGTCCTCGCGATCCGCTGGTGGCGGACCCTCTCGACCCTACGGAGGGCCGAAGCCGGGTCTCGTAACAGAACCCACAACTGGGTGCAACGAATGACCGGGCAGGCGCTCGTGGACATTTTCGGTGGCAATCCCCCCTCGAGGGCGACATCGGTGCGCAATCGGTCAGTTGGAGTATAGAAGGCACATGGAACGGCCCCATCCGGATCGCACGGTCGACGCCACGGGGACCTTCTGTCCGGTCCCCATCATCGAGACGGCGAAGGTGGCGCGGGAGCTCGCCCCGGGCCAGGTGATCCTGGTGCTGGCGACGGATCCCGGGATCGAGAGCGACGTCCCCGTGTGGTGCAAGGGGACGGGCAACGAGCACCTCGGGACGGAGGCGGAGGACGGCGTCTGGCGGAGCTGGATCCGGATCGGCGGCCCGAGGGCAGGAAGATCATGACGAAGAGGAAGCCGAAAGCGCTGGGACTGATCTCCGGTGGGCTCGATTCGATGCTCGCCCTGAAGATCGTGCGGGACGTCCTCGGCTGCGAGGTCCGGGCGATCAACTTCTACACGGGCTTCTGCATCACCGAGACCCAGCGGCGCCGGGGCACGACGCGCGCCGACGGCAGCGTCAAGCCCAACGAGGCGCTGGTGGCCGGCGCCGAGCTCCAGGCAGAGGTCGAGCTCATCGACATCTCGGACTCCGGGTACCTCGACGTCATCGCCAACCCCAAGTACGGCTACGGCGCCAACGCCAACCCGTGCGTCGACTGCCGCATCGACATGTTCCAGCGGGCGCGGGCGATGCTGGACGAGTGGGGCGGCGACTTCGTCTTCACCGGCGAGGTGCTGGGGCAGCGGCCGAAGAGCCAGCGCCGCGACACCCTGGGCCTCATCGAGCGCAACTCCGGGCTGCAGGGGAGGCTGCTGCGGCCGCTGTCGGCGAGGCTGCTGCCCCCGACCCGCGCCGAGGAGGAGGGGCTCATCGACCGGGAGAAGCTCCTCGCCATCTCGGGGCGGGGTCGGAAGGAGCAGATCGCCCTGGCCCGGGAGCTCGGCATCGGCGCGTACCCGCAGCCGGCCGGCGGGTGCTGCTACCTCACCGACGAGGCCTTCGCGCGGAAGTTCTTCGACGTCCTCGACCACCGGGAGGAGCGGCGCATCGAGAAGGAGGAGATCGTCCTCCTCGCCACCGGGAGGCACTTCCGGCTCTCCCCCCGCGCCAAGCTGGTGGTGGGGCGCAGCGAGGGCGAGAACTTCCAGCTCGAGCGCCACGCGCCGGGCCGCTACCTGCTGCAGGCGCCGGATCACAACGGCCCCGTGGGGCTGGTCGAGGGCGAGCCCACCTGGGAGGAGATGGTGGTGGCCTCGCGGATCCTCGCCCGGTACGGCCAGGGCCGAAACGAGCCGCGCCTCGTCGTGGAGTGGAGGCGGGACGGCGCGGTGGAGGATCGCCTCGAGGTGGAGCCCTACCGAGAGGACCGCGAGGTCGAGGCTATGCGCATCTGAAGGGCGCCAACGGGGCGGGGCGGGGAGTCCGCCTCCGCTCGGATGGACCCGAGGATCCTCCCCGACGGTCCAAGGCGCTCTCCCGCCGCCTACGCCCTGCGGCCCCGCCGCGACCCGAGAGGCTCGCCCGCCCCTACGCCCGGCGCCGCCGCAGGGCGAGCGTGCCCAGGATCGCCGCGAAGCCGAGGAGACCGCCCGCGGAGCCGGCCGCGCTGCATCCGCCGGAGCCGCCCCCGCTGCCGCCGCCGCCGCCACCTGCGCCGCCCGTGCCCACTTCGACGGGGCCTTCGCAGCCCCAGGGGCCGTCGACGAGGTTCGAGAAGTTGGTCGTCCAGTACACCCGGTACCGGGACCCGGGCACCTCCACCCTTCCGATCCCGATGGCCGTGAAGTCGGGCGCTCGCATGTTCGCGTCGTGCCCCGGGCTGTCGCGCCAGACCTCGAACGCCTCCTGGGCGGTCATGGTCCCGGCGGCGATGTTTTCGCCCGCCGCGGTCCAGCCCACGTGCCCGAACGCCTCGATGCGGTCGAAGGGGTCGCGCCCCGTGCATGCCTCTCCGGTCTCGTCGCAGGGGGGCTCGTTGTGGGAGAGGAAGCCCTTCTCGCCCATCTCCCGGCTCATGTAGTCCGCCGCCTCGTTCATCGTGGGGCTCGGGGAGAGGCAGGGCGCGCCGTGCTGCGCCCGGTACGCGTTGATGAGGTGGAGGAACTCGATCTCCTCCTCGTCGAGGGCCGGGTCGGCAAGGGCGAATGCAGGGAGGGCGAGGAGGGCGAGGGCGATCGCGAGGTGACGCAGCATGCATGGACTCCGTGCCGGCGAGAAGCGGGCCGCCGGCGCGCGGGGAGCATAGCCCCACATCGCCGCGGATTGCATTTCTTTGCGAAGAGGCCGCCTGCCGACGCAAGATGGACAGCGATGGCAGAGCTGCAGGGCGAGCTGGCGTTCATGCCGGCCGCGGATCTCTTTCGCTACCTGGGAAATCGAGGCTTCTCCGGGACCCTGACCGTCCGCAGCGGAGCGGAGGAGAAGCGCATCGTGCTCCTCGAGGGCAAGGCCGTGCAGGCCACCTCGAGCGATCCCCGCGAGTACGTGGGCCAGTTCCTCCTCCACGGCGGCAGGCTGACCGAGGAGCTGCTCGAGAAGGCCTTCCAGGCGAAGGGGGAGGCGAACGAGCCTCTCGGCAGGCTGCTGGTCGGGGTCGGCGTCCCCGAGGCGGTGGTGCGGGAGGCCCTCGAGCTGAAGATCCGCGAGACGGCGATCGAGCTCTGCAGCTGGACGGAGGGGCGATTCGTCGTCGGCCGCTCCGCCGCCCGCGCCGACGAGTCGGGCGTGGTCGTGACCCCCCTCTCGCTCGCCGCGCTCGCGGCCGAGGCCCAGTCCCGCGCCCGCAAGTGGCGGGAGATCCGCGACGTCTTTCCGACCGGATCCACGAGGGTGGAGCTGGCGTCGACGCCCGCGGCGCCCGCGCCGGGCTCGGTGGACGAGCGGATCGTCTCCCTCCTCTCCGAGCCGAGGAGCGTCGACGAGCTCGGCCTCTTCCTCCACGCCACCGAGTTCCAGCTCTATTCGCGGCTCCTCGAACTCGTCCGCTCGGGTGCGATCCGGATCGCGGGGCGAGGGGAGCCGGGCGCCTCGCCCGCGACGAAGGCGGAGAAGCCCGCCACCGAGCCCTCCAGGCCGCCGCCGCGGGCACCGAGGCAGGCGGCGAGGCCCGCACCCCCCCGCGCCGACGGCAAGCCCCCGCCGCCCGCCGAGAAACAGGCGCCGAGCGCGGTCCCCCACCTCGTCCGCGCCCGCAAGGCGCTGCAGGCGAAGGCGCTGGTGGAGGCCGTCGCCGCCGCGCGAGAGGCGATCGGCATCGAGGCTTCCAGCGACGCCGTGTCGATCCTGCGCCAGGCGGAGTCGCTGCTCCTGGAGGACCTGCGCAAGCGGCTGCTCGCGACCCCGTCGAAGCCGCGCTCCACCGTCGATCTGGCCAGGCTCCGGGAGCTGCCCATCCCGCCGCCGGCGCGGTACCTGCTCACCCGCATGAACGGCTCGAGGGAGCTGGGGTCCATCGTCCGGGTCGCGCCGATGCGCGAGATCGACGCACTCGAGATCGTCGAGCGCATGGTGCAGGATGGGTGGATTACAATCTAGCTCCGAGTGAACCGTCGCCCGCCCGGGCGAACCGGGCCCGAGGGCGGGCGCGAGCCCCGATGCAACGCGAAAATCGCGCGAAATGTCGACCGTTTGGCAACCCGACCGGGCTGCCATGGCGCATCGGGATTGCAGCTTGATCCGCGCGTCGCGGATGGGGTACTCCCATCGCGTGCGCAGCCATCGCGATCGCAGAGAGGGCGCGGAGGGCGGGAGCCCTCGCGGGGGGCACCCGGACGGGGAGGGCCGGCTTCCGGTGGTGGTGATCGGGCTGGACTCGATGGGGAGGCTCACCGCCGAGGCGGCGCTGAAGCACCCCGAGCTGGAACTCGTCGGCGCCGCCGATCCCCGGCAAGCGGGCGCGCGTCTCGGCGAGCTGGTCCCCGGGGCGCCGGCCCTGGAGGTGGCGCCGTCCGCGGACGCGCTGTACCGGCGGGCGAGGGGCGGGATCGCGCTCGTCTGCTTGGGATCCTCGCTGGACGAGGTGGCCCCGGAGATCGAGCGGGCGGCGCGGGCCGGCGTCGGCGTGGTCAGCTCCTGCGCGGAGCTGGCCAACGCGTGGTTCGTGGATCCGGAGCTCGCCGGCACCATCGACGTCGCGGCCCGGAGGGGCGGCGTCTCGGTCCTCGGCGCCGGCGCCGACCCCGGCTTCGCCCTCGATCGACTGGTGGTCACCCTCGGCGCCGTCTGCGGAGACGTCCGATCCGTGGCGGCCACCCGCAGCGTCGACGCCGGCGGCCTCGATCGCGCCCGCCAGGAGAGGCTGGGCATCGGCCTCGAGGTCCCCCGCTTCGAGGCGCGGGCGGACGACGGCGCCGTGGGGCACGTGGGCCTCTCCGAGTCGTGCGCCCTGGTGGCCGACGGGCTCGCGCTTTCCGTCGACGAGATCGAGGAGGAGATCGAGCCGATCGTCGCCGAGGCCGAGGTCCGCCTGGCGGATCGCGCCATCGCCCCGGGCGGGGTGAGCGGCGTCCGGCAGATCGCCCGCGCCCTCGAGGAGGGCCGCGAGGTCGTGCGGCTCACCTGGGAGGCGGCCGTCGGCATGGAGGCGTCCATCCGGATCCGCATCGACGCGGATCCGCCCATCGAGGCGGTCTTGCCGGGGGGCCTCGGCGGAGAGCGGGCGGCGGCCTGGGCGCTGGTGAACGCGGCCCCTCGGGTGGCGGCGTCCGAACCCGGCCTGCTGGACGTGCTCGACCTGCCTGCGGGAAGGTGAGCGAGAGGAGAGAGCGATGCTCGACAGGGAGCTGATCGGAAGGCGGAGCGAGCCGGTGTGGAACGAGGTCGAGGCGACCACCATTCGCCGGTTCTCGGCGGCGCTGGGCATCGGCGATCCCGTCCACCACGACGAGCGCCAGGCCAAGGCGGCGGGCTTGCGGGGGCTGCTCGCGCCGCCCACCTTCCCGATCACCTTCCGCTCCTCCATCGATCTCGAGGCGCTCCTGGGCGGCAGCGAGCGGGGGCTCGTCCACGCGGACCAGTCCTTCGACCTCTACCTCCCCATCTGCGCCGGGGATCGCATCGAGGTGGTGGCGGCCATCGCCGACGTGTCGGAGCGGGCGGGCGCCGGCGGCCCGGTGGAGGTCGTGGTCGTCGAGGACGAGGGCAGGGACGAGCAGGGCAATCTGGTGTACCGCGGGCGGCGCACGGTGATCGTCCGACCACCGGCGCGGGAGGGCTGAAGATGGGATCGGCGAGGAAGCTCTACTTCGAGAACGTCCGGGTGGGCGAGGAGCTGCCGCCCCTGGTGAAGCCGACGATCGATCGAGTCGCCATCGCGCGGTACACGGGGGCGGTGGAGGATTACAACCGCCTCTATGTCGACGAGGACTTCGCCAGGCGCAGCGGCTTCCCCACCGTCTGCGTCCCCGGGATGATGGCGATGGGCTTCCTCTCCCAGCTCGTGGCCGACTGGTTCAAGCCGGGGCAGGTGAAGCGCCTCTCCACCCGCTTCGTGAAGATCATCTGGCCCGGGGACTCGCTGGTGTGTCGGGGGCGCGTCGTCGACAAACGCCGTGAGGGGGCGGAGAGCTACGTCGATCTCGAGGTGTGGGTCGAGAACCAGCGGGGCGAGCTGGTGGTGAAGGGGACGACCACCTCCCGGATCTACTTCAGCCCATCCGACGAGGATCGCGCCCGCCGGGGGCTCCAGGTGGAGCCACACCCCGAGGCGTCGCGGCCGTCGCTGGTGGACGTGCTGGAGCGGGAGATGCCGGCGGCGGTGGTGGAGGCGAGGCCCGCCAAGGCCAAGCCCCGCTCCCGGACGCGGGGGGGCGCCAAGGCGCAGAAGTAGCCTCGGCGATCGCGGCGCGGGTTCACTCCCCGCGGGTGGCGACGGCGAGGCGGGTGAAGCCCGCCGCCCGGGCCTTCTCCATCACCGCGACCACGCGGCCGTGGTGCACGCCCTCGTCGGCCTGCACCACCAGGGTGGACGCGCCGTTCGATCGGCCGCGCATCTCGCGAAAGGCGTCCTCGAGCACGTCGTCCGCGATCTCCTCGCCGCCCAGCACCACCCTCCCGTCCGGGAGGATCACCGCCACGGTGTCCGCCGAGTCCGGGGCGAGATCCCGGGCCGCGCCCCGGGGGAGCTCCACGTTCATCGCGCCGCTCTCGCCCCCGCTCGCGACGCTGCCCGCCGCGTCCACCGCCATGGACGCGCCGACCATGAAGATGATCAGCAGCACCAGGAAGATGTCCGTCAGCGGCGTGATGTTGATCTCGGAGAAGACGGATCCGATCTCGTCGTCTTCGATCTCCGGCCCGCGGCCCATCGCCATCTCCCGCCTCCGTCAGCCCGCCGGCGCCGCCGGGGGCGTCGAGGCGGCGGGCGCGTCGCCGGGGCGCTCGTGGGCGAGGAGCTCGAGCACCTCCTCGGCGCCGACCTTGAAGCCGACGAGGAGGGACGCCACCCGGGACGTGAAGTAGTTGTAGAGGACCACCGCCTCGATGGCGACGGCGATGCCGGCGGCGGTCGCCACCAGCGCCTCGGAGATCCCCGCCGCGACCACCGCGAAGCCGCCGCCGGGATGGGCGGCCATGTCCTCGAAGGCGCGCATGATGCCCACCACCGTGCCGAAGAGGCCCACGAAGGGGGCGGTCGCGCCGATCGTGCCCAGGACCCAGAGCCTCGTCCGCAGGCGGAGGCCCACCTGCGCTCGCTCCCGATCCACCGCGGCCTGCATCGCCTTGGGGGTCGCCTTGCCCGCCCGGACGAACGCCGCCAGGAGGATGTCGGCGAAGGGCGTGCCGGAGCGCTCGCACGCCGCCCGCGCCTCGGCGATGTCGCCGCGGTAGAGGCATTTGATCACCGCATCCGACAGCCGGCGCGACGACTCGCCGAGGCCCCAGAGGGCGAGCGCCCGCTCGATCGCGACGAAGACCCCGATCAGCGAGAAGAGGACGATGATCGCCATCGCCGCGCCGCCGTCGAGGGCCGCCGTCCACACATCGGAGAAGTTCTCCACCCGGATCCTCCGTCGAGCCGTCGGAAACAAGCGCCGCGGCCTTCGATTCCTTCGGGGCGCCGAGGGGGCGCCTCGATCCCGACACTACGCGAATCGGCACCGGGGATCGCCGCCCGATTGCTCGCGCCGGCGCCCTCCCTCCTGCGCACCCTCCCTCCTGCGCGCCCGCCCCGGCGCACCCCTCCTCGCGGGCGGCCGGTCGCCTGCGCGCCCGCCTCTTCAGCGGCAGTCGAAGAGGAAGTCGTACCTCGTGGTCTGGTCCTCCGCGCAGCGCTCGCTGCAGGTCGGCGCCTCGCCCTCCGCCTCCACCGTGCACCACTCGGGGACGCAGAGCGCGTAGCCGAAGGGCGCCTCGAAGACGGTGGAGCGGTCCGCCGCGCAGGAGGGGTCACAGTCCACGACCGCCCCGGACTCGTCCACGGCGCAGTACCAAGGCGGGCACGCGGGCTCCCCCGGCGGGCAGTAGAAGCGCTGGTCGGCGAAATGCCGCGGATCGGCCCCCAGGGGGATCCCGGAGACGCCCAGATCGTCGCCACAGGCGAGGGTGGACGCCGCCAGGAGCGCGAGGACCAGGGTCGCCCCCCGTGCGAGAGAGGACGGGCCGCAGCCCCCTCCCGGGCCGCGCGTTGCAGGGGTCGCCCCCCGCGCGAGGGAGGAGGAGGCCGAGGTTCGCCGGAGGAGGGAGGGGAGCATGGGAGCGCTTGCCCGGCGCCCGCGAGGCGAGCGCGACGGAGCGGCAGAGTGTACCATCGCCCCCCGATGACGAGGCTCCTCCTCCTGCTGCTCCTCCCGATCCTCGCCTCGTGCGCTCATCGTCCGGACTTCGGCGCGTACGGCCGCCTCGAGGATCCCGGCTTCGTCCTCCGGGTGGTCCGCGAGCGGTGGGAGCGGGTCCAGGGCCTGGTCGCGGAAGGGAAGCTGGCCCTCGACTCCCCCGACGGCAGCGGCACCCTGCGCATGGCGGCCGAGGTGCGCAAGCCCGCGAGCATCTACCTGGAGACCCGCGACTTCCTCGGGATCGCCCGCGGGACCTTCGCCACAGACGGGGAGGCCTTCGCCTTCTATCGCCCCGACGAGAACGAGTTTCACACCGGGCCTGCGACCGCCGAGGACCTGGGGCGGTACCTGCCCTTGGCGCTGCCGCCCGAGCGACTGGCCGGCGCCATGCTCGGCGAGGTTCCCCTCATGGACGCCGAAGACGTCCGCATGACGGTCCTCGAGGATGGGGGCGTATACGAGATCGTGATGCGGCAGGGTGGGGTGTCGCAGCGCGTCCTGGTGGGGACGAAGGATCTGCGCCTGGTGTCGATCCAGACCCGGGGGCTGCCGGAGGTGGACGTCGCCTGCTCCGATCACGAGTCGCTCGCGGAGGACCTCCCGTTCCCGACCACGATCGAGATCTCCGTCCCCTCGCAGCGCACCACCGTCAAGCTGCGGTATACAAGGGCCACCTTGAACCCTCCCTACGATCCCTCGGACTTCGTCCTCCGACCGCCGCCCGGCGCCAAGATCGTGGAGCCCGGATGATCCGCGCGGTTGGGATGGTCCTCTTGGCGGCCCTGGCCGCCGGTTGTACCCGGGGCAGGACCGACGAGCAGAAGGCGGCCGATCGCCGGGCGGAGCTGGCCCGGGCCGCGCCCACGATCCCGGCGTGGATCGACGAGCCGTGGCGAGAAGGGTTCTTCCCGCCCGGTGTCGACGAGGGGGACCCGGTGCCCGGGGGGACCCTCACCGTGCGGGTGCGCTCGGAGCCGGGCAGCCTCGGCTACCTCATCGAGTCCGACTGGTGGCTGTCGCGGATCGTCCTCCACGACGTGAACGAGAGCCTCATCCGCACCGATCCGAGGCGGCATCCGGAGTATCCCTTCATCCCCGAGCTCGCCGAGCGATGGGAGGAGTCACCGGATCGGCTCCGCCACGTCTTCCACCTCCGCAAGGGCGTGCGCTGGCACGACGGGGCGCCCTTCAGCGCGCGGGACGTGAAGTTCACCATCGACCGGATCCTCGATCCCACCGTGCGCGCCGCCCGCCACGCCAACTCCTTCGTCGACCTGGAGGCGCTCGAGACCCCGGACGACCACACGGTCGTCTTCCGATGGAGGAAGCCGTACGTCTGGGCGCTCGCCAAGCTCGCCGAGATCCCGATCTACCCCGCCCACGCGTTCGCCGGCATCGAGGGCGCGGACTTCAACACCGCGCCGTTCATGCGGGCGCCCATCGGTACCGGCCCGTTCCGCTTCGAGTCGTGGACGGACAAGAAGGAGATCGTCCTCGCCCGCAACGACGACTACTGGGGCGAGAAGGCCCACGTGGATCGGGTGGTCTACCGCTTCGTCTCGGAGGCCAACGTCGCCCAGCAGCTCCTCATGCGCGGCGAGATCGACATCGACATCGATCTCACCTCCGAGCAATACGTGCAGGTGGCCCAGGAGCGGAAGCTCTTCGACCGCTACCACCGGGTGAAGTACTTCGACGCCAACTACGGCTTCATCAACTGGAACACCGACAGGCCGGTGCTCTCCGATCCGGCGGTGCGCAACGCGCTCACCATGCTCCTCGACCGGGAGAAGATCCGGACGACGCTCCTCGCCGGCCTCGATCGCACCGCGAACTGCATCTTCTACTTCGACAGCCCCGCCTGCGATCCGGAGTTCGAGCAGGTGCCCTACGATCCGCCCGCGGCACTTCGGCTCCTCGCCGAGCGCGGCTGGGCGGATCGCGACGGCGACGGCGTCCTCGACAAGGACGGCCTCCCGCTTCGCTTCACCGTCAGCATCCCCTCCGGAAACCAATGGGTGGAGCAGGCGCTCCTGGTGTACCGACAGACCCTCACCCGGGTGGGGATCGAGATGGAGGTGCAGAAGCTGGAGTGGTCTGTCTTCCTGGCCCGCCTCCGCGGCCGCGAGCTCGACGCGGGGGTCCTCGCCTGGGTGATGGATCTCGAGAGCGATCCCTACACCCTCTGGCACTCCTCGCAGGTGGAAGGGGGCTCGAACTACACCGGCTACCGAAACCCCGAGGTCGACGCGCTCATCGAGGAGCTGCGGGGCGAGTTCTCCCGGGACGCGCGGATGGCGATCCTGCGGCGCATCAACCGCATGGTCGTCCGGGACAACCCCCAGACCCTGCTCTTCCACAAGCCGCGGCGGGCCCTCGTCCACCGGCGGCTGAAGGGGATCTACGTGTCGCCGATCGAGAGCTTCCAGGCGCGCGACGTCTGGATCGATCCCGAGTGGCGGGACGGGGGAGGGCGCTGACGGTGGGATCCTACGTCGCCAGGCGGCTCCTCGTGATGTTCCCCACGCTCCTGGGGATCACCTTCGTGACCTTCCTGCTGGTGCACCTCGCCCCTGGCGATCCGGTGTCGGCCGCCATGGGCGGCGACCTGCGGGCGGACGCCATCAGCTCGCAGGCGATCGAGCACTTCCGCAAGGAGATGCGCCTCGACGAGCCCCTCCTGGTGCAATACGGGATCTGGCTGGGCAAGCTCGCGTCGCTGGATCTGGGCACCTCGTGGCGCACCGGCCGCGGCGTCGGCGAGCAGATCGCCGAGCGCCTCCCGGTGACGGTCGCGCTGGGCGGGTCGGCGATGGTGCTCGTGTACCTGATCGGCATCCCCCTGGGCGTGGCCAGCGCCGTGCGCCGCGGCTCCCTCGGCGACCGGGCCACCACCGTCGTCCTCTTCGTGCTCTACTCGCTTCCTTCGTTCTGGGTGGGGACCCTCGCGATCCTCTTCCTCGGCGGCGGGCGCTACCTCGACTGGATCCCGGTGCAGGGCCTGCGCTCGCCGGGCTGGGAGTCGCTGTCGGCCATGGGCCGGCTGCGGGACCTCGTCTGGCACGCGGTCACGCCGGTGGTGATGCTCGGCTACGCCTCGCTCGCGTCGGTCTCCCGCTACATGCGCACCGGGATGCTCGACGTGATCCGCCAGGACTACGTGCGCACCGCCAGGGCGAAGGGGCTGTCGGAGCGGGTGGTGGTCTACAAGCACGCCCTGCGCAACTCCCTCATCCCGATCCTCTCGCACCTCGGCACCATGGTGCCCTTCCTCCTGGGCGGGACGGTGATCGTGGAGCGGATCTTCGGCATCCCGGGGATGGGCCTGCTCATGTTCGAGGCGATCCTCGCCCGCGACTACTCGCTCATCATGGGGATCACCACGGTGACCGCCATGCTCACCATGCTGGCGCTCCTCGTCACCGACCTCCTCTACGCCGCGGTGGATCCGCGCATCTCGTACGGGAAGAAATGAGAGCGGGTGCGAAGATCGCTGCTCCCGAGCAGCATCCGGTGCATGCGGGGGCAGAGCCGCCGGTGCCCGCAACGAAGGAGCCGAAGCGGCAGGCCTCCCAGTGGCGGGCGATCTGGCGCCGGTTCGCGAAGGGGCGGCTCAACGTCGCCGCCCTGGTGGTGGTGCTGGTCTTCGCGCTCCTCGCCGTCTTCGCGGACTTCCTCGCCTCCGACATGCCGATCGTGCTGCACCTGGACGGCAAGACCCACGTGCTGCCCAACCTGAGGTCGGAGACGAGCCGACCGCCGGAGCTGCGCCGCCTCGACCCGGAGGGGCTCTGGGAGGCGATGGGGCCGGAGGACTGGGCCATCTTCACGCCCGTGCGACGGGGGCCCTACGACGTGGATCTGCTCGCCCGGCTGGAGCCGCCGTCGTCCCGCCACTGGCTCGGGACGGACGCCATCGGCAGGGACGTCCTCGCCCGCATCATCCACGGCACGAGGATCTCGCTGTCGGTGGGCGTGGTCGCCGTGGGCCTCTACGTCCTCATCGGGATCATCCTGGGCGCGCTGGCCGGCTACTACGGCGGCAAGATCGATCTGATCGTCTCCCGGCTCATCGAGGTGAAGATGGTCTTCCCGACCTTCTTCCTGATCCTGACGATCATGGGGATCGTGGAGCGCCCCACGATCTGGCACCTGATGCTCGTGATCGGCTTCACGGGTTGGCCGGGGGTGGCGCGCCTCATCCGCGGCGAGATCCTGCGGGTGCGGGAGCTGGACTACGTGGCCGCGGTGCGGGCGCTGGGGGGCTCCGACGCCCGGATCGTCCTGCGGCACGTCATCCCCAACTCCATCGCGCCGGTCTTCGTGGCGGCGACCTTCGGCCTCGCCGGGGCGATCCTCGTGGAGAGCGCGCTCTCCTTCCTCGGCTTCGGGACCCCGCCGCCCACCGCGTCCTGGGGCGAGCTCCTCACCCAGGCCTACGAGCACGCGGTCACCAGCGGCGCGTGGTGGCTCACCGTCTTCCCCGGCGCGGCCCTCTTTCTCACGGTCACCTCCTACAACCTGGTGGGGGAGGGGCTGCGCGACGCCCTCGATCCCAGGCTCTGAGGGCGACGCGGCGACCGGTCCGGATCCACAGGGCCCCGATGCATGGGAGGGGCCCGATCCCATGGATTCCAAAGGGGAATCGAGGGTAGGGTCCCGGCCCGAGCTGGTGGCCGTTGGGGCCGATGTCGAGAGCCGGTGTTAGGATCGTGAAATGACGAGCAATGGGTCCAAGCTCAAGCTGGGCGAGCTCCTCCTCTCCAGTGGCGCCATCGACCGGTACCAGCTCGAGGCGGCCCTCGGCTACCAGAAGCGCTGGGGCGGAAAGCTCGGCGAGATCGTCGTCGACATGCAGTTCACCGGCGACGATCGGATCTGCGGGGCCCTCGCCAGGCAGCTCGGGGTGCCGGCGGTGGACTTGAGCGCCCGCGAGATCCCGCTCGACGTGATCCGCACCGTCCCCCGGGCGGTGTGCGAGAAGTACAAGCTCTTCCCCTTCGACGTGACCCGACCCGAGAAGGGGCCGGCGAGGCTGTGGGTGGCCATGGCCGATCCCACCAACCTCGAGGCCATCGACGAGGTGCGGTTCCGCAGCGGCATGCACGTCTCCATCGCGGCGGCGCCGGCCTCGGCCGTCGACGCCGCCATCCGGCGCTACATCTACGGCGAGCGCGATCCGGGCGAGATCGTGCCCACGGGCCCGTTCGTCCCACCGAGGCTCTCCGATCCGGTGGCTCCCGAGGACGCCGTCGTCGATCTCACCGACCTGTTCGCGGACGAGGCCCGCTCCGAGCCCGCCAACGCGGCGGCGCTCGAGCGCGAGATCCTGGCGAAGCTCGAGGACCTCGCCACCGGGCGAGGAGGGGGCCGCTCGGTCCCCGCGTGGAAGATCGTCGGCTCCCTGGTGCGGCTTCTGGTGCGACAGGGTATCGTGCGTGACGCCGGCTTCCTCGACGGGCTCGCCGAGGACTAGCGCGGCGAAGGGATCGATTCGCGACGTGCCGCTTTTCTCCGTAGTCGGGCTGAGGACAGAGTTTCGCACCGACGAGGGTGCCCACCTGGCGGTGGACGACGTCTCCTTCGACGTCCGCGCCGGCCAGACGGTCGGTCTGGTGGGGGAGTCCGGCTGCGGCAAGAGCGTCACCGCCCTCTCCGTCATGGGGCTGGTGCAGCCCCCCGGCCGCGTCGCCGGCGGCCGGATCCTCTTCCACGGGGAGGACCTCCTCCAGAAGAGCGAGGCGGAGATGCGGCGGATCCGGGGCAACCGGATCGCCATGATCTTCCAGGAGCCGATGACCTCCCTCAACCCGGTGTTCACCGTGGGGGAGCAGATCGCGGAGGCGGTGCGGCTCCACCTGGGCAAGAGCCGCAAGGAGGCGCACCAGCGGGCCGTCGAGCTCCTCGGCCTGGTGGGGATTCCCTCCCCGGCGGAGCGGGCCAGGGCCTATCCCCACGAGCTCTCCGGCGGCATGCGGCAGCGGGTGATGATCGCCATGGCCCTCGCCTGCGACCCGGAGCTCCTGGTCGCCGACGAGCCCACCACCGCCCTCGACGTCACCATCCAGGCCCAGATCCTCGATCTGCTCCGCCAGCTTCAGCGGGAGCGCGGCCTGGCGGTCCTCCTCATCACCCACGACCTGGGCGTGGTCGCCGAGACCTGCGACCAGGTGGTGGTGATGTACGCGGGGAAGGTGGTGGAGCGCGCGCCGGCGCGGACCCTCTTCGCGGGCCCCCGGCACCCCTACGCGGCGGGGCTGCTCCGCTCGCTGCCGGGCGTGGCGCGCAAGCTCGGGCGCACCCGCCTCGAGGCGATCCCCGGCGTGGTCCCGGCGCTCGCCCACATGCCCGCGGGATGCCGGTTCCGGGATCGCTGCGATCGGGCCCAGGCGATCTGCGGCGAGGTGCAGCCCGCCCTCGTCGAGGCGGGCGCCGATCGGCAGGTCGCCTGTCACTTCCCGCTGCCCGTCGCCGAGGAGGCAGCGTGACCCCGATCCTCGAGCTCCAGGGGCTGCGCACCCACTTCCCGGTGCACGGCGGGATCCTCGGCGGCCAGGTCGCCAAGGTCCACGCGGTGGACGGCGTCGACCTCACGGTGATGCCCGGCGAGACCCTCGGCCTCGTCGGCGAGTCCGGCTGCGGCAAGAGCACCCTGGGCCGCACCATCCTGCGGCTGGTCGATCCGACCGACGGCACCATCCGCTTCGACGGCCGCGACATCACCCGGCTCTCGCAGCGCGCGCTGCGCCCCCTGCGCCGCGAGATGCAGATGATCTTCCAGGACCCGTTCTCGTCGCTCAACCCGCGGATGCGGGTGGGGGACATCATCGGCGAGCCCTTCGCGATCCACGGGATCGCGGCGGGCGCCGAGCGGCAGCGGAGGGTTGCCGAGCTGATGGAGCGCTGCGGCCTCCGCCCCGACATGGCGGACCGGCTCCCCCACGAGTTCTCGGGCGGCCAGCGGCAGCGCATCGGCATCGCCCGCGCCCTCGCCGTGTCGCCGCGGCTGGTGGTGGCCGACGAGCCCATCTCCGCCCTCGACGTCTCGATCCAGGCGCAGATCCTCAACCTGCTCCTCGACCTCCAGGCGGATCTGGGCCTCACCTACGTCTTCATCAGCCACGACCTCCACGCGGTGGAGTTCATCGCGAGCCGGATCGCGGTGATGTACCTGGGGCGGATCGTCGAGCTCGCGCCGGCCGCCGCCCTCTACCAGGCGCCGCAGCACCCCTACACCCGGGCGCTCCTCTCCGCCGTCCCCTCCGTCGACGCCGGCGCGCGCAAGGACCGCACCATCCTCCAGGGCGACGTCCCCAGCCCGATCCGCCCGCCGCCGGGGTGCGCCTTCCATCCGCGCTGCCCCGACGCGGGCGAGCGCTGCACCCGCGAGCGCCCGAACCCGACGCCGGTGGGGGGCGAGGGCCACGCGGCCGCGTGCTTCCTCCACGATCCGGCGGGCACCGGCACCAAGCTGCGCGTCGTCGCCGCCTGAAAGGGCAGGCCCGATCCCCCGCCTCGCGGAGCGCGCGCCTGGGGTCTCGCCGGGGGCCTTTCCGTGCCCGCCGCCCACCGGCCCGGGCCGCCGGAAAGGTGGTAGACGAGGCCCCCGCCCATGCGCCTCCCGCTCTTCTACTTCCTCCTCTACGCCGCCACCGGGATCACGATCGGCTACCTGCCGACGTGGCTCCAGTCCATCGGCCTCGACGGCGCCCGGATCGCGATGGCGACGTCGATCCAGCCCCTCTTCCTCGTCTTCGTCCCGCCGATCTGGGGCCACCTCGCCGATCGGAGCCGCCGCCCCGTCTCCCTCCTGCGCCTCGCGTGCTGCGGCGGCGCGGTGGCGTTCTCCTTCCTCGCGGGCGCCGAGACCTTCGCG
>Ga0180220_1000185_pt1 | contig 98211 bp, 97 predicted proteins | sample eDN5th37CBELigBY_FD_151335 | JGI IMG/M metagenome (GOLD analysis project Ga0180220, IMG submission 151335) | Enriched backyard soil microbial communities from Emeryville, California, USA - eDNA 5th pass 37_C BE-Lig BY (version 2) (version 2) | ecosystem: Environmental > Terrestrial > Soil >...
GCCGGGTGTCCAGCGTCTCGCGCGAGTTCAGATCCCACCCATACTCGCCATGCCAGAAGAACGTCTCACCCCCCGCCACATGCTCCACATCATCGGTGTTGGACCCCCGCGTGCGCAGCACGTCCATATCGGCGAAGTCATCACCCACCGGCCCCACCAGCCGCACCTCATCAAAGAACGACGCCGCCAACGCGAAATGCGTCGCCGCCCCACCCAACATCCGCTCGCGCTCCCCGAACGGCGTCTTCACCCGGTCATAGGCAATCGAACCAACCACAGTCACGCTCATCGGCGGGTCATCCTCACGAGATAGGCCACCATCACGTCGGACGTCCCGATCTTCAGGTGGTAGGCGTCGGAGAGCCCTTCGACGCGTTCGATCTGGTCCTGGCTCTCCCGGAACGGCTCACCGAACGGGACGACGGCGAAGTCCACGACCTCGCCGCGCAGCCCGTGCTGGGCGAGCATGTCGACCGTCCGCTCCTGCGACAGGATCGACAGCAGGGTCACGTAGGCCTCGCCGTCGTCGGTCAGCGCCTCGGGCAGCAGCCGGATGAGGTGGTCGACGAGGTTGCGGCCCCAGTAGTCGACGGGGCGGTGCGACGAGGCGTGGCGAAAGGGGTCGACCGGCGTCTGGTCCAGGCAGGCGACGATCGTGTCGTAGCGCTCGTCGGGCACCCACGGGTACAGGTCGACGGTCGCGGCGGTCACGCGCGCGTCGACGCCGTTGCGGAAGGCGTTGGTGAGCGTGTCCTCGACCGCCAGCGGGTCGACGTCGATCGCGTGGACGTGCGCGGCGCCGTTCAGCGCGAGCTGGATCGCCTGCAGCCCGGTCCCGCACCCCACGTCGAGGCAGCGGCGCTCCGCCCCGACCTCCTGCTGGTAGAGGTGGCGCCACATCAGGAACGAGCTCTGGTTGGGGTCCGCGCCGGAGCGGTCGGCGACGAGCTCGGGGAAGCGCAGCGGGAACAGCGGCCGTCCGCGGCGGTCGATCCACGGCTCGGCGAGCCGCTCGCGCCCGCCCGCCGGCGCCCCGGCGACCGCCCCCGGCTCGGCGCGCCGGCGCCCCGGCGCGGTGCCGGCCAGGCGCGACCGCGCCGCGGCGATGTGGCCGGGCGTCACGCCGCAGCAGCCGCCGACGATCTGCGCCCCCTCCTCGCGCCAGCGCAGCGCCATCGCCGCGTACTCCTCGCCGCCGACGCCGTCGGCGAACTGCCAGCCGGCGCTCGTCAGGTAGCCCAGGTTCGGGTACACGCCGAGCGGCATGTCGGTGAAGTCGCGCAGGTAGGAGACCATCCCGTCGACGTGGTCGGGCGGCACGCAGTTGACGAGGAGCGCGTCGACGCCCATCTCCTCGAAGCGCCGGGCCGCGCGGCCGAACGCGTCGCCCTCCGGGCCGCCCCAGTGCTGCCCGTAGACGCCGCACACGCCGTGGCGGCAGCGCCGGAACGACAGCCACACCGGCAGCCCCGTGTCGAGCAGCCGGCCGACCGTGTCGTAGAGCGAGCCGGGCACGAGCGACAGCGTCTCCAGCAGCACGAGGTCGGGCGGCTCGTCGCGGAACGCGCGCGTCAGCAGCCGGATCGTCTCGCGCCCGTCGTCGGCGTCCAGGTCGGCGTTGAGCGAGAACGCGACCGCGACCCGGCCGTCGCGCCCACCCTCGGCGATCGCCTGGCGCGCGACGCGCACGCCGCGCCGCGCGACCTCCAGCCAGTGCACCGGCTGGGCGCCGCCGTCGTCCCACGGGCGCTGGTCACCGGCCGCGACCGCCGACGCCAGGCCCCAGGTGTTCGTCGTGACGACGTCGCAGCCGACGTCGACGTAGCGGCGGTGGACGGCCTTCACCTGGCCGGGCGAGGAGGCGAGCGCGCGGATGCCCCACAGGCGCTCGCTCTGCGGCCCGCCGGTGAGCGTCTCGTCGGGCAGCTCGGTCGCGACGCCGCCGTCGAGGATGACGCACCGCTGCTCGGCCAGCGCGTCGCGCACCGCGGCGTACCCGGAGGTGATCGCGGGCGCCGTCACGACGCGCCCCGCCTCGATGGTGCTCGACCCCGGGCCACCCTCTCTCCTCACCTGCTCGAACGACGACCGCCGCCATCTTGGTGACGACCCCTGCCCGCCGCTTCCCCCGAGGGGGAGGTTTCGCCTGGCCGAAGGGAGGGCCCGTCGGCTAGGCGCCGGGCGGGCCCTCGCCGCGGCGCAGCGTCAGGCGCAGGTAGCGCGACGTGGCCTCGGCGCGGTTGGAGGCGTGGAGCTTGCGCAGGATGTTCTTCACGTGGAACTTGACCGTGCCCTCGGAGACGACGAGGGAGCGGGCGATGCCGGCGTTCGTCTCGCCCTTGACCATCAGCTCGAGGACGTCGAGCTCGCGGCGGGTGAGGAGGTCGCGCAGCGCGCCGGTGTCGCCGGCGCCCGAGCCCACGGCCATGCGCCCGCCGTCGTCATCGGCGGCCGGCTCGCGGTCGAACGCGAGCGTGACCGCGCGGTCGCTCAGCTCGCTCGTGCGGGCGTCGGCCCAGGAGGCGACCTGGCGCATCTCCTGGCGCTGGATGCGCAGCCGGCGGCGCAGGATCGCGCGCTCGAACACGAGCGCGAAGCCGTCGGCGAAGGTGCCCAGGCCGTCGCGCTCGACCTCGCCGACGACCGGCCCCGCGGGGCGGTCGGCCTGGAAGAACCCGATGACGCGCGCCTCCAGCACGATCGGCGCGGTGACGTACGTGTCCCAGCCCATCACGTCGGCGAACGCGTGCCGGCTGGCGGGGACGGGCGCCTCCAGGTCGGGTTCGACGAGATGCGCCCGGCGGCGGCGCAGGACCTCGCCCTCGACGAGCGGGTAGTCGATGGGCACCGGCCCCTCCTGCAGCCGCGCGAGCGTGACCGCGGCGCCGTCGGGGTCGTCGGGCGCGTGCAGCGCCTCGGCGACGAGCGCGCCGTCCTCGACGCGGCTGAGCAGGACGCGCCCCAGGCCCAGCGCGGCGGCGGCCTCGGCCGGGCCGCGGTCGACGATCTCGCTCGCCGGGCCCAGCTCGGCCAGGCGGCCGATCGCGGCGCGCACGCCCAGCAGCGCGTCGAGCCGGGCGCGCAGCGCGGCGGCCTCGGCCACCGGGTCGGCGAGCTGCGACGACGGGCTCACGACCGGCGCGCCCACGGGACGCCGTTGGAGCTCGTGCCCTCACCGCTGCGGCGCACCTCGAGGAGGTAGGCGACGGCAACGTCGTGCTCGGACATGCGCAGGTGGTAGGCGTCCGACAGCTCCTCGACGCGCTCGATCTGGGCGATGCCTTCGCGGAAGTACGACGGGAAGTTGAACAGGTCGTAGTCGACGACCGTGGCCTCCAGCCCCGCGCGCTGCAGCAGCTCCTCGGTGCGCTGCTGGGACAGGAACGACAGGTGCACGAGGTAGGCGACGCCCTCGGCCGCCAGCGCCTGGGGCAGCTTCTCGATGAGCTTGTCGAACGCGTTGCGGCCCCAGTAGTCCACCGGCCGGTGCCCGGAGACCTGCTGGAACGGGTCGACCGGCACCTGGTACAGCGACGAGACGATGACCTCGTAGCGCTCCTCGGGCACCCACGGGTACAGGTCGACGTGCTGGACGCTCATGCGGTCGGCGACCCCGTTGCGGAACGCGTTGTCGCGCGTGTTGGCGACCGCCTGCTCGTCGACGTCGATCGCGTGCACGTGCGTGGCGCCGTTGAGGGCGAGCTGCACGCCGAGGATGCCGGTGCCGCAGCCGACGTCGAGGCAGCGCTGGTGGGCACCGATCCCCTCGTTGCGCAGGTACTTCCACGGCATGAACGAGCCGGTGCGCGGCGCGAACACGCCGGGCTCGACGACGAGGTCGGGGAACGGCAGCGGGTACAGGTCGCGGCCGCGGCGATCGACCCAGCGCCGCGGCGGGCTCGCGTCGGGGGCGCGCTCGTCGTCGAGGCGGCCGTCGCGGCGGCGGCGCCCGAGCGGCGTGCCCTCCAGGCGCTCGCGCGCGGCGGCGATGTGGTCGGGGGTGACCCCGCAGCAGCCGCCGATGATCTGCGCGCCCTCCTCGCGCCAGCGCAGCGCCATCGCCGCGTACTCCTCGCCGCCGACGCCCTCCTCGAACTGCCAGCCGGCGCTGGTCAGGTAGCCGAGGTTCGGGTACACGCCCAGCGGCAGATCGGTGAAGTCGCGCAGGAACGACACCATCCCGTCGACGTGGTCGGGCGGGATGCAGTTGGCCAGCAGGGCGCCGATCCCCATCTCCTCGAAGCGCCGCGCCGCGCGGCCGAACGCGTCGCCCTCCGGGCCGCCCCAGTGCTCGCCGTAGACGCCGCACACGCCGTGGCGGCAGCGCCGGAACGACAGCCACACCGGCAGGCCGGTGTCGAGCAGCCGCTCGATCGTGTCGTACAGCGACGGGCGCACCAGCGACAGCGTCTCGACGAGCAGCAGGTCGGGCGCCTCGTCGGCGAACGCGCGGGTGAGCAGCCGGATCGTCTCGTGGCCCTCGTTGGCGTCGACGTCGCCGTTGAGCGAGAAGGCGACGGCGGCGTCGCTGCCCTCGGCCGCCTCGCGGGCGAGCCGCAGGCCGCGGCGGGCGACGTCCATCCAGTGCACGGGGCGGGCGGTCTGCCACAGGCGCGGGCCGTTCTCCAGCAGGCCGCTCGGCAGGCCCCACGTGTCGGTGCTGATCACGTCGCAGCCCGCCTGCACGTAGCGGCGGTGCACCTCGCGGACCGCGTCGGGGTCCTCGAGGACCGCGCGCACGCCCCACAGGCGGTCGTCGGTCTCCCGCATCCCCGGCAGCTCGGTGCCCACGCCGCCGTCGAGGACCACGCAGCGCTCCTCGGCGATGAGCTGCCGGACCCGGTCGTACCCGGCGGCGGGGCTGGTGGACGCGGTCTGACCCTGGCTCCCCATGGCCACCAGTGTGCCACTCCTGGCCTTCGGGGCCTACCCGTTCGGTCAGGTGGGGCGGCCGGCTGCTCAAGAACGGGCGCGCCGATCCGACGATCGCGTGTGTCCGCTGTCGAACGAAGAGGGAGAGGGACGATGCAACGCCTGCGACCCACGTCGCTGCGCGCCAAGCTGATCGCCACGCTGGTCCCGCTGGTCGTCGTGGTCGTCGCCGCGATGACCTGGCTCGCCGTGTCGCGCATGACGTCGGCGCAGGAGGACGCCGCCTACGCGCAGCTGCGCGAGATCGCGAGCGCCAACGCGAACGCGATCGACACCGACCTCGGCGCGAAGATCGCCCGCGCCGACGCGCTGGCCAACACGCTGGCCGCCTATCGGGGCGACGACGCGCAGGAGGTGAACGCGATCCTGCGCCACCTGGCCGAGCGCGACGCCGACAGCCTCGGCTACTACGCCGGCTACGAGCCGAACGCGTTCGACGGCGACGACGCCGCGCACGCCGGCCGGCCCTACCAGGTGGAGGACGGCGGGTTCGGCCCGTACTGGAACCGCCTGTCGGGCCAGCTCACGGTCGAGCCGCTCATCGACCCGTACACGTCGGACTACTACACGGTGCCCAAGGAGGCCGGGAAGCCGGTCGTCATCGAGCCGTACCTGTACGAGGGCGAGCTGCTGACCAGCTACGTCGCGCCCATCCTGCGCGACGGGAAGTTCGTCGGCATCGCCGGCAACGACGACGCGCTGACGACGCTCAACCGCGACGTGCGCGGCATCCGCGTCCTCGACTCCGGCTACGCGATGCTGCTGTCGGCCGAGGGCATGTTCGTGGCGGCACCGCGCGACGGCCTCATCGGCCGCCGCACGCTGGGCGACCTGGCCCGCGACCGCGGCAACGAGGACCTCGCCCGCGTCGTCCGCGACGTGAAGGCGGGCCGCAGCGGGCAGCTCGAGACCACCGACCCGTGGACGGGCGAGGACGTCGTCATGTCCTACGCGCCCGTGACCACCGGCGGCTGGAGCGTCGTCACCGTCGCGCCGCGCTCGGAGGTGCTGGCGGCCGCGACCACGCTGCGCTGGCAGCTCATCGTGACCGGCATCGTCGGCGTCCTCGTGATCGCCGCGGTGATCGTGCTCCTGGCCGGGCGCATCACGAAGCCGCTGCGCGCGTTCGTCCAGCGCCTGCGCGCCCTCAACGACACGGCCGTCGCCGGCCTGCGGCGCGGCATCGGCGCGCTCGCCGGCGGCGACCTGACCGTCGAGGCGACGAGCGACGTGGAGCCGCTCGTGGTCAAGGGCCGCGACGAGATCGCCGACGCGTCGCGCACCGCCAACGCACTGATCGAGCAGACGGCGGCCTCGGTGGACGCCTACAACGAGGCCCGGTCCGGCCTGGGCGCGCTGATCGGCCAGGTGTCGACGTCCGCCGGCGCGGTCGCGTCGTCGTCGCAGCAGATGGCGTCGACGTCCGAGGAGGCGGGCCGCGCGGTCGGCGAGATCGCCGGCGCGGTGTCCGAGGTCGCCACCGGCGCCGAGCGCCAGGCGCGGATGATCGCGTCCGCCCGCGAGGCGGCCGAGCAGACGAGCGAGGTCGCCGAGCAGGCGCTGGAGCTCGCCCGCGAGGGCGCGGCGTCGTCGGCGCAGGCGACCGAGGCGATGACGCAGGTCCGCGACTCGTCGGCGCACGTCAGCGACGCGATCCGCTCGCTGGCCGAGAAGTCCGACGAGATCGGCGGGATCGTCGACTCGATCACCGCGATCGCCGAGCAGACGAACCTGCTGGCGCTCAACGCGGCGATCGAGGCCGCGCGCGCCGGCGATCAGGGCCGCGGGTTCGCGGTCGTCGCCGACGAGGTGCGCAAGCTCGCGGAGGAGTCCCAGCAGGCGGCCGGGTCGATCGCGGCGCTCATCGCCCAGATCCAGACGGAGACGTCGTCGGCGGTGGACGTCGTGCGCGTCGGGGCCGAGCGCAGCAGCGAGGGCTCCGAGGTCGTCGAGCGGGCGCGCGAGGCGTTCGAGCGGATCGCCGAGGCGGTCGGCGACGTGAGCACGCGCGTCGGGGAGATCGCGTCCGCGGCCGGCGAGGTCGCGGCCGTCGCCGAGGAGTCGAGCGCGGCGACGGAGCAGGTCTCGGCGTCGACCCAGCAGACGAACGCGTCGACGCAGCAGATCGCCGCGTCCGCGCAGGAGCTGGCGCGGACCGCCGAGGAGCTGGAGGCTCAGGTCCGGCGGTTCACGCTGACCTGAGCCCGCCAGCCCTAGGCGGCCGCCTGAAGCGCCCGCGTCTCGGGGAGCATCCGCAGCTTGCGCAGCGCCTGCTCCTCGAGGCGGCGGACGCGGTCCGCCGACAGCTTCAGCTCGCGCGCGACCTGGTGCATCGTGCGCTCGCGGTGGCCGTCGAGGCCGTAGCGCAGCTCGATCACCCGGCGCTCGCCGCCGGAGAGGTTCTCCAGCGCGTGGTCGATCGCCCGGCGGTTGAGCGCGATCGCCGCCTCGTCGAACGGCGACAGCGCCGCGCGGTCCTCGAGGAAGTCGCCCAGCTCCGCCTCGTCCTCGCCCACGGGCGTGTGCAGGGAGACGGTGGCGGGCAGCTCCCCGCGGACGATCGCGACCTCGTCGACCGTCAGGCCGAGGTGCTCGGCGAGCTCCTCGTCGGTGACGTCGCGGCCGAGCTCGAGCATGAGCCGGCGCTCGGCCCGCTGGACGCGGTGCAGGCGCTCGGCGATGTGGACGGGCAGGCGGATCGTGCGGCCCTTGTCGGCAAGAGCGCGCGCCAGCGACTGGCGGATCCACCAGACCGCGTAGGTGCTGAACTTGAAGCCCTTGCGGTAGTCGAACTTCTCGACGGCCCGCATCAGGCCCACGTTGCCCTCCTGGATGAGGTCGAAGAGCGGGAGGCCCCGGTCCTGGTAGCGCTTGGCGAGCGAGACCACGAGGCGCAGGTTCGCCGTCATCATCCGCTCCTTGGCCGCGAGGTCGCCGCGCTCGATGCGCTGGGCCAGCTCGATCTCCTCCTCGGCGGTCAGCAGCTTGTGGCGCCCGATCTCCTCCAGGTACTGCGTCAGTGCGTCGTCGTGGTCGTACATGGGCGGGATCGTCTTCGCCCACCTGAAGCGGACCGTGAAGCGCAGATAACGCGCGGATGAGGAGTTCCGGAAGGCCAGATATGTGCCCGGGGGCCGGGTGCGGCGCGCGGCCGCCGCGGCCGCCGTCGCCGCCGGAAGCGGAGCGCGGAGTCGACGTGTGGCACCTGGCGTCTGGATAGCGGCTGCCATGTGCCACACGTCCCGGATCGCACGCCGGGGCCCGGCGGCGGGCGACCGCGCGGGCGGCGCCTAGCGGATCAGGACCTTCGCGCCGACCGGCACCCGCGGGTACAGGTCGATCACGTCGGCCACGCGCATCCGGATGCACCCGTGCGAGGCGCGGGAGCCGATCGACCACTCCTCGGCCGTGCCGTGGATGCCGACGCCGTCGACGATGCCCAGCCAGCGGGCCTTCAGGGGGTTGTTCGGGGCGCCGCCCGGGACGACGGAGCCGGCCAGCGAGCCCGCCCAGGACGAGTTCGGGACGTGCCAGGCCGGGTTCACGGCCTTGTTGGCGATCGAGTAGGTGCCCGACGGCGTGTCGACGCCGGCCATGCCGACCGCGATGCGGTAGGTCTTCGACAGGCGCAGGTTCTTGAAGAGGCGCAGCGTGAACGTGTTGCGGTCGACGGTGAGGATCGTCTCGTTCGCGCGGCGCAGCTCGGCGACCGTGACCTCGGGGTCGACGGCCGTGCGTTCCTGGCGGAACTCGCGCGGCGCGCTCGGGTCGGTGAACGTGTCGACGACCTTCGCGGCGAGCTTCCCGGCGTCGACGGTCATGCCGCGGCGCGCGCTGGTGACCTTCATGCGCGTGACGCCGATCTGCAGGCGCGCGTTGCGCGGCTTGCGGGTCGAGCGCGCGGCCACCTTGTCGGCCCACGCGCGCACGGCCGACCGCGAGACGCCGACCGCGGGCGGCACGGTGACGCCCGGCACGGCGCCGCCGTCGAGGCGAGCGGTCGCCGGCGGCGAGGTCTCCGTCGGCGTCGTCGGCGTGGTGGGCGTCGGCGGCGGCGCGGTCCCCGCGGCGTCGCGCCCGGCGTAGTAGGCGCGCCGCGCGGTGCGCAGGGCGTCGAGCGTGACGCCGGCCCGCGCGCCGCCGATCTGGTGGCGGCGCTTGGCGATCCGCACGGTCACGGGCGCAAGCAGGCGCGGCAGGAGCTGCGCCTGCAGCGTCGCGGCCGCCTGGGTGACCGACTGCCCGCCCAGGTCGATGCCGCCCACGAGCGTGCCGGGGGCGATGATCGACGTGTCGTCGTTCGTGGCGGCGCCCGCCGGCGCGACGGCGGCGAGCGCGACGGCGACGATGAGGACGGCGGTCGGAAGCAGGCGGCGTGCGTCCATGCGGCGGGTCAGGGTAGTCACCCAGACGTCGTACCCCTGCAACTCCGCCTTCACCGGGAGGACCGGGCGCTCACGCGACGACGCGCAGCCCGCCGCCCGCGGCCGACTCCGCGCTCCCGTCGCCGAAGAACTCGTCGATCCACGCCCACGTCGTCGTGCGCGCCGCCCGGCCGGTCAGCACCCCGAGGTGCCCGCCCGGGCCGGTCTCCAGGCGCACCTCGGGCGCGTTGGGCAGCAGCTTGGCGACGTGGTGCACGGCGGCCCGCGGCGCGAGCACGTCGCTGTCGCCGGCGATCGCCATCACCGGCGCGGTCACGTCGCGCAGGTCGAGCACGCGGCCGTCGAGCGCGAACCGGCCGTCGGCGAGGTCGTTGACGCGGAAGAAGCGGTGGTAGAGCTGGCCGAACGTCCGCCCCGGGTAGGCCTGCATGTCGCGGGTGAACGCGTCGACCGCCTCGATCTGGGCCAGGAACTCGCGGTCGTCGAGATGACGCAGGCGCGCCAGCGGCTTCGTCAGCTGCTTGTCGATCGACGTGAGCTGGAACACCCGGCGCACGAGCGGCGCCGGCGCGGTGCCCAGCGCGCGGTAGATCGGCGACAGCAGCCAGCCGCCGGTCGCGTTGATCGGCAGCCGCAGCGGCTCCAGCAGCCGCACGCGCCGGAAGTCGAACGGGGCGGCCACCGTGGCGATCCGGTCGATGGGCAGCTCCGCATCGGCCGCCGCGGCCAGCAGCGCCATGATCCCGCCCAGGCACCAGCCGACGAGCTGGACGGGGGCGCCGCCGGCGTCCTCGCTCACCCGGCGGATCGCGCCGGGCAGCACACCGTCGATCCAGTGCTCCAGCCCGAGGTCGCGATCGGAGAACCCGATCGAGCCGTAGTCGACCAGGTAGGTCGGCCGCCCGCCGGCCAGGAGGTGCTCGACCAGCGAGCAGCCGCGGCGCAGGTCGAAGCACGTCGGCGGCGCCGCCAGCGGCGGCACGAGCAGCACCGGCCGCGCGTCGGTCGCCGGCGCGTCGCGCACCGGGTGGTAGCGGAACACCGTGCGCTGCGGCGCCTCGTCGATGATCGACGCCGGCGTGCGGCGCAGGTCGGCGACGCCGCCGCGGAAGATCGCGTCGTAGAGGTTGGCGGCGGCGGCCGACAGCTCGGCCGGGGTGGGCGGCAGGTGCATGCTCGGCCCAGTATCGCGCCCCGCGGGCCCGCGCCCGGCGGGTCAGCGCCCGCGCCGCGCCCGCGTCTTGCGCGGGGCGAACGCCTTGCAGTGCGGGTTGGCGTTCGGGATCCAGCCCCCGTACATCATGTTGCGCTTGTCGCGCGAGTGGCCGAGGCCCAGCATGTGCCCCGCCTCGTGCGTGACGATCTGGCACCAGAGCTGCGCGTTGCGGGCGCGGATCGGCCAGCTCTCGTTGCGCACGTTCAGGTACATCGTGCACAGGTCCTCGTCGTAGACCCAGCCGTTGTAGACGTCGTCGTCGGGGGTCGCGTCGGGGTCCTCGCTGGAGAGCCGGATCGCGACGCCGGCCGCGCAGCTCTCCGGCGCGCCGCCCCAGTAGCGAACGGCCGCGTCCCACAGGCGCGCGACGAGCGGGTTGGCGGTCGCGCTGCCGGTCACCGGCGTGGTGGCCGGCGCGGTCGGCGGGTTGGTGTACTCGCCGGTGCCGCCGTCGAGCACGGGCGCCGCGGCCGCGGGGGCGGCGAGCGCGGCGGCGGCCAGGAGCGCGAGCACGGGCAGGCGGATCACGCCGCACCCATCGGCCGCCCGGGGCCGGCGCCGCGCCCCGCGCAGCGGGCGCTGGACGGGTGTCGGAGGACCGTCAGTGCGAGACGAGGTCGCGGCGGCGCACAAGCGCGGAGCCGGCGATCGCGCCGACGAGCGCCACCACGGCCGCGATCAGGAACAGCTCGTGCAGCGCGCCGGTGAACCCGGCGCGGACGGCGTGCTCGAACGGCTCGCGCGCCGCCGCCGGCAGGTTCGCCGCGACCTCGCTCACGTGGCCGGAGGCGATCACCTGGCCGAGATCGCCGGTCGCCGCCACCGCGCGCCGGGCGCCGGCGTCGAGCGCGGCCAGCGTCTTGTCGGCGACGCGGTGCTCGAAGATCGCCCCGTACGCGGCGATCGCCGTCGCCGTGCCGACCTGGCGGAACGTGTTGCCGATGCCCGACGCCATCCCGCTGCGGCTCGGGTGCACGACGCCGATCGTCACGGACGCCAGCGGCGGGTTGACCATCCCGTTGGCGACGCCGGCGACGAGGAAGCCGGGCAGCAGGACCGTCCACGTGGAGTCCGCGTCGACGGGCGACATGAGCACGAGCGCGACCGCGATCAGCAGCAGCGCGAGCCCGAGCGGGATGCGCAGCGGGACGTGCGCGGTGAGCCGCCCGGAGATCGGCGCGACGAGGAGCGACAGCAGCGTCAGCGGCAGGAGCTGCAGGCCGGCCTCCATCGGCGAGTGCCCGAGCACGTTCTGCAGGTACAGCGTGATGTAGAGGAACATCGCGTACAGCGACGCCGACAGCGTGAACCCGACGATCGCGGCGCCCGCGAAGCTCGGCACGCGGAACAGCGACAGGTCCAGCATCGGGTGCTCGGTCGTCAGCTCGCGCACCACGAACGCGATCAGCAGCACCACCGCCGCCACCAGCGAGCCGGCGATCGGCGGGCTGCCCCAGCCCTCGGCGTTGCCGCGCACGAGCGCGAAGATCAGCAGGAACAGCGCCGCCGACCAGGTCACCAGGCCCGGCAGGTCGATCCCGCCGCCGCGGGGGTCGCGCGACTCGTCGACCCGCCGCAGCGTGATCGCCAGCGCCGCCAGGCCGATCGGCACGTTGAGGTAGAAGATCCACTGCCAGCCGAGCCCCTCGGTCAGCGCGCCGCCGACGAGCGGCCCGACCGCCAGCGCGGCGCCGGCGACCCCGCCGAAGGCGCCGAACGCGACGCCCCGCTCGCGCCCGTGGAACGCCGTGCCGATCAGGGCCAGCGAGCAGGCGAACATGATCGCCCCGCCGACGCCCTGCACGCCGCGCAGCACGTCCAGCCACGTCGCGGTGGGCGCCAGCCCGCACGCCAGCGACGAGGCGGCGAACACGACCAGCCCGATCGAGAACACGAGCCGGCGGCCGATGCGGTCGGCGACCGAGCCGGCGGTGAGCATGAGCGCCGCGAGCGTGAGCGCGTACGCGTCGACGACCCACTGCAACTCGGCGAACGTGGCGCCGAGGTCGCGCTCGATCTCCGGCAGCGCGACGTTCACGACGGTGATGTCGAGCAGCAGCATGAAGATGCCGACGCAGACGACGCCGAGCGTCCACCAGCGGTTGGGGTTCGGCGCCGGCGGGGCGCTCATGCGCCGACGAGCATGGCGGCGCCCAGCGCGCCGCCGTAGTCGCCCAGCTCGGCGACCTTCACGGCCGGTGGGCGCTCGTCGTTGAAGAGGTGCGGCTGCATCTCCTCGGCCAGGCGCGCGGCCGCGGGCTCGCCGAAGCGCACGCCGAGCCCACCGCCGAGGACGATCGCCTCGATGTCGAGCAGGTTGACGGCCGACGCGACCGCGGTGGCGATCGCCCGGTAGGCGCGGTCGATGAGGTGCAGGGCGAGCTTGTCCTCGTGCTCGATCGCCTTCGCCCACACCGAGCTGGCCAGGCGGTCGCGGCCCTTCTCCTCCATGATCTTGAACAGGCGGGTGTGCTCGCCGTCGGCGTGGCGCTCGCGCGCGGTGAGCTCCATCGCCTTGCGGCCCGCGTAGGCCTCCATGCAGCCGTGGCGCCCGCACGGGCACTTCGCGCCGCCCTCCTTGACGACCATGTGGCCGATCTCGCCGGCGCCGCCGCGACCCAGCCACTCCTCGCCGTCGAGGATGAGGCCGCCGCCCACGCCGGTGCCCCAGAAGACGCCCAGCAGCGACCGGTACGGGCGGCCGGCGCCGAGGTCGAACTCGGCCTTCGTCGCCACCGACACGTCGTTGCCGATCGCGATGCGGGTGCCGAGCTCGCCGCCCAGCCGCTCGCCGACGGGGACCGCGTCGTGCCAGTCGGGCAGGTTGCCGGCCTGCGCGATCGTGCCGGCCTCGGCGTCGACGTCGCCGGGCGAGCCGAGGCCGACGCCGGCGAGCGCGTCGGGCGACGTGCCGGCCGCCTGCGCGGCCTCGCGCTGCGCGTCGGCGAGCGCGCGGATCACGTCGTCGGGGCCGCCGGTGGTCGGCGTCGGCCGGCGGGCCTGGCCGAGGATCGCGTTGCCGTCGTCGACGACGATCGCCTGGATCTTGGTCCCGCCGAGATCGATCCCGCCTCGCAGCGCCATCGCGCCCTCCTAGGCCTTTCCGTACACGGGGACGTGCGCGCCGCTGGTCGGCGCCGCGTCATCGGAGCACAGGAACCGGATGACCGCGGCGATCTCCTCCGGCCGGACCCAGCGCTCGAACTTGCCGTCCGGGTTGGCGGCGCGGTTGGCGGGCGTGTCGATGACCGACGGCAGCACGGCGTTGACGCGCACGTTGTCGTTGCGGTACTCGGCCGCCGCCGCGTCGACGAAGGCGAGCACCGCGGCCTTGGAGGCGATGTACCCGGCGGCGCCCGGGAACGGGCGCAGCGCGGCGCGGGTGGAGACGCACACGACCGCGCCGCCGCCGGCGGCGATCAGGTGCGGCAGCGCGCCCGCGGTGACGAGGTAGGTCGGGCGCAGGTTCAGCCGCAGCTGCGCCTCGAAGTCCTCGACCGGCGTCTCGTGGATGCGCCCGTTCTGGGCGAACCCGCCGACGAGGTTGACGACGGCGCGCAGCGGCGCCGCGTCGTCGGCGGTCGCCAGCTCGACGACCTCGGCCACCGGCGCCTCCTCGCACAGGTCGGCCTGGGTCAGCGCGAGCCGCTCGTGCGGCTCGAGGCGATCGAGCTCGCCCTCGCTGCGCCACGGCACGACGACCCGCCAGCCGTCGGCCAGGAAGGCCTTGGTGACCGCATGGCCGAGCCCGCCGGTTCCGCCGGTGACGATCGCGGTGCGCCCCATGGCCGCAGGACACTACCCCGATCGGCCCGGTTCGTCCGCTTCCACGTCTACGTTGCCGGGCATGCTCGTGCGAGAGCTGACCGACGGGTGCGAGATCGACCAGGTGCTCCTGGTGCGCGAGGTCGAGGTGCGGCAGAAGCGCGACGGGCGCGAGTTCCTGAAGCTGGCGCTCGGCGATCGCACGGGCTCGGTGGCGGCGACGATCTGGGACGGGGTCGCCGAGCTGCTGGACCACATCCGCCCCGGCGTGCCCGTGCGCGTCATCGGCCGCTACGCCGACCACCCGCGCTACGGCGCCGAGATCACGGTGCGGGCGCTGCGCCGCCCGGCCGACGGCAGCTTCGACCCGGCCGACCTGCTCGACGGCCCGCCGCGCCCGGTCGCGGCGATGGAGGCCGACCTGCGCGAGCTCGTCGGGACCGTGCGCGACCCGTACCTGGCCGAGCTGCTGGACCGCATCGTCGGGCCCGCCGCGCCGACCTGGCCGGCGTTCCGCGACGCCCCGGCGGCGAAGGTCTACCACCAGGCCTACCGCCACGGCCTACTGGAGCACTCGCTCACGGTCGGCCAGGCCGTGCACGCGATGAGCGCGACGTTCCCGGGCATCGACCACGACGTCGCGGTCACCGGCGCGCTGCTGCACGACGTCGGCAAGCTCGAGGCCTACGCCAGCGACGGCCTGCGCATCCACATGACCGACGCCGGCCGCCTGCAGGGCGAGATCGTGCTCGGCTACACGCGCGTGCGGCGCGCGATCGAGTCGATCGAGGGGTTCCCCGCCGATCGCGCCGAGGCGGTGCTGCACATCATCCTCAGCCATCACGGCACGCTCGCGCACGGCTCGCCGGTGGTGCCGTGCACGCGCGAGGCGACGCTCGTGCACTTCGTCGACAACCTCGGCGGGCGGCTGGGCTCCTTCGACCGGCTCGAGAAGGAGCTGCCCGACGGCGAGCGCTGGACCGCGTACGACCGCGCGCTGGGCACCGGCGCCTACTTCCCGGCCGGCCGCGTCGCGACCGACCCGGCCGCCGCCCGCGCCGCGTAGCCGGCGTCAGCGCGCGCGGCTGAGGATCTCGTCCATCTGCCGCGCGCCCTCGAGGATCCGCGCCACGTACTCGTCGCGCTGCTCGGGCGTGAGCGTGTCCGCGCGGTTGCGCAGCAGCTCGGCGAAGCCGGCGACGACGGCCAGCGGCGTGCGCAGGTCGTGGACCAGGGCCGACAGCGGATCGCGCTCGGTCATCGCTCCGGGTCGAGCGCGATCTCGCCGCGCTCGAGCGCGAGCGCGATCGCGTGCACGCGGTTGCGCGCGTGCAGCTTGGGGATCGCGTTGCGGACGTGGCTGCGGACGGTCTCGACCGACACGCCGAGCATCTCGCCGACGGCCTCGGCGGTGAGCCCCTCGGCCATGAGCTGCAGGACCTCGCGCTCGCGGGGCGAGAGCTGCGCGACGCGCGCCGTCGTCCGCCGCGACAGCAGGATGCGGTCCAGGCGCGGGTCGACGTACGTGCCGCCCTCGGCGACCTGCGTGATCGCCTCGACCAGCTCGTCGGCGGAGCCGGCCTTCAGCGCATAGCCCTGGGCGCCGGAGTCGAGGCCCTCGTAGAGCAGGTCCGCGTCGGTCTCGCCGGTGTAGAGGACGATCCGCAGCTGCGGCCGCGTCGCCAGCAGCATGCGCGCCAGGTCGATCCCGGAGCCGTCGGGGAGGCGGATGTCGACGAGCGCGACGTCCGGCTGCTCGTGCTCGACGAGGTCCATCGCGGCCGCCACGTTGCCGGCGGTGCCGACGACGTCGAGGCCGCTGTCGGCCAGCAGCGACTCCAGCCCGTCGCGCAGCGCCTCGTGGTCGTCGACGATGGCCAAGCGCGTCATCTTGGGTGGCACCGTACTGCTCGATTGCCGCAAACAGGGAACAAATGGCGTGACTTCCGGCACTCGTCGCGCCCTATCGTTCGGGGAGCATGGCGAAGGACACCGAGAAGCTCATCCGCCAGCTGTCGTTGATCTCGTATCTGATGGCGGAGCGGCGGCCGGTCACGGCGACGGAGATCCGCAGGGACGTCGAGGGGTACAGCGGGATGAACGAGGACGCGTTCGCCCGCCGCTTCTACGCCGACCGTGCCGAGCTCGAGTCGCTGGGGATCGCGCTGACCGTCGACAAGCCGGCCGACGGCATCGCCGAGCAGGAGAACTACTCGCTGCGGCCCGAGAACTTCCACCTGCCGGCGATCGCGTTCACCGACGCGGAGCTGGCCGCGCTGCAGACCGCGCTCTCGCTGCTCGACGGCGAGTTCGCCTACGCGGAGCCGCTGCGCCTGGCGCTGCAGCAGATCACGTGGGGGCGGCCGTCGCCCCTGCAGGCGCCCGACCAGCGCTCGGTCGCGCTCGGGCTCACCGCCAGCGCCGGCGGCCACGAGCTGTCGCAGCGCCTGGCCAAGGTCGAGACGGCGATCTTCCGCCACAAGACGATCACGTTCGACTACTACACGATGGCCCGCGACGAGGTGGGCCGCCGCAAGGTCGACCCCTACCACCTGCTCTACCAGGGCGGCCAGTTCTACCTCCTCGGCTACTCGCACGAGCGCGAGGCGCTGCGCGTGTTCCGCCTGTCGCGGATGCGCGGCAAGGTCGCGTACGCGACGAAGGCCGAGCACGACTTCAAGCGCCCCGCCGACTTCGACCCGCGCCCGTACGCCAAGCGCGCGCCGTGGCAGTTCGGCGACCCGGTCGGCACCGCCGAGGTCCGCATCTCGGAGCGCATCGCCTGGCAGGTCGAGCGCCACTTCGGCCGCTTCGGCACCGTCCGCCCCGCCGACGACGGCGCGATCGTGCTCGAGACCGAGTACGCCGACGGCCGGCTGCTGTCGGGCTGGGTGCTCGGCCTCGGCGAGCACGCCCGGGTGCTCGCGCCCGCCGAGCTCGCCGGGGAGGTGGCCGAGCGCGCCGCGCGCGTGACCGAGCGCCACGAGGGCACCTTCGAGACCGCCCCGCCCACCGGCCGGCCCCCGTCCGCGGGCGGCGAGGACGGCGAGAGCGGCGGCAGCCGCCGCGAGGCCGCGATCCGGCCCGAGCGCTTCGCCCGCCTGGTGACGCTCGCGTCCGTGCTCATCGAGGCCGGCCGCGCCGGGCGCACGCTGCGCCTCGACGACGTGCTCGAGCGCCTGCAGGTCTCCGAGGCGGAGCTGCGCGAGGACATCAACGTCCTCAACGTCGTCAACTTCGGCGGCGGCTCGTACGTCCTCTACGCCGAGCTGACCGACGACGGCGAGATCGAGGTCGACCCGGAGCCCTACTCCGACAACTTCGCCCGGCCCGCCCGCCTGCTGCCGGTCGAGGCGAAGGCGCTCGTCGCCGCGATCGACCTCATCGGCGACCACATCCCCGAGGGCTCGCTGGCCTCGGCGCGCGAGAAGATCGTCGCCGCGCTCGGCGAGGATCCGACGCACGCGGGCCTGCAGATCGCCAGCGCCGGCGGCGACGACTCGGAGATCGCCAAGGTCGTGTCGCGCGCGATCGCCGACCGGCGCATGCTCGAGCTCGACTACTACAAGGCCAACGAGGACGAGTACTCGGTGCGCCGCGTCGAGCCGTACGCGCTCACGAACGGGCGCGAGGGCTGGTACGTGGCGACGTTCGACCCGACCCGCGACGACGTGCGCCACTTCCGCCTGGACCGCATCCGCCGCGCGACCGTGCTCGACGAGACGTACGTGCCGCGGCCCGAGGTCGACCCGGCCGCCGAGGTCGACGGCTGGCTGCGCACCGGCGAGGTCGAGGCGTCGCGCACCGCGCGCGTGTGGATCGCGCCAGAGCGCGCCCGCTGGGTGCGCGAGGAGCGCCGCGTGGCCGAGGAGCTGGCCGACGGCGCGATCGTGGTCGAGCTGCCGTTCAAGGGCGTCGACTACCTCGTGCGCGAGGTGCTCAAGGAGGCCGGCGACGCGGTCGTGCTCGAGCCCGAGGACGCGCGCGAGGCGGTGCTCGCGGCGGTGACGCGGCTCGCCCCGGTGCGGTGAGCGCGATGCGCGTTCGCGTCGGGGTGCAGGTGCAGCCCCAGCACGGCGAGTTCGACCGCATGCGCCGGGCGTGGCGCGAGGCCGAGGAGATCGGCGCCGACTGCATCTACACGTGGGACCACTTCTACCCGCTGCGCGGCGAGCCGGAGGGGCGGCACTTCGAGGGCCTCGCGTGCCTCGCGTCGCTGGCCGAGAACACGCAGCGCGCCGAGGTCGGCGCGCTGGTGTTCTGCAACTCGTACCGCAACCCGAACCTGCTGGCCGACGCGCACCGCACGATCGACCACATCTCCGGCGGGCGGGTCGTGCTCGGGATCGGCGCCGGCTGGTTCGCCAAGGACTACGAGGAGTACGGCTACGAGTTCGGCACCGCGCCCGACCGGCTGCGCGCGCTGCGCCGCGACCTGCCGATCATGCGCGAGCGCCTGCGGCGGCTGAACCCGCCGCCGCTGCGCGACATGCCGATCCTGATCGGGGGCGGCGGCGAGAAGGTGACGCTGCGCCTCGTCGCCGAGCACGCCGACACGTGGCACGCGTTCGCCGACCTCGACACGTACGTCCACAAGGCGCAGGTGCTCGCGCGCCACTGCGAGCGCGTCGGGCGCGACCCGGCGGAGATCGAGCACTCCGTCAGCCGCTTCGACCGCGACCTGCCCAGGCACGCCGACGCGTACCTGGAGGCGGGCGTGCGCCAGTTCGTCGTCAACACGGGCGGGCCCGACTTCGACCTGAGCACCCTGCTCGAGATGGTCGCGTGGCGCGACCGCCTCGGCGTGTAGGGCACTAGCCTCCCTGGCTGCCGTGAGCCGCCGCGACCAGATCCGGATGTCCGACGCCGAGGTGCTCTCGTTCCTGGACGAGCAGCGCACGGTGACGTGCGCGACCAACGGCCGCGACGGGTGGCCGCACCTGATGCCGCTCTGGTACGTCGTCCGCGACGGCCAGCTCTGGTCGTGGACGTACGCCAAGTCCCAGAAGGTGCGCAACCTCGAGCGCGACGAGCGCGTCACGCTCCAGGTCGAGGCGGGCGAGACCTACGACCAGCTCCGCGGCGTGATGCTGCGCGCCCGCGCCGTGATCCACCGCGACACCGACGCGGTGGCCGCGCTCGGCACCGAGATCTTCACGCGCTACGCGGGCGGGCACGAGCTCGACGAGGGCACCCGCGCGATGGTCGTCGCGCAGGCGGCCAAGCGCGTCGGGCTGCAGTTCGTCGAGGAGGCGCGCGTCACCTGGGACCACCGCAAGCTCGGAGGTGTCTACTAGTGGCCCTGAAGGGACTCATCCTGTCCGGGGGCAAGGGCACCCGGCTGCGACCGATCACGCACACGTCGGCCAAGCAGCTCGTCCCGGTCGCCAACAAGCCGGTCCTGTTCTACGGCATCGAGGCGATGGCGGCCGCCGGCATCGAGGAGGTCGGGATCATCATCGCCCCCGAGACGGGCGACGAGATCCGCGCCGCCGCCGGCGACGGCGACCGCTTCGGGGTGCGCATCACCTACATCGTCCAGGACGAGCCCGCCGGCCTGGCCCACGCGGTCCTCACCGCCGAGCCGTTCCTCGGCCAGGACCCGTTCGTCATGTACCTGGGCGACAACCTGCTGCAGGGCGGCATCGCCGACCTCGTCGCCGCGTTCGAGCGCAACGACCCCGAGGCGCTGATCCTGCTGACGCCGGTGCCCGACCCCCAGCACTACGGCGTCGCCGAGCTCGACGGCGACCGCGTCGTCGCGCTGGCCGAGAAGCCGCCGGAGCCGAAGACGAACCTCGCGCTCGTCGGCGTGTACCTGTTCAGCCCGCGCATCCACGACGCCGCGCGGGCGATCGAGCCGTCGGCGCGCGGCGAGCTGGAGATCACCGACGCGATCCAGCACCTCGTCGACGCGGGCGCGCGCGTGGAGCCGCACATCGTCGAGGGCTGGTGGAAGGACACCGGGCGCCTCGACGACATGCTCGAGGCCAACCGGCTGATCCTCGACAACCTCGTCACCCGCGTCGACGGGGAGCTCGTCGACTCGACCGTCGAGGGCCGCGTCGTGATCGAGGCGGGCGCGCGCCTGGAGCGCTGCACCGTGCGCGGCCCGGCGATCATCGGCGCGGGCACGCGCCTGATCGACGCCTACGTCGGCCCGTACAGCGCGATCGCCGAGGACTGCCTCGTCGAGCAGGCCGAGATCGAGCACTCGATCCTGCTGGCCGGCAGCGAGGTGCGCAACCTGGCCGGGCGGATGGAGTCGTCGCTGCTGGGGCGCAACGTGAAGATCAGCCGCGACGAGGGCCGCCAGCCGCGCGCCTACCGGTTCATGGTCGGCGACAACAGCGAGATAGGAATTCTCTAGGGATGGCGACGGTGGCCCCGACACGCCGCGATAGAGGGCTTCCGGTGGCTGGCCACCGGAGGCGGGCCCCCGTGGGTGGTCTCTGATGCGGATGGTGGTGACCGGCGCCGGGGGGATGCTCGGCCACCGCGTCTGCGCGCGCGCCCGCGCGCTGGGCCACGACGTGACCGCCTGCGAGCGGGCGCAGCTCGACATCACCGACGCCGACGCCTGCCTGCGGCTGATGGAGGCCGTCGAGCCCCAGGTCGTCGTCAACTGCGCCGCCTACACGCGCGTCGACGACGCCGAGAGCGAGCGCGACCTGGCGATGGCCGTCAACGCGACCGGCGCCGGGAACGTCGCCCGGGCGGCCGCCGTGGCCGGCGCGCGCATCGTCCACGTGTCGACGGACTACGTGTTCAACGGCGACCACGACGAGCCGTGGGTGGAGTCCGACCCGGTCGACCCGCAGTCGGTCTACGGGCTGAGCAAGCTCCGCGGCGAGGAGCTCGTCGCCGACGCGACCCCGCGCCACGCGATCGCGCGCACCGCCTGGCTGTTCGGCACCGGCGGCCCGAACTTCGTCGACACGATGCTGCGCCTCGCCGCCGAGCGCGACGAGGTCAGCGTGGTCACCGACCAGGTCGGCTGCCCGACGTGGACCGGGCACCTGGCCGACGCGCTGATCGAGCTGGCCGAGCGGCCGGACGACGACGGAATCCATCACCTCGCCGCCCAGGGCTCGTGCTCCTGGAACGAGCTGGCGATCGAGGTGTTCGACCAGGCGGGCGTGACGTGCCGCGTGCTGCCGACCACGAGCGACGCCTTCAAGCGCCCCGCCCCGCGCCCGGCCTACAGCGTGCTGGGCACCGAGCGGGCCGACCCGATCCTGCTGCCGCCGTGGCAGGAGGGCGTCCGCGAGCATCTGAGCGAGAGAAAGGTGGGATCCCCCGGATGAGGCTGCTCGTCTGCGGCGGGGCCGGCTTCATCGGCTCCAACTTCGTGCGCCTGCGCGTGCGCGACGAGGGCGACGAGGTCGTCGTCCTCGACAAGCTGACCTACGCCGGCCGGCGCGAGAACCTCGCCGACCTGCCCGACGTGAAGCTCGTCGTCGGCGACATCGCCGACCAGGCCGCGGTCGACGAGGCGATCGGCGACGGCGTCGACGCGATCGTGAACTTCGCCGCCGAGACGCACGTCGACCGCTCGATCGCCGAGCCGGACGCGTTCATCAAGACCAACGGCGAGGGCACCTACCAGCTCCTGGAGGCGGTGCGCCGCCACGAGGTCGCCCGCTTCGTCCACATCTCGACCGACGAGGTGTACGGCTCGATCGAGGAGGGCTCGTTCACCGAGGAGTCGCCGATCGTGCCCTCCTCGCCCTACAGCGCCTCGAAGGCCGGCGCGGACCTGCTGGTCCAGAGCTACCACCACACGTACGGGACGCCGGCGCTGATCTGCCGCGGGTCCAACAACTACGGGCCCTACCAGTACCCCGAGAAGCTGATCCCGCTGATGATCCTCAACGCGCTGCACGGCGACCCGCTGCCCGTCTACGGCGACGGGATGCAGGTGCGCAACTGGCTGTACGTCGAGGACTTCGGCCGCGGCATCGGCCACGTGCTGGCCCACGGCGCGGCGGGCGAGGTCTACAACGTCGGCGGCCCCGACGAGGCGCCCAACCTCGAGGTCGTCAAGCGGATCATCGAGTTGACGGGCGCCGACGAGTCGCTCATCGAGTACGTCGCCGACCGGCCCGGCCACGACCGCCGCTACAGCCTCGGCTCGGAGAAGATCCGCGCGCTCGGCTGGGAGGCGCAGGTGCACTTCGCCGAGGGGCTGGAGCGCACGGTGCGGTGGTACCGCGACAACGCCGCCTGGTGGGAGCCGATCCGCTCGGGCGACTACCGCGAGTACTACGAGCGCCAGTACGGGCGCAAGCTGGCGTAGGCGCTACTCGCCGCCGCCGTCGAGGCCGGCGATCCGCCAGGTGCCGTTGGCCTTCTCGAAGGTCAGCGTGCGGTCCTCCTCGGTGCCGTCGAACTCGGAGCGCACGACGGCGGTCGCCGCGTCCCCGGTCACCTCGACGCTGACGACGTCGAGCTCGAAGCTGCTGGCGTCCTCCAGCTGGTCGGAGACCGCGTCCTGGCAGTTGCGGTTGCCCTGGTTGAGGGCGTCGGCGACCTCGGTGGCGAAGAGCGTGTTGCAGATGTCGGAGGCCTCGCCCTTCATGCCGGCCTCGGCGAGGTCGTCGACGACCTGGGCGACGGCCTTCTGCTCGCCGCTGTAGTCGTCGGCGTTGTTGGAGGACTGCTGCCCGGCGCAGCCGGCGACGAGCAGGGCGGCGGCAGCGGCGAGAGCGAGGACGGCGGAGCGCACGGGCCGCAGCGTATTCGATCGCGCCGCGCCGCCCTACACTCGTCAACGCCGTGTCCTCCTCGCCGGTTCCGATCCCGCGCGGGCGCCACGCCCCGCCGCTCGAGGTGCGCCTCGAGGTGCAGCGCGAGCGGCTGCTCAACGCCGCCGCCGCCGTCTTCGCCCGCGAGGGCTACGCGAAGGCGACCGCCGAGGCGATCGCGCGCGAGGCCGGCATGTCGAAGGCGACGTTCTACGAGCACTTCACCAACAAGGAGGACGCGATCATCGCGCTGTTCGACGCGTCCGCCGCGCTGGTGGCCGAGCGGATGGCGCACGCGACCAGCCAGGTGCCCGAGGAGCCGGGCGCGCAGATCCGCGCCGGCGGGCGCGCGTTCCTGGGGACGCTCGCCGAGCACCCCGATCGCGCCCAGACGCTGCTCGTGGAGATCATCGGCGCCGGGCCGCGCGCCGTCGAGCGCCGCGACGCGATGCTCGAGCACTTCGCGGCGCTGATCGACGCCGAGAACGCGACCGCCCACCGCCGGCGCGGGACCCGCCGCTTCCACGAGCACGACGCGCACGCGATCGTGGGCGCGGTGGTCGAGCTCGCGTCGCGCCAGCTCCGGCTCGGCGTGCCCGAGTCGCTGATGGACCTGGAGCCGGTGATCGAGCGCCTGGCGCTCGGCCTGCTGCGCGAGCCCGAGTGATGGCGACCACCCCGGCGGCGTCGCTGGCCGAGCTCGAGGCGCGGATCGTCGAGTGCCGCGCGTGCCCGCGCCTCGTGGCCTGGCGCGAGGAGGTCGCGCGGGTCAAGCGCGCCGCGTTCGCCGACTGGACCTACTGGGGGCGGCCCGTCCCCGGGTTCGGCGACCCGCAGGCGCGGGTGTTCGTGCTCGGCCTCGCGCCCGCCGCCCACGGCGCCAACCGCACCGGGCGGGTGTTCACCGGCGACCGCTCCGGCGACTGGCTGTACGCGTCGCTGCACCGCACGGGCTTCGCCAACCAGCCGACGTCGGTGTCGATCGACGACGGCCTGCAGCTGCGCGACCTGTGGATCGCCGCGGCGGTCCGCTGCGCGCCGCCGGCCAACAAGCCCACGCCCCAGGAGCGCGACGCCTGCCTGCCGTACGCGCGCGAGGAGCTGGCGCTGTTGCCCGACGTGCGCGTCGTCGTGTGCCTGGGCGCGTTCGCCTGGGACGCGGCGCTGCGGCTGCTCGGCCCGGTGCGCCCCAAGCCGCGCTTCGCCCACGGCGCCGAGGTCGAGGTCGGCGGCAAGCTCCTGCTCGGCTGCTACCACGTCTCCCAGCAGAACACGTTCACCGGCGTGCTGACCGAGGAGATGACCGACGCGGTGTTCGCGCGGGCGCGCGAGCTGGCGCAGGCCTGAGCGCTCAAGATCCCGGGCCGGGAACGCCTGGCGGAGCGCGGGCGCACGCTGGACCCCTGTACGGCTGACGTGGCTACGACCCGCAGATCGCGTCAACGAGCTCCCACACCGAGCTGCTCGGGTTGGAGAGAGGTGGCGAGCCGTCGCCCTCGTGCTTTTCATCCAGCGCGATTGCTCGACGGCGCGCCTGGGAGTAGGAGGCGGCGAGGCGGCTCAACGCCTCCTCCGTGAGTTCCTTGTCACAGGCAAGCTCTGTCCGGCATCGCCTCTGCGCGTCCTTGCGGTCGATGAACGCGGTCTGGTCCCGGAAGTGCAACAGGAACCACAGCTCGATACACGGGTTGGAGACGGCGACACGAATGCCACCTGCGCCGGCGATCTGGAGCGCTTCGGGGAGGTCTGGATGGACATCGACATCGAACACGCACCAGATCTCGTCCCACGCGCGACCGCGTCCTCGTTTCTGGTCGCGGGCGCCGATGGCCTTCGCCTCCGCAGCCTTCTTCACCAGTTGCAGCGGGCCCCCATGGAACTCGCTGATCTCGACGCTGACACGCCGTCGGTGCTCGCGGTGCCAGTACACGAGGTAGCCCGGCTCCGTGAGGCGCCCCTCAGTGAAGACTAGTAGCTCCCGCTTGATCTCCTGCTTCGAGACACGGCGGGACAGCCCACCCCGTCTGGGTCGCCTAGGAGTCACGCCGATCGCTTGAAGTGATCAGTCTCGCTGCGTGCTCGAACTCACTCGGAGAGAGGATCGGCGTACCGCCGTAGCGTCCCGTTAGGTACCTCTTCGCGACAGCTTCGTCCTTACGAGGGTCGAGATCGGTCAACGGATAGAGCCTCGTGCTTCCGTCGTTCGCCTTCTCAGTGAACCAGATCTGATCCCGGCCAAGCGGACGATCGTCCTTTGCGTTCCCCATCACGGTCACATCGTGGGAGTTGAAGATCAGCTGGGCTCGATGCGGGTTTGTCTGCGGATCCTGGAATAGGCGGACCAAACGTTGGACGAGCGCCGGATGGAGACTCGCGTCGAGTTCGTCGGCAAGTAGCACGGCCCCATTCGCGAGAGCGTCAATCACAGGGCCAACAAGTCCGAACCAGACCATGGTGCCCAACGACTCATCCTCAACGTGCAGCTCCACGTCGCCTGATACTCCGCGATGAGATAGCCGGACTTCGAAATCTTCGAACCGGAAGATGGGCTCATCTGACGGGTCACTATCACCGGCTAGGAGCGCTTCGACCTCCCGCAGTCGCTCGCGTACTCCGGCGTCAAACTCGCGGACACGCGCGCCCGTGATCCCGAGATCTGCTGCGCGAAGCAACGCGAGCACCTGCTCGTGATGGCTTTCGTCCTCGAGCATGCGGGCCGTGAACAGCTGTCGCCAACGCCGACTCTCCGCCTCGGCGAGCAAGAGATTGCGATCGAACCAGGCATAGAGCGGCAGCAGCAGCGGATGGTTCGCCGATGCCGCGGTCGACAGAAAGAGGGCGTTCGGCCGCAACAGCTCGCGAACGGCCTTTCCTCGAGTCCGCTCGGCGGCCCCCAACTCAACGTCGTCATGGTCTCGACGAAACAGAAGTGCTGGGCGGCCTCGCGGATACCAGTGCGCCCACTCCTCCACGACGCGCTCGGGAGCGATCTCAAAGCCGTAGACGTGCCGAATCCCGTTGAGCACGAGTTCGACTTCAAACGAGGATGTCGACGCCTCGGCGGCCGGGTCCAGCCGAAACGGGAAGTACGGCATGGCTGCGGTCGGACTCTGTGTGCGAAACGAGGTAAGCACGAGCCTGCGCATGTCGTTCATTGCACGGAGGACCATCGTCTTGCCCGACCCATTCGCGCCAAAAATCGCCGCGACCGGGAGCACGCCGATCGGCTTGCCGTCCTCGCGCCACTGGACAAGGCGAACAGCGTTAGGTTCGCTTCGCGAGGTCGAGAGCATCGACAGTTCGAAGGCGTCGCGGAACGACCGCACATTCTCGGCGGTGAACGACAGGAGCACTGACGCTCGAGAGGCGACCATGTCAGGCATTTAAGGTCGATCCTCGACGAAAAGTCTCGCGATCACAAGTTTGACGGCCCTCTCGACACAGTTTGGGCACAGTCTTGCAGGAAGCGGGCCTGCGAAGCGCCGCGCGGTTGCCTCAAGATTCCCCACGTACGGTCGACTACCGCGGTATGGAAGTCCCCGACGCGACCCAGGCCGCGCTCGGCAAGGCCCTCGAGGCGACGGCCCTGCGCCACCAGGCGCTGTCCGAGAACATCGCCAACGCCAACACGCCCGGCTACCAGCGCCGCGACGTCCACTTCGCCGACCAGCTCGCGCTGGCGCTGAAGGAGGGCCGCGAGTCGGTCGAGGCGATGGAGCCGACGGTCGAGACCGAGCCGATGGGCGTCATGCAGGTCGACGGCAACGGCGTCGACATCGACGTCGAGGCGGCCGAGCTGGCGGCCAACGGGATGCTCTACCAGGCGCTCGCCACGGCCAAGAAGGCCCGCGGCTCGATCGTCAAGTCCGCGCTCGGCGTCGGGTAGCCGGGACCAGCACGTCGCGCAGCGTCTGCGGCTCGCGTCCGAGCAGCTCCGCGAGCGCCGGGTCGGTTCGCGCGAACTCGCCGCGGCGGCTGGCCTGGAACATGCCGACGAGGATGTCGGCCCGCTCGGGCGGGACGCCGGCGGCGACCAGCGTCGCGTGGTGCTCCGCGTCGCTCGTGACGACGCGCTCCATCGACAGCCACCCGGCGACGTCGTCGAGGTCGAACGCCGCCGGGGCGGTCAGCGGGGGCGTCGGGCCCTCGAAGCGCCCGGGCTCGGTCAGGACGATCGCCGCCGCCTCGGCCAGGTCGTCGTGGGTCGTCCACGACACCGGCCCGTCCGCGGGCGCGGCCAGCGTCCCGGTCTCCCGGGCGCGCTCGGCGAGCATCGGCACGGTCGACGCGTAGAACCCGTTGCGCAGCGCGGTGTGGGGGACGCCCAGCTCGGCCAGCAGCGCCTCGCTGGCCGCGTGGCTGACCATCGGCGGGAACGCCGAGCCCGGGTCGGCGCCCATGTGGCTCGTGTACAGGATGCGCTGGGCGCCGGCGTCGGCGGCCGCCTCGAACGCGGCGCGATGGCGGCGCAGCGCCACGTCGCCGACCGCGTTGGCCGACACGACCAGCACCTGCTCGGCGCCGGCGAACGCGGCGCGCAGCGACGCCGGATCGTCGAAGTCGCCCTCGCGGACGGCGACGCCGCGCGCGGCGAGGTCGGCGGCGGCGGCGCGGTCGCGCACGCTCACCGCGACGTCGGCGGCGGGCACGCGGGTCAGCAGCCGCTCGACCACGCGGCGGCCGAGCCGGCCGTTGGCTCCGGTGACGACGATCATGATGCCTCCTCGGTTAGCACTGCTAACACTGATATCACATCGGTGCTAACACTCCGGCGGTATCATCGCTCCGTGGCCGATCCCCGCACCCGCATCGTCGACGCCGCCGCCGAGCTGCTCACCCGCGAGGGACGCGACGCGGTCACCACCCGCGCGGTCGCCGCCGCCGCGAAGGTGCAGGCCCCGACGATCTACCGGCTGTTCGGCGACAAGCGCGGCCTGCTCGACGCGGTCGCCGAGCGCGGCTACGCGGCGTTCCTGGCGGAGAAGCAGGTGCGCGAGCCCGGGCCGGACCCCGTCGAGGACCTGCGCACCGGCTGGGACCTGCACGCCGCCTTCGGCCTCGCCAACCCCGACCTGTACGCGCTCATGTACGCCGATCCGCGCCCCGGCGCGGCGCCGGCGGCGAGCGCCCAGGCCGAGCGCATGCTGGCCGAGCACGTCGGCCGCGTCGCCGCCGCCGGCCGCCTGCGCGTCAGCGAGCGGCGGGCCATCGACCTGCTGCGGGCGTGCGGACGCGGCGCGGTGCTGACCATGCTCGCCACGCCGCCCGAGGAGCGCGACCCGCAGCTCCTTGTCGACGCGCGGGAGGCGGTCATCGCGGCGATCACGACCGACGCGCCGGCGGTCGCCGACGGCGGGACCGCGGCGGCGGCGACCGCGCTGTGCGCCGCGCTGGACGGGACCGGCGCGCTCAGCGAGGCGGAGCGACGGCTCATGGCCGAGTGGCTCGAGCGCCTCGCCGACGAACCCTGAGCGAACATCCGTTCGGAGCCGTACCATCCATCGGGTGGACGCGCTCGCCGACTTCTCCCCCCGCGTCCGCGAGTGGTTCGCGGCGGCCTTCGAGGCGCCCACCCCCGCGCAGGCCCAGGCGTGGCCGGCGATCGCGTCGGGCGAGCACGTGCTGCTGTCGGCGCCGACGGGCTCGGGCAAGACGCTCGCCGCCTTCCTGTGGGCGCTCGACCGGCTCTCGCGGGAGCCGCTAGGGGTGCCGACGGCGGGCCCTGACGCTGATCTCCGGCATCCGGCCTCTCCCGCCGGGAGGCGGGCCCCCGTGGGATCTCCCGGCGCGACGCGGCTCGTCTACGTGTCGCCGCTGAAGGCGCTCTCCTACGACATCGAGCGCAACCTGCGCGCGCCGCTGCGCGGCATCGGCGCCGACCTGCGCGTCGGCCTGCGCACCGGCGACACGCCGCAGCGCGACCGCGCGGCGATGCGGCGCAACCCGCCCGACATCCTCATCACGACGCCGGAGTCGCTCTACCTGATCCTCACCTCGCAGGCGCGCGAGATGCTGCGCGGCGTCGAGACGGTCATCGTCGACGAGATCCATGCGGTCGCGTCGACCAAGCGCGGCGCCCACCTGGCGCTGACGCTCGAGCGCCTCGAGGAGGCGTCCGAGCACGACGTGCAGCGCATCGGGCTCAGCGCCACGCAGAACCCGCTCGAGGAGGTCGGGCGCTTCCTCGTCGGGCCGCGGCGCACCTGCCGGGTCATCGACGCGGGCGTGCGCAAGCCGCTGGACCTGAAGATCCAGGTGCCGGTCGAGTCGATGGTCGAGCCCGACGCCGGCGCGACGCTGGACCCGCTCGACGGCACCGGCCAGGAGGCCACGCGCCGCTCGATCTGGCCGGCGATGTACCCGCAGCTCCTGGAGCTGGTGCGCGCGCACCGCTCGACGATCATCTTCGTCAACAACCGCCGCGGCGCCGAGCGCCTCGCGCTGCGCCTGAACGAGCTGGCCGGCGAGGACCTCGCCCGCGCCCACCACGGCTCGCTCGCGCGCGAGGAGCGCACGGTCGTCGAGGAGATGCTGAAGGCCGGCGAGCTGCCGTGCCTGGTGGCCACCTCGTCGCTGGAGCTGGGCATCGACATGGGCGCCGTCGACCTGGTGCTCCAGGTCGAATCCCCGAAGTCGGTCGCCCGCGGCCTGCAGCGCATCGGCCGCGCCGGCCACAACGTCGGCGACGTCAGCAAGGGCCGCATCTTCCCGAAGTTCCGCAGCGACCTGCTCGAGTGCGCGGTCGTCACCCGGCTCATGCGCGAGGGCCGCATCGAGCCCACCGTGGTGCCGCGCAACGCGCTCGACGTGCTCGCCCAGCAGATCGTCGCGATCGCCGCCTCCGCCCCCGAGGAGCAGCCGGTCGCCGTCGACGACGTGTACGCGCTCGTCACCCGCACGCACTCCTACGCCGAGCTGCCGCGCCCGCTGCTGGAGAACGTGCTCGACATGCTCGACGGCCGCTACCCGTCGGCCGAGTTCGGCGAGCTGCGCCCGCGGATCGTGTGGGACCGCCTGGCCGGGACGATCCGCCCGCGCAAGGGCGCGCGCCAGCTCGCGATCACGAACGCGGGCACGATCCCCGACCGCGGCCTGTTCGCGGTCACGCTGCCCGACGGGCGGCGCGTCGGCGAGCTCGACGAGGAGATGGTCTACGAGGCGCGCCCGGGCCAGACGTTCCTGCTCGGCGCGTCGTCGTGGCGCATCGAGGAGATCGGGCGCGACCGCGTGATCGTCACGCCGGCGCCCGGCGTTCCCGGCGCGGTCCCGTTCTGGAAGGGCGACGGCATCGGCCGCCCGAAGGAGCTGGGGATCGCGATCGGCGCGTTCGCGCGCTGGGCCGTCGACCAGCCCGCCGAGGTGCTCGAGCGCGACTACGACCTCGACGAGCTGGCGGCCAAGAACCTCCTCGACTTCCTGCGCGAGCAGCAGGCCGCCACCCGCGTCGTCCCCAGCGACCGCACGATCGTCGTCGAGCGCTTCCGCGACGAGATCGGCGACTGGCGCCTGTGCGTGCTCTCGCCCTACGGCGGGCGCGTCCACGCCGCCTGGTCGCTGGCGCTGAGCGCCCGCATCCGCGACGTCTACGGCCTGGAGTCCGACGCGATCTGGTCCGACGACGGGATCATCGTCCACCTCCCCGACGCGGACGAGCCGCCCGGCCCGGAGCTGGTGCTCGTGGAGCCCGACGAGATCGAGGACCTGGTCGTCGCCGAGCTGGGCGCCTCGGCGCTGTTCGGCGCCCGCTTCCGCGAGAACGCGGGCCGCGCGCTGCTGATCCCGCGCGCCTACCCGGGCCGGCGCACGCCGCTGTGGCAGCAGCGCCTGAAGTCGCAGTCGCTGCTGGAGGTCGCCAAGCGCTACGGCGACTTCCCGATCGTGCTCGAGACGTACCGCGAGTGCCTGCGCGACGTGCTCGACCTGCCCGGTCTCGTCGAGCTGCTGACCGCGCTGCACCGGCGCGAGCTGTCGCTGGTCGAGGTCGAGACGCCGACCGCGTCGCCGTACGCGTCGTCGCTGCTGTTCGACTACGTCGCCACGTACATGTACGAGGGCGACACGCCCAACGCCGAGCGGCGCGCCGCCGCGCTGTCGCTCGACCGCGACCTGCTGCGCGAGCTGCTCGGCCAGGAGGAGCTGCGCGACCTGATCGACGCCGACGCGCTCCAGCAGGTCGAGGACGACCTCCAGCACCGGTCCACGCGCACGCAGGCGACGTCGCGCGACGCGCTCGCCGACGTGCTGCGCCGGGTCGGCGACCTCACCGGCGAGGAGGCGCGGGCGCGCGTGCTGCCCGACCTCGACGCGGACGCGATGCTCGAGGCGCTCGCCGGCGAGCGGCGCGCGGTCCGGGTGCGCGTCGGCGGCGAGGACCGCTGGATCGCGGCCGACGACGCCGGCCTCTACCGCGACGCGCTCGGGGTGGTCCCGCCCGGCGGGCTGCCGGCCGCGTTCACCGCCGACGTCGACGACGCGCTGCGCAAGCTCGTCGCCCGCTACGCGCGCACCCACGGCCCGTTCACGACCGCCGAGCTGCGCGCCCGCTACCGCATCGACGTCGAGTCCGCGCTGCGCGAGCTCGAGGCCGCGGGCGAGCTCGTGCGCGGCGAGCTGCGGCCGGGCGGGACCGAGCGCGAGTGGTGCGACCCCGAGGTGCTGCGCCGGCTGCGGCGCGCGTCGCTGGCCGTGCTGCGCCAGGAGATCGAGCCGGCCGACCAGCGCGAGCTGGCCGCGTTCCTGCCGTCGTGGCAGGGGGTCGACCGCCATCCGGCCGCGGGCGCGGGCGTCGACCGCCTGCGCGAGGCGCTCGTCCCGCTGCAGGGGATCGCGCTGCCCGCCGAGGTGTGGGAGCGCGACGTGCTTCCGCGGCGCGTGGGCGCGTACTCACCGGCGTGGATGGACCAGCTCTGCGCCGCCGGCGAGGTCGTGTGGGTCGGCGCCGGGTCGCTGGGGCGCACGACCGGCAAGGTCGCGCTGTACTTCCGCGAGGACGCCGAGGCGATCGGGCCGCCGGGCGGCTGGGACCGCATCGCCGAGGCGGTCGGGCCGTCCGAGCCCGAGCACGTGGCCGTGCGCGAGCGGATCGCCGCCGCGCCCTGCTTCTTCACCGACCTGCTGGCCGACCTGCCGTTCGCGCCCGAGCAGGTGCAGGAGGCGCTGTGGGACCTCGTGTGGGCCGGCGAGCTGACCAACGACGCGTGGGCGCCGCTGCGTGCGCCGCGCCTCACGCTGGCGCGCGCCCAGCGCGCGGCCCAGCCGACGCGGGCGACCGCGCGGCGCTTCGGCGCCCGCCGCCGCGGCGCGACGCCGACCGTCCAGGGCCGCTGGTCGCTCACCTCGACCATCTTCCGCAGCCGGCCGGAGCCCGGCGCCTGGCGGCGGACCGTGGCCGAGCTGCTGCTGGAGCGCTACGGGATCGTCACCCGCGAGCAGGTGCTCGCCGAGGGCATCCCCGGCGGCTTCTCGACGCTGTACGACGCGCTCTCGAACCTCGAGACGCTCGGCGTGTGCCGGCGCGGCTACTTCGTCGAGGGGCTGGGCGGCGCCCAGTTCGCGCTGCCCGGCGCGGTCGAGCGCCTGCGCAGCCAGCGCCAGACCGACGAGGCGCCGCCGCTCGTGCTCGCCGCCACCGACCCCGCCCAGCCGTACGGCGCGGCGCTGCCCTGGCCGCGCCGCGACGGCGAGACCGCGCCCCGTGCCCGCCGGGTCCGGGGCGCGTACGTGGTGATCGCCGGCGCCGAGCCGGTCGTGTTCGTCGAGAAGGGCGGGCGCGGGCTGCAGATCCTCACCGACCGCGACGACCCGCGCGTGCGCCCCGCGCTGGAGGCGCTGGCCGACTTCGTGCGCGGCGGCCGCGCCGGGCGGCTGTCGCTGGAGAAGGTCGACGGCGAGCCGGTCGTGGGCAGCGAGCTCGAGCCGATGCTCATCGAGCTCGGCTTCCGCCCGGGTCCGCGCAAGCTCACGCTCAGCGCGTAGCCGCCCCGTCCCTCCCCAGACGCGCCGGGCCGCGCATGGCGCCGCGGCGATCCTGCCCGCGGCCCACGATTCGGTGGGCCCGTCGCCTGGGGAGGCGGTCGGTCGTGGGCACACCCTGCCGGGCGCACCTCAGGCCCAGATGAAGATCCCGTGAAGGCGTGGGATCGGCCCGTACCCTCGGGTCTCAGGCATGCCCGAGGGCGACACGATCCACCACGCGGCCAACCGCATCCGCCCGCTCCTGGAGGGGACGGTCCCCGACGAGCTGCGCACGCCCAACCCGCGCTTCGCCGCCGACCGGTGGCCGGAGCGCCTGGCCGGGCAGGCGGTCACGTCGGTCGACGCGTACGGCAAGCACCTGTTCGTGCGCTTCGAGGGCGGGCTCGTCATCCACTCGCACCTGCGGATGACCGGGAGCTGGGGGACGTACGAGGCCGGCCAGCGCTGGCGCCGCTCGCCGCGGCGGGCGTGGCTCGTCGCGCGGGCCCGCGGCGGCGAGGTGGTCCAGTTCGACGGGCCGGTGCTGGAGCTGATGACCGAGGCCCGCACCCGCAGCGACCCGCGGATCGCGCGCCTGGGGCCCGACATCCTCGCGCCCGAGCTCGACGAGACGCGGTTCCTGGCCCGCCTGCGCGCGGACGACCCGACGCGGCCGATCGGCGACGCGCTGCTGGACCAGCGCACGATCGCCGGGATCGGGAACCTGTGGAAGGCCGAGGGGTGCTTCGAGGCGGGGATCGACCCGTGGCGGCCGACCGGGAAGGTGAGCGACGACGAGGTGCTGGCGATCGTCCGCGCCACGCGTCCGCGCATGCAGCGCTCGGCGATCGACGGCTTCCCCGGCCGCGACGTGCAGGTCTACGATCGCGCCGGGCGGCCGTGCCCGCGCTGCGGCACGCGCATCGCCGCGCGCGGGATGGGCGACGACAACCGCACGACCTTCTGGTGTCCGGGATGCCAGACCTGACCCACCGCCGCCCCCGCCGGGTCGGCCACAAGGGGGCCGACCACATCGCGCCGGGCAACACGCCCGCGTCGTTCGACGCCGCGCTGGCCCACGGCGTCGACATGATCGAGTTCGACGTGCTGTCGGAGCACCTCGACGGCACCGGCGAGCTGTACCTCGCCCACGACTACGGCGCCCTGCGCGCCGGCACCGCGACGACGCTGGAGGAGGGCCTCGCCCACCTGGCCGGCGAGACGTTCGCCGACGTGGAGCTCGACGTCGACCTCAAGCTGCAGGGCTACGAGCTGCGCGTCCTCGACGCGCTGCGCCGCCACGGGCTCGTCGAGCGGGTGCTCGTCTCGACGATGGAGGTGCCGTCGCTGGAGCTGCTGCGGGCGACCGAGCCGGCGCTGCGGCTGGGCTGGTCGGTCCCGCGCCTGCGCCGCGACCCGATGGCGACCTGGTGGAAGCGCCCGGCCGCGCTGGCCTGGGGGCTGACCTACCGCGCCGCGCTGCCGCGCTACGCGGCCAAGGCGATCCGCGACGGCCGCGTCGACGCGCTGATGGCCAACTGGCGCCTGGTCACGCCGGGCCTGGTCCGCCACGTCCAGGCCGCCGGCGGCGAGCTGTACGCGTGGACGGTCGACGACCGGGCCGCGATCGCGCGACTCGAGGCGATGGGCGTGGACGGCGTGATCTCCAACGACCCGCGGCTCTTCGACGCCTGACGCGCGCCCGCCCGGCGTCGAAGCACGCGACGCCCGGGGCGCGGAGGCGATACCAATACGCCCCTCGCGTTGTGAGAAAGGAGCAGACTTGACCACATTCGCCGCGCCGCGCCGCCTGGTGCTGGCCGACGCCCTGCCCGGAGCGCGCGTCCGCGACGCGCTGCTCGTCCTCGGCGGCGCCCTGTTCATGGCGCTGATGGCGCAGATCGCCATCGAGGTCCCGCCGTCCCCCGTGCCGATCACCGGCCAGACGCTCGGCGTCGTCCTGATCGGCTCGGCGCTGGGCGCCAACCGCGGCGTCAGCGCGGTGGCCCTGTACGTCCTGATGGGCCTGTTTATGCCCGTCTACTCCGACGGCGGCATGGGCATCGACCACCTGCTCGGCGCGACCGGCGGCTACCTCGTCGGGTTCGTCGTCGCCGCGTACGTCGTCGGCCGCCTGGCCGAGATCGGCGCCGACCGCCGGCCGCTGATCGCGTTCGCCTCGTTCTGCCTCGCGCAGCTCATCGTGTTCGGGATCGGCGTGCCGTGGCTGAAGATCTGGGCCGGCTCGGACTGGTCGACCGCCGTCCACAACGGCTTCACGCTGTTCATCGTCGGCGGGCTGATCAAGGCGGCGATCGCCGCGATCGCGCTGCCGTCGGCCTGGCGCCTGGCGCGCCGGCTCGAGGACCGCTGAGAGCCGCTACGGCGCGCGCAGGACGCAGGTCGCCGCGGAGTGGCCCCTCGGGTCGCTCCCGGCGGCCGAGCGGTGCCCCTTCTCGGTGATCGCGGTCGCGTGGCGCACGACGTCGCGGCCGATCCGCCACTGGAAGTCCACCCGCCCGCGGAGCACCTGCGGGCTGCCCGGCTCCGGCGCCGCGAAGCGGAAGAGCTGGCCGGCCTGACGGCCGCGGCCCTTGCGCGAGCGGCCCAGCGACACCCACCCCGAGTCGCCGCCGCGACCCTCCAGCAGGTTGTGCCAGCGGCCGTCGGTGCGGTCGCGCCACTGCACCCGAAAGCGCATGTACAGGCGCACGCGCTTGCGCTCGGCGCCGGGCATCGAGGCGCGCACGCCGATCGTGTTCGGGTGCTTGGCGGTGTCGCAGACGTTGACCGTCGCCCACGGCTTCGGCGCGGCGGCGTCCGCCCCGGTGGGAGCGAGCGCCAGCGCCGCCAGCGCGACGGCGAGCGCTGAGCGAGCCATGCCCCGACCATAGCGGCGCTCCCCGGTCGCATATCCTGACTGGCGTGATGGGTGCCACCACCGAGGAGGCCGTTGCGCTGCTGCACGGGGTCGGGGTGTTCGAGACCCTGGCCGAGCCCGACCTCCGCCAGATCGCGCAGGTCGCCGTCCCGCGGGCCTTCGAGCCCGGCGAGGTGATCTTCCGCGAGGGCGACTCGAGCGACACGTGCTACGTCATCCGCAGCGGCCACGCCCGGGCCACCCGCGAGCACGCCGACGGGCGCACGATCACGCTCGCGCACTTCGGCCCGGGCGACATCTTCGGCGAGCTGGCGATCTTCGACGACGAGAAGCGCTCGGCGACGCTGGAGGCGCTCGACGAGCTGCAGACGATCGCGATCTCGGGCCCGGACTTCCGGCGCCTGCTCGAGGAGCACGCGTCGATGGCGGTGAAGCTGGCGGTCTCGCTGGGCCGGCGGCTGCGCGAGGCCAACGAGCGCCTCACGCGGCAGTCGTTCCAGACGGTGCAGAGCCGCGTCGCCACGGTCCTGGGCGACCTCGTCGAGAACGCCCGCAAGGAGGGCGCGGGCGAGCGCGACGTGCTCGTCACCATCACGCAGGCCGACATCGCCCAGCTCGCCGGCTCCTCCCGCGAGTCGGCCAGCCGCTTCCTCGCGGTGCTCGAGCGGGCCGGCGTCATCACGCAGGGCCGCGGCCGCATCGTCGTCAACGATCCCGCCGCGCTTCGTGGCTACGTCTACTGAGTTCAGCGCCGGGGGCGTCGTCGTCCGCGGCGACGAGACGATCGTGATCGTGCCGCGCCGCCGGGCCGCCAACGGCCGCGCGGTCGTGGCGCTGCCCAAGGGCCACGTCGACCCGGGCGAGACGCCGCCCCAGGCGGCGGTGCGCGAGGTCCGCGAGGAGGCCGGCGTGGAGGCCGAGCTCGTCGAGAAGCTCGGCGACGTCCGCTACTGGTACCAGCGCGACGGCAAGCGCATCGCCAAGGTCGTCGCCTTCTACCTGTTCGACTACCGCTCGGGCGACGTCGCCGACCACGACGCCGAGGTCGAGGAGGCCCGCTGGGTGCCGCTGGAGCGGGCCGCGCGCGAGCTCTCCTACCGGGGCGAGCGGGAGATGGTCCAGCGCGCGCTGGAGCGCGTGCGGGGCTGAACGAGGCGCCCCTGACGCGCTAGAGTGGCGCCCCGCCTGTGCAGGTACTCAACTTCTACTCACGCATCTTCGCCGACCAGCTCAAGCGGGGGCGAAAGACCGCGACGATCCGCCTCGGCGACAAGTCGCACAAGTACCGCAAGAACCAGCTCGTCCTGGTGACGATCGGCTACCAGTACTCGCCGCGCGAGCGCATCTTCGAGGCGGTCATCGACCAGGTCGAGGTCAAGCGGGTCAAGGAGCTGTCGCCCCGCGACATCGAGCACGACAACCCCGAGTTCCGCCGCCACGAGGAGATGATCCACTTCCTCGAGCAGATCTACGGGCGGCCGGTCTCGATGGACGACGTCGTGACCGTCGTGCGCTTCAGCCAGATCGTCGACTCGCCGTCGGAGTTCACCGACCGGCGGCTCGGCATCGGCGGCGCCCAGAACTAGGCGCCCGCCGCGCCCTCCACCGCGGCGCGCTGGCGCTCGCCGCGCATCATCAGCCCGAGGCTGACCAGCAGCAGCAGGTCGATCCCGAGCCCGAACACGGCGCCGAACTGGGACTCGACGAACGAGAACGAGCGCGTGATGAAGATCGAGATCAGCAGCGCGCGCTCGAACCAGCGGTAGGCGGCGTCGATGTCGCCGCGGCGCAGCAGGACGACGCCGACCACGACGAGCACGCCGGAGGTCGTCGACGACGCGAGGCTGAGCCAGTTGATGACCGACAGGTCGCTCCAGGAGTCGCCCTCGGCGCCCGGGTGGGCGCCGCCGAGGTCGAGCCCGATCGACAGCACGAGCTCGAACGTGAGCGCCAGGCTGAGGGCGCCCCAGCCGACGATGACCCACGTGACGAGCGGCGTGAACAGCGGGGTCTTCGAGAAGGCCAGGTAGGCGTCGCGGACGCGCAGGGCGGTGCGCGCCGGCCAGCCCGGCGGGCGGGCCGGGATCGCGTCGAGCTGGGTGAGCATCTGACGCACGGGCGCGACGATCGGGTCGTTCGGGTCGGCGCGGTCGAGCAGCTCCAGCGCGCGGCGCTTCTCGCGCTCGTCGAGGTCGTGGCGGGCGGCCTCGGCGGCGAGGTCGAGCGCGTTGGCCACGAGCTCGAGCTCGGTGAGCCCGCGGCGGCGGTCGAGCCCGCGGATGATCAGGTACATCGCGACGAACGTCAGGTAGATCAGGGCCGCCGCCGGCTTGAAGAAGTAGTTGTTGTCCGACGTGATGAACTTGCCGAGCTCGTCGATGAAGAAGCCGAAGCCGATCCCGCCGAGGACGGCCGCCGGCCGGCGCAGCGAGCGGTTGAGGTACATCAGCAGCAGCCCGATCGTCAGGGCCATGAAGATGCCGCCGTACAGCAGGTGGGCGATGTGCAGCCCGCCGCCGCCGAGCTGCGGGTAGTTCGTCGCCCAGAGCTGGGTGCGGATGACGAGGACGGTGGCGGCGCCCGAGACGAGGAACGTCTCCAGCAGGGAGATCGCGTCGACGTCGCGCGTCGGATGTCGCATCAGGCGCAGCCGCACGGCCCGGGAACCTAGCTAGCCTCCCGCCGCGATGACGCACGCACCGACACGGATCGTCGGCGGGCTCGCCGGGCTGCTGCTCGCGCTCGGCCTCGCGCCCGCGACCGCCCCCGCCCAGGACGCCGCCGCGGGCACCGGCCTCGCCGTGGGCCCCGCCTCGATGACGCTCGACCTCGACTTCCGCAGCGACCGCGCCACCTGCCGCCGCGTCGGCCGCTGCGGCCTGCGCGGCGAGGTCCGCTTCCGCTCGACCGGGACCGCGCTGGGCGGCGGGTTCGTCGGCACGACCATGAACGGCCTGGTGGCCGGCGGCGGCGGCTTCTACGACGCCACCGCGCAGACGACCGCGCTCGTGCGCGACCGCGGGCAGCTCTGCCGCGACCGCATCGCCCACCAGGTCACGACGTTCGGGTTCCGCCGCAACGGCGACGCCGTCGAGGTCGTCTTCCTGGCGCCGGCGGCCGCCGCGGGCGCCGACGCCGAGGGCTCCGAGGACCCGCTCTCGACGCGCTGCGCCGGCCCGCGCGTGGCCGACCTGCAGGCCTCCCAGGCGCTGCCGGTCGCGACCACGACGCTCGACGCGCTGCAGGCCGGCCCGGTCACGCTCACCGCGACCGGTTCGCGCCGGATCCGCTCGGCCGGGATGCGCGGGACGCTGCGCTACGACCTCGCGGTCACCGTGACCCCGGTGCGCGTCGGCGGCTCGTGATCGAGCGGTGAACGATGGCTTGGCACTCTTGATGCGAGAGTGCCAACGTTGCTAGCATCATCGCGGAGATTGGCACTCTCGACCTGAGAGTGCCAACCGGACGCAGAAGTCCCACTTCCGGAGGTCACATCCCATGAAGCTCAAGCCCCTGGGCGATCGGCTGATCGTGCAGGCGATCGAGGAGGACCAGACGACCGCCAGCGGTCTCGTGCTCCCCGACACCGCCAAGGAGAAGCCGCAGAAGGGGAAGGTGCTGGCCGTCGGCGACGGCAAGTACGACGAGGACGGCGAGAAGCGCATCCCGCTCGACGTCGCCGTGGGCGACGAGATCCTCTACTCGAAGTACGGCGGCACCGAGATCAAGGTCGACGGCGAGGATCTTCTGGTCCTCCGCGAGTCCGACGTCCTCGCCAAGGTCGAGTCCTAGGAGAACACGAACCGACATGGCTCACAAGGAACTGAAGTACGACGCCGAGGCGCGCAACGCGCTCCAGGCGGGCGTGGACGCCGTGGCCAACGCGGTCAAGGTCACGCTCGGCCCGAAGGGGCGCTACGTCGTCCTCGACAAGAAGTTCGGCGCTCCCACCATCACGAACGACGGCGTGACCATCGCCCGTGAGATCGAGGTGGAGGACGTCTTCCAGAACCAGGGCGCCCAGCTCGTCCGCGAGGTCGCCACGGCGACCAACGACGTGGCCGGCGACGGCACGACGACGGCGACCGTCCTGGCGCAGGCCATCGTCCGCGAGGGCCTGAAGAACGTCGCGGCCGGTGCCAACCCGCTCGCGCTGAAGAAGGGTATCGAGAAGGCGGTCGACCAGATCGTCGAGAACATCAAGGCCCAGGCGACCGAGGTCAACGGCAAGGACCAGATCGCCCGCGTCGCCACCATCTCGGCCGGCGACGAGGAGATCGGCGACGTCATCGCCGACGCGATCGAGAAGGTCGGCAAGGACGGCGTCGTGAACGTCGAGGAGGGCCAGACCTTCGGCCTCGACCTCGAGTTCACCGAGGGCATGCAGTTCGACAAGGGCTACATCTCGCCCTACATGGTCACCGACCAGGACCGCATGGAGGCCGTCCTCGAGGAGCCCTACATCCTCATCGCCAACCAGAAGATCGGCTCGGTCCGCGACCTGCTGCCGGTCCTGGAGCAGGTCATCCAGTCGGGCAAGCCGCTGCTGATCATCGCCGAGGACGTCGAGGGCGAGGCCCTCGCGACCCTGGTGGTCAACAAGCTGCGCGGCACGTTCACCGGCGTCGCCGTCAAGGCGCCGGGCTTCGGCGATCGCCGCAAGCGCATGCTCGAGGACATCGCCATCCTGTCGGGCGGCGAGGTCATCACCGAGGACCTGGGCCTGAAGCTCGAGAACACGCAGATCTCGCAGCTCGGTCGCGCCCGCCGCGTCGTCGTCGCGAAGGACACCACCACGATCGTGGACGGTGCCGGCGACGTCGAGGCGATCAAGGGCCGCATCAACCAGATCAAGTCCGAGATCGAGACCACCGACTCCGACTTCGATCGCGAGAAGCTCCAGGAGCGCCTCGCGAAGCTGTCGGGCGGCGTGGCCGTCGTGAAGGTCGGCGCGGCCACCGAGACCGAGGTCAAGGAGAAGAAGCACCGCGTCGAGGACGCCCTGCAGGCGACCCGCGCGGCCCTCGAGGAGGGCATCGTGCCCGGCGGCGGCGTCGCGCTCCTGCGTGCGGCCGACGCGGTCACGGCCGACGCCTTCGAGGACGACGAGCGCACGGGCGCGAAGATCGTGCTGCGCTCGCTCGAGGAGCCGCTGCGCCAGATCGCGGCGAACGCCGGGCTCGAGGGCTCGGTCGTCGTCAACGACGTGCGCAAGGCCAAGGGCAACGAGGGCCTCAACGCCGCCACCGGCGAGATGGAGGACCTCGTGAAGGCCGGCGTCATCGACCCGGCGATGGTCACGCGCTCGGCGCTGCAGAACGCGGCCTCGATCGCGAAGAACATCCTCACGACCGAGGCGGTCGTCGCCGAGATCCCGGAGAAGGACGCGGGCGGCGGCGGCGGCATGCCCGACATGTCGGGGATGATGTAGGCCGCTTCGGCTCTACGGAGACCGCATTGCCTGGAAGGGCCCGGCTTCGGCCGGGCCCTTCTGCGTTCCGGGCCGCCCCGCCACCCCGCACCCGACGTGTGGCACATGGCGTCCGCATAGCGGCTGCCATGTGCCACACGTCCGTGCGGACGCGCTACAGGATCTCCAGGACGCGCTCGACCGGGCGGGCGAGGACCGCGCGGTCGCCGTTGACGACGATCGGGCGCTGGAGAAGGGCGGGGCGCTGCACCATCGCGGCGAGGATCGCCTCCTCGTCGCCGGCGGCGGCCAGCTCGCCGGCGCCGGGCTCGCGCATGCGCAGGGCCTGGCTGGGACGCAGGCCGGCCTTGTCGAGCAGGTCGCGCAGCTCGTCCTCGCGCAGGCCCTCGACGTGGTACTCGACGCGGTCGAACGGGATGCCGCGCTCCTCGAGCAGGGCCGCGAGGCGGCGGCACGTCGTGCAGGTGCGCTTCTCGTAGACGGTGATCACGGCGCCGGAGTATCGCGACGAGGTCAGGGGAAGCGGTGCGTCGGCGTCCAGCCCAGGCGCTCGCGGGCGGCGGCGTTGCTCGCCCCGCGCAGGTCGTTGAAGAACGCGTCGCCGTACGCGCCGGCCACCAGCCGGGCCAGCCAGCGCGGGATGCGCAGCGGCGGCTTGGCGCCGAGCTTGGCCGCGTAGGCGGGCACCCACGCGCGCACCGGCTGCGGGTCGTCCTCGACGACGTTCACGACGCCCTGCGCGCGGCGCTCGATCGCGGCGACGAACGCGGCGGCCGCGTCGTCGACGTGGAGGAACGACAGCACGCCGGTGGACGGGCCCGCCAGCGGCAGGCGGCGCTTGCGGACCTGCTCGGTGAACATGCCGGTGTCCGGGTCGAAGACGGTGCCCGGCCCGTGCAGGTAGCCCAACCGCAGGACGGCCCCGCCGGCGTCGAGCGTCGACCGCTCGAGCGTGCGCACCGCGTCGAGGATCGGCGCGAAGACCGCCGGCGGCTCGCGCCACAGCGGGTCGTCCTCGGTCGCCAGGCCGGGGCCCGGGTCGTAGACGAACGCGATCGACTCCGCCACGTGATGCGCGTCGGGCGCGGCGGCGATCAGGTTCGCGGTCCCCTCGACGCGCAGGCGGTTCGTGGCGACGAACGCCTCGCCGATCTTGCGCGGGTTCAGGTCGCCGGGGATCGCCGTGAGCAGGTTCACGACCGCGTCGGGGCGCACCTCGTCGGCCAGCGCCCGCACCGCCGCGCCGTCGAGCGCGTCGACCGCGCGGGCGCCGTCGCCCCCGCGCCGCGAGAACCCGACGACCCGGTGGCCGGCCGCGGCCAGGCGCTCGGTCAGCGGACGGCCGAGAACCCCGGTGGCCCCGGCCACGAGAACGGTCCTGGCACCTTCGCCGCTCACACGGCACACGCTACCGGTCGCCCAGCAGCGCGGTGTCGAGGAAGCCGACGACCCGGCGCTCGTACTCGCCGGGGTCGGCGCGCAGCGCGCCGGTGTGGCCGCCCGAGGGCAGGGCCCACAGCGCCTTCGGCTCGCCCGCGCGCTCGAAGTAGACCTCGTTGAGCCCCTCGTCGACGTTGCCGTCCTCGGCGCGGATCAGCAGCACCGCCCGCGGCGCGATCCGCCCCACCAGCGAGGTCAGGCTCGGGGGCGGCGACGCGTTCGCGAGCACCGCGGTCGCCGCCGTCTCGACCGTCGTCGGCGACAGCCAGCGCAGGGCCACGGGCGCGTCGGGGTTGTGCATCTGCTCGGCGAGCGAGCGGATCCCGGCGCCCTCGGACACGACGGCGGCGAGGCGGCGGTCGTGCGCGGCGGTCTGCAGCAGCAGCTCGCCGCCGACCGACAGGCCCAGCCCGCCGATCCGCTGCGGATCGACGTCGTCGCGCGCGGAGAGGAGGTCGAGCGCGGCGACCAGATCGGGCTCGCCGCTCCAGCCGCGCGCGTTGCCGTCGCCCTCGCTCGTGCCCTCGCCGCGCCGGTCGAGCAGCAGCACGCCGTAGCCGCGGCGGACGAGCAGGCGCGCGTGGTCGAGCGTGCCGCGGCGGCCGGGGAACACGATCACCGCCGCCCGGTTGCGCGACGGCACGTACCAGCCGTCGAGCTCCAGCCCGTCGCTCGTCGTCAGCGTCACCTCCTCGTACGGGCGCCCCAGGTCGGCGGACGAGACCGGGGCCCGGGCCGGGTGGGTCGTGACGATCGCGAAGCAGACCGGCATGACCACGAACACGCCGACGAACGCGGCCGCGGCGACGACCCCGGCGCGCCGCAGCCACCGCCGCAGCGGACGCTCGTCGTCCCGGCGGTGGCGCCACAGCGTCCACGCGCCGAGGACCAGCAGCGCCACCCCCGCCACGCCGGCCAGGATCGCGGTCCCGTCGTCGCCGGCGAACCGGTCGATCGCCACGTGGCGCACGCCGTCGGCGACGCCGGCCGCGATCGCGCACGGCGCCCAGGCCAGCGCCAGCGCCGCGCGCCACCCGGCGCGCAGCCGCGGATAGGCGACGGCGCTCGCCGCCAGCAGCGCGATCGGCACCAGGCCGCCGGCGAGGTGGTCGCCGACCGCGGTCCCCGGCTCGCGGTTGACGAACGCGTCGTCGGCGACCCACAGGCCGATCAGCGCCATCGCCGCCGTGAACACGATCCGCTCCATGGGACGAGCCTCCTGCGGGCGCGACGCCGCGGCATCCGTCGATGGCCGCGATGGCGCTCCGGGGATCGCCCGGACCCGCGCCGGCCGCTACCCGTCGCCGTGCAGCTCGGCCCAGGCGCGCGCCATCTGCACGCGCTCGCGGCCGCTGGGATGGCCGTCGAACACCGCGTGCCACCAGCCGGGCGGGTCGGGGTCCGACAGGCCGCGCTCGGTGAAGCCGACGAACAGGCCCTCCATCGCGTCCGGGTCGCGCGTGGCCTGCAGCGCCGTCCAGTCCGCCTCGGCCTCGTAGCGGCGGCTCAGGGCGTTGTCGAGCGGCATGGCCAGCAGCCCGCACACGACGAACACCAGCAGCGCCACCGGCACCGCGGCCGCCTCGCCCATCCCGCCGCGCCGGCGCGTCAGGAACGCGATCGCGAGCGCGGTCGGGACGATCGTGATCGCGAACCAGCCGATCGACTTGGGCAGGTGGCGGCGGGCGAGGTGGGCGACCTCGTGGCCGAGCACCACCCGGATCTCGTCGCGCGGGAACTCGTCGGCGAGCGTGTCCCACAGCACCACCCGCTGCGAGGAGCCGAGCCCGGCCGCGTACGCGTTCGGCGCGCTCGTGAACTCGCTGACCTTCTCGACGCGCAGCGGCACCTCGCGGTCGAGGCCCTCGGCGCGCGCGAGGCGGTCGACCTCGCGCTGGGCCCAGGGCTCCGGGCGCTCCTGGCCGGGCATCAGGTACGGGGAGACGAACGTGAGGCCGGCCATGATCCCGACGAAGACGCCGGCGGCGGGCAGCCACCACGCCGCGCGCAGCAGCCGCGCCAGCCCCATCGCCACCAGCAGCGCCAGGCAGATCGCCAGGAACGTCACGCCGAGGCTCGCGAACTGCGTCGCCAGCGCCTCGGGGTAGCCGATGTCGGTGACGTCGTGGCGCTTGAGCCACCACAGCTCGACGATCGAGAACGGCAGCTCGACGAGCCACAGGATCGCCAGCCCGAGCATCCCCAGCAGGAAGCCGGTGCCGATCGGCCCGGCGGCCGACTCGCGCGCGAAGCGGGCGCCCCGCCACGCGTAGAGGCCGAGCGTAACGAGCGTGACGACGATCCCCAGGATCGTGAGGACGCGCAGGAACGCCTCGAACGACTCAGCCTCGGCGACCGCCTCGGCGCCGAACGTGGCGTCGACGTCGACGGCGGGCTCGGGCAGGCCGCTCGGGACGATCGTCGCCCACAGCGCGCGGCCCGCCAGCACCGCGGCGACGGCCACCGCCAGCGCCGCCGCCGACCACAGCGCGCGGCGGGCGCCGGTCGTCACCTACGGCGCCTCCGGCCGGTCCCCGAGGTCGCGCGGCGGCGCCGGCGGCGCCCAGCCGGGCGGCGGCGCGCCCGGTGCCGCGTCCGGAGGCGGCGGGGGCGGCGGCGGACCGGGCGGGCCCGAGACGGGCGACGACGGCGGGGCGGCGGGCGCCGCGCCGGCCGGCGGGCCGTCGAGGTCCGCGGGCACCGGCCCGGTGGCGAGCGTCGGCCCGCTGTAGGGGTAGCGGTCGGTGAGCACGTGGCCGTAGGCGTAGAGCTGCGCGTCGTAGCGCAGGCAGAACGCCAGGAGGTCGCGCAGCCCGGCCGGCATCCGGCCCGTGAACAGGGCGGCGAACCAGCCCAGGACCGCCGCCACGAACAGCGCGGTGCCCAGCGCGGAGCTGAGGATCGCGGCCGGGATCCCCAGGATGATCCGGAAGCCGGTGATCCAGCGGTTCTGGCGCGCGCTGGGGTCGATCTGCAGGTCGACCGGATAGGTGCCCGGCGCGCCGACGAAGCCCGGGAACGGGTTGGCGGCGAGCGACACGTACGCGCCCAGGTGCAGCCGGTAGCGCACGTAGGCGCCGAGGAAGCGGTGCAGCGCGTCGGGGGAGCGCCCCGTGAACAGCGTCGCGAACCAGTTGACGATCGCCACCACGAACGCGGCGATGCCCCACAGGATGATCCACACGATGTGCGGCAGCGCCAGGAGGAGGCGGAAGAACACGGTCAGGCGGCTGCGGCGCAGGTCGTCGTCGACGGTCGCGCGGACCGGATGCTCGGGCTGCGGCAGCGGACGCGACAGCGCCGGCGCGCTGTGCGGGTAGCGGTCGGTCAGCAGCGCGAGGTAGCCGTACGCCTGCGCCGCGTAGCAGAGGCAGTAGACGGCGAGGTCGCGCAGCCCGGTGTTCGTGCGCCCGCGGGCCATGATCACGAACCAGGCGCCGATCGCGACGACGATCAGGACGCCGACGAACGACGCCCCGCCCGACCACGACCAGTCGCCGTCGCTGGACGTGGTCCAGCTGCTGCTGCCGCCGGTCCCGCCGCCGACGAGCGCCGCGGTCAGCAGGCCGGCCGGGATCCACAGGACGACGCGGAAGGCGATCGTCCAGCGGTTCTGGCGCGAGGGCTCGGGCAGCTCGACGTCGACCTGGTAGCCGGGGTCGCCGAGGAAGCCGGGGTACGGGTCGGCGGCCAGGCTCATGTACGCGTGCAGGTGGACGCTGTAGCGCAGGTACGCGCCGTAGAACCGGTGCAGGCCGGTGGGGCCGCCGGTGATGAGCGCCCAGACCCACAGGACGGGCGCCACGACGACGATCGCGATGCCCCACAGCCACCACCAGATGAAGTGCGGGATCGCGAGGATCAGGCGGAAGAAGACCGTCAGCCGGCTGCGCTCGAGCGCCCGGTCGCGCACGACGATCTGGATGGGATGCGACGGCGTTGGCGTCTCCACGAGGCGTACCCTGCCAGGTTCGGTGGACGCGCGCGCCCGAAGCACCGGACGAGTGACCGAGCTGCACCGCTGGCCGGTGAAGTCGCTCGCCGGCGAGCCCGTCGACGTCCTGCGCGTCGACCCGCGCGGCGCCGCGGGCGACCGCGCCCACGCGCTGACCCACACCCACAAGGGCGCGACGCGGCTGCTCACCGCCCGCGAGGCGCCGCGGATGCTGGCGTGGTCGGCCACCTACGGGGGCGCCGACGTGGTCCCCGACGGCCCGCCGGAGCCCGTCCTCACCGCCCCCGACGGCGAGCGCTACGCGTGGAGCGACCCGGCCCTGGCCGCCGCGCTGCGGGCGGACCTGGGCCGCGACGTGGCGCTGCGCCGCGACGTCGCCGGCCAGCAGGACCTGCCCGACAGCCTGCTGGTGACGACCGCGGCCACGCTCGCCGCGGTCGAGGCGGAGCTGGGCCGCCCGCTCGACCTGCGCCGCTTCCGCACGAACGTCCACGTCGAGCTCGACGCACCGCCGTTCGCCGAGAACGGCTGGGAGGGGCGGCGCATGCGCGTCGGCGACCTCGAGCTCGAGCTGCTGCACCCGTGCGTGCGCTGCGTGATCCCCACGCGCGACCCCGACACGCAGGTGAAGTGGGCCGGGCTGCTGCGCCACCTCGTGCGCGAGCACGGCGGCATCTTCGGCATCAACGCGCGCCCGCTCGGACCCGCGACCGTGCGCCGCGGCGACCCGGTCGCCGTGCACGACAACTTGCCGACGTCAACCTTCGGCTGAAGCAAGTATCATCGGGCCCATGACCACCATCGCTCCGGCTCGCCGCAGCGCGGCGAGTGAGGCCTGGGTGCTGATGGCCGAGCTCGTGGTGAGCCAGCGCCAGCGCACCATGTGCGTCTGCTCGGAGCTCGACCTCGCGCCGGGCCAGCTCCACGCCCTGAAATGGCTGGATCCGGAGTCCCCCAAGCCGATGCGGGAGCTCGCCGCCGCGCTGGCGTGCGACAACTCCAACGTCACCGGCATCATCGACCGCCTGGAGGACCGCGGCCTCGTGGAGCGGCGGCCCGCGCCCCACGACCGGCGCGTGAAGATGCTGGTCGTGACCCCGAAGGGCCAGGAGCTGCGCGCGCAGATCAAGGAGCGCATGGAGGAGGCGCCCGAGCAGCTCCAGCGCCTCGATCCCGAGGAGCAGCGCCAGCTGCGGGATCTCATGCGCAAGGCGCTCGGGCGCGACTGAGGCCGCCTAGGCCTCCGGCACCGGCCGGGGGCCCTCCCCGACGTACTTCGCGGTCGGGCGGATCAGCCGGCCCTCGCGCTTCTGCTCAAGGATGTGCGCCGACCAGCCGGCCACCCGCGCGCACGTGAACATCGGCGTGAACAGCTCCGCGGGCACCTCGGCCATGTCGAGGATCACCGCCGACCAGAACTCGACGTTCGTGGCCAGCACGCGATCGGGCTTGCGCGCCTTCAGCTCCGCCAGCGCCGCCTTCTCGAGCGCCTCGGCGACCTCGAAGCGCGTTGAGCCCAGCTCGCGCGCCGTGCGCCGCAGCACGCGGGCGCGCGGGTCCTCGGCGCGGTAGACGCGGTGGCCGAAGCCCATCAGGCGCTCGCCGCGGTCGAGGGCCTGCTTGACCCAGGTGTCGGCGTCGCCCAGCTCCTCGACCTCGTCGAGCATCTTCAGGACGCGCGACGGGGCGCCGCCGTGCAGCGGCCCGCTGAGCGCGCCGACCGCGGCGCTGAGGGCGGCGGCCACGTCGGCCCCGGTCGACGCGACGACGCGCGCGGTGAACGTCGAGGCGTTCATCCCGTGCTCGGCGGCCGAGATCCAGTAGGCGTCGATCGCCTTGACGTGGTCGGGGTTCGCCTCGCCGCGCCAGCGGATGAGGAAGCGCTCCGGGATCGAGGAGGCCTTGTCGACCTCGCTCTGGGGCACCGGCGGGCGGCCGACGCCGCGAGCCGACTGGGCGACGAACGACAGCGCCATCACCGACGCCCGGGCCAGCTCGGTGCGCGCCTGCTCGTCGCTGATGTCGATCAGCGGCTCGAAGCCCCACTCGGGCGCGAGCATCGCCAGCGCGGCCTGCACGTCGACGCGGGCGTCGCCCGAGCGGACGGTCAGGGGCCAGGGCTCGGCGGGCGGCAGGCCCGGCTTCAGCTTGCCGTCGACCAGCAGGCCCCAGACCTGCTCGTAGGGGACGCGGCCGACGAGATCCTCGATGTCGACGCCGCGGTAGCGCAGGGCGCCGCCGGCGCGGTCGGGCTCGGCGATCGTCGTCGCGAACGCGACGACGCCCTCGAGGCCGGACTGGACGTCGGTGTCGGTGGTCATGTGCTGCTCCTGGGTTCGGCGGGAGAGGCGCCGGGCGCCGTCCGGCGCCGGCGATGTCGATGACGGCGGGCCTTCGCCACGTTGCCACACAGCCGCATCGAGCACCAGCGGCGTCCGCCGGCCGGCGAACGGTCGAAGAAGCGGGCGCTGCACGTGTCCGACGCGCAGATGCGCACGCGGTCGCGCTCGGCGGCGCCGAGCATCGCGACGGCGTCGCGCGCGACGGCGGCCAGCGCGCGGTCGACCGGCGCGCCGTCGCGCCCGGCGTCGAGGGCGATCGCGCCGGCGGGGTCGAGCGCGACGCGCTCGCGCAGCGGCGCGCGGCGCAGGGCCGCGTCGAGCGCGGCGACGGACGCGTCGGGGACGGGGCGCCCGGCGACGGCGGCGACGACGGCGTCGTCGATCGCCTCGCGCAGCGCGCGGGCGCGCTCCAGGTCGCCGGGTCCGGCCGGCGGCGGCGCGTCGGCGACCCGGGCGGCGACCAGCCAGCTCGCCAGGTCGGCGGGCGTGACGAGCGTCTCGACGCGACGCCACCAGCGCTCGCGCAGCGTGTTGACGAGGTCCAGCGCTGGGCGCCCGCCGAGCCAGTACCAGTACGGCTCGCCGCGCTCGAGCGGCAGGCGCAGGTCGTCCGGCAGGTCCATAACCGCAATGATGCCAGGAAGGCGGTTACGCGGACGGGCGGCGCACGGCCACGGCGCGGCTCGTAGGGTGCGCGCATGTCCGACGCCGACCTCATGTTCCGCCCCGTCGACGAGCTGGCCGCGCTCGTGCGCGACGGGGAGCTGACCGCGCGGGAGCTCGTCGAGGCGTCGCTGCGACGGATCGAGGCGCTCGACCCGCAGCTCGGCGCGTTCGTGGACGTCGACGGCGAGAAGGCGCTGGCGGCCGCCGACGCGATCGGGCCCGGCGACCCACGGCCCTACGCGGGCGTGCCGGTCGCCATCAAGAACAACCGCGCCGTCCGCGGCTGGCGGCTGACGCTCGCCTGCGACCTGATGGACGACTTCACGCCGGACTTCGACAGCCACGTCGTGCGCCGGCTGACCGACGCGGGATTCGTCGTCGTCGGCACGACGAACCTGCCCGAGTACGGCATCCAGCCGGTCACCGAGCCGCGGCGCTTCCCGCCGGCCCGCAACCCCTGGGACCTCGACCGCACGCCGGGCGGCTCGTCGGGCGGATCGGCCGCCGCGATGGCGGCCGGCCTCGTGCCGGTCGCGCACGCCAACGACGGCGGCGGCTCCACCCGCATCCCCGCCTCCTGCTGCGGGCTCGTCGGGCTCAAGCCGGCGCGCGGGCGCATCTCGCTGGGCCCCGAGCTCGGCGACCACCCGCTCGTGCAGGACGGCGTGCTGACGCGCACGGTCGGCGAGACCGCGCGCCTGCTCGACCTGCTGTCCGGGGTGGAGCCCGGCGACGCGAGCTGGGCGCCGCCGCCCGACGCCCCGTTCGCGACCGCGGTCGAGCGCGACCCGCAGCGGCTGCGCATCGGCGTCGCGGTCAACCCGCCGCTGCCCGACGCCGAGGTCGACCCGATCCACCTCGCCGCCGTGCGCGACGCCGCGGCGCTGCTGGACGAGCTCGGTCACGAGGTCGTCGAGATCGAGCCGAGCTGGACGAACCCGGCGCTGCTGCCGCTGTTCTCGGTGTCGTTCCTCACCGCGATCGCCACCTCGATCGCCTGGTCGGGCCTCATCGCCGGCCGCGAGCCGCGGGCCGAGGACATGCAGGCGATGAGCTGGGCGATCTACGAACGGGCGCGCGGCTGGTCGGCGCTCGAGCACGCGACCGCGCACGCCCAGCTGCAGGGCATGATGCGCGCCGTCATCGTCGAGCTCGACCCGTGGGACGCGGTCCTCACGCCGGCGCTGGCGCAGCGGCCGCTTCCGATCGGCACGCTGAACAGCGACGACCCCGACGACCCGATGGCCGCGTTCGCGGGCGGCGGGCGCTTCACCCCCTTCACCGCGGGCCTGAACGCGTCGGGCCAGCCGGCGCTCTCGCTCCCGTTCGACGTCGCCGAGGAGGACGGGCTGCCGGTCGCGATCCAGCTCATCGGCCGCCCGGCCCGCGAGGACGTGCTGCTCGGGCTGGGGGCGCAGATCGAGCGCGCGCGGCCGTGGGCCCACCGGCGCGCGCCGCTCGCGCGGGCGTAGTCAGGCCGCCTGGCGCTCGACGGCGCCGCCGAACACGTCGGCCATCGCCCGCGGGCGCACGCCGAGGGCCTCGACGTCGGCGCTGCCGCGCTCGGACACGGTCGTGACCTCGAAAAGCTCGGCCTCGTCCCAGGTGACCGGCGCCGCCCCGGCGAGCGCGGCCTCCCCCGCGCGCAGCGCCGTGCGCGCCACCGGCGGCGGGATCGGCACGATCGCGCGGCCGGCGGTCGCCAGGCGCACCATCTCCGCGTGCGTGAGCGTCTGCGGGCCGGCGAGCTCGACCCGGGCGGGCGGGTCGCTCGCGTCGAGCGCGGCGACCACGCAGTCGGCGGCGTCCTCGGCCCACAGCGGCTGGAAGCGAGCGCGGCCCAGGCCCGTCATCGGCACGGCCGGCAGCAGCGCGAGGCGCCGGTGGACCGTCGTCCAGCGCCCGCCGTCGGCGTACAGCATGGACGGCGCGAACACGGTCGCGGCCAGGCCCGACTCGGCCACCACCCGCTCGGCCAGCGCCTTGGAGCGGCGCAGGCGCGTGCGGTGATGGGTGGTGGCGCCGAGCGCGGAGAAGAACACGAAACGCTCGACCCCCGCGCGCTCGGCGGCGTCGACCATCCGCCACGTCGCGATCGCGTTGAGCTCCTCGATCGAGCCGCCCGGCTGGTCGCGCGCCGACGCCGCGAGGTGCACGACGGTGCCGACGCCGCGCATCGCGTTGCGGAACGACGGCGGGTCGGTGAGGTCGCCGAGCGCGATCTGCACGCGGACGCGCTCGCGCCCCAGCCGCCGCGGGTCGCGCACGAGGCAGCGCACCGGGACGCCGCGCCCGGTCAGCCGGCGGACGAGCGCCGAGCCGACCTGGCCCGTCGCCCCCGTGATCAGGACGAGGTCCGCCACGCGCCGCTCAGAACCAGTGCCGCTGCTCCTGCCAGGGGTCGCCGTCGTTGTGGTAGCCGTTGAGCTCCCAGAACCCCTGGCGATCCTCGGGCAGCAGCTCGAGGCGGCGCAGGAACTTGGCCGACTTCCAGAAGTAGCGCTTGGGGACGAGCAGGCGCAGCGGCGCGCCGTGGTCGGGCTCCAGCGGCCGGCCCTCGTAGGCGTGGGCGACGAGGACGTCGTCGTCGTAGAGCAGCTCGAGCGGCATGTTCGTCGTGTAGCCGCCGTCACTGTGGGCGAGCGCGAACTTGGCCTCCGGCTTCACGCCGGCGCGCTCCAGCAGGTCGCGCACGCGCACGCCGGTCCACGTCGTGTCGAGCTTGGACCAGCGGGTGACGCAGTGGATGTCGGCGGTGATCGTCACCTGCTCCAGCGCCATGAGCTCGTCCCATGACAGCGTCAGCGGCCGCTCGACCGACCCGTCGACGGTCAGGGTCCACGTGCTGAGGTCGAACGGCGGGTTATCGCCGTAGGTGAGCACCGGGAAGCGCTCGGTCAGGTACTGCCCCGGCGGGATGCGCGACGGGTCCAGCCCGCGCTCGGCGGCCTGCCGGCGCCCGCGCGCCGCCAGCAACTTCGAGGTGACGGCCATGCGGGTAGAGTACGGCGTTCCAGCCGGACCGAATTCGAGACGAGAAGGACGACCTCACCACACATGGCCTACGTCATCGCGGAGCCCTGCATCGGCACGAAGGACAACTCCTGCGTCGAGGTCTGTCCGGTCGACTGCATCCACCCGACCCCGGACGAGCCCGACTACGACACGGTCGAGCAGCTCTACATCGACGCGGAGGAGTGCATCGACTGCGACGCCTGCGTCGAGGCCTGCCCGGTGGACGCCTGCTTCGCCGAGGACCAGCTCCCGGCGGAGTGGTCGAAGTTCATCCAGATCAACGCGGACTACTACGCCAACCGGTAGTCAGGCGGCGAGCGCCAGCGGCTGCTCGCCCTGGACGCTCCCGTCGCCGGCGAAGCGCCGGACCTCGACCGTGTGGCCGCCACGGCGGACCTCGACGATCACGTCGGCGTCGCGCTCGTGCGCGACCAGCTGCGCGCCGCGATGGCGCCGGCGCAGCCGGGCGATCTCGCGTGCCTGGTCGACGGTGAGCTCCATGCACCCATGATCGGCAGCCTGCCTCAGGCGTCGCAGAAGATCTGCTGAAGCTCAGGTAATTCGTCGAGTGCGCCGTCCCGCGGCGCGCCGCTCAGCCCGCCATCGGCAGCGACATGCCCGCCGGCTTGGGACCGGTCGGCGGGATCACGTCGAGCACGGGCAGCGACGGCAGCGGCAGCGGCGTGATCGCGATCAGCCCGCGAGCGGCCTGGCGGATGCCCTGCGAGGCCGGGTCGTCGGGGTCGCCGAACACGAGCGGCTGGCCGGAGTCGGAGCCCTCGCGCAGCGGCATCGTGAGCGGGACCTTGCCGAGCAGCGGCACGTCGAGCTCGTCGGCCAGCGCCTGGCCGCCGCCCTCGCCGAAGATCGGGAAGCGCTCGCCGCCGGGCGTGGTGAAGCCCGACATGTTCTCGACGATGCCGCACACCTCGAGGTTGACCTTCTCGGCCATCTCGGCGGCGCGCCGGGCGACGCGCTGGGCGGTCGGCTGCGGGGTCGTCACGATGAGGAACCGCGCCTGCGGCAGCAGCTGGGCGAGCGTCATCGAGACGTCGCCGGTGCCGGGCGGCAGGTCGATGAGCAGGTAGTCCAGCTCGCCCCACGCGACGTCCTGGAGGAACTGCGTGAGCGCCTTGTGCAGCATCGGGCCGCGCCACACGACCGCGCTGTCCTCCTGGCCGAGGAAGAAGCCGATCGACATGACCTTGATCCCGCCCTCGCCCTCGAGCGGCACGATCTTGCGCTCCGCCGAGACCGGTGGGCGCTGCGCGCCCAGGCCGAACATGCGCGGGATCGAGTAGCCCCACACGTCGGCGTCGAGGACGCCGACCCGCTTGCCCTCGGCGGCCAGCGCGGCGGCGAGGTTGGCGGTGAGCGTGGACTTGCCGACGCCCCCCTTGCCGGAGCCGACGCAGATCACGTTGGCGACCTGCGCGAGCGCGCCGTTGGGGAGGCCCCCGGCACGGCCGAGCTTCTGCTGGATCGCGGCCTTCTGCTGATCGGTGAGGACGTCGAAGCTGACGTTGACCTGCGTCACGCCCTCGATCGCCTTGACCGCGTTCGTCACGCCGGTCTGGAAGTGGTTGCGGATCGGGCAGCCCGGCGTGGTCAGCGAGACGACGACGTCGACCACGCCGCCCTCATGGATCTCGATCGACCGCACCATGTCCAGCTCGACGATGTTCTGGCGCAGCTCGGGATCGATGACCGCCTCGAGTGCCTTGCGGATCTCATCGTGCGTCATTGACCCATTGTCCCAAAGTCGCCGAGTCCGCCCCCGGACGGCGGGGTAGAGGCACGCCGCCGATGGAGGAGACCCTGAGCACCTGGCGCGAGCTGGACGAGGCGATCGGGGCCCCGGACTGGGCCCAGCACCCCGCGCACGCGCGCTCCACGCTCGTGTTCCGCGGCCTGTCGCGCGCCGTCTACACCAACGAGTCGGGGCTCGCCCGCCTGGGCGGGGACTTCGCCACCGTCGAGCGCCACCTGATCCGCAACTTCCGCAAGTACGCCCACCAGGCCGCGCCCGGCCCGACGATCTGGGACTGGCTCGCGCTCGGCCAGCACCACGGGCTGCCGACCCGCCTGCTGGACTGGACGTTCTCGCCGTACGTGGCGCTGCACTTCGCGACCGTCGCCTGGCCCGACGACGACGCGGTCCTGTGGGCGGTCGACTGCGCCGCCGTCCACGAGCAGCTTCCCGCCGCGCTGCGCTCGGCGCTGGACGCGGAGGGCGCGCTCGTGTTCACGACCGAGCAGATGGCCGCGCACGCGCCGGAGGTCGCCGACCTCGAGCGGCTGGAGGAGGACGCGCCGTTTTTGGCGTTCATGGAGCCGCCGTCGCTCGACGACCGGATCGTCAACCAGGCGGCGGTGCTGTCGGCGTGCTCGGACCCGACGTGCTCGCTCGAGGACTGGCTGGCCGACCACCCCGGCATCTGGCGCGCCTGGCGGATCCCGGCGGGGCTGAAGGCGGAGGTCCGGGGGCGGCTGGACCAGGCGCAGATCAGCGAGCGCGTGCTGATGCCCGGGCTCGACGGGCTCGCGGCGTGGCTGCGGCGCTACTACTCGTCGAGCGCGATCGCGCGCGAGGACGAGCAGCAGGGCGCGGCGATGGACGGCAGCGACCGCGACGTCGACCACATGCGCTGAGCCGCGCGGACGGCCGCGGACCTCCGGACACGACGCGGGGCGCCCGTGTGGGCGCCCCGCGAATCCTGCCCGGAAGCTGCGATGCGGCGGTCTACGCGAGCTGCGCGACCCGCTCGCTGACCTTGGCGACGACCGTCGCGCCGGCGAGCTGCGCCGTCTCGACGGCGTTGCCGACGCGGGCGGCGGCGAGGTCGGCCTGGGCGCGCGCGTTGCGGGCCAGGGCGTCGGGCGCGGGCGGCGCGGACACGGCCTTCGTGACGCGCTCGCGGCGGGCCTTCAGCTCGCGCTCGACCCGCGTGCGGGCCTTGCGGACCTCGCGCTCGAGGCGCTGGCGGGCCTGGCGGACGTCGCGCTCGAGCGACTTGCGGGCGCGCGTGCCGCGGCGCTCGTAGCGGCGCAGGTCGGCCTCCAGCGAGCGCTGGGCGCGACGCAGGCGCTGCTCGGCGTCGGAGCGCGTGCCGTAGGCGGCGCGCAGCTCCTCGATCGTCTTCTCGACGGTCTCGCGCGCGGTGAGCGCGGCGCCGACGGACGTGAGGACGGCGCGCTCGGCGACGTCGCCGACGCGGTCGAGCGTGCTCTGGGCCTCGGCGGCGGCCGTCGTCTCGGCCTTGGCGGCGGTGGCCTTGGCCTGCGCGGCGCTGCGCGAGGTGGTGCGCTTCGTCGCCGCCGTCGTGCGCTTCGTGGCGGCGGTCGTGCGCTTGCGGGCGCGAGTGGTCGCGCCCTTCTTGGCGGTCGTCGAGCGCTTGGTGGCGGCGGCCTGGCGCGTGGTGGCGCGCGTGTCGGCCTCGACGGCCTTCGTGGTCTCGGTGGTCTTCGGCGTGCTGTCGCTGGCCATGGACTTCGTCTCCCTGCGGCGTCGGCTTGTTAGTTCTAAGCTTGTTCAGATCCTACCCTGCGAACACATGTTTGTAAACCGCGGAGCGGGCAGGGTTACAGGGCCGAACACGGGTTCGTCCCGGCGGCGTGTCGTGCGATCGTGACTAGGCCGGCGACGCCGGCGGCAGCTCGCGCCCGGTGCGCGCGAGCCAGGCGTCCGGATCCTCGAGCTCGGCCCAGGTCGGCAGCATCTCGGGCGACGAGAACACGCGGTGCAGCACGGCGACGCCCTCGCGCTCGACGACGGCGTCGCAGAACTGCTTGCCCACCTGGTACTGGCGGAGCTTCAGCTCCAGCCCCAGCAGCTTCTCCAGCACCTTCCACGGGCCGCTGCGGTTCGCGCGCCGGCGGTCCAGCGCGGCGCGGAGCTTGTCGAGGTCGGGCAGGACGTCGCGGCCGACGGCGTCCATCACGTGCTCGGCGTGGCCCTCGATGACGGCCATCGTCGCCTGCAGGCGGTCGAGCAGGTCGCGCCGCTCCGGCCCGGCGAGCGCGACCACGAGGCCGTCCTCGCGGATCGTGCGCACCAGCGCCTCGATGTCGTCGCGGGAGCGCAGCTTCGCCAGCGCGGACAGGTCGACGTCGACGTCCATGCCGTCCAGCAGCTCGCGCAGCAGCCCGGCGAGGTGGGAGCGCAGCCACGGCACGCCCGAGAACTGCACGGCGTGGGTGACCTCGTGGACGCCGACCCACGTCACGAGCTGCTCGGCGTCGACGTCGAGCTTGCCCGCCGCCTCCAGCAGGTTCGGGGCCAGGAACAGCAGCCGCGTCGGGCTCTCGGCGTCGAGCAACACGAGCTCGTACTGGCCCAGCACCCGCTGGGACAGCAGGCCGGTGAGGCCGCCGATCTCGACCGCGAGCACGGCGCCGGCGGCCGAGCGCAGCGGGCCCCGCAGCGGCCCGGACTTCGGCCCCATGTCCTGGGTGACCGGGTCCATCAGCTTGCGCATGCCGTCGAGGTTGGCGTCCGCCCACTGCGAGCGGTCGACCGCCTCCGGCGGCGGCAGCGGCCCCGACGGGGTCAGGCCCGTGTAGGCGACGACCCGCTGCTCGGCGTCGCGGGCGAGCGCGTCGAGGTCGCCGGGCAGGCGCACGGACGGCGCGATCGGCCCGGAGACCATGCGCGAGACGCGGCGGGCGAGAGACCAGTCGATCATCGCGGCGGCACCATCGGGACGGGGACGACGGAGAGCTGCGCGAGCGCCTCCTCGCTGAGCGCGGCGACCACCGGCGAGTGCGGCTCCAGGTCCAGCGGCGCGCCGAGCGGGTCGTCGAAGGCCGGGAACGCGACCAGGCCGCCGGCCTCGCGCACGATGAGCTGGGCGGCGGCCGCGTCGACGGCCCGGCAGCGCCACAGCGACGCCATCCCGTCGACCCGGCCCGCGGCGACCTGGCACAGCGACACCGCGATCGCGCCCAGCACGCGCAGGCGGCGGGCGACGTCGGCCATGTCGCCGGCGCGGTGCAGGTGGCGGGGGTCGGCGGACTCCACCGCGAGCATCTCCAGGCGCCCGTCGGCGCTGCGCCGCTCGGCCGGCTTCTCGCGCAGCGGCACGCCGTCCAGGCACGCGCCCTCCCCGCGCCACGCCGACCACTCCTCGGCGGGCCCGAAGTCGTACACGTAGCCGAACGCGACGTCGGCCATCGTGGGCCCGTCGGCGACCGCGATCGACAGCGCGTGGTGCGGCAGCCCGCGCTTGGCGTTCAGCGACCCGTCGATCGGATCGATGACGACGCGGACGTGCGGCTCGCCGGGGTCGGCGCCGAACGGGATCTCGCCGCGCTCCTCGGAGACGGCGACGAACGCGAGGCCGTCGGCGTGGAGGCGGTCGAGCTCGGCGAACACGACGTCCTCGGCGGCCGCGTCGAGCACGAGCGTGCGGTCGCCGCCGCCGCCGATCGTGCCGGTCTCGGCAAGGCGCTGGGAGCGCGTCTGGGGCGCGTCGAGCTGCGCCCGGATCGCCTCCGCCGCGCGGCGACAGGCCCCGAGCCAGTCCGCCGTGCGCACGGTTTGGGAGACCGACATCTGCCCCATATCCTTGCAGCGTGCCCGCAGCGCCCGGCCGGCTCACCTCCTCCCAGCAGCGCGCGGTCGACCATCCGGCCGCCCCGCTGCTGATCCTCGGGGGCGCCGGGACCGGCAAGAGCCGCGTGCTCGTCGAGCGCTTCGCGCGGTTCGCCGCCGACGGGCTGGACCCGGCCCGCATCCTCGTGCTCGCCCCCGCGGCCGCCGACGCCGACGCGCTGCGCCGCACGCTGGAGGACCGCCTCGACGGCGGGTACGAGGAGCTGTGCGTCTTCGACCCGTACGCGCTCGCGGCCAAGCTGCTGCGCGACGAGCCGCTGGAGAGCGGCCTGGACCCGTGGACGGTGCCCGCGACCGCCGCCGACCGCGTCGCGATGCTGCTGGACCGCGTCGACGAGCTGACCGTCCGCCAGCACGACTTCCGCGGGCGCCCCGCCGCGCTCGTCGGCGGGTGGGTCGAGCGCATCGACGCGCTGAAGGCGCAGGGCGTCAGCGCCACCGACTTCGCGCGCTGGGCCCAGCGCCTGCCCACCGGCGACGTCGACGCGCAGGCCCGCGCCGCGCGCGAGCGCGAGTTCGCCGAGGTGTACGCGGCCCACGACCGGATGCTCGGCGAGCGCGGCACGCCCGACCTCGGCGACCTGGTGCTCGGCGCGATCGCGCTGCTGCGCCACCGCCCGCACGTGCGCGAGCGCATCCTCGGCCGCTTCCGGCTGGTGCTCGTCGACGACGTGCAGGAGCTCGGCTGGGCGGCGATGGAGCTCGTCCGCCAGCTCGGCGCCCACGGCGCGATCACCGTCGCCGGCGACGACGACCAGGCCGTCGAGCGGCCCCGCGGCGCGTCGACGAAGAACCTGCGCGACTTCGCCGACGAGCATCCCGACGGCGAGCTCGTGCGCCTGGAGGTCTCCCAGCGCTGCCCGCCGCGCGTGCTGGAGGCGGCGCGGGCGGTCGTCGTGCCCAACGCGGACCGCATCGGCAAGGAGCTGCGCGCGGTCCCGGACCCGGCGCGGACCGTGCCCGACGGCTCGGTCCGCTTCTGGCGCTGCGAGAACGAGCGCGCGCAGGCGCAGGGCACGGCCGCCGAGATCGAGCGCCTCATCGCCCGCGACGGCGCGCGCCCCGAGCGGATCGCCGTGCTCGTGCGCTCGGTCGAGACGCAGGGCCAGCCGGTCGCGGTCGCGCTCGAGGAGCGCGCGGTCCCCTACCGGGTGGTCGGCGCGGCCGCGTTCTTCCAGCGCGCCGAGGTGCGCGATGTCCTCGCGTGGCTGCGCCTCCTCGCCGACCCGGCCGACGCCAGCGCGGTCGTCCGCGCGCTCTCGCGCCCGCCGATCGAGCTGCGCCAGGTCGACCTCGCCCGCTGCGTGCAGATCGCCAAGCGCCGCAAGCTCGACATGGTCGGCGGCCTCGTCGCCGCGACCGAGTCGCCGCAGATCGCGCCCGAGGCGCGCGAGCGGCTGCTGTCGTTCCTGCGCCTGCACCGCGAGACCGTCGCCACGTTCGACACCGCCCGGCCCGACCTGTTCGTGCACCGGCTGATCGAGCGCCTCGGCCTGCGCCGCCAGCAGCTCTTCGCCGCCCAGGCCGACGTGGTGGAGCGGCTGGTGAACCTGGCCCGCTTCGGCGAGCTGGCCGCCGCGTTCACGCGCCGCGCCCCGCAGGCCAGCCCGCGCGAGTTCGCCGCCTACATCACCGCGGTGGCCGAGGCCGGCCTGCCGGAGGAGGAGGCGGTCGCCGAGACGCACGCGCCGGCCGTGCAGATCCTCACGATGCGCCAGGCGCGCGGGCGCGAGTTCGACCACGTCTTCGTGCTCGGGCTCGAGTCGACCCGGCTGCCGGGCGCCCGCCGCCGGGCGATGGAGCCGATCCCCGACGAGCTGCTGCGCGAGCGCCTGCCCCCCGACAACCGCGCCCAGCACGTGGCCGAGATGCGGCGCCTGCTGCACCTGGCGATGACGCGGGCGCGCGAGACGCTCGTGCTCGCGCACGCCGCGCCGGAGCCGCCGTCGCCGCTGGTCGAGGAGGCGCGGGCCGCGATCGGCGCCGCCTGGGAGGAGCGCGAGGAGGAGCTGTTCGGCCCCGCCGAGACGCTGCACTCGACGTTCCGGATGATGCGCGACGAGCTGCTGGACCAGGTGCAGATCGTCGGCGGCCGGCTCGGCGAGCTGCGCTTCGACACCGACCTCGACGTCGCCCACGCCGGCGTGCGCCTGCTGGAGCTGCTGAAGCTGTCGGCGCTGCTGCGCCGCCCGCCCGGCCAGTCGGTCGCCGACGCGCTCGCCGACGTCAACCAGCGGCTGCTGTCGGCCGCCACCGCCGAGCAGCGCGAGATCTTCCTCACGAGCGCGCTCGACGACCTACTGCTGGACGCCGAGCGCGACGACCGCCAGCGCGCGGCGTCGGTGGCGCGCCGCTCGGAGCCGTCGCTGGAGGCGTTCCTACCCACCCGCGGCGACGGGCTCGTGCTCAGCGCCTCCGACATCGAGACGTACCGCTCGTGCCCGCTGAAGTACAAGTTCGCGCGCGTGTTCCGCATCCCGGCCGAGCCGACGCTCAACCAGCGCTTCGGCATCCTCGTCCACCAGGTCCTCGAGCGCTGGCACGCCGGCGGCGGGACCGGCGGCGTCGACGAGATGCACCGGCTGCTCGACGCCGGCTGGCGGCGCGGCGGCTTCGGCGACTCCGACGAGGAGCGCCAGCTGCGCGAGAAGGCGGCGTCCGCCCTGGGCCGCTACTTCGAGCGCACCCGCGACGAGCCCGCCGAGCCGGTGTGGTTCGAGCGCTCGTTCGCGTTCAAGCTCGGCCCGCACCTGCTGCGCGGGCGCGTCGACCGCGTCGACCGCCTCGAGGACGGCGGCTACGAGCTGATCGACTACAAGACCGGCCGGCCGCGGTCGCTGCCGGAGCTGCGCGAGGACGTGCAGCTCTCGCTGTACGCGATCGGCGCGCGCGAGGCGTGGGAGATGGAGGCCTCCCAGCAGGCGTACCTGTACGTGCTCGACGACGAGAAGGTGCAGGTGCCCACCGACGAGATCGACCCGGCGTGGATCAGCGAGACCGTGTTCGAGGTCGCCGACGGCATCCTCGGCCAGGGCTTCGAGCCGACCCCGTCGATCACCGCCTGCTCGATGTGCGACTACCGGATCGCCTGCCCGGCGGCGGAGAAGTGACCGCCCCGCGCGTGTTCATCGGGCCGGCGTTCGACGCGGCGGTCGCGGAGGCCGTGCGCCGCGCGGGCGGCGAGGTCGCCGAGACGGCCGCGGACGCGACCGCGATCGCGTGGCTGGACTGGGAGCGCGACCGCAAGGCCGAGCTGCAGCACGTCCTCCACTCCGGGATCGCCTGGGTGCAGCTCCCGTCGGCGGGGATCGACGGGTGGGTCGACGCCGGCGTGATGGACGACCGCCGCATCTGGACCACCGCCTCGCAGGCCTACGCGCCGGCGGTGGCCGAGCACGCGCTGGCGCTGATGCTCGCCGGCTTCCGGCGCCTGGCCGAGGCGGCGCGCGCCCGCTCCTGGGACGCGTCGATGCAGGGCGGGACGCTGCGCGGGACGACGGTCGCCGTGGTCGGCGCCGGGAGCATCGGCCGCGCGCTGATCGGCCTCCTGGGCCCGCTCGGCGCCGAGGCGATCGCCGTGAACCGCGGCGGCCGCCCGGTCGAGGGCGCCCGCGAGACCGTCGCGACCGCGCAGCTCTCCGGCGTGTGGCCGCGCGCCGACGTCGTCGTGCTGTGCGCGCCGGCGACCGCGGAGACGCATCACCTGGTCGACGAGCGCGCGCTGGCGGCGATGCCCGAGCACGCGTGGCTGGTCAACGTGGGGCGCGGCACGCTCGTCGACACCGAGGCGCTCGTGCGGGCGCTGGACGAGGGCGCGATCGCCGGCGCCGCCCTCGACGTCGTCGACCCCGAGCCGCTGCCCGACGGCCATCCGCTGTGGACGCACCCGCGCGCGCTGATCACGCCGCACGTCGCGTCGCCCGACGCGGTCGCCGCGCGGGCGCTGGCCGGGCTGGTCGGCGAGAACGTCGCCCGCCTGGTGGCCGGCGAGGAGCCGCTCGGCGTGGTCGACCTGGCGCGCGGCTACTGACGTCCCCGCCGTCCGCGCGGCGATCGAGGTAGGGTCCGCTCCCGCGAGGCGCCGGCATCGACTGGAGGTCGGAATGTCGGACACGTCGTCCACGAAGTTCTCCGACGCGCTCGGCGCGTTCTTCTACTGGCATGGACCGGCGACGTTCTTCCGCTGCCCCTGGGATCCGGACCCGGCGCACGCCGACGTCGGCGTGGTCGGCGTCCCGTACACCGGCGGCAACATGATCGAGCGCGGCCAGTACCTGGGTCCGCGCGCGATCCGCAACACGACGATGGGCTACCGGCGCCAGCATCGCCAGTTCCGCCTCGATCCGTTCTCGCTGTGCCGCATCGCCGACCTCGGCGACGCGCCGATCATCCGCGGGCTCAACCCGTTCGAGACCATGGACGACCTGCGGGCGTTCTACGAGCCGATCGCCGCCGCCGGGACGCGGCCGCTGTCGGTCGGCGGCGACCACGCCATCACCACGCCGATCCTGCGGGCGATCGCCGGCCCGGGCTCGCCGCGCGGGGAGTCCGTCGCCATCGTGCACCTCGACTCCCACACCGACGCGTACGCGGTCGACCCCGACTCGGGCGGCGTCGAGCACGCCGCCACCTGGGCGCGGCTCGGCGTGGACGAGGGCACCATCGACGGCGCGCACAGCGTCATGGTCGGCATCAACGGCCCGCACCCCGCCCTCGACCTCGACCAGTGGGCGCACGACACCTACCGCGTCATCACGCTCGACGAGATCGACGAGATCGGCGTGGAGGCCACGATCGCCGCGATCCGCGAGCGCGTCGGCGACCGCCCCGTCTACCTGACGATCGACCTCGACGTGCTCGACCTGCCGTGGGCGCCCGCCGTCGCCGACCCGGAGGTCGGCGGGCTCACCGCGCGCCAGGCGCAGAAGCTCATCCAGGGCCTGCGCGGCGTCGACCTCGTCGGCGCCGACGTCGTCTGCTTCGTCGGGCGCAAGGACAGCGAGGGCGAGGTCACGGCGCTCACCGCGGCCGCGCTGATGCACGACGTGGTGACGCTGCTGGCGGAGTCCGCCGCGGGCTAGCCCTCGTCGTCGGGCCCGCGCTGGCGCAGGAAGCGCTGGAACTCGCGCGCGATCGAGTCGCCGGACGGGAGCTGGGTCGGGTCGACCGGCTCCTCGTCCTCCTCGGCGGCCTTCTCGAGGCGCTCGACGAACGCCTGCACGTCGGGGTCGGACTGGACGGCGAGCGACACCTGGCGCTCGTAGTCGGCGGCCGCGGACTCCAGCTCGGACGCGTCGACGGTGACGCCGACGAGCGCCTCGAGCTTGCGCACGAGCGCGAGCGCGGCCTTCGGGTTGGGCGCCGCCGCGACGTAGTGGGGCACGGTCGCCCACAGCGACGCGGACGGCAGCCCGGCCTCGGCGCAGGCGGAGTGCAGCACGCCGGTGATGCCCGTCGGGCCCTCGTACGACGACGGCGTGAGGTCGGTCCGGGCGCGCAGGCGCTCGTCGGTGGCGAAGCCGGTGATGCCGACGGGCCGCGAGTGCGGGACGTCGGCCAGCAGCGCGCCGAGCGTCACCACGAGCTGCACCTCCAGCGCCTCGGCCAGGTCGACGATCAGGCGCGTGAACGTGCGCCAGCGCATCGACGGCTCGGGCCCGCTCAGCAGGACCAGGTCGCGCGGCGCGCGCGGGACGCGCGCCTCCCAGATCTCGACGCTGGGCCACTGGAGCTGGCGGGTCGTGCCCTCGACCAGCTCGATCTTCGGCCGCGTGGCCTGGAAGTCGTAGAACTCCTCCGGATCGATCTCGGCGAACCGGGTGGCGTTGAGCGCAGCGCCGACGAACGTGAGCGCGGCCGACGCGGCGTCGCCGGCGTCGTTCCACCCCTTGAACGCGCAGACCAGGGCGGGAGCCCGAAGCCCGTCGGGACGTCGGTCCCACATGAGCGGCTGCATCCGAGTCACGGTACATCATGGGTCCATGTCCTCCGGCCCCTCGCCCGGCGTCGGCGCGACCCCCGACGCGCCCATCTCCGTCGCCACGCTGCGGCCGGGCCAGGACGTCGTGGCCGTGTTCGCGTGCACGCGCAAGGACCGGCTGATGACGCGGACCGGAAGCCCGTACCTGGCGCTCGAGCTGCGCGACGCCAGCGGCGCGATCGCCGCACGCGTGTTCCGCGACGCCGACGTGCTCGGCGGACGCTTCGAGCGCGGCGACCTCGTGCGGGTCGCGGGCCGCGTCGAGCGCTTCCGCGACGCGCTCCAGATCGAGGTCCGCGCGATCGCCCGGGCCGAGGGCGCCGACGCCGATCCGGCGCGCTTCCTGCCGGTCGCCTACCGCGATCTCGACGAGCTCGACGGGTTCCTGGAGTCGCTGGCGGGCGAGGTCCGCGACCCGCAGCTCGCCGCGCTGCTGAGCGCGCTGCTCGGCGACGGCGAGCTGCGCGCGCAGTGGCGGCGCGCGCCCTGCTCGCGCAACGGCCATCACGCCTACCTCGGCGGACTGCTCGAGCACACGGTCGCGGTCGCCACGCTCGCGCTGGAGACCTGCCAGCTCCATCCGCGCCTGGACCAGAACCTGCTCGTGACCGCGGCGATCGTCCACGACCTCGGCAAGACCCGCGAGTTCACCTACGGCGCCGAGATCGGGCTCACCGACGAGGGGCGCCTGCTGGGCCACGTCGAGCTCGGCCTGCGCCTGCTGCACGAGCGCGGCGCCGGCCTGATCGACGACGCCCGGCGCGTCGCGCTGGCCCACTGCGTCCTCACCCACCACGGGACCGACGCGGCGCCCGGGCGGCGGTTCGGCTCCGCGGAGGCGATCGCGCTGTACCGCCTCAACGCGGTCGACGCGGCCGTGAAGGGCGCGATCGAGCACGGAATCGCCCCGGCCGCGGCCATCAGCCCGTAGGGTTTTCGCGCCCATGCGGATCACCGACGCCAACCGCCGCTGGTGGGTCCTGGTCACGATGACCGGGTCGCTGTCGATGATCCTCATCGACCAGACCGTCGTCAGCGTCGCGCTGCCGACGATGCAGGACGAGCTCGGGCTGTCGACCACGGGCGTGCAGTGGGTGGTCAACGCCTACCTGCTGGCGATCGCGGTGCTCGTGGCGCTCGGCGGGCGCATCGGCGACCTGATCGGCAACGAGCGCGTGTTCCGCATCGGCGCGATCGTGTTCGTGCTCGCGTCGGCCGCCTGCGGCCTGGCCCAGAACGAGGCGTGGATCATCGTCGCGCGCGCGGTCGAGGGCGCCGGCGCCGCGCTCATGACGCCGTCGAGCGGGGCGATCGTCATGAACGCCTTCTCCTCCGACGAGCGCGGCAAGGCGATGGGCATCTACACCGGCGTGTCGATGGTCTTCCTGGCGCTCGGGCCGCTGATCGGCGGCGCGCTCGTCGAGGGGATCGGCTGGGAGGCCGTCTTCTACGTCAACCTGCCGGTCGGCACGGCGATGCTCGTGCTCGCGCACATCACGATGCCGCGGGAGCGCGCGCCCGCGCCCGCCGGCGGCCGGGTCGACTGGCCGGGCGTCCCGCTGCTGATCGTCGGGGTCGGCGCGCTCGTGCTCGGGCTGATGCAGAGCCGCGCCTGGGGCTGGGACTCCCCGGCGGTCATCAGCCTGCTGATCGCCGCGGCGGTCGTGCTGCCGCTGTTCGTCCTGTGGGAGCTGCGCGCCCGCGAGCCGCTCGTGCAGCTCCGCCTGTTCAAGAGCCGCAACTTCAGCGCCGACAACCTCGTGCTCGCCGTCGTCCAGTTCGGGACCATCGGCGTGTCGGTGTTCGGCGCGATCTGGGTCCAGGACGTCCTCGGCTTCGGCCCGATCACCGCCGGCCTGTCGCTGCTGCCGCTGACGATCCCGCTGCTGCTCCTCGCGCCCGCCACGGGCAAGCTGTACGACCGCATCGGCCCCCGCGCGCCGGTCGCCGCCGGCGCGTTCCTGGTCGGCGTCGCGTTCGCGTGGTCGGCCGCCGTGCTGCACGAGCTCAGCTACGGGTGGATCGTGCCCGGCTACGTGCTCATGGGCATCGGCCTGGCGCTCGTGATGACCCCGGCCTCGACCGACGCGATGAACGTCGCCGACCCGGCCCTGCGCGGCCAGGCCTCCGGCGTGATCCAGACGATGCGCCAGGTCGGCGGCACGATCGGGATCGCCGTGCTGGGCACGATCATCTCCAACGTGCAGCACACCCAGGTCAGCGACTGGGTGGCGGCCGACCCGTCGCGCGCGGCCGACATCTCCCAGATCCAGACCGTGCTGGCCAACCCCGACGCCGACCCGAGCTCCGCGGCCGACCCGGCGGTCGTCGAGATGCTGCGCGACGCGGTGACCACGGCGATCTCGTCGGCCTACTGGGTCGCGGCCGGGTTCCTGCTCGCGGCCGCGATCGTCGCCGCGCTCGTGCTGCGCCACGTCCGCGCGGCCGACGCGTCGGCCGACGACGTCGTGCCGGTCGTCTAGGCCGAGAGCGCGCGGACGAGCGCGTCGCGGTCGACGCCGAGACGGTCGAGCAGGCGCTGCACGGGCGCCGACGGCGTGCGCAGGATGCCGACGGCGAGGTGACCGGCGTGGATGCGCCGATCGCCGCCGTCCAGCGCCGTCCGGAGCGCCTGGTGCAGCGAGCGCTTGGCCGCCGGCGCCAGGCGCAGGCGCCGGCCGGTGGGCACGGGCGGCCCGACCGCCTCGACCGCCGACGCCGGGATCCCCAGCGGCGCCAGGGCGTCGGCGAGATCCGCCTCGAGCGCGTCGCGCACCGACGGCGCGTCGAGCCCGGCGTCGGACAGCGCGCAGCCAGGGCCCTCGGTGAGCGCGACGCCGAGCAGCAGGTGCTCGGCGCCGATCGCCGGGGCGCCGAGCGCGTCGGCCTCGCGCTCGGCGTGCCGCAGCACGTCGCGCCGGATGTCCCTGCCGAACCGCTCGAGCGCCACCGCCTACCTCCGCCTCCCGTGCTTCTTGTGGACCGCCTGGCGCGTGACCCCGAGCGCGGCCGCGACGTCGGCGTAGGTCCAGCCGGCGTCGAGGGCGCGGCGGACCTCGCGCGCCTCGAGGCGGTCGGCGAGCGCCCGCAGGGCCACGACCGCGCGCAGCCCGTCGGCCGGGTCCTCGATCGCCTCGAGATCGATCGTCGTCACGCGTCAACCATAGTTGACAACCGAGGTCTTGTCAACCCAGGTTGCGCGGTCCGGTCCCCGTATGCTCCTGCCGGATGCCGGCGCCGTTTCGCCACCAGCTCCGCGTGCGGTTCAACGAGTGCGACCCGCAGGGCGTCGTCTTCAACGCGAACTACCTCGTGTACTTCGACGTGGCGCTGACCGCGCTGTTCCGCGCGGCCATGGGCTCGTACGGGGACCTCGTCGCCTCCGGCACCGACCTCGTGCTCGTCGAGAGCCGCATCGCCTACCGGGCGCCGGCCCGCGGCGACGACCTCATCGACGTGGATCTGAGCGCCGGCCGCTTCGGCACGACGTCGCTGCGCCTCGACGGCCGCATCCGCCGCGACGGCGACCTGCTGGCCGAGGGCGAGCTGCACTACGTCGCCGTCGACCCGGGCACGCACGCCAAGCAGCCGCTGACCGACGCGCTGCGGGCGGCGCTGACCCCGTACGCCGGGGAGCTCGCCGGCGCGTGAGCGGCCGCGCCTTCCGCGCCTGGCTGCTGGCCATCGCCGCCGTCGCGCTGGCCGCGCGCCTCGTCTACGCGCTCGCGATCGCGCCCGACCTGCCCGCGCGCGGCGACACGCTGCTCTACCACTTCCTCGCCAACGGGATCGCCGACGGGAAGGGCTACATCCGGCCGTTCTCCGAGCTGCAGTTCGGCGAGCCGCTGCCGACCGCCGGCTACCCGCCGCTGTACCCCCTGTTCCTGTCGGCGTTCTCCGCGGTCGGCCTGGACTCGCTCACCGCGCACCGGGCCGTGTCGTGCCTGCTGGGCCCGGTGGCCGTCGTCCTGATCGGCCTGCTCGGGCGCCGCGTGCGGGGGCCGCGGACCGGCCTGATCGCCGCCGCGCTCGCCGCCGTGTACCCGCAGCTCGTGATGGTCGACGGGACCGTGATCACCGAGGCGCTCTACGCGCCGCTCGTCGCCGCCGTGCTGCTGGCCGCCTACCGCCTCGTCGACCGGCCCGGGTGGGGGTCGGCAGCCCTGCTCGGCGCGCTGATCGGCCTCGCCACGCTCACGCGCACCGAGGCGATCCTCCTCGTCGCGCTGCTGGCGCTGCCCGCCTGCCTCGCCGGCGTGCGGCGGCGCCCCGACGGCACCCGCGACCGCTGGCGCGACGCGCTGCGCCCGGCCGCGCCGCTGGCGCTCGTCGCGGTCGCCGCGACCGCGCTCGTGCTCACGCCGTGGGTCGTGCGCAACGCGATCAGCGTCGGCGAGCCGATCGTGCTGACGACCAACAGCGGCCACACCGCCGCCGCGACCGTGTGCGACGAGACGTTCGAGGCGGGCAGCCCGTACCTCGGCTTCGTGCGCCACGCGTGCGCGCTGCGCGGGCCGTGCGTCGGCATCCGCGACGAGCTCGAGCAGGCCGCCTGCCAGCGCGACGAGGCGTGGCGCTACCTGCGCGACCACGCCGACCGCGTCCCGGTCGTCGTCGCGGTGCGGATCCTGCGCCTGTGGGAGCTGTACCGCTACCAGGACGGCCTCGGCTACGGCGAGCTGTGGAGCCGCTCGATCCCGGTCGCCAAGGCGGGCCTCGTGATGTACGCGCTGCTCGTGCTCGCCGCGATCGGCGGCATCGTGCGGCTGCGGCGCACCGGCACGACGCTGTGGCCGCTGCTCGTGCCCGCCCTGCTCGTGACGATCTCGGCGGCCACCACGTTCGGGTTCAGCCGGTACCGGCTCGCGGCCGAGATCCCGCTCGTCGTGCTGGCCGCGACCGGCCTCGATTGGGCGCTGGCCGCCCTCAGGTCGTGGAGGGACCGGGCATCCCGGCCCCCGGCGGGGGCTCCCGACCCGGCGGCGGCTCCAGGATCGGCGGGCCCTGCTCGTTGCGCTCCCGCACCTCCTTGCGGTACTGCCACAGCTCCCGCACGGTGATCTGGATCGTCGCCGCGACCGGGATGGCCAGCAGCGCGCCCACGATCCCGAACAGCGTCGACCCGAACAGCACCGCGACGAGCACGATGAACGCGTGCACGTCGACCGCGCGCTTCTGGATCTGCGGCTGGATGACGCTGTTCTCGATCTGCTGGTAGACGATCGCCCAGACCACCCAGATGATCGTGATCGTCGGGAAGTCCTCGAACACGGTCACGAACCCGACGGCGATCGCGGCGATCGTCGCGCCGACGAGCGGGACGAGGTCCAGCAGCGCGGTGAGGACGGCCAGGGGCGCCGCGAACGGCACGCCGAGGATCGTCAGGACGATGAACGTCGTGACCCCGGCGATCGTCGCCTGGACGACCGCGCCGGCGACGTAGGCGGCGACCGCGCGGCCGATGCGGCTGAACGCGCGCTCCAGGCGGGCGCGGTGCTCGGCCGGCTGGAGCTCGACGAGCCGCTGCACCCACACCGGGCCGCTGGCGACGAGGAAGACGCTGAGGATCAGGATCGTGACGAGCGCGAAGATCGAGTTCACGAGCCCGACGCCGAGGTCGCCGAGCGCGCTGGCGGCGTCGCCGATCCGGGCCGGCAGCTTCTGCGCCTCCTCCCGCAGCTTCGTGACGACCCCGTAGTCCTCCTCGAGCTCGCGCAATCGCTCGTTCTCGTTCACCCAGTTCTGGAGGTCCTGCGCGTACTGCGGCGCGTGCTCGGCCAGGTCGGTGGCCTCGGTCACGATCGGCGGGATGACGATCGCCGCGAGCAGGAACGGGATCGCGATCACGCCGAGGTAGGTGGCCGCGATCGCGAGCTTGCGCGGCATCGCGCGGCTGAGGATGTTGACCGGTCCGGTGAGCGCGATCGCCAGGAAGCCGGCGATGATGACCCAGCCGATCGGGCGGCGCAGCAGCCACACGACGTAGAGCGTCAGCGCGACCGCCACGATGATCAGCGTGGCTCGGAGAATGGTCGCGGCAGCGGGCTCCCGGCGGGACATTTCGTGCGAGTATCCGGGCCGCGCCGGACGGCGCCATACTGGGGGACGTGTCGCCCGCGCTGACCATCGAAGACGCGCTGGAGCCGCTGCGCGCCGACCCCCGGCGGTCGGCCGTGCTGCTCGACGTCGACGGGACGCTGGCGCCGATCGTCCGCCACGCCGAGGACGCCCACGTGCCCGAGCCGACCCGGGCCCTGCTGATCCGCGTCGCCCAGCGCTACGGCACCGTCGCGTGCGTGAGCGGGCGACGGGCGACGACCGCCCGGCGGATCGTCGCGATCGGCTCGATCTCCTACATCGGCAACCACGGCGGGGAGCTCCTGCGCAGCGGGCAGACGCAACCGGAGCTGGAGCCGCGCTTCGCGCGCGAGGGCGCGCGCGTGCGCGCCTTCGCCGAGGAGACGTGGCGCAGCGACGGCCAGCTCCACCGGCTGCGCGTGCGCTCCGAGGACAAGGGCGAGATCGCCGCGCTGCACTGGCGCGGCACCCCCGACGAGACCGCCGCCGAGGAGGCGGTGCGCGAGGTGGCGCGGCGGGCCGAGGAGGCCGGGCTGGCCGTGCACTGGGGGCGCAAGGTGCTGGAGGTGCGCCCGCCGACCGCCGTCGACAAGGGGGCGGGGATCGCCTGGCTGCTGGAGGGCGCCGACGTGACCGCCGCGGTGTACGTCGGCGACGACACCACCGACCTGGACGCGTTCCGGGGCCTGCGCGCGCTCGTCGCGGCCGGCCGGCTCGAGACGGCGGTGTGCGTCGGGGTGCGCTCCGAGGAGACGCCCGTCGAGCTCGAGCGCGAGGCCGACCTGCTCGTCGACGGGCCGCCCGGGGTCCGGCGCGTCCTCGAGGCCCTGCTCTGAAGTTCACCGACTTCCTCAAGGCGACCGTGTTCATCAGCGCCGGGGCGGCGACCGCCCTCGGCGCGGTCACGGTCGCCGGCGCGGCCAACCAGACCGAGTCGCTGCTCGTGCCCGTCATCGCCGCGTGGTGGATCGCGGCGGCGCTGTACGGGCTGTGGCTCGGGCGCAAGCACGAGACCTCGCCGCCGATCGCCAAGCTCCTGGCCCAGGCCAAGCAGGCCACGATGCTGCCCGAGCAGCGCCCGGGGCTCATCCTCCTCAACCGCCTGTGGCCGCTGCTGCTGTCGTCGCTGGCCGCCGGCGCGCTCGCGTTCCGGTTCCCGCAGGTGGCCGGGATCGCCTGCGGCTTCGCGATCATCTGGGCGCTCGCCTGGCGCCACCAGGAGAAGGCGGTGACGGCGATCGAGGAGCGCGACGGGGTCGCCTTCTTCGTGGAGCGCACGTCGCCGTTCCATCCGATCAAGCTGGTCCGCACCCAGGGCTTTCGCCGCGACCCGATGCCGGTTTCGTGACGGCCGACCTCTCGGTTGCGCAGGCGCGGCGCATCGCGCTCGCCGCGCAGGGCTTCGGCGGCCCGCGCGGCGCGCAGCCACCCGGGACGCGGCGGATGCTCGCGACGGTCGGGCGGCTCGGCGTCCTGCAGATCGACTCCGTGAACGTCCTGGAGCGGGCGCACTACCTCCCGCTGTTCAGCCGCCTGGGGCCCTACGACCGCGATCGCCTCGACCGGTCCGCGTGGCGGGCGCCGCGGCGGCTGTTCGAGTACTGGGGCCACGAGGCGTCGCTGCTGCCGGTCGAGCTGCAGCCGCTGCTGCGCTGGCGGATGGCGCGCGCGGGCACCGACGCCTGGCGCGGGGTGCGGGCGGTGGCCACCGAGCAGCCGGAGCTCGTCGCGCGCGTGCTCGACGACGTCCGCGAGCGCGGGCCGGTCCCCGCCAGCGGGCTCGCCGACGAGACGCGGCCGAAGCGCAGCGGCCCGTGGTGGGCGTGGTCGGACGTCAAGCGGGCGCTCGAATGGCTGTTCTGGAGCGGCCAGATCACGTCGGCCTGGCGGCGCGGGTTCGAGCGCTGGTACGACGTGCCCGAGCGGGTCCTGCCGCGGGCGATCGTCGAGGCGCCGACGCCGGAGCCCGCGGACGCTCAGCGCGAGCTGGTGCGGATCGCGGCGCGGGCGCTCGGCATCGCCACCGAGAGCGACCTGCGCGACTACTTCCGCCTGCCGCTGGCCGACGCGCGAGCGCGGGTGCACGAGCTGGTCGAGGCGGGCGAGCTGGAGCGGGTCGCCGTCGAAGGCTGGCGCGCCCACGCGCTGCTGCATCGCGAGGCGCGCATCCCCCGCCGGGTGTCCGCCCGGGCGCTGCTGGTGCCGTTCGACCCGCTCGTGTGGGAGCGGGCGCGGACCGAGCGGCTCTTCGGCTTCCGCTACCGAATCGAGATCTACGTCCCCGCGCCCAAGCGCGTGCACGGGTACTACGTGCTGCCGTTCCTGCTCGGCGACCGCCTCGTCGCGCGGGTCGACCTGAAGGCCGCGCGCGCCGAGCGGTCGCTGCTCGTGCAGGCGGCGTGGGCGGAGCCGGACGCGCCGCCCGAGACCGCGGCCGAGCTGGCCGCCGCGCTCGCGCTGATGGCCGGCTGGCTGGGCCTCGAGCGCGTCGAGGTGCGCGACCGCGGCGACCTGGCGCCCGCGCTGCGCGCGGCTACGAGGTCCCGGCCCGATACACCCGCGGCGGCCCCTGCCCCTCCGGCGGCTGAGGTCCCCACGTCCGCCGCCCGTCGCCCGTGATCGGGTGCGGCGGGCCGAGCAGCACGTCACGCCCGGTCACCGCCTCGCCGACCGCCTTCACCCGCGCCAGGATCTCGCGCACCGCCGAGATCCGGCCCTGGCGTCCGTAGCCGCTGCGGTCGGCGACCAGGCCGTGCGCGTCGAGCCCCGCCTCGCGCGCCAGGTACAGCGCGCGCGGCATGTGGAAGCCCTGGGTGACGACGACGGCGGAGCGCACGCCGAACACCTCGCGGGCGCGCCGCATCGACGCCCACGTGTCGAAGCCGGCGTGGTCGGTGAAGATCGCGTGCGCCGGCACGCCCGCGGCCAGCAGCGCGTCGCGCATCGTGCCGGGCTCGTCGTAGCCCCAGCGGCCGTGGTCGCCGGACACGAGCACGCGGTCCACGCGGCCGGCCTCGTAGAGCTCGACCGCGCGGGCGACGCGATCGCGGAGCATCCCGCTCATCCACCCGCTCGGATGCACGCCCGCGCCGAGCACGATCGCCGCCTGCGCGTGCGGGACGCGGGCGACGTCGCCGGTCTGCGCGCCCGCGCGCACGACGACATAGAGGTTCAGCGCGGCGACGGCCGCGGCGCCCAGGACGCCGGCGCCCAGCGCGACGAGGACCACGCGGCGCAGCACGACGTCAGGCTACCCGGCCGCGCACGGGCGCCGGAAGGCGTGACAGCATCGGCCCGTGCCCGCCGACGTGCTGCTCGTCTCGCTCGGATCGACCGCCGGCCTGCGCGCGTCCGACGAGGCGCTCGCGGGCGCGCTGCGGCGCGCCGGCGCCGAGGTGGCCGTCGAGGCGGCGCGCCCGCCGCGCCAGGTGCGCACGCTCGCGCTGACCGACCTCGTGTGGGCGCGCGCCGCGCGGGCGGCCGCCGTGCGGGGGATCGCCGCGCACCGGCCGCGGGCGATCGTCTACGGCGCGATGGGCGCCGCGCTGGCCTGGCCGCGACCGGGCGCCATCCGCTTCGACGCGCCGATGGCGGCCAACCGGCCCGGGCGCCACGGCGTGTGGCAGCGGCCGGTCGAGCGCCGCCGCCTGCGCGAGGCGCCGCTGCTGATCCCGGTGAGCGCGATGACGCTGGACGAGACGCCGTCGCCGCGCGCCGACGCCGTCGTGGTGCCGATCCCGGTGGCCCCCTCCGGCCCGCCCGGCGAGCGCGACGTCGCCGCGCTCACGTACGCGGCCAACCCCCGCAAGAAGGGGCTCGACCGGGTGCTGGATGCCTGGGCGCGCGCCCGCCGCGACGGCGAGGAGCTGTGGGTGGCCGGGGTCGAGCCGGGCGCCGCGATCGAGGGCGTGCGCTGGGCCGGGCGGCTGGCGCCCGACGCCTACCGGGCGCTGCTGCGCCGCGCGCGCGTGTTCGTCACCGCCCCGCGCCGCGAGGACTACGGGATCGCCCAGCTCGAGGCGCTCGCCGACGGCTGCCGCCTCGTGACGACGCCGGCGCCGGGTCCCTACGAGGCGCTGGCGCTGGCGCGGGAGCTCGACCCGCGCCTGGTCGCCGACGACCTCGCCCCGGCGATCCGCCACGCGCTCGACTCCGCCGACCCGGGCTACGCCGAGCGCGCCGCGGCGCTGCTGGAGCCGTTCACGCCGAGCGCCGTCGACGCGCGCGTCGCCCGGGAGCTGCTGCCCCGCCTGCTCCCCTGACCGCTCCCGACCGCCCACGCGCCCTCGATGCCCCGTTGTCGCCTCGCGCTCGCATAGCGAGCTCAAACCGACAACGGACCACTATGTTGGCGCGGGTGACACGCGCCGCGGGAGTCCTGGCCGCCCTCACGATCGCGCTCGCGGCGGCCGCGCCCGCGTCCGGCGCCGCGCTCCCGCGCGCCTGGCCCGACCGCTTCGAGATCGGCGTCGCCGACCAGCCCGGCGGCGCGAGCGAGATCCGCCGCCACGCGCCGTTCGGGTTCCGCTACCAGTACCTCACCGGCGGCGCGAACACGGGCAGCGGGTGGGCGACGTGGAACGAGCGCGGCACGTTCGTCTCGCGCTACATCGCCGAGAGCCGGGCCGCCGGCGTCATCCCCGTCTTCACCTACTACCAGCTCCTGCCGTCGCGGCCGAGCGCGGGCACCGACGAGCGCTCGCGCGACATCTCCAACCTGCGCAACCGCGCCACGATGCGCGCGTACTGGCGCGACTACCGGCTGTTCCTGCGCCGCGCCCGCGGCAAGGGGCTCGTCGTCGCCCACATCGAGCCCGACATGTGGGGCTACCTGCAGCAGTCCGGCCGGGCGGGACTCGCGCGCAAGCTGGCCCGCCGGTTCGTCGCGCTGCGCAACCGCCACGCGCGCAACGTCGTGCTCGCCTGGCACCTGTCCATCTGGGGCACCGGCGAGGACCCCACGTACTCCAACCCGCCGATCGGGCACATGGCGACGCTCGCCCAACGGTCCGCGCGGTTCTGGCGCCGCGCCGGCGCACGCCGCTTCGACCTCACCTTCCTCGACGTCGAGGACCGCGACGCCGGGTTCAACGCGCACGTCAACGGCGACCCGCACAGCAACTGGGACGCCGCCGACTACGACCGCATCGCCGCCTACCTGCGCGACTTCCACCGGCGCACCCGCGAGCCGCTGGCGATCTGGCAGATCCCGCTGGGCAACTCGACGCTGCCCGACGAGTGGGGCCGCTTCCGCGACACCCGCGTGGAGGAGTGGCTCGGCCGCCGCGACCGCCTCCAGCAGCTCCGCGACGCCGGCGTCGTCGCGCTCCTGTACGGCGGCGGCGCCGACGGCACGACGTCGCCGCGCACCGACGGCGGGCTGTTCTTCCGCCTCGCCGTCGACTACTACCGCGCGCCGCTGGGCGTCTGACGCGCCCGCTTGCGCAGCGGCGCGAACTTGGCCCACGGCAGGGTGTTGGCGACGTCCTCGCGCGTCAGCCACGCGCGCCGGGCGGTGGCGATGCCCCAGCGCACGTTGGGCAGCGTGTTGGCGCCGTGCGCGTCGGAGTTGACGAGGATCGGGACCCCGGCGTCGCGGGCGGCGCGCGCGTGCACGTCGTTGAGGTCGCGGCGGTCGGGAGCGCTGTTGATCTCGATCATCGTGCCGGTCCGCGCCGCCGCCTCGACGAGCCGGTCGACGTTCAGCGCGTACGGCTGGCGCTGCTCGATCTTGCGGCCGGTCGGATGGCCGATGCAGTCGATCCACGGGTGCTCGCAGGCGGCGACCATCCGCGCGGTCATCTCCGCCTCGCTCATGCCGAACGAGGTGTGCACGGAGCCCATCACCCAGTCCAGCTCGGCGAGCAGGTCGTCGTCGTAGTCGGGCGACCCGTCGGGCAGGATGTTCGTCTCGGTGCCGATGAGCACCTCGATCCCGTCGATGCGGGCGTTGACCTCGCGCACCGCCTCGATCTGCGCGCGAAGCTGCTCGGGCGTGACGTGGTTGCCGAACCCGTGCGTGGCCGAGTGGTCGGTGATCGCGATGTACTCGTAGCCGCGCGCGAGCGCCGCCTGGGCCATCTGCTCGATCGAGTTGCGCCCGTCGCTGGCGGTCGTGTGCATGTGCAGGTCGCCGCGCAGGTCCTCGACCTCGACGAGGCGCTCGGGCAGCCGGCCCTCGGCCGCGGCCTGCAGCTCGCCGCGGTCCTCGCGCAGCTCGGGCGGGATCCAGGCCATGCCGAGGCGGGCGTACACCTCGGCCTCGTCGGCGCAGCGCAGCGTCTCGCCGGTCTCGTCGTCGAGGATCCCGTACTCGCTGACGTGCAGACCGCGCCGGACGGCCAGCTCGCGCAGCGCGACGTTGTGGCGCGCCGAGCCGGTGAAGTGCTGCCACAGGTTGCCGAACTGGTCGGGCTCGACGACGCGCAGGTCGACCGGCATGCCGTTGTGGGTGCGCCCCTTCGCCGCGTTCGGCCCCGCCGACGACGCGGACTCGATGACGTCGACCTCGGCCAGCGCCGCCGCCAGGGCGCCCGGGTCCTCGGCGGTGGCGACGATGTCGAGGTCCTTGACGCTGTCGGCCAGCCGCCGCACGCCGCCGGCCAGCTCGACGCGGACCGCGGCGGGGTGCGCGCGCAGCGCGTCGCGGATCTGCTCGCCCAGGCCCAGCGCCCGGGGCAGCAGCACGCGCGGCGCGGGCGCCTCGCCGTAGCCGGCGGCCAGCGCGTCGAGGACGTTGCGCTCGAACTTGGGGCCGAGGCCGCGCACGGAGCGCAACCGCTCGGCCTCGGCCGCCTCGCGCAGCGCGTCGAGCGAGTCGATCCCGAGCTCGTCGAACAGCATCCGCGCGCGCTTGGGCCCCAGGCCGGGCAGCCGCGTCATCTCGATCAGGCCGACCGGGAAGCGCGCGCGCAGCTTCTCGGCGGCCGGGATCGCGCCGGTCTCCAGCAGGGCCAGCGTCTTCTCCTCGATCGTCTTGCCGACGCCGGGCAGCTCGGTGATCCGGCCCTGCCGGGCGAGCTCGGCCACGGACACCGGCGCCTCGCGGATCGAGCGCGCCGCGTTGCGGTAGGCGAGGACCCGGTGCACCACCGCGCCGTCCAGCTCGTAGAGGTCCCCGAGCTCGTCGAAGGCGGCGGCGATGGCCATGTTGGAGAAGTCCGGCACGGCGCTCGCCTACAGTACCCCGCCCGTGCCCGCGGTTCCCTGGCTCGTCCTTCCCACCTTCAACGAGGCGCCCAACGTCGACGCGATCGTCCGTGCCGCGCACGGCGTCCTGACCGCGGCCGCGCCCGACGGCTTCCGCATCCTCGTGGTCGACGACGACTCGCCCGACGGGACGGGGCGGATCGCCGACGCGCTGGCGGCCGAGCTGCCCGAGGTCGAGGTCCTGCACCGCACGACCCGCGAGGGCCTGGGCCCGGCGTACCTCGCCGGGTTCGCCCGCGCGCTGGCCGGCGGGGCCGGGTTCGTGATGGAGATGGACGCCGACTTCTCCCACGACCCCGCCGACCTGGCGCGCCTGCTGGAGCCGGTGCGCGCCGGGCGAGCCGACCTGACGCTCGGGTCGCGCTACGTCGCCGGCGGCGGCGTGGCCGACTGGACGCCGCTGCGGCGCGTGATCTCGCGCGGCGGGTCGATCTACGCGGCGATCGTGCTGGGGCTCCCGATCCGCGACCTGACCGGCGGCTTCAAGTGCTTCCGGCGCGAGGTGCTGGAGGCGATCGACCTGCCGTCGGTGCAATCGAAGGGGTACGCGTTCCAGGTCGAGCTGACCTACCGCACGGCGCAGGCGGGCTTCCGGATCCTCGAGGTCCCGATCGTGTTCCGCGACCGCCTCCACGGGCAGTCCAAGATGCACTGGCGCATCGTCCCCGAGGCCGCCGTGATGGCCCTCAAGATGCGGCTGGGACGGCGCTGATCGTGCCGCTTCACTTTGTATAGTGTGTCCGCCAACCCCACCGAGGAGAACCGCATGGCAGCTCTTCAGGACGTCACCGACAGCAACTTCCAAGCGGAGGTCATCGAGGCCTCCGAGCCGGTGCTCGTCGACTTCTGGGCGCCGTGGTGCGGCCCGTGCCGCGTCGTCGGTCCCGTGCTCGAGGAGATCGCCGAGGAGAAGGGGCTGCGCGTCGTCAAGCTCAACGTGGACGACAACCAGCAGACCGCGGCCCGCTACGAGGTCCTGTCGATCCCGACGATGATCCTGTTCAAGAACGGCCAGCCGGCCACGAAGATCATCGGCGCCTACCCGAAGCGCAAGATCGAGAAGGAGCTGGAGCCGGCGCTGGCCTGATCGTCAGGCGGGCGTTCCGCTCGCCTGACGCAGCGCGTCGCCCCACAGCTCGTAGGTCGCGGCCCAGGAGGCGGCCGCGGCCTCCGGATGGAACCGCGGCCCCGGCAGCGCGAAGCCGTGGTCGGCGCCCGGGTGCACGTCGATGCGCACCTCGCCCGGCGAGCGCTGCGCGACCTCCCGCACGGCCTCCCACTGGTCGGGCGGCACGACCCCGTCGATCTCGCCGAAGCCGACGTAGAGCCGGCCGGTGATCCGCTCGATGCCCAGGTGCGGCGAGTCGTCGACGTCCTGGCGCAACCGGGTCGGGTGCAACGCCGAGCCGGCGATCAGCCGGTCCGGGTGGGCGGCCATCGCGCGCACGACGAAGCGCCCGCCCATGCAGAAGCCGACGACGCCGGCGGGCCGGTCGCCCAGCGCCTCGAGCACGGCGCCGACGTCCTCGACGACCATCGCGTCGCTGAGCTTGGCCATCGTCTCGCGCATCTTCGGGTCGGAGCCGTCGAAGACGACGCCCTCGCCGAAGTGGTGGTAGAGGTCGGGGACGACGGCCAGGTACCCGTTCCCGGCGATCTCGCGCGCGACGCCGAGCAGCCCGTCGGTCACGCCGGGCGCGGCCATCAGCACGATCACCGGCGGGTCGGCCTCGTCGCCGATCAGGTGGGTGGTCATGGCGCCGTCGGGCGTGGCGACGGACATCGTGCGCTCGGTCATGCGGGATCCTCCTCGAGCCAGTCGTCGATCAGCCGCCGCGCGATCGCGTGCGGCGGGGGCAGCACCGCGTCGCCGGCCACGAGCTCGGCGCGCGGGAACCAGCGGACGTCCTCGAGCTCGCCGTCGACGACCCGCGGCTCGCCGCCGGCGTAGCGGCAGGTGAAGCCGAGCATCAGCGACGCCGGGAACGGCCACGGCTGCGACGAGCGGTAGCGCACCTCGTCGACGGCGACGTCGGCCTCCTCGGCGACCTCGCGGGCGACCGCCTCCTCCAGCGCCTCGCCGGGCTCGACGAACCCGGCCAGGCAGGAGTAGCGCCCGGGCGGCCACGCGGCCTGCCGGCCGAGCAGGACGCGGTCGGCGGCCGGGTCGGCCACGAGCATGATCACGACGGGGTCGGTGCGCGGGAAGTGGTGGGCGCCGCACGCGGGGCAGACGCGCTGGAAGCCGGCCTCGCGCACCTCGGTGGGCGCGCCGCAGGCGGCGCAGAAGCGATGGGTGCGATGCCAGTTGCCCAGGGCGGTCGCGTAGGCGATCGTCGCGCCCTCGGCCTGCGACAGCGCGGGCGCGACCTCGCGCAGCGACGCCAGGCGGCCGCCGTCGGGGGCCGCCGCGGCCTCGATCGCGAACAGGGCGTGCCCGTCGCGCAGGCCCAGCAGCACCGGCTCGGTGCCGTCGAGCGGCGCGACCGCCGCGACGGGCGCCTCCAGCGGCGCCGCGCCGGCGCCGAGGACGAGCTCGCCGCCGACGGTGACGAGCGCCCGCGCCGCCGGATCGGCGGCGGCCCGGGCGACCCAGTCGGCGTCGCCGCGCCGCGTCGACACGCGGTCGAGCGCGGCGCCGGCAAACGTGTTCGGCACGGCGTTCACGCCCGACACCTTGCCATGCGCGGCGCGATCAGACAGGCGCGACGGCCACGCGCAGCTCGCGGCCCTCGATCGTCGTCGCCTCGCCGGCGCCGTCGAGCCCGGTGTAGTCGACGCTCGTCGCGAGCGTCTCGCCCGCGACGTAGGACTCGAAGGCGCGGGCGGCGTCGAGCAGCTCGACGTCGCCGCCCAGGCGCAGGACGATGCGGTCCTCGACCTCGAGGCCCGCGCGCTTGCGCGTCTCCTGCACCGCGCGCACGACCTCGCGCGCGTAGCCCTCCATGATCAGCTCCTGATCGAGGGCAAGCTCCAGGGCGACCGCGTGGGAGCCCTCGCGCTCGAGCTGGTAGCCCTCCAGCGGCTGCATCGCGAGCTGCAGGTCCTCGGGCCCGAGCTCGTGGTCCTTGCCGTCGATCGCGATCCCGATCGGGCGCCCCTCGCGCAGCGCCGCGGCGACGTGCGCGGGGTCGAGCGCGGCGATCGCGGCGGCGACCTGCGGCATCTGCTTGCCGAAGCGCGGGCCGAGCGTGCGGTAGTTGGCCTTCACCTCGTAGGAGCCGAGCTCATCGGCGGTGTCGACGAAGCGCAGCTCCTTGACGTTGAGCTCCTCGGCGACGACGTCGGCGAGCCGCTCGATCGCCTCGCGCTCCAGGCCCTCGGCCACGACGACGGCGGCGCGCAGCGGCTGGCGGACCTTCATGCGGCTCTGCTTGCGCGCGGCCAGGCCCAGGCGCACGGTCTCGCGGGCGATGCGCATCGCCACCTCAAGCCCCTCGTCGCGCGGGCCGGGCTCCGGCCAGTCGGTGAGGTGCACGGACGGCTCGCTGCCGTCGAGGCCCTCGTACAGCTCGTCGGCGACGAACGGCGTGTACGGCGCCAGGAGCTGGGCGGTCGTGACCAGGCAGGTGCGCAACGTGTCGAACGCGGCCTGCTCGCCGTCCCAGAAGCGGCGCCGGGAGCGGCGCACGTACCAGTTGGAGAGGTCGTCGACGAACGCGGCGATCGCCCGCCCGCCGCTGGTCGCGTCGTAGCTCTCCAGGCGGTCGGTGACCTCGGCGACGGTGGCCGACAGGCGCGACAGGATCCAGCGGTCGAGGTCGTTGGGCTCGCTGGGGCGCTCGGGCGCGTAGCGGTCCAGGAAGGCGTACGTGTTCCAGAGCTGGCGCAGGAAGCCGCGCACGCCCTCGCCGATCGCGTCGCGCGAGAAGCGGTAGCCGTCCCACGGCTGCTTGGACGTGAAGAAGTACCAACGGAAGGCGTCGGCGCCGTGCTCGTCGAGCACGTCCCACGGCACGACGATGTTGCCGCGCGACTTGCTCATCTTCTGGCCGTCCTCGTCGAGGATCAGGCCCAGGCAGACGACGTTGCGATACGACGACTGGTCGAACAGCAGCGTCGAGACCGCCAGCAGCGAGTAGAACCAGCCGCGGGTCTGGTCGAGCGCCTCGCAGATGTAGTCGGCGGGGAAGTGCTCGCGGAACTCGTCCTCGTTCTCGAACGGCGCGTGGTACTGGGCGAACGGCATCGCGCCCGAGTCGAACCACACGTCGATGACCTCCGGGACGCGGCGCATCGTGCGCTCGCACTCGGGGCACGGGAACTCGACCTCGTCGACGTACGGGCGGTGCGGGTCCTCGAGGCGCACGCCGGAGCGCTCCTCCAGCTCGTCGAGCGAGCCGATGCAGTGGACGTGGCCCTCCTCGCAGCGCCAGACCGGCAGCGGGGTGCCCCAGTAGCGCTCGCGCGACAGCGCCCAGTCGACGTTGTTCTCCAGCCAGTCGCCGAAGCGCCCGTGCTTGATGTGCGGCGGGTGCCAGTTGACGGTCTCGTTGGCGGCCAGCAGCCGGTCGCGGACCTTCGACGTGGCGATGTACCAGGACGGCTTGGCGTAGTAGAGCAGCGGGGTGCCGCAGCGCCAGCAGTGCGGGTAGCTGTGCTCGTAGCGCTCGGCGCGCAGCAGGCGCCCGCGGGAGCGCAGGTCCTCGATCAGGTCCTCGTCGGCGTCCTTGACGAAGCGGCCGGCGTACGGCCCGATGCGCTCGTCGTAGGTGCCGTCGAGGCGGACCGGGTTGACGACGTTCAGGCCGTAGCGCAGGCCGAGCTGGAAGTCGTCCTCGCCGAACGCGATCGCGGTGTGCACCAGGCCGGTGCCGTCGGTGGCGGTCACGAAGTCGCCCAGCAGCACGGTGTGGCCGCGCTCGCCGTACTCGGCGGCGGGCAGGAACGGGAACGGCGGCTCGTAGCGGGCGCCCTCGAACGCGCTGCCGGGGAAGCGCTCGAGGATCTCGGCGTCCTCGCCCAGCACCCGCTCGACGAGCTCCTCGGCCAGCACGGCGACGCCCTGCGGGTACGTCGCGCGCACGTAGGTGAGCTCGGGGTGGGCGGCGACGGCGGCGTTGGAGACGAGCGTCCAGGGCGTCGTCGTCCACACGAGCAGGTCGTCGCCGGGCTGCACGGGGCCGGCGCCCTCGGTGACCTTGAAGCGCACGTACACCGAGGGGTCGGCGACGTCCTCGTAGCCGAGCGCGACCTCGTGGCTGGACAGCGCGGTGCCGCAGCGCGGGCAGTAGGGGACGACCTTGTGGCCCTCGTACAGCAGGCCCTTGTCGTGGATCTGGCGCAGCGCCCACCACACCGACTCGATGTAGGTCGGGTCGAGCGTGCGGTAGGCGTGCTCGAGGTCGACCCAGAAGCCGATGCGCTCGGTCAGCGCGTTCCAGTCCTCGAGGAACTCGAACACCGACTCGCGGCAGCGCCGGTTGAACTCGGCGATGCCGAACTCCTCGATCTCGTGCTTGGTCGAGATGCCGAGCTGCTGCTCGACGGCGATCTCGACCGGCAGCCCGTGGGTGTCCCAGCCGCCCTTGCGGTCGACGCGGAAGCCGCGCATTGTCTTGAAGCGCGGGAAGATGTCCTTGAAGACGCGCGACAGGACGTGGTGGCTGCCGGGGCGCCCGTTGGCGGTGGGCGGCCCCTCGTAGAACACCCACGTCGGCGCCCCCTCGCGGCGGCGCAGCGACTCGCGGAACACGTCGCGCTCGCGCCAGCGCGCGAGCACCGCCTCCTCGAGCTTGGGGAACCTGACGTTGGGATCGACCGACATGGGCCGCTGAGTCTAGGAGGGGCGCGCGAGCGCCTCGGCGCGCAGCGCGAGCTGCAGCTCGAAGCGGGCCTGCGGGTCGTCGAGCTGGTCGCCGAGCGCCTCCCTCAGGCGGGCCAGGCGGTAGCGGACGGTCTGCGGGTGCACGTGCAGCCGGCGCGCGACGGCGGGCGCGCTGCCCTGCAGCTCCAGCCATGCCAGCAGCGTCTCGGCCAGCCGCTGGCGCGACGCGCTGGTGCGTCCGCGCAGCGGCGCCAGGCGGCGGGCGGCGAGCGCGGCCAGCGGCTCGCGGGCGGCGTCGAGCGCGAGCGTCGCGAGGTGGTCGTCGACGCGCAGCGCGCGGTCCGCGACCGGCGCGGCGACGGCCAGCAGGCGCCGGGCGGGTCGCAGCGAGGCGGCCGCCTGGAGCGGCTCGACGAGCGGCCCGATCGCGGCCGCGCGGCCGCGCAGCGCCGCCTCGAGCTGGTCGGCGCGGCCCGGGCCGGCGGGGTCGGGCACGAGCGCGCACGGGCCGTCGGCGGCGCGGCCGGCGAGGACGTCGGGGCCCAGGCGGCGCGCGAGCGCGTCGGCGTCGGCCCCGCGCTGCAGGGCGACCGCGGCGAGCGTGCGCGGGACGGTCCAGCCCGCGCGCGCGGCGGCCGCCTCGACGCTCTCGCGGTCGGCGACGGCCTCGTCGAGCAGCAGCTCCAGCAGCCGCGCGCGGCGGCGGCTGCGCTCGCCGGCGGCCAGCGACTGCGCCTCGGCGTAGCCCTCGACCGACTGGGCGGCGAGCTCGTCGATGTAGGCGAAGATCGCCTCCGCCAGCGTCGGCAGCGTCTCGGGCGGGAGCGCGGCCGCGGTCGCGGCGTCGGCCAGGTGGCGCCAGGCCAGGCGGGCGCCGAGGCGGTAGGCGGCCTGGAGCGAGTCGAGGCTGCGGCCGGCGCGCATCTCGCCCCGGCCCAGCGCCCGGTAGACGGGCGACTCCTCCACGCGCAGCTGCGGCTCCTCGATGAGCCGCACGAAGCGCTCGAGGGCGTCGACGACGCCGACGCGCAGGCCGCGGCCGAACGCGCCCTCGATCGGCCGCTTGTACTCCGGGATCTGCTCGGCGATCGCGCTGATGATCGCCTCGGCCAGGCCCGGCAGCGCCGGGCGCAGGACGCCGGCGAGCTCCGGCGGCAGCTCCTCCCAGGGGTGGTCGCGGGCGGGCGCATCGGCGCGCATTGGCATGAGTGTCACAATAGTCGCGGCTCGATGTGGGATTCGTGCGTGTGGTCTGCGAACGAATCGGGCAAGAACCAGGCGCACATGAGCCCTACCGTTCAGTCCGTGACCGCGATGCCCGTGATCCCCGACGTCGCCGCCCGCCCGCGCTGGCGGGGGCGCACCCACGCGTGGGCGTTCGTCGCCGCGGTCGCGGCCGGGATCGTGCTCGTCGCGCTCGCCCCCGACGGCCGCGCGCGGGCGGCGCTGACCGTCTACGCGATCTCGGTCGCCGGCCTGTTCGGCGTGAGCGCGCTGTACCACCGCATCCCGTGGCGGTCGGCCACCGCGCGCGCCTGGATGCGCCGCGCCGACCACGCGATGATCTTCCTGCTCATCGCCGGCACGTACACGCCGTTCGCGCTGCTCGTGCTGCAGGGCCCGCTGGCCGACGCGATCCTCATCGTCGTGTGGGCGGGCGCGCTCACCGGGATCGTCGTCAAGCTCGTGTGGATCCACGCGCCCAAGGGCGTGGCCGCCGCGGCCTACGTCGCGCTGGGCTGGGTGGCGGTGATCGCGTTCCCGCAGCTCGTCGAGCACGCCGGCGTCGCCGCCACGACGCTGATCGCCGCGGGCGGCGTGCTCTACACGGTCGGCGCGATCGTCTACGCCACCCGCCGCCCCGATCCGATCCCGCAGGTCTTCGGCTACCACGAGGTCTTCCACGCCCTCGTGATCGCCGCGGCCGCGCTGCAGTTCGCCGCGGTCTGCGTCGCCGTGCTGTAGCCCGCTACGCCGCGAGCTTGCGGCAGATCTCGGCGAGCGAGCGCTTCTCGTGGTCGTCGAGGACGCTGAAGGCGGCCGCGACGCGCTCGGTGTGCTCGGGGAACAGGCGGTCGACGACCTCGCGCCCGGCCGGCGTGAGCAGCACCGAGGCGGCGCGCCGGTCGTGCGGCAGGCGCCGCCGGATGACGAGCCCGCGCGCCTCGAGCGTCGTGACGACCTCGGTCGCGTTGGCCTTCGACGTGCGCAGCCGGTGGCGCAGCGTGCGCAGCTCCAGCTCGCCCCCCGCGGTGGTGAGCACGACGAGCACCGAGAAGCCCGTGGCCGACAGCCCCTCGCGCTCCAGGTCGGCCGACAGCCGGCGGCGAACCTGCGACTCCGCGCGCAACAGCGACTCGAGCGCGCGGTGGGCCAGCGGGTCGCCGGGTACGAGACTCATCGCGCGCGGGAACGTATCCGGCGCGGCGGACGGCTCAGGCCCGCGAACTCGCGCGCTCAGCGCGAGTGCATGAGCGCCGCGAACGCGTCGTCCAGGTTGGCCGGCTCGCGGTGGGCGAGGCGGTCCAGGATGCGGTCGCGGGCGGCCAGCGGCGCCGAGCCGAGCTTCGTGACGGTGGACGCGCCCGTGTCGGGCAGCGCCCCGCAGTAGTCGAGGACCTCGACGCCGGCGGCGTGGCGGCGCGCGGCGTACACGAGCTGGCCGAGGCGGTCCAGCGACGCGCCGCGGCCGGCGAGCACGAGGGCGGTCGGGCGCAGCGCGCGCAGGGCGCGCGAGATGCGCTCGTGGTCGAGGTCGGCGCTCAGCGTGAGCGTGCGCACGCCGCTGCGGCGCAGCGCGAGCTCGAGCGCCTGCACGCGCAGCGCGTCGACGTCCAGCGGGGCGGTCGCGTCGAAGAGCATGACGCCGTCGGCGCGGTGCGCGGGCGGGGCGACGCGCTGGTTGGCGGCCAGCCAGCCGGTCGCGTAGCGCCACGCGAAGCCCAGCTCGGGCGAGCGCCCGGCCGGCAGGTGCTCGGCGGCGCAGGTGTCGACGGCGACGAGCAGGACCTCCTCGATCGTGCGCTCCACGGAGCGGACGGCGAGGCTCTCCTCGAGCAGCCGGTCGGCGCGCTGCTCGTCGAAGCGGGCGAACGCGTCGGCCAGGCGCGCCGGCGACGCCGGCCCCTCGCCGCGCTGGCGCGCGATCGAGATCGCCGAGGAGATGTTGTGCGTCTCCTGGAAGGCCTGGCGCAGCGCCTCGATCTCGGCGAGATCGAACTGGCGGTGCCCGCCCTGCGTGCGCCGCGGGCGCGGGTAGCCGAACCGGCGCTCCCAGGAGCGCAGGGTGTTCGGGCTGACGCCGAGCATGGCGGCGGCCGCGTTGGTGCGCACGACGCTCACGCCACAGTTGTCGAGGTTCGGGGAGGTTTGCGCAAGGCGCGCAACCCGGCGTGCACCGCGCAGGATCCCGTGCGCGGGAAGGAGGCGGCGGCGCACCTACGACGCCGGGCGATCGTCGCGGTCGCCGCCCTCGAGCGAGGCGACGAACGCGTCGAGCTGCTCGCGGCTGAAGCGGCGCTGTCCGCCGGGGGTGCGGTAGCCGGGCAGCGCGCCGCTGTCGGACCAGCGGCGGATGGTGCTGACCGACACGCCGAGGGCGCGCGCGGCCTGCGACGCGGTCAGCCCCAGGCGGCGGGTGGGAACGGTCTGGCTCATGGCGCATTCATCGCGGCGCGCGCCCGCGCGCGTGAGACCGTGCGCGACTTTGCGCAGGTTTGCGTCGCCCGCGCGCAGGTTCGGGGAGGGATCGGGAGACTGTCCCCATGCAGCCGCGCATCAGCCTCATCACCCTCGGCGTCCGCGACGTCGACCGCATGTCCGCGTTCTACGAGCGGCTCGGCTGGGGCGCCCCATGGCGCCCCGACGACGAGGTCGCCTTCTTCCAGGCCGGCCCGCTGGTCTTCGCGCTGTGGACCGAGGTGGGCGGCCACGGCGCGCCCGGCCTCGAGCTGGCCCACAACGTCGCCTCCCCGGAGGAGGTCGACGCCGTCCTGGCCGAGGCGCAGGCGGCGGGCGGCCGCCTCGTGCGCCCCGGGACGCGGCAGTCCTGGGGCGGCTACTCGGGCGCGTTCGCCGACCCCGAGGGCTACGTGTGGGAGGTCGCCCACAACCCGTCGTTCGCGCTGGGCCCCGACGGCTCGGTCACGCTGCCGCCGGCGTCGGGCTGAGCGCCGCGCCGGCCGGCGCCGCGGGTCTACGATCGTCGGCGGCGATGAAGCTCCGTCTCTACCACCACACGGACGGCGCGCGCGTCGCCTACCGGGAGACCGGCACCGGACCGGGGCTGGCGATCCTGCACTCGGCGACGCTGTCGCACCGCGAGTTCGTCCCGATCGTCGAGGACCTCGCGGTGCGCTACCGGGTGGTGCTGCCGGACCTGCCGCTGCACGGCGACTCCGAGGACCGCCCGCGCCACCCGTACACGCTGGAGTGGATGACCGAGGTCATCGCCGGGTTCGTGCGCGACACGTGCGGCCCGCGGCCGCTCGTCGCCGGACACGAGCTGGGCGCCGAGCTCGCGCTGCGCGCCGCCGCCGGCGGGCTCCTCTCCCCGGCCCGGCTCGTGCTGATGCCCTCGCCGCTGCACCGCCCGCCACCGCCGCGCCGGGCGTGGCGGATGGCGGCCCGCATCGGCGCCGTCCCGCTGCTGGACCGGGCGGTCGCCCACGGCGCGAAGCTGGCGATGCGCCCCGAGGTCGGGGTGCGGCTCACCGCGCAGCGCAACCCGGCCGCTCGCGACCTCGTCCGCCACGCGGTCGCCGACGCCGGCGGCAACGCGAACCTCGCCCGCTCGTGGGCGAAGTTCGCCCGCGTGTGGCCGCCGCGCGGGGCCCGCCGGGAGGCGCTGGACGAATTGGCCTCGCTGCGCTGCCCGACGCTGCTGCTGTGGGCCGACGAGGACCCGCGCCACCCGCTGGAGACGGCCGAGGAGGCGCTCGACCTGCTGGCCCAGGGACAGCTTCGCGTCCTCAGCAAGACCGGCTTCCTGGTCGCCTACGACGATCCGGTCGGCGTGGCCCGCGAGCTGGCCGCGTTCCTCGGCTGAAAGCGCGTAACGTGGACGCATCATGAGCACGACCGAGCAGCAGCTTTGGGGCGGCGAGACGTCCAAGGCGATCGAGAACTTCCCGGTGTCCGGCGAGCGCGTCCCCGCCGCGGTCATCCACTGGCTGGGGCGCATCAAGGCGGCGGCGGCCCGCACGAACGCCGAGCTGGGCCAGCTCGACCCCGCGGTCGCCGAGCGCATCGCCCAGGCGGGCGACAAGGTCGGCGCGGGCGAGTACGACGACCAGTTCCCGATCGACGTCTTCCAGACCGGGTCGGGCACCTCGTCGAACATGAACGCCAACGAGGTGATCGCCAAGCTCGCCGGCGACGAGGCCCATCCCAACGACCACGTGAACATGGGCCAGTCGTCCAACGACGTCTTCCCCAGCGCGGTCCACCTGGCGGCGCTCGACGAGGCCACCCACCGGCTGCTGCCCGCGCTCGAGCACCTCGAGAGCGCGCTGACCGTCAAGGCCGACGAGTTCCACGACATCGTCAAGTCCGGGCGCACCCACCTGATGGACGCGGTGCCGGTCACGCTCGGCCAGGAGTTCTCCGGCTACGCCGCGCAGATCCGCCTCGGCGCCCGCCGCGTGCGCAACGCGCTGCCGCAGGTCGCGCAGATCCCGCTCGGCGGCACCGCCACCGGCACCGGCCTGAACACGCACCCGAAGTTCGCCGCGCTCGTGCGCTCGAAGCTGGCCGAGCAGAGCGGCCTGGACATTCGCGGGCCCGAGGACCCGTTCGAGGCGCAGGCCAACCGCGACGCGCTCGTCGAGCTGTCCGGCGCGCTGAAGGTCGTCGCCGTGTCGCTGACGAAGATCGCCAACGACCTGGCGCTGATGGGCTCCGGCCCGCGCGCGGGCATCGGCGAGCTCTTCCTGCCCGAGCTGCAGAAGGGCTCCTCGATCATGCCGGGCAAGGTCAACCCGGTGATCCCCGAGGTCGTGCTGCAGGTCGCCGCGCAGGTGATCGGCAACGACACCGCGATCACCATCGGCGGCATGCAGGGCCAGTTCGAGCTGAACGTGCGCATCCCGCTGATCGCGCGCAACCTGCTCGGCTCGATCCACCTGCTGTCGACGACGTCGCGGCTGTTCGTGGACAAGTGCATCGACGGCATCGAGGCCAACGAGGAGGGCTGCCGCCGCTCGGCCGAGTCCACGCTCGCGGCCGCGACCGCCCTGAACCCGCACATCGGCTACGACAAGGCCGGCCACATCGTCAAGACCGCCGCGTCGACCGGCCGCATGCTGCGCGACGTCGCGCTCGAGCACGGCGTCGACGAGGAGACGTACGAGAAGGCGATGGACCTGCGCAAGATGGCGCGCGGGTCGGCCGCGCATCCCGACGCCGACCAGGCGTAGTTGAGAGCGCCAGCAGGGTGCCGACGGTGGCCGCGGCGATGACCGAGGGCTTTCGGGTGCTCCCACCGGAGGCGGGCCCCTGCGCGCTCTGATCCTCCAGCACGACGCCGACGCGCCGCCGGGCCTGCTCGGGGAGTGGGCCCGGGCGCGCGGCTGGACGCTCGACGTCGTGCGCCTCGACCTCGGCGAGCACCCGCCGGCGTCGCTCAACGAGCACGACCGGCTGATCTCGCTGGGGTCCGAGGAGGCCGCCGACGACGACACGGTCGCCTGGCAGGCGACCGAGCAGCGCGTGCTCGCCGAGGCGGCGCAGGCCGGCGTGCCGATCCTGGGGATCTGCTTCGGCGGCCAGTCGCTGGCGCGCGCGCTGGGCGGCGGCGTGCGCCGGGCCGCGCGCCCGGAGATCGGCTGGTTCCACATCGGCACGCGCGTGCCCGACCTCATCGACGACGGGCCCTGGCTGGAGTGGCACCGCGACGAGATCCTCCCGCCGTCCGACGCCGAGGTGCTGGCCCGCAACGAGAGCGGTGTCCAGGCGTGGCGGCTGGGCCCGCACGTGGGGCTGCAGTTCCACCCGGAGGTCGACGCGGCGATCGTGGGCGCCTGGATGGAGGCGTTCCGCGAGACCGCCCGCGTGCCCGAGGGGCTGGCCGAGGAGACCGAGCGACTGATGGCCGGCGACGTGCGCGCGCGGGCGATGCGCCTGTTCGACGCGCTGCTGGCCTGACCGCCCGGCGGCTCACAGCGCGACCTCCCGCGTGAGGTCCGGTCCGTCGCGCAGCCGCAGGTCGTGGGTGGCCACGACGAGCGCCCCGGCCAGCCGGCCAGCGCCGCCTCCAGCACCTCGAGCGACTCGACGTCGAGGTGGTTGGTCGGCTCGTCGAGCAGCAGGCACGGCGCGCGACGCTGCCCCAGGAGCGTCAGCTCCGCGCGGGTGCGCTCGCCCGGGGACAGGGTCGCGGCGGGCCGCTGCGCGGCGTCGGCGTCGAGGACGCGGGACGGTCGGACGAGGGACATCCGCGAGCGGAGCGCCCAGGGGCGGCCGGTCAGTCGGGGCGGATGTCAGCGAGCGTCACGCATGCGGCGGCCCGTCGCCGGGCCGCCGCATGCCGTACCAGCAATGTCGGGCCGGAGCCCCGCGGGCTTCGCCCTCAGGGCGAACACCCGCTGAGGAAGCTGGGAACCGAGCCTCCTGGGCGAGAGCTCCTAGCTTCCCACGTTGAGCGCGACGTACTTCGTCTCGAGGTACTCCTCGATGCCCTCCGGGCCGCCCTCGCGGCCGAAGCCGGACTGCTTCCAGCCGCCGAACGGGGCGCCGGCGTTGGAGACCAGGCCCTGGTTGAGTCCGATCATGCCGGTGTCGAGGCGCTCGATCACGCGGAAGGCGCGGTTGACGTCCTGCGTGTAGACGTAGGCGACGAGGCCGTACTCGGTGTCGTTGGCGCGCGCGATCGCCTCGTCCTCGGTGGAGAACGTCGTCACCGGGGCGACCGGGCCGAAGATCTCCTCGCGCAGCAGGTTCGCGTCGTCGGGGATGTCGGCCAGCACGGTCGGCGCGTAGAAGTAGCCGGGCCCGTCGACGCGCTCGCCGCCGCACAGCACCTTGGCGCCCTTGCCGACCGCGTCGTCGACCAGCTCGGCGACCTTGGAGCGCTGGGCGTCGTCGATCAGCGGCCCCATCGTCACGCCGTCCTCGGTGCCGCGGCCGACCTTCATCGCGCCGATCCGCTCGGCGAGGCGGCGCGCGAACTCGTCGGCGACCGACTCGTGCACGTGGAAGCGGTTGGCGCTCGTGCACGCCTCGCCGCCGTTGCGCATCTTGGCGATCATCGCCCCGTCCACGGCGGCGTCCAGGTCGGCGTCCTCGAAGATCAGGAACGGGGCGTTGCCACCCAGCTCCATCGACACCTTCAGCACCTGGTCGGCCGACTGGGCGATCAGCGTGCGGCCCACCTCGGTCGACCCCGTGAACGACAGCTTGCGCAGGCGCGGGTCCTTGATCAGCGGCTCCATGATCGACCCCGACGACGACGCGGTCACGACGTTCAGCACGCCGCCCGGCAGCCCCGCCTCCTCGAGGATCTTCGCCAGCATCAGCATCGACAGCGGCGTCTGCTTGGCCGGCTTGACGACCATCGAGCAGCCCGCCGCGATCGCCGGGCCGATCTTGCGCGTGCCCATCGCCAGCGGGAAGTTCCACGGCGTGATGAACAGGCACGGCCCCACCGGCTGCTTCATCGTCAGCACCCGGCCGGCGCCCGCCTCGTTGACCGTGAAGCGGCCGTTGATGCGCACCGCCTCCTCGGCGTACCAGCGCAGGAACGCCGCGCCGTAGGTGACCTCGCCCTTGGCCTCGGCCAGCGGCTTGCCCATCTCCATCGTCATCAGCAGCGCCAGCTCGTCGGCGCGCGCGACGATCGCCTCGTACGCGCGGCGCAGGATGTCGCCGCGCTCGCGCGGGGCCATCCCGCGGAACGTCTTGAAGGCCTCGTCGGCGGCGGCCAGCGCCGCCCTGGCGTCGTCGACCGACGCGTCGGCGATCTCGCACAGCGTCTCGCCCGTCGCCGGATCCTCGACCCCCAGCGTCCCTGCGGAGCCGTCGACCCAGCGGCCGCCGATCAGCAGCTGCTTGGGGACGGCGTCGAGGATCGCCTGCTCGGATGCGCTCGCGGTTGCGGCCATGTTCACGTCACCACCGTTTCGGTTCCCAGCTCCTCGGAGATCGCCACGTCGATCGAGTAGTCGATCGGGACCACGATCACCGAGGGCACGTCAAGAGTGAGGGCGTGGCGAAGCCTACGCCCGAAGTCGTCCACGGCCTCGCATCGCCACGCCGGCAGCCCGAAGGCCTCGGCGAGCTTCACGAAATCGGGGTTGGTGAAGTCGGTGCCGAAGTGGCGGCCGAACTTCTTGTCCTGCTTCCACACGATCGAGCCGAACTGGCGGTTCTCCCACACAACGTTGACCGTCGGGGTGCGCAGGCGCGCCGCCGTCTCGAGCTCCTGGAAGTTCATCAGCGCGCCGCCGTCGCCGTTGACCGTGACGACGTTGCGCTCGGGGTGCACGAGCTTGGCGGCGATCGCCGACGGGATCGCGAAGCCCATGCCGGCCAGGCCGTTGGCGATCAGCACCGTGTTGGGCTCGTGCGCGGGGAACATGCGCCCGATCCACAGCTTGTGCAGGCCCACGTCCGACACGAGGACGTCGTCGCGGCCCAGCGCCTGGCGGATCTCCCACAGCACCCGCGGCGGCTGCATCGGGAACGCGTCGTCGTCCTTGGCGGCCTCGAAGCGGCCGAGCACGACGTCGCGCAGGCGGGTGGCGCCGGGCCGGTCGGCGAACCGCACGTGGCGGCCCTCCTCGGCCAGGCGGGTGAGCACGTGGTAGATGTCGCCGACGAGCTCGACCTCGGGTTGGAAGTAGGCGTCGATCTCGGCCTGGACGGAGTCGATGACGACGATCCGCTTGTCGCGGCGCGGGTTCCAGTGCTCGGGCGAGTGCTCGACGAGGTCGTAGCCGACCGCGATGACCACGTCGGCGTCCTCGAAGCCGGCCATCGCGTAGTCGCGCGACTGCAGGCCGACCGTGCCCAGCGCGTGCGGGTCGGTGTAGTCGAGGACGCCCTTGCCCATGAACGTCTCGGCGACCGGGATGCCGGTCGCGCGCGCGAACTCGCGCAGCGCGGGCGCGGCGCCGGCGCGCACGACGCCGTTGCCGGCCAGCACGACCGGGTTGATCGCGGCGCGGATGACGTCGGCGGCCTTCAGCAGCTCGCGCGCGCCCGGCTCGGGCTGCACGGGCCGGCGGCGCTCCAGCGGGCGCGCGTCGACCTCCTGGGCCATGACGTCCTCGGGCAGCTCCAGGTGGGTGGCGCCGGGCTTCTCGGACTCGGCGACCTTGAACGCCTTGCGCACGACCTCGGGGATGATGTCCGGCGCGTTCACGCGCGCGTTCCACTTCGTGATCGGCCGCATCACGTCGACCAGGTCGATGTACTGGTGCGACTCCTTGTGCATGCGCTCCAGGTCGCCCTGGCCGGTGAGGGCGACGAGCGGCGCGCGGTCGAGGTAGGCGTCGGCGACCGCGGTGACGAGGTTCGTCGCGCCGGGCCCGAGCGTGCCCAGGCAGACGCCGGCGCGTCCGGTGAGCCTTCCTACCATGTCGGCCATGTAGGCGCCGCCCTGCTCGTGCCGGACGGGGACGAACGCGACCGTCGAGTCCTCGAGCGACTCGTTGAGGTCGAGGGTCTCCTCGCCGGGGATGCCGAAGACGTGCCGCACGCCCTCGGCCTCGAGGCATTCGACGAACAGGTCCGACGCGCGCCGCGTGCTCATCCGCCCGGGACCCTACTCGCTCGACCGAAACTCCAAACCGTCCCGTGAGTTCCCAAGGCCGAATGCGTCGTACCGCCCCCCTCATCGCCGTCGCCGCCGCCCTCGCCGCCGCCCCCGCGGGCGCCGCGGCGACGCTGACGATCAACGGCGCCGGCTTCGGCCACGGCATCGGCATGAGCCAGTACGGCGCGGCCGGGATGGCCAAGGAGGGCTGGGACCACCAGCGGATCCTCGCGCACTTCTTCCAGGGCACCGAGATCGGCCAGGCGCCCGAGGGCACGGTCGTGCGCGTCCTGCTGCAGTCGCCGCAGACGGCGCGCTTCACGAACGCCACGAACGCCGGGACGAAGAAGCTCGACCCCGCGAGCACGTACGGCGCGCGCGCGTCGGGCGACCAGGTCGCGCTGCTCAACGAGCGCGGCCGGGCGATCGCGCGCTTCAAGGCGCCGATGCGCGTCACGAACGCCGACGACGCGCCGATCAAGCTGCTCGGCACGGCCGGCAACGGCGTCCCCAACGGCACGTACCGCGGCTGGTTCGAGTTCCGCCCCGGCTCGATGGGCGAGGTGCTGGCGATCAACGCGGTCGGCCTGGAGCAGTACGTCGCCGGCGTCATCGCCAACGAGGCGATCCCGTCGTGGCCGGCCGCGGCGCTGCGCGCCCAGGCGGTCGCGGCGCGCGGCTACGCGATCACGACCAGCCGCGGCGGCGAGAACGGCTGGGACCAGTACCCCGACACGCGCTCGCAGGTGTACCGCGGCGTGGTCGGCGAGCACCCGAACACGAACAAGGCCGTCAACGCGACCGCCGGCCAGGTCGTCACCTACGAGGGCGAGCCGATCACGAGCTACTTCTTCTCCACCTCCGGCGGCCACACCGAGAACATCGAGAACGTGTGGTCGGGCGCCGAGCCGCAGCCCTACCTGCGCGGCGTCCCCGACCCCTTCGACGACGCCTCGCCCTACCACCGCTGGGGGCCGATCCGCATGTCGCGCGCGGCCGCGACGGCCAAGCTCGGCTCGCTCGTAAAGGGCCGCCTGAAGGGCATCCGCGTGACCAGGCGCGGCGCCTCGCCGCGGGTGGTCCGCGCGGTCGTCGTCGGCACCGGCGGGAACACGACCGTCACCGGCGACCAGCTCCGCAGCCGCTTCGGGCTGCGCGACACGTGGATGTCGTTCAACGCCGCGACCGCCGAGGTCGAGGTGCCCGCCGAGACCGACGCGCCGGCGCCCGGGGGCGACAAGCCCGGCGGCGGCAAGCCGGGCGGCCAGGGCGGCTCGGACTCGGGCGGCGCGACGATCGCGCGCGCCGGCCTGCGCGGCCCGCGCGTCGTCGGCTCCGCCTACCCGGCCGCGCCCGGCACGTCCGTGATCCTGCAGCGCCGCACCGGCGACCGCTGGACGCGCGTGGGCGAGACGCGGCTGGGCACGACGCGCCGCTACAAGGTCGGGCTGCCCGGGCCGGGGCGCTACCGCATCGTGGTCGGCGACGCGCCCGGCCCGATCGTGCGGCTGCGCTGAGCGGCTACGCCGCGGCGGTCGCCGGCAGGCCGAACGGCAGCTCCGCCGGCCGCAGCCGGTCGCGCACGTCGCCGACGAGCGTGACGTCGGTCGGGTCGAGCATGCGCACGCCGGCGCCCTCCGAGACGTCCAGCTCGCGCAGGTCCAGCCAGATGAAGCTCGGCGAGCGCGTCGACTGGAAGCCGTAGACGCGGTTCGTCAGGTCCGCCGCGCTCAGCCACCACGTCGGGTAGGACGGGAACAGGTTGTCGGGCGCGCCGAAGGGGATCGACACGTTGCGCGCCAGGCCGACCACGCCGGCGACCGCCTCGAGCTCGTTGGCGGGCTCGGGCAGGTGCTCCAGGAAGTACTTCGCGCGCACGAACCGGTCGGCCGAGATGATGTCGCCGGGCAGATGCTGGTCGCCGCCGAAGACCTCGTAGCGGCGCGCGTTGGCGAGTTGCTTCTCGTAGCTGGGGTCGTTGGCCATCACCGTGTGCTCGCGCCCGTGGTTGACGACGGGGCGGCCGTCGAGCATCTCGACGATCGCGCTGTCGCCGCTGGGATCCTCGAGCGCGAGGTGCAGCGGCATGTCCTGGCCGTGGATGCGCATCGGCACCACGCGGACCTCCCGCAGGCCGTCGAGCGCCTCGGCGACCGTCGCGAAGTTGTCGACGACGTACTGCGTCCACATCACGTTGGAGATCGTCGGGCGCCCGTCCTCGGGCTCGTAGCGCGCCTCGCCGAGGTACAGCGCGTGCGCGGCCAGGCCGTGCTCGTTGACGCACTCGCCGGTGCCGGCGTTCCACGCGCTCATCGACACGCTGCCGTGGCGCGACGTCCACGTCGCGGCACCGGGGCCGCTGTCGCCGCCGCGCCGCAGACCGCGCGGCAGCACCCACATGCCGGGCTCGTCGCTGACCTCCCAGTCGATCGTGCGCGAGACGACCTTCGCGATGGGGTTGTCGTTCCAGAAGATGCGGGTGCACATGGGCCGGTCATCGGCGCGCCGCGGCGCGCCCTTGACTCAGCCCCCGAACACGCGCGTGAGCGTCTCGGCCACGCAGACCGGCTTCTCGCCGCCCTCGACCTCGAACGTGCACGTCGTCGTGAGCTGCACGCCGCCGGGAACGTCCTCGACGTTGCTCAGGACCGCGCGCATGCGCACCTTGGAGCCGACCTTCAGCGGGGCCGGGAAGCGCACGCGGTTGGCGCCGTAGTTCAGCGCGAACGCGACGTTCTCGATCGTGTACATCTCGTAGCTGAAGCGCGGCGCGAGCGAGAGCGTGAAGTAGCCGTGGGCGATCGTGCCGCCGAACGGCGTCTGCGCCGCCCGCTCGGGGTCGACGTGGATGAACTGGTGGTCGCCGGTCGCCTCCGCGAACGTGTCGATCGCCTCCTGAGTGACCTCCAGCCAGTCGCTGACGCCGAGCTCCTGGCCCACCCGCGACTTGATGTCCTCGATGCCGTTGAGCGTGAGCATGCGCGGATCGTGCCAGGCGCCCGCGCGCTAGGTGTGCTGCCCGCGGACTTGCTGGACGCGGGTGATGGGGGCGCGGCCGCCGGCGGCGGTGTGTGGCCTTCGGCGGTTGTAGTAGCGGATGAAGGATGACAGGGCGCGGTCGCGTTGTGTGGATGAGGGCCAGACGCGGCCATGGGCCCACTCGGTGTCCAGGGTGCGGAAGAAGCGTTCGATCTTGCCGTTCCAGCGTGGCGTGCGGGGCGGGATGAGGATGTGGCGGGCGCCGAGCTCAGCGAGGGCGGCTTTGAACGCGTCGCTGCGTGCGTAGCAGAGCGCGTTGTCGCTCATGACCGCCTGGGCAGGGCCGCAGCCTTGGTCGCGCATCCAGGCGGCGGCGCGCCGCAACGTTGCTGAGACGGTCTGGGCGTTCTCGGCGGCGTGGATCTCGCAGTAGACCAGCCGGGTGTGGTCATCGATGACGCCGATGACCTTGACCTTGCCCGCGCCCCGGGTGCGGTGTTGCTCGGAACGGTTGCCGTGGGCCCAGTGGCCCGGCCGATCGAACTTCGGCAGCTCAAACGCATCGATGTGCAGCAGCGCTCCGGCCTCAGCCCACTCATAGCGGCGCGTGCTCGCTTTCCGTTGGCTGCGGCGCTGACGCGACTTGCCGTGACGCGCCAGCACCTTGTGGATCGTCGATCGGTGCCGGCCGGTGAGGTACTGCAGCTGCATCGGCCCGTAGTTGGTCTTCTCGCGCGCCTGCAGGATCGCCTGCTCCTGCGCGGCGGTCAGTGCCCACGGACACGACTTCGGCACCGGCCGCCGCGGCAACAGACACGAGAAGTCGGCTCTCTCGGCCTCGCTGGCAGAGCCGAACCGATCACACATCGTCTTGACCGTCGTCGGCGAGCACGCCAACGCCCTGGCGATCTGACGCAGCGACTCGCCGGCCTGACGGCGCTTGACCATCTCGATCCTCGTCGCCAGTCCGAACCGGCATCTACGGTCTGTCATGTCCGGCCCTCCTTCGGAGCCTTCAGTCGTGGTGACCGAAAGCCTCCGTCGGAGGCCGGACGCCTCTCTCAGCCGTTCAGCAGGTCCGTGGGCAGCTCAGCTAGGCGCC
>Ga0180220_1000186_pt1 | contig 97576 bp, 93 predicted proteins | sample eDN5th37CBELigBY_FD_151335 | JGI IMG/M metagenome (GOLD analysis project Ga0180220, IMG submission 151335) | Enriched backyard soil microbial communities from Emeryville, California, USA - eDNA 5th pass 37_C BE-Lig BY (version 2) (version 2) | ecosystem: Environmental > Terrestrial > Soil >...
CCCTCACTTTCTGGTTTTAATTTATAAAAATAACTATTGAGTTATCCTCGTTCTGTATTTGCATTTAATCGAAAAGTCACACTTATTACATATAACATATTTATCCATTTGAGTGGATCATTTCATAAAAATGTAAATGAAATCAAACCCTTTTACTTACAAAATTTTTCACAAATAGGAAATAAATCACAAATTTATCTTAATAAAACCAAGAATAAAGAACTATGATAAACTTCAATTTTTCATCACTTTTTCCAGCTGAATAAAAAAAGTTAGAGATTTACACTCCTTCCATTCCAAGATGAAATTTGTGAGATTTTCCAGTTAGAAACGTGCTTTACGATGAATTGAAAAAGTATCCTAAAATATAGTTCTTGTAGAGTTTAAGTTTCCTTTATTACAAGTGATAGCGTTCATAAGATAAAAAGCCGATCTCCCCATTCGGGAAATCGGCTGTATCGATAAAGTTTTTCAATTTTTTTCTGCGCAAAATAAGACTGAACATATTCAACAATTACAATATTTCGATAAATCCTTCTGTTCCATGCACACGAATTCGTTGCCTGTCTTTTATCAGTTTAGTAGCATTCTCCACTCCTACAACTGCTGGTAAGCCATATTCACGTGCGATAACGGCTCCATGTGTCATCAGTCCGCCAACTTCGGTGACTAGGCCTTTTATAGAGACAAACAATGGTGTCCAGCTCGGATCAGTAAAGGAGGTGACTAAGATATCTCCATCTTCTAAATCAGCATCTTCCATGTTTAAGATGACACGAGCGCGTCCTTCTATAACTCCGGAAGAAACAGGCAGGCCAATAATAGCTTCGGCTGGGAGATTTTCTCGATTATACTTACCTGTAATGATTTCTCCATCAGATGTGATCACACGTGGAGGGGTTAGTTTTTCATATAATGTGTACTCATCTTTTCGTTTGTTGATGATTTGATCATCAAGTTTATTGGTGCGTACGACTTCGCGAAGCTCTTCAAAAGTGAGATAATATATATCTTCTTTTTCATAAATTACACCCTTTTGTAAGAGTTGATCGGCTTCTTTCAATAAAGCCTTCTTATAAACAAAGTATCGACTAATCATGCCGTATTTTGGATATTCACGATATCCGATGAAGTTCCGGATTAGGTCGATCATACCCTTTGTTTCTTTCGCTTTTTGCTCACCATCAGGTAATTGCTTCAATCGATTTAATAACTCTTGTTCTTTTTTCAAAGCAAGACGCAGTCCTTGCTCGAATTTCCTTTGCTTGGCATTCGGCTCAAAGTTTTTAATGTTACTAAGAATCATGGGAACAAGTGTCGTTGGTTTTTCGCTCCAACGAGTTTTCGTTATATCGATTTCTCCACTACATCGCATTCCGTATTTATCGAGATACGCTATCATTGCGTCTCGGGTTTTTTGTCCACCTTCAAACTTAACTAGTTCATCCAAAAAGTGATCATCTATTACATCTTGTAAGTAATTAATTACTTCTGGATAAGGTCGAATCACATCTGCGACATCCAATAGCTCCAGACCCATTTCTGAAGTAATATTGTTAGGTACAGATTGAGAAAGCGTATCTGCTACGTTTTTTTCACCTAACCACTCCATCATTTTTTCATTGATCCATGATGAAGCATCCATAGCAGCTGTATAAACAGCTGAACTTTGTGGGTCAAATAAAATCTTCTTTAATTCCTGAATATCTTCTAGAATAAAATCCAATAAATCTGATCCTGATTTCGTTTGGATGTTTTGTTTTAACTCTTCTATTGATGTTTGACTGCGATTAATCAAATCAGACACGATTGATGGATTGTTTTCAACTTGTGCCAGTATTTCTGTATTGCCTCTAGCGGGACTCGGTGTTTTATTATCATTTGGCAATGATTTTATAAAATCTCCTCGCTCAATGATGTTCATAAGTGCGTCTTTCATGAGCGGATCGTGTTGTCCCATGGCATTTAATAAAATGTTTCTACTGACAGGTGAAGCCAGTTGATGTGTAACATCAACAAACAACCTTCCACCCGCTATTCGCATAGGTGCAGGAGTCGTTAACAGGAAAAACGACAATCCCAATGGTTTCATGGGATCAGTCATCATTTGTTGGTGACCGACAGATACATAGACGTGATTATCATGGGTCTCCGCTTCAGGGATCGGATATAAAGTCGTGATTGGCCGGCTTTGGACAATATAAAATGTATCATCAAACAAACACCATTCGATATCTTGAGGGATTCCAAAATAAGCTTCGATTTGTCTTCCAATGCGTGCCAGTTGTAAAATCTGTTGGTCTGTAAGTGTTTGAGTCTTTTGCTGATCAGGATCGACCTGTTTTGTCTCTGTTCCACCTTCTTTTCGTGCATATATAGCCAATTTTTTAGTTGCTATCATCTTATCGACGATTTGGTCTTCCTGTACTTTATAACAATCAGCAGATACCAAGCCAGAGACCAGTGCTTCTCCTAGTCCAAAGCTGGCATCAATTGATAATAGCTTTCGATTAGAGGTAATTGGATCAGCGGTAAATAAAATCCCAGAAGCCTGCGGGAAAACCATCCTTTGAACGATAACAGATAAATATACTTGATTGTGGTCAAAACCATTTTGCATACGGTAAATGACCGCACGATCAGTAAATAGGGAAGCCCAGCATTTTCTGATATGCTCCAAAATGGCCTCTTTTCCGAGGATATTTAAATAGGTGTCTTGTTGACCGGCAAAAGAGGCATGTGGCAAATCTTCAGCAGTCGCACTTGAACGTACTGCATAAGCATGTTCCTCGCCAAACTTAGAGAGATAATGAGTCACTTCTTTCACAACATCTGAAGGAATTTCTACTTCCATAATAAGTTGCCGAATCTTACTGGTGATTTCACCAATTTGATCTCGATCTTCTACTTCTAGCCTTGTTAACCGTGCCAACAAAGCATAATACGTTTCGTTTTGTTCGAGTGCTTTTTGATATCCCACTGTTGTAATACAAAATCCTTCTGGTACTTGTATTCCTTGAATTTTTGTTAATTCCCCTAAATTTAAGCCTTTACCACCAACGAGCATTAGCTGTGATTTTTTGATCTCCTGAAAATCGAGAACCAAAGAACTCATTCTACATCTCCCCCTATTCGTTCATGCTCTCTGATTTTAGCAGTGGTTAAGGGGAAGAAAAAGTCTATTTTAACGGTTTTTTACGTGTTATAATTATGTTGGGAAGAGGTCGAAATAAAGTTTGACTTTATAATAAAGTAAGCTTATGACCCCATTCATTTCCTCGAAAGCAGTTCATTTACTCTTTAATATCTTAAAACCAAAATTCAATTTTTCCCCTTCACAAAAAAGTCCCTTTACGGATGCTCTAACGTATTTTATATTAAGATGATTTCCATTGCTTCCAACATTTTCACCCACATTTCAGAGATTCTTTTTAGAATTTAATAATCACCCAAAAAGGGGATTTAGAATGTTCTAATTCTAAATCCCCTTTTCATCCAAACTGATTATCTATAACTATAAAATATTTTTATTAGCTCTCGGCACCAAATAAGACGGTATTTCCTGATGCAATTTCCAAACAAAGCTCACAGGCTTGCTGCCAGAGTGTTTAACATAATCAACTAATCCTAAAAAGATAAAGGAAGAAGTTAAACCATGTTCTTTTTTGTATTCTCTTACAAACAAAGCAAGCTTGTGTCCTGTTTTCTTATGTGTTCGGTATCGGTTAGCAGTCTCGCTGCCCTCTGCTACCTTTGATTGTGATTGCCAATGGAACAAGGTTTCGTTTATCGCATAGTCGTCATAAAGAGTTGAAGGAGAAAAGTCTTTTTCTGATTTATTAAGAGTTGTAAAGAAGACATCTAGACTTTTCTCTTTAAAAAACTTAACTCCTTCTCTAAAGGATGGACTTGCTGTCTCATTAAAGTATCCTAATGCTGCAAGTACTTGTGCTGTTGAATATCGGCTATGTACGGTTAAAGGACAAGGAAAATCAAATTCATTTTCAATTTCCATGGTTTCAAGTGATGAATATAAGTACTCCAGTATTTCTACTATTTCATTCTTAAACTCTTTGATGGAGAATATTGTCCATAGCCCATCTTCTATTGAAGAATAACCTTGTTTTTGAGGGTAATGCTGATAAAACGTATAATAGAACATCGAAAGCATGAGTCTCTCTTCTTCTGTTTTAGCTGTTCCACCATTTATATAACTTATATAAAATTTAATTAGTTTTGCGGAGTTAAGATGAAATAAATTCGGTATCCGACTTGTAATAAACTTTTCATTCTCAACCTCAAAATTCTCTTTAACACCAGCATTCACCATGAAGCGAGAGAAACTTCGATCCCTATTCTTCCCGTAAAAGTCATAAAGCGATAAATTGTAATGCTTTAGAAAATTAGGGAGTGTTAGCTTTAATCCCGTATCCTCTTCAAAATATTTCATTTTGGATATTAAATTAGCTTTTGTGTTTGCACTTGATTTTATATTCCTTAGGATGTATTCCTTTGCTTGTTTCTCTAATTGTACGAAGCACCCTTTAGGAAGATTAAAGAATCCATTTTCAACATAATGTTCAATTGAATGTTTTGTTTTTCCTAAAAGAGCTCTAAATTTCTCTTCAAAGTTATACTCTTTATGGGCTTGTCCGATAAAATCCAAAACGGTTAAACATTCCTTCCCCTCAGCTAGTCGTAGCCCCCTTCCAAGCTGTTGTAAAAAGACGGTTAAGCTTTCCGTTGGTCTTAAAAATAAAATCGTATTAACATCAGGAATATCTACACCCTCATTATATAAATCTACAACAAATATAAATTTAATTTTACCTTTCGTTAACATATCCTGCGCCTCATTACGTAGCGATTGACTAACGTTACCATGTAGAGCAATAGAAGGAATGCCAGTTTGGTTAAAATAATCAGCCATATATTTTGCATGTTCTACAGAGACACAAAACCCAAGTCCTTTAACATCATCAATTGATGTGACATACTTATTAATACTTTTTATGATTTGATTGCTCCTCATGTCATTAGAAGTATAGACATTCTCTAACTCTTTAACATCGTATCCTTTCCTACTCCATTTTAATTTGGATAAGTCTACCGTATCACTTACACAAAAATATTGAAAAGGTGATAATAATTTCTGGTTTACAGCCTCTGTTAATCGCATTTCGGCTGCAATCGTATCATCAAAATAATGAAGAATATCTTTTCCATCCATTCGTTCAGGTGTTGCTGTTAACCCAAGTAAAATTTTCGGCTCGTAATGATTAAGAAGTCTTTGATAGGATTCTGCTGCTGCATGATGAAATTCATCGATAATAATATAATCATAAAAATCACCAGTTGTTTTTTCATATAACTTCTTACTGTTAAAGCTTTGTATACTTGTAAACAAAGTATCTAATGATGATGGAACAAGATTACCTACAAGCATTTCACCAAAATTCGGATCTTTTAAAATGCCGCGAAACGTATCTAAGCTTTGTTTTAAAATTTCCTCTCGGTGGGCAACAAACAAAAATCTTGCTCTATTCTGATTACTCGTATAGAATCGTTTAAAATCAAATGCTGATATGACTGTTTTCCCAACCCCTGTAGCTGCAACAACGAGATTTTTATAACGACCGAACACCTTACGTTCAACTTCTAGTTTTTCTAGAATTTCCTTTTGATAATGAAATGGGCGAATATCAAATACAAAATGCAAATCTTTCTCATTCGTTTGCTTCTTAGATAATGCTTTCCTAAGCAACTCCTGATCTTGTTGGTTCTCATAATCAAATAGTTGAAATTCTTTGTCATTCCAATAGCTTTCAAATGTGGCTTCAAATTTTCTCACAATATCTAGTGAATCCTTCTCCGTCACTTTCAAATTCCACTCTAGCCCAGAAGTTAATGCAGGATTTGATAAATTCGAAGAACCAATATATGCGGTTGTAAAGCCTGTATCTCTTTTAAAAAGATAGGCCTTCGCATGAAGCCTAGTCCGTTCAACATCATAAGATACCTTAATATTAGTATTAGAAAGCTTACTCAATTCTTCAATGGCTTTAAAATCGGTCGCTTCCATATACGATGTCGTAATAACTCTTAATTCTCCACCTCTATCTGTAAATTCCTTCAATTCTTCAATGATGCACCTGACTCCACTCCACTTAATAAAGGAGACAAGCATATCAATTTGATTTGAAGTTAAAATCTCTTTCTTTAACTCCCCAAGCATATTTGGTTCATAATTCGACCCAGTAAATAAGGAGCTTTGGGAAATAGGTGTAAGTGGTCGAACAACTTCATTCTTTCTGATACTCTTTATTGAGTTAAGACGAGAATAAAGAGAAGTAAGAACCTCACCCTCTTCCTCAATTTGTAGGCATTTAAACTCTTCGTCTTCAAGTTTTATACTAAGAAGCTCGATGATCTCATTACAGACTTTAATTTGTTGTAGTAATCCATCAGAGTCTTCACTTTGATTTTCTCTAAGATATTTCAGTGCTTTTCTTGTGATTGTAGATATGTATGATGAAAGAACTTTTCTTGCTTCTTCAACATCGAGTTTTTCTTTTCCTAGTTCGTATGTATCATTATCTAGTTCAATTAGTTCGTTTTTTAGTTTTTTGTTTATTATTTCTTCGTAGATTCCTTGTTTTAGCATGGGGGCACCTCGGATTTAAAAACAGTTTATCCTTATTTTAACAGAAACTGAATCATTTGATCTGGTTTTATTGTAGATAAACTCGAATCCTGAGTCAAAAGTTCTAATTACGATTTAATGATGTATAAGAGGTCAATCTTTTTTCTTTGTGGACATTATTTATGAAAGTAAAAAATGAAAAATTGCTACAAATGCAGGAAAGAGTACCTATTAAGGTACTCTACCTGGTGTATGATACTGGTGGTCGGGATCGAACTCAATTTCCAATGCTGCCACGAAAACATTATTATTCAAGACTCTTTCTTTTAATATTATCCAATGTAACTCCTTCTACATTCTTCCATTCAATCCAACCATTTGCATTCCTACCAAGGACAACAGAAGCTGCTTGACTTGGTGAGGAAAAAAGGTGGTCTTTCTTAAATGTGTATATTCCATTTACATTCGTTACAATGTTATCATTTAGTAGATTCTCTCTCTTCGTTAACAAGTAATTATGTATGCTATTTGATGTTTCCTTTGACATTTGGGAGCCTTCGATAACGACAAAACCTTCTTCATTATATTCACCTTTTGCCTCTAATCCTTTGCCCTTACAAAAGAAGATATTATCTTTCTAAATATCTGGATCATCCGTTTCTTTTGTTTTCCTTATTTCTTCAAATAATGGGTAGCCAAGGGTAGACAATAGTAATTTAATCGTTTTCAGAATATCATATAGATCATACTGTCTCCATTCAGGTACAAATGAACTGGCAGGTACAGTTTGATCAAGTTTATAGCGATTTCTTTCTAGAGCAATTTCATAGGAAGTACGTTCCAAGAATTTCACATCTGATTTTGTAAACTGATTTTGCTTATTATTTGTAACGATGATAACCGCCACATCCCAGAAGTCTTTATCACGATTATGTTGTTTTAGCCGTTCAAAGCAGTTTTCTGCTTCCCCTATATATACTTTAGGATTTGCATCATCATCGTCTTCCCCAAATAGAAAGTTTACTCCTACACTTTTTACTTCAGATCTTTTTCCCACATCATCAATTTTATTGCGAGGTATCAAGATTGCTTGAACAGTTCTATTTGTTATTTCTGCTATTTTAATACCTCTTGGGGATCCAAAAGGTAGAAATATTTGAATTGTTACCTGACAAAATTAACAGTTCCTTTCAAAATATATTAGGTAAATATTACTTCTAATATAATAGTGCTTAAAATAAATCTTTAAACACCTTTTTATTTTAAGTTTACATAATAATATTCTAGTAAAACAGCGTGTGGGATATTCATATTTATTATAAACAAAATGAGGACCTATTTTTTCATTTGTTACAAAGGCTATTTGCAAACATTTTGTTTATTATTAACCACATATAACAAATTAGGAAATTATAAGATTTAAGTTAGTTCATATTTCCTTATTTATTACCTTCAATGGTTTCATTATTAATAAGCCTGTATTCCAAACTTAAGCAACTTCTTAGGCAATACATCATCTAAGTTTTTTATATCATCATCATTCAACTCAATTAAATTAAAACCATATTTCTGATAAATTTTTATCTTCTCTTGTTTTCTCTCTTTATACTTTTCATCATTCTCTAAACCCCAAAATTCAATATAAACCTTTCCAACAGGTAAGTAAAAGTCACAGTATACGTCTTCTTCCACTGGCAGCTTTCTTTCAAATGCATGAACTATTTCAGACATGTACAGCCAATTGTCAATTAACATCTCGGCTCTTGAACGTACATAATGTCCATCAGCAGTTCTAAGCTTTGCTTCAAACTTTTCTCTAAAACCAATATTAGTTTGGTTATTCTTAGATTTATCTTCTGTAGAAGATTCACCCAGTATCTCTTTCATTGAATTGATAATACTTTTTTTAGATAGAATACTCGGGTTCCAGCAAACATAGGGAATCCCTGTCTTATCATATTCAAATTGCTCGCCACCCATTAGCTTACCAAGCGGAGTAACTAACCAGCCCTTTACACCTTTTTGGATTAAACCAAGTTCAGATAAGATTGGATTAATTCTAAACTTTGATATTCCAAAGTGATTCCCTAGAGCAGTTGAGGTGAGAAGTTTTGGATTAATATTTCCTGTTTTAAAAATGGAATCGTTTTTGATATCTTCGCACCAAGCAATATAAGTTCCGAATTTAGGATGGGATTTTTCAATGCCACCCTTTTCTTTTCCCTTATCAGTTAGATTCCAGTTATCTTCTTTTCTTATTACTAATCCACTCTCTGACAATAAATTAAAAACTTCCTTTGCAAGTAGTTGTAATTCCTTAGAGAGGGCTGTAGTTGATAAATATTTTTTGGTCAATACAATCACCCTATATATAAATTTCTTGTTATTTATACTATCGGTGATATTTTAGATTTTTTTAATTTTTGTTAATTGTATTTTAATAATGACTAATATAATATCCCTTTGGTTTTACTACTGATATAATTTACAATACTAGTCTATTGGGGCAACCAGATCGAATCAAACCCATTTTTAATTGAATAATCATACAACATAATAATCTTTTTGGATTTATAATTATTCATTAAAGCCACAATTGTTGTATCCTCTTTTTTATCACTTAATGTCTGGTTTCGATCAATGATTAATTCAAGATAGTTTCTCTTTGGTAACTTATCTCTTTTGGAGCTATTACATTTATGACAAGCTAATACAAGATTCCAAATATGATCAGACTGAACAAATGACCAAGGGATAAAATGATCAACGTGAGTTTCACTTTTACTATCGGATAATTTCTTACCACAATAAAAGCATTCCGCATGAAAATAAGTTAAAAGTATTTTCTCGAAAGGTTTTAGCGAGGATCGCTTTGCAATGCTCTCTACCTTTCCTAAAAGATAATTAATACTTGGTACATCATTTAATTGTTCGATCATGGCTGCCATATGGTAATTTGTAAGGTTCACAAGAAGTCTTTGGTAGTTCAACATAAATGCGTGAACTGAAGGGTTTAGTTTTAGGACTTCTTTTTTATGATTAAACGCATAAAAGCTTCCTCTTGTATCTCCATAAAGTGCTCCATACACATTTACTTTCATTGTTGTCTTAACTTTATTAACCAACTTTACCTGTAATGAGTCATCAATCTTATCAAAAACCATTTCAGAGGGAATACTGTTTTTGATCTGTTCTTCTTTAATAATTGAAACAACTCTAGCGGTTTTGCCACTGTTCTGATTCAATAAATTGTGATGGACAATTAAATTCCAATAGATTTTGGTAAATGAGTAGGCAAGCTGATCATAGGTTATTTCAAAATCTTCATTTATTTGATATAAATTTTCTATTAATGCTTTGATGAGCGCAAATTTATATGTTGAGGATTTGACAGATTTACTGGATAATACGATCGTAAATATTCTCCATATGTCCTCATCAGTTAGATATTTCTCTTTTAGCTCACCTATTTTTAATTTATGACTCAATCCTTCTCCTCCTGATTATTAATCCTTTACATCTATTAGAAAGATCTTTTCCTGAAATCCACCGCGCTTTATGTGTTTTGCCTTTCGAATGTCTTCAACTGCTTCAAAATTAGAACCGTGAACAACCGCCAAACTATGTATGATTTCCAATACATCAGCTAGTTCCTCAAGAGCTTGCGCGTCTGTAGCTGCTTCAAGATATTCGCTAATTTCTTCATTTAATTTTGTTCTCAACTCTTTTATATATTCAGCTTCATTTAATTGTTTTGTTCTGAATTCCTTACCTGAAGATTTTATGATTTCAGGTATTTTGTCTCTGACAAGCTTATTATAAATTGGCATAGAATCCCATCCCTTTTGTATGTAATAACTAAACCTAATTAAAAAAATCCTTTCTAACCATTCCTTAAAAAACTCATTACTTTTACCGGGTGAAAAACAAAACATACCTTATATCGTTATCTCTTTTAGAAATCTCGTCCGTGTAATTAAGCATCTCCTCCAGAGAGCCGTAAGGAGGTTTGCACGAATGCGGTATTTAGTGTAATGATTAAGTAAATAAGAATCATGCTCACTGTATTTTTCGATAAAAGAATCCATGATACAACTTGCTAATGGTTAACTTCATCAAGGCTTCTTTGGTTTCTTAATGTTGTATCTTCTATGTTCATAATATCAACTAGATTGTTTGCGTGGATCATATTGTCACTTCCTAGCATTTATGTAAATATCCCTATTACTATTTTAATACATTAATATCTGATTTTTAACAAAATATGAGGATTTTTGTCAGAAAAATCCAATTTTATTCCTTAGATTTCTTCGATTATACTTAAAATGAAAAATAATAAGAGACTGCTGTGAGCTTGTACACCCAGAACTAATTCACTAGCAATCCCCCCTAAAGGAGATCAACTTCTCTTAACTATTCAGGAATTCGATTTAAAACAGTAGCTTCTTCTTTCTCAGTGAATTCCTTCCTAATTTTTCTGAGCGAAATCTCAAGGTTTGATGAAATTATCTTTATAGAATTTTTTCTTTTACTCTTAGAAAACCTGTTGTTACTCACTGTGATTATTCCAACTGTTCATACTTGTGCTGTTAAATACGAACTCACTCTCGAAGACAAAAGAAAAAACCCTTATTTACTAAGGATTTTGACAAGGATTTAAATCTGGCAATAATTTATATATGGATATCGCGGAAGTTGAATCCCTTTTTAAAACTCAGTGTATTTTGTATTACGGCCATATGCTTTCTTTACTGGATATTTCTCAATATTCTTCTGAATTTTTTGTTCGATAACTTCCACAAGATCGATACCAGTTTCATTCGCAAATAATAAAGCATAAATGACAATATCAGCTAGTTCATCCTTTATATTTTCTACGTTTTTTTCCAGAGCTTCTTCACTTGTTTTCCATTGAAAATTCTCAAGTAATTCACTTGCTTCTAATGATAGAGATAACGCTAAATCTTTTGGGTTATGAAACTGTTGCCAATCACGTTCATCTCTAAATGCTAATACAATTTCTGTTAATCGTTTGAGTTCACTCATATTTTCACCTACTATCTTCTTGGAATTTTAGAAGTCGATTTCGTAACGCCTCATCACTAGCATATAAGTATAGACCTTTTATGCCTCGCTTCATAAGAATATTGACTGAATTTAAAATAATTCGTTCCTTTGCTGCTTCTACATTTTCGATACCTTCTGTGCCTGTAAAAGCCCCAACATCTTTATATGCATCTATATTCACGACCAATTGACCTTTATCCTCATCGAAAGTTATTGAAGGGCCTAATATTACTCCTACATAATTTAAGTCAAATCCTTGTATCGTATAAATGGAACCTGCTTCTTCTACAGTGGATTCTCTTTCAGCCCAAGTGTATTTACTGTCAGTTATATTCCATGGAATTTGATAGCTGCCTCGATCTTCCTTAATATAATATATGTCTCCATCTTTTTTATGTAGATAATCGAACGTTGATACAACACGACTCAAACCATAGCGGTCGTTCTTCTTTTTAATCGCTTCATGCATTTCTTTAAGTGATCCGAATACTTTAAATTCGTAATTTTCGTCAACAGGAAGTGGTAATAAGCGTTTTTGTTTGAATTGGTTAATCCATTCAATAACCTGATCATTCGCTTGCATACGGAATTGATTCGATAATTCATAAAACTCAGCATGTACACTTTTTGAAATTAAATTTTCTAATGTAATCTCTTGCCATAGGCTTTTTAACTTTAAAACCTGGTCAGCGTCATATACCATAACGACCACTTTTGCAAGCTTTAGTAATTCTTCTAACTGATTCTGATCATAGAAATTATTATATGTATCTGAACGTGTTAAAAGTAGATGTGCTTCATCAACTAATATAATATCTACTTTCCTATCTTTTTTCTTTAGTTGATTAATCAACGGTGTAGGCTTAACAAAATTTTTCGCTTTTAAATACTTTAATTGTGACGCGATTCCTTTATAAGTCTTGATCATCTCTTCATGGTTTACAACTAAATAATTTTCAGTATGATAAAACGGTGATGATGCCTCTTTCGTGTATTCCTGTATTGTATTAAATATGGAACTTAATACAACACTTTTCCCAACACCTGCTTCTCCTCTTACGACAAACAAACTACCAAATTCATTTCGCTCGGATTTAACCTGTTCCTCACAAAATTGTATAACCTTCTCTTTTAAATCTAGTTGTTCTAATGATAACTCTTTAAAAGGTGACAATTTAAAGATATCCTTATTTTCGATAACGTGTTGTTCATGTGTAACAACACCTTTTGTAACAAGTTCTTTCCATATATCCTTAAAAATCATCTGTTCAAAATATGGTTTATTATGATAATTATGAGAAAATTCATTCGTCGTTTTACTTTTGTTTTGAAGTTTGTACCGTTCATCACCTAAAAAATAATTGATTAGCTTTGTTTCTAAATGAAATGTCGCAGAACGATTAAACTTATCATGTTTAATTAGATGCATTTGATCCAACTTTTGTCGCTCAGATGTCTTCAAATGTGCACGCATCCGTTTCTTAAAATAAACTGTCTCACCAATATATGCTTCCTACGCATTATTCAATAAATAAATGACTGGATAATTTAAATACGATTCCCTGTTATTAAGTTGATTTAAGCTTTCTTCTTGAAAAGGCCAAGTAACAATCTCTACCTCTGACATATATACCACCTTGATATCATTTCTAAAATTACATTCCTAAACGCAATGAAAAAGTTGCCAAAAGTGGCAAGGTATTGTTAATTATATCACTATTTGACTAATAACTCTTTTTTTGACTGCCACCAATATACCTTTTATATCAAACAATTAGTTGACCACTCAAAAATTTTAATTCTTTTTATAAGAAACAGAGGGACGGTACTTAATCTAATTTTCTATCAACTTCCACAAAATTCGATGGTAACTGACACCAATCCACTATTCCTTTGTCAAATTATATCTAAATATTTGGAAGCGTTTCCCTTGCACTTCTTCCTCTTACTATGTAAAACTAGTTTTGTAAGTGTAATATTTTGACACTTATTTTTTCTTGTGTCGACCATTACATAATACAAATCATGAGGAGGAATAGCATGAGCCAATTAGTAGTTCAATTAAGAGAAAGAGTAGAAAAGTTTCTGAATGGAAAGAAGAAGCTCTTTATTAATGGAGAGTTTGTGGAAAGTGTTTCTCAAAAAACATTTGAGACATATAATCCAGCTACAGGTGAAGTGCTAGCACATGTATTTGAAGCAGGGCCTGAGGACATCGATTTAGCTGTTAAAGCTGCTCGCAAAGCCTTTGATGAAGGTCCATGGTCTAAGATGGGAACTGCTGAGAGAAGCCGCTTAATGTACAAGCTGGCAGATTTAATGGAAGAACATAAAGATGATTTAGCGCAATTAGAAACATTAGATAATGGTAAACCAATTAGAGAAACAACGAATGCAGATATTCCTTTAGCTATAGAACATATGCGTTATTACGCAGGCTGGACGACAAAGATTGTCGGCCAAACCATTCCTGTCAATGGCCCGTATTTTAACTTTACCCGCCATGAGGCTGTTGGTGTAGTCGGACAGATTATCCCTTGGAACTTCCCATTATTAATGGCAATGTGGAAGCTGGGAGCTGCTTTAGCAACTGGCTGTACTGTCGTATTAAAGCCTGCAGAACAAACACCTTTATCTGCCCTATACTTAGCAGAATTAGCTCAAGAAGCTGGATTCCCGGCAGGTGTTCTTAATATTGTTCCTGGTTTTGGTGAGACGGCAGGTCAACCGCTAGTCGATCATCCGCAAGTAGATAAAATTGCCTTCACTGGATCAACTGAAGTTGGAAAGCTCATTATGGAAAAGGCTGCTAAAACGTTAAAACGAGTCACGCTTGAATTAGGAGGAAAATCTCCGAACATCATTTTACCTGATGCAGATCTTACACAAGCCATTCCTGGTGCATTAAACGGGGTTATGTTTAACCAAGGGCAGGTTTGCTGTGCTGGATCTCGCGTGTTCGTTCAAAAGAAACAATTCGATAATGTTGTGGCAGACATGGTGAGTCATGCAGAAAAAATTAAACAAGGATCAGGAATCCACGCTGATACAGAAATTGGTCCACTTGTTTCGACGGAACAACAAAACCGGGTATTAGGCTATATTGAAAAAGGTGTAAATGAAGGTGCTGAACTATTAGTAGGGGGAACAAAACCATATGAACAAGGTTACTTCGTATCTCCTACTATTTTTGCAAATGTGAATGATGAAATGACGATTGCGAAAGAAGAAATCTTTGGTCCAGTCATTTCAGCTATGCCTTATGATGATATAGATGATCTGATTGCCCGTGCAAATAATAGTGAATATGGACTAGCTGCAGGGGTTTGGACAAGGGATGTAGCAAAAGCTCACTATATTGCGGAAAACCTTCGTGCAGGAACTGTTTGGGTAAACTGCTACAATGTCTTTGATGCTGCATCACCATTTGGCGGTTACAAGCAATCTGGTATTGGCCGTGAAATGGGATCTTACGCTTTAAACAACTATACTGAAGTTAAGAGCGTTTGGATTTCTAAGAAATAAGCAACTGAATGATCTAAGAAAATGGCAATGTTTCTTTAAACATTGCCATTTTTTATATACAAAAAAGCGCAAAATACCTTTTCATTCCAAATCGATCACAATCTATCGTTTAAGATTCAAACATATCTAGTCCTTTCTAAATTCTATTAAATAGCAGATAAAGACTCTTTCTTCCTCTCCCCTATATTTTAACGAACGATACATATAAAGTATTCGTTCATTAAAGGATGCTTCTGCAACCCTCCCTTATACTCGAGGGTCTCTATATCTCTTTCCGATAATGAATATTCAAGAATTTTATTGACAAAACTAAAAAAAAATGGACCTTTTGGGGGTATAACATAACAATGAACGTAAATGAATTAGGTTTCCTTTGGTACTTAAAATCAAGTTCAAACATGATCAAATTTTTATTAAAATATCTTGGTGAAACTGCTGAAGATACTAATTTAAGGAATATTTTAAATGAAGTTTATGAAATCTCTACATATCAAGAGCATGAGGCTACTCAACTATTATCTGAGGAAGGTTATAAAGATACACCGTTCTTCAAAGAAGATGATCTTTATAATGCAACAGCAAAGCTTTTTTCAGACCAATTAATTATTGAAATCTTAAAGCATATAGCGAGTAATGGAATGCAGGCGCTTGCTGCTCAATATGTTGAATTAACAGATTATAAAGTGAAGAATTTTTATAAAAAATTACTCGATGATGTTATTCAATTAGATTTTTCTTTATTAAAATTGCTAAATGATAATAATTTATTACAAGATAATTCCTTCTCTTACAAAAAAGCAGATGAAAGAGATGGAAAACTATTCAAAGTTGCCTCAACTCAGCAACGACCACTTAATGCGGTAGAATTGGCAAATATGTTCGGTGCTCTTCAATGTAACAATGTTGGAGTTGCTCTTTGTATTGGTTTTTCCGAAGTCGCAGAGGATACGGACACAAAAAATTTTATTCTAGAAGGAAGGAAGTTAGCATTTTATCAATCAGCCTTTTTAACAGATATCTATAGAGAAAATGGAATACCTACAACAACTGGTTTAGAGGCTCATGTTAATAAAGTAAAGGAATCACCTTTTTCAGATAAATTAATGGCAAACTTAATAATGTTCCTAAATCCGGTAAGTATAAGAAATCTACAAAATGCAGTGGTTTCCAGTTATAAAAACGATCATATAGATTCTTTAAAGAAGTTAATCAGGATGGTCGAAGACTACTCAGAGAAAGGGCTAAAGTTATTAGTTAGGAAAAATTGGTTTAATGAACCTCCTGTCTCTAATTGGTCTCACAAATAGATGCGATCGCATGCTGATTAAGTAATAGTAACTTCTCGGCACATTTTAAAGATGGTAATAAGTAGAACAGTTATACAATAAATGATTAGAGGTACCACTTTTAGTGAACAAGAGAAATCTAAGATGATAGGAAACACTTGATACCTTAAAAAGCATTATGTCTAAAACTGTTTCTATAGCAATCTGTCTCCCAGTACATGGCTGATAGTAGGATAAAAATACAGATAAAGAAGAAGTAGTAAACAAATCCCCCCATTTTTTCATTGCATATGTGTTTACTTCGATTTTAGTATCTGTTGAGCTAATTTTATCCTCAGACATAACGATACTGGGAGGGTTATTTGGCCCTGTTTGGTTTCCGATGTTGTTAGTTTTTTTCATAAATTTTTAAAGCGTATAAATACGAGACAATATAAAACACCTTTGAATTGTTACACTTAAAAAAGTAATAGTTCGAAGGTGTTTTTGTATGGATAAAATATAATCAAGTGAAACAAACTGGTTTCCCCTTCTTCGCTGACTAATCTAAGGTGTCACGATAATTGTGGGATGTAGCAATTCTTTTTCTACTTTAAACTAAAATGCCTGATAACGATGGTATTTATTTTAATGTAACAAAAGAATAATCTCGGTTAAATTTGATTGAATAAATCAGCACGTAGACTACGATTAACACAGAAAACAAGTTTAACACGATCAGCGAAGTGTTTAAATTATAAAATTGAGTAAGCGCTCCTACTCCAATAACCGGAACGATAAATCCAGAGTACGCGCACAAATAAAAAGCCGAAATGACTCTTGGCTGTGCTTCTGGTTTCGGTAACTGACCGGCAAATCGTAACGAAATTTGAAAAGTCCATCCGCCGCCGATCGCCTGGATGAAAATGCCGGTCCAGAGTATAGGCAAGCTTGATGTTAAACCAGAAGAAACAATAAACCATGACCCTATCACAAGAAGCAGGATGCCGAATCGGATACGTATAACTGGATGTTTCGGCCAAGGTATGAACTGAGCTAAAGCTGCTCCACTTAGAAGCACGAAAATGATCAATCCTGAAACGGAGAGGTTTGACGAGTGAATGACATTTTTAACGAAAGTAGGAATAAGGGAAAACGCTATACCTTGTATTGTGAAAACAGTGAAGATAGGCAATCCAACCATAGACCAAAAATGAGAACGGATATTACTAGGTACACCAAGTGTTATCTTCGTTTTTACACGTTTTTGCTCAAGAGATACAACATCTTTAGGAATTGTTTCCAGTATGATGAGCGAAATGATAAGCAGAACGAGCAATATCCAAAATGGCAATCGAATTGACGGCACAAGTTGTAAATATTGTAAGATTAGACCTGCAATAGCTGGTCCCAGACCAAAACCAACAAGAATTGTGACTCCTGATAACTTGAGAACCGTGCTCACTTTATTTGATAGAGTTTGCTTCATTAGAAAAGTAACAGCTGTACCTGTAAAGGCTCCGTAGGCGATACCTTCCAAAAGCCTGGCGACATAGAGCATCCAGGCATCTATGCTCCAAAGGAAGAACAAGGTGGATAGGATGGAGATCCATATGCTACTGCGAATAACCCTTTTTAATCCCCATCTGCTACCTTTAGCTCCAGTGACTAGCAAAGTCGGCAATAGAAAAGCAGCATATATGGCAAACAAGACCGTTATTTGCAAACTGTTCAGTTGAAAACCCTCATTATACAAAGGAAATAATGGTGTCACAAAGGTTGCACCACTCGACATCAAAAGAGAAACGAAGAGCATTCTTTTCATTACGATACTCCCAACTTTCTAATATAATTCTCCAAATATATTCAATTAAATGGTTGATAAATTTACCCTTACTTACTAGAAGGTAAGTACTTATTTATAAAAAAACCGTTCTTACGATTTTTTTAAGAAACGGTTTACTTGGTTTTGTACTGCAACTAATACATCGTCACCTAAAACACGTCTGTATAATAATGCTCCTTTAATACTTGATAATATCGTTACTGCTAACGATTGAACGTCTTCAGAACCATTTATGATCTTTTCGGTTTGTGCCTGAGAAACTATTTCTTTCATTATCGTAAGTTCCAGCCTGCTAACTTCCTCAATCTTTTCTTGTACGGAATGTGGCAATGATTCATAATCCGTTTGTAAAGAAGAGATTGGACAAATTTCAATACAATCAAACCTCTCAGCTTGTTGCTGAATAAACTTCTTAAGTTTCTCTTCAGCAGAAACCGACGAATTTTTAATTAATAACAAAGAGTTTTCTAAGCTTTCTGAAAGACGTTCGGTAATTGCCTTTCCTAAATCCTCCTTTTTCTCAAAATGATAATGTATACTTGCCTTGGTCACCCCAAGTTGTTTAGAGATGTCATCATAACTAAAGGCTACATAACCTTTTTGCTGGATCAACTTTATTGCTAAATCTACGATTTGTTTTTTTCTATTTTCCATATATTTATATTAACTTACTAATAGGTAAGTGTCAATGTAAATAAGTCTGCGTTAAAATTTATATAAAATACCTCTTTTCAGAATTGTCGTATTACTTTTCGACCTTCAATCTGATCTAAATCGATTATTTGTCAAGACAAACACGACTGTGCTGACAATCCCTCCAGAGCAGCAAGGCAGAAGTTACAGACCATGCATCACCGACAAGCATGTCATACTCACAATCGTGTTATCATGTGCAAAGGTGATTGATCCTCTCCGGATAATCAACTAGGTTGAGTATTCCCTCATCTTATTGCTAAGTTGCTGACGATACTATAAACTGTAAACAGATTAACCAACAACGTTCGATATTACTTCGATATTTCCACGCGTTGCTTTGGCATAAGGGCAAAACTTATGAGCTTCCGCAACGATTTCTTCAGCTACAGTAGTTTCTACGCCTTTAATCGTGATGTCCATAGTTATTGCCAGCACATACCCATCTTCCGCATCCTTGCCGAGCGTCACATGTGAATCAATTGTTATACCATCTGTTTTAATATTTCTTTTTCTAAGAACCGTACCCATCGCACCTTCGAAGCATGCTGCAAATCCTGCAGCGAACAGTTGCTCCGGATTGGTTCCAGCTCCGTTACCACCTAATTCCTTGGGATACCTTAAGTCAACGTTAAGATTGTTATCAGAGGAAACTGCTCTGCCTTCTCTTCCGCCTTGAACGTTTACAGTAGCCGTGTACAATTTCTTTTCGATTTTCATCATTAATAAAACACTCCTTTTTATACTAAATTAATTTATATTGTTGCCAAATTGATGCTCACTTGGATAAAATAATTTTTTTGATTACCAATTTTGACATTCATGATCATCACCAAATTAAATCTTTTTCACCTTTTGGAAATATTCTTCTAATGTAAGATTATTCTCATAAATGACAGCCGCCTTTTCCTTCCCAACATAACGTAAATGCCATGGTTCATATTGATAACCGGTAATTGATTCCTTACCTTTAGGATAACGGATAATAAAGCCTGCTCTATGAGCATTTTCTTTCACCCATTTTCCTTCTTTTGTTTCACTGAATTCTTCTTTTAAGCCAACACCTCTGCTAATTACATCAATTGCCAAGCCGGTTTGATGTTCACTTTTTCCTGGTAAAGCCACAGCCTGCAGCGCCTTTTCAACACCTTTATTTTCTTTTTCGGCATTAAATATTTCCTGCTGCCTTGAATACGATCTATATCCTGATACAGCAAACAATTCAATCCCATTTTGTTCAGCAAGGGCAAATAATTCCTCTAATGCTCTTGCTGCCTCTTCTCTCAAATACCGCTTAGGTACATCTTCGTCGCCAAAAGAAAACTCTACATTAGGAACAACTAAGTTAGCAGGTACATATGATTCCGGCAAGCTGAACTCTTTATTTAGCATAACAAGTATATTGGCTGGATTTTCAATCATTTTATTACCATTTACCTCTTTCACAACATTAAAATATTGTGGATCTAACAAGAAGTCTTTATCAATTTGTTCTTCATTTTGCTTTATATTTTGTTCTATATTGTTTTTTTGACCAGGTTGTTTATTATCCTTTCCCTCATATTCCCCTCTAAAATAAATTCCTTCAGGTATTGAGAAATTCATACAAGCGGATAATGATACACTCAAAAGCAAAATAACCGTATGTTTTAAAATCATTTGATCACCCTAACTTCGATAAAAGAGCATTCAACCTTTAATTTATCTTGAATCTTCGATTTATTACTTACTAGTAGGTAAGTTAACTTCAAAAAAATTAATCTAAGTTAGAAACCTTCTTTTCTTTCTTTAAAGTATTAATTTTCAGTTGCTATATTCCCCATTGCAATAGAAATTCTATTCCAACTGTTGATTTGGTTAATTAGTAGAACAAGGTCCACATATTCTTTTTCACTATAGTGTTTACGGATACGATTATATAAGTCATCGGGTACACGTTTATTCGGTATTAATGTCACATGTTCAGTTAACTCTAAAGCTGCTTTTTCTGCATCAGAGTAAAATGTGCACTCTCTCCAAGTACTGATACAATATAAGCGTTGCTCCGTTTCTCCCATTTTTCTAGCATCTACTGTATGCATATTCAAACAAAATGCACATCCGTTGATTTGAGATGCAAGAATTTTAATGAGCTCACGAAGTTTACGGTCAATACCTGTCGTTTTTGTATATTTCTCCATTTCCATCATTATTTTAAATGCTTCTGGAGCTACATTATAATAATTAATTCGTTGTCCCAATTTTATCACCACCTTATAAAAGTATTTTTTCTTGAGTCGCTAATCTAGAAGCAGCTTCTTCAGCTTCTTTGTTTGCTTTTTGTAATACTTCATTTGGTTCTAGAAATGCAGTTCCTTGTGCCCTAATGATTTGATAATCTTCAATACCAAGGAATTTGAACATTGATTTCAAATATTTATGAGAGTATTCCACTTCTGTATACCAATCATCATTTGTATAGATTGACCCACTTGCTTGTATAACGAGCATTCTTCGCCCATCTTTCAGTAGTCCCACTGATCCATTTTCAGTATATTTAAATGTCTCGCGAGCGATCATAATATTGTCCATATAATCTTTTAATTTTGATGGGATATTAAAATTATGCAAAGGTAAAACGATGATATACGTATTTGCCCATTTAAATTGCTGTAAGATTTCAGCCATACGCTCGGTTACTTTAATCTCTTCTTCCGTTAACTCCTGTTCTTTCAGTTGTTTATCCCAGGCACTTAAAACCGTTTTATCTATCATAGGCACTTCATCACTATATAAGTTAATCTGTTCAATTGCGCCACTAGCAGGAATTAATTCTTTATACGTTTTCATAAAGTGGTTAAAAACTTGTATACTCATTGAAGATGTATCATCTATTTTTGGATGTGCATTAATGATAAGTGTTTTGTTCATGTACATTACTCCTTTATTATGAAATTCAGGTTACAATTCAAATTACCGATCAAGTTAATCGGCGATTAACCTTGTCTATAATATAAGACCTATCATTATTTTTGTCAAATGAATAAAATTTACCAAAAAAAGATTTGTTTTAATTGACTAACACTCTAAATACTCCTAAGATACAATTTGATAAGCTTTAAAATGAAAGTAGGTGAGTTTATATGCAGTATAGTGTTGGCGTTGAATATGCATTACATTGTCTAGTTTATTTAATTGACGTTCCTTCGAATGAAAGTATTGGGATAAAGGATCTGGCAGAATTTCAAGGGCTCTCAGAGACATTTCTTTCAAAAGTATTTGGTAAGTTATCTAAGGCCGGTATCGTAAGTTCTGTCCCTGGTGTAAAGGGCGGATATCGATTATCTAAGTCCCCGGAAGATATCTCCTTTTGGGATGTAGTTAGGGCAGTTGAAGGTCCAAAACCTATTTTTCAATGTAAAAATATTAAAGATAATGGGTATTTGTATAGAGAAAACTGTTGTACAGCCCCCTCCTCTTGTACCATCAATTTAGTTATGCTTTCTGCGGAAGAAAAAATGCGTGATTTCTTGCGTAGTAAAACACTTGCATGGTTAAATGAAGAACTCGATCGGGTCTTAGCCAAACAAATACGTGAAGATACTCGGAAATATTTTTTGAAGGGCGACATATAAAACAAACCTCTCGCTATTCCTTAATTAAGAGGGATTTAGAGAGGTTCTTTTTTCGGTCCTTGTCTATTAAAACAACAAATTCACCTCCCCGTTCGTATTATAGGCTAGCCGTGATAAAACGAATCCACCGTGGCAGCCTATCCCCTTAGCTATTGAGTTTTCCTGTAAATTACGAAAAAGAACCACATGTCGTTTTTGAATTTATATACCTTTCATTATTTCATTTCTTCGTTTGTCTATATCAATAATAAAAATGGTAAAGTGAATACAATTTGTGTTAGTAAAGATAATAAATATTGACTGTAAATTAAGGAGTTCATTTATTATGTTTAAGAATAAAAATAATCAGAGCCCTGCAGAAAATCAAACACTTGCTGAAATAGTGAAAAGAGCTAAAAAATCATTTGATTTTAAAGAGCTAAAAAAAAACATTTCAGGAATCCAGGTATTTATTTTATATTTCACTTCACTTATTGATCAAAAGACGATGGAACGAGTACTTCTTCCATATATTCATGAATATGAAAAAAACAAAGATCAAACTCTGGATATTCATCAATTTAAAAACAATTTTCCACTAGAAGATGTAATTAAGACTCTTGATACAAAAGATATCGAAGAGAAAATTCATCAAGGTTATGTCCTAATAAAGTTTGAAAATACCTCTAAAGATTGTCTTTTAGTGAATGTAAACAATTTATCTAAAGGGATTAGGGAAACGAATGAAACTGAGAATGAGTTTAATGTTATAGGTCCAAAACTAGGGTTTGTTGAAAGTCTTGATACCAACATTCATTTAATTCGATCTAAGTTAAAATCTCCTTTATTAACTACTGAAGAGATCGTGCTAGGCACTCTGTCAAAAACAAGAGTTGCCATTGTTTATTTAGATGGTATTACTAATGAAAAACATATAGATACCGTAAAGAAAAGACTTTCTGAAATAGATTTTGATATTATTTGGGATACTTCTGCATTAATCCAGTTAATTAAAGAAAATTCTCATACTCCTTTTCCGCTTTACTTTTCTTCAGAGAGGCTGGATAGAATTTCTTATACTATCACTTCTGGCCAGGTAGTTATATTTAGCGATGGTTCACCATATGCAATATCCGGACCTACTACCATATTCGATTTTTTTCTCTCATCTGAAGATTATTATTATAACTGGATTATTGGTTCTTTCTTTCGTATCACCCGAATACTTGCGATCATTTTTTCAATCTTTTCTACCTCAATTTATGTTGCGGTTGTGACGTTTCATTATGAAGTTATTCCCGCGGATTTACTAGGTCCGTTAATAGAGTCAAGAGCAAACGTTCCATTTCCGCCGTTACTGGAAGTTCTTTTTTTAGAAATGACAATTGAATTATTAAGAGAGGCAGGCGCCAGGTTGCCAACTAAGGTAGGACAAACATTAGGAATCGTTGGAGGTATTGTCATTGGACAGGCAGCAGTTGCTGCAGCACTGACAAGTAATATTTTATTAATTATTGTCGCTTTATCAGCCTTAGCTTCATTCACTACACCAACCACCGTTATGTCCAACACGATTAGAATATTAAGATTTCCCTTTATCATATTGTCATCTATCCTAGGTGGATTAGGTATTGTGATAGGTCTAGCAGCGTTACTATGTCATTTGTTTAAACTAAAATCGTTTGATACTCCTTACATGGTTCCTTTATATCCGTTTCGCCTCAATAATTTATCAGATAGTATTATAAGGCCACCCTATAATAAATTAAACAAAAGACCAGATTATTTGAGACCTATAGATAAATTGAAATATTCCCCTAAAGAAAGATACAAAAAGAAGGATGATATTAATGACGAATAACATATTTGTACCTATAGGTTTTGTTATTATATCTCTAATCCTGGTTGGATGTGTACCTCACAATACTATTAATGAAATTTCTTTAATGCATAATGTAGGCTATGACGAAGAAGATAAGATGTTAAAAGCAAGTGTAGTTTATCCGAATTATGCCGAAAGTAATAAACCTATTCTAATGACATCTGTTGCTGAAAATCCATCTAGTCTGCATGAAAAACTTGGCCATAAGTCTCAATTTCCTTTTGAAATAGGTCAAGTAAGGTTAATGATATTTGGAGATAATCTAAGTAAAAGAGGCTTAGCAGAGGTATTAGACACCATCTGTAAAGATCCAAAGATCGGCATTACTAGAATGGCAATTACAGATGGCTCACCTGATCAAATACTCAATCAAACCTTGAGCGAGCCTCCGCTATTTTTGATGAATTTAATTGATAAAAGTATTGAAAATGAAGGTATTCCTGAATCAGACCTCCATGTCATGTTTGACCAGTATTTTGGCAGCGGTATTGATATGTCCTTTCCAAATCTTACAGTAGATTCTCAAGGAACAGTTAAAGTCGATGGAATGGGGATTTTTAAAGATGATAAATTAGCACTAAAGATTTCAGATAAAGAAACATTCTTATTAAAATTAATGACAGACAAAAACAAACGGGGAGTTTACAGTTTTAACCTCAACATGAATGGACACAAAGCTAATATTGGGGTCAGAACGATTGAGGGAAAACATAAGGTAAAAGTCAACAAGGAAAATCTCAGAAAACAAGCCAAAGTGAGACTAAATTTAGACGTAGAACTTGATGCTTTGCCTGAATGGATCAATTTGGAAAAAGAAAAGGATCTAACATTTTTTAAAAATGCCTTACAGAAATCCATTTCAAACGAAGCTGAATCACTTCTTAAGGATTTTCAATCTAATGGTGTAGATCCTATAGGTATTGGAAGAATAGATAAAATCGATCACAAAAATTGGTCAGAGAAAAGTTTTTACGAAAAGATTTATCCTAATATTACATTTGATGTAAATACCAAAATTGTTGTTAGACAAACCGGGGTGGGAAAATAGTGACCGTAAAAGTAGAGAAACAATTTCAAGTTTCGGGTTTTTTCACATTTTTTCTCATTCACTCTTCACAAACTGGAGTTGGCATTCTAAATTTTCAAAATCAAGTTATTAAAGGTGCAGAACAGGATGCTTGGATTTCTTTACTAATAACTGGTGTTACGACCCATATCATTCTCTATATTATCTTTAAGCTTTTAGATGAAGAAAATAGTGATTTAGTAGCTGTTCATCACTATTGCTTTGGGAAAAAGGCGGGTAATATGTTGTCCGTCTTTACACTGGTCTATTTCTGGTTAGCTTCTTTAACGGTTTTTCGCGCATATATTGAAGTCATCCAAATATGGGTGTATCCTACAATAAAAACATGGCAACTTTGTTTAGTATTCGGTCTTTTATTTTATTACATAATATCTAGTGGCTTTCGTACTTTAACTGGTTTTAGTTTCTGGGGAGTTATCTTACCCTTTTTTCTGTTCCTTTTAATTTATTTCCCAATGAAGCATGTAAATTATACATATTTACTCCCAGTGTTCAGTCATTCCCTCAGGGAGCTCTTTGTATCTTCTAAGGCTTTTTCCCTGCTTTTTCTTGGTTTCGAATGGATACTCATATACTATCCATTCATTAAGGATTCGAATTGTAAGAATATTTCTAAATGGGCATATTTGGGGAATTTATATACCATCATTGTGTATCTAATTGTAACTATGATTTCATTCCTATATTTCAATCAAGAAGTTTTACAACAATTGCCTTGGGCGACTCTAATGATGGTAAAAATCGTTAAATTCTCCTTCCTAGAAAGATTTGAATATGTGTTCATTTTTATTTGGTTGTTAGTAGTTTTATCACCTATCTGTATTTCTTTGTGGGCATGTACAAGGATCGCAAAAAGAGCTTTTTCAATGCCTCCAAAAAAGACTTTAACACTTTTACTTATTGCAATAATGCTTGCTTCCGTTAGCTTTAGGGAATTCAAAAGTATTGATCATCTCATCAATCTTACGGCTAATGTAGGAACTGTTTTCGTATATGTATATCTACCATTCCTGCTTATAGTTAAATGGATTAAAAATCATTTTCAAAAAAATATTAATTCTTCCCGAGGTTAGTATATTGCTCAGGTGCATTACCGAGTACTCTTTAATGACTAAAAGTATCCTTTGCAACAAACAAAATATTTTAAGAAGAAAACACCGTTCAGCTGATTTACGTTGTAATATATAAAGTGTATGTTTGAAACAAATCGCTTCCTTGGAACTTCCCATTATTAATGGCAATGTGGAAGCTGGGAGCTGCTTTAGCAACTGGCTGTACTGTCGTATTAAAGCCTGCAGAACAAACACCTTTATCTGCCCTATACTTAGCAGAATTAGCTCAAGAAGCTGGATTCCCGGCAGGTGTTCTTAATATTGTTCCTGGTTTTGGTGAGACGGCAGGTCAACCGCTAGTCGATCATCCGCAAGTAGATAAAATTGCCTTCACTGGATCAACTGAAGTTGGAAAGCTCATTATGGAAAAGGCTGCTAAAACGTTAAAACGAGTCACGCTTGAATTAGGAGGAAAATCTCCGAACATCATTTTACCTGATGCAGATCTTACACAAGCCATTCCTGGTGCATTAAACGGGGTTATGTTTAACCAAGGGCAGGTTTGCTGTGCTGGATCTCGCGTGTTCGTTCAAAAGAAACAATTCGATAATGTTGTGGCAGACATGGTGAGTCATGCAGAAAAAATTAAACAAGGATCAGGAATCCACGCTGATACAGAAATTGGTCCACTTGTTTCGACGGAACAACAAAACCGGGTATTAGGCTATATTGAAAAAGGTGTAAATGAAGGTGCTGAACTATTAGTAGGGGGAACAAAACCATATGAACAAGGTTACTTCGTATCTCCTACTATTTTTGCAAATGTGAATGATGAAATGACGATTGCGAAAGAAGAAATCTTTGGTCCAGTCATTTCAGCTATGCCTTATGATGATATAGATGATCTGATTGCTCGTGCAAATAATAGTGAATATGGACTAGCTGCCGGGGTTTGGACAAGGGATGTAGCAAAAGCCCACTATATTGCGGAGAACCTACGTGCAGGAACTGTATGGGTAAACTGCTACAATGTCTTTGATGCTGCATCACCATTTGGCGGTTACAAGCAATCGGGTATTGGCCGTGAAATGGGATCTTACGCATTGAACAACTACACGGAAGTTAAGAGCGTTTGGATTTCTAAGAAATAAGCAACTGAATGATCTAAAAATATGGCAATGTTTCTTTAAACATTGCCATTTTTTATTTACAAAGAAACGCAAAATCGATGTGGAACCAGCTTTTGGATTCTTGAAGGCTAATTTGCGTTTTACTGGATTTTTGTCCGTGGAAAATCGAATGCAGATAACGAAATGGGCCTCGCGTTAATGCAGTGAATGTAAAAAAATTCACTGCCAACACCTAAGGCAATAAGAGAATTTACACTCAAAAATAGAGAAAGGTGAATCTGAGTAACCTCAAGTTCACCTTTCTCACTATTTGGAGCTAACGGTTCAACATTTGGAGCCATTTGGATATTTCCATTGTACTAGGCTTGGTTTGTGGCTCTTTTCGATTAAATACTCTCCTGCTTCAAACCATCGATAATATTTTCTTTTTTGATTTTTTTGATTGAGTAAAGCATCGCCAATCCGACGATAAGGAAGATGATGACGATAACGAAAGCTACGCTCAGCCATGGGATAGCAAAGCCGTATTCGAATGTTCGATTTAGTCCCAAGTACATTAAATACATAACAGCGCCGCTAATTGGGAGTCCATATGTTAATGACTTCATTCCATAAAAGATACTTTCGTAGTTGATCATTTTATTAAACCCTTTTGGTGTCATACCTACTGAACGCAGCATAGCAAACTCACGTTTACGGAGTGTGATGCTTGTTGAAATGGTATTAAAGATATTGGCAATTGATATTAATGAAATCAATGTAATAAATCCGTATGTGAATACTGACAACAGAAGGACCATTTGCTCTTGTTCTTGTCTTCTTTCATATACATTATAAACATATAGATTAGATGGCAGCGCTTCGTCCAATGCTTTCTGAGTGCCTATTGGATCAGAGGATTTCATATACAAGTATGATTGGATTTCTCTTTGTAATTTTGTACCTGCAAGTTTTTCTAAGGTTTCTTGAGTGACAATGATATCAATCCCGCCTAAACTAGCCGGGTGAACACCCATTGGAACTTGGTCAGTTAATGCAGCAATTTCAACCTTATTCAAAAATTGCATTTCTTCATTACTTTCATAATTGAAAGCATATAAATCTAACGTTTGACCAACTTCGCTATTAATGGTCTTTGTTTCAATGAATTTACCGGATTCAGGATCTTCGTATTTTATTCGTTCAATGATAATGGCGCTGTACGGATTGGCATTTTTCAATTTTTCAATATCTGCTCCAATACGATTTGCGTATTCTCTAAAACTATCTTTATCCAATCCATGTATGGTTGCGTAATAAGGATATTTCCCGTCCTTAACACTTGAATCATCCTCTTTTATGAGTTTCTGTATTTCATTTGAAGTCATTTCGACATCGATCATGGCATTTACATTCACTTCATCAATCAGAATCGAATTTGTTATATAGTCAAGGTTTGTAAAGGGTGCTAGATCTACTGAACTATGTCCAGATCCATACACCTGAATATCATAGCTAATATCATTTTGAGATAGTTCCAATGATTTTTTAATATTATCTGTAAAAAATGACACAGCTAAAAACAGGACAATACTAATAACCAATGAGAACACGGTTGCTTGATATCTCCGTTTATTCCGTTTTAAGTTTTTTAGACCAATTTCAGCTTCTATACCAAATAATTTGCGAACGAGGGGTGATGTTTTGACAGCTTTTCGTGTTAGTTTTACATCCTGTGTTTGGCGCAGTGCATCAATCGCTGACACTTTTGAAGCTCTTTTTGCCGGGTGATATGTTGAGATAAAAATAGTGATAATGGATACAACACAAGCGACTATAATCGAACCCGGTGTTACAACTACCTCTAGTTTTTCAGTGGTATTTAGTGCTCGTTGCAGAAAAGAGTTAATATACGCAAATGTGATCGCAATTCCGCCAATTCCTGCAAGGACACCAATTGGTATACTGATCGCGCCAATGATGGCTCCTTCAAAAAACACAGAATTTCGTTTTTGTTTTTTAGTAGCCCCAACACTCGCAAGCATACCCAAATGTCTAGAACGTTCTGAAACACTAATCGCAAACGCATTATATATGAGTGCCACTGATCCAACAATAATCACGGCCATGATAATTCCTGCAAGTGAGAATAATGTCATACGTAAATGATCATTTTTCGTTACACCGTAGAAACGAAGTAATTCAGTGTTATAGCTAATGGATTCAATGTTATGTTGTTCAGCAAGTTCTTCTGCGTGCTTAAATAGTGAACCTTGGACTTTTTTTAACACTACGACTGCATCTGCTTTTTCGTTATTGCTCACTAAACTTTTATCTATATAGCTTATGATTGTGTAGCCGGGTGCCCATGAAGGTTCCCATGTTGGACGTTTAATCGTGCCAACGATGGTAAAGGTTTTTGTTGATTTTATCTTGAGGTCTTCAGCTACTCCATTCTCGTCTATGGTCAAACCATACGTCTGGTCAAGTACCTCATGATTGTTATTAACACGTTTTCCGATATCAAGAGTAAGTTGGTCACCAATCTCATACCGTACACTCGCATTCTTTTCAATCTCCTCAGAAATAACAAGTTCGTTTTCAGCTTGGGGTAAACGGCCTTCAGATAATTCAATTGGAAATTGCTCGAATGCACTGGTGTTATATTCTTTTATAAAAAAATAGGGCTTACTTTCATTTTTAGAATCTGGCAGGTGGGCATAGCCAAGATCCCTTGACAACATGACCTTTTCCGTTTCTTTATCCTTTTCAATTGCTTCGATTTGTTCTACATTCACGTTCTGATATTTAACATGCCATTCACCATTTTGTCCGATATTTTCCCTGATGGTTAAATTTAAAAATGATACACCCAGGGTTGCCACGGCTGTAATCATGGCAACAGAAATGATGACTCCAATAATGGTGACAAGTGTTCTTCGCTTGTTTTCCTTGAGGTGTCGTATTGTCAATTTATTGATAATGTTCATGGACGAATCACCTCATCTTTGGCTATCCTTCCGTCCTCAATTGAAATCACACGGTCGGCTTGTAAGGCAATTCGTTCATCATGTGTAATCACAATTAGTGTTTGGTTATACGTTTTATTGAACATTTTTAGAAGTTCAATGATTTCACCGCTATTTTTACTATCTAAGTTACCAGTTGGCTCATCCGCTAACATAATGGCAGGATTACTGATAAGAGCACGTCCGATTGAAACCCGCTGTTGCTGACCACCTGAAAGCTGATTAGGTAAATGATTTAACCGGTTTTCTAAACCTAAGGTCGTAATAATCTTTTTCATTTGGTCTGGATCTACCTTATGCTCATCCAACAGCATTGGCAGGGTAATATTCTCTTCAACTGTTAAAATCGGAATCAAATTGTAAAACTGATAGATAAGCCCGATTTGTCTCCTTCTGAAAATCGCTAGCTGCGTCTCATTCAGGTTATAAATATCGGTATTATCAATTAATACCTTCCCACTAGTAGGTCGATCTACACCTCCAAGGAGATGGAGTAGCGTTGACTTCCCTGAACCTGAAGGACCAATAATCGCCACAAACTCTCCTTTTTTCACAGAAAACGATACATTATCTAGTGCTTTTACGGCTGTATCCCCCTTGCCATATACCTTAGACAGATTTTCAATTTGTAAAATATTCATTATGATTTCCTCCATGTTTTTCATCTTACGGTTAGTATATCTGTCTAAAATGACAATAAAGTGACTTCCAAAGTGACAATTTATTCACATTGGGACATGGGGACAGGTTCGTTGTCCCTCTGGGACACGAGACCTGTCCCCATGTCCCACTATATAACCTGTTTATAAAATTTAATGGTGAATTGTGTTCCTTTTCCAATTTCGCTTTTAACTTCAATGTTACCGTGCTGACTTTTGATGATACTGTGTGCCATTGCCAATCCAATGCCAACACTATCTTCTTCAGCATTTTTTCCTCTGTAAAACCGTTTGAATATATATGGTAGGTCTTCTTTTGAAATTCCGTTGCCATTATCAGATAGAATCAACTCAGTAAAAAGTGCATTCTCTGAAAAAGATATAGAAATCTTGCCGCCATCCTGTGTATGTTCCACACAGTTTTTTAAGATATTTATGATCGCCTCTGTCGTCCAGTTGAAATCACCAATAAATGATACTTCCTTATCGCCAATCACGTTAAGAGTTTGCTGCTTAATATCCATAGGCACTAAAACAGATTGAATGGCCTGCTCTAGTAATTTTGAAACTAAAACATGATCCCTTTTAAAAGGAACCGTTCCAGCATCAATTTTGGAAAGCTTTAATAATGAAGATACGAGCCACTCAATTCGTTCGAGCTGCACTCGAATATTATTTGTAAATTCTTCTCGTCTTGCTACATCAAGTTTCGTGTCACCTAAAAGATCTGCCATAACCATCATTGACGTTAATGGTGTTTTTAGCTGATGAGAAATATCTGATATAGCACTCGTTAACTTCACTTTATCCTGTTGTAACAATGAGCGGTGCTCAGACAGCATCAATGTAACTTTATAAATATCACTCTTTAAAATACTAAGTTCACCCTCGTAATTATCTCGAACATCAAGGCTATAGTTACCGCTTGAGATTTTACGTAAATAACCCGATAACTTTTCGATTTCCCTGTATCTCCATTTTGTAAAAAATAGACTACACCCGATAAGAAAGACTGAGGTTAGAAAAACCAATGTGGCTGCTTGTCCAGAAATAAGAAAAAAAGCAGAGATCGTTGCTAGTAACGTTATCATGATTAAAGCAAGTAAAAAAATCTGAATCTCTCTGTTTCGTATCATCCTAGTCACCAACCTTATAGCCCATTCCACGTACAGTCTTTATAATTGATGGGCTTTGCGGCTCGTCCTCTAGCTTTTCACGCAATCTTTTTATGTAAACCGTCAATGTATTATCATTCACAAAGTCACCTGCTACGTCCCAAATCCGGTCAAGCAATTGTGTTCTAGTGAGGACTTGTCCAATATGATTTGCAAAGATTAATAGAAGACGATACTCTAACGCAGTAAGGAGCACTTCCTCTCCATTTTTATAAACCTTTCCTTCTAGTGTATTGATCCGGATATTATCGATGTCAAAGATATTTTTGGGTTGTGTTCTTGTTTGCTTATTGTAACGGCGCAGCACTGATTTAATCCTGGAGAATAACTCACGGATACGAAATGGCTTTGTTATATAATCATCCGCTCCCATATCAAGCCCCATCACAACATTCACTTCATCATCTAAAGCAGTTAAAAAGATAACAGGCTTATCTGCACTTTTTTTCACTAACTCACATAACTCATAGCCGCTTCCATCTGGTAAGGACAAATCAAACAAACACAAATCCACCTCATTTAACTGTTGCTCAATCACTTTCTTTGCCTTCTCGGCATCATAGCAAACAACCGTTTCGTACTTTTCTTGTTTCAATGAGTAATCCAATCCCATTGCAATCGTCTTATCATCTTCGACAAGTAATATTTTCATATATAGCACCTTTTTCTTGATTTTTTACAATTCAGCTCCTTCATTATAGTACCAGAAATTCACTTTGAAAATACAAGAGGAAATGCATCTAATCTAAATTAGATAAAATTGATGTGAATAACACAAAAAAAGTTAGGAACCAGCATAACAATCACTGATTCCTAACAAAAGGGTCTAAGTCTTTTTTTATAATAATTCTTTGTCCTTCTTTATCCGGTGTGCAGATGTATCATCCAGACGGCCTGCCATCCTGCTTGTTTTGCTCCGATCATATCTTTTTCATAATTGTCCCCGATATAAACCGGTTTGGTTAAGCTCCATTTTATCTTCAATACTTTTCGGTTTACAAAATATCTGACTACTGATTTTTATAAACCCGGTCGTGGAAAAAATAGAAGTTTAAATGATTATGGCTGTTTTTCCAATTGATAGTTTAGGAGCTTTGATATTGATTTATTTTTAGCTAGTGCTAAAATGCCTGCGGATAAAAACAGAATAGACGCTAAAATATCCATCACAAAGTAAGAGGCTAAACCTACTAGGATAAACCAAATCGGTTTTTTAACCTCCGTTTGATCATCCTTTAATGTTTTGGCTACAACAAAGTTGAGGATTCCCAGAATAACAAATATCATCCCAAATGAAACAGAGAACATATACAAGCTACCAAAGACAGACTGTGCTGCCTCAAGGTTAGCAATGGAAGTGTATGACGTTTTTAATCCTTCAGTTTTAATATAAGATGCATAAAGAAAAATGGTAAGAAGACCTGATGTTATTTGCCATATAGAACCGATCATTACTAATCTTCTTTCTAGCTTTCTATTCACCCTTTAACCTCCTTTTAGCACGTTTTACCTCATTACCCTTTAACCCCTGATGATAAGGAGAGTGATTCCATAAAATATTTTTGTGTAAATAAATACAGAATAAATGTTGGCACAATCGCAATCAGTGCCCCAGTTAAAGCATGGGCAACCTCAAGTGAACCATACATTCCTTGAAGCAATTGTAATCCTGGTGTAATTGGCATCATTTCTACATCATTAAACACAATCGATGGCCAAAGGAAGTCATTCCATGCCCCGGTAAATGTAAACAATGCTACGACTGTTAATACAGGTCTAATAAGAGGCAAGATTAACTTAATGAAAATTTGAAAGTCAGAAGCACCGTCCACACGGGCAGATTCGTCAAAATCCTTTGGAATTCCTAGCATAAACTGTCTTACAAGGAAGATATTAAAGACTCCAGCAGTCCCAGGAACAATGGCAGCCAAATAATTGTTTACCCATCCTAGTGAATCAACAATTTTGTAGAGTGGTATAAGGTTTACTACCGCTGGGAACATCATCGTTGCCATTAAAAAGATAAAAATAGCATCTCTTCCCTTAAATTTCATTCGTGCATAACCATAACCGGCTAATGATACAAGGACTAATACTAGAACCGTTTGCACCACTGAAATGATCATTGAATTCATAAACCACTTCGCCACTGGAGCACTTGTGTTCGAAAATAGAACATCCTGATAGTTGCCGATGACCCAATTAATCGGCAAGATTGTAAAAGCGTTTGATTGGATATCCGCTTCACTTTTGAACGAAGAAAACACAGTGTACAAAAGCGGGACAATCCATATAAATGACATCATTATTAAAAAAAGTAATGAAATCGTTTTAGAAAGTTTTCTTTTCTCCATGGTAAGCACCTCCTAATCACGTTGTCTTAAAAAGAAGAATTGAATGGCAGAGACAACCATAATACAAATCCCAAGAATGACAGCCATTGCTGACCCAATACCGGCAATTGAAATTCCAGAACCAAATGCATTTTCTTGAATGTACATGAGCAGTACTGTTGTTGAGCTTGTTGGTCCACCATTTGTTAACATGAGTGGCTGCCCATAAACATTAAATTGTGCGATCGTCGTAATAACGACTGTATATAAGATTTGAGCTCTTATCCCAGGTATAGTGATTCGAAAGAATTTTTGAACACTATTTGCTCCATCAATAGAGGCAGCTTCATATAAATCCTTTGGAATACCATTAAGTGCTGCTTGATAAATAATCATATTTGCCCCAATTGTCCACCATACGGTTACCGTTACTAATGTAATCCATGCATATGGCTGTGTTGAGAGCCAGTTTGTATCACTATTTAGGTAATAATTAATTGGCCCAAATGAAACACTGTATAACATCGAAAACATAATCATAACGGCTGAAACTGAAAATAACGTCGGCATGTAAAATAATGCTTGAAAAAACTTTAACCCTTTAGGTTTAGTATTTAGCCCTGCAGCTAAGAGCAACGGAACAATAATACAAGCAGGTACTGTAAAAAGAACAAATTTAAATGTATTTCCCAAACCTATGCGCAATTGTTCATAAAAGGTAGAATCCTTGTTAAACAGAATTTCATTATAGTTTGCAAACCCTATAAACTCAGGCTCTCCAATTAGGTCCCAATTGGTAAATGAAATGTAAATTCCAAATATAGTTGGAAATAGAAAAAAGATGCCGAATAAAATGAGATGAGGTCCTATATAAAGATATGGAGAGAGATTTACCCGTTTTTTACTCGTATTTCCCGCTAGTGATGTGGAAATATTAACTTGCTTATTTGTGCCAGTATTTATCATCATATTAACTCCTATTCTTCTGTTATCGAATAGAGAGAGAATTCCTTACTTTTGAAATAAGGAATTCTCAGTAGTTTTATAGCAAGACATTCATGACAATTTAGTAGAGTAAAGTTATTTTTTATTATTAGCTGTAATCTTATCCTCAACTGCTTTTTGAGCTTTTTCCAGTCCTGTATCAATTTCTATCTTTCCAAATATTGCATCTCCAACTAATTTATCAATCTCTTCAGCGACAAAGCCATTATATTTATAATCAAAAATTTTAAGTGACTCTTGCAATTTAGGGTCTTCTATTAAGAATGAATGTGGCAGTTCTTTAAATTCTGGATTTTCTAGGGTTGATAGCGCAGCCGGATTTTGTCCTGCTTCCGCCCACGGAAGTGAGTTTTCTCTAATATAATTAAGGAATTCCATCATCCCTTTTGTTTTCTCTTCAGATCGGTTTTCATCTTTTAACATGACGAATTGGTGTGATGATGTCCAGTTTACAATTTTATCAGGTGAAACTTGCGGGAAACTAGTTAAGCCCCAATCTAATGTTTTCACTTCCTTTAAGCTATTTTGCATCCAAATCCCTTCTGGATAGAAGATCGCTTTATTAGACTTAAATAACTGACCAGGATCTTCTCCATCTTTATTCGTAATCTTGTCATCAATTAAGCCTTTTAAAAGTTCTAATGCTTCTTTCGCTTCTGGAGTATTTAGGGTCGGTGTTTCACCATCACTTGTAATATCTCCACCTAGTTGGTTATATATCGATAAGAACATTGGCCGAGTCCAAGTTATCCCCATGACTACAATACCGTCATTCTTGGAAACTTCTCCTGCTTCTCTAATTTCATCAAATGTAATAACGTTATCATCAAGAGCATTTGGTGCATATTTTTCAAGTAACTCTTTATTGTAATACATGGCAAAACTATGAACATCTAATGGAACGCTGTATCTGCTACCATCAATGTCTCCAATGCCCCATCCTGCTGGTACATAGTTTTTCTCGTTTATTTCAGGAAAGTCAGCCAATAAATCATCATATGGTGATAACATATCATTCTCAACAAACTGCTTAATTCTTTCAGCATGAACAATGGTCAAATCAGGGATTCCTTTTCCAGAATTTACGACAGTTGGTATTTTTGCATACATATCATCTGCAGCAATGGATACATTCTTTACCTTGAATTCTGGATTTGTCTTATTATATTCATTTACAATTTGTTTCATATTTTCACCATCAGGACCTGTAAATACATTCCAAAAAACAATTTCATTTTTAGCTGAACCAGAGCTTGATGAACTGCAACCAGATAATGCTATAACAAACATTAATAGTATTGAGATCATTGATACTGCTTTTTTCTTCATGACTCTACCCCCTGAAATGATTATTTTTTAAACTAAGACCGAAAATAAAAAATACTTCCATCCCTCCCCTTTAATTAAAGCGTTTTCATTTTTTCAAAACCATACTTCTGATTTATATCTATCTCTTGACTGAAATCAATTTTGATTCCAGTCAAAAGAGAATAAACAGGTTGAATTAGCTGCTTATAGTCGAACAGATTACTTAACAGTCTTTAAATGCCACATGTCATTTATTCTTCGAATCTCTTTTAAATCACATTTTGGTTTTCGGTCATATGTCAAAAGTCCATTAATCTCTTGTTCAACATCTGTAAGCTGTGTATAACAAAAACCATGTAATGATTGAGATTCATATACAGCTTTCATCACTCTTTCATAATCAGCAATATACTCTTCTTCATTTGATACAGAAGTATATCCCCAACCACTTTCATCTCCAACTTTAAACCCAATTCCTCCAAACTCTGTTAAGAGAATCGGTTCACCACAGTGATGAAATCCTTGTGCATAGATTCCTCTTCCGGCTGGTTTTGAATGAAGCAGATGATCGGTAGTTGATAGTGAATGACGAAATTCATTATATTTTTCCACTTCTTCTTTGTGACCATGATTATAATTGTGAATCGCACAAATATCTGTCTTTGTCATTTCCCACCCATCATTTGAAACTACTAACCTGGTTTTATCAAGTGAATGAATGAGATGGTACAATGCTAACGAATGGTGCTGTTGCTGATCGTTATTTGCAATAGACGGAACTCCCCAGCTTTCATTAATCGGAACCCAGGTAACGATACATGGATGGTTGTAATCACGGTCAATGATTTCAATCCATTCTTTCGTTAAACGAGCAACAGCATCTTCACTATAGCAAGGAGAAGCTGCACATTCTCCCCATACTAAGAAGCCTAATTGATCTGCCCAATACAGAAATCGAGGATCTTCAACCTTTTGATGTTTTCTACAACCATTGAATCCCATTTCTTTTGTTAATTCGATATCTTTTTTAAAGTCTTGATCGGTATGTGCTGTTAGTAAACCTTCCGGCCAGTATCCCTGGTCAAGTACTAATTTTTGATAATACGGTTTGTTGTTTAGATACACCATCCCATTTTCAGTATGGATTTTTCTCATACCGAAATAGGATGTCATTTCATCGAGTACAATCTCTCCCTCTTTCAACCGAATGGTTACATCGAATAAATTTGGATTTTCCGGTGACCAGTTCCAACCAGTACCATGGAAACCAGTTCTAAATATCTTACGATTATAGAGATTAATAGATCTTTTCGTATAACTCTCATGAATTTTCACCGTTTCATTTGCTACATGATCATTTTTAAAACTAATAGCAATTTCAATGTCTTTATTTACGTATTCACCAGAAACTTCAATTTCAATTGAAATTTCTCCACTGTCAATATCAGGAGTAAATCTTAATTTGTTCACATGAGTCTTATTCACAGCTTCGATCCATACTGTTTGCCATATTCCAGTTGTCCTTGTGTACCAAATGCCGGCGGATTTTTCAACCCAAAATTGTTTTCCTCGAGGAATGGTTTCGTCTTCGGATGGATCTTCTACTCTTACAACAACTGATTGTCTTCCTTCTATTAAATAGTTTGTAATATCAAAGGAGAATGACGTATGTCCCCCTTCATGTGTACCTACTAAATTACCGTTGACGAAAACCATCGCTCGATAATCTACAGCTCCAAAATGCAAGAGAATTTGCTTGTTAAGCATTGATTCAGGGATTTCAAACTCCCTGCGATACCACACCCAATCATGAAAGCTGGGATCGTTAATACCGCTGCGTTTTGTTTGATATGCAAATGGTACGTTGATCTTTTTTGTATATTTCGATTTACCTAAATACCATTTTTGTTCTAACCCTATATTTTGATCATCAAATTCAAATTCCCATTCTCCGTTTAAATTAAGCCAATCATTTCTTACTAGCTGAGGTCTTGGGTATTCATGTCGATCCATTCTCTTAGTCTCCTTAGTTGAAATTATTTGCTATTAATCTCTCTGATTTTATTTACATCTACTTTTGGATTTCTTTCTTCATCTAAAAGACCATTCACTTCTTGTTGAACATCCGTTATTTGGGTATAGCAATAGCCGCTAATATATGGTGAATCTTTAATTGCTTGTGTAATAGATTCAAAGCGATGCAGAAAATCCTCTTCACTCTTCACTTGATTCCCATAGCCCCATCCTTTTTCTGAATTAAATGCAATTCCACCATACTCGCTGATAATGATTGGTTGCCCTTGATATTTATAGCCCTTTGCCATTGCATGTTTATGTTTATTGAAAGCGATGTTGTTTGTCACAACTTTTTCTTTATCATAATAACGACTTGCGAATTCATCACCATATTCTACATAGTCATGTAAAGTGATTATGTCTGAAACGGTATGCTCCCAACCATCATTTACAATAACAGGTCTCATACTGTCAATGGCTTTTGTAAGATGATAAATTCCTTCAGTAAACTTTTGTTGCTTTGTATCTGTAAAGATATTTTTCACTCCCCAGGATTCATTAAAAGGTGTCCATGTAATGATACTTGGATGATTATATTGCTGTTTCACAACCTCTATCCATTCCTCTGTGAAGTTTTGAATGGCCTCATCTGAAAATTCATAGGTTGCAGCCATTTCCGACCAAACAAGAAGACCTTTTCTATCTGCCCAGTAAAGGTAGCGTTGATCTTCTACCTTCATATGTTTTCTTACTCCGTTAAAACCCATTTCTAACGTTTTATCAATATCCTCAATAATTGCTTCTTCAGAAGGTGGCGTTAGATGTGATTCCCCCCAATATCCCTGGTCTAGTAATAGTTTTTGATATAGCGGTGAATTGTTAAGCAAGATATTTCCGTTCTCTATTGAAATCTTTCTCATCCCAAAGTAAGATTTTACATTATCTATGATTTCTCCATCTTTATATAAAGTAAATTCGACGTCATATAAATTAGGAGCTTGCGGACTCCAATGAACTACTCTCCAAGGGTGAAATTCACTTGCAATATTTATTGACAGTGTTAAGTTCGAACGGCTTACAGATTGATCAACCACCTTTATTTGCTGACCTTTATAAGAAATAGATGTCTTCAAAATTAAGTCAAAATCAACGTTTCCTGCAATTTTGCAGGAAAACTCTACTGACTCTGTATCTATATCAGGTGTGATTTTTACCGATTCAACATAGGCTTCATTCAAAAACTCAAGCCAAACAGTTTGCCAAATCCCCGTCGTTTGAACGTACCAACACCCATAATTAATGTCCAACCATCTTTGTTTTCCTCGTGGCTGAAAACAGCTTTGACTATCTTCATTTTTGACCACAATATTTAATTCATTCGTCTCATTTACGTAGTTCGTAATATCAAAAGAAAATGCGATTTGACCACCTTTTCGTTCACCGACAAAGCTGCCATTTACCCAACATTTTGTTACATAATCAGCTGCTTGGAAATGGAGTACAATCTTCTTTCTTTCAAATTCACTTGGTATCGTTATTCTTTTTTGATACCAAACATTTGGACAAAAACCTTCTTCGCCAATTCCGCTAGCTTTTGTTTCATATGTAAAAGGAACAATGATTTTTTTGTCAAAAACTTCCGTATTTCTGTACCATTTTTGTTTCTCACCGTTATTGTCCTTATCAAATTTAAAATTCCACTCACCATTTAAGTTGATCCATTCTGTTCTTTCAAATTGTGGTCGTGGATATTCCTTTCTTGGAATATTTATCGTTGTCATGTCATTTAACTCCTTTATCTTAAGATTTAAAAAGTAAGTACTTACCACTTCATACAGAAAGGTATATACTATTCATGTTGCGTTTATTACAGATAATCTGTTTAATTACAAATTATCTGTATTTAATTTTTAGAATACGCTTACATTTCAGAATAGTCAACCATTTTTTAGTAAATATTTGTTGATAATTTTTCAACAAAAAAATCCATCAAATAGATGGATTCAGTGTGTTAGACAAAAGCAAACGTTTGTCCAGAGTTTAAGATTCAGTTGTTATTATTAAAAGTTATTTTTAATTTAATATCCTGAGGATGATCACCAAATTCCTTGCCAAATAAATTAAACCCGCCTTTATGAACTGCATCTTCCTTGATGCCTATCCGAAAAGTTAAAAATTGATGATCTGTCAAATGTAAATCGTTGATCTTAATATCAGATAAATGAACATCGTCAATCGTTGTTTTATGATTTGTTACCTTCCACGTTTTTAATACCCCATACTGAGTACTTGTCGTTTCCCCCCATGCTGTTGAATTAAGTTTACCAGGACGATCACCATAATCCCCGGGACTTGTCCAGGTACCAATATCAACACCATTCAACCATACGGTTATATCTGAAGGCCAATTCTGGTCATAATTTGGTGCCTCTGAGCAAATTTCTAATGAGATTAGCACTTCATTAATCTTCGTTTCTGATGGAATGGCAAGCGGAAATTTATATTCAAAATATCCTTTTCTTGTCCATATTAATTGAGCATTTATTCGAAGAGGACTGTAAAAATGAACAGGTTCATCTTCAGGAATAATAATTCCATCATGATCAGCTATGCCGCATGTAGGAGAAACATGAAAATCAACATATTGTCCTATCGGCATCTCTAATTCATAATATTTATTGTTTTTTGCCTGATCTTTTACGGCATTTAACTGAATATGTATGTCATCGAAATTTCGTGCACAAACCTTCATAGCGCCCCTCGTTGCCGGCCTTAGCTCAGTCAAAATTAACCCTGAATCTTCTAGAACTTTTACATGTGCAGCTATTGTAGATACAGGTTTATCTAAGCTTTCTGATAACTCATGAATATTCATGGTTCCTTTGTTTAGCAAATAGATAATCTTTAAGCGAACTTCTGATGATAATGCATGAGCAACCTTCTGTAGATCACTTGGTTTATTAATCGATAATTCTAACATAGTCATTCTCCACCCCAATCCTAAACCAACAAAAACATAATTATTTACCTCAATATAAACAACTTTTTTGTATTAATACATATTTTAACTTGAATAAATCGGCTTTTCAAACAAAATATTTGAATTAAACTAGTCATTTTTACTTGAAAGATACTTTATCTTTCTATTAGGAGCGAAACTAGGATCCATTAAGAATTAACTCTTATTGAAAACATGGATAAAAGTAGTCAAAATAAATGATACTCTAAACCTGCAAATACTACCATAAGCTTTTGCTAAAAGGTTCCGTTTTGAGGTGTTTTTCTGAAATTTAAAGCCGATATGACAAAAGTTTAGACAGAGCAATTGGTATATTAAAATGTAAAAAGTCACAGCATATGGTAAGTTTTATTTATAAGGCCTATAAAGACCAAGTCGCTTTTGGAAAACGAAGAAAAGTGGTCTTCATAAAAGTGATGATGACCAAATCCCTTTGGAAAATCAGAGGAAATGGTCTTCATCAAGGCAATGATGACCAAATCCCTTCGGAAAATCAGAGGAAATGGTCTTCATTAAGCCGATGATGACATAATCCCTTCAGAAAATCAGAGGAAATGGTCTTCATTAAGCCGATGATGACATAATCCCTTCAGAAAATCAGAGGAAATGGTCTTCATTAAGCCGATGATGACATAATCCCTTCAGAAAATCAGAGGAAATGGTCTTCATTAAGCCGATGAAGGTCAAATCTCTTCGAAAAAATAGAAGAAATAGTTTTATAGCAAATGCCATTTGTTCCATTAACCCGAAACCGGAACCCTTTAAGCTTTTTCATGGACGGTTTTTTAGTTCTGCTGCCCTTTTTTAACTCTTCTCTTTCTGCTTGCTTTAAATGTGTAGGAATCCTCTATCTTCCAGAGCTTTTGTTCCTTCTTTTTCAGCAAACAAAAAGCCCTTCGTAGATATTGGTATTGCAAGTAACCATATTTTTTTCTGGGAAATCTATCGGCTTAGATTTTTTCCACAAAAAAGAAGATTCACAATCATAGAAAGCGAGTAACTTTTTTAGCTACGTTTGAATCTATTAAATAACCCCCATCTATGTTAAAGCTTATCCTTACAGGTATAGCCATACCAATCCCCCCTCCCCTTAGGAATATATACACAGGATATACGACTTAGCTTAACATACATGTAATAAAACCTATATTCCTTTTTTACATTAAATCAATAAAGGCTTTATTTTCATCTGTTAGCATCAAATGGTAATCAAAATTTCTTAAGGAGGTAATGAATGGTGGTTGGATTAAAACGGAGAAAAGGCAGGAAATGGAATTTACTCGGTGCAATAGCGGTGCTTTTGCTGGTTTTATGCTTAGGCAATAACACCTTTGCCTTGGAACATGGTGAACCGGTAAAGCTTAAAGTGATGTCCTTTAATATTCACCACGCTGTTGGGGAAGACAATGTTTTAGACTTAGAACGGATTGCTAGAATCATCGAAGAATCCAATACAGATATCGTTGGCTTACAAGAGGTGGACAATCATTGGTCAAGCCGCAGTGATTTTCAAGACCAGGCAAAATTATTGGCAGAACGTCTAGGCATGTTTTATACATATGCAGCAAACCTTGACTATGAACCTTTAAATGAAGGAGACGAACGTCGTCAATATGGAACAGCTATTTTAAGTAAATACCCAATCATAGCATCTGAAAATCATTCCTTAACAAAAATCGGAAACACAGAGCAGCGCGGTCTGTTAGAAGCAACAATCAATGTGAAGGGTAATCATTTGCATTTTTATAACACTCACTTAGCGTTAACATCTGCTGAACGCGAAATTCAAATCAATGAGGTTGTCAAAATTGCTAACCAATCAGAAGGACCAAAAGTGATTTTAGGAGATTTAAACGCTACTCCAGAAAGCAATGAAATGAAAGCCATGTATGCTAATTATCTTGATGTTTTTGCAGATCAGCCGACAGCATTTACTTATTCTGCCGAAAATCCTACAAAACGAATCGATTATATCTTTACATCAAATGACATTGAAACTGTGAATACCGAAGTGATTCAAAGCTTGGCTTCAGACCATCTTCCAATCACTGCTGAAATCGTATTGGACCGTGAGAAGCCATATGTAAACGGAAATAAATAATGATTACTTGTGATAAAGAAAGGAGAATTATTATGTTGAATGAGCAACAAGGAAGAAAAGGACTTGGAACCAAATTGAAATACTTAACGGCGACGGCTGTACTTGGGATGGCCATTACAGCCACTACATCCGCATTTGCAAAAGAAGAAGAAAAGCCAAAATTCGAATTTGGGATTGTTCCAGATGCCCAGTATTGTGACTGCGAAATAAATGGTACGCGCTATTATACTAATTCATTGGACAAGCTGATGGACGCCGTTCAAACGTTTAACAGTGAAGAAGTGGATTTTACTGTTCAAACGGGTGATTTAATCGACAGAAACCTTTCCAGCTTCTCAGATATTCTTCCAATCTACAATTCTATAGAAGGTCCGAAATATCATGTCCTTGGCAACCATGACTTCCCTGTGACAACAGATGAAGTGATCGATATACTTGGTATGCCGAACCAATATTATGATTTCAAATACAAAAATTGGCGCTTTGTTGTGCTTGATACCAATGACCTTAGCCTTTACGCGAACCCAGAAGGTTCAGATAAATACCAACAAGCCCAAGAGATGTACAATTCATTAAAGGCTAATAATGAAATCAATGCTCAAACTTGGAATGGCGGGGTCAGCGAGGAACAGTTAACATGGCTTCGAGGAGTTCTGAAAAAAGCGGCACAAAGCCAAGAAAAAGTTGTGGTATTGTCCCACATGCCTGTTTACCCTGAAAATAACCACAATGTCTGGAATGATGAAGCAGTAATAGCAGAACTAGAAGCAGCCGGAAATGTCGTTGCTTATTTCAATGGACATAATCACGCAGGCAATTATGGAGTGAAAAACGGAATTCACTATGTAAACCTCAAAGGTATGGTCGAAACCGATGACACAAATTCCTACTCAATTGTTCGCGTATACAAGGATCGATTGGAAGTCGATGGTTATGGCCGTGAAACAGATCGCATTTTAAAAATACAATAGTAGGAAGGTAAACATAGGGACGGCTTTTTTGCTTCCTTTAAGGAAGTAAAGAGCCGCCCTTCTACCTCTGCTATATCGACACCTCTTTCTGTTTCAAATCCGAAGCATTTATCCAATTTGCAATAACTCATTCTTTATTTTGAGAAAACATTATTCAAAATCGATTTTTTCACCAGTTTTAACCGTACCCTTGCTTCACAACCCATGCTTCTTCATTTTAAGATACAGCGTATTTCGACTAATCTTCAATATCCTCGCAGCTTTGCTTATATTCCATCCAGCAGATGTTAGCGCTTGGGTGATGGCCTCTTTTTCCGTCTGTCCGAGTGAAGACGGTTTTTTTTCTACCATTTCTATTTGCTGAGTTTGCTGTTCATACACATCTTCAAAGTGTAAATCATCCGCCTGAATCTCGTTTCCTACGGCCAAAAAGGAGGCTTGGATGAGGACACTTTTAAGTTCTCTGATGTTTCCTGGCCAATGATAGGCTAGGATTTTTTGCTTTGCTTTATCCGATAATGAGACTGATGAATGGTCTAATGAATGAATGAAATGGTCGGCTAATTCAAGGATGTCGGTTCTGTCTTTCAGCGGCGGGACGGTAATGAAAATCCCTTTAAGGCGGTAATACAAGTCTTCTCGAAAGCGCCCTGCTTTTATTTCTTCACGTAAGTTTTTGTTTGTAGCCGCGATAACCCTTGTGTTAATCGGGATGACTTTGACACCGCCGACTCGTGTAACCATGCTTTCTTGTAAGACACGGAGTAAAGCCGCTTGGGCCTTTAAGGACATATCGCCAATTTCGTCGAGAAAGATGGTTCCGCCGTTTGCTGCTTCAAATTTTCCTGGAGATCCTTTGTGATTCGCCCCTGTAAATGCCCCCTTTTCATAGCCAAATAATTCACTTTCGATAAGGTTTTCTGGGATCGCGCTGCAATTTACAGCGACAAATGGTTTCCCGAATCGTGAGCCATTGCTATGTAATGATTGTGCAATAAGTTCCTTTCCTGTCCCACTTTTCCCGTAAATAATGACAGGGTAATCAAAAACAGCCGCCTTTGTTATCATGTTTCGAACCTTTTCTATTTTGGGACAAGAGCCAATGATATCTGAGGTGGTGTATAGTTTTTTTGCCGTCTCGTCCTCCTTGTTCGCTTTGTTTAAAGAAACAACGGAGCTGTGAATGTTTTGTGATTGATCTGTGATGACCTCAACCGAGTATCCTTTTGCGACATGAAACTCATCCCCCATGCAATTTTCTCCTAAAATAAAACGGGCTGCTTGATTGGCACGAATAATCGTATTTTCACGGTCAAGGGTAAGAAGCGGAACGGTTGATAAGTTTGATGTTACCTCAAGTTCTTTTAATGCTAACACCTTTTCTTGCTTAGTCTGGTCTAGCAGCAGCCGGGTCTGTATACTTTCGGCCAGCGTCGTTGTTAAGGAAATCATAAATGGGTGATACATCTCTTTTTTTGCACTAATATTAATTGCACCAATTAACTCGCCAGTTGGAGAATAAATGGGACTTGCTGCACAGGTAAGAAAGTGATTTTTCACGTAGAAATGGTGCTCAGCGTGTGTAATGATTGGTTTTTTTTCGTAGATGGCGAGTCCCATCGCATTAGTGCCTTTTCTTTTTTCAGACCAATTGGAACCAATTGGCAAGTAATCGATCGTCTCATTACGATCAAGCTGGCCAACTTTGTGAATAATGGTTCCATTTCGATCAACAATCACCGTGACGAGTCCTTGTGAGTGAATGGCTGGATAAAGGTTTTCTAAAATTAATGTTGCGTGCCGAATCATCGACTGATTTGCAGTTAATACCTCCTGTAAGGCACTACCGGTTAAAATTGAGTCATCCATAGGGTCTGAGGGTGAAAGTCCAAAGTTTTGACAACGCTTCCAAGAACGGTCAATTATATCAACCCGCTCAACAAGGTTCATTAGTGGCATTGCTTGTCCCCCTTTAAATAGTAACGTTTACTCTAAGTCTATTATACTACTTGGGTAAATATTTCCAAGTTTGAATGAACAACTGTCCTAAAATAGGACAGTTTGTTGTTCAGAAAGTAGACAGGTTTAATACCCACTCATCATAAAAAGTGGCTCTATATAAAAGTTTGGATCTTGGCACGCTTCTTGCTATATGTAAAGTGAACTACCTAACATTTATTTTAAGGGGGAATTGCAAAATGAGTGGAAACAGAGCAGTCGCGTATGTGAAACCAGGTAAAGTGGAAATACAGGACATAGGTTATCCCGATTTAGTTTTAAGAGATGGCCCAGGTGTTAATCCTCTGAATGTTGGTCGTAAATGTAACCATGGTGTGATTTTAAAAGTTGTTACAACGAACATATGTGGTAGCGATCAACATATGGTGCGCGGAAGAACGACCGCTCCAACTGGACTTATTCTTGGACATGAAATTACAGGTGAAGTCATTGAAGTTGGAAGTGATGTTGAGTTTATTAAAAAAGGCGATCTCGTATCTGTGCCATTTAATATTGCTTGTGGGCGTTGTCGTAGCTGTAAAGAGCGTGACACTCATATTTGTGAAAATGTAAATCCTGATCGTCCGGGTTCAGCGTATGGCTATGTTGATATGGGCGGATGGGTCGGAGGTCAGTCTGAATATGTTATGGTTCCGTATGCTGATTTCCAATTATTAAAATTCCCAGATAAAGATCAGGCAATGGAAAAAATAAAAGATTTAACAATGCTTTCAGATATTTTTCCAACAGGGTATCATGGTGCAGTCAGTGCAGGAGTCAAACCAGGTTCGACAGTTTATATTGCTGGAGCAGGTCCAGTTGGGTTAGCAGCAGCACACTCAGCTCAATTACTCGGTGCAGCTGTTGTTATTGTCGGTGACCTGAACGGAGAGCGGCTTCAACAAGCAAAAAGCTTTGGATGTGAAACCATAAACCTTCGTGAACATCCGGATCTTGGTGAGCAAATCGAACAAATTTTAGGGGTTCCTGAAGTCGACTGTGCCGTTGACTGCGTGGGGTTTGAAGCGTCAGGACATGGAGCAAATGCTGGGGAAGCGCCGGCAACCGTACTTAATTCAATAATGACCGTAACACGTGCTGGCGGGAGACTTGGTATTCCAGGTCTATATGTAACCGGGGATCCTGGTGGAATTGATGAAGATGCACGAATCGGGACATTAAAGGTGCGTCTTGGCCTTGGTTGGGCAAAAGCACATACCTTTGTAACCGGACAAACACCTGTGATGAAATACCATCGTGACTTAATGCAAGCGATTTTAAGTGGAAGAGCACAAATTGCGAAAGCCGTGAATGCAACTGTTATTTCTTTAGAAGATGCGCCAAGAGGATACCAAGAGTTTGATCAAGGTGCAGCGAGAAAGTTTGTCATTGACCCTCATGGACTTGTAAAATAGAGGAGGTTTGTCATGGAACCCCCAGTTCTGTTCAAACGATGTGTGGCTGAAGGTATTGGAACTGCTTTACTCGTACTCATTGGTGCTGGAACAGCTGCGTTTAATGGGGTTATTATAGCAAGTAATAATACGGCGGCAACGCTTGCGGATATCGGCGTGATAAGTGTTGCCTTTGCGATTATCGTCATGGCGATGATTTATACCATTGGAAGAATCTCTGGTTGTCATATTAATCCTGCCGTTACAATTGGTTTAGCAGTCACCGGTCACTTTGCTTGGAAAGAGGTTCCTGCGTACCTCATCGCTCAGTGCATTGGCGGTATCATCGGTGCAATGGCAATTGTTGCTGTTCTTGGAATGGATGGTCTTCACCTTGGAGGGTTAGGTGCAACATCTCTTGGTTCAAGTACGGGCTATGTACAAGGGATTATTGTAGAAGCGATCGCAGCATTTGTCCTTATGTTTGTGATTATGGGGATTGCTGTTGATTCGGACGCCCCGGGAAACTGGGCAGGGCTTGTGATTGGATTGACTGTAGGCGGACTTATCATGTTAACAGCTGGGGCAACTGGTGCTTCGTTTAACCCTGCTCGGACATTTGGTCCCTATGTAATTAATAGTTTAGCAGGTGGTCATATCAGCTGGGCACAGTTTCCAATTTATGTGATTGGTCCGATTATCGGTGCGATAGGGGGAGCTGTTGCTTATAAAGGGTTAACAACAACTAAGCAGGAGATGGCGGGGTCTGACCCCCACTCTGTTAAAGGGTGAAGCCTTAAAAAGTTTGAGAAGTGTGGGACGGTTCTTTTGCTTCATTATTGAAAACATAAGAACCGTCCCTGCTTCTGTGTATTACCCTACCAAAAATGGAGGGACAATGTACCTGTCCCCGTGTCCCCCACATTTAGTAATCTGTTTCTAGTCGTAACTTGACCCGATCTGCGATTAAATAGTAGTTTGAATAGTGGACAGGGATTGATTCTTCGTTATAAATAATTTTATCTACTAAAATGATCGGTGTCATTCGATTAACCTCTAGAAGCTTTTGTACTTCTTCTGTTGGATGTACAAATTCAAGATCCTTACACACTTTTTTGAAATTTATTCCATACTCGTCGTTGATAATCTTAAAGGTTGAACTGTCTGATGTAATTTTGTTTTCTATTGAGGGATAAAGTGCTGTTGGAAAATATGCATAATCCAAACTTAAAATTTGGTTATTTCGATAGACTTTTCTTACTAATTCAATATACTCTTCAAATTGATTATTAAATTTATGATTAATATGGGGTGTACCCTTTATTTTCTCCATTGAAATAATATCTTTTGTAATAAAATCACTCTTTGTCGTCAATCCTTCGGTGTATCCCTGAAAATGTAAAAGGTGAATCTCTTTACGAAATGTATTTACAAATGTACCTTTTCCTCGAATAATTTGAAGAACACCTTCGTCTACTAATTCTTTGATTGCACGACGAATGGAGATTCTGCTAGCTTGAAAAATTTCACATAATTCAGCTTCAGTAGGAATTTGATCACCTTGATTTAACTGATTCGTTTCAATATATTGTTTGATTCCGGTCATGATTTCTTCATATAAATAATTTTGAATTTGATCGCGGTTACTCATAAGGTTCGCTCCTATATTTTTAACGTTACCATTAATTATACATGAACATTGTATGGTCGTTAAACTTTTTGTATATCTTTTGGGTAACCGAATCCACCGTATTCTTGGCAAGTCTTTTCAGCTGACCTTGTTCCTTTCTCAATCGCAACTTCTATGTCATCACCACTCATATAAGAAGTTAAAAAGCCTGCGATTAAGCTATCACCTGCACCCATTGTGTCAACCACTTCAATTTTCTTTACCTTCTGCTCATACATCTCTCCATTTTTGATAAAGATCGCTGGTCTTCCTCCTCTAGTCAACCCAATGATTTCAAACCGAAAAGCACTTAAATCTTTAATGAAACGTTCAAAATCTTCATCTGAAAGTTCAGCAGCTGAGAAAAAAGCATAAGAAATATACGGAGCAATTGATTCAATATAAGACAGGTCCTTCCTATTCGAAAAGTCATACGATACTTTTGACACTTGTGATAATTTTGGGAGTTCACTTTCCATGGAGGAATAGCAGCTTACATGGCTTAAATCAAAGGTTTTTATATAATCCAGCTCTTCTTGAACGAGCTGAATTTTAAATTTATGTTGCACGGTATTTTTAGGCCCACCTACAAATACACGGTCATGATCTTCTGTTAATGTAACTTGCGGCTGTCCAGTAATACCAAATACGTCGCGTGAAAAACGATAATCGATCCCTTCTTGACTAAGCACATACTTGATATGATTGGCAGGCTCATCATTCCCAAATATTCCAATATACGAAACTTCACCAGCCCCATTACGTTTGGCATTTACGGCTACATTGACACAATTACCTCCAGGATAGTATTTACCTTGATCCAAATAACAGTCAACTACGTTATCACCAATTGAGATTAATTTCATCAATCATCATCCTTTCACAGAGCCTTCTGCAAGACCTCTAACCAAATATTTTTGTAAGAATATAAGTAGAACAATCATTGGTACTGTAGCAATAACCATTCCTGATAGCAATACCCCCCAGTCTGTTCGAAGAGCATCTCGAAAGACCATTAGCCCCGATGGGATCGTTTTTAATTCATTCGAATTAATGAAAACGGTTGCAAATAAGAATTCATTCCAAGCGAAATATGCGGTTAAAATAACAGATGTAACGACAATAGGTATTGATATTGGTAAATAAATACGCCAATAAATCCCGAATTCCGTACACCCATCCATCAATGCTGATTCAGATAACTCTTTAGGTACTGTTAAGAAGAAAGCCCGAATCAATATAATCGTTAAAGGTAATCGATAGGATACATAGGTCAAAATGAGTGCCCAATGTGTATCGATTAAATTGGTTATTGTTAAAATTTCGAATAAAGGGATTAAAGCAACTTGTGGATTCATCATTAACCCGCCAATCGTAAATAAGAGAGCCGCGTCAATCCATCGATTTTTATACCTGGATAAGACGAACGCTGCCATCGATCCTATTATGACGGTTAAAAGAATCGTTGATGCGGTTACATACACACTGTTGATAAAATAACTCGAAATCCCTTTTGACCATGCTAGGGAATAGTTTTCAAACTTCCATTCTGTTGGTAAAGCCCAAACATTAGTGTAGATTTCCTGATAACTTTTAAATGATGATACAAACATCCAAAATAACGGATAGAGAATGATAATAGCAAAGCTCAGCAAACCGAGAAATACGATATTTTTGGTGATTCGTGTCTGAACTGGGATTTTCATTTTATTTGTAGGAACGGTACTAGGGAAAGTTGACTTCTTCAAGTTCGTTTTTATCATCTATTTCAGTCCTCCTTCCCTGTTTTCGATACTTTGATTTGTATAAGCGCAAATATTGCAGATAATAGGAAGATAAGAGATGCTAATGTTGATGCATAGCCCATGTCATCTTTTACGAAGCCTGTTTGATACATATGAACCGCTAAGGTCATTGAACTATTTCCTGGACCACCGTTTGTGAGAATATAAGGTTCATTAAATACTAGAATAGATCCAGTCACAGTAACTAATAAGTTAACAAACGTAGCTTCTTTCACTTGTGGTACCGTTACACTAAAGAATCTTCGTATTTTTCCAGCACCATCTATCTCTGCAGCTTCATATAACTCTTTCGGAATTTTCTGAATTGCAACGATAAACAACATCGTAATCAGCCCAATACTTTGCCATTGGGACATTGCAATAACACTATATATTGCAGTTGTTGAATGACCTAACCAAGGCTTGGCCAAGTGATCTAATCCAATGAGCTCTAGGAAACTATTTAATAACCCAATTTGGGGATTATAGACAAATCCAAATAATAAGGCAATAACAGAGATTGAAATCATGACTGGTATAAAATAAATAACTCGTAAAGCTGGAGCAAAGCGTCTAAAAAATTTATCCTCTAAAATAGCAGCTAGTGCTAAAGCAAAGAACACTTGCAGTAACACGGAAATGATGGCATATTTGACATTATTGTTTAATGCAATGATGGCTACCTCATCAACAAGTAATTCTTTCATTTTACTCAAACCAACAAACTCTTTTGATTGAGAAAATACACTAAATTCAAAAAAACTATTATAAAAGTTTTGAATAAGTGGTATGTAAATAAATAGTCCTAATAATAGAATGGTTGGTAACATGAATATGATTGGTGTTATATTCGCCTTTTTTACCTTCATTACAAATCCCCCACCCTTCTTTTGAAGAATTGCCCTAACCTTTTTCATATCTTAGTTAGGGCAATTGGATTTTTTATTGGTTACGTAATTTAGCAGCTGCTTCCTGTACTTTTGCCATAATCTCTTCTGGTGTCGTTTGACCTGTTGCTAATTCCTGACCGCCTCGCATGAAAATATCAGCAATGGATATATCAACCGCATTATCAAACCAAGGGGTCGCATCTGATGCTTCTAGAATAATTTGATAGGCTTCCAGACTTGTTGGATTGGAGGTTTCTTCCGTTACACCGCCTTTAATAGCATTCAACTGACCATCTGCTTTCGTAAAAGCTTTGGCTGTTTCCTCTGAAGTCAGGAATTTTAAAAACTCTACTGCTTCAGGAGGAGCATTTTTACTTAACATCCAACCTTCTGGTGCACCAGTAAGTGATTTAGGTCTTCCTTTTCCATCTTCAACTGCAGGGAAATTAAAGAACCCAAACTCCACATCGCCGGCATCCTGTACATATTTAACCTCAGCAAATTGCATATATAATATTGGAACTTCACCAGCAGCAAACATGTTTCGAGCTGCTTCATGATCAATTGCCGTTGAGACATCACCCATGTAAGTCGTTAACTCTTTAAAGATTTCTAGACCGCGAATATATCCTGGATCAGTATATTCACCCGTCTCAATGTTATAGTCTTTTAGAAGGACATTATTGTCTATGACTCTATCAAAAATAGTTCCCATGTAATGAGAGATTGCCCAACCATTTGTTAAACCTTCTACTAATGGTGTTTCATAGCCAGCTTCCTTCAGTTGTTCTAACGCATTAATAAGTTCATCATATGACTCTGGTACCGCTATATTATTTTCTTCAAATATTTGTTTGTTAAAAAAGAAAGCTTTACCGTCAACAGTAAACGGTATTCCATACGTAACATCATCAAACGTAAATCCGGCATATTGAGACTCGATAATATTACCTGACCAATCTGTATCCTCCGACATTATATCATTTAGCTCCATAATACGACCTGAGCTTACTAGATTTGCAGCAAAAGTGTCTGACCATGAGGTGAAAACATCAGGAAGATCATCATTTGAAACCATTACTCGAATCTTTTCTTTATAAGAATCATTTAAAACAGCATCAACATTAATTTTTACATTAGGATGCAGCTTTTCAAATTCTGCAATTTTTTCATCATAAAATGATTTTCTCGGTTCATTCGGCCATCTATGAAAGAAATCAATCACTACTTGATCACCCTCAGATGCTTCGCCATTGCTTTCATTGGAGGAAGAACATGCTGCTAAAAACATAGAGCTAGCTAAAATAATAACTAAAAAGCTTACGAACTTTTTCATTACATTATTTCCTCCCCGTAACCCATTTTTGACTATTAATACTCCATTTTCCACATATATCTTCTTACTGATAATGGATGTCCAGTATGTTCAGCTAAACCATCAGCGTATAAGCGTAATACAGGACCTGCTAGTGCTGTACCAAAATACTCTTTAAGATCTTCGTCCACCCCACTATAATCAAACTCTTTAACGTTAACAACTTCAACTTTTTCGCTATATTTCGTGACAAAATCAAGAGCACGTTGATCAAGCGGTGTACTTGGTCCCTCTCCTACTACGATTAAAAATGGGACATCAAAATCAGTTACTTCAAATGGTCCATGGAAATATTCTCCTGAATGAATTGCGTTTGAGTTGATCCAAAGCATTTCCATCAACAAGCAACTTGTGAATGAATAAGCATGGTGGATATATGCTCCACTCGCCATTGTGTAAATAACCTTATCACGCTTATACTTCTTTCCGAATGCGTCAGCTACATCCTTATGCTTCGCTTGGTTGCTTTCAATTAACTGACCTAGCTTAGATAATTGCTCCACACCGCGAAGATATTTTTCTTCCCCAGTAAGTTGATGAAGTAATGTAAAGAGTAACGTGTAGTAAACCCCTATTTCCCCATCAATAGGATCAGACCCATCTTTGTAATTGTAATGTACAGTGTATTCTGATTCTTGACAAAGCGGTGATTCAACATCCATTGAAATGGCAACAGTTAAGGCACCTTGTTCCCTAGCATATGTAGCAGCTCCAACTGTTTCTGGAGTTGTACCAGAATGAGATCTCAGTATGACAAGGCTGTTTTCCCCCAATGCTTTTGGTGCACGATGAATAAATTCATTAGAAGTATAAACAAAGCTTGGCATGTCAGTATCTTTCGTAATAAAATAATCCCCTAGTGAAAGCGCTGCCATAGAACCGCCACATGCAACAAAGAAAATGTTTTTAATATCCTTCCCTTTCACAGCCTCGATCACGTTTTGAATTTGTTCCACATGCTCTTGTTTCATAAATTCAACTCTCCCTTCAAGTTTTAACTTAGGTAGGTAGTGAATTTTTCTATCTCCCTAAGTTAGTATGATGTCATATAACATCATCTATATGGCTATAGTACATCATATGATGTCATAGGTCAACGGTTTATTTTTAAATTTTCTAATAATTATTTTTTTTTGAATTTAATAAGGGGTAAAAGTGAAAAAACTATTCTCATCCATTTGGGAAAAGTATCTGGTTATAAGAGGAGTTAAAATTTCTGAAATGGAAAATTCACAAAGAAAATAACAGCCAAATATAATTGGCTGCTATTAAACGAAACTAGGGAATCAGATGATATCCTTTTAGTTGGATTCTTATCTTTAACACGACACTTGATCGATCTTCCCTTGTTCTAAACTCTTCTTTTTTAAACTTAGGATTGGATTCCTTATGCCATTTCCTAGCACCTAATTAAAACGAACCTAGGAATCTCCTCAATTTTATAAGTTTCTTATTTAAATGCTTTTTCGATAAAAGGTGCAAAAATTCACCAATGGTGAAGATGAAAACAGTATGTTTTGTCAAAGTATGCGCTTACCCAGGAAATTTTACGGTTTCTTCATTACAGATAGTGATGTGTATTCATGGAAAAGTCATGTTAGTGTGTCAATAAGAAGCATTACTTCAAATGAATGAAAAATCTTTTTCCGCTCAACAATGGAATTTTCTAGTGAAAAAGAGAATTGGCATGAAAGACGCCTAGTGGAATCCGTTTAGGTTAATTTTCATACCTCCACCATCATAGGCTTGGTAAGAAATTGTGACCATTCATACATTCTCAGAGATCTCTCTCTTTCCATCACGGCCAATCACAATTAAACACTTAATAGATTATTTAGAGTAAAGGGCAACTAACGTCTCTGTCTTCGTCTTTCAGGCTCGCCAATCGACTAGTTTTCTTAGTCTCTAAAAGTTATGATGGACATTACTAAACTAGCAATGGCAACGTCGAAGTTTTATCTCTTTATTAGGAATCCTACTAACATTAGCCATTTCTTTCATCAGTTGAGTTTTAATTCCAAATTTTCATTAGAAATAACAAGGAAAATGAAATCAAAGGAAGAATATTGTATAGATGTAAGTGTTTTCACTATTATACACATAGGGAGTTGGAATAAAATGAAACAGACTGTTTACATAACAGGTGCTGACAGAGGTTTAGGACTAGCTTTAACAGAGGTTTTTCTAAAATCTAATTTTAAAGTATTTGCTGGTCGTTATATGAATGATTGGACAGAGCTTGATGAATTAAAAAAGGAATTTGGTGAGGATTTAGACATCGTTTCATTAGATGTTACCGATCAGAAATCTGTGGATGAGGTCGCTAAATATATTGAAAAAAATGCTGGTCAACTAGATATTCTTATTAATAATGCAGCAATATACAAAGACCGTTCCGAAGATATATTTGGGGAGTTCAATTACGAGGATATGATGAAGCTTTTTGATACTAATGTATTTGGACCACTTCGTGTTTCAAAATCTGTGGTACCGTTATTAATGAAAGGTAATCGTAAAATACTAGCGAATATTTCCTCAGAAGCTGCTAGCTTAACAGATTCTTGGCGAAAAAAAGAATATGGCTATTGTATGTCCAAGTCAGCTTTAAACATGCAATTAACGATATTACAAAATCAGTTAAAGGAATTCGGGGTCAAGGTTTTAGCATTCCACCCAGGATATGTAAGAACGTATATATTCGGTGAATTTAATCCAAATGCAACGATCGATGCAATAGAATCGGCAACAGGAATTAAAGAGCAAATATTAAAGGCCCCGGCAATTGAAGAACATATGTACATTGATTATCAAGGGAATAAATTGAACTGGTAAGGGTGATAGAAACGATGGTAAAAATTGTCGCATTACTAGGAGACTATTGGCATAATGCTGATGATGCAAAGGCTGGATTAGAAGCAGCAATAGAACGATTAGCAAATAAGAAAGTAAATCTTCAATTCATTACGCATGAAGAGGTTTCAAAAGTCCTTGATGAAAAGCCTGACTTATTCATCAATGCTAAAATGGATCAATTAAATCCGAAAGATGAACGCGTGTTCACTTGGCTAACGGATGAATTGGATAAAAAGATTGTCAATTATGTGGAAGATGGGGGCAATGTCTTAGCGTGGCATGCTGGTTCAGCAGGATATGAACCTGATAGCAACTACATTCAGATGCTACGAGGATATTTTGAGTATCACCCACCAGGACTTCAGGATGTTATCTACATGTTGAAGGAAAATGAAAAAAGTGGAGAGAATACTTTTTCCCTTTCCGATGAGCAGTATTTTGTCCAGTGTGATGTAGCAAATACAGAAGTAGACCTTTGGAGTACAGGTGTAGATGGCGATTCCATCGCAGGCTGGAAGCATTCCTATGGGAAAGGAAAGGTATGCTGTTTTACCCCAGCTCACACGAAAGCCGGAATGTTAAATGAAAACGTCTCAAGATTATTAGCAGAAAAAATTAATTGGGCGATATCTAAATAACGAATGCAACGGGGGGACAGGTAACATTGTCCCTCCACCCAAAAAAATGTGTCATCCAACTTGAAGCGGCTTATACTTCTTACACAGAACTACAAATGCATCTCGTATATCAGTCATCATATTTTAAAGGATAATAATAGCCATTTTTCCTTTTTGTAGAATCAGTATTAATTAATCTAAAAAAATAGAGGGGCTGCTAATTAATTGCAGCTCCTCTATTAATGTGAATAATAATTTTTTTATATTGCAGCTTCTTTATGTATAACCGATTTAATACTCCACTCTAAAGGTGAATAGTTCCCATCTGTACGGTTTAAGTTTATTCTCTCAGTTAGTGGAGTGGTCCGATTACACATGAAACGAGGAACGCCTGAATGATTCTGTGATGCAGCATGATATAAAAACGGGTGACATAAAATGACATCTCCAGGATTTCCGGTGGTTTCAACAACCTGAAGCTTGATTCCATCTTCATCAACATACGGATTTTCCATAAATTTCTCTATCTGATCTTGTTCATAAATTGTACCTGTGCCATCCTTTTTATTAGATGCAGTTAATTCGGAAAACCACGGGTGCTGCTTATTCAGTGTACGAATACCGTCTCCAAGCTCAATACCGTCTGGTTGCTTGGAAAGAAATTTTGCTACCACTTTATGTGAACCTTCTGCCACAAGCGTGCCCCCACCTTGTTTTCCTATTTCAGAGAATAAATTTAAGCAAAGCAGGCCTTGTTCTGGACTGTCAAGATAATGGCGAAAATGAATACCATCCCAATGCCAACCTGTATTCGGTACATTCCATGGTTTATTAGCACCTTGAGAAAAATTAACTGGCCACCATCCATAGCCAACCTTCTTTTCACTTTCACCATATACTGTCCTGTTCGCCCATCGACCCTCCCCTACAAGATCTTCAATTGCATCTGCTAACCTTTTTGTATTACATTTCTGGAATTCATCATGTTCATAGTTTTCATTTAATTGTACCATTTCTTCAGTCCAAGTTGATCGATCATTCCTTAGTACTCCTCGTTTTTCAACATTCTGCCATACAATTTTTTGAGCTTCTAACGCCACCTCTTTAGGGAATGCTTGTTCAACCTTTACCCAACCTAACTCGATAAACTGATTGACTTGTTCTTGATTTAACACCTTATATTTTGTCAATTTATATCCCCCTTATCTTTATGGATGGACAGATCAAAATCGATAAAGCGCTTACAACATGTGTATTATCTTACCATTTTTTTGTAATATTTTCAATTTTTACAATAATGAAAGGAGTGCTTAAAAAACGCCTCAACTTCTATTCGCCTTTTACCAAATTGGGACAAATCCATCAATCTCTTTCAAGATTCCTTCAACCTCTTCAAGAACATCTGCAGATAGTTCAACTCCAGATGCTTTGACGTTTTCATCAAGCTGGCTTGCTTTACTTGCACCAACAATTGTTGAGCTTACACCTGGTTGTCTTAGGATCCATGCAATTGCTAATTGTGAAAGTTTAAGCCCCTGACTGGCTGCAACGTTTTCAAGGCGAGCAATACACTCTAGTACATCATCTCTTAAATAGCTATTTATCCAGCGATTGATTTTGTCATTTGCCGCACGGCTGTCTTGTGGAACCGTTTGACCTGGCTTGTATTTACCAGTTAAGATACCTTGAGCGAGTGGAGAGAACACCACTTGACCAATCCCTTCTTCCAAAGAAGTAGGGAGAACTTCTTTTTCGATGTAGCGCACAAGCATATTGTAAATCGGTTGGTTTGAGATCATAGGACGAAGATTTCTTTTATCGGTAATCTTCATGGCATCCTTGATTTGGACAGCACTCCATTCACTTACTCCGTAATACAAGATCTTACCTTGTGCTACTAAATCATCAAGTGCTCGTAAAGTTTCTTCAGTTGGTGTATCTTCATCAAAACGATGACATTGATATAAATCGATATAATCAACACCTAAACGCTTTAAGCTTGCATCACATTGTTCGATAACAGCTTTTCTTGATAAACCACGTTGGTTTGGCCCTTCTCCCATTGGGAAAAATAATTTCGTTGCAAGCACATAGCTTGAGCGATCATACTCTTTTAATGCTTGTCCAACAACCTTTTCAGCTTCACCAGCATTATACGCATTTGCTGTATCAAAAAAGTTAATTCCTAGATTATAAGCATGATGGATGATATCAATCGCATTTTGCTGATCGACAGATTCACCATATGTGAGCCAACTACCTAATGCAATTTCACTGACCTTTAAACCGCTATTTCCTAAACGACGATATTTCATCAACAACACTCCTTTTTATTGAAATTTCATTCCAGCGTAAGAGCATGTCTATTTTTTATTTAGCGACCGCACTCGGATGATTTTCTTTAACTAAATTTAGTTGAGCCGCTCTTGCGTTCATTTCCACTTGCTCAACACTCTTACAACCAGGAATAACACATGTAACTGCAGGGTGTTGTAAACACCATGCCAATGCCCATTCTGCCATATTTACACTTTCTGGCACTTCATTTTGTTTTATTTGCTCAACCAATCGCAATTTTTCATCTACATCTTCGCGACTACGACCTTTTCTTACATTATCACTAAACACCGCTCCTGGCTTATATTTTCCACTTAAAAATCCACTCGCTAATGGAACTCGCGCTAATACACCAAGGTCTTGTTCAATACAAGAAGGAAATACATTCTCCTCTGGAATTTGATCGATTCGATTATACACAACCTGAATGGCCTTCGCCCCTACTTTCGTTGCGTTCGTTGTTTGATAAATATTATTATTGCTACCTATCGAAATTCCCAAGTTTCGCACTTTACCTGCTTGTACCTGCTTGTCCAACATCGTCCAAAGGTCATCGTTATTAAAATCTTCATCTGATCCAGAATGGAACTGATAGAGATCAATATAATCAGTTTTTAATGCCTTTAAGGATTCCTCTAATTGCACACGAACATCATCAACACTCCATGCATGCCCCCATGAATCGTGCCATTTATGTCCAAACTTTGAAGCGACAACCCAGTCTTCCCGGCGGTCTCTTGAAAGGTAGTCACCAATGAAACGTTCAGACATATGATGCGGACCATAACATTCCGCTGTATCTATCAAATTAATGCCCAAATCTTTTGCTCTTGTTAAAATGGAATCTACCTCGTCTTGATTGAAATCTCTACCCCAGTCTCCACCGAATTGCCAAGTACCAACACCAACAACAGAAACATTTAAATCCGTTTTCCCTAATCGTCTATACTTCACTATAATCACCTCAAATTTTTTTGATCTCCGTTATTTGTTAAAACGAAAAGGACCTATTCCCCGTCACTCTCTTGAAAACTCCTAAAACCCAACCATAGCAATTTCACTCCGTTATGTAGGTTCTCGTACTTTGTAAACTGTTCACCATAACGTATTCTCCTTTTTTAAATTGATACAGATTCATTACAACAACCACACCAGTATGAAAGGGCTACCAATTTTCAAGACGTTTTTCAGGGTACTTTTTAAACCGTTAGTTTTCCATTTAACACTCTACTATTCAAACCCTGTATATGTTTCCTTTCAAAAAAAGTATATGTTCACTCAAACTATATTTCAATTACTGAATTTTTTTTAATATAATAACATCAACATTACATACTATAAATTTTATAGTTTATATATAAAAGAAAGGGGGGTGTAATGTTCACTTGAAAAAACCTTTTCAATGTCTTCTTTTGGGTTTTCTTTCGGAAGTTCAATGACATCATTTTTACTAAGAGAAATAAACCTCTCATCTATAATGCCTCTGCCACACGCTGTGTTCCATTCATCATTATCTTCCTTCTATTTTCTTCGTACCTTTAGTATAAAAAAAGACCGGTTACTTTTTACGCAACCAGTCTAACGGAGGACAATAGAAGGCATGTCAGCTCCATATATAACCATTATTTGTTGTCACTAAAACAGCGTCTGCAATATGTTCACGCCTCATGATGTTTTAGCTATTTTGTATACTTGTCATATACCTTTTCACCGCTGAAGGTACTAACATTGCGATTTTCCCAAATGATTCTTCGATTTGCTTCTTTGTACAAGAAGTCATTGCGTGATCCATTAAATAACCGAGAATTTCTGCTTCTCTTCGTTCCAGACGGATGTCATCTTACATCGCACGAGAAAACTTATGTTCCTTTGTTAAATCTAAAACCACACATTGTTCTTCCATTAAATTTGTCAATCACTTTCAGATATTCATTTTTCGATACAACTTTTATTTGACGACCTATGCTTTTACAAATAAATCCAATAGCTCTTTAGCACTATTTACTTCTTTATCTGGTTTATAGGCAGCATTTGCTGGTAATCCCTTCTTACGATGGTTCATCCAGACCGCCTGCCAGCCTGCTTGTTTTGCTCCGATTATATCTTTTTCAAAATTGTCCCCGATATAAACCGTTTTGGTTTGGTCAAGGCCCATTTTCTCTTCAATAAAATTAAATACTTCTCTTTTCGGTTTTGCATGACCAATTGTTCCAGAAATAAACGTCTTTTCTGCAGGTATCCACCGACTAAGGCCGAGTTGCTTTATTTTCATGGCTTGGTGTGTTTCCTCACCGTTTGTAAGAATCCCAAGCTGTTTTCCTTCTTTGTAAAGTGCATTTAGCAGTTCTTCCACTTCTGGAAACAATGCAATGTTTTTTTGTTCGGCAACATACGTTTCATGAAAAATAGCCGCTTTTTCTGTATCTATAGGAATGTTAAAGTCCTTACAAGCAGCGATAATTCGCCCGGTCTGCCACTCAAATTGTGATATTTCCCCCGCTTCACTTTGATCAAATAAAATCTCGCTATATTTTCGACTAGCTTTATATAATTGGTCAATTTCATCGTTTGCTAATGGTTCTTGAAATAGCTTCCTCACCGTTTTATGAAAAGATTGTGCTTGGTCATATAGTGTATCATCAACATCAAAAATTATCGTATCCATTCGCATAGCCCTCCTCATATTAGTATGATATCACTTATCTATGCTTGACTCAGTATTTTGTTTGTCTATTTGCTGAGGAATAGATTTTCGAAAAACAGCTAGGGTTCTCTAAATTGTTCTTTTTTAGATACATAAATATATAGAATAAAAGCAGAGTGCTTACATATGAAACACACTGCTTTTATAAACTTATCGTTAACTATTTCGTATAGAATCTTTTAGCGCGCTCTTCATAGTTTACATAATATTATTCTGGTAAATAAAATGTTCCAAAGTAAATTTATAATGAGCAATAAGAGGACCTATATTTTCACTTCAATCCCCCTTTTCTTTTCCAATATGGAGTCAATTTGTTTTTCTTCGTTATAAATTCCTTCAGGTACATGTTCTCTAGTCTATTAATATACTGTTTTACTGATAACTCCCTCAATTTCTTTTCGCCCTCTATTAAAGCATGTTTCTGCTTTAAGTATTTTTTAAACTCCGGATATTTAACCTCTTTTTAATATAAGACTTCTTTGGAATGTATCTTAGTCAAATAATTATTTCAAGATCGACGCTTATCATCATGTTTAATTCCTTTTTTCCAACTTCGATCAATTTCCTTACCACTCCGAAGTTTTATTACAGCTTCGCTTACAAAATCAAATTTAATTTTGTTTCAATGTTGTTTTCAGCGTGGTAGTCAACGGCAAAGTCCTCATCTATTCCAAAATGTGCAGCAGTTGAAATGTACCAATATCCGCCCCTAGAAACATGAAGTCCCATCCATATTTCTCTTTTTTGATGTTCAATCATATTCTTGATTTTGTTAGCGGTATATTCACGGCTTGCATTTTCCATTCCATCTGTTGTAATAACGAATAGTACCTTATCCACTCGTTCATCCTCGCTTGTGTATTTTTGTACATTCACGATTTTTTGGATGGAAAAGCCGCTTGCATCCAATAATGCAGTCGTTCCCCCTATTCATAATCCGCTTCGCTTATTGGAGATATTCCTCTTACATTAATTCGATCTTGTAAGATTTCATAATGGTGGTTGCATAGTACAGTTATGACAAAAGCTTCTCCTACAGCATTTCTTTGCTTGTTTTGTGTAAATACAATAAAGTTATTTCATTTTTTAATCTCAAACAAGCATAAGTCCGTTCCAATTTTAGGACGGGGTAAAATATAGTTGTTTAATTATTGATGTAAGATAGTTCACCGTACTTAAAAATATAACAATAAAGTCGTTTAAATCTATATGTTATTCCACAATAGCGCTGAAGATTGTTGAAGATCGCTTCTTCACTATTTAAGTGAACTCCGACATAACTATCCTTGAATATTTTAGTAGCGTTATTTTACATTTTAAGTAAATAGCTGGTTTTATTGATATTGCATAGTATATTTGTCTATGCAACAAACGACGTTTAATATATCAATGTTTCTTTGGATAAGGTCTGATAGTTCCTCCAAATCATCTATTTGGTACTGTTCATGTTACTAGAGCAGAGGCATCGGCTGCAGAGGAAGACCATGTTCAAAGCCCTGGACGGTAAAATGATATTTAGAGGAAATTAAAAGAGGTTTTATTGCATCCCCCACGGGTTGTTAATTTATCCAAAATAGGGAAACCCTTTGACCGGGTCTCCCTTTAACTTCAATTAAACTTCTTAACTAAGAATATCCAACCAAATCTTAATTGAAGTACCCAAAATTAACAGTGCTAATATCCATTGCAAGAGTTTTGTATTTACTTTCTGTCCCATTTTTGCTCCCAATGGAGAAGCAATTAAACTCGCTATAACCATAATGAACGCAGGAAGAAATTCTACCTGGCCAGTTGATATTTTCCCAACTGTAGCACCAATTGATGAGATGAATGTAATGGCTAGAGAGGATGCAATCGTCACACGTGTTGGCAATTTTAAAATAACTAACATAATTGGAACCAATAGAAAAGCCCCTGCTGCCCCAACAATACCTGCTCCTATACCTACCATAAAAGCAAATAATGCCGCTAACCACTTATTAAAAGTAACTTGATTAGGAGGGATATCATCTCGACCTTTTTTCGGCAAGAACATCATAATCGCTGCAAGCAATGCTAAAATACCATAAACAAGGTTTATGATTTCTCCAGACATCATCCTTGAACCATAACTTCCTATAAAACTACCAATTAAAATACTTATTCCCATAAAGGTGATAAGTGTCTTATTTAAATAGCCACCTTTACGGTAAGCCCATACTCCACCAAGTGTTGCAAAGAATACTTGTACGGCACTAATACCTGACACTTCATGTGTACTAAATGCGGCCAACCCAAATAACGGAGGAATATAGAGTAACATTGGATATTTTATGATTGATCCTCCTATACCAACCATACCGGATATATATGAACCAATGAACCCTATCAGAAAGATCGTTAATATAAATAGTAAATCCATTTCGTTTTGCCTCCTATACTATAAAAGGGAACCGTATTGGTCCCCTTCATTATTTTTTAGCCTTTTTTAATCCAGAACTTGAGTACTCCATCATCTTCTGAATCTTTTAGTAACTCATGACCACCTGACTTTGCCCAGGCCCCAAGGTCACTTTTTGCTCCTTTATCTGTTGCATGAATTTCTAAAATCTCTCCTTCTTCTAATTCATTGATTGCCTTCTTTGTTTTTACAATAGGCATAGGGCACGCTAACCCTTTTGCGTCTAATACTTTTGCTACGTTCATGTTGAAATTCCTCCTAATAATTCTAATATTTTTTTACTCTTAGTCACTTAAGTTAAGGATGATAGTAAAAGTCCAACCAGACCTCTACTATCGCTAAGTTTCTCTTATCGAACAGCACAACGGTTTGGACCAATTTCCATCTCACGTTGTTTCTCATCATCTGGACTGATTTTCCCCATGTTTGTTTCACGGATTTCTTGGTAAGCATTTGGTTGCAGCGGTAAATTTTCCGTCACTAATCTTCTAAACTCGTTTTCGTCTTCAATGTTTAACCCATGGTTTTGTGCAAACAGAGTACCTAATTTTGCAGAAACACTACCGTCTTCATTTAATTCGTTAATAATCATAAAGTGGGCTGGAAGAACAATAAGTTCCTCTGATAATTCTCTATAACGTGTGTAAAGACTTTCTCGTAAATCGCCTACCCAATCTTCTGCCATACCTGCTAAGTCTGGTCTACCGATAGAATCAATGAATAAAATATCACCCGAAAGTAAGAACTTTTCATCGACAACAAAAGACGTTGAACCAATCGTATGACCTGGAGAATATAAAGCATGGATATTGATCGTTGTGTTACCGATGGTTACATCCGTACCACCTTCTAGCGGTTGATACTCAAATGTAACTTCTGTTGCGTCCTTTGGTGGCAACCAGTATGTTGCTTTGGTTTTTTCGGCTATTGCTCTACCACCTGAAATGTGGTCTGCATGTAAATGTGTATCAAATACATGTGTAATTGTTGCACCAATCTTTTCAGCAAACTCCGTATAGACATCTGTCATTCTTGTTGCATCCATAATGGCAGCCTCACCATTTGAAACGACCATATAAGATAAACAACCTTTTCCAATACGAACAAATTGATAAATTTCTCCACCGTCTTTTAAATCCCCTACTTTAATAGGCTCTAAATGTTCGCTCCATGCTTTCATACCACCTTTTAGATAGGCAACACTTAACCCCTCTTCAGAAAGCATGTCAGCAACTATGACAGATGAACCTTCTTTAGCACAAACAACTAAAATTTCTTTGTCTGATGGAAGTTGATCTAAAATTCCCTCCACACCATCTAATAAATCGAAATAAGGTACATTTAGATAATCAAAGTTTGCCCCTTCAATTTTCCAATCACTAAAAGCATCTTCATTTCTGACATCTAAAATAAATAATTCCTCTTGATTGATCACTTTCTGTGTTACTTCTTGTGAAGTCATTTCTCTAATGCTCATCTAAAATACCCCCTATAGTATTATTTAGGTTAAAAAAATATAAGAAAATCGTTAAAATGTTAAAGTTACATCAGCATCTTTTGCAAACTCAAGGAACGTTACGGCCCCACCAACCTCAATACCATCTATAAAAGCATCTTTCTCTAATCCCATAACATCCATTGTCATCTGGCATCCAATGAATGTTACACCCATTTCTTTTGCCATATCCACTAATTCTGGGATAGAAGGAACGTTTGCTTTTGTAAAACCTTCTACAAAATGTTCTTTTCCTTCTGGCATTGGAAGTTGTTTGTATCCTTCCTTATGAATGAGATTTAACCCTTCAAAGGTAAAGAAAATGGCTACCTCTTGATCTGTTGCTGCTGCAGCCGTCGCAATATTAAATACTTTGTATGCATCAAACAACCCACCATTACTCGCAATAATTGCTACCTTTTTTGCCATCTAAAATTCCTCCAATTCTTTTTAAATTATTTCAATAAACTCATAAGTGTATCAGGATCAAATCCCAACACCCATTTACCGTTTACTTCCGTTTGTGGGACTCCCATCTGACCTGTTGTTGCAACTAATTTATTTGCAGCCACAGGGTCTTTCTGTACGTTAACTTCATGAAAAGGAATATCCTTATCCTTCAAGAAATTTTTCATCATATCACAATAAGGACAAGTTGAAGTCGTATAAACTGTTACGTTGTTTTTCATTTCATCTTCTCCTCCTTCATAAACTCCTAATCTACTGCTTTTTCAGTTTGACCTTCCCATCCGCTCATACCTGGTACAACATTTATGACTTGTTTAAATCCTTGGCCGGCTAGTTTTTGTGCTGCTAAATCACTACGATTACCAGTTCTACATACGATATAAATTGGTGTCTCAGGATTTAATTCGTTTAACCGATTCTCCAACTCACCAAGAGGAATTGATTTTGCCTTTGGGATGTGACTAAATACGTATTCTGCATGTTCTCTTACATCTAGCACTATCAAATCTTCATTGGATAAAAGTTTTTGCTCTAACTCATCGTTGCTAACGACATGAGGATGCTTCTTTTCTAAATTTTCTTCTCCACTTGCTTTACGAAGGTAATGCTTTAATACATCGCCTTCTTCGAGTGTTCCTAAATACTGATGCCCTGAACTTTCTGACCATGCTTTAAGGTCTGCCTTAGATCCTTTATCTGTTGCCTGCACTTCTAAGACTTGCCCAGCCTCTATGGTTTCCATTGCTTTTTTTGTCTTTACAATCGGCATTGGACACGCTAATCCCTTTGCATCTAAAACAACATCCGTTTTTATCATTTCCATGTTAAAACAACCTCCTAGTTTTAATTACCCACCGGGGTATATATTGATCTAAAAAAATTTATTCGATTGGCCCTTCCCATGCAAGCATTCCACCAGTCATGTTAATCACATTAAAACCGTGACTTTCGAGAAATTTTGATGCTTGTGCACTTCTTCCACCTGAACGACACACCATAATATATTCTTTTGCTTTATCTAGTTCATGCATACGAAATTCCAATAAGCCTAGTGGAATGTTTATTGCTCCAGGAATTTTTCCTTGTGCTACCTCTTCAACTTCACGAACATCAATTAAATTCAATTCCTCACCAAGTAAATTCTCAACTTGTGTTGTTGTAAATTCTCTCATTCTATTAACCTCCTAGCCTTTCCAGATGCTTACGCCACCTTTTACATTTGTTATTTGTTTAAATCCTTGTTTCTTTAATAATTCACTTGCTTTCTTACTTCTCATTCCACTTTGGCAAATAACCACAACTTCTTTATCCTTTTTCAAAGTACTTGCCTTTTGCGAAAGTTGATGTAGCGGGATATTTTTAAACCCTGGGATATGGTAACGACCAAATTCTCCTTGAGTACGTACATCAACAAATTGAAGTCCCTTCTCTTTCAACAGCCCTTTTAATTGAGTTGTATTGATCTGTTTTACCCCCTTTACAAGCATAAATCGTAGGGCAATAAAAAATATAACTAGAGAAATAATCAGCGTATCAACACTAAAAATGTTCAAGAAATGACCTCCTGTTCTAATAGGCTACTAGATAAATAAGTTTACATTTCCTTCTTCTGCATCACCAATGTATGCTGCAACTCCGGCGTAATCAAGTCCATCAATCAACTCTTCTTTTTGTAAACCAAGTAGATCCATTGTCATTGTACATGCAATTAACTTCACATCTTGTTCTTGTGCCATTTCTATTAGTTGTGGAAGTGGCATAGCATTATGCTTTTTCATCACATGCTTAATCATTTTAGGTCCCATTCCTGCAAAGTTCATGTTAGAAAGCCCCATATTATCAGCACCACGAGGCATCATTTTGCCGAACATTTTTTCTAGGAATCCTTTTTTCACTGGTACTTGTGCCTCTTTTCTAAGAGCGTTTAATCCCCAGAATGTATGGAAAATGGTTACCTCATGATCGTAAGCCGCCGCTCCATTTGCAATAATATAGGCTGCCATTGCTTTATCATAATCTCCGCTAAATAGAACAATCGTTGTTTTCTTTTTCTCTGACATTCAAATTCCTCCTCACTTTTATACCACCATGGGTATATGTGTCTGTAAAAAATTTTAACCTTTCTTAATTTGGAAGATAAATACATCATTTTCTTCTTTATAATCAAGTAATTCATGTCCAGTTGATTTCGCCCAAGCAGTTAGGTCACTCTTAGCACCTTTGTCTGTTGTATGAACCTCTAGGATTTGACCTGTTTCAATTTCATTTATAGCCTTCTTTGTTTTTACAATTGGCATTGGGCATGCTAATCCTTTTGCATCTAATACTTTTTCTACTTTCATTTTATATCCTCCTCAAACCTTCATTTTTAGTACATATACCCGTATGGGTATATAGTATTCTAAATAAAAAAGGATGTCAACCTTTTATTATCTGCTTTTCACAAGCATGTTAACAGCCTCTTTTACTAAATCATCGCTGCTTTCTCCATTTTCTTCTGCTTTTCTAACACATTCTATTAAATTGGCACTTACTAAAACACCAATTGTACGATCAATTGCGGTTCTACTAGCAGACAATTGGGTAATGATGTCCTTGCAATCTTTTCCCTCTTCCATCATTCTCAAAATGCCTCTGATTTGACCTTCAATGCGTTTTAAACGATTCTTTGTCTGAACATCATATTCCATAGTGGCACCCCCATATCAGATTAAAATTTTGTGATTCGATAAGTTGATTATATACCCCTATAGGTATTTTGTCAACATGTTTAAATTATGTTATTTCTAGTCCACTCACACATATCTTTTCGCTCTGACTTGTTACTCTCATTACATACTTCTGGAGAAGATAGCGAGTAACTGACTACTTTAAAACCTTTCTTTCGTAATATTCGAGTTCCAACGTTTTTATCCAGAGTATTTGAACAGATTAGATGTACTGGTCGATAAGGAATTTCATTATAAAATCTATTCAAATAAGCAACTGGAATGTTAATTGCATCATTCATTTGGTGATTATATGCAACGTTGTAATCTCTAATATTTATTACAACCTTATCACTAGACTTATTTATATCACTTATATCAAAAAAGGACATACATAGAACAGGAACGTATCTTTTATAAATACCTATTAAGATAGGCAAACATAATAAAATAAAAATAAAAATAAAATTTATCCTTCACACTCCTTAGTACCAAGGAGCAACTAACAAATTGCATTATATACCCCCTATAGTATATTGTCAACAAAGACATAAACCGTTTTATATCTCCTTCTTTATTATTTCATACTATACTTTTGTCGATGCAATCAATAAGTCGTCGCTCAAATCTTCAGCAAGTTCCTTTATCTTAGGATCATCCACCATAAATTTATTCCTGGTTAAAGTCTAAACCCTTTTCTTGTAACTTACCCTTAATATCAAATTCCCATTAGACACCAAACTTTTCTTCCTTTAACTTATTCCTAATGAAGATATCGCAGTTTGTATATCACTTTTTGTTTCCACGGTGTAATCAAAGTGCATCACAGTTCCTCCTTATAGATAAGATGATGTTATTATGTGTAAAAGGATCTATAAAATCCTTAAAATCAATTCGTCGTGTAAGAAGGCTCTGCAGATGCGTCCAATCGCGTCTTCATTCAATTTGAAATACAAAATAAGTTTTTCCACCTCAATTATTACTTCTCTTGTAAGTACTGGAGTTTTTCTCCATTCACAACTAAATATCATTTACTGCGTAGTATAGATCTACTACGCAATATAAAAGTTACAAATATAATATGGCCTGATTGTTAAATCAGTAGGACTTTCGTTTTTTTTAACAACTTTATTATAAATTAAACAACATTATTGTTACTTGACATGTTTAGCATTGAATTAGAGCCACCAATCGTGTCTTCCTCAAGCCCTGTCATTGAACCGTTTTTGTCTAAAATAAACACAATTCTGTTACATTCTTTTTATCTTTGTCATCCTCCTCTCTTTATAATTAACATATATAGGAAAACAATATTTCATAAAGAAATGGTTGCTTTGAAAGCGGGATTTTATGAACCCAGTAAAGGTTGTTCAAAAGTAAATAAGGTTTCATTAATTTTGTGAATATCATACCTTTCTTTTTGGATAAAAAAATTCTATCATTATGTCAAATTTACAACTACGTGATAAAGTATATCCCGCTGCAGACAGCAAATCGTTTGTTTTGTTACATTCCGTTTTAACGTATTGCCAATCTTGTCCAAATTCCTAATGAAATAGTTGAAGACACTTTAATCCCCCTATGTGTCCGAAGAAGGAAAAATAGAATTCCATATAGCCCAATTGTAACCTAAGAGGCAAAACGTTCGCTTCAATTTATTGTCATATGGATTTTATGTGCACAAAATTAAAAAACCGCTTATTTCCAAAAGAATTAAGCGGTTTTTTAACGTTCTACAACTCACTCCGATGTCGTCATAGATGCTTGAACATCAGGATTAATTGCCGTTTGAGGATAGTTAATTTGTTCTCCGAATTCTACCCAATCGAGATTTGCCATCATCAACAGATAACGTTTTCCAGTGGAAGGGTCGCTGATGATGAGATGGTCACGACCGGCTGTTTCTACGCGCCCTTTGTAAATCATTGCATTCCATTTGTTATTACCTTGATAAGTAAAATAGAAAGTACCGATCTTACCTTTATTGTAACGTAGTATATTTTCGATAAATGATTCTTCCATCGTGCCTCCCTGCCCAGTCCCGAACGGAACCACTGGGACACCATAGGAAGGTCCCATAGTTGCAGGGAAAACGCCAGGTTGTTGGGTATTACTAGCCCGCATCATTGAAGTTGGATTGTAACCATGATAATAATTCATTGGATAATAATTAGAAACTCCACAAGTCATGAGAAATTTAACCTCCTTTTTAATTTATCTGTAAAACTCTGGGCAATAGCCCGGTACACCGATATAGAAACAATGATTCTTATGTGCAAAGTCGAACTGGGTCATGGGTGATCTTGGCATCGTAGGGGAACAAGGAGCTCGGAATTTTTTCCCTGGACTGGGGTTGTAAAACCACAAACTCATTCTGGACCGTGCTTCCCTATTACCATGCAACAAATTCCTAGCCCTCTGGAGATCAGCTTCGTTGGGACGTTGTGTATACAATGTTCCATTTAAGACGGGCTCGAAGTGAGGAATATCAGTTCCAGGTATGGTTTGATAAATCGCATGTCTGATATTGCGCAACCCTTTGAAGTCAGGAGCACAATCAGCCTCGACCCGATTGGACACAACTGTTCCCACCATGTTCATTCCTTCGACACCTTCACCGGTCGCTTCCGCCAGCATGAGCCTCGCTAATTCCTCCACGTCACGTGAAGTATGTTTTATTCGTCTCCCCATTTTCTCACTCCCTTCGGCTTATAAAGATAAATTATTACCAGAAGTTGGTTTTGGTAACTTGCCTATATGCCCAAATTTTAGGAACTGTTCCTTTCCATCATTCATTAGCGGTTAATCCTATCTCTTGAATAAATGTACGATTAGATTTTTGAATAGAAAAGTTGATTTCGCAAACTTTGTTGCTTTGTTAGGATTGTTATGATTGATTGGAGCTCCAGGATTCTCACTTCAATCTTAGAACTGGTAAAAAATCCATTCAAAAGCAAATAAGGCTTCATTCATTTTGTAAATATCATGCATTCCTTGTTGGATAAAAAATTCTATCATTATGTCAAATTTACTGCTCCGTGACAAAGTATAACCCGCCGCAGACAGCAATTCGTTTGGTTTGGCTTCTCTGTTCTTTATTCGTTAATAACTATTGCAAATCTAAGTTCACTTGAGTTTCGAGCCTTAAATATACAAAGGAAAATGGCTTTTATAAAAGTGGATTTATTAACAAATGTTTAGGGAATGATCAAAATAAATTTAGATCACATCGTTTTTGGGGTTAAAATATTTGAAGGACACACCCATATAAAAATGGGAATTGAATCTAGTATCTTTCTCCTTTACTTTTCAACCATTGGATCTTTGGTTATAATATTAGTAGAGAAAACATAAACTAAAAAAGACTGTTCGGTGCTTCAACACCAAACAGCCACACAATAGCTATTCCCTTCAAGGGGATCAGCGATGTTGGGTAAATAACTCACCTTATTGCCGGTCAAAGCTCAAGGGTGGGTTATTTTCTATCTCTAAAAGATATGATAGACAACACCAAACCCGCAAATGCAATCATTAGCATTAACGTTTGAAATATTGTCATCATAAGCATCACCCCCTTCCTTGCAGGGTAACGCTGACCACCCTTGAGTTTTCATAACTATTGCAATACTATTATAGCACAGTAACAGAATGTACGTTCCCGTATAATCAAATTATCGTAATCCTTAATCTGTATATATCATATTGTTCTATACCAAAGCATTTAAATGATTATTCACAATATGCAACAAGAGTCTTTTTATAGGGCTTAACTAGCTTTTAATCATTAAATAAATAATTAAAATTTTAATAGAACCTTCTTTTTCATCCAATTTCAGTTATCACATCTGCTTGTTTTTTGAATTTGTTTTTATTACCCACTTTAAATTCCTTCAAAACCCTATTAAACCTGTCTGGAAATTTATTAACATCCCAGGCACTCCCGATTCTAATGAGTTTCTTATGTCACCCTTCTCATTTTTCATAACTTTAAAAAGTCTTACTTGTTACTTTCACATTTTTATGAGGAAATTACTCCCTATATAAGTAGATGATCTTACCACTTTTTATTACAGGTAAAACTACTTTTATATTGATTTATCTATTTTATAAATTTGGTTTATGAGTAAAGCATTATAAAAACTCAAATTTTTTAAGTTCATTATCTTTCTGCATTTCACACTATTTGTCTCCCTCAAATTTAAACATAAATAACACAGATTTAAACTTAAATTAAATTTCATAATGTATCATTTTATTTAATATATGACATCCAATATAGACAAAACTAGAAAGTTGAGGGAAACAAATGGCATTTTTAAAAAGCTGTACTTTCTTCATAGCGGTCGTTTCTTTTACTGCTTTATTATCGGGTTGTGGGAAAGGTGAAACCGTAGAAAACGCGGACCAATATATTTCAACGGTGGAGCAAATGGACATTCCAGATGATGTGGAAGTCATTGGGTTGGGAGAAGCAACACATGGGAATATTGAATTTCAAGAGTTAAAAAAACAGGTCTTTGAAACTTTAATGAAAAAGGAAAATGTCCGCGTCTTTATCTTGGAAGGTGATTTTGGAGGCGGACAGCAGATTAACAAATATATAGTAAATGGAGAAGGTACCGCAGAAGCCGCTGTAAACAGCCTTGATTATCGTATTTATAAAACTGAACAAATGATTGATCTTGTTCAATGGATGCACGATTTTAACAAGTCGGTTAGAGAGGATGAGAAAATTCGTTTTTATGGGAATGACATGCAGCGCTATGACTTCAGTAAAATGGAATTGCTTGATTTTTATGCTGTTGTAAACAAGGATGCTGCTAAAAAGTATGCTAATCAATTGAAACTTGTTTCCAATGAAGCAATGCGGGAATTAACAACTGAACAATTAGCAAAAGTAGATCATACGATCGATGACATCATTCAAGATTTACTATCAAATAAAGCGAAATACTTGGAACATTCGTCTCCTGACGACTTTGCGTTTGCCACAGCAAACGCACAAATTATGAAGCAGCGTACACAATTGTTTTTAAATGAAGAAAACTACACAGATCTTCGCGATCAATATTTAGCTGAAAATTTACAATGGATTATTGAATTTGAAAAAGACCGCGGAAATGATAAAGTATTCTTCACCGGACATAACGGACATGTCGAAAAAACGTCAGCCTCACTTGCTGGCTATAAATCGATGGGACATTATTTAGATGAAGAATTTGGAGAGAAGTATTTTGCAATAGGTACTGACTTTATCAACAGCCAATTTCAGGCATTGAACAGGGGTTCTGACAAACGAAAAATTTATACGTTAGAGAATCATAATGATTTAGTTGACACATTCAGTGGAGTGGAGCAAAATATCTTTTACTTTGATTTTGAAAAGAGCCGTGAGTCTGATGAATTGTTGACTATCATTTCAAGTAATCAAAAAATGGCAAATATAGGTGACGACTTTCGCGCATGGTATAAGCTATTAAAGAGGTTTTATACGATTGAAATGGTGCCTGATCAGGCTTACGACGGCATTATTATAGTCAAGAAAGCAACACCGACTAAAGTGTTGGAATGAAACTAGATGGAGAGAAATTCTAATGAAAAAAATTGTTTAACTATACATGCTGAAAGCTCCAAGGAATGATTCCTTGGAGCTTTTTTAATGCTTATGTTTGGCTTGGGACTTTGATCGCTTTGATCATCTGTCGTATGGAACCGAGATGGTAGGCGGAGTGAGCGATCGCTCCCAAAAGACCTTTCGATATCTGTTCATCTAAGGAGTCAAGTGAATCAATCTTTTTAAGTAGTGTTGTGTATTCTTGTTGAAGTTCGTTATTAAATTTTGCCCATGTGATGTTATCAACGTTTGTGATTTTCCATGATGCTTCCCAGTCCTTCTTGGGTTCTTCTCGATTTAAATAGGAATTCACAACCCATAAGTAATAGCGGGTATGATCCGTTTGTGCGGCGATTGTCGTACCATTGACAGGTATCGAAGCGTCTTCTGCCGATAATTTTTCAAGCGTTCCGAATAAACCACTACCAGGCTTCGCTTCTGTGTACCAGCTTGCGTTTTCTTCAGGTCCATCAAATGTCTCCTTCAACAATGTTCGAACAGCTACCAACATCGGATTGTCCATCTCAGTACCTCCTGATCTTGTTTTTAACCATCAAAACTACTTTAGATGGTTATATTTTACCCGAGTTGTTTCTAACTGTCAATATATATTATGATGGTTATACTAAAGGAGGTTTGACCATGTCGGAAACGAACCCTTATATGATGGTCGGAGAACGTTTGTGTATGGATTTCATCAATACCGTCAGTTGGCGGGAAAGTGCGGAGAAAAGGCGGGATTGGTTTACAAGTTACGCCAAATTGGTCGACTGGTGCATCCATGCAAAAGTCTTGACCGGACAACAAGCAAAAGCTCTTCTTTTAAAAGCGGAGGAGAAACCGTCTGAAGCTGGAGATGTTGTGAAGCAGGCAATCGAAATGCGGGAAGTCATGTATCGAATCTTCAAGTCCATTTCAAAGGAAACATCGCCCAATCCGCCGGACCTGGAACTTTTCAATGAATTTATGTGCCATTTCTATCAAACTTTGCAAGTAATCCCTGAAAAGGATCATTACACTTTGAAGTTCAAGCAAACCGAGAAAAACTTGGACACGATGCTCCCTCCGATTTTGCAATCTGCTGTAGATTTACTCGTTTCCAAAAACGACCTGGAACGAGTCAAACAATGTGAGGGAGACCCTTGTGGATGGTTATTCTTCGATACGAGTCGGAACCGGAGCCGCCGCTGGTGTTCAATGGCCGATTGCGGCAATCGTGCTAAAGCACGAAGATTTTACCAAAAAGAAAAGTGACCATACTCGGTCACTTCCCCTCTATAGGTGATGTTTCATTTTTGGAAAGACTTTGAGGTCCGTATTATAGATAACCTCCTCGTAATATTCTTTCGGGAGTTGCTTTTGACTTAATCGATGTATCACTCCAGTGGAATGAGTGGCCAACCGGTTACAAATATGAACTACTGTAATTGTCCGTAAACGTCAATGCGTGCTTCAAATGGTTGAAGAATCACAGCGAATCTTTATATCGATATTCCAAATTCCCAAAAAAACAAGCAGGTCATCACACCTGCTTGTTTTTTTGAATTTCGTTTTATTTCCCACTGTAAAATTCTTTCAACACCTCATTATATCGGTCTGGGAAATTTGTAAATAAGCCTGTAACTCCCCATTCTAATGCCTTTCTCATGTCTTCCCTTTCATTTATTGTATATGGGTGAATTTGCAGTCCGTTTTCTCTTACTTTTTCTACGTATGCCTGGTCAATTTGTTTAAAGTTTGGACCTACACCTACAGCATACTCTTTTATTTCCTCGATCTCCTCATCAGTAATGGATGCTGGAGTACGGTAGGATTTAAGTTGAACCAATGGAATATTTGGATTTAGTTCGTGCATTTTTAATAAGCTTTCTTGACTAAATGATTGGATAATGACATGGCTTGAGCGGCCATTTACACCAGTAAGTTTATATTCTTCTAGTAATTCTAGTAATTTTTCCTCCATACCAGGGTATACGTCTGGTGACTTTGTTTCAATGTAGTAGTCAGCGCCACGGCCAAAAGTTTCAAAAACTTCTTCTAACGTCGGAACTTGAAGTCCTTCATATTCCTCTTTTGCATATTCAGGATACTTTTCATTAAACCATGAGCCTGCGTCAAGCTCTTTTATTTCCTCTAATGTTTTTTCCTTAACCAACCCAGTTCCGTTCGTTGTGCGGTCTACTGTTTCATCATGCATGGCAATGAGGTGCCCATCCTTTGTCATTTGAAGATCTACTTCAATATAATCACCTTTCATTTGCTCACCTAATTCGTAGGCTGCGAGCGTATGCTCAGGAGCATGTCCAGATGCACCACGATGTGCAACATTTAATAGTTTTGATTCAGTTGTTGGAAAGCTTGAGTTTTCAGCTGCAAGCGCACCAGGTAGAAAAGCTTGAAAGGCAAATCCTAATGTCAAACATAGTAAAGCAGTCTTTTTTAAACTTTTTTTCAACTCTAAACACTCCTTTATGTAAGTTCATTACTTACATTACAAGGAGAATGTAAATACTAGATTGATAGATTGTAAAAAGTTGATTTACAAGCAAAATCAGGAACTAAACCCTATTCTTTTTAAAAACCTTTATCCTATAAAGTAACGAAACAATAGCTTTATCTACCTAATCGAAGATGAAATAATGTTATTCACATCATTCAAAAGCCTCATTTTCACTATCTGTTTTTAATGAATCATATAAATGAAGCAGTCAAAACTCTATGAAAACTACTGGTCATTTGCCAAAAAATTAGAATACTGAAACGATTTTTACGGAAAATTTACAAATTTGATAAGGTAGAGCTTTCGGCTTAATGAATGCTCGATGCGAACATTGATGATAGGTAACGAGGAAGCAATCAGTTCTAAAACAGGATGCCCGGGAGCCTCTTGCCCTTCTGATCCAGTCAACTAGCGCATCATAAATCAACAATGAGCATTAATTTCATATCGATATATATCGTTTATTCGTTAATTCCAAATTTTTCACGCAAATCCCCCACCAGTTTTTGATAGTACCTTTCACTTACAAAACCTTTTGCACCTCTAAGAATTTCTGTAACATAGTGCATAGGCGGGGCCACTTCCTCTGCTTTATCAACGACTAAAAACGTTAATACATTCAAATATGTTTTTCCATCAATCGTTAGATCGATAAAAGCTGGACGGTAAATGCGGGCATTCACACCCTCTCTCTGGTACAGGTAGGTTAAAGCTTCTTTGGAAATGTGATAGACTTTCCCCTCTGTATACTCAGCCGATTCAATAAGGTCTGCTCTGCCACCATCTTGTGCTTTTCGGGTATACGCTAAGGAATAATTCTTCGCAACACCACAGCCTGCTACTCTTTCAAACTCGTGTTTTACACCTGCTAGCTGAAACCGCTCATCATCCATGCATGACCCATAGGCAAAGTATAATAATTCATTCTGCTGTAAGTACCGATGACACTTCCAGTCACCCAACTTCATTTCGTTTAAATCAGTAGCATTACTCGAAGAATATACATAGACATATGCTTTGATTGTATCAAAATCGGTATGAACCACCTGTGTCGTTCGTTCATATAGATTTTCCTTTCCTTTCCCTTCATAGCCTTCTAGTACATCAAGACTCTTTAATTGCTGGTCTGATACTTCATAAACCTCACCATAGACTCTATTATTCGCGCTTGTAAGCAGTGCCGGATATCCAAAGCCTGTGTCATATAAGATTCCATTTGTCCAACATTGACGACTTACACACCTTGCATTTTTTAATAAGGAGTGATTTGATTCATGCTGTCGTAATGTACCGTAAACAAATACCTTATTTACATTTTCCAACCTCACATTCTCCTTTCTACCCTTTTCTCACAAGTGGATGTAACACAACTATCCCAATTATATGTTTGGATAAGTTCAAATAGATCCTATAAAAAAGAGCACTCCTGCACCTGGTCAGAAATGCTCTATTTTATGGTTTCTCTAGACTCCGCATGTTTGTGAAACTTGTTGCTGACGTTATACGTTCAAAAACTTATGAAAAATATCCTTTTCGTACCGCACGAACCGTACCCTTACTCCAAAATTTTAATAATATTTAATTTCAAATTTACAAAACATTAAACTTTCTTTTATATCATGAAGAGAATAGCTTAACAGTACAAATGGGGAGGATCATTTTGTGGAATTGCTGCCAAAACCTTTATTTATGAAGTTCTTAGATAAGCATCCTAAAACATGGAAGTATTTAATTAATATTGGTCTCTTAGTCAAATATAAAACCATTAACAATCATCGAATTCCCAATAAAATTGCTTTAAGCTCTGAAAACTCGTTGTATATTAATTCTGCTGAGAATAGAGGACGAGCATTATTATTAAAAAATGGTGAAACCCAAACAAGACTTACTACCTTTTGGAAAGGTGCCGTACAAAATTTTAAACCAACCATTGTGTTAGATGTTGGAGTCAATTATGGAGAGTGTATTTTCTCTACGAATTATGAACAAGAAACGAAAATATTTGGTTTTGAAGCGAATAAGCAATTAATTCCCTTTATTAAGCGTTCTAGAGATGAGCATAAAAACAAGGAACAAATTAAGATCATCCATGCACTTGCTTCAGATCAAACAAAACCAAAACAAACCTTTTATGTTAATCGCATGTGGTCAGGTACATCTTCGGGTATAAATACCAAAATGAATAAATCGATTGAAATGCAATCAATTGATTCAATACGGGTTGACTCCATTTTTCATAAACAAGATTTACAACATGAACGAGTCTTATTTAAAGTAGATGTTGAAGGCTTTGAAGCGTTTGTATTAAATGGAATGGAGCGCCTTATAAAAGAAAGTAAGTCTTGTCTTGGTTTCATTGAATTTGATAGCCACTATATTCGAAAGTCAGGAACAGATTTGACAAGATTTTTATTATTTTTGGATCAGCATTTTACCATTTATTATTTTACGAATGAAGATAAATTAAACAAAATGGAAAAAGATATAATGGGAAATTTTCAGAAAATGTTGCGTACTAAAGATTATCATACAGATTTGGTTTTAATGAAGTAAAACGATTCACTCACCCTATTGCCTCGGGGTGGGTGATTTTTTGTTTCTGAAAGATCTTTGCTTTTGAACGAAAGATTCACTGCTTTTTACATGAAATAAGGAAAAAAGAAGATACTAAAATATGCCGTTAACACATGTGGGAGGGAATTTCATGAAGCAACGTTATATCGTGTTTTACATTTCACTCATTATCCTTTCTTTGGTCGTTATTGCCGGAATTATTATTCCAAATCAATTAGAGCAGGTCACCGCTAATATTCAAGCTTTCTTTTCGGATGCGTTTGGATGGTATTATTTAATTCTTGTTACCATTGTTCTTGTCATTTGCTTATTTTTGCTCATTTCACCTGTTGGGCGAATTAAGCTTGGAAATCAAGATGAAAAGCCTGAATTTTCTACTCCCACTTGGATTGCAATGTTATTTAGTGCCGGAATGGGGATAGGGCTTGTATTTTATGGAACGTCAGAACCAATTAGCCATTATGCCATTAGTTCTCCTACTGGTGAAGTTGGGACCGATCAAGCGATAAAGGATGCACTTCGATTTACTTTTTTTCATTGGGGTATTCACGCTTGGAGCATATATGCCATTGTTGCTCTATCAATTGCCTATTTTCATTTTAGACATAAGAAATTGAATTTAATCAGTGCCACTTTACAACCTATTTTTGGTGATAAGGTGAACGGCTTAACAGGAAAAGCGATTGACGTCTTTGCTGTATTGGCAACGGTTCTTGGTGTTGCTGCATCACTTGGTTTTGGGGCAGTTCAAATCAATGGCGGTTTGGCTTATCTATTTGAAACACCTAAAACGATTGGGGTCCAATTTTTGATTATCGCGATTGTTACCGTCCTATTTTTACTTTCGGCAATGACTGGATTAGGAAAAGGAATAAAAATATTAAGCAACGCAAATATGGTTTTAGCCGGTGCTTTATTTTTGCTTATGTTTCTATTCGGTCCAACTTTATTTATTCTAAATTTATTTACCGATACGATTGGCAGATATCTTCAAACCTTACCACAGATGAGCTTTAGAATTGCTCCTTTAAACGAAGATATTCGTGAATGGATTAATAGTTGGACTATTTTTTATTGGGCCTGGTGGATTGCATGGTCGCCATTTGTAGGGATCTTTATTGCCAGAGTTTCGAAAGGAAGAAGTATTAGGGAATTTGTTTTTTATGTACTTTTAATCCCTTCAATTGTTGTTTTTTTATGGTTCTCAGCTTTCGGAGGTTCAGCTATTGCACTTGAACATAATGGAATAGCACAAATATCAAGTTTATCTGCAGAGGAATCGTTATTTGGAGTGTTTTCGAATTATCCATTTTCTCTAGTAACATCCATTACTGCTATGGTTCTTATTGGGTCGTTTTTCATTACATCTGCTGATTCAGGAACATATGTGTTGGGGATGATGACGACAAATGGGTCTCCCTCACCTGGGAATAAAGTTAAATTCACTTGGGGGATTTTACTCTCAGCAATAGCATTAGCGCTATTATACTCGGGCGGTCTTCAGGCAATACAAAATATGATGATTATCGCAGCTTTACCATTTTCAATCATTATCGCATTGATGACCTTCAGCCTATTGAAAGCTTTACGCGAAGAAGCAAAACAACTTGGAATTGGTCGGATTAAGAAAAATAAAGCATAAAGTCATAAGCGGCATAGCAGCAATAAATGATGTCGTTTATCTCTTAAAAATGTTAGAAAATAACTCACCCTATTCGCTGTATAATGCTCTAGGGTGGTTATTTTCTTAACATAGATCTATTGATCAAGTAATGGCGGCAGTACTTGAGTTTCCCCCTCAATTTTTTTACCGATGTACAAACATCTATTGATCCACAATTGAGCCATCGATATGTAATCTAGTATTGACAATTCGACGCTCGTAAGGAAATCTTTCCTCTATATCTTCAACAAGGTCAATCCCAATTCCGACCCGTTCCTCAACTTCAATAAATCCGTCCTTCACCGTGGGTACCCATGTTACCATATCACTTTGTTTAAATTTGCTTCCATCCACTGTATTAGTACTTGTAAACCTTTCTGTAGCAGAAACGGTTTCATGATCCGGCAACTCTTGAATCGCTACGTTTTCAGATGAAATACTAATTTGCATACACGCAGCTGTACTAACTGGACTCAATGGGTTATGTGGTACAACCTGTACACCGTGAGCTTCTGCAATCGCTGCTATTTTTTTCGCACCTGTAATTCCGCCGCATAAACAGACACTTGTACGTGCATAGGACATGGCATTTCTCGATAGCAGCATTTCAAATTCTTGAATGGTATGGATTCGTTCACCTGTTGCAATTGGAACATTCGATTTACTTGCAATTAGTCCCATTGAATCAAAATTATCTGGTGTAGTCGGATCTTCCAAGAAGAAAGGACGATATTGTTCAACAGCTTGTGCAAAGGCTATTGCTTCTCCAGGCTTCATCCGGCGATGCAACTCTAAACATAAGTCTACGTCATCTCCAACTGCATCCCGAATCATCCCAACACGTTCTACTGCCTCATTGATCATCCTGGCATATGAGAGAAAATAGGGTTTATTTCGTGGTTCATCGAGAAAAGGAGACAGATGTCCTACAGCGTTGAAGCCCATTTCCTTCGCCTTCACACAGTTAGCAACAAGTTCTTCAGTCGTCTCACCGGACACGTGGTAATAGGTTCTAACTTTGTCTCTTGTTTTTCCACCTAGCAGCATATAAGTAGGAACGTTAAACCTTTTGCCAGCAATGTCCCAAAGGGCAATATCAATTGCACTAATCGCTCCCATAATCGCTGCTCCTCTAAAATGGAAGGAACGGTACATATATTGCCAATGATGCTCAATTTGTAAAGGGTCTTTACCGATTAAATAAGATTTAAACGTGTTTATCGCCTCAGCGGAAGCATCTAAAAAACCCCATGCACCCGACTCTCCTAATCCTGTTAATCCTTCATCTGTAAATACTTTGACATAAAGAAAACGATTTGCTCGAATAACTTGAATATCGGTAATTTTCATTTCATTACCTCCTCTTTTTTAAAAAATTGTTGTGTTTAATAAGTCCTTTGAACCTGTATATCAACATACATGATCCCTTCATCCCCTGCAAAATTCGTCTTGATAAAAACGATAGGAAAACAATACGGATCTTGGCTATCCATCATGTTTCCCCTCATTTTTCCATCATTTAATAAGTACTTGTTTTATTTACATCAGGAATGGTGCTATTATAGATAGAATAACTAACATGATTGCTCCACCAATACGTGATGAAATTTGCAAGAATGGCATTAAGCCCATTCGTTCTGCAGCACTTAAGACTGCAACGTCTCCGGAACCGCCCATGTCTGCCATCCCAATACCTGCAGCAATAGAGGATTCTACAAAATAGAAACCCACTAATAATCCCAAGAAACCAGCTGCTAACACAGCGATCACAACCGTTAATACGACTAATGTGATGTAACTTGGATTTGTCGCTATTTCGATCACGCTTTTAAAGTCAACCATACCAGCACTGATTGCAACTAAAATAGCAGGTACCCATGCTTTTGTGATGAGGTCATACCAATCTTCCGCAGCTTTTTCAATATATTCAGGTAAAACGTTAAAGATTTTTAAAGCAGCTGCACCAAGAATGATGTATACGTAAGAGTGGAATGTTGGGAAAATAGCCGATACAATTTTTCCGAAAGCAAAAACAGTTGTTGCAACAATGATCCCTATCATTAGACTATTGATCGAAAGGGCAATTTTTGAAGATCCACCGCCACTAAGGTCAATTTTTTTCTGACCATCCTTCAATCTGATCATTTCTCCATCACCGGAGAAGTTTTTGGAACGACTCTTTCTTTTTCCTAACCCGTTAAGGGTACCAGCAGCTAGGATACAGATCATGTTTCCTACCATTACGGCAGGTGCAATTTTCGCAAGTATATCACCTGCGTCTTCACCGCTGCTCGCAGCAAATATCTCAGACATTGGAACAGCACCTGCAGCCATACCTCCCCCCATTATTGGGCCTACTACAAAGAATAATGTATTAGCAAAACCAAAACCGATTAATTCTCCAACAAGTCCTCCAATAAGTAACGTTGCAATAACACCACCCAAAAGAGGAATAAAAAAGCGACTTCCAATTTTCATGAGCATTTTTCGATCCATACTTAGGATACTACCTACGATAATCCCTGTTACGGCAAAATCAGAAAATCCTATTTCATTGTAAAAATGGTCAGTCATTGTTCCTACACTTTCAGGGAGAACGCCCCAATATAAGAATAGAGCCGGTATTAAGATACATAGAATTGGACCGCCTCCAAAAGTATTAAAGACGGGAATATGGTCACCAATCCACATTAAAAGAATCCCTAACACCATAGCTACAATTAGTCCGCCAGCCAAGTTTTGAGGAAGAGCTTCCATATAAATTCCTATTAATAGTACAACGACAATGGCAAAAAAAATGGGTGCGTCGATTCCTGCAATTTTCAACCTTGATTTTGATTCGATACCGATACTTTCAACTTTAGGATCATTTTGCAGATTACTCATTGTAAACACTCCCTTTGCGGATAAGTAAGCGCTTGCATTTTGTTGAAAAAGGTGAATCTATTCACGTAGTCAATAGATTCAGTAGGTTTTCTTATGCTTTTGCTTTCAATCGTTTAATAATCTCCTCTGTTACTTCCTTGGTGGAATGATCCCCGCCGATATCTGGAGTCATTATGCCATCAGCAGTTATGCTTTCAACAACATCTAATAATACATGGCCAATTTCATTTTCACCGTGATGGTCTAACATCATTTTAGCCGTCCAAATTTGGCCAATTGGATTTGCAATTCCTTTACCGATAATATCTGGTGCGGATCCATGAACTGGTTCAAACATGGATGGATACTTCCCATTACAATTGATATTGCCTGCTGGTGCAATTCCGATGCTTCCCATAATCGCTGCACCAAGGTCAGTTAAAATATCGCCAAATAGATTACTAGCAACGATGACATCAAATTTATCAGGATGTGTGACAAAGAAGGCGGATAACGCATCGATATGCTGAGAATCTGTTTCAATTTCCGGGTAATTCTTGGCAACATCTTTAAATACCTCATCCCAAAATGGCATAGAATGAACAATTCCATTTGACTTTGTTGCACTTGTCACATGCTTTTTACGCTTAGCAGCTAGGTCAAAGGCATAATGCATGACACGTTCTGTTCCTTTTCTGGAAAAGATGTTGTTTTGAATGGCAATTTCATCTTCTTCACGGAAAATGCGACCGCCGACTTCACTGTATTCCCCTTCGCTATTTTCGCGAACGACAATGAGGTCAAAGTCTTTCGGGTTTACTAGTGGTGAACGAACGCCATTAAGTAGTTTTGCAGGGCGAATGTTTATTTGTTGTTCAAACTCACGGCGAAGTTTAATCAACAGCCCCCATAATGATACATGGTCTGGAACGAGCTTAACATTTCCAACAGCTCCCAAAAAGATAGAATCAAAATCTTTTAATCTCTCGAGTCCATCTTCAGGCATCATTTTCCCATGCTCTAAGTAATATTCACAGCTATATGGGAAATCCGTAAACTCAAATGATAACCCTCCATGAACTTCAGATACCGTTTTCAAAACATCGATTGCTGCAGGAACAACTTCCTTCCCAATTCCGTCTCCCGGGATGGCAGCGATCTTTAACTTTTTCATGAAATAGCCTCCTTTCAAATTAATACAGTCGTTAGTCGACTGTTATAATTTTATAATCAAATAATAAGAAATATTCTGAAAACAATCAAGTCTTATTAATTTTTCTTATGCAGAAAATGAAAAAGCTATGTCCACGAAGAGTTAGTCGTTCCGATCATGTGGAGAAAATCCGAAAACACAGGTTAAATAAAATATGTTTTAGCAACGTATTTAACAATGTCATTAGCACGCAGAAAAAGGGTGTGGTCAATTTATGGTGACCTCAACCTTTTTGATTTTCATGTTATTTTGTCTTATTGAATGAAAGCTCCCTTTAGTTGAACAAGGTAATATAATAACTTTTATAGTAAAATATTATTATTTACAAAAGGAGCCACATTCTAATGAATATTTTAATTTTAGGTGCAACTGGACGAGTTGGAAGTCAAATCGTTACTTATGCCCTTCATGACAGACATTATGTTACTGTATTAGTTCGCACTCCAGAGAAGATTTCAATAAAGAATAAAAATTTAACCATTATTCAAGGGAATGTTTTAAATAAAGATGATATAGTACGTGCAATGCTTGGGATTGATGTAGTTATTAGTGCACTAAATACTGATGGCACAACCACTCTATCAGAAAGTATGCCGCTTATTATCGAAGCAATGGAAAACGAAGGTATAAAACGAATCATAACTATAGGAACTGCGGGTATTCTGCAAAGTAGAACCACGCCAAATTCTCTGCGTTATCAATCACGTGAATCAAAGCAGAAGTCAACTCGTGCAGCGAAAGAACATCATAAAGTTTACGATATGCTCAAGCAATCAACCCTCGAATGGACGATTGTCTGTCCTACGTACTTGCCGAATGGAGAAAGGGTAGGCAAATATCGAATAGACCGTAATTTTTTGCCGGAGGGTGGAGCTGAAATATCCGTACAGGATACAGCAGAATTTACATTTAAACAGATAAAAGCAAGCGATTATATAAAATCACGTGTAGGTATTGCCTATTAATAATATTTTTTATACTACTTTCAAATAGGATTAACCCGTTTGTTGAAAAAGCAAATGGGATGCGGCAACAATCCGCACTCTTTAATTAAAGCGCCCTTTCAAGTATATTTAAAATATGAATTAGAGTCTAAAAATCACAAGGATTATAAGTAAAGGAGATGTTGTAAAAATAACATCTCTTTTTTTTTACTAAACTGCCACTTTAGCTCAATAAGAAAAAAGCGATTATTCTTCTTGAACAATCGCACCCTTTAGTTGAAGAGTATTTGTGTTCATTTTTTTACTATGTAATGTAATTCAACAAATTGATTAAAGGTTCTAGTACCTTTTAGAAAAAGGTCTAGCTGATAATCACCTACTTTAAATAATGGAATTCCCTCCCCGATGATAGTTGGTGCAACTGTCAAAATCAGTTCATCGACTAATTTTTCTTTTAAAAACGTATGTAATAAGTCTCCACCACCAACTATCCAAATATTTTTTCCTTCTTCTTTTTTTAAGTTATGAGTAAAGTTAACAATGTCTTCATTTACAAATTTAACATCGTTCGTATCGTCTAATTGTGACCTAGAAAAAACGTAACAATCTTTATTTTGATATGGGAATTGACCTTTTTCATGTTTCATTATCCAATCATATGTTCTTTTGCCAATTAAAATTGTGTCTATCGTTTCAAAAAATTCCGAATAGCCATTATCTTCTTCACCCTCAACTTTAAATAACCAATCTAAAGAGTCTTCTTTTGTTGCGATATACCCATCCAAGCTTTGAGCAATAAATAATACTATCTTCCGTTGGTTCTTCATAATACGCCTCCTATTTACACTCTATATAAGAATATACGGTCCCTAATATTTCAGCAAAGATGCTACTTTTATTGAACTATCCTTCTTCGTACAATAAGAAAATTCTATACCTCGTTATTGAAGTATCGCTGCCCGTTACTTTAAGTACAATTCTTCACAAAAATGACCTGCAACAGAACATCGAAAAGGCGATTTCTAATTAAAGGATCACACCCAATATATATAGAAAACGACTAAATTAATATCTATTTGAATTATTTATTCGAATGAGAGGACAGACCCCGACCTTTAAGGTTTGCAGAAACAGGCTTTTTCCCTAATTCCCTTGCCCAAATTGATAATTGCCCAATATGGTGAATTTCGTGAGCAATAGTATGTCGCATTATTTCACCCCAAGTATCCGTCACGATTCTTCCGTCTTGCAAGGTATCATAAAATAATTGATTTTCCATACTAGCATCCCAGTTGTTCACAAAGTTTTCCACCTCTAAATGAAATTCAGCGTCCAATTTTCGAACTTTGTTCAAGCTTTTATAACTATCGAAACTCTCCTGAAAGTCAGTTTTACCTTGTAAGAGACGTATCCAGCTCCATTCGACATCAACAATATGGAAAAGTGTATGTAATATACTTCCCATTCCACCCGTTCGGTTCCGCAGAAGTTCTTCTTCACTTAACTCTTCACACCAACGATACCAGTCTTCTCTTACCATCCAGTTATATCTAAAAAAAGTTTGCAAAAATGCCCCTCCCATTTAGTAAATAATTTAACTGTTAAAATACTATTAGAGCAATGCCAAACATTGTTAAATATTACTATTTCTACAAACATAGGTTGAATTCCTTTTTCAACAATCCCGCTCCGTTAGTTGAAGAACATTTTCTTAAGAATTGCCTGATACCAGAACTAAATCTTTCAATAAATTAACCACACTTCCCATTCTCCAAGCAATTATTCCTAAACTGATTGCTATTATGACTAAACTTCCAACCTTTATAACCTCTAATAGTTCTTTATTCACAAAATTACCCCCAAAATATATATCTTTGGCATTCTATTCTTCAATAAGCAATAAAAATCCTTCTTCAAGTAACCTGCTCCGCTAGTTTAAGTGTAACCCTTCACATTCTTCATATCATTCTAATTAATCTTCTCCAATCTAGCCTCATAACTGAAATAAGCGCCTTTACTTGTTCTGAACTGCACCTCCAATTGTAAGATTTTTGTCTAACAATTGGGGTACAGTTCAATTTAAGATAAGCGCCCGATTGCTGAAGATTATTATTATATTTAATAGATAATGAAGATACCACTAGAATAAAAGTGTGTTTATAAAAGATTGAAAATATGTTAACCTATTTTTTTTGCAAAACAAACACTATTTTCACAATCAACATACTCCCCAAAAGTAGCAATCTCATTATAGCCATTCTTCCTATATAGGTTTATTGCTTCTGGCTGTTCATTTCCAGTTTCTAAAAGGATTGTTTTAAAGCCTGAACCTTTTGCTTCTTTCTCAAGAAACTTTAATAATTTTGTGGCAATGCTCTTTTTCCTATATATACTATCTATATAAAATCTTTTCAATTCTATGTTTTCCAAGCTCAATGGTCGTATTGCACCACAACCAACAGGTGTCTTTCCTAAGTAAGCAAGTGCAAATGTAGTTTCCTCAACTTTAGGACAACTTAAATCCAATCCAAATATGCCTTCACTTGGATAAAGTTCTAATAAATGTTCATCTAGTTTTTTAATTAGTTTTTCAAATGCTTGTTATCTGCAGTGAAAATGTTTATATAAACCTCAACACTCACAATAACGTCCCCTCCTTATGAGTTAATATGCAACCAATAAGCAGCTATTACTACAACTTGTTTGTTATAAAAGTTGATAAACTAGTTAGTTTGATTCATATGTTATTTAGTAAACTAACTTATCCATAGCGCTTCTACATTATTAAAAAACCGCGCTTTTTTTCAAAAGAGTAAATTCTCATAGCTAATAAATTCGTTTTTCTTCCGCCAACCTACCCTTTAACTCAAAAAAAAGGCTGCCAAAGCAACCCTAATTTTCCACTCAAGCACCCGTTCATTAAAGAAGGATAAAATATCGAGACGTTGAATTATATATTAAATAATAAAGGGCATTTTGTTTAAATCAAAAAACTAAGGGGTTATTCTAATGAATACTATTTTTGAGATCACGTATACAAATGAAATATTAAAACGTATCGAAAACTTAAGTGTAAATTCACAACCAAAATGGGGAAAAATGGATGTCGCTCAAATGTTAGCTCATTGCTCATCTTTCCAGGATCTCGCAATGGGATATTCTTTCCCCCCAAGAGGTTTGTTAGGGTTAGTAGTAGGTAGATTTGCAAAACCCATTTTTTATAATGACAAGCCTTTACCTCACAATATGTCTACTATCCCAACTATTTTAATTGCAGAGAAACAAGATTTTGAAATAGAAAGGGAAAAACTGAAACTAAAAATTAAAACATTCCAAAAGAATGGACCAGAGGCTTGTACAGAACATCCACATCCTTTTTTCGGAAAACTTACTTCAGAACAATGGGGAAAAGGAATTTACAAGCATCTTGACCACCATTTAAAACAGTTTGGAGTTTAGTCACGGGAATATAATTATTCCTGATAACGAATATAGAATGAATCTACTATACCATCTTAAAGTAAGGTGCCCCGTTACTTTAAGAAAAAAAGTGATTATTCTCCTATAAATCACCCTTGTCTTTTTTCTATTCAATAAAGTTTATTTTATTTAGCTGACACCATTCAAACGCAATTTGTTTGAAACACTCGTTACGGTATGAATACCATTGATCTTCGATTTCATCATCAATGATTTTTTCCTTACACCTTCTAAAGGTACCCTTTCCTTTAATTGCCCTTAATAAGGTTACCTGCTTCCTTTGATCACTTACGTTTAAGCAAAAATTTTTCCATTATTTCATTATCATTAACTTCATATTTAGTTGGTTTGGTATTTCAACCACATCAATTGCAGTTATTCTATTTTCCGCGAATGGATTGTCGTCTTCAGCAGCTCTCAAGTCTTCCGATTAGATCACCTTTTGATATTCTTCAACTATTGACTTGTTAGTTAAAAAAGGAATTTTCACCTTTTATGTTTAATCTTTTTTTGGATTTATTTTTACCCAAAACTAATGATTAGGCAGTTGGATGCCGTGCCAGTCGCTTACATTGCATTGGCCATATTCATTATCACCCACAGCAACCACCGTGCCGTCCGATTTAAGACCGACAGTATGGGCACAGCCCGCGGCTATTGCCACAATATCGCGCCAACCACTTACATTACATTGGCCATACTCATTCCAACCCGCAGCCGTCACAGTACCATCCGTTTTAAGGCCGATTGTATGTTTACTCCCCGCCGCTATCGCCACAATTCCGCGCCAGCCGCTTACATCACATTGGTCATGTTTATTCAAACCCGCAGCTATCACCGTACCGTCCGATTTAAGAGCGATGGTATGAAGATAACCAGCTGCGACCGCCACTATGTCGCGCCAACCGCTTACATTGCATTGGCGATACCGATTATTACCAACAGCTGTCACCGTGCCGTCCATTTTAAGAGCGATCGTATGCCAGTCACCCGCCTCAACCGCCACAATATCATGCCAGCCGCTTACATTGCATTCAACTTCATTATTTCTGCCCACTGTTACTACCGTTCCATCCGTTTTAAGCCCAATAGTACGACGCCACCCTGCCGCAACTGCTACAATATCGCGCCAGTCGTTCACTTCGCATTGGCCATACTTATTCCACCCTACAGCTGCCACAGTACCGTCAGCTTTAAGACCGATGGTATGAACATTCCCCGTGTTCACCGCCATATGAACATTACCAGCCGCGACCGCCACAATATCGCGCCAGCGGCTTACATCACATTGACCATATTTATTATCACCCACAGCCGTCACCGTGCCGTCAGTTTTAAGACCAACAGTATGACGACGCCCCGCTGCTATGGTATCTTTAGGCCACCGTTTCACTTTTAACACGGCTTCTTTCGGTGAAATGTAATCCATGTTTTACCTCCTTGAAAACAAGATTTATTTCATTATTGAATGACTTTTGCTTGTTTTCCTAACCTGTTCGGTAGTGTAACTGCATCTTTTCACAAGCTTTTTATTTTTTAATGATAGTGGAATCAATCCTATACTTTTCTCAAATAGACTCCTATAAAAATTTGATTTAGCATCCTAATTAGGATATGAAAACAGCCACAGTCACGATTGTTCATTTTGGGTGCTGTTTACTTTGTTATATCAATGAAAAAAGCATAGAATTTATATGCTATTTACAATGGTACTCCACAAACGGACCTTCTTATGCAATGACACAGGTTATCGAATGTTATGTATTTTATTTGTTTAGTTCAATTTTAGAACCTTCATCGGTTGTTGAAAGGACTTCAAATAAATGTTCTACATCAAGCTCAAGATGTTTAATCATTTCCTGTGCGGCTAATTTTTCATCTCTTATTTTCATATAGTTAAAAATATTACGATGCTGTTTTACAATCTCTTCTGCTCTACTTTTACCTTTAAAATTTAATATTCTAAAATAGTAAATTAATCCTTTTAAATCAGCTACCTGTTTTTGAAGGCGAGTATTCCGGGTAAAGCTGATAATCAAGTTATGGAATTGCTCATTAAGCGTAATGATTGTATTGGGGTCTTCATTGGCTTGAATAGCCTGTTCTGTTTTTTCTAACAAAACCTCAATTTCCCCAAGCTCCTCATCACTAGCTGTTTGAGTGGTCAGGCTCACCGCAAAGGACTCCAAAGCTTTCCGACAAAAATAAATATCCTTAACATCTTTTGCCGTCGGTTTATACACAACCACCTTTAATTTTTCTACAACTAAAAGGCCCTCTTTTTCTAAAATTCGGATCGCCTCTCGAATTGGGCTCTTACTTACGTTAAATTCTTTTGCTAATTGCGTTTCGTTAATCCGTTCTCCAGGCTGAAACTTCCCCTCATAGATCATTTTTTTTATCATATGGTAAAACTGTTCGTAATAGGGCTGTGGTTTTTCTAACGATAAATCACCCATTATATCACCTCATTCATTGGGGTCTTGTCTACTTTTAGGTTCAAGATTCTGAAATTTTTCATATCTATTTAAATTATGTTAATTATTAGAAATATTTCTCATCTTACTATAATAGCACATCTAAGATCAATTTAGAGCCGTATAAAGATTTTGAGAAATCCAAAAATAAGGTAAAATAAATATTTATCCAAAAGTTATGAATCTATCATTTCCTGTGAACAAAAAAAACGATACTTAAGTACCGTCTTCCCCTACATATTACTAGACAAACATCACTTTCATTGACGATTGTTAAAGAGCAAAAATCAATAACTCCAGCTCTTCCGAAACCTGAGCTGCTTCCAATAATCCAGACAACTTACCCTTTAAATAAATTTATCTTCTTATTTAAAAGCAGTTGGCAACCAGAGAGAAATACTTGGCACAAACGCAATTAACAACGCTGCGATTATCAAGATTATTAGGAAAGGTATGCTGCTTTTAATAAAATCTTCAATCTTAGTACCTGTAATCGAACAGGTAGTGAACATGATCGTACCAAGTGGCGGTGTCATTGTTCCTATACTTATACAAATGATAAAGAAAATACCGAAATGTACGGGATCAATTCCATATTGTGCAAGCATTGGCATGAATAACGGAGTAAGAATAATAATCGATACGTTTCCTTCAATAAACATCCCTACTACTAATAGAAAAGCAATAACAACTAGGAAGAACAGGATAGGTGATGAGACATTTGTTACCATAAACTCAGTCATTTTTTGTGGTACTTGCTCTAACGTTAAGACCCAAGCAAAGGCAGAGCCCGCTGCTATAATGATGATAATCGAAGCTGCAGTATGTACAGTCTCGACAAGTGCGCGTACCAGCTGCTTTAGTTTCATTTCACGATAGATAACTAACCCTAGGAATAAAGCATAAAATACAGCAATAGCTCCTGCCTCTGTTGCGCTAAAAACCCCTAAACGAATCCCACCAATAATAATAACTGGTAACAATAGGGCAAAAAAAGCATCCTTAAAAGATAGTAATAAGTCTTTTGCTGTAAAATGTTCCTTATTGTCTGTTTCGAGATGATGTTTTTTTGAATAAAAATGAACATAAATCATGAAAATGATACATAAAACAATTCCTGGTAAAACTCCAGCAAGAAATAATGAACCAATTGAAATATTTCCAACATATCCATACATGATTAAGGCAATTCCTGGTGGAATAATCGGTGTAATTAATGAAGTTGAGGCTGTTAGTACAGTTGCAAACGAACGACTATACCCCTTTTTTTCCATTTCAGGAACTAAAATTTTTGATTGCATGGCAGCATCTGCAATATTTGAGCCGGATAATCCGCCCATAAGGGTACTTAAAACAACATTTACCTGTGCTAATGAACCAGGCAATCGATTCGTTAAAATTTGAGCAAATCTCAACATTCTAGATGTAATTCCTGTGTAATTCATTAGAATCCCTGCTGTAATAAAGAAAATAATCGCTAATAGAGGAACCGATTCAATACCTCCGACCATTCGTTGAATCAAAATAGATGTTGAAAAACTATCAATAAAAAAGAAATATACCGCGGTACTCACGATCAGTGCAAAAGCTATGGGTACGTTTAATAAAAACAATATTAGAAGAACAGATAGGACGACAGTTAAAGCCACTTTATTCTCCCCCTTTATTAATAAGCTCAGCTTTTAAACTTCTAATGAGTAATCGGGTAAAATGAATTGCTGTTAAAACTCCCCCAATTGGTACAGCAATATCTATATATTGGTAGCTTATTGCTAAAATCGGGGTTACTTTACTTTGTGCTTGTGCTGTTAAAGTACTTCCAAGATAGATTAAAACATAGAAAAGGGCTGAATAAATGGCGAGGGCCCTAATAATGATTGCGGTAATTTTTAGAGGACGCGGCATTTTATTGACAAAATAATCTACTCCTATATGGTTTTCACGCTTCATGGCTGAACTCATCCCAACAAAAACAAGCCAAATAAATAATCCAACTGAAATTTCTTCCGCCCATGCAATAGGATTATTTAATACAAAACGAAAAAAAACATTCATCACAGTAAGGACGATTATTACAGCGAGTGCCAGTGTTGAAATGATATCATCAATGGGATCAAATATCTTTTTAAACATAATTTTCCCCCTTTTACCTACTATTTTCATCTTAATTTTTGACTAAATTTGATCTAAGAAAGCAGGATTCTCACATTGAGAAATCCTACTTTCGTTTATCCAATACTAGGATTTATTTTTAAGTAAGTTTTGGATTTCCTCGTATAGTCCTGGAGTCCAATCTGGAAACGCTTTATACACGCTGTCTACTTTTGCTTTGAAAGGTTCGATCGCCACTTCATGAACTTCTACACCCTCGTTTTTAAATTCTTCTAACACTTTCTCTGTTTCTTCTTCTAATACAGTACGTCCATATTTAGCAGCTTCATTGCCCGTTTCTTTTAAAATGTCTACTACATCAGCTGGTAATGATTCGATAAATCCTGTTCCAGCAATCCAAGATGTAATAAATTTTTGGTGACCAGTTAAAGTTAAATGTTTTGAAATTTCTTGTGCTTTTACCCCTTGTAATACTGGTAGTGGATTTTCGGCTCCATCAATTAACCCTTGTTGCAGGGAAGTATACAAATCTCCTAATGGAGTTGGTGTTGCCGTTGCTCCTAATGCTTCAAATGTTTTGATTGACATTTGGTTATTTGGGACACGGATCTTTAACCCTGCTAATTCCTCAGGTGTTGTTACTTTTTCATTGGTCATTAGATGCCGGATACCATAGACAGTGTTACCGTTTACAATTTCGATGTCTTGTTCTCTTAATTTATCTGTTAAATCGGCAAACCAATCAGTGGTAGTTAAGTACACTAAATCATCTACATTTTCAGTTAAGTATGGAGCTGTAAGAATACCTGCATCTGGAACATAATCCATTAAAAAGTCATAACCAGCCATGACAATGACGTTATTCCCCATCTTCGCCTGTTCGACAACATCCTTTTCAGCACCTAACTGCGAACTTGGATAAAGATTTAATACGATTTGCCCATCACTTGCTTCAGAAGCTAATTCTTTCCACTTATTTGCAAGTTGATCAATTGGCTCACCTGGTTGGTTCCCATATGCAACATTAATTTCAATTTTGTCTTGGTTTTTAGAATCTTCAGCTTCCCCGCCACTTGATGAGGAAGTACTCGAAGTTCCTGAAGAACAAGCACTTACAACAATCAATAAAAATACCATTAAAGCCGATAATAATGATTTTTTCATTTTCCATACCCCTTTTCTTTAGACTGTTTTTATTGAGGAGACAGCTTAACTAACACACTTTTGTCTCCATTGAATCTTCTCTTAAAATGTTGGGCCAATTCTCCAGATCCCAAAATCATGTTGTTTAAGTATTTCTGCTTTTGTAAGCTTTCCTGAGCAAACAAGTCCTATTTCATCAAAAATTCGCTTTCCAACATCTTCTACTGTTTCTTTCCCATCAATGATCGTTCCAGCATCGAGATCCATATTTTCAGACATTCTTTCGAACATTGGAGTATTCGTAGATATTTTAATAACTGGAGCAATCGGTGAACCAGTAGGTGTTCCTCTTCCACTAGTAAAAAGTACAACTTGAGCACCACCTGCAACCATACCTGTTAGTTGCTCAATATCATGTCCAGGTGTATCCATCCAAACCAACCCTTTTTCCGTTGGAGCTTCAGCATAATCTATGATCTCATTTAATTGACTTTTTCCTGCCTTATTTGCAGCTCCCAAGGATTTCTCTTCTAATGAACTTAATCCGCCTTTTATGTTTCCAGGGCTTGGATTTCCTGTTCTTATATCAACACCCATTAATATTGATCGGTTTTCCATCGCATTAATAATTTCATATGCACGTTTAGCAACTCTATCATTTTTAGCACGGTTTGCTAGTAAATGTTCTGCTCCTATTAATTCGGTCGTTTCGGCTAAGATTGCAGTGCCTCCCTTATCTACAATCATATCGCTCACTACCCCAACCGCAGGATTTGCGGATAATCCTGAGCATGCATCAGAGCCGCCACATTCTGTTCCAATAATTAATTCACTAAAATCGCACCATTCTCTCATTTGAGCAGAAGCTTCCTGTACTAGTT